>WNGE01000060.1_pt1 | contig 137945 bp, 121 predicted proteins | sample 5400651 | NCBI WGS metagenome assembly WNGE01 (sample SAMN13153370, study PRJNA577476) | soil metagenome | isolation source: 60 cm soil or saprolite under grassland replicate 2 | place: USA:California | collected 2016-06-15 | reverse complement strand
CCCGGGACCAGGGTGCGGGCCGGGCTGGAAGACGCGCTGCGCGACGCCATCCGGGCCGGCCGCCTCCGTGCGGGTACGCGGCTGCCGTCGTCGCGCGCGCTGGCCGTGGATCTGGGCATCGCCCGCAACACGGTCGCCGAGGTCTACAGTCAGCTGGTCGCCGAGGGATGGCTGACCGCCCGGACCGGGTCGGGGACCTCGGTCGCCCCGCACCGGGCACCCGCGCCCGGTGCGGCGGTCACGGCCCGGCCCGAGCAGGCGGTGCCCCGCTTCGACCTGCGCGCCGGAGCGCCCGACCTGTCGGCGTTCCCGCGCCGCGCCTGGCTCGCGACGGCCCGCAAGGTCCTCGCCAATGCCCCCGATTACCTGCTCGGCTACCCGGATCCACGAGGGCTGCCGCAGCTGCGAGCCGCTCTGGCCGAGTACCTGGCCCGGGCGCGGGGCGTGACCGCCGATCCCGCGCACATCGTCATCTGCGCGGGCTTCGCGCACGGCCTGGCCGGCATCAGCCGCGCGCTGCGCGCGGCGGGCGCGGCCACCCTCGCGGTCGAGGCGTACGGCCACCAGACCCACCGAGACATCGCGGCCGGGCAGGGCCTGCGCCTGCGGCCGCTGCCGGTCGACGGCATGGGCGCCGTCGTCGGCCAGGCCGCCGGGGCGGACGCGGTGCTGCTGACCCCGGCGCACCAGTTCCCGCTGGGCGTGACGCTGCATCCGCGGCGCCGCCGGGAGGTGGCCGACTGGGGCGGCGTGGTGGTCGAGGACGACTATGACGGGGAGTTCCGCTACGACCGCCAGCCGGTAGGCGCGCTGCAGACGCTCGCGCCCGACCACGTCATCTACGCCGGGACGGCCAGCAAGAGCCTGGCCCCCAGCCTGCGGCTCGGCTGGCTGGTCGTCCCGCCGCGGCTGCTCGACGCGGTAACGACGGAACTGGCCGCCGGGCCGTCCGCGCTCGACCAGCTGACCCTGGCCGAGTTCATCGCCTCGGGCGGCTACGACCGGCAGATCCGCCGGGCCAGGCTCGTCTACCGCCGCCGCCGGGACCGCCTCGCCGCCGCCCTGCGCCGTCAGGACCTGCGGGTCACCGGGATCGCCGCGGGCATGCACGCGGTCCTCGAATTGCCCCGGGCAAGCCTGGAGCATGCCGCCCTTTCCGGGGCCAGCGAGCATGGGGTGGCCATCGACGGCCTGGGGCATTACCGGGCCGGCGGAACCGGCCCGGACGACCACGGTCACTCGGTCCCGGCCGGCCTCGTGATCGGCTACGGCCGCCCGCCCGAGCACGCCTACACCACGGCCCTGGCCCGGCTGTGCGCCGTCTTGGCCGATCTGCGGTGAGGAGTTATTACCGGTCCCTTACCCGCGTCCGGAACCGTGAGCCGGACCATGTCGCGCTCCGTGTCCAGGTTATACGGCCTGGTATACGCGGACGGCAGGGAAGGTGGGCGGGGTGGGAGTCTCATGACGGCGCGCCGCCTGCTGCTGTCCGCGGCGGCGCTGGCCGGCCTGCTCACGATGTGCGGGCTGCCCCTGTCCGCCGGGCCGGCCCAGGCCGACCCGGGCGTACGGGCTTCGTTCGAGCTGACGCCGGGCCCGGCCGAGTGGTGGCTCGCCGCCTGGCAGGTGCAGCGGAAGGTGTGGCCGCTGACCAAAGGGGCCGGCGTCACCGTCGGCGAGGTGGAAAGCGGGGTCCAGGCCACCATCCCGGACCTGCGCGGCGTGGTCCTGCCCGGTGCCAACCTGACCGGGACCGGCGGCAACGGGGACACCGACATCCAGGTCGGCGAGGACGGGCACGGCACGGCCATGGCGGTGGTGATCGCCGGGCAGGGCGCGGGCACCGGCACCGTGGGCATCGCGCCGAGGTCCAGGATCCTGCCGGTGATCGTAGGTGGCTCGGGCCCGGCGTCGGTGCGGACGGCCGCGGCCGGGATCCGGTACGCCGTCTCGCACGGTGCGCAGGTCATCAACCTGCCCTTCGGGATCGGCAGAACCTCCCCGGCGGCCTGCGATCCTGTCCTGCAAGCCGCGGTCGCGTACGCGCTCGGCCACGATGTCGTCCTGGTCGCGAGCTCGGGTAACACCAGCCTCTATGCTGGGCCCGGCGAGCCGGCGTCCTGCGCGGGCGTGCTCGCGGTGGGCGGTACCGAGCCGGATGGGTCCCTGTGGCGCGGCAGCACGCGACAACCGTACGTGGCGGTCGGCGCGCCCGCGGACCACATGGTCTACGTGGGGCGAGATGGCCGGTACACCACGACGGGAGCGGGGACGAGCTTCTCCGCCGCGCTGACCGCCGGCACGGCCGCGCTGATCAGATCCCGCTATCCGGACATGCCCTGGTATCAGGTGGACCAGCGGCTGACCGGCACCGCCACCCCGGTCGGCCACCCGGTGCCGAACCAGGGCTACGGCTACGGGATCATCAATCCGGCCCGGGCGGTGAACGCCGCCGCCTATCCCGTCCCCGCCTCGGCCCCCAACCCGGTCTACGCGAAGTTCGCCAGGTGGCTGGCCACCCCGGCGGGCCGGGCGGCGGCCGCGCGATACGGGCTGGGCGCCCGGGAACCGGTCACCCCCGCGGCCCGGCCAACCCGGGGCGACTCCGTGCCCATGCCGTCGATCACCATGCGGGAGATCGTGATCACCGCGGCGGCGGCGGTCTGCGCCTTCGTCGCGGCGCTGGTGTTCGTGCTCAGGATGTCCTCACGCCGCCGGCGGCTCGCCGCGATGGCCGCCGAACCCCATCCCCGCAGGCGCCGGCAGTGGGACGAAAGATCCTGGTCGTTCGGCCCCGATGAGAGCGGGGACTACGGCGGGTCGCCCGGGTACGGCCGCCCGCCCGGGTACGGCCCGCCTCCGCTGTGGACCGAACCGCCGTACGACCAGCCCGGACGCTGACGGCCACGGCGTAGCTCATCGGATGACCGATGAGCCCACCGTCGGGGCGGGCGATCCGGCCAGCCGGTGGATGACGTCGTGCCGGGACAGGCCGTCGGCGAACAGGCGGCTGGCCGTCTGGTACGTGGGGTTGTCCTCGTCCCGCCACAGCTCCTCGATCACGCGGTACGCGGCCTCCACGAACTCCTCGCTGGTCAGGCCGGGCGGTGGCGTGCACTCGCCGAACTCCTCCGCCACCAGGCGATGACGGTCGGCCGGATCGGACAGGTCCAGCGGGGCGTGCTGGTCCGGTATCGGCAGCGCGAACATCCGCCGGCCCACGCTGTCGGACAGCCAGGAGACGTCGGCGGCGCTGGTGGCCAGGCCGGACGCGTAACCGCGGATCGCCGCCGCGTCCGGGTCGTCGTAGGCCTCGCCGAACCGGCTGAGCACCCGCGGCAGCTGCTCCATCAGCACCGTCGTGCCCGCCTCACCCAGCTCCCGCCGGGCGGCGGACCAGCGGACCCAGGCGGTCGCCGCGGGCTCGAGGTAGTCGCGCTGGGCCGGGGTCAGGACGAAGGTGTTCGGCACGTGGCCGAGCAGGATATGCGCGAGCTTGCGCGGGCCCACCTGGTCCGGCGGCTCGCCGGGGATCCGCCCGCTGTAGCCGGTGAGCACCTCGGCCCAGAACCGGGTCGACGCCTCGTCCGCCGCGACGGCCTCGGCCGCCTCCGGGCTCGTCATGAACTCCTCGACCGCGGCCGCGCGGTCGGCCGTGGTGTACACCGGACGGGGCTCGCCGTCACCGACAGGGAGGCGGCGGACCCGGGACTTGGCCACCGGGAGGTACGCGATGCTGCTCGGGGAGAGCTTCGGGCTCTCGTCCCGGCCGGCCCGGTCCAGCGGCCGTAGCATCCTCATCCGCGCCTCGGCCAGGCTGATCTGCTCGGACCGGTCGAACTCCTCGTTGTTGCCGCTGATGACCTCGATCAGCTTCGCCCCGTCGGCGGACACCCCGATCGTGGTGGCGACCGGGATGCCGGCCAGGTCGACCTGGACCACGAGGCCGTGTTCGGTCTCGCCGTAGCTGAACGTCACCGCCATGGCCTCGTCGTCGCCGAACACGTCGTAGCGGCGCCAGGCCTGGCCGGGGGTCACCTTGCCGATCTCGGTCACCCACTCCGGCGGGTAGATGCCCTCGCCGGTCAGGTCGGCCAGGGCCCGGCTGGCCGCTCGCCTGGTGGCCGGCGTGCCCAGCGCCATGAGCAGCCGGAGCAGCGCGGCGCCGTCCGGGTTGCGGCGGCGGACGGCCCCCTTCACCAGCACGGTGTCGATGAACGACTCGATGTCGGCGGGGTCGCGCTGGCCCAGCACGTACGGGAACGCCATGCAGGTCGCGGTCTCCAGTTCGGCCCGCAGCGGGTCACCCGAGGCGACCCCTTCCCACAGCTTGGACAGCACGTCCCGGACGATCGCGTCCGCCTCGGCCTGGCTGATGTCGCCGTCCTGGCCTGCCGCCGCCTGGCCTGCCGCCGCCTGGCTGGCCGGAGCCCGGCGCCGTGCCTTGTTCTTGCTCACCGCGTCATCCTATGGCGGCCGCGCGGATGACGCCCACCTCCGCCTCGCCGCCGATGACGGGCACGGTGGCCAGTTCGGCCGGGACGGCGACGCCGAGCAGGCGCAGCGTCGCCACCGTGACCGGCGTCCGGCCCCGGTGCGCCCCGTCGTCGATCTTGACCGCGCCGGCCCTGCCGTCGCTCAGCGCGAACGCGTCGACGCCCTCGGCGCCGCCCTTGATCAGCAGGCCGGGCACCGCGTCCATCAGCTTGCGCTCCTCCCGCACGGTGCCGCTGGTCCACTCCGGGTGCGCACGCATGGCGTCGGCCACCCGGCGCTCCGGTGTTCCGGGCGCGGCCAGCACCAGCGCCCGGAAGGCGCGCGCCAGCCCGGCCAGCGTCAGCGCGAACAGCGGCGCGCCGCAGCCGTCCACTCCGGTGGCGGGCACCCGCTCGCCCGCCAGCTCCTCGACGGTCCGCACGATGGCCTGCTGCAGCGGGTGCTGCGGGTTCAGGTAGCTGCTCGTCGGCCAACCGTTCACCACGCAGGTAGCCAGCATGGCCGCGTGCTTCCCCGAGCAGTTCATCCGGACCCTGGACATGCCCTCGCCGCGGGCGATCAGCCGGCCCGCCGTCTCCTGGTCGAGCGGCCAGGATGGCGGGCAGCCCAGGTCGGCCTCTGTCAGCCCGGCGCCGGACAAGATCTTCCGGACCCCGTCGACGTGGTAGTCCTCGCCCGAATGGCTGGCCGCGGCCAGCGCGAGCAGCTCGCCGTCAAGTTCGGCCCCGGCCCGGAGCATGGCCGTGGCCTGCAGCGGCTTGTTCGCCGAGCGGGGGAAGAACGGCACTGCGGTGTCTCCCGCGCTGACCACCTGGGTGCCGTCGGCGGCCAGGCCCGCGACCGCGCCGCGATGCCGCGACTCGACCATGCCCGAGCGCACGACCTCGGCGACCACGGGGTTCAGGCCATTGTGTTCCGGAAAGAGCATCATGCAGGCAGTGTGCCCTCTTCCCGGGCGCGCCGGGTAGCCTGCCCTGCTATGCGAGCAGTGGTGCAGCGAGTGAGCCGGGCCAGCGTGGCCGTGGACGGCGAGGTCACGGGCGCGATCGAGGAGCCGGGGCTGCTGGTCCTGGTCGGCGTGACCCACGACGACACCCCGGACCAGGCCGGCAGGCTCGCCGCCAAGCTGTGGGGGCTGCGCATCCTCGACGGCGAGAAGTCCTGCTCCGACATTGGCGCGCCGCTGCTGGTGATCAGCCAGTTCACGCTCTACGCGGACCTGGCCAAGGGCCGCCGCCCGTCCTGGTCCGCCGCCGCCCCCGGGCCGGTGGCCGAGCCCCTCGTCGGTGCCGTGGTGCAGGCCCTGCGCGACCTCGGCGCCCGTGCCGAGACCGGCGTGTTCGGCGCCGACATGAAGGTGTCCCTGGTCAACGACGGCCCCGTCACGATCATCGTCGACATCTAGCCGACGCGGACCCGCTACGACGCCGCGGTGCCCGGGGCGGCGGGCGGGCTCAGCCCGGCCAGCACGCACTGCGGCCGGGCGAGTAGCGAAACCTGGTCACGGAACCCGAACGAGGCCTGGCAGAACGCCTGCGCCCGCGACCCGCAGTAGTGCAGGACGGCCCCGCCGGTGGAGTTCGGCACGGTGACGCTCACACAGCCGTGCGCCGAAGTCCCGTACGTGTCGTGCGCCGTCGCTCCCCAGGCGGCCAGGCCGCCGAAGAGGACGACCACGACCACCGCGGCGACCGCGAAGATCCGCTTCTGCCGCGGCGAGATGCGCACCGTCCCCGGGTTGGTCTTGGCGTACATGGATGTCCATGAAATCAGGGCCGTGTGTCCTCGGTGTTAGCCGTGTAACCGGCATGTTAACAGCCTGCGCGGGCGGCCCGGTTACGCGACCGGCGGGGTGCCGTGGGTGTGGAAGGACTCGATCGTCTTCAGGCCCCAGGCCTGGCCCTTGGCCCGTTCGGCCTCGGTCCAGGTGATCGTGCGCCAGTCCGGCGCCAGTACCAGCCGGGCGACCGGGTTGCACAGCTCGATCCGGTTCCCGCCCGGCTCGTAGACGTAGAGGAAGAACGTCTGCTGGATGGCGTGCTTGTGCGGTCCGGTCTCGATGAAAACCCCGTGGTCCAGGCAGATGTCGGCGGCCCGGATGATGTCCTCGCGCGTGTCCGGCGCGAACGCGACATGGTGCAGGCGCCCGCGCGTTCCGGTCCAGTCGCGCGTGTACACCAGGTCATAGCCCTTGTTGGTGAAGTGCAGCCACTGCGCCGAGATCGTGCCGTCGTCGAGCTGGATCTGCTCGGTGACCCGCCCGCCGAGCACGTCGCGGACGAAGTCCCCGCATCGCGGCACGTCCTGGGCCAGGTAGTTGACGTGGTCCAGGCGCCGGACGCAGACGCCGCGCCCCGGGTAGGCCTGAGCCTGGTTCTTCAGTGACGGCCTGAGTTCATCGGGCGCCGCATACCACTCGGTCTCCCAGTACAGCTCCAGCTCATGCCCGTCCGGGTCGAGGAACAGGTAGGTCGGCCCGATACCGGGGTCGCCATCCTTCCAGGCCACGCCCTGCCCGGCCGCCTCGATCGCCGCCACCCGCGCCTCCAGCGCGGCCTGGCTGGAGGCCCGCAGCCCCACCCGGCGGATGCCCGAGGTCTCGTGCGCGGTGAGCTTCACCGTGTGGTGCTCGTAGTCGTCCCAGGTGCGCAGGTACACCGAGTTGCCCTCGCGGCAGGTCTCGGTCATGCCGAGTATCTCCACGAAGAACCACAGGCTTTCGCACATCTTGGGGGTCAGCAGCTCGATGTGGCCGAGGTGCGCGACATCGTGCAGCGGCGGCCGGGTCGCCGCCGCCGCGCCGGAACCGATCTGCGGGCTTGTCACCGGGACCTCCGTGGAAAGACGGTGCCGTCGAAGAGCTTGCGCGCGGTGCGCACCACGCCCGAGCGGACGACCCGGGGCGGCTGGCTTGCCTGGTCGACCTCGGCCTCGACCTCCAGCTGGCCAGTGGGGTGCTCGATGCCGAACCGCGTCTGACCCGGCTTGATCACGGCCAGGTCGGCCCCTGCCGCACCGTCGAGCAGCAGCGCGGTCGCGACGCTGACCGCGCCGAGCACCCCGATCGAGTCGTGCACGCGGATCGGGATGAACGTCCTCGTGCAGATCGTCCCGCCGTCCGCGGGCGCGGCGACCAGCGAGATCTTCGGCACCGAGGCCCCGGATACGTCGCCGAGCCCCATCAGCTCGCCGGCCGCCAGCTGCAGCGCCCGCACCCTGCGCCTGAGCTCGTCGTCCGCCTCAAGCTCGGCGACGCTCTCGTACCCGCTGCGACCGAACTCCGCGGCGGGCACCACCACCACCGGCATGCCGTTGTCGATGCAGGTGACGGTGACGCCCCCGATGACGTCGGCAACGTTCCCGGTGGGCAGCAGCGCGCCGGTGGCCGAGCCTTCGGTCCCGGCGAAGTCAAGCACGATGGCCGCGGCCGTCCCCGGCACCCCCGCGATGGCCGTGTCGCCGTCATAGTCCACGACGCGGTCGACTACCGGAAAGCTGGCCGTGGCCACGCTGCCCGAGTTGACCATGTGGATCCGGACCGGCGAGCTCGCGGCCAGGCCGCGTTCGACCGCGAACGGCCCGACGCCGGCGAGCAGGTTGCCGCAGTTCTGCCGGTCCGAGACGGTGGCCTGGTCGACTCCAACCTGCAGGAAGAGGTAATCGACGTCCGCATCGGGCCGAACGGTCGCTGAGATCACCGCCACCTTGGAGGTCAGCGGGTGCGCCCCGCCGATCCCGTCGATCTGCCTGGCGTCCGGGCTCCCCATGATCCGCAGCAGCAGGTCATCTCGCGCCGCCGGATCGGCCGGCAGGTCTCCGGCGAGGAAGTAGGCCCCCTTCGACGTGCCGCCCCGCATCAGCATGCAGCGCACGCCCCCCGCGCTCATCGGCTGTCCTGGTCCCCGGCCGAGACGTACCGCACGCCGCGCGCCTCGAGCTTGTCGCGCAGACCGTACAGGTCGAGGCCGAGCTGGCCGTCGGCCAGGGCCTTGCGGCTCTGCTCTTCCTTGGCCACCCGGGCCCGCGCCGCCTCGAGCGCCTGGCCGGCGTCCGCGCGCGGCACGCAGACCACGCCGTCGTCGTCGGCGATGATCGCGTCTCCGGGCCGGACGATCTGCCCCCCGATCGAGACCGGCACGTTGACCGAACCCGCCGTCTCCTTGACCGTGCCCTGAGCGCTGACCGCCGCCGACCAGACACCGAAGCCCATCGCCCGCAGCTCAGCCACGTCCCGGACGCCGGCCTCGATGACCAGCCCGCGGACCCCGCGCGCGGCCAGCGAGGTGGCCAGCAGCTCACCGAACATCCCGTCGGAGCACGGCGAGGTCGTCGTGACCACCAGCAGGTCGCCGGCCTGGCACTGCTCCACCGCCGCGTGGATCATGAGGTTGTCGCCGGGCCAGCACAGCGCGGTGACCGCGGTGCCGCCGGTCCGCACGCCGTCCTGGATCGGGCGCAGGCCGGGCCCGAGGTACCCGGCCCGGCCGATCGCCTCGTGCACGGTCGCCACCCCGAGCGCGGCCAGCTGGTCGACCACCCCGAGGTCGGCCCGGGCCACGCCGGTGACGATCACGGTGCCCATCAGCTCAACCTGTCTGTGACGTGCGGGAACACCCGCATGTAAGCCTCGCCCATGGTGTTTGACGGCAGGCCGAGGTTGGGCCCGGCGTTACGCCTGAGCTGCGTGCCGCGCCGTCGGGCCAGGTCGGTGTAGTACTCCCAGAGGTGCTGCTGGGCGCCCATGCACTCCATCGCCTTGCGCTTGGCGTCGAAGACCGGCGTGATGTCCAGCAGGACCTCCGGCTTGAAGCCGCACATCTCCGGCTGGTGCGGCTCGAACAGGAAAACCGGCGGGGCACCGATCGGCTCGCCGGGAGCGGGATACCCGACCGCCTGGGCCAGCACCCGGGCGCGCAGCGCCATCTGCCCGGCCGCGGGGTGATCGCCGTTGTACGGGTCGGCGAGCGTGTGGGTGAGCACCACCGACGGGTTGACCTCCCGGTACACCCGGACGATGCGGCCGACGAGCTCGTCGGTCTCGCGCAGAGGGTAGTCCCCGGCGTCGAGGAACTCGATCGCGGCCCCCAGCGCGGCCGCGGCGCTCTCGGCCTCGCCCCGGCGCTGCGCCTTGATCTCCTCCAGCGTCTTGCCCGCCCGCCAGGCGCTGGCCGACTCGCCTCGCTCGCCGTAGCTCAGGCACAGTACCGTGACCCGGTCGCCGCGCGAGGCCGCCAGCGCCACCGCGCCGCCCGCGCGCCAGACGAAGTCGGCGGCGTGCGCGCTCACTACGAGCATGGATTCCTGCTGGCTCACCTTGCCTCCTCCTGGGACTGTGCCTTCCGGGACTGGGCCGGCTGCTGGTCGAGCAGCGCGGAGATGACGCTGCTCAGGTGGCGGCGGGTGGCGTCCTCCGCCTCGGCCGGCCGGCGTCCGGCCACGGCGGCGATGATCGCCAGGTGGTCGGGGAGCGAGGCCTGCGGGCGCCCGGGGCGCAGCGACAGCTGGAACTGGTGGCGGACCAGCTGGCCGTTCAGCCGTTCGAGCAGGCTGGTGGCCACCGCCTGGCCGGAGATCTCCCGCACCAGCCGGTGCAGCTCGTGGTTGAGCGCCGAGTACCTCAGCAGCTCGCCGTCCGCGACGCAGCGCTGCATCTCCTCGCCCAGCTGGCGCAGCCGGGCCGCATCGGGTTCGGTGACCCGTTCGGCCGCCTTGGCCGCGCATAGCCCTTCGAGCGCCATCCGGCACTCGGTGATCGCGACCGCCTCGTCCAGGGTGACGGCCCGGACCCGCGCGCCGCGGTTCGGTATCCGCTCGACCAATCCGTCCGCGGCCAGGTCGAACAGGGCCGCGCGCAGGCTGGCGCGGGTTACCCCGAGCATCCCGGCCAGTTCCTCCTCGACCAGACGCTGCCCGGGCGCCATTTCCCCGGCCAGGATCGCCTGCCGGAGCCGCTCAACCGCCAGCCGCCGCCCGATGGCGCCCGCCACCAGCCCCGATGCAAGTCCCGTAGCAACCTCGGAAGCCTCAACAGCCGCTGGCGTCACATCGTCAGCCGTATCCACGGGACGAGCTTAAAAATGCCCAACAAAATTGTCAACAATCTGCGCCAAGCTTCCGAGTCAGCTGTCCGAACGATCAGGGGCCTACTGCGGGGATGCCGCGCTCATGTAGCTGGGAAACGTTGGCTATTAACCCGTCGGCATGACCTGCGGGACGATCGCATCATCGCGGATCGCTGCACCCCTGATCAGGGACCAGCGATCCGCGACGCTCGCCGCCAGGCGCGCCGCACCTTCAATCACACCAACCACGTACGCCTCAACATTCCCGTGAGCGAGCCCCCTCTGGAGCGCGCTTTCATGATCGTGAGCAGTTTTGGGCGCTATTTGTCCCGAACTGCTCACGATCATGAACTCCGCGCGTGCGTCGCCAGGAAGAGGCTCCGCCAGGTGTCCGTTCGCGCCCCGCCCGCCACACCAGCCCCACGGCCCGCTCCACCCGCCCTCTGGAGAGGACGCTTCCAGTCGCCCGGCCCTCAGTGGGGCGGTATGGCTGATGGTGGGTACGTGTAGTGGGCCCACCTGCTGCGGGCAGACCGAGCTGCACGTCGCGGCGATGGACGGCCGCCTGGACCTGGCCAGGAGCCTGCTCAGGCTCGGCGCCGATCCCGCCATCCGCGATCAGCGCTTCGATTCCACCCCGCTCGGCTGGGCCGGATGGCTGACCTGGCCGAGGAACAGCGGCAGGCCGGTCGTGCCGTCGACGATCGCGAACAGGAACGGCCGGTCCACCACCATCGTGACCGCGGGCGGCGGCCGCATGGCGGCCGCCGCCCGGATGACCACCGCGGTGGCCGCCGCCGCCTCGGTGCCCTGCTCGTCGACGTCGACGTAGGCCTTGTGCGCCACCACGCCGATCCGCAGCGGCGCGGCCTCGGTGATCTCGCCGAAGTCCGCGTCCGCACCGAACGCCGCGACGACACCGAGCCGCCGCAGCGCCGGGATGAGGTCGAACGCCGCTTCCAGCCGGAACCTGGGCAGCGACAGCGTGACCCGGTGCCGGGCCGCCCCGGCGAGCAGGCCGCCCAGGCCGGCCGCCGCGACCTTCGGGCGCAGCGCCGCCAGCGGCCCGTCGGGCAGCAGCACGGCCATGGCCAGGTTGATGTCCCGGTAGGGGAGCAGCACGGCCTGGTAGCCGTCGCCGCGCAGGTAGGCGCGCGACGCGGTGCCGTGCATCATCGGCACGGTCAGCGCCGGCTGGTCCCGGCCGTCCGGGTAGAACGGCGCGCCGGCCGTGGCCCGCGCCGGGAAGGGGTCCGTCCAGGCCGCCTTGAGATACACCGCGCTGGCCAGCACCAGCCTGGTCAGCGCGGTGATGGTGCCGGACGGCAGCAAGCCGCTGATCTTGCCCTCGGTCTGGGTGGCGATCACCTGGTTGATCTCGGCCCGCGTCGCCTCGGGCGCGGTGCGGAAGTCGGCGGCGGCCAACGTCACCGCGTCGTGCAGCCGGGCCCTGAACGCAGCGTGCACCGGGAGCCCGGACTGGATCCACACGGTGTTCGGCGCCCGGAACGTCGCGGACCCGCTGCCGGCGCCGCCGGATGTCAGCGTCAGCCGTAGTCCGGTGGCCGCGGCGTCTTGCGGCTTCGGGTCTTGGTCCAGGTGAAGCACCCGGGCCAGTTCGGCCGCTGTCTGGCCGAGCGCCCCGCACAGCGCAATCCGCAGCGCGCTGGCCACGCTGGCCGGAGAGAAGACCGTGTCCGCGGCGTCCTCGGTCAGGACCTGGTACAGATCCGCGCCGAGCGCCGCGTCGGCCGCCGCTGGTACGTTTCGCACCGTCCGTACCTACCCGCCCAGGATGAAAGCATGGGCCGATGAGCTGGTTCATGACCGCGGATACCAGACGGTTCCTGAACGCGGCGGGGGAGTTCCTGCGCGCCGACCCGGCCAGGAACACGGTGATCCTGACCGTGACCGAGGACCTCAGGGTCAAGGCGGCCGCCTCGGCCGGGGCGCTGTTCGGCTGGTGGCAACCGGAAGGAGAGCCGGTCGGGGCCGCGTTCATGCACACGCCGGACTATCCCCTCCTGCTCTCCGGGGTGAGCGCCCCGGCCGCTGGCCGGCTGGCCGGTGATCTCACCGAGGCTCGCCGCCGGGTCCCCGGCGTCAACGCCGGCCAGGAGGCGGCCGACGCGTTCGCGGCGGCCTGGCGGGACCGCACCGGGGCCGCGGTCGCGGTGTACCGCCGGATGCGCCTGTTCCGGCTCGGGGAGCTCGTCCCGCCCGGGCGGTGGCCCGACGGCACGGCCAGGCTTGCCGCCCGAACCGACCGCGACCTGCTGGCCCGGTGGTTCGGCGCGTTCGCCCGCGAGGTCGGCGACCCGCCCGGACAGGACCACCGCGGCGCGGTGGCCGAGCGGCTCGGCTACGGCGGCATCACCGTCTGGGAGGCCGGCGGCGTCCCGGTCTCGGTGGCCGGCCGGACCCGGGCGGTGGCGGGGATGGTGCGGGTGGGACCCGTCTACACGCCTCCGGAGCTGCGCGGGCACGGCTTTGCGAGTGCCGCGACCGCCGCGGTCAGCCAGGCGGCGCTGGAGGCCGGCCTTCGGGAGGTGGTGCTCTACACCGACCTGGCCAACCCCACGAGCAACGCCGTGTACCAGCGTCTGGGCTACCGCCCGGTGGAGGACCGCGTGGTGCTCTCCTTCAGCCGGCGCGGCGCAGGTTAGGCTTCACCCGTGAGCGGACTCGAGGACTTCGCCCGGCTGGTCGACGGTGATCACGGCCTGTGCGTGGTGTCCACGCTGCGGCCGGACGGCACGATCCAGTCGTCGGTGGTGAACGCGGGCGTGCTCCCGCATCCGGTGACCGGGGCTCAGGTCGTCGGCCTGGTCAGCCGTTGTGATGCGCACCGCGTAGCGAACCTGCGGGCCCGGCCGCGGGCCAGCGTGGTCATCCGGGCCGGCTGGGAGTGGGCCGGAGTCGAGGGGCCGGCGGAACTGGCCGGGCCGGACGACCCGATGCCCGGCGTCGACGCCGAGCGGCTGCGCCTGCTGCTGCGCGAGATCTTCACCGCCGCGGGCGGGTCGCACGACGACTTCGGCACCTACGACCGCGTGATGGCCGAGGAACGCCGGGTCGCCGTGCTGGTCTCCCCGGCCCGGATCTCGCCGCGCGGCTGACCGCCCGTGGCCACCGAACGGCGCAGCCTCACCCGTCCGGACGGCCGGGTGATCGAGTTCCTGGTGGCCGGCCCGGAGGACGGCCTGCCCCTCGTGCTGCACGAGGGCACCCCGTGCGGCCTCGTCCTGTACTCGCCGACGCTGCGGGCGGCCGCGGTCCGCGGCCTGCGCGTGATCCTGGCCGCCCGGCCCGGATACGAGGGCTCGACGCCGCGGCACGGGCGCCGGGTAGTGGACGTGGCCGAGGACACCGCGGCGGTCCTCGACGACCTGGGCGCCGGCACCTTCGTCACCCTGGGCTGGTCAGGGGGCGGCCCGCACGCGCTGGCCTGCGCCGCGGCCCTGCCCGGGCGATGCCTGTCCGCCGGGTCGATCGCCGGGGTGGCGCCGTACACGGCGGACGGCCTGGACTGGCTGGGCGGCATGGGGCCGGAGAACGTCGCGGAATTCGGCGCGGCGCTGCGCGACGAGGCCGCGCTGACCGAGTTCCTCGGCCGCGAGGCGGCCATGATGAGCGCCATCACCGGTGAGAGCGTGGCCTCCTCGTTGGGCGGCCTGGTGATCGAGGCCGACAGGGCCGTGCTCACCGGGGAATTCGCCGACCACGTCGCGGCCTGCCTGCGCACCGCGCTGAGCTCGGGCATCGCGGGCTGGCGCGACGACGACCTGGCGTTCGTCAAGGACTGGGGCTTCTCCCTGGGCTGGGAGTCGCCGGCGCCGGTGCCCGCTGATCCGGCACCGGTCGCCGTCTGGCAGGGCGACCAGGACCGGATGGTCCCGTTCGCGCACGGGCAGTGGCTGGCCGGCGCCATCCAGGGCGCCCGCGTTCACCTGATGCCCGGCGACGGCCACCTGTCCTTGACGGTGCGTGCCTTCGACCGCATCCTCGACGACCTGCTCGACCTAGCCGGTCTCGGGGCGTAACCGGGCCTCGGCGGGTGCGCCGCCTGTCACTCCGTCAGCGCGTTTCCCTGACCGCAGCCGGAACAGGCCGTAAGCGACCGGCCCGACGAGCAGCGGCAGCCAGTACGAGGCGATCCGGTACGTGAGCGTGGCCAGCACGGCCTGGCTGGAGTTCACCTCGGCCAGCACCAGCAGCCCGGTCAGGCTCGCCTCCACCAGCCCGAGGCCGCCGGGGGTGAGCGGGATCATCCCGATGATGCCGGCCACCGCGTACGCCACCAGGATCAGCGAGGGGCGCGGGTGGCTGCCGGTCGCCCGCAGCGCAAACAGCAGGCACAGGTAGTCGAACGCCAGGCGGCCCGCGGAGAGCAGGAGCGCCTGCCACCACTGCCGGCCAAGCGTCGCCCGGATCTCGTCACGCTTCTCCAGCAGGGTGTCGTCCAGCCCGTGCAGCGGAGGACGTTTCCGCAAGACCAGGTTCCTCAGCCACTGCGCGGCCCGGCCCGTCCAGCGCAGCGGGGGGTCGTAGACCAGGACGACCGCCCCGAACGCGGCGAAGGCCACGAACCCCGCCGCCCCGAGGAACGCCGCATGTTCCAGCCCGCGGGCGACGGGCGCGCCGATCAGGATGACGGGCAGGGCGAAGAACGGCAGCGCGAGCAAGCCGCCCACGCCGAGCAGGGAGAACGCCGCCAGGCCGCCGACGGTCTCGCTGGTCTCCATTCCACTGGCCGCCAGCATCCGGAACTGGACCGCGGCCCCCACTGCCGCCCCTCCCGGCATGACGAGGGTGATCGCATTGCCGGCCAGCTGGGAGGTGATGACCGGGAACCACGCCCTGGTCCGCAGGGCGAGGCGTTGCAGCGCGAACGTGCAGGTGAAGTGCGCGATCTCGGCGCCGATCGCCGCGATCAGCCACCAGGGATTCAGGGTCGACAGGCGCGGCCAGGACGCGAGCACCTCGGTGATCGCCGGGAACACGAGGTAAATGGCGAGGCCGGCCACGACGACCACCGCGGCCCGCTTGGCTACCGTCTTCCAGGCCAGCGGATGCGACTTCTCGCGGTCGATCCTCGCGGTCAGGGACGGCTTGCCCGGGACCACTGATTGATCACTCATAGCGGTAGACCCCGGTTACACGCCCGTCCGGGCGGCCAGCCGCCCCGAGTCGACGGCGGCGGCGAACGCGGCGTAATCCCGTTCGTTCTGGTCCGCGTACGCCGCGGAGAAGTCCGCCATGGCACGGTCGAAACTTTCCCCCTTGCCGAGGTAGGAGGCGACGGCGATCCGGTCCCCCCACCGGGCGTGCGCGCGGGCCAGGGTCGCGGCGCAGATGCGCGCGTACAGCGTGGCGCCCGGCACGAGGAAGGTCTCGACGTCCGCGCTGCCCTTCCAGTCATGGAACTGGCGCACGTAGTAGTCACGGGTTACGCCGTCCATCCCGCGGATGCGCTGCCAGCCCAGGAAGATGTCCGTCGCCGCCTGCATCAGCCGCTGTCCCGCGACCACGCGCTCGCCGTGGTGCGAGTACGTGCTCGGGCCGAGGAAACGTTCGAGCACCGAGGGCTGCGCCTCCTTGACCTGCAGGAACAGTGGGTCGTTGTGGTCGCGGCCGATCAGCAGCATGATGTAGCAGCGGGTCCCGACGCTGCCCACGCCCACCATCTTGTAGGCCGAGTGGACGTAGCGGTACTCCTCCAGGGGGTGGTGCTGCCGTCCGAGCGTGCGCCGGTACGAGCTGAGCAGCTTCTTGATGAGCGGGGTTGGGTCTTCCCATTCCGACCCCGGCCGGACCAGGTCCTCGATCGGGATGATGACCGGCGGGTCGGCGACGATGCGCAGTTCGCCCTCGACCTGCCCGGCCCGCTTAGCGAACACCCGGGTGCTGTCGCGGGTTCTCGCCTTGGCTGCCATCTCCTCGATCGCCCGGGCTTCGCTCTTGCCCACGCGCTTGACGCGGACCTCCTTGCGGACCAGCTTGAGCAGCATCCCGGCCTCGAAATGCTCGTACCACGCGTCCAGGCTCCGCATCCCGGCGGCCCGCCGCATCCGGCTCCGGTACTCCCGGACCCCGGCCATGACCACGGCGCGGCGGTCCTCGGGGGAGAAGCCGCGGTCACGGCCCATGATCTCGAAGCTGGCCGCGAGCCGCTTCACGTCCCACTCCCACGGGCCCGGGAGGGTCTCGTCGAAATCGTTGATGTCGAACAGCAACTGCCGCTCCGGCGTGCCGAACAGGCCGAAATTCGACAGGTGGGCGTCACCGCACAACTGCACGGTGATCCCGCTTACCGGGGTGGCCGCCAGGTCGGCCGCCATGATCAGCGCGGCGCCACGGTAGAAGGTGAACGGAGAGGCCAGCATCCGGCCGTGGCGGATCGGGACCAGGTCGGGTACCCGGCTCGCCGCCTGCTGTTCCAGCAGCGTGACCGGATCGGGGCGGTCCGGAGCGGGCGACCATCGTCCGTGACTCGACCGTGGTGCCTCCTGGCGCGCGCCCAGGCCCCGGGCGACGCGCTCGTCCACGGTCAGGTGCCTGCGCCGCCAGGAGGACGCGAATGGTCCTACCGCAGCGGGCGGCGGACTCGTGCTCGGGCGCGAACGTTCCGCCATGGCGCCTCCTCTTTCACAGGTACTCTCTCCTCCGCATCCAGACGAGGGTGATCCAGCCCCAGATGGGCGGCAGGTAGGAGGTGAACAGGCGCTGGATGAATACCGCCGCGGTAGCGTCGGCCTCCGCGACCCCGGCCGCGGTGAGGCCGAGGATCATGCCCGCTTCCACGACCCCCATGCCGCCGGGCGACGGCGAGATTCCTCCGATGATCCCGGCTAGGGTGATAACCACGATCAGGATCGGCAGCCGCAGATGATCGCCGAACGCGCGCAGCGACACCGACAGCGCCATGGCCACCAGCAGTTCCCCGCCGAACGAGCCGCCCACGAGCAGCACCAGCTTGTGCGGAGAACCGGCCACCTGCCTGAGGTTGCCCCAGATGTCGCGCACCTTGGGACGCAGCTTGTCGGCGGCCAGCCTGCGCAGCCGGGGCACGGCCAGGAGCAGGCCCGCCGCCAGGGCGACCAGCACCACGACGGCCAGGATGATCCAGACCAGCTTCGAATCCCCGCCGCTCTGCGGGGTGGCCTCCAGGTCGAGGGATCCCCATGCGAACGGTAGCGACACCAGGAAAAGAACGGTGATGGCGATCCAGCTGGAGGTGGCCATGATGGCGCCGGAACTCAGTGCCACCGTGGCGTCGTAGCCCTGTTTCTGGAAGAAACGCACGCGGGTGGCGAAGACGGCGGCCGTGCCGCCGGCCAGCGCGCTGAACGAGTTGGCGAACTCGACCGCCACCGCCCGGCCGAGCGGAAGCGGCCCGGCCACGCTGCCCACGCCCTCGACGCCGGACGCCACGTAGGCCAGCTGGGCGAGGACGAGCGCGATGATGACCCAGAGCCAGTCGGCGCCGATCACCGTGTCAAAGGACGCGGAGACGTCGATGAGCACCCCGATCAGGGCCCAGCCGCCGACGAGCGTGCCGATGATCATGATGAGCGTCGGCCAGCTCACCCGGCGAGGCTCGGCCAGCTGCGGCAGCTCGATCGAGGCGGCCTGGGCGGCGCGCTGACGGACATCCGGCAGCAGACCGCGCCTGCCCCGCAGGCTCCGGGCGAGCAGCGGGTCGAGGGCTGGCTTCTGCAGTTGCCTGAGCGCCCCTTCCAGCACCCCCGGCTCCAGGCACCGCGCGGCGGACTCGGCGGCTCGTTCGGCGCCGATCACCACTGCGGTGGCCGCGATGGCACTGGCCAGGTCGCGATCGAGCTGATCCGGCGAGGCCTGTACCGAGGCGTTGCGGAAGTCCGCCAGGACAACGGTCCCCGCCACCGGGTCGACCAGCATCGCGTCACCGCTGATCGCGCCGTGAGCGATGCGTGCCCGCCGCAGGGTCAGCAACTGGCGGTATAGGTCGTCGAGCATGGCGTCGCTGATCTCGGCGGCGTCCGTGTCCGACAGCGCTGTCCCGGGCGGCATCCGGTAGACCAGCAGCGCGTCGCGGGACGGTCCCGCCGTCCCCGCCTCGACGATCTCGGGCACGGCGACATCCGCCAGGCCCGCTCGCATGGTGACGTAGGCCTCGTGCTCGACCTGCTGAAGCCGGGTAATCGTCAGGCTCGGCCCGGAGTCCCGGTACAGCAGGAACCGGCCCGCCTTGGTGAGCAGCCTGGCATCGGCCGCGTCCCGGCCGTAGACCGCGATACCGAGGCGGCCGGGCGTATCCGCCCGGCATAGCTCGGTCGCCTCGAACCTCGCCACCCCCCAGACCTGCCGGGTCGCCGGGTGCACATCCGTCGAGCCGATGCCGAACCCCTCGAGCAGCAGCCTGACGTCCTCGGCCGAGGGCAGGCCAAGCGGTGAGCCGAACACGAGCCGGACTACCGCCGTCGCCCCCCAGCCGATGACCAGGCTCCCCAGGACGTTGAGCGGCAGCCCGTGGCCTCCGACGGCTGACGCCAATGCCACCAGGGCGATGAAGATCTCGATGAGGCGCTGCACGCCGCGCGCCAGGTACGGCAGTCCCGCCGTGGCGACCGCCATGAACAGGGCGATCTGCAGGACGGGAAAGCTCATGTAGTAGCCGTCGATCACGATCCCGCCCGGCCGTCCGCCGCGGCTTCCGAGCAAGGCGATCAAGATCCCGCACACCGCCGCCGTCCCGGCCGCGCTCAGCCCGATGTCGCGCGCGATCTCCCAGCGGCGCGCGAGCAGGGCCAGTCCCACCAGGACGACCGCAATACCGATTGAGCCCGCCTCGTACACCACCGTCACCAGCCAGGTGATACTCCATGGCGGCGGGTGGATCACCTGGGTGATGGCCCGGTCGATCCGGGAGTCGTACCGGATGACCAGCAGGCAGCACACCAGGGCGAGGACGGCGGCGGCCAGGCGCACGCCGTCGCTTCCGCGACGGCGTCGCTGGCCGCTGCCGACCGGGGCGAACATGACCGAGCGCCAGCCACGCAGGAGATGCTGCTCAGGAACCGGACTGGCGCTCTGGATCACATCTTCGGTCATACCCGGCCAGTTAGTGCTCAGGCCAGGATCTTGGCCTTCTCGCGCTCGAACTCATCGGCCGTGATGACTCCCCGGTCACGCAGGTCGGCCAGCTTGGTGAGCTGGTCGGCCGGGGTCGGCGAACCGGCGGCCTCCTGGATGTAGTGACGGGCCTCCTGGTCCTGCTCCTGCACCTGCCGTACGGCCCGCTCGTGCATCTTGTCGCCCCGGGCTATCAGGTAGACCAGGACACCGATCAGCGGGATGAACAGCACGAACAAGAACCACAGCGCCCTCGCCCAGCCGGACAGGTCGTGGCTGCGGAAGATGTCAATGAAGACATAGATCAGGACCCAGATCCAGAGCACCCAGAGGAAGATCTCGAGGATCGTCCAGAAGGCCCCGAGCAGCGGATAGGAGTAGGAACTAGCGAGCGGCATGGCGACCCCATCAGTGGGAATGGCGCTTTCAGGCGCTACGTCAATGGACCGTTCATCAATGCCATCGTCATCCTCTACAGGGCCCCGCCGCCTCACCCGTCATGGGTGATTGGCCGGCCCTAGCCCGACACCGTGACGCTCACCCCCGCCTCGCGCAGCCAGTCGCCGGCGGTGGCCGTCGCGTGCACCACAACGGCGGCGTTGGGCGCGTAGCCCGGCGGCGTCACCATGAAGGTGACGGCCGGGGCCTGGCCGGGCGCCACCGAGCCGAACACCGTCGGGCCGGCCGGCGCCGCCCGCCAGCCCTGCGGAAGCTGCAGGGCCAGGCGCACGCCGTGCAGCGTCGCGCTGCCCGCGGCGCTCAGCGTCACCCGCACCGCGACCGCATGGCCCGGCGCCACGGTGGCCGGGGCACTCACGGTCACCTGGCGGGCCCCCGGGGTGGCGGCCATGGAGAACGAGCCCTGCAACGGCAGGTCCGTCAGCGCCGAGGAGTCGCCCACGTACACCTGGTAGCGCCCGGCGGTCTGCGTCCAGCCGCTGGCCGGGTCGCTCCACCAGGACATCGCCTGCGGGGTCACCTCGAACGAGACCCGCGCCGAGGCCCCGGGCGCCAGGCTGACCCGCTGGAAGCCGGCCAGCTGGCGCGGCGGCTCCCCGGTGCCGGACGGGTCACCGAGGTAGAGCTGGGCCACCTCGGACCCCGGCCGGTGGCCTACGTTAGTCACCACCGCCGACACCCGCACGTCCTGCGTCCCGTCCGTCACCGGGCGGCTCACCGACAGGTGGCTGAACGCGAACCGCGTGTAGGAAAGGCCGAACCCGAACGGGAACAGCGGCGTGGTGTCCTTGGCGTCGTACCAGCGGTACCCCACGTCCACGCCCTCCGAGTACTGCACGGTCGAGCCGTTCCCGGGGAACTGGGCCGTGGTCGAGGCCGGCACCTGGCTCAGCGAGGCCGGGAAGGTCACCGGCAGGTGCCCGCCGGGATCGGTCTGGCCGAACAGCACGCTGGCCAGCGCGGTCCCGCTGGTCTGGCCCGGGTACCAGGTGTCCACCACGCCCGCCACGGACGGCAGCCACGGCATCGCCACCGGCGCGCCCGCGTTGACCACCACGACCGTATGCGGGTTAGCCGCCGCGACCGCGGAGATCAGCTCATCCTGGGCCGACGGCAGGTTCAGCGACAGCCGGTCCGTGGCCTCGGACTCGGTGTCGTCGGACACCACGACCACCGCGACCGACGCCGACTTGGCGGCCGAAACCGCGGCGGCGATGCCAGGCGCCAGCGCCGACGGCGTGCCCCAGAGCAGCTGCGAGGAGTCGCCGCTGATCGACAGCTGGTACGTCTTCCCGGCGGTCAGTTGCACCGCGACCGAGTACGTGTGCACCGGGGGCGTGGACGGGTCGTCGATGATCTGCTTCCCGTCCAGGGACAGGTATGTCGAGGTGTAGCAGCCGCACGGGTTGGTGATGGCCAGCACGTAGGTGCCGGTCTCCGGCGCGGTGAGGGTGCCCGTGTAGCTGCCGCCGAACGGCGTGGGCGCGTAGGCCGGGGACAGGTCGGCCGGCGGGATGGCCGGCAGCGACGTGTCCGTGGGCAGGCCCGGCTGGTACGCCACGCTCGCGCCGGAACCCGCGGCGGCCTTGATCCCGGCCAGCGGGCTCACCGTGCCCGAGGGAAGCACGTAGGCGCTGCCGCCGCCGGCGTAGACGGGCGAGGCGTCCGCCGCCGGGCCGGTCACGGCGATGGAGCCGCCAGACGACGATAGCGGCAGTACCGAACCCGCGTTCTTCAGCAGCGTGGTTCCGGCCTCGGCGACAGACGTGGCCAGCGCGACGTGGGCCGGGGTGGTCACGGTGGCCGAGGTCGTTCCGGTCCGCGGCTGGCTGAACAGCTTGTACTGGAACATCACGGTCAGCACCCGCTGCACCATCGTGTTCAGCACGCTCTTCGGGATCGTCCCGTCCTGCACCGCGGTCTGCAGCGGCGCCCCGTAGTAGGTGCTGAACGGCTGCTCCTGGTCGGTGCCCTGCACGGCGCCCTGGGTGGAGTGCAGCGCCCCGTAGTCCGACATCATGAAGCCGGGGAAGCCCCACTGGTCGCGCAGGATGCTCGTTTCCAGGTCGGCATCGTTGCAGGCGAAGTTGCCGTTGATCATCGCGTACGAGCACATAACCGAGGCGTCGCCCGATTTCACCGCCGCGTAGAACGACGGCAGGTAGATCTCGTGCTCGGTCCTGGGGTCGATGATGACGTTGTCCGCCGGCGTGTTCCGGTACGTCTCCTGGTTGTAGACGGCGAGGTGCTTCACCTGGGCCTCTACGTCCTGGCTTTGCACCCCGGCGATCTCGGGCACGTCGAGCGAGGCGTTCAGGAACGGGTCCTCGCTCAGCGCCTCGAACGACCGGCCCCAGCGCGGGTCGCGGTCGATGTTCACGGTCGGGCCCAGGTTGGCGCTGGCGCCCTTGCCGTACTCCTCGGCCCCGATCACCTGGCCGTACCGTCCGGCCAGGGACGGGTCCCAGGTCGCCGCCAGCGCCACGCCGGCCGGCAGCTCGGTGACCCCGGTCAGCCCGTCGGCGACCCCGGCGGGCCCGTCCTCCAGGCCGACCGCCGGGATGCACAGCGCCGGGATCGCGGGCGTGTAGAACACGTACGGGTTCGAGGTGCCGTGGCCCTCCACCATGCTGATCTCGTCGGCCAGGCTCATCTGGCTCATCAGCTGGGCGACGCGCTGCGAGACGGGTGCCTGCGACGTCACCCACGGACACGAGGCGGCGTCTGCCGGCGCCGCCGCCGAAGCCTGGCTGGCGGCCGCGGCGGCGGGCACGGCCAGCAGCACTACCGCCACACAAGCCGTCAGCAGCCGCGACTTCCTCGACAAAACCCGCCAGGCCCGGGTGTTATTCATCACGTTGTCCTCCGGTTCCGGACTAATCCCCCCTTATGGACCCACGCAACTCAACAAGATCTAACACAATACGGAACGAAGCGGAAGAACTGCGGAAAGCTTTTTAGGGCTTGTTAAGGCCCGAACGCATCGACGCGAGAGCACTGCGTAGGAACACCGTCCCGCTGGCACAATTGCTGGGTGACCCAGAACCAGTCAGTGGACCAGCGGATCGCCGGCGAGCTGGGCGTGGCCGTGCGCCAGGTCAGCGCGGCGGTCGAGCTGCTCGACGGCGGCGCCACCGTGCCGTTCATCGCCAGGTACCGCAAGGAGGCCACCGGCGCGCTCGACGACGCGCAGCTGCGCACGCTCGAGGAGCGCCTGCGCTACCTGCGCGAACTCGACGAGCGCCGGGACGCCATCCTCAGGGAGATCACCGCCCAGGGCAAGCTGACCGACGAGCTCGAGGCCCAGCTCCGTGCGGCCGACGCCAAGGCCCGGCTGGAAGACCTCTATCTGCCCTACAAGCCGAAGCGGCGCACCAGGGCGCAGATCGCCCGCGAGGCCGGCCTGGAGCCGCTGGCCGACCTGCTGCTGCACGACCCGTCCAACGACCCCCAGCGAGCCGCCGCGAACTTCGTCGATCCAGACCGCAATGTCCCGGACGCCAGCGCCGCCCTGGACGGCGCCCGCGCCATCCTGGTCGAGCGGTTCGCCGAGGACGCGGACCTGCTCGGCGAGCTGCGCGAGTCGATGGCCGCCCGCGGCTCGCTGACCTCCAGGGTCCGCGAGGGCCAGGCGGACAAGGGCGCGAAGTTCGCCGATTACTTCGAGTTCAGCGAGCCGTTCAGCCGGCTGCCCTCGCACCGCGTGCTGGCCCTGTTCCGCGGCGAGAAGGAGGAGATCCTCGACCTCACCCTGGAGCCCGGGGCCGAGGACACGCAGTTCGAGCAGCGCATCGCCGGGCGGTTCGGCATCCGCGACGAGCGCCGCCCGGCCGACCAGTGGCTGCAGGGCACGGTGCACTGGGCCTGGCGCACCCGGATCCTGACGCACCTGAGCGTCGACATCAGGGTCCGGCTGTGGCAGGCGGCCGAGGACGAGGCGGTCCGGGTGTTCGCCGCCAACGTGCGCGACCTGCTGCTGGCCGCGCCGGCCGGAGCGCGGACCACGATCGGCCTGGACCCCGGCTTCCGCACCGGCGTCAAGGTCGCGGTCACCGACGGCACCGGCAAGGTGCTCGGCACGGCCACCATCTACCCGCACGAGCCGCACCGGCGCTGGGACGAGGCCATCGAGGCGGTGGCGAAGCTGGCCCGCCAGCATCACGCCGAGCTCGTCGCCATCGGCAACGGCACCGCCTCGCGGGAGACCGACCGGCTGGCCGCCGACCTGATCAAGCGCCACCCCGAGCTCAAGCTGACCAAGGTGGTGGTCTCCGAGGCCGGAGCGTCGGTCTACTCCGCCTCGGCCTACGCCTCGGCGGAACTGCCCGGCATGGACGTCTCGCTGCGCGGCGCGGTCTCCATCGCCCGGCGGCTGCAGGATCCGCTGGCCGAACTGGTCAAGATCGACCCGAAGTCCATCGGCGTGGGGCAGTACCAGCACGACGTGGCCGAGGGCAAGCTGTCGCACTCGCTGGACGCCGTGGTCGAGGACTGCGTGAACGCGGTCGGGGTGGACCTGAACACCGCCTCGCAGCCGCTGCTGGCCCGGGTCTCCGGTATCACGTCCGGGCTGGCCACCGCGATCGTAGCCCGCCGCGACGCCGACGGCCCGTTCCGCACCCGCCAGCAGCTCATGGGTGTGCCGCGGCTCGGACCGAAGGCCTTCGAGCAGTGCGCCGGGTTCCTGCGCATCCGCGGCGGCGACGACCCGCTCGACGCCTCCGGCGTGCACCCCGAGGCCTACCCGGTGGTCCGCCGTATCCTGGCCGCCGCCGGCGGCACGGCGGCCGCCCTGATCGGCAGCACCGTCACGCTCCGCACGCTGAGGCCGGACCAGTTCACCGACGACCGGTTCGGCCTGCCCACGGTCACTGACATCCTGCGCGAGCTGGAGAAGCCCGGCCGCGACCCGCGCCCCGCGTTCGCCACCGCGACGTTCGCCGAGGGCGTGGAGAAGCTCGAGGACCTCGAGCCCGGCATGGTGCTCGAGGGCGTGGTGACCAACGTGGCCGCGTTCGGCGCGTTCGTCGACATCGGCGTGCACCAGGACGGCCTGGTGCACGTGTCGGCCATGTCGCGCACGTTCGTCTCCGACCCGCATTCGGTGGTCAAGTCCGGCGACGTGGTGCGGGTGAAGGTGCTCTCGGTCGACATCGCCCGGCACCGGATCTCGCTGACCCTCCGGCTGGATGACGAAGGTGGCCGCCCGTTCGGCCCATCATCCCGAACGGGCCGTGCTGCCCGCCCCGGTTCCGGCCCGGGCGGTCCCGGCCGGACCAAGACCGCGGACCCGAAGCCGGCCGACGGCGCCCTGGCCGACGCGCTGCGCCGGGCCGGCCTGGTCCCGAAGCCGCCGAAGGGCCCTAAGCCCCCCCGCGACCGATAGCATCGGGTAACCAGTTCTGTTCATCCCCATGAAGGAGCCCGCCGTGTCCAGCCAGCAGTTTCGTATCACCCTCGCCGGAAGCGAGCATGTGGTCGAGGCGGGCACGACGGCGGGCGCTGCCCTCGGCCCCGAGCCGGGCGTCATCGCCGCCAGGGTCAACGGCGAGCTCCGCGACCTGGCGTACCAGGTCGCCGACGGCGACGTCGTGGAGCCGGTGGACATCGCCAGCGACGACGGCCGCTACATCCTGCGGCACTCCGCGGCGCACGTCATGGCGCAGGCCGTGCAGGAGCTGTTCCCGCAGGCCAAGCTCGGTATCGGCCCGCCGGTGGAGAACGGTTTCTACTACGACTTCGACGTCGACAAGCCGTTCACCCCGGACGACCTGAAGGCGATCGAGGCCCGGATGCGCCAGATCGTCAGGCAGGGCCAGCGGTTCTCCCGCCGGGTGGTGACCGACGAGCAGGCCAGGACCGAGCTCGCGGACGAGCCGTACAAGCTCGAGCTGATCGGCCTCAAGGGCCACCCCTCCGATGACGACGGCGAGTCCGTCGAGGTCGGCGGCAGCGAGCTGACCATCTACGACAACCTGGACCCGGGCAGCGGCGAGCTGTGCTGGAAGGACCTGTGCCGCGGCCCGCACCTGCCGGTCACCCGGGCCATCCCGGCGTTCAAGCTGATGCGCACCGGCGGCGCCTACTGGCGGGGGAGCGAGAAGAACCCGCAGCTGCAGCGCGTCTACGGCACCGCCTGGGAGACCAGGGACGCCCAGGACGCGTACGTCGCGATGCTCACCGAAGCCGAGAAGCGGGACCACCGCAAGCTCGGCGCGGAGCTCGACCTGTTCTCGTTCCCGACCGAGATCGGCAGCGGCCTGCCGGTGTTCCACCCCAAGGGCGGCATCATCCGCCGGGTGATGGAGGACTACTCGCGCCGCCGCCACGAGGAGGCGGGCTACGACTTCGTCAACACCCCGCACCTGACCAAGGAAGACCTGTTCATCACCTCCGGGCACCTGGAGTGGTATTCCGGCGGCATGTTCCCGCCCATGGAACTGGACGGGGCCACCTACTACCCGAAGCCGATGAACTGCCCGATGCACATCTTGATCTACGCGGCGCGCGGGCGGTCCTACCGCGAGCTGCCGCTGCGGCTGTTCGAGTTCGGCACGGTGTACCGGTACGAGAAGTCCGGCGTGGTGCACGGCCTGACCCGGGCCCGCGGCTTCACCCAGGACGACTCGCACATCTTCTGCACCCCGGACCAGCTGCAGGACGAGCTGGCCTCGCTGCTGGCCTTCGTGGTCGGGCTGCTGCGCGACTTCGGCCTCACCGAGTTCGAGGCGGAGCTGTCCACCCGGCCCGACAAATACGTCGGCGACCTCGGGGAGTGGGCCGTCGCCGAGGCGGCGCTCAAGCACGCGCTCGATGAGTCGGGCCTGAAGTACGTGATCGCCGAGGGCGAGGGCGCCTTCTACGCACCCAAGATCGACGTGCACGTCAAGGACGCCATCGGCCGCCGCTGGCAGCTGTCCACCCTGCAGGTCGACCTGCAGGAGCCGGGCCGGTTCGGCATCGAGTACCAGGCCGCGGACGGCTCCCGGCAGCGTCCGTACATGATCCACCGGGCCCTGTTCGGCTCGATCGAGCGGTTCTTCGGCATCTTGGTCGAGCACTACGCCGGCGCGTTCCCGCCCTGGCTCGCCCCGGTCCAGGCGGTCGGCATCCCGATCGCCGACGCCCACGTGCCCTACCTGGAGAAAGTCGCGGCCAGCCTGCGCGAGCAGGGCATCCGCGTCGAGGTGGACGCGAGCGACGACCGGATGCAGAAGAAGATCAGGACCGCGCAGCGGCAGAAGGTGCCGTTCATGCTGATCGCCGGGGACGATGACGTGGCCGCCGGGGCGGTGTCGTTCCGGTACCGGGACGGGTCGCAGAAGAACGGCGTCCCGGTGGCGGACGCGGTGGCGGAGGTCGTCACCGCGGTGCGCGACCGCGTCCAGGTGTAGGCCCGTGCCCGACCCCGACGACGTCTTCGCGGGAGTCCCCGACGCCTTCGGCCGGCTGTGGACGCCGCACCGCCTGGCCTACATCAAGGGCGAGAACAAGCCGTCGGGCCCGGGCGAGGAGGAGGGCTGCCCGTTCGACCGCGCGCCGAAGCTGAGCGACACCGACGGCCTGATCGTCGCCCGGGGCGAGCTGGTATACGCGGTGCTCAACCTGTACCCGTACAACGCGGGCCACGTGCTGATCTGCCCGTACCGGCACGTGGCCGACTACACCGGCCTGACCCAGGCCGAGACCGCCGAGTTCTCCGAGTTCACCAAGCGCGCGGTCGGCGCGCTGCGCCAGGCCTCCGGCGCCCAGGGCTTCAACATCGGCATCAACCTGGGCTCGGCGGCCGGCGCCGGCATCGCCGCCCACCTGCACCAGCACGTGGTGCCCCGGTGGGGCGGCGATACCAACTTCATGCCGGTCACGGGGCACACCCGGGTGCTGCCCCAGCTCCTGGCCGACACCCGCAAGCTGCTAGCCGACGCCTGGCCCAGCGGCTAACCCGGCTTGGACTCGGCCGCCACCTTGGCCGCCAGGTGCGAGGGGAGTGGCTCGTGGCGCAGGTAGGTGCGGGTGAATGAACCTGTTCCGTGGGATACCGAACGCAGGTCGATGGCGTACCTGGTGATCTCGAGCTCCGGGATCTCCGCCTTGACCAGGGTCCGGCCGACGCCGACCGGCTCGGTCCCGATCACCCGGCCGCGACGCCCGGACAAGTCGGACATGACCGCGCCCACGTAGTCGTCCGGCACCAGCACGCTCATCACGTCGACCGGCTCGAGCAGTGTCGCCTGGGCCTTTTCCACCGCGTCTCGCAGCGCCAGCCGGCCGGCCTTCTGGAAGGCCATGTCGGAGGAGTCCACCGAGTGGGCCTTGCCGTCGTACAGGATGACCCGGACGCCGGTCATCGGGTAGCCGGCCACGACGCCCTGCTCCATCTGCCAGCGCACGCCCTTCTCGACCGAGGGGATGAACTGGCGCGGGACCACGCCGCCGACAATCTTGTCGACGAACTCGAAGCCGGCCGAGTCTTCCAGCGGCTCGATCTCGATGTGGCAGATGCCGTACTCGCCGTGGCCGCCGGTCTGCTTGACGTTGCGGCCCAGCCCTTGTGCCTTGCCCGCGATCGTCTCACGTAGCGGGACGCGCAGGTCGGTCGTTTCGACCGCGACGCCGTACCGGTGCGCGAGCCGGTCCAGCAGCACGTCGGCGTGCGCCTCGCCCATGCACCACAGCACCAGCTGCCTGGTCTCGGCGTTGTTCTCCAGGCGCAGTGTCGGATCCTCGGCGATCAGCCGGTTCAGGCCCTGGGACAGCTTGTCCTCGTCCGCCTTGGACTTGGCCACGATCGCCACCGGCAACAGCGGCTCGGGCATCGACCAGGACTCCATCAGCAGCGGGCTGTCCTTGTCCGACAGCGTGTCGCCGGTCTCGGCCGTGCTGAGCTTGGCCACGGCGCAGATGTCGCCGGCCGTGCACTGCGTGACCGGGCGCTGCTGCTTGCCCAGCGGCGAGGTCAGCGCGCCGATCCGCTCGTCGTCGTCGTGGTCCTCGTGCCCGCTGGCGGCGCGGCCGTGCCCGGAGACGTGCACGGAGGCGTCCGGGCGCAGCGTGCCGGAGAACACCCGGACCAGGCTGATCCGGCCCACGTAGGAGTCGGACGTGGTCTTGACCACCTCGGCCAGCAGCGGGCCCTTGGGGTCGGAGGCCAGACCGGTGACGGGCTTGCCGTCCGGTGTGGTGACCGAGGGCAGCGGATGCTCGGCGGGGGAGGGGAACGCCTCGGTCATCACCTCGAGCAGCTCGAGCATGCCGATCTTCTGCGGTGCGGAGGCGACCAGCACCGGATAGAAGCTGCCCCGGGCGACGGCCTTCTCCAGGTCCTCGATCAGCACCTTGGGGTCGATCTCCTCGCCGGACAGGTACCTGTCCATGAGGCTCTCGTCCTCGCTTTCGGTGATGACGCCCTCGATCAGCTCGCCGCGCAGGTCGGTCATGCGCTCCTCGTCGGCGGCCGCGGGCGCGCCCTCGGTGCGCTCGCCGCCGGAGTAGCTGTACAGCTTCTGCGACAGCAGCCCGATCAGCCCGGTGACGGGCTCGCCGACCGGCAGGTACAGCGGCGCCACGGCGTCGCCGAAGGCCTCGCGGCACGCGTCCAGCGTCGCCTGGAAATCGGCCCGCTGATGGTCGATCTTGGTGATCACGACCGCGCGCGGCATGCCGACCGCGGCGCACTCCTCCCACAGCATCCTGGTCACGCCGTCGATCCCGTCGGTGGCGGAGACGGCGAACAGGGCTGAGTCAGCCGCGCGGAGCCCGGCCCTGAGGTCTCCCGTGAAGTCGGCGTAGCCGGGCGTGTCGAGCAGGTTGACCTTGATGCCGTTGTGGATGATCGGCGCGAGGGTCAGGTTGACCGAACGCTGCTGCCTGACCTCGGTCTCGTCGAAGTCGCTGACCGTGGTGCCCTCTTCTATGCTGCCCGGGCGCTGGATCGTGCCGGTCGCGGCGAGCAGCGCCTCGACCAGGCTCGACTTCCCGGTCCCGGAATGGCCGACCAGCACCACGTTCCGTACCTGATCGGCCGCCGGTGCCCTGCCGGCGGCTCCTCCCGCCCCACTGCTTGTTCCTGCCACTGAGGTTCGCCTCCTTGCGATCGCTTTCCCGCGAGCTGCGCACGACCAGCCTTAACCCGCGGGCACCGTGTCCACAACCCCCACGGAAAGAATCTCCCCGGTTGCCGGAAAGTGAAGCCCGCCCCAGCGGAGGAAAACTCAAGCTCAGCCCGGCGGTAGGATCGGACGGCCATGCTGAACGTGCTGCGGCCCGCCATGACACGCCTGTTCACCCCCGCGGGCAAGGTCCTCGCGCGTACCCCGATAACGCCGAACGCCGTCACCGTCATCGGCACGGTCGGCGTCGCCGGGGGAGCGCTCGCCCTTTTCCCCCGGGGTGAGCTGTTCCCCGGCGCCTTCACCTGCACGATCTTCGTGTTCCTCGACATGCTGGACGGCGTGCTGGCCCGGCTGAAGGGCACCAGCGGCACCTGGGGCGCGTTCCTCGACTCGACCATGGACCGGATCGCCGACGCCGGCATCTTCGGCGGCCTGGTCATCTGGTTCTACACCGGCGGGCACAACCCGCTGCTCGGCGCCGTGTCGCTGTTCTGCCTGGTAACCGGGAGCCTGGTCTCCTACGCCAAGTCCCGCGCCGAGGGGCTGGGCCTGCGCTGCGACGTGGGCCTGATCGAGCGGCCCGAGCGGATGCTGATTTCGCTGATCGCCGTCGGCGTCTCCGGCCTCGGCGTGCCGTACATTCTCAACGTGGGGCTCTGGGCGCTCGCGGCCGGCAGCGCCTTCACTTTCTGGCAGCGGGTGCACGCGGTATACAAGTCAGCAAAGGCTCCCGTAGACGAGGGCGGGCCTGCCGGGGATCAGCGGGCTGAGAAAGGTTAGCGGTGGCCGTATTTAGCGAGCGGCTGACGGGGGTCGCGTACCGGCTGGGCTGGACGCTGATCTGCCGCGTCCCGCAGGCCTGGGCATCGTGGGTCTTCGCCAAGGTGGCTGGCATCGCCTGGCGCCGTCAGGGGCCCGGGGTCCAGGTACTCGAGGCCAACCTGCGCCGGGTGCTGAGCTGGAAGTACGGCACCGACGAGGTGGACGGAAAGGAACTGCGCACCCTGTCCAGGGCCGCGCTGCTCTCCTACGCCAGGTACTGGCTCGAGGTCTTCCGGCTGTCGGTAACCCCCACCGAGCGGCTGGTGGCGGGAATGCGTTTCCAGGGCCCGAACGAGGCGACACTGTTCGCCAACCTCAAGGCCGGCCGCGGCGTGATCATCGCGCTGCCGCACATGGGCAACTTCGAGCAGGCCGGCGCCTGGGTCATCGCCCGCGGGGCGGGGACGTTCACCACCGTCGCCGAGCGGCTGCGGCCCGAACCGGTTTACGAGAGCTTCCTGCGGTTCCGCCGGAGCCTGGGCTTCGAGGTCCTCCCGCTGACCGGCGGCGGCAGCCCGTTCGGCACCCTGGCCCAGCGGCTGCGCGGCGGCGGCCTGGTCTGCCTGGTCAGCGACCGCGACCTGAAGGAGAGCGGGGTCGAGGTCGAGATGTTCGGGCAGAAGGCGCGGATCTCCGCGGTGGCCGCGCTCGCCGTGCACACCGGCGCGGCACTGATGCCGACCGCGACCTGGTTCGACGGCGAGGACTGGGGCGCGCGCATATACGACGAGATCCCGGTACCGGACACCGGCACCCGCGCCGAGAAGATCGCGGCGATGAGCCAGGCGCTGGCCGACCGGTTCACCGAGGCGATCGCGGAGCACCCGCAGGACTGGCACATGCTGCAGAAGGTCTTCACCGCGGACCTGGATCCGGCCCGGCTCCCCCCGCCGTCCGTGCGGACGGTTATCCCCCCGGAGGGGGGCCCAGGGGGGTCTGGGGGGGCGGACAGCCCTTCCCAAGGGGGGTCCGGGGGGATGGGTCCCCCCGGAGGGAAGAGCAGGGGGGGTCTGGGGGGGATCGCTCCCCCCGGGGGGACACAGTCATGAAGGTCGGGATCACCTGCCCGTACTCGTGGGACGTGCCGGGCGGCGTGCAATCGCACATCAGGGACCTAGCCGAGGCGCTGATCGATGCGGGCCACGAAGTATCTGTGATCTCGCCGGCTGACGACGACACGCCGCTGCCGCCCTACGTGACCGGGGCCGGCCGGGCGGTGCCCGTGCCCTACAACGGCTCGGTGGCGCGGCTGTCGTTCGGGTTTCTGTCGGTGAGCCGGGTACGGCGCTGGATCAAGGACGGCGGCTTCGACGTGCTGCACGTGCACGAGCCCGAGATCCCGAGCCTGTCCCTGCTGGCCTGCTGGGTGGCCTCAGGCCCTATCGTCGCGACGTTCCATACCGCCATCCCGCGCTCGCGCGTGCTGCTGGTCACCTACCCAGTGGTGCGCACTGGCATGGAGAAGATAAACGGCCGGATAGCAGTGTCCGAAGCCGCGCGTAACACGTTGGTCGAACATATCGGCGGCGACGCTGTCGTTATCCCGAACGGCGTGGCAACTAGCAGGTTCCGCAAGGCCGAACCGCTACCTGGCTGGCCTGGTCCCGGCGGCGCGATCGGCTTTCTCGGCCGCATGGACGAACCCCGTAAGGGATTGTCCGTGCTGCTCAAGGCGTTCGAAACCCTCGGCTCCGAACGGCCCGGGCTCCGTCTCCTCATCGCAGGACGGGCTGCCGATCCAGAGGAGGTGTTGCAACGGGTGCCCGCTGAACTACGGGACCGGGTGGTTCTGCTTGGGCAGATCAACGACGAGGAGAAAGTACGCGCGCTGCATTCGGTCGACGTGTTCTGCTCGCCGAACACCGGCGGCGAGTCGTTCGGCATCGTGACCGCCGAGGCGATGGCGGCCGGGGTACCCATCGTGGCCAGCGACATCGAGGCCTTCCGCCAGGTCCTGCGCGGCGGCGAGGCGGGGGAACTGTTCAGCACGGGAGACGCCGGCGACCTGGCCCGCGCGGCCGGGCGGCTGCTGGACGACCCGGCCCGGCGGGCCGCGCTTTCCGCCGCGGCGCTGGCCGCGGTGGCCGACTACGACTGGTCGGTCGTCGCCCGCTCCGTGCTCAGCGTGTACGAGACCGTCGTCCTCGGCAGCACGCAGGTTGCCGTCACCGTGCCAGGGGGTGAGTTCTCGTGATCACCGACATCGTCATCGTGATCGCGGCCGCGCTTTTCATGGGCGTGTACGTGTCCTGGCGGGCCGGCCGGATCGACCGGCTGCACGTCCGGGTGGACATGGCTCGCGCCGCCCTGGACGTGACCCTGCTCCGGCGCAGCTCGGTGGCCTTGGAGCTGGCCACCTCCGGGCTGCTCGACCCGGCCACCAGCCTGCTCCTGGCCGCCGCGGTGCACGGAACCCGTCAAGGGGGGTCCGGGGGGATGGGTCCCCCCGGAGAGGACAGTGATCGCCCGCATGACCTGGCCGAGAGCGACCTGACCCGGGCGCTGCGCGCCGCGTTCAGCCAGCCGGACTTCCGGGCCTCGCTGAACGGCAAGGAGGGCGCCGACGAGCTCCTCGCCGAGGTCGAGGCGGCCGCGCACCAGGTCTTCCTGGCCCGCAAGTTCTACAACGACGTGGTCGCGGCGACCCGGGAGGCCCGGCGGCGGCCGCTCGCCCGGGTTCTGCGCCTGTCCGGCCGGGCCAGGACCCCCGAGTTCTTCGAGATGGACGATTCCCTGGTCGCCGAGAACACCGGCGCCCCGCTCGGCCTCTAGCCGCCTGGTCATACGATGATGGGTAAGCAGTGACTAGTGATCAAGTGAGGTTCCGAGTGTCCACCGACAACACCGACCAGCCCGCCACCGGCACCGCGCGGGTGAAGCGCGGCATGGCCGAGATGCTCAAGGGCGGCGTGATCATGGACGTGGTCACGCCCGATCAGGCCAAGATCGCCGAGGACGCCGGCGCGGTCGCCGTGATGGCGCTCGAGCGCGTGCCCGCCGACATCCGCAAAGAGGGCGGCGTCGCCCGGATGAGCGACCCCGACATGGTCGACGGCATCATCGCCGCGGTGTCCATCCCCGTGATGGCCAAGTGCCGGATCGGCCACTTCGCCGAGGCGCAGGTGCTGCAGGCCATCGGGGTCGACTACATCGACGAGTCCGAGGTGCTCACCCCGGCCGACGAGGCCAACCATGTGGACAAGTGGAAGTTCACCGTGCCGTTCGTGTGCGGAGCCACCAACCTGGGCGAGGCGCTGCGCCGGATCGCCGAGGGCGCCGCGATGATCAGGTCGAAGGGCGAGGCGGGCACCGGCAACGTCGTCGAGGCGACCAGGCACATGCGCTCGATCCGGTCCGAGATCGCCCGGCTGTCCGGACTGCCGTCCGAGGAGCTGTTCACCGCGGCCAAGGAGCTCGGCGCACCCTACGAGCTGGTCGCCGAGGTGGCCAGGCTGGGCAGGCTGCCGGTCGTGCTTTTCACCGCGGGCGGCATCGCGACCCCCGCCGACGCCGCGCTGATGATGCAGCTTGGCGCCGAGGGCGTGTTCGTCGGCTCGGGCATCTTCAAGTCCGGTGACCCCGCCAAGCGCGCCGCCGCGATCGTGAAGGCCACCACCTTCCACGACGACCCGGACGTGGTGGCCAAGGTCTCCCGCGGCCTCGGCGAGGCCATGGTCGGCATCAACCTGGACACCCTCCCCGCCGACCAGCACTACGCCTCCCGCGGCTGGTAACCCGCCACCTCCGCGGCTGGCCGCCCGTAGGCTGCGGCACGGGAAGAACAGGCCGCCGCCTCAGCGTTCTATTGTCGTTAACCCCCGTATACCCGAGTCGCGTGGCCCCGCAGGTCACGCGTCGTTGGGGTGCGCTGCGCCATGGCCGGAGGAAGCATGAAGCCCGTCGTCGGCGTGCTCGCCCTGCAGGGCGACGTGCCCGAGCACCTGCGTGCGCTCGAGGCCGCCGGGGCGCGGCCAGCGGCGGTCCGCCGCCCGGAGGAACTCGATCGCGTGGACGGGCTGGTGATTCCCGGCGGCGAGTCGACGACGCTGTGGCGGCTCTCCGTCGCTTTCGACGTCCTCGAGTCGCTGCGCAAGCTCATCGGCGAAGGGCTGCCCGCGTTCGGTTCCTGCGCTGGCATGATCATGCTGGCCGACCGGCTGGCCGATGGCGTCGAAGGCCAGCAGACCTACGGCGGCATCGACATGACCGTCCGCCGGAACGCGTTCGGCCGCCAGGTTGACTCCTTCGAGCGCGACATCACCCTGGCCGGCGTCGGCGCTGACAGGGGCGAAACAGAAGACTCGTTCCGCGCCGTCTTTATCAGGGCACCGTGGGTGGAGCAGACCGGTCCGGGCGTCGCCATTCTGGGAACCGACCTGGGCACCGGTAGGATCGTCGCCGTCCGGCAAGGGCAACTGCTTGCCACGGCCTTTCACCCCGAGCTGACCCCGGACCGGCGCATTCATCAGCTATTCGTAGACATCGTGAAGGACAACACATGAGCGGCCACTCCAAGTGGGCCACCACCAAGCACAAGAAGGCGGTGGTCGACGCCAAGCGCGGCAAGCTATTCGCCAAGCTGATCAAGAACGTCGAGGTCGCCGCGCGTACCGGCGGCGGAGACCCGGCGGGCAACCCGGCGCTGTACGACGCGATCACCAAGGCCAAGAAGAGCTCGGTGCCGAACGACAACATCGACCGGGCCGTCCGCCGCGGCAGCGGCGCCGAGGCCGGCGGCGCCCAGTACGAGAACATCACCTACGAGGGCTATGCCCCCGGCGGTGTCGCGGTGCTGGTGCAGTGCCTGACCGATAACAGGAACCGGGCCGCCTCGGACGTGCGCACCGCGTTCAGCCGCAACGGCGGCTCGATGGCCGACCCTGGCTCGGTGTCCTATCTGTTCCACCGCAAGGGCGTGATCGTGGTGGAGAAGAAGGGCGTGACCGAGGACGACGTGCTGACCGCGGTGCTCGACGCGGGCGCCGAGGAGGTCAACGATCTCGGTGAGTCCTTCGAGGTGGTGTCCGAGCCGACCGACCTGGTGACGGCGCGCAAGGCGCTGCAGGACGCCGGGATCGACTATGACTCGGCGGACACGGCGTTCCTGCCGACCGTCGAGGTCGACCTGGACGAGGACCAGGCCAAGCGGGTCTTCCGGCTGATCGAGGCGCTCGAGGATTCCGACGACGTGCAGGACGTGTACGCCAACTACTCGGTGCCCGACGAGATCATGGAGAAGCTCGGCTGACTCCCCCCGACCTGCAGCTCCGGCTGCTGCGACCCGGCGACGATCCCGATGCCCAGCTCGACCTGTCCGAACGGGCCTTCGGACCCGGGTCCGCCGCCGATCGCGACCGGCGGGTCCGGTCGCTATCCCGCCTCATCGCCGCCGGGCGGTACTTGGGCGCCTTCGCCGCCGGCCGGCCGGCCGCCGGGGCCGCGATCCAGGACATGCGGCAGTGGTGGCTCGGCCGCCCGGTGCCGATGGCCGGGGTCTCCAGCGTCACGGTGGCGCCGGAGTACCGGGGCCGTGGCATCGGCCGGATGCTGATGACCGCCCTGCTCGACGAGATCGCGGCGCAGGGCTATCCGCTGTCGGCGCTGTTCCCGGCGACGATGCCGCTATACCGGTCGGTGGGCTGGGAACTGGCCGGGGCCAGGGACACGGCGGTCATCCCGGCCAGGTCGCTGCTCCGCCTGGTCCCGCCCGACGCCCAGCCCCCGGAGGCCGGAACGGTCCCGGCCACGGGCCTGCGCCGGGCCGGGCCCGGCGACGCGGAGGCGGTCGTCGCGGTGCTCGGCCGGGTGCACGAGACCACCCGTGACTGCGGCCCGATCACCTGGGACGCGGACTCCGCGGCCGACTGGCTGGCCGATCCGGGCCTGTACGCGTACCTCGCCGAGGACGGCTTCCTCGCCTACCGGTGGCAGCGCGGGAACAAGGACCTGTACGCGGAGCGCGCCGAGGCGATCTCGGCCCGGACCGCCCGGGCGCTCTGGACGCAGCTCGGCTCGCATGCCTCGATAGCGGAGAAGGTCTACGCCAGGACCGGCCCGGCCAGCGCGTTCTGGTGGCTCACCCGGGAGCGCGACGCGGACATCGCGCACCGGTCCCGGTGGATGCTCCGGGTGGTCGACGCGCCCGCGGCCATCGCCGGCCGCGGCTTCCCCGCCGCGACCTCGCTCACCGTCCCGCTGCGCATCACCGACGAGGCCCGCCCGGCCAACTCCGGCCGCTGGCGGCTGACCGTGGCCGGCGGCGCGGGCACGCTTGACCCGCTGGGCCCGGACGCCCCCGCCGGCCCGGCCGTCACGCTGGGCGCGCGCGGGCTGGCCGCTTTGTACGCCGGAACCCCTCTGGTCACGCTGCGCCAGGCAGGCCTGGCCGTCGGCGGGACGGCGGCCGACGACGCCGCGCTGGATGCCGCCTTCGCCGCTATCCCTTACATGCTCGACGCCTTCTGACGACACGCCGCCGGTGTTGCGCCCCGCACCGCCCGCGGGCCGGTAAGTTCGACACGAACAGATGTTCGCGGATCCAGACCGGCAGACGGAGAGCACCTGGTGAGCTTGTCATATGCGCGGCACCCGATCCGGGTGCTGGGGGTCGACCCCGGGCTGACCAGGTGCGGCGTCGGCGTGGTCGAGGGCGCACCGGGCCGGGCGCTGACCCTGATCCGGGTCGGGGTCATCAGGACGTCGGCCGACGAGGACATCGCGGCCAGGCTGCTCGCGATCGAGACCGAGATCGGGGCCTGGCTGGACGCGTGCCGGCCCGACGCGGTAGCCGTGGAGCGGGTGTTCAGCCAGCAGAACGTGCGCACCGTGATGGGCACCGCGCAGGCCGGCGCGGTCGCGATCGTCTGCGCCGCGCGGCACGGGCTGCCGGTGGCCCTGCACACCCCCAGCGAGGTCAAGGCGGCCGTGACCGGCAACGGGCGGGCGGACAAGTCTCAGGTCACCGCGATGGTGACCCGGCTGCTCCGGGTCACCGACCCGCCGCGCCCGGCCGATGCCGCCGACGCGCTGGCGCTGGCCATCTGTCATATCTGGCGTGGCGGCGGCGCGGGGCTGCGCCTGGCCGCCCTGACTGGCCGAGGAGGGAGCGCGTCATGATCGCGCATCTGCGCGGCACGGTGGCCGGCGTCGCGCCGGACGGTGCCGTCATCGAGGTCGGCGGGGTCGGGATGCGCGTGCAGTGCACCCCCGGCACCCTGGCCACGCTCAGACCGGGGGAGTCCGCGCAGGTCGCTACCTCGCTGGTGGTCAGGGAGGACTCGCTCACCCTGTTCGGCTTCGTCTCCGACGACGAGCGGAACGTCTTCGAGTTGCTGCAGACGGCCAGCGGCGTGGGGCCCAGGCTGGCGCTGGCCATGCTGGCCGTGCACGCGCCCGACGCGCTGCGCCGCGCCGTCTCGACCGAGGACCTGAACGCGCTGACCATGGTCCCCGGGATCGGCAAGAAGGGCGCGCAGCGGATCGTACTCGAGATGAAGGACCGGCTCGGCCCGCCCGGAGACTACGGCGCGGGGCTACCAGGCAAGGCGGCGCCGCGGGCCCCCTCCTGGCGCGACCAGGTACAGTCCGGCCTGGTCAACCTGGGCTGGCCGGCCAGGGACGCCGACCAGGCCATCGCCGCGCTTGAGGAGGAGGGCGTGATCGGCGGCTCCGGCGGCGACGCGGTGGACGTGGCCACGGTGCTGCGGGCCGCCCTGCGCAAGCTGAGCAGGCAGTAGCGCGATGACCGGGGACGAGACCCTGCGCCAGGCCGAGGAAGCCGAGCTCGCCCGGCGCGCCCAGGGCGGCGACGACATCGTGTCGCCGCTCGCGGACGCGGATGAGCGGGCCATCGAGACCGCGCTGCGGCCCAAGCGGCTCACCGAGTTCACCGGCCAGGCGCGGGTGCGCGAGCAATTGTCGCTGATCCTGACCAGCGCCCTGCGGCGCGGCCGGCCGCCGGACCACGTGCTGCTGGCCGGGCCGCCCGGCCTGGGCAAAACCACGATCGCGATGATCGTGGCCGCCGAGCTCGGTGCGCCGCTGCGCATCACCAGCGGCCCGGCCATCGAGCGCTCCGGTGACCTGGCCGCGGTGCTGTCCACGCTCAGCGAGGGCGAGGTGATCTTCATCGACGAGATCCATCGCCTGGCCCGGCCCGCCGAGGAAATGCTCTACCTGGCGATGGAGGACTTCCGGGTCGACGTGGTGATCGGCAAGGGCCCCGGCGCGACCGCGATCCCGCTCGACATCGCGCCGTTCACGCTGGTCGGGGCGACTACCAGGGCTGGCCTGCTGCCGGCCCCGCTGCGGGACAGGTTCGGCTTCACCGCGCACCTGGACTTCTACCAGCCGGACGAGCTCGAGGTCATCATCCGCCGGTCGGCCGGGCTGCTCGGGGTGACGCTCACCGACGAGGGTGCGGCCGAGCTGTCCACCCGGTCACGCGGCACGCCTAGGATCGCCAACCGGCTGCTGCGCCGGGTCCGGGACTACGCCGAGGTGCGCGCCGACGGCGTGGTCACCCGGGAGATCGCCCGGACCGCGCTGGAGATCTACGAGGTGGACGAGCACGGCCTGGACCGGCTCGACCGGGGGGTGCTCGACGCGGTGGTGCGCCGGTTCGGCGGCGGCCCGGTCGGTCTGTCCACGCTGGCGGTGGCGCTGGGGGAGGAGGCGGAGACCGTCGAGGTGGTCGCCGAGCCGTTCCTGGTCCGCTGCGGGCTGCTGGCGCGGACTCCGCGCGGCCGGGTGGCCACCGCGGCCGGCTGGGCTCATCTGGGACTCGAGCCTCCCCCGTCACTTAGCGAACTGCCTACCTTGTTTGACTGAACGGTGTTTGACTGCACTGGGCCGGCAGAGCAAGATCGCACCGAGGTCACGATCGCTCGCAAAAACTCGTAGCCTGTTGGTGCGCGGTCAAAGCGCGGCTAAACTTCGGCAGTTGGTCGTGGGCCTCTGTCACGACCATGCATGCAGAACCAACTGGAAGGATCCCCGGTCATGGGGTTTATCGCAGCCGCAGATGCGGCAAGCAAGTCATCAGGCAGCTCGCTGACGTTCCCGATCCTGATCGTTCTGGTCTTCGTCGGCTTCTACTTCCTGATGATCAGGCCGCAGCGGCGCCGCCAGCAGCGGGTCCAGCAGCAGCAGCGGACGGTTGAGCCCGGCGCCCGGGTCCGCACCACGGCCGGCATGTACGCCACGGTGACCGAGGTGGACGGCGACGACGTCGTGCTCGAGGTCGCTCCCGGCGTCGAGGTCCGCTACCTCAAGCGCGCCATCATGGAGGTCGTCCAGCCTGCCGATGAGGCCGAGACCTACGAGGACGCCGAGCCCTCCGACTACCACGAGGACGGCGAGGACGACCCGGCGGATGGAACCGCCGAGGACTCCGATGGCGTTAAGTCTGCTGAAGATGATCTCACGGACTCTCACGACGATCTGGCCAAGTCCGACAAGGACAACGTGCACTGAGCCGCCGTCCGGCATGAGGGTTTACGGGAAACGGCGGATCTAAGACAGGCGGAGAAGTGGCAGCCCCATCTAGAACCGTCCCGCATCCGGGACGGGCCCTCGTGCTTTTGCTGGTCCTCATCGTGAGCATGCTGCTGGGCGTAGTCGGCCCGAAGCTGTTCGCCCCGGGCCAGTGGGAGCACAGGTTCAGGGTAGGACTCGGTCTTGACCTGTCCAGCGGGACCCAGGTGACCCTGCGGGCGCAGACCCTGACCGGGAAGGCGCCGTCGACCGATGAGATGAACGCCGCGGTCGGCGTCATCGAGTCGCGGGTCAACGGCACCGGCAACTCCGGCGCGCAGGTCCAGCCGCAGGGCGCGAACCTGCTCGTCGTGACGGTCCCGGGCAAGGGCTCGCAGCAGACGATCGAGCTGGTGAGCTCGACGGCGCTGCTCATGTTCCGCCAGGTGCTGCTGTACGAGCCCTACGGGGCGACCAACACGCCGGTTCCGGCCGCGAGCGCCTCGCCCAGCGCCACGCCGTCGGTGTCCGGGAGCCCTTCGGCGACGGCGTCCCCGTCCGCCAGTTCCACCAGTACGGCGAAGACCTCGGCCAAGATCCTCCCGGCGGCCAGTGCCAGCGCCTCGCCCAGCGCGTCCGCGGGCGGGACCGCGTCACCGAGCGGCTCGGCCACCGCCAGCCCCTCGGCCAGCCCCAGCGCCAGCCCGAGCTCGCCGGCGACCAGCAGCGCGGCCGGCAACGCGAGCCTGGTGCACAAGGACGTGCTCGCGAAGTTCAACAAGCTCGTCTGCAAGCCGGGTGACACGCAGGCCTGGAAGGCGCAGGTCGGCTACGTGACCACCACGCCCTACAACAACCCGGACGTGCAGGTTGTCGCCTGCGGCAGCGCCGGCCAGGGACAGTGGGGCAAGTTCGCGCTGGACGTGGCCAAGGTCCGGGGCACCGAGGTCACCGCGGCGAGCGCGGGCTTGTCCACGACCTCCAACCAGTGGCAGGTCAACCTGACGCTGAACGGCCAGGGCGCCGCGGCCTTCAGCACCCTCACCTCGCGCCTGTACAACAACTACTATGCGGCCGGGCAGTCCGGCGACCAGAACTCGGCGGTCCTGAACCAGGTGGCGATCGCCCTGGACGGCAACGTGGTGTCGTCACCGCAGATCCAGGGAGCGATCGCCGGCGGTAACGCCCAGATCACCGGCAGCTTCACCCAGGCCGAGGCCACCCAGCTGCAGAACGAGCTGAAGTTCGGCTCGGTGCCGCTGGACCTGAAGACCCTGTTCGTCTCCTCGGTGTCGGCGCAGGTGGGCCGGGACCAGCTGGACGCCGGCCTCATCGCGGCCGCCATCGGGCTGCTCCTCGTGGTGGTGTACGCCTTCCTCTACTACCGCGGTCTCGGCATCGTCTCCGTCTGCAGCCTGCTCATCGCGGGCACCATCACCTACCTGGCGGTGGTGCTGCTCACCCTGTACCAGAACTTCACCCTCGAGCTGGCCGGCATCGCAGGCCTGATCGTGGCGATCGGCATCACCGCCGACTCGTTCGTCGTCTTCTTCGAGCGATTGCGCGACGAGGTGCGCGAGGGCAAACAGCTGCGCCCGGCGGTCGAGTCCGGGTGGAAGCGCGCCAGGCGCACCATCCTGGTGTCCGACACGGTGTCGTTCCTGGCCGCGCTGCTGCTGTACTACTTCGCTATCGGCGAGGTCAAGGGCTTCGCCTACACCCTCGGCCTGACCACGCTGATCGACATCGTGGTGGTGTTCGGTTTCACCAAGCCGATGGTGACCCTGCTGGCCGGGACGAAGTTCTTCGGCAACGGCCACCCGATGTCCGGCCTGGATCCGGCCCGGCTCGGCGCCAAGACGCCATGGCGGTCCTCGGTCCGCCGCAACCAGGTCAGGCGTCGGCCCGATCCCGCGAGCCGTAGTACGGCGTCCCGAAACCCAGGGGGTTCATGATGTCGGCCCTCGGCCAGCTCGGCGGCCGGCTCTACCGGGGCGAGGTCTCGTTCGACTTCGTCGGCCGGCAGCGCCTGTGGTACGCCATCTCCGGGTTGATCCTGGTCATCAGCATCGTCGCGGTGCTGGTCCGCGGCCTGTCCTTCAGCGTCGACTTCAAGGGCGGGGCGGTCTTCACCTTCCCCTCGTCGTCGACCACGCTCAGCCAGGTGCAGAACGCGGTCGAGTCCGGCGGCGTCAGCGGCGCGATCGTGCAGCAGACCCACGGCCAGCAGAACGGCTGGCAGATCCAGACGAAGTCGCTCACCGGGGCCCGGACCGTCGCGCTGGAGAAGTCGCTGTCCGGCAAGCTCGGCGTGAACTCCGACGACATCTCGGTCACCACCGTCGGCCCGAGCTGGGGCAGCCAGATCTCGGGCAAGGCGATCGAGGCGCTGATCGCGTTCCTGATCGTGATCGTGATCTACCTGTCGATCGCCTTCGAGCTGAGAATGGCGATCGCGGCGTTCATCGCGCTGCTGCACGACCTGGTGATCGCCACCGGAATCTACGCGCTGGCCGGCTTCCAGGTCAGCCCGGCGACCGTCATCGGGCTGCTGACCATCCTCGGTTACTCGCTGTACGACACCGTGGTGGTCTTCGACAAGGTCCGGGAGAACACGGCCGGGCTGCTCGGCGGCGCCCGGACCACCTATAGCCAGGCGGCCAACCTGGCGCTGAACCAGACCCTGGTCAGATCGATCAATACCTCGATCATCGCGCTGCTGCCGGTCACCGGGATCCTGGTCGTGTCGACCGCCCTGCTCGGCGCCAACAACGAGCTCGAGGAGCTCGCGCTCGTCCTGTTCGTCGGCATGCTGTCCGGCACCTACTCCTCGATTTTCATCGCGACCCCGGTGCTGGCCGACCTGAAGGAGCGCCAGCCGCAGTACCAGGCGCTGGCCAAGCGGGTGGCGGTGCGCGCCTCCGGAGGCCGGGCGGCCAAGAGGGCCGCGGCGAAGGCCGAGGTGGCGGGCCGGGGCCGGCCCGGCGGCACGGTCGCCGGACTGTCGCCCGCGCAGCTCGCCGAGGACGAACAGGACCAGGCCGGCTTCGCCGACGAGGTCGAAGGGTCCGAGCCGGCCGCGGACGAGCTGACCACCACCGCGTCGCGCGTCCCGGGCGCGCCGGCCAGCCGCGGCGCGCCGGGCACCGCCCGGCCTGGCCCGCGGCAGCAGCCGCGCCGCAGTGGCGGCAGTACGCCCCGGCACCGCCCGGCGGGCAAGAAGAAGCGGCGCTAGCCGATGACCTCATCGGCCGGCGCCGGTGATGAGCTGACCCGGCTCATCACGACCCTGGTCCGCGACGTCCCGGACTATCCGCAGGCCGGCGTGGTTTTCAAGGACATCACGCCGCTGCTCGCCGACGGGAAGGCATTTGCCGCGGTGATCGAGGCGCTGGCCGAGACATACGGGCCGGTGGACAAGGTGGCCGGCATCGAGGCGCGGGGTTTCATCCTGGCCGCCCCGGTCGCGTGCCGCCTCGGCGCGGGCTTCGTGCCGATCCGCAAGAAGGGCAAGCTGCCCGGGGTCACGTTCGCCCAGGAGTACGACCTGGAGTATGGCACCGCGACCATCGAGGTGCTGACCGACGCCTTCGCCCCGGACGAGCGCGTGCTCGTCATCGATGACGTGCTGGCCACCGGCGGCACCGCCCGGGCCACCGCCGACCTGGTGCAGCGGGCCGGCGCGCAGGTGACCGGGCTGGCCGTGCTGCTCGAGCTCTCCTTCCTGAACGGCCGGGCCAGGCTGGCCGACCTCCCGGTCAGCGCCCTGCTTACTATCTAGGGGCTCACGGTCTAGGGAATCGCGCGTACCTGATCTGGTGTTTAAGTCGTCCAAGTAGACTGATGGCTTGGCAGAGGTGAGGAGCGCGAGTGGCCGGTGAGGTGACCACGACCGGCACGAGAGCTGCTGACGCTGCCCGGGCTGACGCGCAGCAGGGCACGAACTCTTCGGGCCAGGACGCGGAACGGGCCGAGGTGGCGGTAGCGGCGGACGTGCCGGAGCCGCGCGTGCTCAACGGCGCCCCGGACCCGAAGACGGCGGCACCGCCGGCCCGGGACACCGGGATCGGGACGCCAAGGGCCCAGCGGGCCAGGGTACCGGCCGCCCCGAGCCAGGCCGCCGACGCGGCGGTGCCCGGTGTCGGCGTCCGGCGGCGACTCGCCCGGCTCGGCGCCCAGCGGGGCCTCAACCCGGTCCTCGAGCCGCTGATCAAGACCGTGCGCGCGACGCACCCGAAGGCCGACATGCGGCTCATCGAGCGCGCCTACGACTCGGCCGCCCACTGGCACCGGGACCAGAAGCGACGCAGCGGCGACCCGTACATCACCCACCCGCTCGCGGTGGCGACGATCCTGGCCGAGCTCGGCATGAACACCGAGACGATCTGCGCCGCGCTGCTGCACGACACGGTGGAGGACACTGCCTACACGCTGACCGAGCTGCGCAGCGATTTCGGCGAGGACATCGCGACGCTGGTCGACGGCGTCACGAAGCTGGACAAGGTCAAGTACGGCGAGTCCGCCGAGGCGGAGACCGTCCGCAAGATGGTGGTCGCGATGTCCCGCGACATCCGGGTGCTGGTGATCAAGCTGGCCGACCGGCTGCACAACATGCGGACGCTGCGCTACCTGTCCCGGGAGAAGCAGGAGCGCAAGTCCAGGGAAACCCTGGAGATCTTCGCCCCGCTCGCCCACCGCCTCGGCATGAACACGGTGAAGTGGGAGCTCGAGGACCTCGCCTTCGCGACCTTGTACCCCAAGCGGTTCGACGAGATCGTCCGCCTGGTGTCCAACCGGGCGCCGCGGCGCGAGGCGTTCCTGCAGGAAGTGATCCAGGACGTCAGCGCCGACCTGCGCGATGCCAAGATCAACCCGAAGGTCACCGGCCGCCCCAAGCACTACTACTCGATCTACCAGAAGATGATCGCCAGGGATGTCGGCTTCAACGACATCTACGACCTGGTGGGCATCCGCGTCCTGGTCGATTCGGTCAAGGACTGCTACGCGGCGCTCGGCATCATCCACGCGCGGTGGAACCCCGTCCCCGGACGGTTCAAGGACTACATCGCGATGCCGAAGTTCAACATGTACCAGTCGCTGCACACGACGGTCATCGGGCCGGGCGGCAAGTCGGTAGAACTGCAGATCCGTACCTGGGACATGCACCGCCGAGCGGAGTACGGCGTCGCGGCGCACTGGAAGTACAAGGAAGAGACGGTCTTCAGCCGGGCCAAGGCCGCCAAGGACGACTCCCAGGACATGGCCTGGCTGCGGCAGCTCGTCGACTGGCAGCGGGAGACGGAGGACCCGGCCGAGTTCCTCGAGTCGCTCCGCTTCGACCTGGCCGCGGGCGAGGTCTACGTATTCACCCCGCGCGGTGAGGTCGTGGCACTGCCGCAGGGGGCGACCCCGGTGGACTTCGCCTACGCCATCCACACCGAGGTCGGGCACCGCACAGTCGGTGCCCGGATCAACGGTCGCCTGGTCGCGCTCGAATCGACCCTGGACAACGGTGACACGGTCGAGATCTTCACCTCCAAGACGCCCGACGCCGGGCCGAGCCGGGACTGGCTCAAGTTCGTGCAGAGCCCGCGGGCCAGGAACAAGATCAGGCAATGGTTCTCCAAGGAGCGCCGGGAAGCGGCGGTCGACTCGGGCAAGGACCAGATCGCCAAGGCCATGCGCAAGCAGGGGCTGCCGCTGGCCCGGATCGCCGCCGCCGACAGCCTGCTCACCTTGGCCCGCGAGCTGCACTACGCCGACGTCTCCGCGCTGTACGCGGCGGTCGGCGAGGGTCGGGTCAGCGCCCAGTCCGTGGTCGAGAAGCTGGTCAAGTCGGTCGGCGGCGTCGACGGCGCGCAGGAGGACCTAGCCGAGGCCACGCTGCCGACCAAGGCGCCGCAGCCCAGGACGTCCGGGGACTCTGGCGTCGAGGTCAGCGGCGCGCCGGACGTGTGGGTGCGGCTGTCCCGGTGCTGCACCCCGGTGCCGGGCGACGAGATCATCGGCTTCGTCACCCACGGCCACGGAGTGTCCGTGCACCGGGTCGACTGCGTGAACCTGGTTCACCTGACCGAAACCCAGCGCGAGCGGATGGTCGACGTGCACTGGGCGCCAACCGAGGGCTCGGTCTTCCTGGTCGCCATCCAGGTCGAGGCGCTGGACCGGACCCGGCTGCTCTCCGACGTGACCAGGGTGCTGTCCGACCAGCACGTCAACATCCTGTCCGCTACCGTGACCACCAGCCGGGACCGGGTCGCGTTCAGCCGGTTCACGTTCGAGATGGGTGACCCCAAGCACCTCGGTCACGTGCTGCGCGCCGTCCGCGCCATCGACGGCGTCTACGACGTCTACCGCGTAACGAGCTGACCGTACCTCTAACACCTTAAACTCCGCGAGGGTGTGCTCGGCTTCGGTAAGCCAGGCCCGGCGGGCGGTCAGCGCTTCCTCGGCGGTGCGCTCGGCCCTGGCGTCGCCGCGGTCGCGCGCCCGGGCCAGTTGCTGCTCGAGCTGGGCGATAGTCGAGCGCAGCTGGGCCACCGTGCCCTCGGCCCGGGCCAGCGCCTCCGGGTTCGACCGGCGCCACTGGGTTTCCTCCGCCTTGCGCACCGCGTCTTCGACCCGCCGCAGCCCGGATTCCAGGTGCTCGCGGGAATCCCTGGGTACCGCCCCGATCTGCTCCCATTTCTCCTGGATACCGCGCAGCGCGGACCTCGCCGCGCGGATGTCGGTCACCGGGAGCAGCGCCTGGGCCTGGATGAGCAGCTGCTCCTTGGCGTCGGCGTGCTCGCGCAGCGCGGCGTCCTTGGCCGAGAACACCTCGGCGCGGGCGGTGAAGAACTTGTCCTGGGCCGCCCGGAACCGCTTCCACAACTCGGCTTCGGAGTCCCGGTCCGCCCGCCCGGCTTCCTTCCATTGCCGCATCAGCTCGCGGAAGGCGCTGGCAGTCGGACCCCACTCGGTAGATCCGGACAGCTCCTCGGCGTCGGCGCACAGCTTCTCCTTGCGCGCCCTGACGTCCTCGCGTTCGGCCTCGAGGTTAGCGAAGTAGGCCTTGCGCCGCTTAGTGAAGGCATTGCGCGCCGCGGACAGCCGCTTCCACAGCACCGCCTCGGCGGCCCGCTCGGCGTGCGGCGCCGCCTTCCACTCTTCTAGCAGCTCGCGCATCCGCTCGCCGCTGCTCTTCCAGTGGGTCGCCTCGGCGGCGATCTGCTCAGCCTCGGCGACGATCCGCTCCTTGGTCTCCCTGGCCGCCACGCGAGCCTGCTCGCGGGCGGCCTTGGCCTCCTCGCGGCGGTGGCCGACGTCCTCGGTCAGCCGCTCCAGGCGGCTCCGAAGCCCGTCGAGGTCCCCCAGCGCGTTGGCGTCCGCAATGTGCTGGAGCAGCCGCTGGACACTGGATGAGGCCTGGGCGGGAGCCATGTCGGTTGTCGCGATCCGCTGCTCGAGCAGGACCACCTCGGTCTCGAGCGCCTCGTACTTCCGCGCGAAGAAGGCGACCGCCTCCTCCGGGCTCCCCGCCTGCCACGAGCCGATCACCCGCTCGCCGTCGGCGGTACGGACATAGACCGTCCCGTCGGCGTCTACCCGGCCCCACGGATGGTAGGCGGTGGTCACGGCGAACCTCCTGCGTTTTCGTGCTCGCGTCAGGCTTTCTTGATCGTCACACTGTCAACGATGACCTTCTTCTTGGGAACGCCGCCGCCGGATTGGGCGTACTGACACGAGTATCCACCCTTAGCCACATTCTGGACGATACCGAGCCCCGAGGACACTGTGGCAAACGGTGTATACGCCGGACCGGAAGAGCCGTTGAGTCCCGACGTGCTGTCCTTGTACACGATGAAGAACTGGCTGCCGTTTGTGTTCGGGCCCCCGTTAGCCATCGCCACCGTTCCCGCCGGGTATTTGGCGTCCGTGAGGTTCTCATTGGCGAAAGCGTAACCCGGCGTGCCGGAACCGATCTTGCTGGTCGCGCTGCAGTTCAGCTTGGCGGAAGCGGTCGCGTACGCATCGCCGCACTGCAGCACGTAGATGCCGCTGGTCACGACCCGGTGGCACTGGGTGTTGTTGAAGTAGCCCGCCTGCGCCAGGTGGACGAACGAGTTGACGGTGCAGGTGGCCTTGTTGTTCAGCAGGTTGAACGTGATCTTGCCCTGGTTGGTGTTGATGGTGGCCTGATAACTGTCCGTGTAATCAGGCGCGGCCGGCGGGAGGCTCACCTTCTTCGCCGCCGGGCTGGCCGACGTGTAGCTGCAGTGATGTGCAGGCTCGGCCACGGCCGTGGCGGTGGGGGTCGCGCTGGCAGAGGCGCTCGGCGACTTGCTCGCCGCGGCGGCCGGCTTCTCGGGCTTCCCGCTGGGGAGGAACACCGCGAGCAGGGAGCCGACCAGGGCCAAAGCGAGCACTCCGCTGAGCCCGATCAGCCAGCGCCGACGCACCTGCCGCTGCCGGACGAACCGCTGCTCCTGCTGACGGCGATGCCGTTCCCTTGCTTGCCTGCGCTGGCGCTCGTTCTTACCCGCCACCGGTCGCGTCCTCCTTGGCCTGTCGCAACTATCGGCTACCGCTGGTATTCACGGGAGGCAGGCCGACGAACCCGATGAATACCTCTGATCACGGCACGCGGGCATGCTCCGGGCTCGCCGCCGCAATCCCCGCAATATTCGCGATCGTTCGCGAATCGTACCTGCCAGATGCCTGGGCAGGCACCCTTCGTTACCGGTTCGCGGCCATGCGGGTCCCCTCGGTAGCCTGAGACACCGTACCGTGAGAAAGGACGCTTGTGCTCGTCGCAGGGTTCCCGGCCGGCGCGTTCGCCGCCAACTGTTATATAGTCGCGCCCGCGCCCGGTGAAGAATGCGTGATCGTCGACCCGGGCCAGGACGCCCAGCCCGGCATCGACGAGGTCCTCGCCGAGCACCGGCTCAGGCCCGCCGCCGTCCTGCTCACGCACGGTCACATCGATCACGTCTGGTCGGTCGCCCCGGTGTGCGGGGCCAAGGGCATACCCGCCTACATCCATCCGGACGATCGCGCATTGCTCAGCGATCCGGCAAAGGGCTTCCCGCTCGGCGCGGGGCAGCAACTGTTCGGCGGCCTGGAATTCACCGAGCCCGATGACGTAATAGAACTGGCCGATGGGATGACTCTGAGCTTGGTCGGGCTCGAGATCGTCGTGAACCACGTCCCCGGGCACACCGAAGGATCGGTGGCATTCCGGATGCCATTGGACCCACCGAATAGCGTGCAAGGTCAAAGCAAAACCGGCGCGGCGGAAACGCCGGGCGCGGCGGCAGGCGATGCCGGCGGCATATTGTTCTCAGGCGACTTGCTGTTCGCCGGGTCCATCGGGCGGACCGATCTGCCCGGCGGGGACTACCCCACGATCCTGCGCAGCCTGGCGCGGGTCTGCCTGACCCTGCCGGACGAGACCGTCGTGCTGTCCGGGCACGGGCCGCAGACAACCATCGGCGCCGAACGCCGGACCAATCCGTTCCTGACGGGCCTGACACCGGAGTCGGGACCCCGCCGGGGCCTGTAAGCGAAGATCCTGAGGCAGACGAGAAGGGCAGGTCTCGATGATCCGCACCCACGAGGCGGGCACGCTGCGCGCTGCGCATGCCGGGGAGCACGTGGTGCTGGCTGGCTGGGTGGCGCGGCGCCGGGACCACGGCGGCGTTGTCTTCATCGACCTCCGGGACGCCAGCGGCGTCGTGCAGGTGGTGTGGCGCGGTGAGGAGGCTGTAGCCCATGACCTCAGAGCCGAGTTCTGCGTGCTGGTGACCGGGACGGTACGAGCCCGGCCGGCCGGAAACGAGAACCCCGAGCTGCCCACCGGCGAGATCGAAGTCGTCGCGGACGAGGTCGAGGTGCTCAGCGAGGCCGACCCGCTGCCGTTCCCCGTCGAGGGCTCCGCCGACGTCAGCGAGGACGTTCGGCTCAAGTACCGGTACCTGGACATCAGGCGCGAGGACACCGCGCGCTCCCTGCGGGTCCGGTCCCAGGCCTCCTACCTGCTCTCCGACGTGATGCGCGGGCACAGGTTCGTGAACGTGGAGACGCCCTACCTGACCCGGTCGACGCCCGAGGGCGCCCGCGACTTCCTGGTCCCGGTCCGGCTGCGGCCCGGCAACTGGTACGCGCTGCCGCAGTCGCCGCAACTGTTCAAGCAGCTGCTCATGGTCGGCGGCCTGGAGCGCTACTACCAGCTGGCCCGGTGCTTCCGGGATGAGGACTTCCGCAAGGACCGGCAGCCCGAGTTCACCCAGATCGACATCGAGATGTCGTTCGTGACCCGCGACGACGTCATCGCCGTGGCCGAGGACATCGTGACCCGGCTGTGGTCCGAGCTGGCCGGCTACCAGGTGCCCACCCCGCTGCCCAGGATGACCTACGCCGAGGCGATGGCACAGTACGGCTCGGACAAGCCCGACCTGCGTTTCGGCGTCGAGCTCACCGACCTGACCGAGTACTTCGCCGGGACGGACTTCCGGGTGTTCCAGGCCCAGCACGTGGGCGCCGTGGTGATGCCGGGCGGCGCCTCCCAGTCGCGGCGCGAGCTTGATGCCTGGCAGGAGTGGGCGCGTTCCCGCGGTGCCCGCGGGCTCGCCTACGCGCTGATCGGCGAGTCCGCTGAGATCACCGGGCCGGTGGCCAAGAACCTGTCCGAGGCCGAACGGTCCGGCCTGGCCGCGGCGACGGGCGCCAGCCCGGGTGACTGCGTGTTCTTCGCGGCCGGCCCCGCGTCGGCCGCCCGCGAGCTGCTCGGTGCGGCCCGGCTGGAGATCGGCCAGCGCTGCGGCCTGATCGACCAGTCGGCCTGGTCGTTCCTGTGGGTGGTGGACGCGCCGATGTTCGAGGAGAACAGCGAGGGTGGCTGGACCTCGGTACACCACCCGTTCACCGCGCCGCTGCCCGAATGGGCCGATAAGTTCACCGCCGAGCCTGGCGGGGCGCTGGCCGACGCGTACGACATCGTGTGCAACGGCTACGAGATCGGCGGCGGCTCGATCCGTATCCACTCCTCCGCGATGCAGCAGGCGGTGTTCGACGTGATCGGCCTGTCCGCCGAGGAGGCCCGCTCCCAGTTCGGCTTCCTGCTCGACGCGTTCAAGTACGGCCCGCCGCCGCACGGCGGTATCGCGTTCGGCTGGGACCGGGTGATCATGCTGCTCGCCGGGGCGGCCAGCATCCGCGACGTGATCGCCTTCCCCAAGGCGGCCTCCGGCCTCGACCCCCTCACCGGCGCCCCCACCCCCATCACCCCCGCCCAGCGCCGCGAAGCCGGTATCGACGTCACCCCCACACCCCCCACACCCCCATCCACCCCCACTCCCCCCGCCGTCTAGCCAGTCCCAGCCACCCCAACAGCCCCACCCCAGCCCGCCCCTCCGGTCGGCTTTCATGATCGTGAGCGGTTTGCGACAAATAGCGCCCAAAACTGCTCACGATCATGAAACTGCGTCCCGAAGGGCGCAGGCTGGGCGAGAGCAGGGGTGCGCAACGCCTGTCCAGCCGCGTCGACGCAGCACGGCGGCGACGTCAGCCGCGGTCTGGCATCGACGATCGCCGAGGTCGGCAAAGCCGAATCTGAGCGTCACGATTCCGTCCACCAGATTGGCGTTGTCGCGGCGCTTATCACGCCACTGCTCGTCAGCGGGATGGGCCGCAGTTCCGTCGAGTTCCGAGCACACCCCGTACTCCTGGTAGAGGTTGTCAAGGTATTTGTTCCCAGTGCGCTGCCTGATCCTCACCTGGCGACGCGCGGCGGGCAACCCGTGCGGGCCTTCCACCCGGTGAACGTAGCGGTACTCCAGCACCGACAAGACGCCATCTCCGGCCTCACCCAGCGCCACCGTAAGCTCACGGCGCCAGCGCATCTTCTTGCGAGCGTCCATGGCCTGGCGTATCCGTTCGGCGGTGGTGCGCCGCCGCCCTACGGCCCGGCAGATCCATGCATACGCGTCGTCGAAGGACGGCGCGATCTGGATCAAGTCGAGCACCGTGTCCTCCACGCGGGTGCATGGCGGGACCATGGCGGGATGCGTGGTCCGCAAGATCGCGTCCGACCGATGGATGACGACGCCAGGAATCTTCGCCCGCGTTGGCGTCCTTGACAGAGGAACAGTGATGACGATGAGCGAGCTCGGCTCGTCGATCAGGCCGTGCCGCTCGGCTGCTGTCTGATGGCTGAGGACCGCATCGGGACCGGCGCGAAGCAGCGCCGCCCAGAGTGTCGTCTCCCGGGTCGGCTCCCCGGAGAAGCTGGCATAGACGCCCCGCTGGAGTCGCTGCCAGCGGCCACTGCGCACACGGCTACGTATCGTGTACGGCGCGATGCCGGCCCCGGCGGCCTGACGGCGGGCTACGGCACCACCCTGGAGCCCCAGCACATCAACGGATCGATCAGGCATGTCGATTGGCATGGGATCACGTTGCTGGACCCGCCCAGCAACAGCCAGCGGACCGCCAAACCTGTGGATAACTCGGATCGCAGGCGTCTTTCTGTGGATAACTGGGCTCGCTATCGGAGATAGGGTCTGAGGATGGCCAGAGTAGAGACGGGCCAGTCCGAGAGCCTGTTCGACGAGGCGGAAGAAGCGGCGGCGAGTGCGGCCGCGCCGCTTGCCGTCCGGATGCGGCCGCGCACCCTGGACGAGGTGATCGGCCAGCACCACCTGACCGGCGCCGGCACGCCGTTCCGCAAGCTGATCGACAACGACGCGCCGATGTCGCTGCTGCTCTGGGGACCGCCGGGTACCGGCAAGACCACACTGGCCTATGTGGTCAGCCAGGTGACCAGGCGGCGCTTCGTGGAGCTTTCCGCGGTCAGCGCCGGGGTCAAGGACGTGCGCGCCGCGGTCGACGCCGCCCGCCGGACGATGGGCATGAGCGGCGCCCAGACGGTGCTGTTCATCGACGAGGTGCACCGGTTCTCCAAGACCCAGCAGGACGCCCTGCTGCCCGCGGTGGAGAACCGCTGGGTGTCGTTCATCGGCGCAACCACCGAGAACCCCTTCTTCTCCGTGGTGTCCCCGCTGCTGTCCAGGTCGCTGCTGCTCACCCTGCAGCCGCTGTCCGACGACGACGTGCGGGAGGTGATCCGCCGCGCGCTGGCCGAGCCCGGGCCGCGCGGACTCGGCGGTGCGGTCTCCATTGACGAGGAGGCCGCCGAGCATCTCATCAGGCTGGCCGGCGGCGACGCGCGGCGCGCGCTGACCTACCTCGAGGCCGCCGCGCTGGGCCTGCCCGAAGGCGGCCGCATCGATACCGCCACGCTGGAGCGCGCGGTGGACCGGGCCGCGGTCCGCTACGACCGGGACGGCGACCAGCACTACGACGTGATCAGCGCGTTCATCAAGTCCATGCGGGGCAGCGACGTGGACGCCGCGCTGCACTACCTGGCCCGGATGATCGCGGCCGGGGAGGACCCGCGCTTCATCGCCAGGCGGCTCATCGTGCACGCCAGCGAGGACGTCGGGATGGCCGACCCGACCGCGCTGCAGACCGCCGTGGCCGCGGCCCAGGCGGTCGAGTTCGTCGGGCTGCCCGAGGCGAGGATCAACCTGGCCCAGGCGGTCATCCACATCTCGATGGCACCCAAGTCCAACGCGGTGATCAAGGCCATCGGCGCCGCCGAGGCCGATGTGCGGAACGGCCTAATTGGCGCGGTGCCCGCACACCTGCGCGACGCGCACTATCCTGGGGCGGGCAAGGTCGGCCACGGCGAGGGCTACCTGTACCCGCACGACTTCGACGGCGGCATTGTCCCGCAGCGTTACGCTCCCGATCCGGTGGCGGACAGCAGGTATTACCAGCCGTCGCGGCACGGTCTGGAAGCTCGCGTCGCCGAACGCGCCGAGCGCATCCAGGCCATCCTCGACCAGGCCGGCCAGACCGACAGAGCCGAGAAGGCAGGCAGGGCCGCCGAGGCAGGCCAGACCGGGAAGGAGCAGCCATGACACGGACGGATCCGGCATGAGCATGAACGCGGCCGAACTCGCCGCGCTGATCGCCGCCGTGTTCTGGGCGCTGCTGGTCTGCGTCGGCGTGTTCGTGCTGATCCGGATGGGGCGGCTGATGTCCGAGAGCAGCAAGCTGGTCGCCGACGTGCGCGAGCGCGGGGACGTGCTGCTCACCCGGGCACAGGCGGCGGTGGACGGAGCGCAGCAGGCGGTGGACCGGGCCGGGCGCCAGCTCGACCAGGCCGAATCCGTCACGGCCAGCATGGACGAACTCGGCGCCGGGATGAGCGAACTCGCCGGCCAGGTCACGGCGCTGACCGGGCTCGGCCGCGCCATCGCGGGCGGCCCGGTCGGCCGCGCGGGTGCGCTCGCCTACGGGGTGCGGCATGCCGTGAGCCTGCGCCGGGCATCGAGGCGCACGCTGCCCGGCCGTGTTGTGGAACGCGGCGAGCTAGCGAGAAGCGAGGCACAACGATGATCCGCCGGGGCTTCTGGCTCACCGCCGGGGCGGTGACCGGCATCTGGGGTTACCGGCGTGTCGCCGCCGCCGGGCGGCGCGTGTCTGCCAGCCTTACCCCCGGGGGGACGCTGAAGCTCGCGGACACCCGGGCGGGTACCCGGATAGCCAGCCGGCGAGCCCGCCGCGGTGCGGTCGTGCTGGCCAGGGAGACCTACCGGTTCACCCGCGACGTGCGCGAGGGCATGGAGCTATACGTGGCGAGGCATCCGCCCGCAGGCCCTACCCTCTCAACAGACCAAACCACAGACCACGACGCACAACCTGAGGATGGCCACTGATGGAGTCGGCCGAGATCGCCCGCCGCTTCCTTGCGTACTTCGAGCAGCAAGGGCACACCATCGTGCCTTCGGCCTCCCTGGTAGCCGACGACCCCACCGTGCTCTTCGTCATCGCGGGTATGCAGCCGTTCAAGCCGTATCTGCTCGGCCAGCGGACGCCACCGTACAAGCGGGCCGCGGACGTGCAGAAATGCGTCCGCACGCTGGACATCGAAGAGGTGGGCAAGACCACCAGGCACGCCACGTTCTTTCAGATGCTGGGCAACTGGTCGTTCGGCGACTACTTCAAGGAAGGCGCGATCAGGTACGCCTGGGAGCTGCTGACCAAGTCCGAGGCGGACGGCGGGTTCGGCTTCCCGGAGAGCAAGCTGTGGGCCACCGTCCTGCACGGGGACGACGAGGCGTACGCGATCTGGCAGAACGAGATCGGCCTGCCGCCCGAGCGGATCCAGCACCGCGGCCTGGCCGACAACTACTGGCACATGGGCGTGCCCGGACCCGGCGGCCCGTGCTCGGAGATCTACTACGACCGCGGCCCCGAATACGGACGCGATGGCGGTCCGGCCGCAGACGAGGACCGCTTCCTCGAGGTCTGGAACCTGGTCTTCATGCAGGACCAGCTGAGCAAGGTCCGGGCCAAGGACGACTTCGACATCGAGGGCCTGCTGCCGTCGAAGAACGTCGACACCGGCATGGGGCTCGAGCGGATGGCGTCCATCCTGCAGGGCGTCGACAACCTCTACGAGATCGACACCACCTGGAAGATCCTGGACCGGGCGGCCGAGCTCACCGAGCAGAGCTACGGCCGCGACCACCGTGCCGACGTGGCCCTGCGGGTCATCGCGGATCACGTGCGCAGCGCGGTGATGCTGATCGGGGACGGCGTCCTGCCGGGCAACGAAGGCCGCGGCTACGTGCTGCGCCGCATCGTCCGGCGCAGCATCAGGAACCTGCGCGTGCTGGCGGGCGGTCACCGCGGCGGGGCCGGCGCGACCCCGGCGACGGGTGAGCGGTTCATGCACGAGCTCACCTCGGTCGCGCTGGAGGCGATGGAAGGGCTGTACCCCGAGCTCAGGAGCGTCGCGGCCAACATCCACACGGTCATCGACGCGGAGGAGACAGCGTTCGCCAGCACCCTGCGCACCGGCACCGCGATCTTCGACGCTTCGGTCGAGGAGAACCGGCGCCGCGGCACGGAAACGCTGTCCGGCGCCCAGGCGTTCCAGCTGCACGACACCTACGGCTTCCCGATCGACCTGACCCTGGAGATGGCGGCCGAGCAGGGTCTGAACGTCGACGAGGACGGTTTCCGGCGGCTCATGTCCGAGCAGCGGGAACGCGCCAAGCGGGACGCGGCGGAGAAGAAGACCGGCAACGCAGACATCACTGCGTTCGCGGAGCTGCTCGAGCGGTCCGGCGCGGTCACCTTCACCGGCTACGACCAGATCTCTGGTGAGGCGACCGTCCTCGGCCTGCTGGTCAACGGCGTGCCGGTACCCTCGGCGGGCGCTGGCACCGAGGTCGACCTGGTCCTGGACCGCAGCCCGTTCTACGCCGAGGGTGGCGGCCAGCTCGCCGACGCGGGCACGATCCGGGTGACCGGCGGCGAGTTCGCGGTCCGTGACGTGCAGACACCGCTGCCCGGCCTCATCGTGCACCGCGGCCAGGTCAGCTCCGGCGAGATCACGGTAGGCGCGCCCGCGTTCGCCGAGATCGATGTCGAGCGTCGGCGGGCGCTGTCCAGGTCGCATACTGCGACGCACCTGGTGCACCGGGCGCTGCGCAGTGCGCTGGGCGAGTCGGCGGCGCAGGCGGGTTCGGAGAACTCTCCCGGTCGGTTGCGCTTCGACTTCACCGCGCAGACGGCCGTGCCGGTCTCGGTGCTGCGCGACACCGAGGACGAGGTCAACGATGTCCTGGTCAACGACCTGGACGTGCACGCGTTCTACACCTCCCAGGAGGAGGCGCGCCAGCTGGGCGCGCTGGCCCTGTTCGGGGAGAAGTACGGCGACCAGGTCCGGGTGGTCGAGGTCGGCGACTACTCGCGCGAGCTGTGCGGCGGCACGCACGTGGCCAGGTCCGGCCAGCTTGGCCTCATCAAGGTGCTCGGCGAGTCGTCCATCGGCTCGGGCGTGCGCCGGATCGAGGCGCTGGTGGGCATGGACGCGTTCCGCTTCCTGGCCCGGGAAAGCACGCTGGTCAGCCAGCTCAGCGAGCAGTTCAAGACACCGCGCGAGCAGCTGCCGGAGCGGATCTCGGCCGTGGTGACCAGGCTGAGGGACGCCGAGCGCGAGCTGCAGCGGCTGCGCGCGGCCCGCCTGCTCGAGTCGGCGGGGGAGATCGCGGCCAGCGCCGAGGACATCAGCGGGCTGGCCCTGGTCGCGCACCGTGTGCCGGATGGCACCGAACCCGACGACATCCGCAGGCTCGCGCTCGACGTGCGCGGCCGGGTGCCGCGCGGGCGGCCCGCGGTGGTGGCGGTCATCGGCGTGCCCGCGGACAAGCCGGTCGTAGTCATCGCGGTCAATGAGGCGGGCCGGGGGTTCGGCCTGTCGGCGGGTTCCCTGGTGGGTACCGCGGCGCGGGCCCTCGGCGGGAATGGCGGCGGGAAGCCGGACGTGGCCCAGGGTGGCGGCGCCCCGATCGCGCCAAGCAACTCCGGTGTTATAGATGAGGCATTTGACGCGGTTCGTCAGGCTTTGCGGGACATCGCGGGACAGAGCCAGGTCCGGTAGGTAACGTATTGACATGCTCTTGCGACCTTCCGGGGTCCTCGGTTCCGGGTCGCGTCCAGCCCGGGCCTGTCCCGGGGCCATCTCGGTGAGTCAGCTTCCGTTCAGGCAGGGGGTGCGGCTCGCGGTGGACGTGGGTTCGGTCCGCGTCGGAGTCGCTCGCAGCGACCCGGGTGGCATTCTGGCTTCCCCGCTGGCGGTGCTGGCGTGGGGTCCCGGCGCGAAGGCCGCCCAAGCCCGGGCCGAACTGGCCAGGCTGGCCGCAAGCGAAGGCGCGATTGAGGTCATCGTCGGGCTGCCCACGTCGCTGTCCGGCCGCGAGGGTACGGCCGCGGCCGGGGCCAGGGAGTTCGCGGCGGACCTGGCCGGACGGCTCGCGCCGGTCCCGGTCCGGCTGGTCGACGAGCGGTTCACCACTACCGAGGCGCACGACGCACTGCGCCGCGGCGGCAAGGACGCCCGCGCCCGCCGCCAGGTGGTCGACGCCGCCGCTGCGGCCGTCTTGCTGCAAGCCGCCCTGAACGCCGAACGTGCCACCGGCCGCCCGCCCGGCCAGCTCGTCCGCGCTGGCGATGGAGCGGGCGCGTGAGCGAGAACGGAGGCGGATGGCCGCAGAGCCCGCGGCCACCGCGGCATTCACGCGGGTCCACCGATCCCCTCGGACCACAGGATCCCGGCAGTTTCCAGGACCCTCGGGCGTTCCAGAACCCGCGGAACGTCCCGGATCCCCGGGCCCGGCGGGATCCCCGGAGCCTGCCGAATCCTCGCACACCCCAGGCGCCGCGCGTACCCCAGGCGCCGCGAGTGCCCCAGAGGCCGCGGGTGCCCCAGAGGCCGCAGGGGTCATCGCGACCTCCCGGCGGCGGCGCCTGGCACCCGGATGAGCACCCGCTGCCGCCCGGATACGAACCGGTGCACCACGAGCCCAGGTCCGGCGAGACCCGGCCGGCCAGGCCGCAGGACCCGCGCCGCCCCGAGGACTGGCGCCGGCCCCAGCGGCCTTCCCGCCCCGAAGCTCTGCAGCCGAACCCTGGTCCGCCCGCGCAAGCCAGCTACGACCCCGGCGATTTCCGCCCGCGGGACCAGTACGGCGACCGCGGCGAGTACAGCGACCGCGGCGAGTACGGCGGCCGGGACCGGTACGGCGAGGCCAGCCCGTACTCCGGGCCGGGCCAGTACCCGGGCGGCCCTGGCGGTCCGGGCGGTCCGGGCGGCGATTACGAGGACGAGTACGCCGACGCAGGCGACAGGTTCGTCCCCGGCTTCGGTGACGAGGGCGACGACGAGCAGGAGCGCGGCCGGTCCGGCCGCGGTTCCCGCCGGGCCCGCCGCGACAACGATGACGGCGGGCGCCGCAGGCGCAGGTTCCGCTGGATCGCGCCGCTGGTCGCGTTGCTGGTCATCGTGGTCCCGCTGGCGGTGGGCGGCGTATACGTCTACGGCCTCTACATGAACAAGTACCACCCGGCCGACTACTCAGGCGCCGGCACCGGCTCTGTTGCGGTCCAGGTCACCTCGGGCGATTCGCCGACCAGCATCGCGCCGAAGCTGGTGAAGCTCGGCGTCGTGGCCAGCTCGCGCGCGTTCATCCTGGCCGCCGAGCACAGCACGAGCTCGACCGGCCTGCTGCCCGGCTTCTACGGGATGCACAGGCACATGAAGGCGTCCCTGGCCTACGCGATCTTGATCGACCCGAAGAACATGGTCCAGATCAAGGTCACGATCCCGGAGGGCTGGCGGCTGAGCCAGATCATGTCCTTCCTCGGCGCCAAGTCCGGCATCCCGCTGAGCGCGTACGCCAAGGTGCTCAAGGACCCGGCGCAGCTGCACCTGCCTGGTTTTGCCAACGGCAAGCCCGAGGGGTACCTGTTCCCGGCGACCTACAGCGTGCAGCCGCACGAGACCGCGCTCGGCGTCCTGACCGGCATGGTAAAGCGCTTCGAGCAGGAGGCCGCTAGCGTCGACCTGCCCGCCGCGGCCAAGCAGGTGCACCTGACCCAGGCGCAGGTGGTGGTCATGGCCAGCCTGGTGCAGGCCGAAGGAGGCAAGCTCTCCGACTACCCGAAGATCGCCCGGGTGATCTACAACCGGCTGGCGCGCGGCATGCCGCAGCAACTGGACAGCACAGTGCTTTACGGGCTGAACAAATTCGGCATCCTCGCCAGCGACAAGGACCTCACCAGCCCGTCGCCGTATAACACCTACAAGCACAAGGGCCTGCCGCCTGGCCCGATCGACAGCCCGGGCGCCGCCGCCATCCAGGCCGTGCTGCACCCGGTGGCCGGCAACTGGCTGTACTTCGTGACGGTGAACCCGAAGACCGGCGAGACCCGCTACACCTCGAGCCCGGCCCAGTTCCAGCAGTTCCGGCAGGAGCTCGCGCACAACCTGGCGAAGGGCTGACCGTGCCCGGCCCCCGCCGGGCCGCGGTGCTCGGATCGCCGATCGAGCACTCCCTGTCGCCGGTGTTGCACACGGCCGCGTACGCCGCGCTCGGCCTGGCCCACTGGAGCTATACGGCGATCGAGTGCGACGAGGCCGGGCTGCCCGCCCTGATCGCCGCCTGCGACAGTCAGTGGGCCGGGCTGTCGCTGACCATGCCGCTGAAGCGGGCGGTGCTGCCGCTGCTTGACCGCACCGAGCCGGTCGCCGTCGAGGCGGGCGGGGCCAACACGGTGGTGTTCGCGGGCGGCGAGCGGCACGGCTACAACACCGACGTTCCCGGCATGGTCGCGGCCCTGGCCGAAGCCGGCGTGACCGCGCCGCCCGGCGCCACCATCCTCGGCGCGGGCGCGACCGCCTGCGCCGCCCTCGCCGCCCTCCGCGATACCGGCCTGGCGTCCGCGGCGGTCCTCGTCCGTGACCCGGCCAGGGCCGGCGACCTGCTGGCTGCCGCGGGCCGGCTGGGCATGGAGGTGGACCTGCGGCCGTTCGGCGCCGAGGTCCGGGACGGTGACCTGCTCGTTTCCACCGTGCCGGCCGGTGCCGCCGACTTTTACGCCGAACGGGCCTGGGATTCCCGCCCCGGTCCCGCGGCCGTGCTCGACGTGGTGTACGCCCCCTGGCCCACCCCCCTCGCCCAGGTCGCCGCCAAATCCGGTGCCATCGTCGTCAGCGGCTTCGACCTGCTCCTGCACCAGGCTGCCCGCCAGGTCGAGCTGATGACCGGCCACGAGCCCGCCCCGCTGACCCGCATGCGCGCCGCGGGCGAAGCCGAACTTGCCCGCCGCGCCGCCCTCCCCCCGCACTAGACGGATGAGCGAGCCTGCCATCGGGTGGATCTCCGAAGTGGTGCTCGACGGCCCCGACCCCTGGGTGCTCGCGCGCTTCTGGGCCGGCCTGCTCGGGGGCACGCCGGTGGAGTGGTATCCCGGATGGGTCACGCTCGAGCCGCCGCCGAACGGTCAGCGGCTCTCCTTCCAGGCGACGGCCACGCCGCTGGCCCCGGACACGGCCCGGGTCCACTTCGACATCCTGGCGGATCACCCGGCCCGCGTGCAGGGCCACCCGGAGTTGCACGTGGAGGGCGTCGCTGGCCGACTGGTTGTGCTGTCCCAGCGCCGGGCCGGCTGAATCAGACCGGGCGGCCGTCCTCCAGGTAGACCAGGGCCAGACCCTTGGTGGCCGCCCGCACCCGGCGCCTGATCGGCCCCCTGAGCAGGGTGAGCGCGTCAGGCAGCGGAGCCAGGCGGGACTCGGAGATCTCCTCGAGCTGGAGCTTCAGGCCGGCCAGCGCCCTATCGCTCACCTGCCCGCAATCGAACAGGAACCTGATGCCACCCGGCCGTCCCTCCCGCGGCCGGCGGAAGTCCATGGCAGCCAGCCGCCCGTGGCTCACCTCGAGGCCGGTCTCCTCTCGCACCTCACGCTGGCACGCCTCCCACGGCGACTCGCCGTCAGCCTCCATGACGCCACCGGGGATCGTCCAGCCGCTCTTGTAGGTCGGCTTGAGGATCAGCAGCCGTCCCGCCCGGTCGTAGATGAGCGCCCCCGCGGATACGGGTATACCCGGGCTGGGTATCGTTTCCTGGGTCACGTCACGAAATCTCCCCCGGCCACGCGATCCAAACCATCGCGGCGTCTCGTCAAGGACGGTCTTTCTTCGGCAGTTTGCTGACCACGGCCGAGTAAGAGGTGTCGATCGCCTCGACCAGCTCGTCGTCGGGGATCCCGCCGCCGATCCGCAGCGTGTTCCACCCGGAGCGGCCGATGTATGCCATCACGGACGCGTCCTCCGGATAACGCAGCAGCCACTCGTCGGCTGCCTCCCGGCTGGCTCCGCACTTCAGGCCCACGGAAGGGGTGTCACCCGATCCGAAGAACGCGAAGATCTTGCCGCCGACCTTGGCCACCACGTCGCCTTCCCACGGCTCGTCCGGCCAGGCCCCCGGCTTGGCCAGGCAGTAGGCGAGCAGAGTTCTCCATGTCATGACGGCACACTAACGCGCCGCCGACCGTAGAATTCACGGGAGCGACCGGATGACGGGGGAGGCATGGGCGGATCGGGGCCGGTCGGGTTCGACCTCGACATGACGCTCATCAACTCGCGTCCGGCCATCCTGGCCTCGTTCGCGGAAACCGCCAGGGAGACCGGCACCGCCATCGACCTGGACGCGGTGGACCGGCGGCTCGGCGTCAAGCTGGACGATGAGCTCGCGTTCTGGTTCCCGCCGGGCCGGGTCGCCGCGGCGGCCGGCATCTACCGGCGGCACTACCTCCGGCTGGCGGACCAGATGACGACCGTGCTGCCCGGCGCGCACGAGGCGCTCGCCACGGTCCGGGCGGCGGGACAGCGGGCAGTCATCATCACGGCCAAGCACCCGGTGTCGGCCGGGCCGAGCCTGCGGGCCGCCGGACTGGCCCCCGACGAGCTGTTCACCCTGGTACACGGGCCGGAGAAGGCGGCGGTGCTGCGCCGCCTGAAGGCGGTCGCCTATGTCGGCGACACTCCGCCCGACATGGCCGCCGCGGTGCAGGCCGGCGTACGGGCGGTGGGGGTCGCGACCGGTTCGTTCACCGGCGCGGACCTGGTCGGCGCGGGCGCCGAGGTAGTGCTCGACTCGCTGGCCGCCTTCCCCGCCTGGTTCCGTTCGGCTTAGACACTCTGCTCTCAGACACGGGGCTCTCAGACACGGGGCTCTCAGACACGGGCCGCGACGACCGCCACGACCTCGTACGGCAGGTGCCGCGGGTGCACGAGCAGCGCCCTGGCTACCTGGCGGATCCGCGGCCGGAGCGGGGTCAGCGCCTGCTCGCACTGCCGCCAGGCGGCCGTCTCGTCGCGGCCGAACCCGGCCGCGATGTCGCGCCGGAACCGGCGCGCGTCACCGCCGTCCGCCCGCCAGGCCGGCAGCCATGCGCGCAGCTCGTCGTCGCTGACCGGCATCGACCAGTCCCGCAGCCGTTCGGCGATCTGACCCGCCGCGTCGATGACGAACGCCCGGTCACCGCCGCCCTGGATGCCGTGTACCCGGCCCTGGGTACCGGAACCGTGCCGGATGCTGGCCGAGCTGAACCGGGCTCCGACGGCCAGCGCGGCCACCGCGTGGCCGGCTTCGTGCCAGGCCGTCCGCACCGCCGCCGTCCGCGCCGTGGCGTAGCTGGCCGCGGGCCCGAAGACCCCGAGGTCGTAACGCTGCCTGATCCAGATCTCGTGCACGACGGACTCGTCGTCGTAGCGGATGAGCCGGGCCAGTTCGGCCTCGATCCGGGCCAGGGCCCGGGCCTGCGCGGGCGTCACCGCGGTGACAGAACGCAGAACTCGCTGCCCTCCGGGTCGGCCAGTACGGTCCACGGCACGTCTCCTTGGGCCCCTTGACCGATGTCGACGCTGACCGCGCCTGCCCCGGTCAGCGCCAGGATCGCGGCCGCGTGATCTTCGTCCTGGTACGGGGCCACATCCAGGTGAATCCGGTTCTTGCCCACCTTCGGGTCTGCGGACGGCAGCAGCTCCAGGTACGGCCCCAGCCCGTCCGGCGACCGTAGCGACAGCCCGCTGGCCGTCGAGGTGGCCGGCGCCCAGCCGGTGGCCATCGCCCAGAACCCGGCCACGGCAGACGGGTCGGCGCAGTCGGCCACCACGGCCGCGACCGGGCCCGTGTCCCGGTAGGTCGGCCGCGGGTCGAGCACGCAGAACTCGTTGCCCTCCGGGTCGGCCAGCACGGTCCACGGCACATCGCCCTGCCCGATGTCGGCGGGCACCGCGCCCAGGGCGAGCAGCCGCTCCACCTCGGCCGCCTGATGCCTGGCCGAAGCCGTGGCCAGGTCCAGGTGCACCCGGTTCTTCCCGTTCTTCGGCTCGGGCACCGGGACGAACACCAGGGGCAGCGCCGACGGGTCCGGGTAGCTGAACCCGGGCGGCCAGACATCCACCTCGTCGGGCTCCTCGGCGGCCATCTCCCAGCCGAGCGCCCCGGCCCAGAACCGGGCCAGCCGGGCCGGTTCGGCCGCGTCCACAACCAGGTGCACCAGTCGAGTAGGCATGCTCACAAACTTAGAGCCGAACGGACCGCCGTGACTGCCGACTCGGCCGCGCCCGGCGCCCCGGTATCGACCTGGATCAGGCCCGCGCCCAGCCGCAGCGGCGTCACCGTCGCCGCCAGGAAACCGACGCGCTCCGCCATCGCGGGGTTGATAACGTCGCGATGGATGGGATGCCTGCCGTGGCCGATCCGGGCCATCACCCGGTCCGAAGCCATCGTGGGATCGCATTGGCAGAACACCTCGGTCGCGCCGGTGAACTCGCGCAGCGCCCGGTCCCGGCGCGCTCCCCGCCACCAGCCCTCGGTGACCGCGTCGGGGAACGCCGCCGCCAGCCGGAACACCACTTCGGCCGCCGCGTCCCCGACCTGGTTGGACCACTCCTCGCCGCCCAGCCCGAGGACATCCGCAAGCGCCTCCTTGATCGGGTCGAGGGAGAGCACGGGGAATCGGAGTGCGGCCCCGAACGCGGCGGCGACCGTGGACTTGCCGGTTCCCGGCGCACCGGACACCACAATCAGCGTCACGGTCAGCGCGCGGTGATCGCGTACGGCTTGGGCTGCCTGGTCAGCCACTGCCAGAAGGTCCGGTACCGCGGCCGGGCGACGAAGTGGCCGCTGCCCACCTTGCCGGTGACCTCGACGTGCAGCTGGACCGGGACCTCGGAACCCCACGGCGCCTTGACCCGGACGTGGCCGCTGCGGACGGCCACGTCGTCGGCGTCCACCACGATCCCCGGCCGGGTCAGCAGCTTGACGTGCCCGCTGCGCACATCCACGTCGAGCTTGAGCGTGGGCCGCGTGATCACGGCCTGGGTGAAGTCCAGCAGCACGTGACCGCTGGTCACCTTCACCTCCATCCGTTGCGGGACGACCCACCGCTCGACCCGCTTGACGTGCCCGCTGCGGGTGTCGATGCGCGCTACTTCCTTGGCCTGCGGCGCCGTCGCCGGGCTCACCGCGGACCCCGCCGCGGGCAGGTCGGCGACCAGCCTGGCCAGCTCGCCGTAGGTCCGCGCGGTCATGGCCTGTTCCAGCCGCTCGTCGAGTTCCTCTGCGGTCAGCCGGCCGTCCCCGGCGGACACCCGCAGCAACTCCACCACCCGGTCCCTGTCGTCGTGTGAGGCGCGCAGTTCGCTGCGGGCGATCTCGCCGCCAGGCTCGGATTCCGCCATGAAGCAAACTGTATTGCAGCGGCATGCCCCGCACCACGCGCACCGCGCGGCGGCCCGCCGTGGGCCGGTGACGCCTCATCTTGACAGGGTCATTTGACAGGGCCGTCCCCGGTGCAGTGGGCTCGTACGGTGGGCTCGCAGGGCACTCCTCCGGTCAGCGCCGCTGTCCTCCCGCAGGCCCCGGGCGTCTACCGCTTCCGTGACCGGGCCGGGCGGGTCCTCTACATCGGCCGCGCGGTCAGCCTGCGCCGCCGGGTGCTGTCCTACTGGGGAGACCTCGGCGACCGGCCCCACCTGGCTCCGATGGTGGCCCGGATCGCCCAGGTCGAGGCGGTGACCTGTGATTCCGCACATGAGGCGGCGTGGCTGGAGCGCAACCTGCTCGAGCATCGCCGCCCGCCGTGGAACCGCACCCCGGGCGGTCAGGAGGCCGAGGTGTGGATCAGGCTGAGCGCGTCCCCGCGCCGCCCCGGCCTGACCGTGGTGCGCCAGCCAGTGCCCGGCGACTTCGGCCCGTACCTGGGCGGCCAGAAGGTGCGCGACGCGGTGTCCGGGCTCGGCCGGGTCCTGCCGCTCGGCTACGCCGGGGACGCCCGGGCGGGAACCGAACGCGACATGGCCCGGGTGCGTGGCACCTCGCCCGCGGCGCGGTCGGGACTGGCCCGGGCCATCGCCGCGGTGCTGGGCCGGGACCAGGCCGCGGTGGCCGCGCTGCGCGCCGCGCTGGCCGCCCGCCGCGACGCGGCCGCGGCCGCGCTGGCCTTCGAGTTCGCGGGCCGGCTGCAGGCCGAGCTCGAGGCGCTGGACTGGGTGACCGGGGAGCAGAAGGTCACCGGGGCTCAGGACAACGCCGACGTGTGCGGCTGGGCCGACGGCGTCCTCGTCTGGTTCGAGATCCGCGACGGGCGGATGCGCGGCTGGCGGCAGCGCCCCTGCGGGGCGGCCGCCGCCCGCCGCCACCTGACCGGGACGCCGCCCGGCTGGGCCGATTTCGCCCGCCGCAATGCCGAATTGGCGGCTCGCCTGCGCTCGCCGCGTGCCGAATTGGCGGCGCGGCTCAAGTCCGCTGGCAGAAGCTGAACCAGTTGCCCGAGTCGTCGCGGAGCAGCGCCTCGGTGCCGTAGGGGCGCTCGGCCGGTTCCTGGATGAATTCGACGCCTCGTTCGGCCAGCGTCGCGTGGTCACCCTTGCAGTCCGATGTCGCCATCACGCCCGGTGACAGCGCACCCTTCGCGATCAGGGCGCGGACCTGCTGCGCGCTTTCCTCGTCGAGCATGGAGTGCAGCGGGTCCAGCAGCAGCAGTTCCTGGTTCTCGCTGCCGGGCGGCCGGACGGTCAGCCAGCGCATGCCGCTCTCCAGCTCGATGTCGTTGGTCAGCGTGAAGCCCAGCTGCTCGGTGTAGAACTTCTTGGCCGAGTCGCGGTCCAGCACCCAGACCGTCACGATCGAGAGTCCGGTGATCATCAGCCGTCACGCTCCTGGGTGATGAGCCAGTTGTTACCGTCCGGGTCGTCCACCCCGAACCAGCGGCCCCACGGCGCGTCCTCCACCGAGTTGTTCGGCTGTACCCCGCGCCCGGTCAGCTCGGCGTAGGCGTCGTCCGCGTTCTCGCAGGCGAGCGCCAGCTTGGCCGAGCCCGGCGGCATGCTGTCGCCGAACCAGGTGACCAGGGTGATGTCGGCGCCACCGCCCGGCGGGGTGAGCATCACCCAGCGGGCGCCCTCGCCCGCGCTGCCGGCGGTGTCGGCGTCCATGACGACGTCGAGCTTCACCGTGAAGCCCAGCATCTCGGTGTAGAAGTCCTTGGCCTTGTCCTGGTCAGTGACTGGGACGCTGACCAGGCTGATGTGCTTTAGGTTCATGCCGCGACTGTACGACCCGGCCGGGCGCCGGCGCTTCTCGGGAAGTGATGCGTTCGCCGGACCCCGGCTCCGGCAGGCCGGCCCGCCACATGAGCGCGTAGCAGCCCGGGATGGGCGCGGGGCCGCCTCGTTCGGCCGCCTGCTTCCGGTACGCGGTGGGGGACATGCCGGTGAGCTCGGCGAACCGGGCGCTGAAGGTGCCCAGGCTGGTGAAGCCGACCAGGTGGCAGATCTCGGTCACGGTCAGGTTGGCCGAACGGAGCAGCTCGCAGGCGCGCTCCACCCGCCGCCTGGTCCGGTAGCGGCCGGGGGTCTCGCCGTAGGTCGTGCGGAAGGCCCGGATGAAGTGCTCGCGCGAGTAGCCGGCCCCGGCGGCCAGCGCCGGGATGTCGATCTGCTCGGCGTAGTCGCGGTCGATCCGGTCCCTGGCCCGGCGCAGCATCCGCAGCGAGACAACGTCGGTTTGCTTCATCGTCTCAGCTCTCGCGTCCTGGCCCGGTCTAACGAATGTACCGGTGGCTCACCGGATCACCCGACAACCGCGAAACTAGCGGTCGTGCGGACCCAAGTACCCGAACGTCCGCATCGATACCGCCGCCAGCAAGGCCGGCCGTGGTCCGTAATGTGAGTGATTGACTCACTTACACATATACTCCCGGACATGGCAGGCAAACGTGACGCGCACGAGCGGCTTCCCGAGCTGATCGCCGCGGCCGTGCGGGTCTTCACCCGCGAGGGGTACCGGTTGGCCCGGATGAGTGACGTCGCGGCCGAGATGGGTCTGTCAGAAGCGGCCATCTACCGGTATGTGGGAAGCAAGGAAGGTCTGTTCGTGCTGGCCATCCGCCACGCGCTGCTGCTCGAGGACCTGCCCGCGGGCGACCTGCCGCTGTCGCCCGCGCCGCTGGCCGCCACAGTGGCGGAGGCGCGCGACTTCATCGCCGAGGTGGTCCCGTTCGGCGCACTCGCCGAAGCGCTGTCCGGCCCGGGGACCGGTGATGCCGCGGCCGAGTTCGAGAAGATCCTCCGCGAGCTGTTCGAGCTCGAATCGCGGACCAGGGAAGCCGCGGACATGCTCGAACGCTCGGCCCGGGAGCTGCCCGAGATGGCCGACCTGCTGAACGCGGGCATCCGCGCGCCGCTCCTGGCGGCGCTGACCGAGTACCTGGCCGCCCGGGCCGAGGCCGGCAAGCTGCGCCGTACGCCGGACACGGCGGCGACGGCCCGGCTGGTGCTCGAGACGCTGACCTGGTTCGCCCGGCACCGGTTCTCCGACCCGGACGGCGCCGCCATCCCGGCCGGCCTGGCCGCGGACACGGCGGTGGACGCGCTGGTGCACGCGCTGGTCCCGGCGAGCACGGTCCCGGCGGGTGCCCGGTGACCGGCGACGCGGCCGTCCGCGTCGCCGGCCTGCGGATGAGCTTCGGCGCCACCGAGGTCTTGCACGGCATCGACTTCGACGTCCGCTACGGCGAGGTGTTCTGCCTGCTCGGCCCGAACGGCGCGGGCAAGACCACCACCCTGGAGATCCTCGAGGGGTTCACGGCGCAAACGGACGGGCACGTCAGTGTCCTCGGCATGAACCCGGCGGCGCAGCCAGCCAGGCTGCGCGAGCGGGCCGGGATGGTCTTGCAGGAGTGCGGCTTCCCGCGGCAGGCGCGGGTCGCGGAGCTCATCGACCTGTGGCGGAGCTACTACCGGCACCCGCGCCCGCTCGGCGACCTGCTCGAGGTCGTGGAGCTCACCGAGGTAAGGAACACCCAGGTCCGCAAGCTGTCGGGAGGCCAGCGGCGCCGCCTGGACTTCGCCCTCGCCCTCGCGGGCGACCCTGATCTGGTCTTCCTCGACGAGCCGACCACCGGCTTCGACCCGGAAGCTCGCAGGCGATGCTGGGCGGCGATCGAGAACCTGCGCCGGCTGGGCAAGACGGTCCTGCTCACCACGCACTACCTGGATGAGGCGGAACAGCTGGCCGACCGGATCGCCATCTTGCGGGCGGGCCACATCGAGCTGGCCGGGACGACGCAGGAGGTCGCGGCCCTGGCCGGCCTGGCCACCCGCATCTCCTTCACCACACCGTCCGCGCTGCGCTGCGGTCAGGTCCCGCTGCCGGGCGGGATCGACCTGTCGGTCCGCGGGCCGGAATCGGTCTGCCATACCGGCAACGCGGCCATGACCTTGCGGATGCTGCTCGACTGGGCGCGACTGAACAGCCTCGGCGACTTGGACGGCCTGGCCGTGACCGCGCCCCGCCTTGAGGACACGTACCTGCAGCTCACCAGGGACCGGCCGTGACCAGGACGATCCGCCTCGCCGCCCGGCAGGCCCTGCTCGAGCAGCGCAGTTTCTGGCGCAGCGCCGAGTACGCGCTGTTCACCTTCGCCTTCCCGCTGATGATCCTGCTGCTGATCGGGGCGGCCAACGCCGGCTCGCACCTGCCGGGCACTGACATCAAGAGGACCACCGTCTTCGTGCCGGGCATCCTGGCCTTCGGCGTGATCGTCGCCGCTTACGTGAACCTCGGATCCAAGGTCGCGGTGCTGCGCCACGACGGCGTGCTCAAGCGGATCAGGACCACGCCGCTGCCGTCCGCGGCCTATATCGGCGGCCTGCTGGTGAGCACGGTCGCCACCGTGATCTTCATCACCGCGGCGACCGGGATGATCGGCTGGCTTGCGTTCGGCGCCGCGCCGCGCCCCGGCGAACTGCTCGCGCTGGCGGCCGGCCTGGTCCTGGGCACCGTGTGCTTCGCGACGCTCGGCCTGGCCATCAGTTCGGTCATCACCAGCGCCGAATCCGCCGGCCCCGTCGCGTACGCCAGCTTCCTGCCGATCGCGATCATCTCGGGCGTGTTCGATCCCACCTTCAGCGGGCTGCCGGACTGGCTGTCGCGGCTGGTGGACATGTTCCCGGTGAAGGCGCTCGCCGAGGTGCTGCAGAACGCCTACGTGGTGCGGCCCTTCCCGGCCTGGGACCTGGCCAACCTAGGCCTCTGGACGGCCGCAGGCGCCGTTTTCGCCGTCTGGCGGTTCCGCTGGCACGCCACGTGACCAGGCGTCAGGCTTACTCGACCCGCTGGCTTACTCGATCCGGTCCGCTATGGGCGTGCCGAGTTCCACGGTCCGCGACACGGTGCACAGCCGGTCATGTGATTTCCGCACCGCATCCGGTAGCAGCTCCCTGGCCTTGTCGCCGTCCTCGCCTTCGGGGAACCTGATCCGGAAGGTCACCACGATGTCGGTGAGACGGTTGCCCGCCTCGTCGCGGACCTTGTCCGCGTCGACGACGATCTCGAACTTCTCCGGTTCGGCCCGGCGTGACGTCAGGATGTCGACATCGACCGCCGTGCAGCCGCCTATCGCGGTCAGCAGCAGGTCGACCGGGGTGAAGTCGGTGCCTGCCCCCTTACCTATCCTGATCTGGCCGCCACGGTCGTTGGTGGCCACGTACTTGCTGTTCTCGATGCGCTCGAGCCGGACGCCGCGATGCGCGGAATCAGTCGTCATGCCGGCCACATTAGCGCTGGCTTTTCCTCTGGCGGGGCGTGCGGTGGCAGGGTTTACAGCCCGGGCTAGGTCGCACCCGGCGGATGCTTCACCCGTCGCCCTGCTCAGCGGGGTCGGGGTCAGGCTGGAGCCGCAGGCGGCGGGCAACGATGTCACGGGCAACGTCGGTCAGGCGCAGATCATTGACATAAGCGTAGGCGCGCAGCCGGATAAATGCCGCCGCGATGCCGACGCTGAGCTGCTCGGTCAGCATCCCGGTGGCCTGGTCGATCTCGGCCCGGTGCCCGGGCAGGTCCGGAGGCTGGCCCTCCAGACCAGGGCCGGCCCCGTCGGCCGCCTGGCGCCCTGACTCCAGCAACAACAGTGTCGCGGTATCGGCGAAGACCAGCGCCTCACCTAGCTGGAAAGCGTTCAGTGGCCCGGGCCGCGCTCGGTACAGGCCCATCACCCCGGCCCGGATCGCCCCCACCTGCAACGGGAACGCGAAGACCGCCGCCGCTCCGGCTTCACAGGCCGCCGCGGCGAACAGCGGCCAGCGGCGCGCAGCGCCTGCATCACCCAGATCCGAGGCCAGCACAGGCCCGCTAGCCTCAGCTGCATCCCGGCCCGGGCCCTCCCCGAGCGTCAGCTCAAGTTCGGCGAGGAGCTCACTGACTTCATCCGTTGCCTGCATCAAGTGAGCCGCCCCGGTACCGCGCGCCGCGATCAGCCACGCCCCGCTGACCGCAGCCGCCGCCACAGCCGCCGCGCACGCATCCCCAGCTGACACCTGCCCGCCCCGCTGGGCCGCCTGCCCCGCGACCAGCCCCCAGACCCGGCCCAGCCGGCTATCTGTCATCCCCGCAGCCGGGGAAGAGGACCACCGTGGCCGGATGGCGTCTCGCCATGTTGGGCGCAGCTGACGGCAAAGCCGGGCCATCCTTGACGGTCATCGGCTCCGCGATGCGGCTGTGAGGGAGTGACGCTCCTGCCTCTCCGGTCTGCTGCCGTGGGCTACCGCGCTCCGCTCCGGAGGATGGCGTCCCCGACTGCACGATAGTATGCGGCCAGCGCGTCCTGTGGAGCCGCCGCAGTGGCACGACCACCCGCCGGGAGCGTCTGGCGCTAGCGGCTGCCCCTTCCACGCTGGCATGCAGTGCCTCCCGGCGAGCGCCGCTTAACGCAGGCATCCCGCGCACCTCGTTGAGACCAGCACCTTCCGCGCCTGGGTAGCGGCCAGGCCAGGCAATGACCGGCAGTGCGGCATACGCGCCGCTGGCGGGCAGGTCGGGTAACCATGGCCGCCCGGAACCGCGGCGGCGCGGCCGGGGACCACGCCCGGGCCTGTCTTATGCTGTCCGCGGCCTCTTCTACGCTGGGATGCACCGAGAAGACATCGATCAGGCCCGTGGCCTCCAGAATCTGGCGCACCGGCTGCCGCGGAGCGGCAAGGGGCAAGTCACCGCCGTTTCGCCGAGTCCATTTCCGCACTCGCAGCAGCACAGACAGACCGCTGTAGCCGATGCCGTCCAGACCCGCCAGGTCGACGATGACCGATGGCCCGCAGGCCGCAACGGCTGCGATCAGATGGGACGCGACGCCCGGGGTATCCGCTAGGTCAAGCTGCCCGCTTACGGCGACGACTGCCTGACCGTCGGAGTCGCGGATGCTGAGTTCCACGTAAAGCACGGGGCTTCCTTCATGATCCGCAGTCGGGCGGGAGTCCGGGCCCGGCTAACTCGGTCAGACCGGATGTGGATGGTCATCGAGCTTCCCAGATGACCCATGGCCAATGCGCCTGCCGCCACAGCCCAAGTGGCGGCCGGTCGTGGCCGTCCGCGGTCCCGCCACCGGGCGCGCTGACCGCGACCGAAGTACGAGGGCGGGTTATCTGGCTGAATCCCAGCATCACATGCTCCCGGCATCTCGGCGGTCTCCGTCGACGGCGAACACAATCAGCCGCCGAGGTCCAGGGCAACGGCTTGAACTTACCACCGGCGAACCGGCGTTCGCCATCGGCCGCCAGGCAACGGTAAGGATCTCGACGCCGCCGTCCCAGGCAGTCGCTAGGCGCGCCCAGGGCATCACCCGGCCAGCAGCACGGCGGGGGACCGCCGGGCTCACCCGGCGAGCGACTGCGCCAGTGGACGGGCGTCCCGCCGCCGCGTCGCCGCGACACGATCTCGGCCGCATCCTCTGTGGATTGGCCGCTGGCCGGTGCTGCGGGGCAGTTCGGCATCGTGGCGGCAATTTTCTGGTTGCGCGCCTGCGCGTATGCTCGTGATCGAAGCGTGCCCGGCCTGGTCCGTGACATCGGCGTGCGGCGCCTGCGGCTGTGTCGTGGCCTAGGCCCGCGCCGGGACGGCCAGGCGTGAGAAAGCGCACGCTTACCTGCGCTGGCCGGACTTGCTGGCTGTTCCTAAGAGGGTGAGCGGGGATGGATGCGGAGCTGCTGTCAGAGACGTTCGTTGAGCTGACGGACACGATGGTGGCCGGGTTTGACGTGATTGACTTCATGCATGTGCTGACCGACCGTAGTGTGCAGCTGCTGGACGTGTCCGCGGCAGGGCTGCTGCTGGCTGACCCGCGCGGTGAGCTGCGCGTGGTGGCCGCCTCCAGCGAGACCGCCTGGCTGCTCGAGCTGTTCCAGCTGCAAAACGACGAGGGTCCGTGCCTGGACTGCTTCCGGACTGGCCAGCCCGTCCAGGCCGCAGACCTGGCCGCGGCGGCGCCGCGCTGGCCGCGGTTCGCGCCCGCCGCGCGGCAGGCCGGGTTCGCCGCGGTGCAGGCCCTGCCGATGCGGCTGCGCGAGCAGGTCGTCGGCGCGCTGAACCTGTTCCGCGCTGATCCGGGCGCGCTGGCCCCGGCCGGCATCCGGGTTGGCCAGGCGCTGGCCGACGTGGCCACCATCAGCTTGCTGCACGAGCGCGGCATGCGGCACAGCGACGTCTTGAATGAGCAGCTGCAGACCGCGCTGAACAGCCGGGTGGTCATCGAGCAGGCCAAGGGCAAGCTCGCCGAACGCCTCGGGGTGGACATGGACCAGGCCTTCGCCCTGCTCCGCGACCATGCCCGGGCCAGCAACCGCCGCCTGTCCGACCTGGCCCGGGCCTTCATCGACGGCACAGAGTCTCTCACCGGCCCAGACCCGGGCAGGACCGGCCCGCCCCGGCCAGCTACCAGCCCCAGCCCGTAACCCCGCCGCCGCACGCCCCCCAGCCACGGGAGGGAACCCGCGTGTGCTTCTCGCCTCAGGCGGACGTCGGCGGCGGCTTGCTGATATGCGCCATCGGCGTCGATGCTGTCCGCCATATCGGCCAGCGCCGCGAGTTCATCGCGCTGGCGTGGATCCCCGCGCTGCTTGGTGCCCACCAGTTCATCGAGGCGCTTGTGTGGCTGTGGCTCCAGGGTCATGTGCCGCGTGGGATCGGCCATATCGCGCTGTGGGTTTACCTGCTGGTCGCCTTCGTCGTGCTGCCCGTATTCGTCCCTCTGGCCGTCATCGCGGCGGAGCCGGCCCGGAGGCGAAAGCAGGTCATGGCGCCCTTCGCATTGATCGGGGCCGTGATCGCCGTGACGCTGCTCGCGGCGATGGTCCGTGGCCCGGTCGGCGTGAAGCTGGCCCCGTACCACCTCTCCTACGGCATCCGGTTGCCTGCCGGCTTGGTGATCATCGCGCTCTATGTCGTCGCCGTATGCGGGCCGCTGCTGATGTCGGGCTACCGCAACGTGGTGCTGTTCGGCGTCGTCAACCTGATTGCCGTCGTTATCATTGCCCGGCTCACCATTTCCGGGTTCGCTTCGGTGTGGTGCGGGTGGGCGGCTGTTTCCAGCGCCGCAATCACGCTGCATTGCCGCTTCGTCGGGCCTCGTCCTCAAGCGCCAGGTCCGGGTCTGACGGATTCATATCCGCCAGCTGACCAGCATCGTGATGAAGCAGGCGATCGCGCCGATGGATTAGGGGAGGTAGGTGACGGCCCGATTCGACAGCACGGCGACTGTCACCTGTGCGCTGGTCCGGTGGCGGAAGCCAACCCGCCTCAGGCGGCTCAGTGGGCCTTGCTGACGGCAAGACCTTGACCCGGTCAGGATGCGTGGCTGGATTCGGGTGAGCGCTGGGCTGCCTGCAGGCCGCAGATGAGGGTGTCGAGGCCCGAGGTGAAGCGTTCATCGCGGTCGTCGGCCCAGGCGTGGGCGCCGTACGCGGCCAGGGTGGGGAAACTGCTGGTCGGCAGGGAGCGGAGGAATGCGTGCAGTTGCTGTCTGGCCGCACTGTCGCCAAGGCGTCGCTCGGCGGGCGAGGCAGCGTCGGCCAGGGCGAAGCCGAGGGTGTAGTCGTAGATGAGGCGGAAGGCCAGGGCGGCCTGGCGGCCGGGCAGGCCGACCGCGTGCAACGCCGCGAGGAATGCCTCGGCCAGGGCCAGGGAGGCAGGGCTGAGCGGGTCACGGATCTTGAGCAGGGCGGCGATGCCGGGATGATTCTCCAGGACCGCCCGCAACCGGTGCGTCAGCATGGCAACCTGCGCGATCGAGGACAGAGCGGGGTCTGCCCGGCAGTCGACCTCGGCGAGCACGGCGTCGAGGACAAGATCGTGGAGCTGTTCCTTGCTGCGGACGTGGCGGTACAGCGCGCCGGGAACCACGCCGAGGCGGCGGGCGAGGCCGCGCATGCTGAGGGCCTGCGCGCCATCCACGCTGATGACCGTGAGGGCCTCGGCGACGACCCGCTCGCGGGTTAGCGTGGGGCGGCTGCTCCCCCCGTCGTCCGGGGGGATGAACCAGAGCGAGCGCGGGTCCGAGTCTTCGGCCTGGTGACCTGCCATGCCTGCCTCCGGCCTGGCCGCGGTTGATGTGAACGATGTTCACCTTAATGTGCTCATTGTAGCTCGGAACTGAATGGTGTTCACTCGAGCGGCGCTCTCCCGGATGGCACGGATCGTCGGCGTAGCCGCTCAGGGTCGCGTCTCGGCCTAGGTGACGTACCGGGGTCATCACGCCGAACCGGTCGCGATGGAGAGGAATTTCCCGGGGCGCTCACCGTCATTTGGCCGTGGCTTGACGCGGTTTGCTCGCCTGGCCTTTTCTTCTGGCCGGTCTGGTCCATTGACATCGGATGTCGCGAAGATGTACCGTGACAATATCGCTCTGGACCCTGGCAGTTTGCCCCGCGGATACGGCGGGAGCAGCGCGGGAGCCGGAGTTTTTTACTTCCTGGCCGGTCCCCTTAGAGGCTTGCCAGCCGGGAAAGAACGGTAACCTTCACGAGCTATCTTCTCGCTTGCGCTATATGTCGTAGCGGACCGGCTACCCGCGCGTCAATTCGGCACTGATTGAGGAGCCGGTTATGGACATTATCTCATGGCACGCTCCCGGCCTAGCTGATGGTCACAGACCGCGAGACTCCATTATCAGCGTGGCGAGCCCGTTGTTCTGCCATCTGGTCACCAGCCGGGCCGCTATGGCCGGCCGCAGGACCGCGCACCGGTGAGCGATCGCGGTCTCGTCGTGCCGGTGGACGGACGGCGGATGATCAGTACCGGCGTCGGCATCACTCTGGTCGTGGCCGGGGCGATCGTGCGGTTCGCTGTCCCTGCAATGGTTGCCAGGACCAGCCGCCAGCGTGATGTTCGTCGAAGCCGTGACCGGGAGTCCGCGCTGCGGGAAAGCGAGCACCGGGCGGCGCACCGTGTCTTATGACGGCACGTCGCCGTTGGGCTCAGACCAGTCCCGGCCTGTCTTCCGCCTAGCCGGATGCTGAATCCGTCCGCCCGCGGGTCCGCTGCGCACGCCCTTGCCGCTTACCGTGAGAGACCGGAGCTGGTAAGTGCTGACGCTGGTCCGGTGACGGCCGGGCCGCGAGCCCGGCGCGGCCGCGTGATCCTTCGGGCCGCGGTGCCGGCTGCCCTGATCGCGGCGGCTTTCGGGCTGGCCCTCCCGCGGGTCGCCTCCTACCGTGCCGTGTGGGCCAGCATTGACACGATGACCTGGCCGTACGCGCTGCTGGTCGGCACTGCGGCCGCGGCCAGCATGGTGACCTACTGGATCACGATCCGGGCGGTACTGCCCTGGATAGGGCTGCGCCAGGCGGCAGCGGTCAGCCTCGGCTCCAACGCGGTGGCCAGCACCTTGCCCGCCGGGGGTGCCGTCGCCGTGGGCGTCAGCTGGGCCATGCTGTCCAGCTGGGGGCTCAGCACCGCCGACTACGTTCTGTACGCCCTGGTGACCGGGATCTGGAACGTCTTCACCCTCACGGGCTTGCCTTTCCTCGCCATCCTGGTGATGGCTACGGCCAGCCGACCCGATGCCACCATGATCACCGGTGCGGTCGCGGGCTTGGCCTTGCTCGCCGCCATGGTCGGCGGCCTTGGCCTCCTGCTGCACAGCGAAGCTTCCGCGCTCCGCGCGGGCCGCGTGCTGCAGTACGTCCTGGCCGTCGCCGCCCGGCTGACACGCCGGGCACCGCCCGCCAGCGCCGCAGGATCGCTGTCCGGCTTCCGCGACCGGGCCGGCGCCCTGCTCGCTGCCCGTGGCTGGCGGATTACCGCCGCCACCGTGGCCAGCCACCTCATGCTGTGGCTCGTCCTGCTGGCATGCCTGCGCGCCGTCAGCCTGTCCCAGGCCCAGCTGCCCTGGCAGACCTCCCTGGCGGCTTTCGCATTTATCCGGCTGCTCACCGCCATGCCCATCACCCCGGGCGGCCTAGGGATCACCGAACTAGGCCTGATCGGCGTCCTGGTCGGCGGTGCCGGCCACAAGGTCGGCGCCCAGGTAACGGCCGCCGTGCTGATATACCGGGCCGTCACCTATCTACCGTCCATCCCCCTCGGCGCCCTCGTTTGCCTCACGTGGCGGTACGCACCCGCGCTCATCAGCACTAGTCCGCGCGGGCTGCCCCGGACAGCGCCGCCTTCCGCACCGAATGGGATCGCAGGAACCCCGGCGTACGGCTGGAGACCTTCGACGGCCCGTACCAGTCACTGGTCCACCCGGTCGTCGACTACGTCCGGCACCCCCGGCAACCCGGTCGGCAGGGCCGCTTTCCTGAGCCCCATCCCCGCCCGGCTCACGACACGACAGACCCGGCGGTCTAGCCACGGCCGCGCCGGGCTGGACAGGCCCGGTACCGAAAGGCGGATGAGGTCCCCGTCGCCGTACTGGGCGCTCTGTAACGATGAAAAATGGCCAGGGTACGCTGGGCCTAGCGACTATCGCCCTCGTCGCGCGAGCGTGCGCGCGAGATTGCGACTCCGGCTGCTCTGGCCCCCGGCGGCACCTGACAATCCAGGTAGGCCAGGTTGTGCGCCATGACGAGTCCTACCCGCCAGCCGAGACCAACGCCGCCTGTTCCGGCGGGCTGGATGCACCGTGAGCTCGCCGAGATGGATGACCGTGAGCTGCTGGGCATCACCGGTTCGCTGCCGCGCTTCAGCCAGCGGCGGATAGCGGCGTGCGAGCTTCTGGTCGGCCGCTACCGCGGCCTGGTCTGGTCCTGCGTCCAGCGATATAGGCGCGGTGCCGAGTCGGCTGAGGACCTGATGCAGGTGGGGTACGTCGGCCTGGTCGCGGCGATCAACAACTTCGATCCGGCCGCCCGCTGCTCCCTGGCTACCTATGCCCGCTCGCTTATTAACGGCGAGATTAGACGGCACTTCCGGGACAAGCGCTGGCAGCTTCACGTCGTCCGGCCCGTCAAAGAGCTGGTGATGCAGGCCCGTACGGCAACCTGGCAGCTGGCCCAGGAGCTCGGGCGCACGCCGACCGAGTCCGACCTGGCCGCTTCCCTGGGGGTCAGCGGCCACGATCTGCGGGATGCCCAGCTGGCTGAGATGGCTTTTCAGCCGACCTCGCTGGACACTCCGCTGGCCGGCCAGCCCGACGCGGCCAAACTGGCTGACCTCCTCGGCGAGGAGGACCCGCAGATGGATCACGTGCTCTGCATGCAGGTCCTCGCCACGCACTGGGGCGAACTGCCGTCGCGCGAGCAGAAGATCCTGCTCATGCGCTTCTACGGTGGCATGACCCAGGACCAGATCGGCCAGCGGCTCGGCCTCTCCCAGATGCAGGTCTCCCGGCTGCTCGGCCACGCGCTCCGCTATCTCCGCGCGCGTCTACTCGGGTTTGACGAGCCCGCAACCGCCAGGTAAGGGCCGCTTGCGCGCCACGGGCCGATCCTGGCGCCGCTCTGGCGGCACCAGTGCCTGGTTAAGCGGTGCCGCGTGGGGGTCGGCGCATCATCTTGCGCAGCGACATCATCGCCGTGCGCCACATGCCGCCTGGGGCGGGCCGCTGCGTGCGGTCGTGCCCGTTCGTGACCTCCGATGGCATGGGAGGGACGGCGCCGTCAGGGGATGAGAACGGCATGGGCGGGGCGGCGCCGTCAGGGGATGAGATCGGCCGGGGGACGGTAGTGACCGGATCCGTATCGGATGCAGCTGGCTTGGGCATGGTGCCTTCCTTCCGCAGGTGGGTCAGGGTGTCCAATCGTTACGGGTCGCCGCAAGGTCAGCGACAAGCCGGAACGCCGCGATGGGGGATGAGGAGCGTGCAGGCGCGGATGCTAACCGACGCCGAGCAAGGCGGGCGTCACAGGAATGATTCCGGCCGGGCAGCGTGGATCAGATACCAGCAGAGTCAGGCGATGCACGGCATTGCGAGCGTCATGAGCGCCGACGGTCAAGTCGATCGCGCCGATGTTCATGAGCTCCTCCGGCAGCCCCGCGAAGGTGGCCGTCGCAGGCGGCTGACGTCCGGTGCCTGATTACAAGCTACACTCGGACCATAAAACTAGCAAATGTTTTCCGGAATCTGATTACGTGTTAAGCTGGAGAGCTGGACCCTACTGACCAACCTGGCTCGGGTTCTGCTGTACGTCGCTCATGACCCGTGGTGCGCCTGCGCGACACCGCGGCTCAGCTTGAACTTCGCCCGCAGGGAAACGCGCCATCGGCGAGATCCTGACCCTTCTGACCGGCAGCAACACGATCGAGACCTGAGCAGGACGAGCCGCCGTGCGCCCAGGGTGGTTGCAGGCGAAGGGCGAACAGTGAGCCGGAGGAGGCACACATGGATGTGACAGACGTGTGGGTCGCGAATGATGAAGGTACCGAAATCATTCGCGCGCGAGACATCGCGGGCGTCAGCCTGGACTATGACGGAAACGTGACGGTGCGGTTGACCGGCGGAGACGGCGCGGTCGTGACGATCGCCGGTCACCGGACGCATCACGAGGAGCACCGACCTGACGACTTTCACCGTCAACTGGCCCGCGCCGTGGCTGACTTGTCGGACGCGGTGGGGACCTTCCTGGTGCGGGCAGTACACGACGAGACGCGTGGCTGGCAATGGGTCAGTGAGCCGCTGTAGTGACGCGCTGGCGCAAACGACCGGACTGCGGCGGCCCTGCCGCCCTGGTCCCCGTCGGCCCGGCTGGGCCGCCTAAAAGACAAAAACCAGAAGGCCGAACGGGCCGTGGTGCACGCCCTGGGCCCGGCGGTCGCCGGCCGACCGGGGGAGCTTCCGGGGCCGGCACGTCTGAGGGATCTCGGATCCCGGACCCCGCGTGATCAGCAAGCGGATTGGTCTTGCTCCCCTCTAGGCGCGAGGGTAAGAGCAGGGTATTGTCATAAATGTTGCTCCGGACCCCGGCAGCAGTTACGCCCGATAAATGGCGGGTTGTGAAGCGGGATCCGGAGTTTTTCATGCCCGGGACATTACGGGTGCGGGGCTATCGCCAGCGGGAGGCTGGAGCCCGCAGCAGATACTCGCACCGCGATTTATATGGCGGAGTCGACGACCAGGCCCGCCGATTCAGCGCAGCCTACTGGCACTGCCGCGTGTATTTTCCCGGTCTGGCCGTTGCCGTTGCTTTGTGCGTTTCCGGCATCGCCCAGAGAGGAACGACCGCGATGACTGTTCAGCTCGCTGCCTGTTATGAAGGCACGGAGCCATTCCCGGACGCTGGCGGCCCGCCACGCACGGTCGCGGGCGCGGTCCGGGTAGCGGTGACGCTCGCGATCGTCATCGTGCCGTTCGCCGGGCTCGGGGTGGCGGTATGGCTCGCCTGGGGCCACGGCCTGCGCCTCGCGGACGTGCTGCTCGCGACGGCTTTCTACTTGGTGACGGGGCTTGGAGTGACCATCGGCTTCCACCGGCTGCTCACCCACCGCAGCTTCACGGCGGCGCCGGCGCTGCGGGTCGTGCTGGCTATCGCGGGATCGATGAGCTTCGAGGGTGAGGTCATCGGCTGGGTCGCCATCCACCGTCGTCATCACGCCTTTGCCGACAGGCCGGGCGACCCGCATTCGCCTTACCGGTACGGAACCAGCCTGCCCGGGCAACTCCGCGGTCTCGCCCATGCGCACGTCGGCTGGCTGCTGCGGGATGACCCCACCCCGGCCGCGCGCTATGCCCCGGACATGGCGGCCGACCCTGCCATGCGGGCGGTCTCGGCAGCTTTCCCTGCCCTGTGCGCTGTGTCACTCGGGCCGCCGTTCGGCATGGGCTGGGCGATCGGCGGCTGGCACGGCGCCCTGACCGCCCTGCTGTGGGCCGGACTGGTCCGCGTCACCCTGCTGCAGCACGTCACCTGGAGTGTCAACTCGCTGTGCCACGTGATCGGCGCCCGCCCCTTCACTACCCGGCGCTACGACCGCGCCACCAACTTGTGGCCCCTCGCGTTGCTCTCCCTCGGCGAAAGCTGGCACAACATGCACCATTCCGATCCGGCCTGTGCCAGGCATGGCACCGATCCCCGGCAGGTCGATATCTCTGCCACTGTCATTCGCATCTTCGAACGCGTCGGCTGGGCGACCGGCGTGCACTGGCATGTTCCCGCCCGCTTGGACTGCCACCGCCGCGATCAGGGCCGGCCCCAGGCGGCACCGGTACTTCAGGACAGCGAAGCGCCAATCTCGCTGGCACCCTGTTTGACTGTGAACGTTGTTCACTATACGGTGAACAGTGTAGCTCGGAACTGAATAGTGTTCACCTGAGCGGTGTTCTTCCGGGTCGCCGAGCCTAAAGCCCGGCCAGATGCAAGGGAGAACCCATGACCGCTACGACCTCCATGACGAGCTGGGACCTGTTCGAGGACCTGCGCGCGGCGCAGGAGGAGATGATGCGGGCGACCAGGGGACGCGGCCGGTGGCCCGGCCAGCACTACGACGCCAGCGGCACCGCGGCCTGGGCTCCGGCCGTCGACATATCCGAACGCAAGGACGCCTATCTGGTGACGGTCGAGCTTCCCGGCGTCAAGGCCGGCGAGGTGGAGATCACCGTCGAGGACGGCCTGCTGACTATCCAGGGCGAGCGGCACTTCGCGCACGACTCCGCCGAGGAGAAGATGCACCGCACCGAGAGGTTCTACGGCGCCTTCCGCCGCTCGATCACCCTGCCCAGGCACGTGGAGGCGGACAAGATCGAGGCCTCGGCCCAGGACGGCTTGCTTCAGATCATGGTGCCCAAGGCACCCGAGGTACAGGCCAAGCGCGTCCAGGTGCGCGTCGGCCATGGGCGCACCGCCCTGAAGGCAGGTGCAGCGGCCAAGAACGGCCGCTGACTCCATGCCCCGGTCGCGGCCGCTCGGCTAGGGCCGCCGCCCGGGAGCATGACCCTCCCGCCGTCACCGCTCGGCACGACGGTGGCGGCGGGAGGCACACGCCCGTCACGCACGGGAAGGACGAAGACCATGTCCAGTACCATCGAATCCCGGACGGCGATGAGCCCGACGCCGCCCGCCACGCCACGGCTGCGCCTGCAGCCGGATCGGCCTACCTACACGCTCTTGGACGGCGGCTGGTGGCCCCGATCGGCCGACCCGGCCGCGGAGCTGCCCGGCCTGATCCTCGCCCTAGATGAGCGGCACGGCCCCGTCAGCAAGATTATGCTCGGCATGGCCGACTGGGACTCCAGCAGGCCCCGTCGGCTGCGGATCGACGGCCCGGCAGGCCGCCGCGTCGTACGGCTCGGCTGGTTCGCCACCATGCCCGCCGGCCTGCTCACCGCGACCAGCGCGCGCGGCCAGCGAACCGATCTGCTCACCGTCCCCCCGGATACCTGCGAGCAAGCCGCCCAGGCGGCCATGGAACAAGCAGCTCAGGCCGGCAACCGCAGTCGCACCCCCGCCCTCCTGGCCGCCGTCACCCCGTGGGCCAGCCCGGCAGTTGTGACGGCACCCCAGAGCATCCAGCTGAGCACCTGGGAATGGGAGGGCGGCCAGCTGCACGACCGTACACCGCCAGCAGCCTCAGCCGGCCCTCACGCCACGCTCCTGCCTGCCGCCGGCCCGAGACACCCATGACCAGCCTCGGTGGCACCTCCCGTCATGCCGGGGGTCGCCCGGGAGCAGGTCCGCCGGCCGCCCGCTCCATCGTCAGGCTAGATGGCGCGCTGGACGTCGCTGCGGCCCCGGCACTGCGAGAACGCCTGATCAGCTTGCTTCACTCCGGCACCAGGCTGCTGGTTCTCGACCTGTCACGCGTGTCGTCCTGTGACTCGGCTGGGCTAGCCGTGCTGATCGGCGCGCAACGCCGCGCCAGAGTGCTCGGCATCGTCATGCGCCTGGCCGCTCCCAGCGTCCCGGTCGCGAAGCTGCTGCGCCTCACCGGCCTGGACCGCAGCATCACCATCTGTCCCGATCTGCGCGGCGCGCCCGCCGTAGAGCGGGACGAACCCGTGCACGCGGTCGGCTGACCACCGTCCGCAAGGGCGGCCTTCATTAAGGGCGAGGGCGAATCGATCGGCGGCCTGCTCGCCCTGGGCGGCCCTCCGACCCCCGCGCTGGCCCATCTCGACATCGACAAGCAGGGCTTCGCCTGGCTGCCGGAGGACGACTTCGTCCACCACTTCGCGGGCGACGTTGATCCCGTAGTCCCGGCCGGCCGCGTGGCGATGGTCTCCCACCCCGATGACGCGGCTCAGCTCATCAAGACCGCCGAAGCTGTCCAGACCGCCCATTGATCGCTTGTGCGGTACGGGCCGACGGGATTAGTGCCATGGCACAATGAGCTGACATGGAAGACGGCGGCCCATCGGTAACCGCCCGCTGGGTCGCGGCACACCGGCTCGGCTTCGCTCGGGTCGCTACCGACTACGGTGATCCCGCCGCCGACGAGGCCCTGGCCGCCGACGTGGCGGCCGGGCGGGCCGCCCCGGCCAGCCGGATGCACGACTACCTGGCCGCGCGCACCGCGTTCTTCGACCGGACCGTTACCGGCGCGCTCGGCCGCGGCGTGACGCAGGTCGTGGTGGGCGCGGCCGGCTACGACGGCCGCGCGTTCCGGTACGCCAAGCCGGGCGTCCGCTGGTTCGAGGTCGACCACCCCGCGACCCAGCGGGACAAGCTCGAGCGGCTCGAACGGCTCGGCCTCGAAGCGTCCCACGTGCGGTTTGTCGAGGCCGACTTCACCCGCGACCCGGTGGCCGGCCGGCTGCGCGCGGCCGGGCTCGCCCCGGACGCGCCCAGCCTGTTCCTGCTCGAAGGGGTCGCCGTCTACCTGGAGCCTGCCGTCCTGGAAGACGTCCTCCGGCAGTTCCGGCAGGTCGCCGCGCCCGGTAGCAGCCTGGCCATCAGCGTGTCCCTGTCCCGGCCGCGCGGCGACACCGCCCGCGCCCGCTTCCAGGCCACGGTGGCCGCGCTGGGGGAGCCGGCCAGGTCCACGTTCGAGCCCGCCGAGGCCGAAGCGCTCCTCGCCAGGACCGGCTGGCCCCTCGCGGCCGGAGCCAGCGACGGCCAGCCAACAGCCGGCGAGCGTGACCGCCTCCGTGCGGCCGGCCTGCTCCTGGCCAGCGCCGGCCCGCCCGCACCCGCGCCACCCCAGCCGTCACAACCACCCCAGCCGTCCCAGCCGTCCCATGGGCATAGCGGCACCCTGCCCCTATCGGCCCTGCTGTCCCAGGCGCTGGTCGCGTTCACGATCGAGTTCGACAACGAGGCCGAACACCGCCTCCCGCACCGCACCACCAGCCACGGGGCTTCCGGCCCCGGCGACGGCGCCCCGGCGCCGTGGCTGGTGTCGCTGGCCATGTGGGAGAACTGCATGCGGTACGTCACGGACGAGCCCATCACCGTCGGCGACCTCGAAGCCCGCGCCCGCACCAGGACCAACCTGGACGGCATGCGCCGGTGGGGTTACATCACCATCGACGGCACCGCCAGGAAGGCTCACAACGGCCGCCCGGGGCGGAACGCCGCGCTGCGCGCGACAGCGGCCGGCCTGCGGGCGCGCGAGATCTGGCGGCCGTTGCCCGGATTCATCGAGCAGCGCTGGCGCGAGCGCCTCGGCGCGGATCAGCTTAGCCGCCTGCGAAATCCCCTCACCAGCATGGTCAGCCGGCTGGATCCGGGGCTGCCCGACTGCCTGCCGATCCTCGGCGCGGCCCTGCTCAGCCAGGGCCCAGACCCCCGGCTCCCGCCCCGACCCGACGGCACCGCGCCGGAGGCGCTGCCGCTGTCCGCCCTGCTGTCCCGGGTCCTGCTGGCGTTCGCCCTCGAGTACGAGCGCGAAGCCGGGCTGTCCCTGGCGGTTGCCGCCAACGTGCTGCGCGTGCTGGGCGCCGAAGGGACCCGGCTGCGCGACCTCCCCGCGCTGACCGGCACCTCCACCGCGTCCGTCCGCTGGGCGCTGGGCATCTTGACCCGGGGTGACCTGGCCGCGGAAGAGCCCGATCCGGCCGCCAGCCGGGGCAAGGTCGCCCGGCTCACCCCGCGGGGCCTCGACGTACAGCACCTCTACCACGAACTCACCGGCACGATCGAGCGGCGCTGGCACGACCGCTTCACCCCGGGCGTGACCGGCGCCCTCCGGTCCTCGCTCGAACCGCTGGCGGCCGGTCGGCCGCCGGTCCTGTTCGGCGGGCTCGAGCCGTATCCGGACAACTGGCGCGCCTCGGTCCGCCGTCCGGCCACCCTGCCGCACTTCCCGGTGGTGCTGCACCGCGGCGGCTATCCCGACGGCAGCTGACCCGCTTGCGCACTCGTGAATCAGAAGGTTACTGTTTAGCTGGGCCTTGATCCCGAGGAAGCCGGTGAGAGTCCGGCACGGTCGCGCCACTGTGAGCAAGCGTCACGCTTGTGAGTCAGATCTTCGGGGCATCGCGCCGCTCCACTGGACGGAGGGGACGCACGATCCCCGGAGGAGGATTCTGAGATGGCCGTTCTTTCCACCCCGAGGGCTGCCGCCAAACCCGTTGCCCTGCCGATTTCCAAGGGCCTGCTCTGGCTGCTCGGCGCCGCGCTCATCGCGGTCGCGGTGTTCTACTTCATCGGCGTGGACCAGGGCGCGACGTCGGTATTCGGCAAGTCCATGGTCATCCACGAGTTCGTGCACGACGCGCGGCACTTCCTCGGCTTCCCCTGCCACTGACCGGCCGGGGTCTGTCGCAGGCATGGAGAAAAAACTCATTCTCCGCGGCGTCCTCGCGGGCGCGATCGCGGGCCTGCTCGCGTTCGCCTTCGCCAGGATCTTCGCCGAGCCGGTCATTAACCAGGCGATCAACTACGAGTCGGGCCGGGACGCGGTGATAGCCGCCCTCGACAAGGCGGCCGGGCTGCCCGCCCCCGACGAGGGACCGGACATCTTCAGCCGGACGATCCAGGCCAACGTCGGCATCGGCGTCGGGATGATCGCGTTCGGCGCGGCCATGGGCGCGCTGTTCGCGGTGGCCTACGCGCTGTACCTGGGCCGGGTGGGCAGCGTACGGGCCCGGACGCTGGCCCTGCTGGTCGCCGGCGGCGGGTTCGTGGCCATGTACCTGGTGCCGTTCATCAAGTACCCGGCCAACCCGCCGTCCATCGGCCATCCCGAGACCATCCGCCAGCGTGGCGAGCTCTACCTGGTCATGGTGGTGGCCTCGGTCGCGCTGCTGGTCCTGGCGGTCTGGGCCGGACAGCGGCTCAAGACGCGCTTCGGCACCTGGAACGCCGCGCTGATCGCCGCGGCCGGGTTCGCCGTGCTGATCGGCGCGATCATGGCGCTCCTGCCGGACCTCGGCCAGCTGGCGGTCAACCAGCACCTGTACGGCAACCACGCCACCGAGACGCCGCTGCCACTGAAGAACGCCAAGGGCGTCATCGTCTATCCCGGCTTCCCGGCCGACGTGCTGTTCAACTTCCGGCTGTACTCCATCGCGGCGCAACTTGTCCTGTGGGGCGCCATCGGGCTGATCTTCGCGCCGCTGGCGGACCGGCTGCTCGCCCCCGGGCCTGCCCGGGCCGAGCTGCGCCAGGTCAGGGAGACCGCCGAAGTGTGACCCGGGCCGTCCCGCCGACCGCCGGGGCCCGGCTGCTGGCGGATCTGGCCGCACTCGGCCCCTACTTCGCGGTGGACGTTCACCGCCCCGGCTCGCCGGTGCGCCCGCCGTGGCAGCCGCTCGGCGAGCTGACCAGTTCACCGGGCGCGCTGGCCGGCCGGATCGGCGAAGTACGCGAGCGGCTCGCCGTGGCGGCCGCGTGCCCGGCCGCCGCCGTCGAGTTCCGGGTGGCGGCCTCGATCGCGCAGCTCGGGCTGTGCGCCCGGCTGCTGTCCCCGGCCCTTGGTGCCGCGGCGGCCGGGCGGGCGCTGCCCGTCGACGCCGCGCAGGCCCGCTGGATACCCGTGCTCGGCGGCCCGTTCCGGCTATCCCTGGCCGAGGAGGCGATAGCCGCCGAGCCGGGTACGGCCGCGACCGCCGCCCTGCTCGCCGGTCCCGTCACCCAGATCGTCCGGGCCGTCGAGGCGATGGCGGTCTCGCCGCGCGTGCTCTGGGGCAACGTCGCCTCGGCCGTCAACGGCGCCGCCACCATGATCGCGGCGGCCCGGCCCGACCTGGCCGGCCCGGCGGCCGCGGCCGCGGCGGCGCTGCTCGCGAACCCGGCCCTGACCGGCACCTACCAGGGCCATCCGCTGCAGGGCTTCCGCCGCCGGAACTGCTGCCTCATCTACCGCCTGTCGCCCGGACGGCCCGCCTACTGCGGTGACTGCGTCCTGGGCCGTTAGCGTCCGCGTCGGCCTTTAACCCGGGCGCAACATATCGTCACGCGGCATCAACAATGCCGGGCTAACGTGTTCATCCGCTGCGCCAGACGTCGCAGCGCCAACGGGGATCAAGAGGGTCGCACATGAGCATGACCGTCTGGGATTGGTTCGAGCAGCGATCGTTTCACCACGGGGATTTCAGCGCGCTGGCCGACCAGGGCGCGGCGATACATCCGGCCGTCACGCTGATCCTGCCGGCCCGCGAGGTCGCGGGCACCATCGGCCCGATCCTTGACACGGTGGCCAGCCTGAACGAGCGTACCGGGCTGGTGGACCAGATCCTGGTGATCGACGCGGACTCGGCGGACGGCACAGCAGATGTCGCCAGGGCCCACGGCGCCGAGGTCTACTCGGAAAACGAATTGCTGCCGGAATACGGGCCTGCTCAGGGCAAGGGCGACGCGATGTGGCGAGCCCTGTCCGTCACCCGCGGCGATATCGTCATGTTCGCCGACGCCGACACACGTGATTTCGGCGAGCATTTCCTCTACGGCACGCTCGGCCCGCTACTGATGGTGTCCGGTATCCAGTTCGCCAAGGCGGCCTACCGGCGCCCGTTCAGCAGCGAGGGGCGGTACCTCGCCGACGGCGGCGGCCGGGTCACCGAACTGACCGCCAAGCCGCTGCTCAACTTCTTCTTCCCCGAACTCACCGGGTTCGTCCAGCCCCTGGCCGGCGAGTTCGCCGCCTCTCGGGACCTGCTGCTGCGCATCCCGTTCCTCACCGGGTACGGGGTCGAGATCACGATCCTCATCGATGTGCTCCGCGACGCCGGGCTGCCCGCCATCGCGCAGGTAAACCTCGGCTCACGGCAGAACCGGCACCAGCCGCTGTGGGACCTGACCAGGATGAGCTCCGCCGTGCTGCGTGCGCTGGCCCGCCGGGTCCCCGCGCTGGAAAACGCAGCCCCGGCGCCGGGCCTGTGGGGCTTGCCCGGACTGGCCGGACCACAGGCCTATCTGCACGCCGTCGCCACCCCGGACGGGCTGCGCTTGGACGAGCACCTCAGCGAACTGCCCGAACGCCCGCCCATGGGCCGCATCCTCGCGGAGCTTCCCGCCTACCAGGCGGGCATGTGATCCGGCGGCGGCTCGTATCCGGGCAGACCCCGAGCACGGGCGGTGCCGCAGCGGGGGAAGTGCTTCCTGTGACCCGTGCGCCGCTCTGCGGCGCCGGCAACCTCAGCGGTACGCGCGTTCAGGACGTGTCCGCGAGCACCTCAAGGATCGCCTGGCCGTACTTGTCCAGCTTGGTGTCGCCGACGCCGTTGATCTGCCTCAGCTCGCCCAGCGTCGACGGCGGCGAGGCCGCGATGAGCCGCAGGGTGGAGTCGTGGAAGATCACGTACGGCGGCATGCCTAGCTCCTTGGCCACCGACGTCCGCCACGCGCGCAGCCGCTCGAACACCGGCTCGGCCTGGGGTGGCAGTTCCGCGGCGGCCGGCCGTCCCCCCGCGGCGCCCGCGCCGGAACCACCGCCCGCTGGACCACGCCGTGCCCGCGGCGGGGCGGGGGCCCTGGGCGGATCGCGCCGGAAGGTGACCGGCCGCTCGCCGCGCATTACCTCCCAGCTCAGGTCGGTCAGCGCCAGCGTGCCGTGATCGCCTTTGACCGCGAGCAGCCCGGAGGCCAGCAACTGCCGGACCACGCCCCGCCACTCGCCCTCGGTCAGCTCTCCGCCGATGCCGAACGTGGACAGGGAGTCGTGCCCGTACGACTCCACCCGCGGCGTCTTCTTGCCGAGCAGGATGTCGATCGGCTGCCCGGCCCCGAACGAGGGACCGCCAAGTCGTCCCAGTCGCGCCACGGTGGAGAGCAGCTTCTGCGCCGCCACCGTGCCGTCCCAGACCGAGGGCGGCGTCAGGCACGTGTCGCAGTTCCCGCAGGCTTCCGCCGCATCCGTCTCGCCGAAGTACGCCAGCATCTGCCGACGCCGGCAGCCGGCCGTCTCGGTCAGCGCGAGCATCGCGTCCAGGTGCGCCACCAGCCGGCGGCGGTGCGCCAGGTCTCCGTCGGAGTCATCGATCATCCGCCGCTGCTGCACCACGTCGGCCAGCCCGTAGGCGAGCCAGGCGGTGGCCGGCAGCCCGTCCCGGCCGGCCCGCCCGGTCTCCTGGTAGTAGCCCTCGACCGAACGGGGCAGGTCCAGGTGCGCCACGAAGCGGACGTCCGGCTTGTCGATGCCCATCCCGAACGCGATCGTGGCCACCATGATCAGCCCGTCCTCGCGCAGGAATCGCGACTGGTTCACCGAACGGGTCTGCGCGTCGAGCCCGGCGTGGTACGGCATCGCCACCAGCCCTTCGCCACACAGGAACTCCGCGGTCTTCTCGACCGAGGCCCGGGACAGGCAGTAGACGATGCCCGCCTCGCCCGCATGCTCGGTCCGCAGCAGGCGGAGCAGCTGGCGGCGCGGCTCGTTCTTCGGCTCGATCCGGTACTGGATGTTGGGCCGGTCGAAGCTCGCCACGAACTGACGCGCGCCGCTCAGTGACAACCGCGCGACGATCTCCGCGCGGGTCTGCTCGGTCGCGGTCGCCGTCACCGCGATCCGCGGCACCGCGGGCCACCGCTCGTGCAGCACGGACAGGCCCAGGTAGTCGGGCCGGAAGTCGTGCCCCCACTGGGCCACGCAGTGCGCCTCGTCGATGGCGAACAGCGAGATCGTGCCGCGGTCGAGCAGCCGCAGCGCCGATTCGGTGCGCAGCCGCTCCGGCGCCAGGTAGAGCAGGTCCAGCTTGCCGTCCATGAACGCGTACTCGACGCCCCGCCGCGAGTCGGGATCCTGGGTCGAGTTGAGGAAGCCCGCCTTCACGCCGAGCACGTTCAGCGCGTCGACCTGGTCCTGCATGAGGGCGATCAGCGGCGAGATGACCACGCCGGTGCCCTCGCGCACTTGCGCCGGGATCTGATAGCACAGCGACTTGCCGCTGCCGGTCGGCATGAGCGCGACCGCGTCGCCGCCGGCGCAGACGTGCTCGATAATCTGAAGCTGCTGGCCGCGGAACGAGTCGTAGCCGTAGACGCGGCGCAGCACCTCGGCTGCCGCGTCACCAAGGGGCGAGCCCACCCGGCGATTCTACGGGCAGACCCCGTCAGTCACGCCTCGAACAGGTGCCGGAAGAGCCCTGAGGGTCACGCATGAACTGCCGCCAGGCCACCACCAGGCTGAGGTCTTCCCAGCTCGCGGGCCACGCCGACTCGTCGGCCCGCACGTCCGGTCCGGGGAGGAAGGCCCGGACCGGGCGGGCGTCGAACTCCCCGCTGTCCGCCATGCACCCCATGATGGCCGAGGGGAAGGACATTTATGCCGAACGGGCGTGGTGCCCGCCCCCGCCATGCAATAGCGTGCCCAGGGTGGACGCCACGCTTGCCGATCGCCTCGTCATCCGCGACGTCGTCGAGACCTGGGCCAGCGCCAGGGACTCCGGCGACTGGGACGCCTTCAGGGCCTGCTGGCACGACGACGGCTACATGATGGCCACCTGGTTCCAGGGGCCGAAGGAAGACTTCATCAGGGTCAGTCAGGAGGGCGCCGCCCGCGGCGTGAACATCCTGCACTTCACCGGCGGCTGCCGGATCACGCTGAACGGGACCCGGGCCATCGCGCAGACGCGGATGACGATCATGCAGCGGGCCGAGGTCGAGGGCGTGCTGTGCGACGTGAACTGCCTGGGCCGGTTCTACGACTTCTTCGAGAAACGCGACGGCCGCTGGGGGATCGTGCTGCGCCAGCCCATCTACGAGAAGGACAGGATCGACACCGTCGACCCGGCCGCCACCCTCGTCCTGGACCCCGAACTCCTGGGCCGGTTCCCCGAGGGCTACCGGCACCTGGCCTACCTGCAGGTCCGGGTCGGCTACCCGGTCAAGCCCGACATGCCGGGCCTGCGCGGCCCCGAGGCCGAAGGGCTGGAGCGGCTGTACCAGCGCGGCGCCGCCTGGCTGGCCGGCGAGCCAACTGCCCCATAGGTGAGCGATTCAGGTGCCCGTCGTGTTCTGGCAGGCGGCTCCGGCGGACGGGGTAGCGAGCGAGTACGGGTTCACCGGCTTGCCCGAGGCCCGCACGATGTCGGGCGGGCCGCTCGGGTAGTCGGGGTGGATGTACCCGTCACGAGTGGCGCACCGCACGCCCGCGGTCGTGCCGCTGACGCTGTACCACGGCTCGAAGGAGCCGCCCCCCTCGTCGAATCGCGCGAAATCCACCGTCCCGGTCTGCTGCTGTACGACCCGCATCCAGTCGGCCGGGTCGCCCGGCGGCTCGACCACGTAGACGAAGATGTAGTCGACCGTGATCCGCAAGACCGGGGTTCCGGACTCGTGGATAACGCTGGCTTTCATCGTGCCGTGCACCTTGACCACCGTGGTGACGAATTTCGCGCTGCCCGGGGCGAACGTGGTGATCCACCCGCGCGTATTCTCTTCCTCCCCGTTCTTGTCCACCTTGGTGCTGTGCAGCCCGGCCAGGAATTCCTTTAGTTCCGATTTGATCAGCAGCTTCTCGAAGGCCTTCGGGGCCCCGCCGCGCAAAGTCGGCCAGTCCAGGTTTCCGGCGATCAGCATCTCGCGGGTCGTCTCGTAGGCCGACCGGACCCGCGCCGCGCTGTACGGGCCGTGCGCCCGGGCCGCGGGGATCGCAATCCCCGCCGCGCCGTTGGCCCAGTGCTCGGCGGGCGTGCCGGAGAACGGGTCGGCCGGCGGCCCGTTCGCGTCAACCGGGCTGGTCAGCCCGGGCAGGGATACGGTCGGGGCCGACCGGGCCGTGGTCGTGGCCGCCGGTTTCGTGGCCGCCAGGGTCCGGGTGTGGTGCCGGGACGGCGGGGCGAGGCGCAGCCAGGCGAATACGCCTCCGCCGACCAGGACCGCGGCCGCAAGTGCCAGCGACGCGAGCACCCGCGTGTCCTTCTTGCGCTGGGCTTTCTTTTCCGCCTCCCGGACCGCCACGAGGCGTTCCAGCGGCGACGGCTCTTTGCTGCCCCAGGCCCCGTCCGGCATGGCTGAGATTTAACACCGGAAGAATCGCCGTCAAGACACCCGGACGTCACGGTTGGATGTCAGGGCGTAATTAACGGGTCAGATCCTGGCGGCGGCCTCCGCCCAGGCCCGGGTGCTGTCCCGGGTCGGCGTGAACGAGCGCAGCGGCTGGGTGGACCGGATCAGCGCGCGCATCCCGGCCAGGTCGCCGGGCGCCGCGCCCAGGGCGCGGGCCTGCACGAGCACGTTGCCGAAGCAGGTGGCCTCGGCGGGCCCGGCGATCACCGGCAGCCCGGTGGCGTCGGCCGTGAGCTGGCACAGCAGCGCGTTGCGGGCCCCGCCGCCGACGATGTGCACCACGTCCGCGTGCCGCCCGGACAGGGACTGGGCCTCGGTGATCGCGCGCCGGTAGGCCAGCGCCAGGCTGTCCAGGATGCAGCGCACGGTCTCGGCCGGCCCGGCCGGGACGGCCTCGCCCCGGCCGGCCAGCCACGCGGCGATCCGGCCCGGCATGTCACCCGGCGGCACGAACACGGGATCATCGGGGTCGATGACGAACCGCAGCCGGGGGACCCGCGCCGCCTCGGCCAGCAGGTCGTCCAGAGACGCCCCCGGCCAGCCGCGCACGCTCTGCTGCAGCAGCCACAGGCCAGTCAGGTTGCGCAGGTACCGGATCGTCTGGTCGACGCCGGCCTCATTGGTGAAGTTGGCGGCGCGGCTCGCCGCGGTCAGCACCGGCGCGTCGAGCTCCATCCCGGCCAGCGACCAGGTCCCCGAGGAAATGTAGGCGAAGTCCGGGCCCGCGGCGGGCACTGCCGCCACGGCCGACGCCGTGTCATGCGAGGCGACGGCGATGACCGGGAGCGGAGAACCCGGCCCGTTCGGCTCGGTCACCGGGCCGATGATCTCGCCCGGGCGGCGCAGCGGGGGGAAGATGCGCGGCGGGAGCCCCGCCTTCTCGATCACCTCCGTCGCCCAGGCCTGCGCCCTGACTTCGAGCAGCGATGTGGTCGAGGCATTGGTGATTTCCGCGCCGGGCACCCCGGTGAGCCAGTACGCCAGCAGGTCCGGGATGAGCAGCATGGTCGCCGCGTGCGGGAGCGTGGGTGCCGCGGCGAGCTGATAGATCGTGTTGAACGGGAGTTGCTGGATGCCGGTGGCCGCGTAGAGTTCGGCCGCGGGCACCGCCGCGTGCACCCGGGCCGGCACCCCCGTGGTGCGTGCGTCCCGGTAATGCACCGGGTTGCCGAGCAGCGCGCCCGACGCGTCGAGCAGCCCGAAATCCACGCCCCAGGAGTCGATGCCCGCGCTGGCCAGCGGGAACTGGCGCGCGGTCAGCCCCAGGCCGTGTCGGACGTCGGCGTACAGGCGGAGGATGTCCCAGTACAGCGTGCCGCCCGCGGCTACCGGCTCGTTGGGGAACCTGTGCACTTCGTGCAGGGTGATGCCCGAGTCGCTCACCTGCCCGGCCATCACCCGCCCGCCGGAGGCGCCCAGGTCGACCGCCGCGACGGTGACGCCGGTCATCGCAGGAACGCGGCCGCGACCCCCGCGTCGACCGGGATGAGCAGGCCGGTGGTCAGCGGCAGGTCGCCGGCGCACAGCGCGAGCACGGCCGCGGCCACGTGCTCGGGCAGGACCTCCCGCTTGAGCAGCGTGCGCCGGGCGTAGAACGCGCCGAGCTCGTCCTCGGGCACGGCGTAGACCGCCGCCCGCTGCGCCCCCCAGCCGGAGGCGAAGATCCCCGAGCCGCGCACCACCCCGTCCGGGTTGATGCCGTTCACCCGGACGCCGATGTCGCCGAGTTCGGCGGCCAGCAGCCGGACCTGGTGCGCCTGGTCGGCCTTTGCCGCGCCGTAGGCCACGTTGGACGGCCCGGCGAAGACCGCGTTCTTGCTGCAGATGTAGACGATATCGCCGCCCATCGCCTGCTCGGTCATGACCTTCGCGGCCTGGCGCGAGACCAGGAACGAGCCGCGGGCCATCACGTCGTGCTGCAGATCCCAGTCGGCCAGGGTCGTCTCGAGCAGCGGCTTGGAGATGGACAGGCCCGCGTTGTTGACCACGAGGTCCACGCCGCCGAAGGCCAGCGCGGCCGCGCCGAACGCGGCCGCCACCGCGTCCTCGTCGGTCACGTCCGCGGTGACCGCCGCGGCGACGTCCCGCGACCCCGGGCCGTCGGCGCCAATCTCGTCAGCAACCGCCCGGGCCGAGTCGGCGTCGCGGTCGGCCACGACCACGCAGGCGCCCTCGGCGGCGAGCCGCCGCGCGGTGGCCCGGCCGATGCCGGAACCGCCCCCGGTGACCAGCGCGACGCGCCCGGCCAGCGGCTTCGGCTGCGGGCGGCGCCGCAGCTTGGCCTCCTCGAGTTCCCAGTACTCGATGCGGAACTTCTCGCTCTCCGGTATCGGCTGGTAGGCGGACACCGCCTCGGCCCCGCGCATCACGTTGATCGCGTTCAGGTAGAACTCGCCCGCCACCCGCGCGTTCTGGGCGTCCGCGCCGAAGCTGAACATGCCGACGCCGGGCACCAGCACGATGGCCGGGTCCGCGCCGCGCATCGGCGGCGAGGCGGCGTCCGCGTACCGCTGGTAGTAGGCGCGGTAGTCCTCCCGGTACGCCTCGTGCAGCTCGCGCAGCCGGCCCGCGGCCGCCTGGCCGGAGGCGTCCGGCGGCAGGTCGAGCAGCATCGGCCGGACCTTGGTGCGCAGGAAGTGATCCGGGCACGAGGTGCCGAGCGCCGCCATCGCCGGGTGCCTGGCCCGGGCCAGGAAGTCCAGCACCGCGGGGGAGTCGGTGTAGTGCCCGACCTGCCGGCGGTCGGTCGAGGCCAGGCCCCGGATCAGCGGGGCCAGCTCGGCCGCGCGGGCGCGCCGGCCGGCTTCGGGCAGCGGCTCGTAGCCCGCGATGACCGGGCCGAACGGGTCCGGCTTCCCGTTGGTCTCGATGAACTCCGCCGCGGTGCGGATGATCTCCAGCGAGCGGGCCTCGCACTCGGCGCTGGTCGCGCCCCACGCGGTGATGCCGTGCCCGCCCAGGATGACCCCGATGGCCTGCGGGCTGGCCGCGGCGATGGCGGCGATGTCCAGGCCGAGCTGGAAGCCGGGGCGCCGCCACGGCACCCACGCCACCCGGTCGCCGAAGCACCGCCGGGTCAGCTTCTCCCCGTCCGCCGCGGCCGCCAGCGCGATGCCGGAGTCCGGGTGCAGGTGATCCACGTGCGGCGCCTGCAGCAGGCCGTGCATGGCGGTGTCGATCGACGGCGCGGCCCCGCCTTTACCATGCAGGCAGAAGTCGAACGCCGCGACCATCTCGTCCTCCCGGTCGACCCCGGGGTAGACGTCCACCAGCGCGCGGAGCCGGTCAAGCCGGAGCACGGCCAGCCCGGCCGCCCTCAGCGTGCCCAGGTCACCGCCGGAGCCCTTCACCCACATCAGCTCGACGTCCTCGCCGGTGACCGGGTCGGTGGCGGTGCCCTTGGCCGAGGTGTTGCCGCCGGCATAGTTGGTGTTCCGCGGGTCCGCGCCCAGCCGGTTGGACCGCCCGATCAGTTCTTCGATCCGCGTCTCGCTCACGGTCTCAGCTTCCCCAGCCGGCCGGCGTCCCGCCCACCCGTTCGGCCATTATCTTCTCCCCGTAGCCCGACCGGGCGTAGGCCGCGACCGGGTCCGGGTCCAGGCCGGACTCCGCCCGCAGCTCGCCGAGCAGCGGGCGGACATCGGTGCTGAACGCGTCCGTCATGGCGGCGTTGGCCCCGAGGACATCCCCGGCCTGCTGGGCCGCTGCGAGCGCGTCCGCGTCGATGAGCAGTGCCTTGGCCGTGGCCTCCTGGACGTTCATGACCGAGCGGATCTGGGCCGGGATCTTGGGCTCGATGTTGTGGCACTGGTCGAGCATGAACGCGACCCCCGCGGCGGGCTTGAGCGCGTCCGCGTCGGCCACCTCGTGCATGATCCGGAACAGCTGGAACGGGTCGGCCGCGCCCACCATGAGGTCGTCGTCGGCGTAGAAGCGGCTGTTGAAATCGAAGCCGCCCAATCGCCCGGCCCGTAGCAGCATGGCCACGATGAACTCGATGTTCGTGCCGGGGGCGTGGTGGCCGGTGTCCACCACCACCTGCGCCTTCGGGCCGAGCGCCTGGCAGTGCAGCAGGCTGGTGCCCCAGTCGGGGACGTCGGTGGTGTAGAACGACGGCTCGAACAGCTTGTACTCGAGCAGCATCCGCTGGTCGCCGCCGAGCCGGGCGTAGACGGTGGCCAGGGCCTCGGCCAGCCGGTCCTGCCTGGCCCTGATGTCGTCCTGGCCGGGGTAGTTGGTGCCGTCGGCGAACCACAGCTTCAGGTCGCGTGAGGAGGTGGCGTCCATCACGTCGACGCATTCGAGCAGGTGGGCGACTGCCTTCTTGCGTACCCGCGGGTCCGGGTTGCAGACGCTGCCCAGCTTGTAGTCCTCGTCCTGGAACACGTTGGCGTTGACGGCGCCGATCCGGATGCCGAGGTCGCCGGCGTGCCGGGCCAGCGCCGCGTAGTCGTCCACCTTGTCCCACGGGATGTGCACGGCCATGCTGGGGGCGACCCCGGTGAAGCGGTGCACCTGCGCCGCGTCCTCGGCCTTCTCCCACGGCGTGCGGGGCACTCCCGGCTGGCCGAATACCTTGAACCGCGTCCCCGAATTCCCGAAGGCCCAGGAGGGCAGCTCGATCTCGTGCTCCTTCAGCGCTGCCTTGACTGCGGTCAGGTCACGCATTTGGTGTTCATCTCCACTTTCAGTCCACGTGAAATATCTCGCCGACCCGCTACCTCCGGGATCGTGGATCTCTGCATCCCTTATCGAGGTGCAGAGATCCACGATCATCCGGTGTGCGAGTCAGAAGTTGAACTGGCCGATGTTGTCGGAGGTGAAGACGAACGGCGGGCCGAGCAGGACGGTCTTGTCCGCCCCGACCGTGAACGAGCCCAGCTTGCCCGCGGTGAACTTCTGGCCCTGCGAGCCGTTGAGCTTGTCCGACGCCGCCGCCACTGCCGCGTACCCGGCCAGGTAGCCGAGGTCGTTCGGCTTCCACAGCACGAACTCCTTGATAGTGCCGTCCGAGACGTACTTCTTCAGCGAGTCCGGCGTCCCGAGCCCGGTCAGCGCGATCTTGCCGCGGTACTTGGCGTTGTCAAGGACGGCCGCCGCGGCCGCGATGCCGACGGTGGTGGGGGAGATGATGCCCTTCAGGTTCGGGTACCGCTGGAGCAGCCCCTGGGTCACCTGGGTCGACATGGTCGGGTCGTCGTTACCGTAGACGACCGAGACCAGCTTCATCTTCGGGTACTTCTTGAGCTGCTGCTTCATGTACCCGATCCACGCGTTCTGGTTGGTGGCGGAGGATGCGGCAGACACGATGGCGATGTCGCCGGTCTGGTTGATCTGCTTGGCCAGCACGTCGACCTCGCTCGTGCCGATCTGGGCGGTCGAGGCCTGGTTGATGAACAGGTCACGGCAGGTGGGCGCGTCCGAGTCGTAGGTGACCACGGTGATCCCGCGCTTCATCGCGGAGTTCAGCGTGGGGCACAGCGCCGTCGGGTCGGTGGCCGACACGATCAGCGCGTTGGCGCCCTTGCTGATCGCCGCCTGGATGGCCGGGATCTGCGAGGCCGGGGTGGCCGCGGTGCCGCTGGTCTCCGTCCCGGTCTCGCCCAGGGCATGCAGGGCGGCGATCGCGCCGCCGGAGTCAGCGCTGTCGGCCGTGGTGAAGTAGTTGTTCCCGAGGTTCTTCGGGATCACGAAGACCTTCAGGCCCGTCTTCAGCCCGCTGCTGGTCCCGGAGCTGGACGACGCCGACGACGTTGACGTCCCCGTCGTGGAGGACGAGCTCGACGAACTGCACGCCGCGAGCAGGACCGATGCCATGAAGAGGGGTACGGCCAGGCCTGCCGTCTGTCTCAGTTGCATGTGCTGAATCCTTTCAATTTTCGGCTCTGAAAAGCTTGCGGATTCACGGGGCGGAGCCGCGGGCCGCGGCCCCGCGGTCAGGGGGGTGTGATCCCGGACGGGTTCTCGGATCCCCGGCCAGTGCTGGCCCGGAGCCCACCACCCCGCCCAGGGCGGGCCGGCAGCCACTCGCGCAGCCGGCTCGAGAAGGACGCCGCGTTGCGGCCGAAGACGGACAGGAGCAGCAGCGCGCCGGTGACGATCCCGGCGGCTTCCTGGTTGAAGTCGGTGAGGAACAGCGCGTTCTGGATGCCGGCGAACGCGAGCACGCCGAGCACCACGCCGGTCACGGTGCCCTTGCCGCCGAAGATCGACACCCCGCCGAGCAGGACAATCGCGACCACGGCGAGTTCCAGGCCGAGCCCGTTGTTCTGTACGGCGGTGTTGAGGCGGAAGGTCAGCAGCACGCCGGCCAGCGCGCACACCAGCCCGGACGTCATGAACAGGAGGGTCTTGTTCCGCTTCACCCTGATGCCGGCGAACTGGGCCGCTTCCACGCTGGCGCCCATGGCATACACCGACCGGCCGAACGGGGTCGCGTGCAGGACGATCCCGAAGACGAGCGCGAGCACGATGAAGATCGCGGCGGAGTAGGTGAGGTCGTTGCCGGTGAACGGGAAGGCGTTGACCCCCAGGTTGGTGTACGTGACCGGGAAGCTGGCGACCGTGTTGGGACCGAGCAGGATCGTCGCGATGCCCCGGTACACCGCGAGCGTGCCGATGGTCACCGCGAGCGAGGGGAGTCCCAGCCGGGTGACGAGCAGGCCGTTGATGGCGCCCGCCGCCAGCCCCACCACGGCGACCAGGAGGAAGATGCCGAGCATGGGCCATCCCCTGGCCCACAGGTAGCCGAGCAGGGCGCTGGACATGCCCAGGATGGAGGCGACGGACAGGTCGATCTCGCCGCTGATGACGATCAGCGTCATCGGCAGCGTCATGATCGCGATCTCGCCGTAGGACAACCCCAGGTTGAAGATGTTGTTGCTGGTGAAGAACTGCGAGGACACCGACGCGCCGACGATGCCGATGATCACGACCACCAGCGCGAGGCCGGTTTCCCAGCGCAGCAGCGGGCCTAGGGACGCGCGGATCCGGTCACTCATGGCGCGCTCCTCTCACCCGCAGCGCGGCGGTGAGCCTGAGTGAGATGAACCGGTCCAGGGTGATGGCCAGCAGCAGCAGGAAACCGAAGATCGCCTGGTTCCAGAACGGCGAGATGCCCAGCACGTAGAGCGCTGAGCTGATCGTGTTGAGCAGCAGCGCGCCCAGAGCCGCTCCCACCGCGCTGCCGCTCCCGCCGAAGATCGCGACCCCGCCGACCACGACGGCGGAGATCACCTGGAGTTCGTAGCCGGTGCCCGCGGTCGAGTCGATCGTGCCGTACTGGGCCGCCCAGAGCACCCCGGCCACCCCGGCGATCGCGCCGCTCACGGTGAAGGCCACGAAGACGCGCCGTCCCACCGAGATCCCGGCCAGCCGCGCGGCGTCCGGGTTCGACCCCATCGCGTACAGTTCCCGGCCGGACCGGAAGGAGCGCAGGTAGTACGCGCCGATCGCGATCACCACGGCGATCGCGATGGCGACGGTCGGGATGCCGAGCACGGTGGCCTTGGGAATCTCGAGGAAGGCGGACGGCAGCGAGTTGGCCACCACCTCCTTACCGCCGACGATCAGGATGTCGATGCCGCGGAAGATGTACAGGGTGGCCAGCGTCACGACCAGGCTCGGCACCCGGCCGGCCGCCACCATGATGCCGTTCAGCATCCCGCACCCCAGGCCGATGCCCAGACCGGCCAGGAAGGCCAGCGGGATGGGGAAGCCGGAGTGGCCGCCGAACAGGCTCGCGGACAGGTAGGCGGACAGGCCCAGCACCGAGCCTACGGACAGGTCGTAGTTCCGGCTGATGACGACCATCGTCTCGCCCAGCGCGAGCAGCGCGAACACCGTGGTGTTGACCAGGATGAACTGGATGTTCGTGATGTTGAGGAACCGGGGCTGGATCGACGCGGTCACGGCGACGAACAGCACCAGGACGACGATGATGCCCGATTCCCTAATCCGGAAGGCCCGCTCGGTGAGCTTGCGCGCGCCGGTACCCGCGGGCGCCGGCGGGCGCTCACTCTGCGAGACCAGCGTGGTGCTCACCGTTCCCCCTCGGCCGAGCCCGGTGAGGCCTGGCCGGTGGCGGCGGAGAGAATCTCCTCTTCCGAGGCCTCCGCGTGCGCGAGCTCGGTCATCAGCCGCCCCTCCCGCATGACCAGGATCCGGTCGCTGATCCGCAGCACCTCCGGCAGCTCCGAGGAGATCATCAGCACGCCCACGCCGTCGCGCGCGAGCTCGACCAGCAGGTGATGCACTTCGGCCTTGGTGGCGACGTCGATGCCCCGGGTGGGCTCGTCCACGATCAGCACCGCGGGCTTGCGGCCCAGCCACTTGGCCAGCACGACCTTCTGCTGGTTGCCGCCGGAGAGCATGGACACCGGGTCCTTGAGCCTGCCGTACTTGATCTTGAGCCGGGACGCCCAGTCGGCGGCCATCGCGCGCTCGGCCGAGGCCCGGATGAGCCCCCCGTGCCGCAGCCTCCCCAGCGAGGCCAGCGCCACGTTCTGCTGCACCGACATGTCCATGACCAGCCCCTGCTGGCGCCGGTCCTCGGGCACGAACCCCACCCCGGCGGCCATCGCCCCGGTGGGCGAGCCGCGCCGGAGCCGCTGCCCGCGCAGCGTGACCGCGCCCGCGTCGTACCGGTCGATGCCGAAGATCGCCCGCGCCACCTCGCTGCGCCCGGACCCGACCAGCCCGGCCAGCGCGACGATCTCGCCGGCCCGGACGGTGAACGAGATGTCGGTGAACACGCCCTCGCGGGTGAGCCGGTCCACGGTGAGCAGCGGCTCGCCCGGGGCGACCTGCTCACCCGGCGGCCGTTCGGCCAGTTCCCGGCCGACCATGGCCCGGACCAGGTCGCCCGCGACCAGGCCCTCGAGTTCCCGGCTGAGCACCTGCCTGCCGTCGCGCATCACGGTGACCCGCTGGCACAGCGTGAAGACCTCTTCCAGCCGGTGCGAGATGAACAGGACGGCGGTGCCCGCGGCCCACAGCGTCCGCACCACGTCGAAGAGCCGGTCCACCTCGGCGGCCGACAGCGCGGCGGTCGGCTCGTCCATCACGATGACCCGCGCGTCCAGCGAGATGGCCTTGCCGATCTCGACCACCTGCTGGTCGGCGATGGACAGCCCGCGGGCGATCCGCGCCGGGTCGAGCTGGACCCCGAGCCGGGCGAATATCGCCGCCGCCTCCGTCCGCATCGCCCGCCGGTCGATCCGCCGGCCAGAACCCAGGGGCTGGCGGCCGATGAACATGTTCTCCGCCACGGACAGGTCGGGGAACAGGGCCGGCTCCTGGTAGATGACCGCGATCCCGGCCGCGCGCGCCGCTGCCGGGCCGTGCAGCGTGATCTGGAGGCCGTCCGCCAGCAGCGCCCCGGCGTCCGGCTGATACACCCCCGCGAGGATCTTCACCAGCGTGGACTTGCCCGCGCCGTTCTCGCCGACCAGGGCGTGCGCCTCCCCGGGGTACAGCTCGATCGACCCGTCGACCAGAGCCTGCACGGCGCCGAAGGATTTGGCCGCGTGCTGCAGCACCAGGACCGGCGCCTCCGGGACGCCCCCGCTGTCCGCGATACGGCCATCCGGGACTGCGCCGCTGCCCGGGACTCCGCCGTCGCCCGGGGTGCCGCCCGATGCTCCGTCCACCGCGCCTCGATCCTCCACCGTGCTCGATCCTCCGGCTCGCTCCCGACCCTCTCCGTCGCGTGAATGGAACGTTTCAATTAGGATCGTAGTCTGATCGCGACCGGCACGGGTGTCAATGACCCGGCTGCCGCTCGCCGCCGAATCGTTATCCGGCCGCGGCGTCTACGATGGAACGCCGGGGGCGGATTGAGCCAGCATGTGAAGGGTTAGGGTCCGGAGGGGCTGATGGCTGCGGGCATGAAGGACGTGGCGAGCCTGGCCGGGGTGGCGGTCGGCACCGTCTCGAACGTGCTGAACCATCCCGACCTGGTCCGGCCGCTCACCCGGGCCCGCGTCGAGGCCGCGATGGAGCAGCTCGGCTTCATCCCGAACGGATCCGCCCGCCAGCTCCGGGCCGGCCGCAGCCGCTGCCTCGGGCTGGTCGTGCTCGACGTGACCAACCCGTTCTTCACCGAGGTCGCGCGCGGCGCCGAGGACTACGCCCAGGCCGCGGGCTACGCCGTGATCTTGTGCAACTCCGACGAGGCCGACGACAAGGAGCGCAGGTACCTGCGCGTGCTGGAGGAGCAGCGGGTCCGCGGCATCCTCATCACCCCGGTCCACGGCCGGGCGCCCGAGCTGCGGCGGATCCGCGAGCGGGGCACGCCCGTGGTGCTGCTCGACCGGCCGGGTTCGGCCGGCCAGTGCTCGGTCGCCGTCGACGACCGCCGCGGCGGTGAGATCGCGGTCAGCCACCTGCTCGGGCTCGGGCACCGCCGCATCGCCCTGGTCAACGGGCCGGTAGCGATCCGGCAGTGCGCCGACCGGCGCCGCGGCGCCCTCCGGGCGGTGGAGCGGGCCGGGCTGGATCCCGCCGCCGTTCTCACCGAGGTCACCGTGCCGGCCATGAACGCGCGGGCCGGGGCGGCGGCGGCCGACGAACTGCTCGGCGGCGGGCCGAGACCGACCGCGGTGTTCGGCACCAACGACATGCTCGCCCTGGGGCTGCTGCGGCGGCTGGGCCAGGCCGGGGTGGCGGTGCCGGGTGATCTGGCCGTGGTCGGCTACGACGACATCGAATTCGCCGCCGACGCCGCGGTCCCGCTCACCTCGGTGCGCCAGCCCAAGTACCAGCTCGGCCGGGCCGCCGCCGAGCTCCTGCTCGACGAGGCCGACCGGCCCGACCAGCACGAGCACCGCCGCATCGTGTTCAAGCCCGAACTAGTCGCGCGGGCCAGCAGCGGCGCGGCCGCCCGCAACGGCGGCTAGCGCCGCTGCGTTCGCAGGACCACGGTGACCATCGGCAGCGTGAACTCGCCGCGCGCGGTCTGCGGCTGGCTGCGCAGGAAGTCGCCGGTCCGGGCGAGCAGCCGGGCCCGTTCGGCCTCCTCCATGACCAGGAGGTGAGAGTGCGTGCCGATGGTGGCCAGCAGCGAATCGGCGGTGCGAGCCATGCCGTGCCCGAACTCGCCCACCTCGGCCGCGGCGAACAGGTCCGAGCCCGCTCCGAGCAGCCGCTCCTGCCGGGACTGAGCCTCGCCGTCGCGCCACCTCGTCAGCGTGATGCTGGACTTGCGCTTGCTGATCTCGGCCAGCCCGGCCACCCAGCCGACCCGGTCGTCGTCCACGTTCCACAGCCCGGCGAGCACGCCGCCCGGCCGGAGCACCCGGGCGATCTCGGGCAGCGCGCGGTCCATGTCGAACCAGTGCATGGCCTGGCCGGCCAGCACGGCGTCCAGGCTGGCATCGGGCAGCGGGATCTGCTCCGCGCTCCCCGGCACCGAACGCACCGCGGGCATCGCCCGCCGCAGCTCGGCCAGCATCTGCGGGTCGGGGTCCACCGCGGTCACCTCGGCCCCCAGGCCGGCCAGAGTCGTGGTCAGCTTGCCGGTACCAGCCCCGATGTCGGCGACCCGGACCGGCTGGCGGTCCCGCACCGGCTCCAGCGCCCACCGGACGGCGGCCTCGGCATAGCCGGGGCGGTGCTCGGCGTAGGCGGCCGCCGCGGCCCCGAACGATGAGCCGTGCAGCAGCCTGTCCGCCGCTTCGGCCTCGCTCTCCGCGCGCTTCGGGTTATCCGGGGCGGTCTGCTCGCTCACCCGAGCGAGCCTATTCGGCCGGGTGCCGGGCGTCGTAGGCGGCCCGGGCGGCATCGATCTCGTCCAGGTGACTGTCCGCCCAGGTGACCAGTTCGCCGATGGTGTCGAGCAGGGTGCGCCCCATGGGGGTGAGCGCGTATTCGACCCGCGGCGGGATGACCGGGTGGATGGTCCTGGTCACGATGCCGTCCCGCTCCAGCCCGCGCAGCGTGACGGTGAGCATCCTGGCGGTGATGCCGTTGACGCCGCGATGCAGCTCGGTGAACCGCATCGTGCCCTGCCCCAGCAGGTCGATGACGTACATCGACCACTTGTCGCCGACGCGCTGAAGTACCGCACGCGCGCGGCAACTCGCTGGCTCGCCGGCCGGCCCCGGTTCGCCGTTCCCCGCCGGATCGCAGGCCGCCTCAAGCGGCTCGCGCTCCGGGTCGGCTGGCCCGGCTTCCACGACATTCCCTCCCTGGTATCACACCAGGTTACTTGCCCTGAGCTGCGATGTCCTAGTGCTTGACGCTTCAATTAATCTATACTTACTATAAGGAAGTAACACACGCGAGTAAAGTCGCGTACGACAAAGAAGCTTCTACCTGGAGGAAATATGAGCGAGACCGCCGTGGAGATTCCCGGCTACGTCGCGGGGACGTGGACGATCGACCCCGTGCACTCCGAGGTGTCCTTCGTCGTCAGGCACATGATGGTGAGCAAGGTCCGCGGCCGCTTCGACAAGTTCGAAGGGACCATCGTCACCGCGCCGGACCCGCTGCAGTCCAGCGTCACCGCCACCGTCGACCTGAGCTCGGTGAACACCGGCGAGCCCAACCGGGACAACCACATCCGCAGCGCCGACTTCTTCGAGGTCGAGTCGCACCCGGAGATGAAGTTCCGCTCCACCGGGGTCCGCCCGGACGGCGACAACTTCCTTCTCGACGGCGAGCTCACCATCCGCGGCACCACCAAGCCGGTCACGCTGAAGCTCGAGGTGAACGGCTTCGGCCCGGATCCCTTCGGCGGGACCCGGGCGGGCTTCTCGGCCAGCGGCGAGATCAACCGGATGGACTTCGGCGTCAGCTACAACGGCCCGATCCCCGGCGGCGGCGTCGCCGTCAGCGAGAAGGTCGCGATCACCATCGAGGCCGAGGGCGTCCTCGACAAGAGCGAGTAAGAGACCAGGCCCGCGCGGGCCGGGGACCGCAGGCCGGCCCCGGTCCGCGTTCGCCTTCCAGGGGCCGAACGGTCCGGGCCATCCGTCCTGGCTCAGCCGCTGACGTCGTGCTTGACCAGGTAGTCGAGGTAGATCGGGCGCAGCGCCTCGGCCACGTCGCCTTCGCCGGATCCGATCGCGTCGTCGAGCAGCACCGACAGATGGGTGACGTCCCGCCCGGCCTCGTTCAGATGCCCCTCGGATGCTTCGGCCGCCGGGATGGCGCGCAGCAGCTGCCAGAAGAACTCCACGTCAACATGGTGCAGCGCCCGGCGCACGGCGAGCGTGTGCAGCTCGTGCGAGGAAAGCTTGTCCAGTTCGTCACGGGTCACGCGTGGACTCTATCGCTTGCTCCCGGAGGCCGCGCCACTACCCGCCCGTCCCGATCACCTGGCGCCGATGCGGCAAGCCGACCGGTGGCGTCTCAGGTATGTGACGTGTGGTGTCCTATTGAAGCCTGGTGCTTGAGAGGTGTTACGCCAGTGGTTTAAGGTGAGCCCAGCACTCGGAGTGTTCTCTGAGGCTAGTATTCGGTCGTGATGCTGAAGTCGGTTTCTATCGGCCGAACGCGTCCCTCGCCCTCATATGGTGATTCCTTCGGTTAAGGAATAGATAACTGTTTTGCCATGATTCACGGTGATTTTCGCCGGTTGTTAGATTCTGTCGGAAAGCGTCTCGTATCGCGGGACGTTCACACTGGCGTGACCGGCGGGCCTGGGGGGACGGACTGGGGCTGACGGCACGCGTGAGCGAGAAGGATCGCACATGCGTATTCCCTGGTCAGAATGGGGACCATCGAAGAGATCCGGGCGCGGGTCATCGCCCGGAGGCAATCGGAAATGGCGGCTGCTGCTGGTGCCGGCGATGGGCATCGCGGTCGTCTGCCAGCTGAGCCTGACGGGCACGGCGGGGGCGGCGACCGCCGCGGCCACCGCGGCCACCGCGAAGACCGCAGCCTCGGGCGGCGTCGCGCCAAACGGGACGAACGAGCTTGACTGCAACGGCTGGAGCAAGGCGTACGGCACGGTCAGGAAGCTCGCCGGCTCCACCTGCGCGGACCCGGTCACGATCGAGAACGGGAAGCGCTCCCGTTTCGAGGACAACGGCCACTACATCGGGCACGACGAGCCGAGTGTCAAGTTCATCTCGAGCACCCCGGGCTCCGGTAACACGATGACCTACCTGACGAAGATCCCGGTGGACCCGCACCAGTCCCCGACCCCGTCCGGCAGCGTCACGAACTACGGCCAGCTCTCCATCGCGCCCTGGTTCGGCCTGCCGATGTGCGACCCGAAGTCCTACCCGCAGAACGCGTGTACCCCGGACAGCGACACCAACACCGGTCTGAACGCGCCGACCGACGCCGGCTCCGCGTTCATGGAGCTGCAGCTGTACCCTCCGGGCTACACCCCGTTCGTCGATTCCGAGAGCTGCAGCGCGACCAAGTGGTGCGCGGCACTCAACATCGACAGCCTGGAATGCACGTTCGGCTTCGCCACCTGCAACAACGACTGCATCGAACCGGTCAACTTCGCATTTCTGCAGACCAACGGCGTCCCGGCCGGACCGCCGAGCCCGCAGCTGACGAACGTGCACACGTTCCTGCCCAACGCGCACACCCTGATGATCAATCCGGGTGATACCCTCGCCGTCTCCATCTCGGATCCGCCGCAGGGATTCACCACGACAATACGAGATTTGACCACTCATCGGACCGGGACCATGACCGCCAGCGCGGCCAACGGCTTCATGAACACCAACATCGCCGACTGCACGGGCACCCCGTTCACGTTCCACGCCGAGTACAGCACCGCCAAGCAGCAGAACCAGGTGCCATGGGCCGCGCTCGAGGGCGGCGTGCTGATGCAGCAGGAGATCGGTCACTCCGAGGTCTGCAACTCGGTGAAGAACCAGGACCCGTTCACGTTCAGCACGACCTACAGCGACCCGAAGGTCTTTGACACCTGCGTGGGCGGATCCGAAGGCCCGGGCCAGACCGGCGAGGGTCCGTGCGACCCGAACACGGGCATCTGCCAGAACCCGTCGACCGAAGGGCCGAACGGGCCGGTAGCATGTCCGACCAACGACTCCACCAGCGGTGCGAACTGCGAGTTCGCTGACGGTAACTGCTTCCGGAAGGGGACGCGGCCGGTCACGATCGACGGCGTGCCTGCCACGGAGTCGTCGGACGCCAACCAGTGTTTCGACAACAGGTACCAGAACGGTGACCTGGACTTCGACGGACTGTCGTACCAGGCGTCCGCGTGGCCGAACGGGACCAGGAACCATCCGACCGCGTTCGAGTACGCTGGGCCCTTCCAGGCCGGCGGGAAGCCGTACCCGCAGATCCAGTTCGAGACCAACGTCGGCGCGTCGGAGATCCTCTGCGACACCGCGACGGGTAACGGCTGCACCGTCCCGCCGCAGGGGTCGAAGTTCTACCCGTTCTGGTCGCTCAGCCTGCACCCCGCTCCGTTCGGGGCAGACCGGACCGGGTGCGCGTGGAACTTCGGGAACGTGCTGCCGAATACCTTCAAGACCTTCGGCAAGGACGCCCAGTACGGCACGCCCGACGTGGCCAGGTTCGCTGGCACGAGTACCAGTGCGGTACAGGCCAATCCCGAGTTCGCCGGGGCTTGTCGTTTCCTCTGACCGGTAGACCGGTAGAGATGAGGGCGCCGGGGTGCCCCGCCAGCCAGGCGGGCACCCCGGCGTCGATTACGCCCCCGAAGTAATAGATCATCCCTTAATCGTTCAGGGTGCCCTGGGCTTCACCCCGCCCTGGACCGACGCCGTAAGCTGCAGCGCGACGAAGTGGTGCGGGGCCATGACCATCGACAGCCTCGAATGCACCTTCGGCTTCGCGACCTGCAACAACAACTGCATCGAGCCGGTCAACTTCGCGTTCCTGGCGACCAACGGCGTCCCGGCCGGGCCGCCGAACCCGCAGCTCGCCAACGTGAGCACGTTCACCCCGAACCGCCATACGCTGATGTTCAGTCCCGGTGACGTGGTCGTGACCTCCATCTCAGACCCGCCGCAGGGGTTCACTGCGGTGGTCCGAGATCTGACCACCCACCAGACGGGGTTCATGACCGCGAGCGCGGCGAACGGCTTCATGAACACCAACATCGCCGACTGCTCGGGCACCCCGTTCACCTTCCACGCGGAGTACAGCACCGCCAAGCAGCGGAACCAGGTCCCGTGGGCCGCGCTCGAGGGCGGCGTGCTGATGCAGCAGGAGATCGGTCACGGCGAGGTCTGCAACTCGGTGACGAACAAGGACCCGGCCATCAATCCCGCCGGAGCCACGGGCTACACCGACCCGAACGTCTTCGACACCTGCGTGGGCGGCGCGGAAGGCCCGAACGCCACCGGGGAGGGCCCGTGTAGCGGTGCCATCTGCCAGAACGCCACCACGCAGGGACCCAACGGTCCGGTGGCCTGCCCGACCAGCAACGCCGCCAGCGGAGCGCTGTGCGAGTTCGCCGACGGCTACTGCTTCCAGCAGGGAACGCGGACCGCGTTCATCAACGGGTCGCCGGTCACGGAGGTAGCGCGAGCCAGCGAGTGCTTCCAGTTCAGGTTCCAGAACGGCGACCTGGACTTCGACGGCCAGTCTTACCTGCCGGACTGGCCGGACGGCAGCCCCAGCCATCCGACCACGTTCCAGTACATCGGGCCGTTCACCACGGGTGGTCATACCTACCCGCTGGTCCAGTATGAGACCGACGCCGCAGGCTCGGAGAACCTGTGCACCGTAGCGACCGGCGTGGGACGCACCGTCCCGCCGATCGGCGCCAAGTTCTATCCGTTCTGGTCGCTGAGCCCGCTGTCCGGCAGGATGGGAGGTCACTCGGCCGGGTGCGTTTGGAACTTCGGCAACGACCAGCCCAACACCTTGCTTGACTTCGGTAAGGATGCCCAGTACGGCACGCCGAACCTGGCCAGGTACGGTGGCACGCTGATCAGCGCGCCGGCGCCGAATCCGCAGTTCACCGGCCGCTGCAGGGGCTAAGAGGCAGAGTTAGGCATCCGCGGCGCCCCGCCGGTCGGCGGGGCGCCCTGGAAGCATTCCGGGCTAGCGGTGCAGGCAGCCGGACACGGCTGCCGCGATCGCCCGGACCCCCGGGTGCGCGGGCAGGTCGTCGAGCAGCACCGGCTGCCCGTCGGCCCCGGTCAGCGGGATCCGCCAGTTGGGGTACTCGTCCACCGTGCCCGGCATGTTCTGCGGCCGCCGCTCGCCCGCCGCGTCGGCCAGCGACACGCCGATGAGCACGGCGGGCGTCCGGGTCAGGAATCCGTAGAGCGCGGCCGTGAACTCCTGCGGCGACGGCGCGCCCGCCCGCGGCAGCAGGCCCTCGCGGGCCAGCATGGCGAGCCACCCCGCCAGTTCCGCCTGGGCGGCTGCCCGCTCCTCGGCCTCAGGCCGGGTCAGCAGGCCAAGTTCGGCGCGGATGGTGACCTGCTCGCCGGTGAGGAACGCCGCGGCCGGCGGCATGTCGTGCGTGCCGACCATGGCCAGGCAGCCGCGACGCCATCCGCCCGGGCGGCGCGGGGTGCCGTCCGCCCGCCTCTCGAACCACAGCATGGAGGTGCCCAGCACCCGGCGCTCGGCCAGGTACTTCCGCAGCCAGGGTTCCACCGTGCCGAGGTCCTCGCCGATCGCCACCGTTCCCGCGCGCGCCGCCTCGGCGGCCAGCACGCCTCCCATGAGCTCGTGGTCGTATCGCACGTAGGTGCCCAGGTCCGGTGACATCCCCGCCGGTATCCACCACAGCCGGGCCAGCCCCATGACGTGGTCCACCCGCAGGCCGCCCGAGCCGCGCGTGCACGCCGCGATCAGCTCGGCCAGCGGCCGGCCCGCCTGCGCGGCGAGCCAGCCCGGGTGCCACGGCGGCAGCGTCCAGTCCTGGCCGAGCTGGTTGAACTCGTCCGGCGGCGCGCCCACGCTGATCCCCGGCACGATCACGTCCTGCCAGGCCCAGGCGTCGGCGCCGCCGGGATGCGTGCCGACCGCGAGGTCGGTGATCACGCCGATACTCATGCCGGCCCGCCTGGCCGTCTGCTGCGCCGCGGCCAGCTGCTCCGCCGTCAGCCACTGCAGCCACTCGTGGAACGCGATCCGGTCGGCCAGCTCTCGCCTGAGCGCGGTCACCTCGGCCGAGCGCGGGTCGGCCAGCGCCGCGGGCCAGGACCGCCAGTCGGGACCGTGCACCTCGGCGATCGCGCACCACGTCGCCCAGTCCCCGGTGGCACGGCGGTCACGGGCCAGGAACGCGTCCAGTTCGGCCCGGCGGCTCGCGGTCAGCGGCACCGCGCGGATCAGTTCCGCCGCGGCGCGCTTGGCGGCCCAGACCGCGTTGCGGTCGATAAGCGCCGCGGTGCCGCTGGCCGCCCGCAGCGGCGCGGCCAGCGCCTCTACCCGGGCCCGGTCCCCGGCGCTCAGCCCCTCGTATTCGGGGATGTCCTCGATCCGCAGGTAGAGCGGGCTGATCTGGCGGCGGCTCATCGGCAGGTACGGGGACGGGCTGACCGGCGGCCGCGGCTCGGCCGCGTGCAGCGGGTTGACCAGCACGAAATCCGCGCCCAGGTCACCGCCGCTCCAGGCGGCGAGGTCGGCTAGGTCGTGCAGGTCACCGTGGCCCCAGGAGGCGCGCGAGCGCACCGAGTACAGCTGCACGGCGAACCCCCAGCCGCGGCGGGCCGGCCAGGGGGCTACGGGGGGGCGGGCAGCCCTCCCGGCCCTGCTGATCTGGGGGGGATCGTTCCCCCCGGGGCCCATGAGCGCCGCCAGGACCGCGGCCAGCGTCTCGTCCGGCACCTCGACGTGCTGGCCGCGCCAGTTCTGGTAGGAGACCGCCACCCCGTGCGCCTGCGCCCGCCGCGTGAGCTCTGCCCGTCCTGTCACCGCACTAGTCTGCCCGACGCTTTCCGCCTCCGGCCAGGACCCAACCGAAGGCCGGTCATCGCAGTCTTAAAGGGCAGAGGATGCCGTAAACCGCGGATCCCAGGACATAACGGGATGATCGAGCATGAAGTACCTCACCATGATCCCGAAGACCGCCCGCCGGTCGCACGCCGCCCCGGCCGCCGTCCGCGCCTGCACCGCGGACGACCTCGGCGCCTGGGTGGCGGTCAGCCAGAGTGACGGTGCCGCCGGGACTATCTACTACCCGCTGCAGTTCACCAACCTGAGCCGGCACGCCTGCGCGATGCGCGGCTTCCCCGGGGTGTCCGCCGTCGACCGCAACCTCCATCAGCTCGGCAGCCCGGCCAGCCGGGATCACGTGATCCCGGTCCGGACCGTGGTGCTGGCTCCCGGCGCGACGGCGCACACCATCCTGGGGTATGGCGATGTCGAGGTAGCCACCGCGCCCGGCTGCCACCCGACCTTCCGCACGTTCGAGCTGCGGATCTACCCGCCCGGCCAGTACCGCCCGACCTACGCCGCCTTCGACCTGGAGGTGTGCTCACACATCGGCCCCGTCTACATGGGTATCGGGCCGGTCCAGGCCGGCGTGGGCACGCGCAGCGGCTAACCCGGCCAGTACCGCCCCGCGGGCCGGAAGCCCGCGGGTCGGTTGCATGCCCGCTACGAGGCCGCAGGCTCCAGGACGAACACCGGGATCTCACGCGTGGTCCGCTGCTGGTACTCGGCGTAGGGCGGGTAGGCGGCGACGGCTCGCGTCCACCATTCGGCCCGCTCCTGCCCGCTGATCTCGCGGGCGACCATGTCCTGCTTGTGCGGGCCGTCCTGGAGTTCCACCCGCGGGTTCGCGCGGACGTTGTAGTACCACAGCGGGTGCGTCGGCGCGCCGCCCCGGGACGCCACCATGGCGTAGCTCCCGTTGTGCTCCACCCGCATCACCGGCGTCTTGCGTACCTTGCCGCTGCTGACGCCGATGTTGGTCACGATCACCACCGGCAGGCCGGTATCCCGCAGCGTCGTGCCCTTGGTTCCGCCCGAACCCTCGTACAACTCGACCTGATCGCGAACCCACGCCTGCGCGCTCGGCTCGTATTCTCCTTCAACTGGCATACCGGACAGTCAACACCAGCCGCCTGCCACCCTGCATCCCGGGCCGGCGGCTGCGGGTGCGCATCAGTCCCGGCTCTTGAGGCCCGTTTCAGGCGACAGACGACCGCGGCGTAATGAGCCCGGCTACGCTGCCCACGGTGTACTTGCTGTAACTAGTGGCAGAATGCCAACCCAGCCTGCAGAACTACCGGCCTGATTCCGTTGAGGGTGCCGCATCAGATGTCACACCTGTCACGGCGTCAGTGATTGGGTGATCCGCTCGGCCGCCCGGCCCTCATCCCACGGGGCTGATGTGGCTACTGATGCGACCCGGGCGGCAGCCGGGAAAGCCGGAACCGGCGCACCCGGATACCGGCATTCATGCGAGTGTTCGAATTTTGGTCGGGACGGCGGGATTCGAACCCGCGACCTTCGGTCCCCCAGACCGACACGCTAAACCGTACTGCGCCACGTCCCGCCGCGCCACCATCTCGCTTCGGTGACGCTTGCCTGCCGGACTCCGGCAGGCTCAGTTAGCTTAGCGCAACCGCGGAGCCGCCAGGAACCAAGCCGGGCCGAACCGGGCGCCGCGCCGCGCCGAATGCGTGCTTCCCGCCGGAAGGGGAAGTTACGCTGTGCCGGGCATGGCGGGGATGCCGTGCTCGTTGTATCTGCGAGAGCCGCACTCACACCGAAGGGCCGGGCCGTTGGGAGCACTGGGTACGCGCCGCTCAGCCTCCTCCGAAGGCGGCAGCTTCCAGAGCGAGGGCCCGACCCGGCCGATGCGGACCAGGCGGCGGTTCCGGATCGCCTTCCGCATCGCCAAGGTACTCCTCGTCATCGTCGTGCTCTTCGCGGTCGCCGTCGGCCTGCTCTTCCTGCTGACTCCGTCGGCGGGCCAGGCCACCGCGCTAACCCGGGCGCAGGCGAGGGACCGCCACATCACCTATCCGGGCCCGCCGGTCCCGGCGTACTTCGCGCAGGCGCTGGTCGCGACCGAGGACCACAGGTTCTACGCCGATCCCGGCGTGGACCCGCTGGCCATGGGCCGGGTGGTGATCTCCTGGATCATCGGCCGCGAGGACCAGGGCGGCAGCACCATCGACCAGCAGCTGGCGAAGAACCTGTACACGGGCGGCCACAGCGGCTTCACCGAGGATCTGGAGCAGCTGGCGATGGCGGTCAAGCTCAACCAGACCTACAGCCGGCCGCAGATCCTGCGCATGTACGCCGAAGTCGCCTACTACGGCCACGGCTACTACGGCCTCGACGCCGCCAGCTGCGGGTACTTCGGCCGGCCGCCGGACCGGCTGACGCTGGTGCAGGCGGCCATGCTGGCCGGGGTGGTGAACGCGCCCAGCTACGACGACCCGCTGGTCTACCCGCGGCAGGCCCGGACCCGGCTGGTCCACGTCATCGGGCGGATGGCCGCGGTGGGATACCTGACGCAGGCGCAGGAGACCGCCGCGCTCAACGCGCCGCTGGGCCTGTCCGCCGTCCGCGGCTGCGCCTGACCGGCGTCCGGAAGAGCCGGAAGAGCCGGAAGAGCAAGCGGATCAGCGGCCCGAGGTCTCCGGCTGCAGCTGCTCAGGGAGCGGCGTGTCGTCCGCGACCAGGAACACCCAGCGGCGGTAGCAGTACAGCCGGAAGAGGGTGGCCACGCCGATGCCGATGATGTTCGCCACGTTGTAGGAGAACTTGTCGTCCACGCCGAGGCCGTACCGCACGGCCGCGACGACTCCGAGCTGGATGAGCAGCCCGATGCCGTTGAAGACGAAGAACAGGACCGACTCGCGGCCCCAGTGGCTGCCGTTGCGGTGCCGGAACGCCCAGAGCTTGTTGCCCAAGAAGGCGAACACCGTGGCCACCACGGTGGCGATCGTCACCGAGGTGAGCGGACCGAGCCCCGCGCCGTAGTGCAGCCCGTTGGCGCCGCCGAGGGTGATGAGGAAAGCGAGGATACCGACCACGCCGAACTTGGCTACCTCGTGTATCAGAACCCTGAATCGCGCGTAGAGATCGCGTAGGAGATCCACTCGCTAGTGTCCTTCAGTCGGCCCATCCCGTGATAGACCGACCTTACCGTGTCCCCAGGTGGTGCCACGTACCGGTCGGTAAACCGTTCGGGAAATGTCACACCCGCCAGGTAGCGTGAATCGGGTGTCTCACAGCGAAGTGCTCGTCCGCGCGCGCGGCCTGGCCAAGCGGTTCGGGGATTTCACGGCGGTGGACGGAATTGATTTCGACCTGTACCGCGGCGAGGCGTTCGGCTTCCTGGGGCCGAACGGCGCGGGCAAGTCCTCGACGATGCGGATGATCGGCTGCGTCTCGCCGCCGTCCGGCGGGGAGCTGACCATCCTGGGCCTCGACCCGGTCCGCGACGGATCCGCGATCAGGGCCAGGCTCGGCGTGGTCCCCCAGGAGGACACCCTCGACGTCGAGCTGACCGTCCGGGAGAACCTGCTCGTCTACGGACGGTACTTCGGCCTGCCGCGCCGGGTCATCAGGGAGCGGACCGACGCGCTGCTCGACTTCGTCCAGCTCTCGGACCGGGCCAGGGACAAGGTCGACCCGCTGTCCGGCGGCCTGAAGCGCCGCCTGACGATCGCCCGCTCGCTCATCAACGAGCCGGAGATCCTGATCCTCGACGAGCCCACTACCGGGCTGGACCCGCAGGCCAGGCACGTGGTGTGGGACCGGCTGTTCCGGCTCAAGCAACGCGGCGTCACGCTGATCCTGACGACGCACTACATGGACGAGGCCGAGCAGCTGTGCGACCGGCTGGTGGTCATGGACCACGGCAGGTTCGCCGCCGAGGGCTCGCCCCGCGACCTGATCGCGCGCTACTGCTCGCCGGAGGTGCTCGAGCTGCGCTTCGGCCCGGACCGGCACGAGCTGGCCGTGGACAAGCTCAGGGACTTTCCAGCCGAACGGGCCGAGGTTCTCGCCGACCGGATCCTGCTCTACGTCACCGACGGGGACGACGCCCTGGCGGCGGTCCGCTCCACCGGCCTCGAGCCGCTCACCTCGCTGGTCCGGCGCGGAACGCTGGAGGACGTGTTCCTGCGGCTGACCGGGCGCCGTCTGGAGGACTGATCAGGGGGGTATGGGGGGGCGGACAGCCCCCCCATGAGCGGGGGGTTCCGGGGGGTCGCCCCCCCGGGCTAGCACTGCGCGCCTTCCAGTGCTGGATGACCGTGTACCGGCGGATCTGGCGGTCCAGCATCTGGTCCAGCCTGCTCGGCCCGCTGTTCTACCTGGGCGCGATGGGACTCGGGCTGGGCACCCTGGTGAACAGGCACGGGACGGCCAGCCTCGGCGGGGTAAGCTACCTGGCCTTCGTGGCTCCCGCCATCCTGGCCTCCGGGGCGATGAACACCGCCATGGGCGAGGCGAGTTACCCCGTGTTCGGCTCGATCAAGTGGAACAAGCTCTACATCGCGGCGCAGGCCTCGCCGCTGCGCCCCGGCGACATCTTCCGCGGGCACCTGCTGTTCATGACGATGCGAATCGCGATGAACGCGGCCCTCGTCACGGTCTACATGTGGGCGTTCGGCGCGACCAGGTCGGCCTGGGTAGTGCTGGCCTGGCCCGCCGCGACGCTGACCGGGCTGGCCTTTGCCGCCCCGATCGCGGCCTGGGCCATGACGATACGGACCGAGAACTCGTTCGCCTACCTGTTCAGGTTCGGCATGATGCCGCTGATGCTGTTCTCCGGGACGTTCTTCCCGCTGTCTCAGCTGCCCGGCTGGCTCCGCGCGCTCGCCTACGCCACTCCGCTGTGGCACGGTGTCGACCTGTGCCGCATGCTCAGCCTCGGTCTTCGGGCCCATGTCGACCTGCCCCGGGCGCTGATCCACATCGCGTACCTGGCCGCGCTGTCCGCGCTCGGCATCTGGGCCGGCGCCCGCACCTACCGCAGGCGGCTCTATGTCTAGCGTCACGCTGCGGATGCTGCCCCCGGCCGGCTTGCTCGCCCGGCTGAAGCGGGCGGGCGGCGACGTGGGCAGCCTGCGCCTGATCGAACGGCACGCCCGGGTCTACCGGCACGCCTGGCTGGTGTTCGCGTCCGGTGTCTTCGAGCCGCTGTTCTACCTGCTGTCTGTGGGGCTCGGCCTAGGCGTGCTGGTCGGCAAGGTTCCCGGCCCCGGCGGGCAGCTCATCCCGTACCGCGAGTTCGTCGCGCCCGGCCTGCTCGCCGTGTCCTCGATGAACGGCGCCATGTACGACTCGACGTTCAACATTTTCTTCCGGCTGAAGTACGCCAAGCTGTACGACGCGATCCTGGCCACGCCGATGCGCCCGGCCCAGGTGGCGCTGGGTGAGATCGGCTGGGCGCTGCTCCGCGGCACCATCTACGCGGTGGCGTTCATCCTGGTTATGCTCGCGCTCGGCCTGGTCCACTCGGCCTGGGCGGTGCTGGCCGTGCCGTGCGCGGTACTGATCGGCTTCGCCTTCGCCGCCATCGGCATGACCGGGACGACGTTCATGAAGAGCTGGCAGGACTTCGACTACGTGATCCTGGCCAGCATGCCGCTGTTCCTGTTCTCCGCCACGTTCTACCCGCTCGGCGTCTACCCGCGGGCGGTCCAGGTGATCGTCGAGTGCACGCCGCTGTACCAGGGCGTGGTGCTGCTGCGTGACCTGACCGTCGGGGTGGTCGGCCCCGACCTGCTGTGGCGGGCGGGCTACCTGGGCGTGCTCGGCGTAGCCGGCCTGCTCGTGGCCGGCCGCCGCCTGGCCAAACTGCTCCTGGTCTGACCGCCGCGGCGGGGGAGTCGCCGCAGACAGGCGTACTAGTGGGTAGGTACGCTGGACGCGATCGCCAACCCCTGTGGCAGCGGCCCATCGGAAGGTTGTACTCCATGGACTTCGGCTTCGACGCCAGGACGCTCGATCTGCGCAAGCAACTGCTCACCTTCATGGACGAGCGGGTCTACCCAGCCGAGGCGGTGTACACGGAGCAGGTCGAGGCGGCGGAGGCGCGGGGGCGGCTGTGGGAGCGGGCGCCCGTCACCGCGGACCTCAAGGCCGAGGCGCGCAGCCGTGGCCTGTGGAACCTCTTCCTGACCGGCAAGGCCGCCCAGGCGGTCCGCAAGCTGGACCCCTCGCTGCTGCCCGATCCGCAACTGACCAACCTCCAGTACGCCCCGCTCGCCGAGATCACCGGGTGGAGTGGCGCGCTGGCGCCCGAGGCCCTGAACTGCGCCGCCCCCGACACCGGCAACATGGAACTGCTGGCCGAGTTCGGCTCGCCGGACCAGCAGGCCGAATGGCTCATCCCGCTGCTCGAGGGCAGGATCAGGTCCGCCTTCTGCATGACCGAACCGGACGTGGCCTCCAGCGACGCTACTAACATCGCCACCGCGGTCACCCCGGACGGCGACGGCTACGTGATCAACGGCCGCAAGTGGTGGTCGAGCGGCGCGATGAGCTCGGACTGCAAGATCTTCATCGTGATGGGGGTGACCGGGGAGCCGGGTGCCGCCGGCGAGCGGAGCCACAGCCGTCACTCCATGATCCTGGTGCCGAGGGAAACGCCGGGGATCACGGTCAAGCGCGGCATGAGGGTCTTCGGTTACACCGACGGGACGCACGGCGGCCACGCGGAGGTCCTGTTCGACAACGTGCGGGTGCCCAGGGAAAACCTGATCTCCGGTGAGGGCGCCGGGTTCGCGATCGCGCAGGCCCGGCTCGGTCCTGGCCGCATTCACCACTGCATGCGGCAGATCGGCGCGGCCGAGCGCGCCCTGGAGCTAATGTGCCGCCGGGCCGTCAGCCGCACCGCGTTCGGCAGGCCCCTGGCCGAGCAGGGCGTCATCCAGGACTGGATCGCCGAGTCCAGGGTGCGGATCGAGCAGGCACGGTTGCTCGTGCTCAAGACCGCGTGGCTGATGGACACGGCCGGCAACAAGGGAGCGCACACCGAGATCCAGGCGATCAAGATCGTCACCCCGGCGATGGCGCAGTGGGTGATCGACCGGGCCATCCAGGCGCACGGCGGCGGCGGCGTCAGCCAGGACTTCCCGCTGGCCCACCTGTGGGCCAGCGCGCGCACGCTCCGCTTCGCCGACGGGCCTGACGAGGTGCACAAGAGGTCCCTGGCCCGCCGCGAACTGCGGAAAGCCACCACCTGAACGAGCAGGAAGCCACCAGCGCGCCGCCCCGGACCTGCTGACCGGTGGGCACTGGCGTGTACCCGGGCCCGTTAGGGAGTTAAAGGAGAGGAACATTAGGTGACAGAGAAAATCGCGATCGTGACCGGCTCGGCCCGCGGCATCGGCGCCGCCACCGCGCGCCGGCTGGCCGCGGACGGGATGGCCGTGGCCGTCCTTGACCTGGACGAGGCGGCTTGTGCCGGGACGGTGAAGGAGATCGCCGACGCGGGCGGCCGCGCGCTCGCGGTGGGCGCCGACGTGAGCGACGGCGCCGAGGTCCGGGCCGCGGTCGAGCGGGTGGCTGCCGAGCTGGGCGAGCCGACTGTGCTGGTGAACAACGCCGGCGTGATCCGCGACAACCTGCTGTTCAAGATGACCGACGACGACTGGGACACGGTCATGGGCGTGCACCTGCGCGGCGCCTTCCAGATGACCAGGGCCGTGCAGAAGTACATGGTCGGGCAGCGGTTCGGGCGCATCGTCAACCTGTCCTCTTCCTCCGCGCTCGGCAACCGCGGCCAGGTCAACTACTCCGCGGCAAAGGCCGGCCTGCAGGGCTTCACCAAGACCCTGGCCATCGAGCTCGGTCAGTTCGGGATCACGGCCAACGCGGTCGCGCCCGGGTTCATCGCCACCGATATGACCGCGGCCACGGCGGAGCGCGTCGGCGTCTCGTTCGACGTTTTCGCCAAAGCCGCCGCGGAGCGCATACCCGTCCGCAGGATCGGGCAGCCCAGTGATGTGGCCAATACCATCTCATTTCTGGTCAGCGACGGCGCGGGTTTCGTCTCCGGCCAGGTCATCTACGTAGCGGGCGGCCCCCTATGCTGACCGAGAGCGACAGCACCCCCGGCGCCATCCGCGACCGGGTCCGCGCCTTCCTGGCCGAACACGACCCGGCCGAGATGCCCAGGCAGGACTTCAACAACGCACGGTTCGACGCGGGCCTGGCCTGGGTGCACTACCCGGAAGGGCTCGGCGGCCTGGGCGCCCCGAGGACGCTGCAGAACGTCGTCGACGCCGAGTTCGCCGCCGCCGGCGCTCCGGGCCATAACGCCGAGTTCAACGTGATCGGGCTGGGCATGGCGGCGCCGACCATCCTCGCCTACGGCAGCGACGAGCAGCAGAAGCGCTGGCTGCGCAGTCTCTGGACGGGGGAGGAGATCTGGTGCCAGCTGTTCAGCGAGCCCGGCGCCGGCAGCGACCTGGCCGCGCTGGCCACCCGCGCGGTTCAGGACGGGGAAGAGTGGGTGGCTAACGGGCAGAAGGTGTGGACCTCGCTGGCCCAGCATGCCCGGCGCGCGCTGCTGGTCGCCCGCACCGACCCGGACGTGCCGAAGCACCAGGGGCTCACCTACTTCGCCGTGGACATGACCGCCCCGGGCGTCGAGGTCAGGCCGCTGCGCCAGATGACCGGCGAGGCCGAGTTCAACGAGATCTTCCTGACCGACGTGCGAATCCCCGACGCCGACCGGATCGGCCAGGTCGGCGAGGGCTGGAAGGTGGCCAACGCCACGCTGATGAGCGAGCGGGTGAGCATCGGCGCCTCCCGCTCGGCGGCGCGGGAGAGCGGCATGATCGCCCCGGCCGCCCGCACCTGGCGCTCCCGCCCCGAGCTGCGCACGCCGGGCCTGCACGACCGGATGATGCGGCTGTGGACCGAAGCCGAGGTGGCCCGGCTGGCGGGGGAGCGGCTGCGGCAGCAACTGGCCGCGGGCAAGCCCGGTCCGGAGGGCTCGGCCGCCAAGCTCGTCTTTGCCCGGCTCAACCAGGAGATCTCCGGTTTCGAGGTCGAGCTCGCCGGGGCTGACGGGCTGCGCTACGACGACTGGACCATGCGCCGCCCCGAGCACGCCAACTTCTACGGCCGCGGTCCCGGCTACCGCTACCTGCGCGCCCGTGGCAACTCCATCGAGGGCGGGACCTCGGAGATCCTGCGCAACATCGTCGCCGAGCGGGTGCTCGGCCTGCCCGCCGAACCCCGCGTCGATAGGGACGTGCCATGGAAGGATCTGCCGCGATGAGCGATGAGATCCCGGATCTGCTGTATTCAGATGCCGAACGGGCGCTGTCAGACGCCCTCGCGTCCCTGCTCGCCGACCGGGGCGGGCTGGACAACGCCCTCGCGCGCGTCGAGTCGGCGCAGACCTACGACGACAAGCTCTGGCAGGCGGTCGCCGCCGACCTGGGCTGCGCCGGGCTGCTGATCCCCGAGCGCGACGGCGGGGCCGGCGCGTCGTACCGGGAGGCCGCCGCCGCCGCCGAGATGCTCGGCAGCCACCTCGCGCCGGTGCCGTTCCTGGGCAGCGCCGTCGTGGCCACCGCGGCCCTGCTGAGCGTGGAGTCCCAGGGCGACCTGCTGGCCAAGATGGCAGACGGCGGCGTGACCGCGGCGCTGGCGGTCTCGTTCGCCGCCGGCCCGGGATCGGGTTTCCCGGCCTCGGTCCGGGTGGCCGGACCGAAGCCCGGAGACGCCGGGACCGGGGTGGCGCGGCTGCGCGGGATGGTCTCCGGGGTCGCCGACGCGCTGCCCGCCTCGGTCCTGCTGGTCCCGGCCGACGGCGTGCCGCACGGGCTCTACCTGGTCGACTTGGCCGCCGAGGGCGTGGCCAAGGCGCCGGTGACCTCGCTCGACATGACCAGGCAGCTGTGCGATCTGTCGTTCGACGACGCGCCGGCCACGCTGATCGCGTCCGGGCCGGGCGCTGAGCGGGCCGTGGATGCGGCGATGGCCGCCGGCGCCGGCATCCTGGCCGCCGAGCAGACCGGGCTGGCCCAGCGCTGCCTGGATATGACCCTCGCCTACGTGAAGGAGCGCAAGCAGTTCGCCCGGCCCGTCGGGTCGTTCCAGGCCCTCAAGCACCGGCTGGCCGATCTGTGGGTGTCGGTCACCCAGGCCCGCGCGGCGTCCAGGTACGCGGCGGCGTGCCTGGCGACCGGTTCGGCTGACGCCAAGGTCGCGGTCGCGCTGGCCAAGGCCTACTGCTCGGAGGTCGCGGTGCTCGCCGCGCAGGAGTGCGTGCAGATGCACGGCGGCATCGGGTTCACCTGGGAGCACCCGGCGCACCTGTTGCTGAAACGGGCGAAGGCCGACTCGATCGGGTTCGGCACCGCGGATGCGCACCGCGCGGCGCTGGCGTCCCTGGTCGACCTGCCGGCCTCATGAGCGACCACGACGAGGCGGACCTGCGGGGCCGGGTGGCAGTGCTCTCCACCGAGCAGAAGATCCGGCTGCTGACCGGCGCGGACTTCTGGGCCCTGTACCCGGAACCCGACGCCGGCCTGCGCCGGGTCGTCCTCTCCGACGGCCCGGCCGGGGTCCGCGGCGAGACCTGGGATGAGCGGGACACCTCGGCGAACATACCGTCGCCGACCGCGCTGGCCGCCACCTGGGACTGCGACCGGGTGGGGGCGATCGGCAGGCTGCTGGCCGCCGAGGCGCGGCGCAAGGGCGTGGACGTGCTGCTCGCCCCCACGGTGAACCTGCACCGGACCCCGTACGGCGGAAGGCACTTCGAGTGCTTCTCCGAGGACCCGCTGCTCACCGCGCGGATCGGGGTCGCCTACGTGCGCGGCCTGCAAAACCAGGGGGTCGGCGCCACGGTCAAGCACTTCGTGTGCAATGACTCGGAGACCGAGCGGATGTCGGTGGACGTCCGCATCGACGAGCGGACGCTGCGCGAGCTCTACCTGGCGCCGTTCGAGGCCATCGTGCGCGAGGCCGGTGCCTGGGCGGTGATGGCCGCCTACAACGGGGTCAACGGGTCGACGATGACGGAAAGCCCGCTGCTGCGCGGCATCCTGCACGACGAGTGGGGCTACGACGGCCTGGTCATGTCGGACTGGACGGCGACCAGAGCCACCGAGGCGGCGGCCAGGGCCGCGCTGGACCTGGCCATGCCGGGCCCGGCCGAGCGGTTCGGGCCGTGGGGCGACGCCCTGCTGGAGGCGGTCAGGGCCGGGCAGGTCGATGAGGCCCTCATCGATGACAAGGTGCTCCGCATCATGCGGCTGGCCGCCCGGGTCGGCGGCCTCGACGGCGCGGCATCCTCTTCCGGCCCGATCTCCCCGGCGCCCGTGGACATTCCCCGCCAGCTGCGCGCGACCGCCGCGGCCAGCTTCGTGCTGGCCCGCAACGAGCGCTCACTGCTCCCGCTGGATCGTTCCGGGCCCGATGGTTCAGGGCTGGGCCGGGTCGCCCTCATCGGCCCGAACGCCGAGATCGCCCGGACGCTCGGCGGCGGGAGTGCCACCGTCTACCCGCCCTACAGCGTGTCCCCGCTCGACGGGCTGCGCGCCGCCGGGCTCGACGTGACGTTCGCGCCGGGCACCCTCGGCCACCTGAGGACCGCGGCGGCCCGGGCCCCCTGGCTGCTGCGCCCCGACTCCCCCGACCTTCCCGGGGGGGCTCGGGGGGGTCGTCCCCCCCGGAGCCAGCAGAGCCCAGGAGCCGACGTACGGTTCTTCTCGCCGGCCGGCGAGGCCGTCGGCTCGGAGCGGCGCGACGCCGCCGTCTTCCGCTGGATGAACGGGTTCGCCGCGATCGGCGCCCCCGAACAGGTGGACCGGCTGGAGGTCAGCTGCCTGATCCAGGCCACCGAAGCCGGCACCTACCAGCTCGGCGTCACCGGCATCGGCCGGTTCCGGCTGCTCACTGACGAGGCCGTGCTCTTCGACGAGACGCTGACCGTGCGCAAGGGCGCGGACGTCGGCGAGACGCTGATGGCCCCGCCCGTTCGGCTGGCCCCGCTGGCACTGGCCGCGGGGCAGTCGGTCACGGTCCGGCTCGAGCACGACGTGCACACCTCGCCGATGGCGACCTTCGGCACGTTCTTCCAGCTCCTCCTGGAACCGCCGCACGGCACCGACGACGAGGAGATCGAAGCGGCGGTCGCCCTGGCGGCCGGCAGCGACGTGGCCGTGGTGGTGGTCGGCACCACCGCCGAAGTGGAGAGCGAGGGCTTCGACCGCACCTCGCTCGCGCTGCCCGGGCGGCAGGACGAGCTCGTCCGCAAGGTGGCCGCGGCCAACCCGCGGACCGTCGTGGTGGTCAACTCCGGCGCCCCGGTCCTGCTGCCCTGGGCCGACCAGGTGGCCGCGGTGCTGCTGACCTGGTTCGGCGGGCAGGAGTTCGGCAACGCGCTGGCCGACGTCCTGCTCGGCGAGGCCGAACCGGGCGGGCGGCTGCCCACGACCTGGCCCGCGAGCGAGGACGGCCTGCCGTCCGCGCAACCGGACGACGGGGTCCTCACCTACACCGAGGGCCTGTTCACCGGCTACCGCGCCTTCGACCGCGACGGGCGCGAGCCGCTGTTCCCGTTCGGCTACGGCCGCGGTTACACCACCTGGTCCTACGACTCGATCACCGTGGACTGCGACGAAGCCAACCCGGCAGGCAAACCGGGTGTCGCGGTGTGCGTGGAGGTGCGGAACACCGGCTCCCGGCCGGGCCGCGAGGTCGTCCAGGTTTACGCGTCGCGTCCGGACTCGGCGGTCGAGCGCCCGGTCAGGTGGCTGGCCGGCTTCGCCGCGGTGGACGCGGACCCCGGCGAGACGGTGACCGTCGGGATCCTGCTGCCCGAACGCGTCTTCCAGCACTGGGCCGACGGCGGCTGGACGCTGGAGGCTGGGACCTTCGCCCTCGCGGCGGGCTCGTCCTCGGCGTCCCTCCCGCTCACCGGCGGCGTCACGCTCAAGTAGGGATGCGGCTCACCGCCCGGCGGCTCAACCGGGCCACGCTGGCCCGGCAGCTGCTGCTGCGCCGCGAGCCGCTGGAGGTGGCCGAGGCCGTCCGGCGCGTGGTGGCGTTGCAGGCCCAGGAGGCGGCATCGCCGTACCTGGCCCTGTGGAACCGGCTCGCGCCGTTCGACCCGGCCGGCCTCGACGCCGCGTACGCGGGTCACGAGGTGATCAAGGTCACGCTGATGCGGATGACCCTGCACGCCGTGGCCGCGGCGGACTACCCGCCGTTCCATCGCGCGATGGCGGCGTCGCTGCGCGCCGCCCGGCTGTACGACCGCCGCTATACCCAGACCGGGCTGTCCGCCGCCGACGCCGATGCCCTGATCCCGCACCTGGTGGCGTTCACGGCGGAACGCCGCACCAACGCGGAGTGCGAGGCGCTACTGAACGCGCGGCTCGGGGCGGACCAGCCGAGGGCGTGGTGGGCGCTGCGCACGTTCGCGCCGGTGGTGCACGCCGTGACCGGAGGACCGTGGTCCTTCGGTTACCGGCCGTCCTACCTCGCCGCGCCGCTCCCGGACCAGGCGCCGGACGGCGGGGAGACCTGCGTGCAGCACCTGGCACGGCGCTACCTGGAAGGGTTCGGCCCGGCCTCGGCGGCCGACCTCGCTCAGTTCACCCTGCTCACCCGGTCCGCGGCCAGGGACGCCCTGGACGCCATGGCCGGGCAGCTCGAGCGGCGGGAGGGACCGGACGGCAGCGTGCTATTCGACGTGCCCGGCGCGCCGCTTCCCGGCGAGGACACGCCGTGCCCGCCGCGGCTGATGGCGATGTGGGACAGCGTCCTGCTCGCCTACGCCGACCGCAGCCGCGTCATCCCGCCCGCGTACCGCCCGCTGGTCATCCGGCGGAACGGTGACGTGCTGCCCACGCTGCTGGTCGACGGCCACGTCGCCGGGGTGTGGCGCCCGGCCGGCGGCGGCGTCGAGGCGACGGTCTTTCACCAGATATCCGAACGGGCCTGGCAGGAGCTCGCCGAAGAGGCCCGCGCCCTGGTCTCGTTCCTGGCCGCGCGCGACCCTGCGGTCTACCGCCGCTTTGCGCACTGGTGGAAGGAACTCCCGGCCGCCGAGGTCCGCCTCCTGCCGGGCTGAGGCTCAGCGGAGCTGCCCGGCCGCGACATCTATAAGTAACGTCCTCCGCACTCGTTACTGGCCGCGTAACAACCGGGAAATACTCCCGAAACCCGCGCATGGGACACATGCCTTGCAGGAATACGGAGCGGCCGGGGTGGAGCCAGACAGCACGTTGGACCCCAGAAGGCCTGTTTGCCCCATGGAGGCATAGTGAATCCCTATCCCAGCTGGCTTAACGCCGGGGATAACTCCTGGCAGATGACCGCTGCCACGCTGGTCGGGCTGATGTCCATCCCGGCCCTGGCCGTCCTGTACGGCGGCCTCGTCCAGAAGAAGTGGGCGATCAACACCGTGATGATGGTGTTCACCACCTTCTGCCTGGTCCTGATCACCTGGGTGCTGTGGGGCTACAAGCTGGGCTTCGGCACACCGCTCGTGAACACGTTCCTCGGTGTACATGGGGGTTTCCTAGGTGATCCGAGGACGGTGCTCGGGCACAACGCCCTGCAGGGACAGGCGAACATCCCGCTGCTCAACGGCCTGATGCCGAACTTCCGCATACCGGCGGGATCGGTCATCTACTTCCAGTTCGTGTTCGCGGCCATCACCCCGATCTTGTTCATCGGCAGCGTGATCGGCCGGATCAGCTTCAAGGTCTGGCTGGTCTTCGTGCCGCTGTGGATCACGTTCGCCTACTGCGTGAACGCGTTCCTGCTCTGGGGCGGCGGCTACTGGGCGGGCAAGGGCGCGCTGGACTTCTCCGGCGGCTACGTCATCCACCTGGCCGCCGGCACGTCCGGCTTCGTCGCCGCCGCGGTGATCGGCCCGAGGCTCAAGCGCGACCGCGAGCGCGCCATCCCGAACAACCTCCTGTTCGTCGCAGTCGGCGCCGGAATCCTGTGGCTCGGCTGGAACGGCTTCAACGGCGGCGACCCGTACTTCGCGGGCGCGGACGCCGCCTCCGCGATCGTCAACACCAACCTCGCCACCGCGGTAGCCATGATGACCTGGATCATCATGGACATGACGCTCAGCAGCGAGAAAAAGCCCACGTTCCTCGGCGGTCTGAACGGCATGATCTGCGGCCTGGTGGGCATCACCCCGGCGGCCGGCTACGTGAACGGCTTCGGCGCCATCGTGATCGGCCTGGTCTGCTCCGCGATCGTCTGGGTGGCCTGGTACTACCTGCCGAAGTACGTGTGGCCGTTCAACAAGGTGCTGGTCGGCCTGCTGGCCGACCCGAACATGATCGTCTACCTGGGCCTCGGCAAGAACCCGTCGATCAGCGGCACGGGCTTGTTCTACGGCCACCCGCACCAGCTGCTGGTCCAGCTCGAGGCCGCGCTGACCATCATCATCTGGGACGCCGTGGTCACGTTCGTCATCCTCATGGTCATCAAGCACGTGTTCAGGATGAAGCTCCGGCTGCCCGACGACGCGCTGGCGATCGGCGACGTCGCGGTGCACGGCGAAGAGGCGTACCCGTCCGACGAGCTGGTCGGCGTGGGTACCTCGATGGCCGACGAGGTGTCACCGACCCCGCCCGACGGCAAGGTGCCCGAGAAGGCCGCCAAATCCGCGGGCGACGACGCCTAGCCTGCTCCGTTCAGAGCCTGCGCCGCGTGCGGCCGCGGCGTAAAACCGAACGCGCGCCCGGGTGTACCCACCCGGGCGCGCGATCGGCGTCCAGGCATAAGTGCCCGCGGAAGGCCTCCTCCAGCCACCAGGAGCCGTGCGCCGACGTGACCTTGGCGTCGATGAGCAGCGGCCGCTCGCGGGAGCCGGCCAGCCAGTCGCGCACCGGCGCCAGGTCCGCCGGGCCGCGCACGGTCACTCCCTCGAACCCGAACCCGCGGCCGATCGCGGCGATGTCAGCCGGCGGGAAGCGAACGACATCGAGGGGATCGCCGTCCGGCCCGAAGTGGTGCACTTCCGCGCCGTACGCCTCGTCGTCGTAGACGATCACCACCATCGGCAGCCCCAGCCGCGTGACGGTCTCCAGCTCGCTGACGCCCATCAGCGCGCCGCCGTCGCCGAGCGCGGCTACCGCCAGCCGGTCCGGCCGGGCGATCGCGGCCCCGATCGCCGTGGCCAGGCCGAGCCCGATCGACTGGAACGCCTGCGTAAAGCAGAAGCCCGCCTCGTCGGGAACGGACAAGAACATGCTCGGGTAGCCCATGAAGTTACCCGAATCGACCGCCACGGTCCGCTCCGCGGGCAGCAAGTCGTCCAGCGCGATGGACAGCGTGCGCGGGTCGATCCGCTCCCCGTCGCTCTCGTCGGAGTACGGCACGTCCCGCCAGCATCCCTGGCCGGCGATCAGGGCCCGTACCTCCGGCGACCGGTACCCCGTCGCGCCGGGCGACCCGCCGAGCGCGTCCGCGACCGCGCGCGCCGTCTCCGCCACGTCCCCGGGCACGCCGAGGTGTACCGGCCGGTGCATCCCGAGCGCGGCCGGGTCGTCGTCCACCTGGACCAGCGTGGCCTGCGGCGGGATGAGCTTGCCGTGCCGCGTCGTCCACATGTTCAGCGAGCAGCCCCAGCCCGCGATGACGTCGGCATCGCCGATCAGCCCGGCCGCCAGCGGGGTGGCGAACCCGCCGCTCACGTCCAGGTTCCACGGGCTGCCGCGGAACAGCCCCTTGGCCACCGCGGAGGTGGCCAGCAGCGCCCCGCACGCCTCGGCCAGCCGTTCCAGCTCGGCCGCCCGGCCCCGGGCCCCCCGGCCCGCGATGAACACCGGCCGCCGTGCCCCGCGCAGCACCTCGGCCAGCGCCGTGACCGCCTCGGCGGCCGGGGCGGTCGGGTAGGCCCGACGCAGCGCCGGTACCGGCCCCGGTTCACACGCCACGTCCTGGACATTCAGCGGCAGGGCCAGGATCACCGTCCGGCGGCCGAGCGCCGTGGCGTAGGCGCGGTGCGCGTCGGCCACGGCCGAGGCGGGGGAGTAGAGCCGCTCGCCGACCGCGCCGACCGCGGCCGCCAGCCCGGCCACGTCGACGTGGAAGTTGGACCGGATCTCCGGGGCCTCGGCCGCCAGGACCAGCAGCGGGGTCCGGCTCTTGGCTGCCTCGGCGATGCCGGTCATCGCGTTGGTCAGCCCCGGACCCTGATGCACGGTGACCACGCCGGGAACCCCGGTGGTCCTGGCCCAGGCGTCGGCCATCACGGCGGCGCCGCCCTCGTGCCGGGCCGCGACGAACCTGGCCCCGCCGGCCACCAGCGCGTTGGTGACGTGAAAGTTGCCGCTGCCGACCACGCCGAACACGGTATTCACCCCGAGCCCGGCCAGCCCGCGGCCGACCGCCTCCGCGACCCGCATGCTCAGGAACGCTCGACCAGCGCCAGCGCGCGGCACGGGGACCCAGAGCCGCCCACGATGGGCAGCGGCCCCGCGATCACGACCGCGCCGGTGACCGGCAGCCGGGCCAGGTTCCGCAGCTGCGTGAGGCCGTACTTGCCCGCCCCGAGCAGCATCGAATGGCAGGGGAACGGCGGGTCGAAAGAGTGCGCCGCCCCGGCGTCGGTGCCCACGGTCTCGGTGCCCAGCCCGATCACCGGCGACTGTTCGGCCAGCCATTTGGCGCAGGCGACGCTGATACCCGGCGTGTGCGGGCCGGTCTCGTTCGCGTTGAGGAATTCCGCCTGGCCGCCGGACCGGGCGTCCCAGCCGGTCCGGTACAGCAGCCAGCCCTCGGGCAGCGGCCCGTGCTCGGCTTCCCACTGCTTGACGTGCTCGATCTCGAGCAGGAAATCCGGGTCAGCGGCCGCCTCGGCGCTGAAGTCGAGCACCACGGCCGGGGCGATCATCCGTGCCGCCGGGACCTGTGCCGCGTCCTGGCCGTCCTTGCCTGTCACCCAGTGCACCGGGGCGTCGAAGTGGGTGCCGGTGTGCTCCCCGGTCACGATGTCATTCCAGTACCAGGCGGGGCCGCGGTCGTCGTAGTGGCTGATCTCGGTCAGCCCGAAGCGGGCCGTGTTGCCGAACGGCTCGGGCAGCTGGATTATCGGCGTCTCGGAACTCAGCGGCGCGGTGAGATCGATCACCTCGACGGAGCTGTCGCGGATGGCGTCGGTCAGGGCCTGCAGCACAGACATGGTGCTCCTTCTCTCAAGCTCTCAAGCGTTCTCAGCTACCCGAAGCTTTCCCCATGATCGCCCTGGCCGGCTAGTCCCCGCGCCGATCTTGCCCGGACCGGATTGATACCGTTCCCGCCGTCGTTTACTGCTTGGGAACCTGCCGGACCTGACCCTCGGAGTGACAGCATGACCAAACCCGTCGTGATGGCATCGACCCTGGTCACGGACGACCGCGTGCCGATCGAAGCCATCCACATGCCGGGTAACTCAGATCTCGCGATCGTGGTCGCGCACGGGTTCACGCTGTCGTGGCAGCGGCCCAACGTCTGGCGCATCGCCAACCGGCTCAACCGGATGGCCGGCGTACTCACCTTCGACTTCCGCGGCCACGGGCGCTCCGGCGGCCTGTCCACGCTCGGCGATCGTGAGATCAACGACCTCGACGTGGTGGTGCGCTGGGCTCGCGAGCTCGGCTACCAGCGGGTCGCCGCGGTCGGCTTCTCGATGGGCGCCTCCATCGTGCTCCGGTACGCGGGCCTGGTCGGCGGGCTGGACGCGGTGGTCTCGGTCAGCGGTCCCGGCCGCTGGTACTACCGCGGCACACAGTCGATGCGGTGGGTCCACCGCGCGGTCGAACACCGCGTCGGCCGGTACGTCACCCGCCGGTGGCTGAGGACTCGGATTAGCCCGGAAGGCTGGAAGCTGGTGCCGGTACCTCCGGCCGAGGCGGCCGCGCAGATCTCGCCGGTGCCGCTGCTGATCGTGCACGGGGAGAAGGACCACTACTTCCCTTCCGAGCACGCGCGCCAGCTCTACATGGCGGCCGGGGAACCCAAGGAGCTCTGGCTCATACCGGACATGGGCCACGCCGAGTCCGCCTGCGGCCAGGAACTGGTCGACCGCATCAGTCGCTGGATCAGCCAGGCCACGGCCCCGGCCCGCCCCCGCGATAACCAGGACCAGGGCGTCTCGACGTCCCCGGACGAGCCGGACGCGCAGACCCCCAACGCCGCCGCCTAGCCGCCGGGGGCCAGCCGCCCGATGCGGATGCGACCGAACCTTAACCGAATAGTTTCTTAGCATCCCTCATGATGTTGGCATGGCAGAAGCGTCGGGAGGGCGAGCGCTCCGGCCGTTTCCCGCACTTGACCCCGAACCGCCCAGGCGCCTGACCTGGCGCAGCCTGCGCTGGCCCGCCGTGGCCTGCCTGGCCGCCGCGGCACTGGCTGCGGCGTTCCTGACCTGGCCTTCGTCGTCGCAGTCAGCATCCAGGCCAGCCCGGGCCCCCTTCGCCGACCGTGACGGCCTGGTGGTGTTCGAGCAACAGCCCAGCGGGATGCTCGGCACCGCCGCCCCGGATGGAAGCCACCTGGTGACGCTGAGGCAGGTCGGCGCCCTGCAGGGCACCGACCTTCCGGTCGCCGCCGCCGACGGGCGTCACCTGGTGAATCTCGAAGGGCAGCTGGTAACCATGGGACCGGCGGGCCCCACGTCCGTCAGCGACCTGGGGGCAAGCGCGGGCCTGGGCGCCACGGACCAGGGAGCAAGTTACGGCTGGGCGGATGCATCGTTCGCCGACGGCAGCAGGTACGTGGTCGCGACCACGTGTCACCTGGCCAGCCCCGCGAGCCAGTCCTGGGTCGCGGACCTCATCCTGGCCGCTGGCGGGAAGGGTCATATGCTCGGCACGGTCACCGACGCGGTCGGCGACCCGGGCTCCGCCGCGGCCATCGTGTCCGTGCCGGTCAGCGCGTCGGCGGCATCGTCTGCATTCCAGTGCTTCAGCACGGATACAGCACCGGACCGGGCCGTCGAGCTTCGGGTGCCGGGGCACGGGAACCGCACCCTCGTCACCGCCGCCACGCTCAAGGCCACACTGGGCTGGCCGTCGGCGATGCCGATCCAGCTATCCGTGGATCCGGGCCCCGGCGGGAGCAGGCTGGCGCTGCGCGTCCTGGAGGACACCCCGCTCGGGACGCAAGTCCCGCGGCTGGCCGTCGTGGTGATCAGCCGGGTGGGCCGGATCCTGGCGCACATGCCCCTCCCGGCGGCCACCAGCATCATGCAGTGGTCACCGGACGGGCAGCGGATCGCCTTCTGCCCGGCCAGTCCGGGTACTCCGTCCAGTGTCACCGTCTGGTCCGTGGGCCGGGGGAGTAGGACGATCGTGCTCCCCGGGCACCACGACGTGGGGTGCAACCAGCTGCTATGGTCGCCGGACGGGAGCCAGCTCATCTATTCGGCATGGGCGACCGACCGGGGCCTGACCCAGGCTGACAAGCTGCAGCACGGCTGGACGGTGATCGACCTGCGCTCCGGCCGGGTGCATGACGTCACCGCGCCCGGCCAGCCGGCCGCATGGCTGCCGGGCACGGCGGAGAAGAGCCGGTGAGCCTGGTCGCGGGGACCTTGCGCGGGGCGTGGCGACGGGCCGGGGTCTCGCTCGGCATCCTGCTCGTCGCGACGGTCGCGTCCGCCGCCGCGGCCGCCGGGCCGGCCTACGACGCGGCCGCCCGCGCGTCCATCCTGCAAGACAACCTGCACGACCAGCCCCCCATCGCGCGGACCGTGGAGGTTGACGGCAGCGGGCCGGTGGTCGGCCTTGCCGACAGCCTGAGCGCCCAGGTGACCAGTGTCCTGGCGGCACAACTGGGCGGGCTCGCGGTCGTGAACCGACTCTTCCAGCCTCCGGTGCAGGCGATCCTGGCCCAGGTCAGCACGGGCGGTCACGTCACGCCACTCACCTGGCGCACCGACGCGTGCACGCACCTGCGGCTGACCGCGGGCTCCTGCCCGCGCGAGGCACGCCAGGTGCTGGTGAGCACCTCCTACGCCCGGCTCAGCCATGTCCGTCCCGGCGACACGATCGCCACCGCCTCGGGATATGGCCGCCTTACCGTCACCGGGGAGTACGCGGTCCCGTCCGGTCCGCAACTCGGGGCCGCGTACTGGCTGAACGCCGAGTGCGCCGACTTCATCTTCGAGAACGCGAAGTGCCTCCGGAGCCCCCCACCCTGGGACGCGATGTTCACGGCGGCGGCCACCTTCGCCAACGCGCCGTCCAGCGAGCAGGGCAGCGCCACGGTTCTCGACGTGCTCGCGCCGGGTCGTGTACGGCCGACGGACCTGCCGGCCCTCAAGACGGCGGTGAACGAACTGCTCACCGACCCGAGCCTCCAAGAACTCAACGCGAGCCCGACCAGCTCCATCCCGCAGCTGACCGACCAGATCGGCGCCAGCTGGCGGCTGCTGGACGTACCGGTCTTCCTGATCACCTGTCAGCTCCTGCTGCTCACCTGGCTCCTGCTCTTCCTCATCGTCACCGAGGCGGCCGAAGCGCGCGGCGGGGAGGTCGCGCTGGCGAAACTGCGCGGTCACGGCCGCCTGAGCACCGTCACGTTCGGCCTGTCCGAGCCGGTGCTGCTGCTCGCCATCGGACTTCCGGCCGGCCTGCTCGCGGGCTGGGCGGCCGCCGCGGGCCTGGCCCGGATCCTGCTGCGGCCCGGCACGCACGCCGGGCTGCCGGCGCTCGCGATCGCCGCCGCCGCGGCCGCCACGCTCGGCGGCCTGGTGGCGACGGTACTCGCCGCCCGGCGCGCCCTGGTCCGTCCGGTCACCGAGCAATGGCGGCGTACGGCCCGCGCCGTGGACCGCGGCTGGGTGCTCGACGCGGTGCTGCTCACCGGGGCGCTGGCCGGGCTGGCCGAACTGATCGCCGCCGGGGGTGTGACGTCGGCGCGGTCGGGCTCGCTGGGGTTGCTCGTTCCGGGGCTGCTGGGCCTCGCGGCGGCCGTGGTCGCCTCGAGACTGCTTCCGGTCGCCTGCGGGCTCGCGTTCGCCGCCACGCGCCGGCGCGGCGGGACCGGGCTGTTCCTCGCCGTGCGGCACATCGCCCGCCGTCCCGGCGGGACGAGGACCACCATTGTCCTCACCGCCGCGTTCGCGCTGGCTACGTTCGCGATCGCCGCCTTCTCCGTGGACCAGCGCAACGTCAACCGGGTCGCCACCACGCAAACGGGCGCCGCGGCGGTGCTGACCGTGACGGCTCCGGCCCGGCAGGATCTGGGAACGATCGTCGACCGCATCGACCCGGGCGGCGGCCAGGCCGCCGCCGTGGACCGCTATGCGGGCGGCACGGACAACGGCTCGGTGCTGCTGGCCGTGCAGCCGGAACGGTTCATGCGGATCGCGCTGTGGCCATCGGGCTCGCTTGACCGGCCGCCCGCGTCGATCGGCGCGGCGCTGGATCCGCGCGTCCCCCCCGCCGTCACGCTGCCGGCCGGGTCCGCGGCGGTGCGGGTCCGGGTCACCGGCCCGACCGGGATCGCGCCAGGGACCGATCTCACCCTCTGGGTCGTACCGGTCGCCGCGCAGGACGGCGGCCAGGTACCGGTCAGCCTGGGCGCCCTGCACCAGGGCTTGCTGTCCGCCGCGGTCACCGGATGCCCGTGCCAGGTGACCGCGATGAGCATCGACGCGTCGACCGTCACACCCGGCGTGAAACACGGCAGCGTGACGCTGTCCGGCCTGTCCGTACGGACCACCGGCGCCTGGACTGGGTTGCCGGCGCTGGCGAGCACGGCCGGCTGGGCGGCGGGAGCCGAGGACCCGGTCGGCTGCTCCACTACCGACGGCCAGGTCCAGGCGGGGCCGTCCGGCCTGCGCTGGTCGTTCCGCTCGGGGAGCGCCTGCAGCCCCGCCTTCCGCCGGGTGGACACCCCAGCCACACTGCCTGCGCTGGTGTCGAGTCAGCTCACCAGCCGTCTCCAGACCTTCCCGACGGTGGGGCTTGATGGCCGGCAGCTCCTGGTGAGGCCCGTGGCACTGGCCGCCGCAGTGCCCGGCGCGCCCGCGGTCGGCGTCGTCGTCGATCGCACGTACGCGCAGCGGAAGGCCTTCTACGCCGACGACAGCCTCGTCACCGAGCAGGTGTGGGTGGCGCCGGGGTCGCTCGCATCGGTGCGCGCCAGGCTCGCCGCGGACGGCGTGAAGATCGAGGGCGTGGCCACGGCGGCGGATGCCGAGGCGGTGCTCATGCGGCAGGGTCCCGTGCTGGCCAGCGTGCTGTTCCTGGCGGCCGCGGCGGCTGCCGCGCTGCTGGCCGGGGGTGCCGCTGTGCTCGGCCTCTACCAGGCCGGCCGCCGGCGGAGCTATGAGTACGCGGCCCTGATCGCCGGGCGCGTTCCGCGCAGGTCGCTGCGTGCCTCCGTGTTCATCGAGCAGTCGGTCGTCCTCGGTTTCGGCGCGGTGACAGGGGTGGCGGCCGGCATCGGGTCGGCCGTCCTGGTGCTGCGCAACCTGCCGGTGTTCCTCGCCCCGCCGGCGGCGCCGTCGCTGCTGTTCGTCCCGTCGGCCACGCAGGTCGTGGTCCCGCTGGTGGTCACCGTGGCGCTGCTGGCGGTGGCCGTCGCGGTGGCCACCGTGCGGCTGATCCGGTCGGCCCGGCCCGAACTGCTCAGGGAGGCGCCGCCATGACCGCCCCGGCTGCGCCCGCCGTCCGCTGCGAGAACCTGGTGCACGTGTACGGCACCCCGGGCAATGAGGTGGCCGCGCTCAGGGGAGTGGATCTGGTCATCGAGCCGGGTGAGATGGTGGCGCTGCTCGGCCCGTCGGGCGCGGGGAAGACTACCCTGCTGTGGCACCTGGCCGGGCTGCTCAAGCCCACCGCGGGAACGGTCGAGGTCGGCGGTCGGCCGCTCTCCGGGTTCAGCGGCCGGGCGCTCACCAGCATGCGGCTGCGCGAGGTCGGCCTCCTGCTGCAGAATCCAGCCAGCAACCTGCTGCCGAGCCAGTCGGCGACGGGCAACGTGCTCTTCGCCCAGGCGCCGACCCGGCGCAGTCGCCGGGTCAAGCGCCGCCGGGCCGCCGGCCTGCTGGATCGCGTGGGTCTGGCGAGCGTGGCGCACCGGACCGCCGGACTGCTGTCGGGCGGCGAGCAGCAGCGGCTCGCGGTCGCGGTCGCGCTGGCCAACGGGCCGCGGCTGCTGCTGGCGGACGAACCAACCAGCCAGCTCGACCCGGAGTCCGCCGGTGACGTGATCGAGCTGATCCAGGCCGCCAACGCGAGCCTTGGCACTACCGTCGTGGCGGTCACCCACGATCCCGAGGTTGCCGCGGCGCTCGGGCGCACGATCACGATCAGGGACGGGCGCGTGGGCGCGGCTGGCCACGGGGGCCGTGAGTTCATGGTGGTCGGCAAGGACGGCACGGTAACCCTGCCGCCGGATCTGCTCGATGAGTTCCCGCCCGGCTCACTCGCCACCGCCAGCCGCGCCGAGGGCGGGGTGCTGCTGCGCCGGGTCGACCCTGGCACTATCGGCGACGAGGAGGAGGCATGAGCCTGCTGCAGGCCGAAGGCCTGCGCTTCGAACGCGGCGGGCGGGTTATCTTCGAGGGCGTCAGCCTGTCCGTGCGGCCGGGCGACCGGGTGGCGGTTACCGGTCCGTCGGGTCAGGCAAGACCAGCTTGCTTTCGGTGCTCGCCGGCTTCGCCGCTCCCGCGGCGGGAACGGTGCGGCGCGGCGGAGAACTGGTGACAGCGGGCACGCTGCCCGCCCGCACCGCCGCGGTGCTGCAGGGTTACGGGCTGGTTTCGCTGCTGACCGCGGCGGAGAACGTGGAGATCATGCTGCGGGCCGGGGGCATGCCCGCCGGGCGGGCCATGGCGACCGCGAACACCGCGCTCGCCGAGCTCGGCCTCGGCGACTACGGAGACCATCTGGTGCAGGAATTGTCGGGCGGCCAGCAGCAGCGCGTCGCGGTGGCGCGGGCCCTGGCGGCGCGGCCGGAACTGCTCATCGCCGACGAGCCGACCGCCGAGCAGGATGCGGTCACCCGCGAACTCGTGCTGGCCCGGCTGCTGGGCGTCGCGGCGGACGGCGGCGCGCTCGTGCTTGCCACCCATGATCCCGAAGTCGTCGCGCGCTGCGACCATGTGGTCAGCCTCGCCCGGCACCTACCCGCACGCGCCGTGGCAGGCTAGCCCCGGCGGTGACTTTCTTTCCTGAAAACCATGAAAGAATGTCGACTTAAGTCCGTTAACGGATTTTTGATGGCCGGGCATTGATATTTATGGCTCGTTAACATGGTCACCGCTAGGTTAAGAGCCGATGTCGTATGCGGGATATCGACGGAAGGCTGAGTAATTCACGAACCGGTGCTTTCCGTACGGCTTCTTCGCACCCAATCAACAGGGAATGACTAACGGATCTCGAGACACCTTGGGGGATGCCCGTCATAAGGGTTGAGGAGCGAAGGTAACACTAATGAACAGGATCACCAGAGGTCTTATCCTCCGCTGGCGGTGGCGCCGGATTCTGGCCGCGGCGGCCCTGGTCGCCGGGGTGGGGTTCGCCGCCGTCCCGTCCCAGGCGGCCACGGCGGCCTCGTCCATCTGCCCGGACGCGAACGTGGCCGCGTTCGGGCCCAACGTCTGTGTCTTCACCGACACCATGAGCCAGGCGGCCATCCAGAAAGACCTCGACAGCATCGCCACTCAGCAGGTCCCGGTGGCTAGCCAGTTCAACAGCCAGCGGTACGCCGTGGAGTTCCGGCCCGGCACCTACGGGTCGGCCGGCAACCCGCTGGTCTTCCAGGTCGGCTACTACACCCAGGTCGCGGGCCTGGGCGCGATGCCGCAGGACACGGTGATCAACGGTGCCATCGACGTGTTCAACAACCTGTGCACCGCAGGCACCCAGGACTGCAATTCGGATGACAACTTCTGGCGGTCGCTGTCCAATCTGACCCTCAACGTGGACCTGCCAAGCTCGCCTCCGGCCTACGCGCCTCCGATCGTCGATCCGTTCGGTACCGGCTGCACCAACTCGGCGGAGATG
>WNGE01000040.1_pt1 | contig 138629 bp, 132 predicted proteins | sample 5400651 | NCBI WGS metagenome assembly WNGE01 (sample SAMN13153370, study PRJNA577476) | soil metagenome | isolation source: 60 cm soil or saprolite under grassland replicate 2 | place: USA:California | collected 2016-06-15 | reverse complement strand
CGACGTGCCACTCGAGGTGTCGGTCGGCGTCGGCCACAACTGGGACGCCGCCGACCACTGAGCCGCCCCGACACCGACGCACCTTCACGATCACGCGAAGGAGGTGCGGACGTCGGTCGCGCCCCGGGCGGTGGCGACGGCGGCGGCTTCGTCCTCGACGGCCGTGCGCGTCTTGGGCGCGAGCGGCTCAAACGCCGTCACCGTCACCTGCAGTCGGCTCCTGCCCGTCAGTTGGGCCCGCCACGTGCCGGCTATCTCGGTGCCGATGAGCAGCGCACCGGGCTTGGCGAGGGTCCGCCACACTTCGGCCTGCCGGTTCCGGTCCGGCACGAGCAGGTCCCGGTCGCGCGCCTGCAGATACGGATCCGACGGCGGGAGCAGCCGCACCACGTCGGGCTTGTCCGCGGTGCGCAGGCCCTCGACCGCGTCGGTCGGCAGCCAGGCCGGCCGGCCGTCCACGCGTACCTCGGTCAGGTCAGCGGGCCAGGCGCGCCTGGCCTCCTTCACCGTCGTGCCGAGGAACCTGGCCACCTCCGCCGCCGTGGCCGGGCCGAGCAGCCGCAGGTAGATCGCGAGGAATGCGTCGGTGCCGGCCGCTTCGACCGGCACCCCGGGCCACCCGTCGATCGGCGCGAGGGTGGTGCCGCCAGCGGGCTCGACTCGGACGCCCGCCGCCAGGCCCACCTGCTGGAACAGCCCGCCCGAGATGTGCTGCGCCTGGCACGGCTTGCACCAGTACGTGAGCGACGCCGGCACCCGCGCGCTGACCCCGGTGCTCACGTCGCCCTTGGCCATCGGTGCCCGGACTACCTCGTGCATGGCCCGCGCGGCCGCCGTGAACGCCGCGATGCCCAGCCGGGCGCCCTCCTTGATCTGCGTGACGGCGATGCGTGCGGTGGCGTCGGCGTCGCTGAGCGGCCACAGCGCCGCCGCAAGCGCGGTCAGGTGGGTGGACCGGTGCAGATGTGGGGCGCCGCGCGTGGTCCACACCAGGGTCAGGCCTTCCACGGCGTGCGACGTCCGCGCGGCCAGCGCCAGACGGGCCGAGCCGTACGGGGTGTCCTGCACGCCCAGGTCCAGCACCGCCGGGTCGGCAGTGGAGCGGTCGAACTGGTGCGCGGCGACCCGGTACGCGAGGACCTGTTCGCGGTCGACGTGGAGCATGCGCCCAACCTAGGACGGGATCTCCCGGATCGGAAACGGCCACCTCTACTCGGGTTTGTGCGCCACGAAGATGGCGGTGCCGGGGAAGACCTTCCCGCGCAGCGGGCTCCACTGACCCCAGATCTGCTCGTGCCCGGCCGGCCACTCCGGCTCCACGAGATCGGTGAGGACGAACCCGGCGGCGACGAGTTCCCGGATCCGGTCGCCGAGCGTGCGGTGGTGCTCGACGTAGGTCGCGACACCGCTCTCGTCGTACTCGACATAGGGGGTGCGATCGAAGTAGGAGTGCACCGCGACCAGCCCGCCCTCGCCCGGGTCGTCCAGGAAGATCCAGCGCATCGGGTGCGTGACAGAGAACACCCAACGGCCGCCGGGGCGCAGCACCCGAAACACCTCCCGCATCACGCCGGTGGAGTCATCCACAAAAGGCACCGCGCCGAAAGCAGTGCAAACCACGTCGAACCCACCCGAAGCGAACGGTAGCGCCAGCGCGTCGCATTGGACCAGCGGTACCCGTACCCCGGAGCGGTTTTCGGCGAGCCGCGCCTGCCGCAACATGCCGGCGGACAGGTCGGCGGCGACCACCTCCGCACCTTCCTTGACCAGCCACCGGGCGGCGGAGGCCGCACCGCAGCCGATCTCGAGGACGCGTCGGCCGGCGACCGGCCCGAGCAGGCGCGCGTCGGCCTCGCGCAGGCCCTCCGGGCACCAGACGAAGTCCACGTCGCCGAGAAACGCGCCGTGCTCGGCCTGGTATGCGTCCGCGTCGCCGTCCCACCAGCGGCGACTGGCCGTGCGGTTCTCGCCGGCAGTCACCGGCCGCCGGGTCACACCAGGCTCGTTCACAATCCGAAACCGTACGTCGGACGAAAGATCAGACAGATATTGCCATCGGGTGTGGGGGAGGGTTGGACCGTGTGGTATTGCGCACGGTAGGCTGTTCGATGCACTCGTGGGTCGCGTGTCTCGGCAGGGAGCAGACCCGCGGTCGTCAATACAGCCCCGATACCTCCTCTGGCTGGTGGGGCATGCCCGGCGACAAGTCCGCGAGGCACCACAGGTCACCGCCTGACACCCATCCGACCGGAGCAACAACCCACATGACGAGCAGCATCGAGGCCACCTCGAGCGCCCCCGCCGCCACCGGCGGCAACGCCGCCGCCAGCGGCAACAAGGTCACCGTCGACGACCTCGGCACGGAGGAGGCTTTCCTCGCCGCGATCGACGAGACCATCAAGTACTTCAACGACGGCGACATTGTCGAGGGCACCGTCGTCAAGGTCGATCGGGACGAGGTCCTGCTCGACATCGGCTACAAGACCGAGGGTGTCATCCCCTCGCGCGAGTTGTCGATCAAGCACGACGTCGACCCCGCTGAAGTTGTGTCGGTCGGTGACCACATCGAGGCCCTGGTTCTCCAGAAGGAGGACAAGGAGGGCCGGCTGATCCTCTCGAAGAAGCGCGCGCAGTATGAGCGGGCGTGGGGGACGATCGAGAAGATCAAGGAAGAGGACGGCGTCGTGCGCGGCTCCGTCATCGAGGTGGTCAAGGGTGGTCTCATCCTCGACATCGGGCTGCGCGGCTTCCTGCCCGCCTCCCTGGTCGAGATGCGCCGGGTCCGGGACCTGCAGCCCTACGTGGGGCGTGAGCTCGAGGCGAAGATCATCGAGCTGGACAAGAACCGCAACAACGTGGTCCTGTCCCGCCGCGCCTACCTGGAGCAGACGCAGTCCGAGGTGCGCACCGAGTTCCTGCACAAGCTGCAGAAGGGCCAGGTCCGCAAGGGCGTCGTCTCCTCGATCGTCAACTTCGGTGCGTTCGTGGACCTCGGCGGTGTCGACGGTCTCGTGCACGTCTCCGAGCTGTCCTGGAAGCACATCGACCACCCGTCCGAGGTCGTCGAGGTGGGCCAGGAGGTCGAGGTCGAGGTGCTCGACGTCGACCTGGACCGCGAGCGGGTCTCGCTGTCGCTGAAGGCGACGCAGGAGGACCCGTGGCGCCAGTTCGCGCGGACCCACGCGATCCACCAGATCGTGCCGGGCAAGGTCACCAAGCTGGTTCCGTTCGGTGCGTTCGTGCGCGTCGATGACGGCATCGAGGGCCTGGTGCACATCTCCGAGCTGGCCGAGCGCCACGTGGAGATCCCCGAGCAGGTCGTGCAGGTCGGCTCCGAGGTCATGGTCAAGGTGATCGACATCGACCTGGAGCGCCGGCGGATCTCGCTGTCGCTCAAGCAGGCCAACGAGGGCTTCGTCGAGGGTGAGGAGGCCTTCGACCCGACGCTCTACGGCATGTCGGCGACCTACGACAACGAGGGCAACTACATCTACCCGGATGGCTTCGACCCCGAGACGGGCGAGTGGCTCGAAGGCTACGACAAGCAGCGCGAGGAGTGGGAGCGGCAGTACGCCGAGGCCCGCCAGCGCTGGGAGGCCCACACCAAGCAGGTGCAGACGGCGCGTGCCGCCGAAGCCACCGCGGAGACTGCGCCGGCCGGCCCGGCCACGTCGACGACCCCGGCGCCGACCCGGACCGCCGAGGAGCCGAGTGGCACCCTCGCCACCGACGAGGCGCTCGCCGCGCTGCGCGAGAAGCTCGCCGGCGGCAAGAGCTGACCTCGTAGCACCGTCGCGTCAGCGGCCCCGGACCGGTTTCACACCGGACCGGGGCCGCTTCGCATTCGTGCCGTTTCGTATCCGTCCCGCGCGGCCGGGTCTCGTGGATCTTGGTAACTCCGACATCGAATGCGATGTTGGAATTACCAAGATCGCACTGTTCCCGGCGGGAAAGTGGCGGCTCCGGGCTACGGTGCCGCCGGGCACAGCGCGGCTCTGGGCTAGGGCGGCGGCCTCGACCGGCGCGGCCCCCGGGTCCAGCGCACCGCTCCGGGGTCGGCGCGCCCACGGTCCCCAACCCCGCGCCCACGGTCCCAACCCCGCGCCCCACGGTCCCAACCCCGCCGGCAACTCGTCCCATTTGTCCGCGGCGAGAACCGTCAGCAGGGATCCCGTAGACGTTGGTCGATCCAGTCCCGTTCGGCCGCCTCTGAGCGCGTTGCTTAGACCAACGTCGAAGCGAGGCGCGTCGAAGCGAGGCGCGTCGAAGGGAGGCGCGTCGAAGGGAGGCGCGTCGAAGGGAGGCGCGACGAAGAGGGCGGCGAACGGGCGTACTGAACAGGCGGCGACGGGGCGGTCGGGAGGCCCGGACCGGGCGCAGGTGCCAGCAGTACCGAAGGCCGGGATTGCCCATCGCGTACCCTCGGATTCCGTGCTGATAGTGGGACTCACGGGTGGGATCGGAGCCGGCAAGAGCGCGGTGGCCGAGCGGCTCGCGGCGCACGGCGCCATCGTGATCGACGCGGACCGCCTCGCCCGCGAGGTCGTCGCGGCGGGCACCGACGGGCTCGCCGAGGTCGTGCGGACGTTCGGCCCCGACATCAGAGCCAAGGACGGAAGCCTGGACCGGCCGGCGCTCGCCCGGCGCGTGTTCCACGACGACGCGGCGCGCCGCACGCTGCAGAACATCATTCACCCACGGGTACGCGCGCGGACCGCCGAACTGGTCGCCGCGGCGCCACCGGACGCGGTCGTGGTCAACGACGTGCCGCTGCTCGTCGAGGCCAACCTCCAGAACGCGTACGAGGTCGTCATCGTGGTCCTCGCCGACGAGGAGACCCGCATCGACCGGCTGGTCCGTGACCGGGGCATGTCGCGCGACGAGGCGACCGCCCGCATCCGGGCGCAGGCCACCGACGAGCAGCGCCGCGCGGTCGCCGACGTCGTCATCGTCAACGACGGCAGCCTCGACGAGTTGCACCGCCAGGTCGACGACGTATGGCGGAGCAGGCTCACATGACAGTTGTCATGGCCGTTTCACGATCGCCGGCACTACGCGGCGGCGCGCGGACACGCGATCCTCGTGCACATGACCGAAACCCCGTTCGCCATCGAAATCCGGGCGCTGCGCCGGCATTACGGCACCGTACGCGCCGTTGACGGCATCGACCTGACCGTCCGGCGCGGTGAGGTGGTGGCGCTGCTCGGCCCGAACGGCGCCGGCAAGACCACCACCCTCGACGCACTGCTCGGACTGTCCACACCCGACAGTGGCCGGATCGCCCTGTTCGGCGCGGCGCCGAAGGCCGCGATCGTCGCCGGCCGGGTCGGCGCGGTGCTCCAGAACGGCGCGCTGCTGGGCGACGTCACCGTCCGGGAGCTGGTCGGCGCGATGCGGGCCCTTCAGCCCCGGCCGGCCAGCCTCGACGAGGTGACCCGCGAGGCCGGGATCGCCGACCTCCTCAACCGCCGGGTGGACAAGCTCTCCGGCGGACAGGCCCAGCGGGTACGCTTCGCGCTCGCGCTGGTCGGCGCCCCCGATCTCCTCGTGCTCGACGAGCCCACCGCCGGGCTGGACACCGCCGCTCGGCGCGCGTTCTGGGTGGCGGTGCGCGGCTACGCCGCCAAGGGCCGCACCGTGCTGTTCTCCACGCACTATCTGGAAGAGGCCGACGAGGTAGCCGACCGGATCGTGCTGATCGCCGCCGGGCGGGTCGTCGCCGACGGGCCGACCACCGAGATCCGCGCCGTCGCCGCCGCCCGGCTGATCCGGGCCACGATCCCCGGCGTCGACGCCGGGCACCTGCGGTCGCTGCCCGGCGTCACCACCGTCGACCTGCACGGCAGCACCGTGTCGCTGCGCTCCACCGACTCGGACACGACCCTGCGGACGCTGCTCTCGGCGTACCCGACGGCTCGTGATTTTGACGTGACCGCGGCGCCGCTCGCGGACGCCGTGCTGGCCCTCACCGAAAAGGCTGGTTCCTGATGCTTGCGTACCTGCGCATGGAGGTCCTGCGGACGCTGCGCGCCCCGGCCTTCCTCGGCTACACGATCGGCTTCCCGGCGCTGTTCTACCTGCTGTTCACGACCGTGTTCAACCGTGGCGACACGGCGGCCGCGTCCTACGGCATGGTGTCGATGGCGCTGTACGCCGCAATCGTGGCGGCGCTGCCCGGCTTCGGCGCCCGGATCGCGCTGGAGCGCACCAGAGGCTGGACCCGGCAGCTGGCGTTGAGCCCGATGCGGCCGGCGGAGTACCTGTTCGTCAAGGTCGGGGCGGCGAGCCTGCTGACCGTCCCCGCGGTCGGGGCGATCCTGTTGCTCGGCCGCTTCGTCAACCAGGTGCACCTGCCGTTCACCAGCTGGCTCGGGCTGGTCGGCGCGCTGTGGCTGGCCTCGCTGCCGTTCATCGGGCTGGGCATCGTCATCGGGTACACGTTCCGCGACGAGCTGGCGCAGGGCGTGTCGATGGTGGCCATGTTCCTCCTGTCCATCGGCGGCGGTCTGTGGATGCCGGTGATGGTGTTTCCGCACTGGCTGGCCCGCATCGCCGAGGTGCTTCCCACCTACCGCGCCGGCGAGCTGGGCTGGTCGGTGATCGGAGCCACCCACGTGACAGGGACAGGTCTCGCGATCCTCGCTGGCTGGACCGTGTTGGTCGCGGTACTGGCCGGCTGGCGTTTCCACCGGGCAAGCTGACGATATGCCCGTCGACGACCCGCACTGGGGACCGCGCCAGTGGATGCGGGTGCGCCTGTACAGCTCGGCGTTCCTCGTGTTTCTGGCGTTCCCGGTGGTCATGCTGTTCGCAGACGGGCTGACCCCGAACGAGGGTTGGGAGCTGGCCGGCATCGTGGCCTTCGCCGCCTGCTTCCTCCGGGTGGTGTGGCGTTCGGTGCCGGTTCCCTACAGCAACCAGACGCCGTACGCCCTGGTCGCGCTGCTCCTGATCGGCGCGGCCCTGATCGTGCCGCTCGGCTTCGGCTGGCTGGTGGCGTTCGCGTTCTACGCCAACGCCGTGCTGCTGGTCAGCCTGGACCGGCGCTGGTGGCTGCCCACCCTCGGCACCGTCACCGGGCTCTACGTCGTGGTCGGCCTGGTCCTCAATCGCAACCTCGGTGCGGTGCTCGGCGTCGCGGTGCAGGTGGTTGCCATCGGCGGCCTGCAGATCGCGTTCTCCCGGCAGATCCTGGACACGGTCGCGCTGCGGCGGGCCCGCGCCGAGCTGGCGCGCCTGGCCGTCGCCGAGGAGCGGTTGCGCATCTCCCGCGACCTGCACGACGTCCTCGGGCAGCGGCTGGCCGCCGTCGCCCTCAAGTCGGAGCTGGCGGTCCGGCTGCTGCGTGCTGACCCTGACCGGGCCGAGGCCGAGATGACCGAGGTGACGAAGGTGGCGCGCGAGGCGCTCGACGACGTACGCGCGACCGTCGCCGGCTACCGCGACGTGTCGCTGGCCACCGAGATGCACACGGCCGTCGCGCTGCTCACCGCCGCGTCGGTCGAGGTCACCGCCTCGGGGGTACCGGTAGCTCTCGCGCCCGCCGTCGAGGAGGCGGCCGCCTGGGTGGTGCGGGAGGCGGCCACGAACGTGGTACGGCACGCGCACGCGCAGCGCTGCCGCATCGTGGTGGGTCGGGAGCGGGGCGGTGTCGTGGTGTCGGTGGCCGACGACGGGGTGGCGTCCGGCTCCGTGGTGTCGCCGGGCAACGGGCTGTCCGGGCTCGCCGAGCGACTGTCCGCTGTGGACGGCAGCCTGACGGTCGGGCCGGCCGACGGCTGGTTCACGGTGCGGGCGATGATCCCCACGTGATCCGCATCCTGCTCGCCGACGACCAGCACCTCGTACGGGGTGCGCTCGCCGCGCTGCTGGCGCTGCAGCCCGACTTCGAGGTCGTGGCCGAGGTGGCCGACGGTGCCGCGGCCGTGGCAGCCGCGGTTTCGCACGCTCCCGACATCGCGCTGCTCGACATCGAGATGCCCGGGCTGGACGGCATCGAGGCCACCGCGCGGATCCGGTCGGCCGCTCCGGGCGTGCGGGTGCTGATCCTGACCACGTTCGGGCGGCCCGGGTACCTGCGCCGGGCGATGGACGCCGGGGCGCGCGGGTTCGTGGTCAAGGACGCGCCAGCAGACCGGCTGGCCACCGCGGTACGCGACGTGCACCTGGGCCGGATCGTCGTCGACCCGGAGCTCGCGGTGGCGTCGCTGTCGAGCGGGCCCTCGCCGCTGACCGAGCGGGAGCGCGAGGTGCTGCGGGCCGGTGCGGACGGGGTCACTGTCGCCGAGGTGGCGTCCCGGCTGGTGCTCTCGGAGGGTACGGTCCGCAACTACCTGTCCAGTGCGATCGGCAAGACGGGCGTCCGCAACCGCGTCGAGGCGACGAAAATCGCCCGCGACCAAGGATGGCTGTAGCAGCAGGCCCAAGTCACGGTACGGCGCTCGCGGCGGCCGGTCAGCGCGCGTGTGCGCGACCACAGCGGTGCGCCTCACCGGCCGGAGCCGGGGCTGCAAACCCGTTGTGCCGGGGGACGGACCGGTGTGGAGGTCCGTCAACTGCTCCCGGTCGGCCGCCGCGAGCGGCCTACGTATCGACGGTAACCCGGTGATCTTAGACACACAATCGTAATCTTGGAGCCGATCATGGACGCACAGTCCTCGGTCGGCGGTGACCTGCGGTTCCTGTCATACCCGCGGCGTACGGTTGTTTCCATGACGCTCGACATTCCTCGCCTCGACGGTCGGTTCGAGGTCGTCAGCGAATTTCAGCCGTCCGGCGACCAGCCGACGGCGATCGCTGACCTGGAGCGCCGGGTCCGCGCCGGCGAACGCCATGTGGTCCTGCTCGGCGCCACCGGGACCGGCAAGAGCGCGACCACCGCGTGGCTGGTCGAGCGAATGCAGCGGCCCACCCTCGTCCTCGCGCCCAACAAGACCCTCTGCGCGCAGCTGGCCAAGGAGTTCCGGGAGCTGTTGCCGCACAACGCGGTCGAATACTTCGTCAGCTACTACGACTACTACCAGCCCGAGGCATACATCCCGCAGACCGACACCTACATCGAGAAGGACTCCTCGATCAACGAGGAGGTGGAGCGGCTGCGGCACTCGGCGACGATGAGCCTGCTGACCCGCCGCGACGTCATCGTCGTGGCCACGGTGTCGGCGATCTACGGTCTGGGCACGCCGCAGGAATACCTGGAGCGGTCCGTGAGGGTGGCGGTCGGGGAGGAGATCGAGCGCGACAAGTTGCTGCGCCGGCTCGTCGACGTGCAATACGCCCGCAACGACATCGCGTTCAACCGGGGCACGTTCCGGGTGCGCGGCGACACCCTCGAGATCATCCCGGCCTACGAGGAGCTGGCGATCCGCATCGAGTTCTTCGGCGACGAGATCGAGCGGCTGTCCTATCTGCACCCGCTGACCGGCGAGGAGCTGCGTGAGACCGACGAGCTGCTCATCTTCCCGGCGACGCACTACGCGGCCGGGCCGCAGCGCATGGAGCGGGCGATCCGCGGCATCGAGGTCGAGCTGGCCGAGCGCCTCGAGGAGCTGGATCGCCAGGGCAAGCTGCTGGAGTCGCAGCGGCTGCGGATGCGCACGACCTACGACATCGAGATGATGCGCCAGGTCGGCTTCTGCTCCGGCATCGAGAACTACTCGCGGCACATCGACGGCCGGGCGCCGGGCAGCGCGCCCCACTGCCTGCTCGACTACTTCCCCGACGACTTCCTGACCGTCATCGACGAGTCGCACAACACGGTGCCGCAGATCGGCGGCATGTACGAGGGTGACGCGTCCCGCAAGCGGACGCTGGTCGAGCACGGGTTCCGGCTGCCCAGCGCCATAGACAACCGGCCGCTGCGCTTCGACGAGTTCACCGAGCGGGTGGGTCAGGTCGTCTACCTGTCCGCCACGCCGGGCCCATACGAGCTGCGGAAGACCCAGGGCGAGTTTGTCGAGCAGGTCATCCGCCCCACCGGCTTGGTCGACCCGGAGGTCGTGGTCAAGCCGACCAAGGGCCAGATCGATGACCTGATGCACGAGATCCGGGTGCGCACCGAGCGCAATGAGCGGGTGCTGGTCACCACGCTGACCAAGAAGATGGCCGAGGACCTGACCGACTACCTGCTCGAGCACGGCATCCGGGTGCGCTACCTGCACTCCGAAGTGGACACGCTGCGCCGGGTCGAGCTGCTCAAGGAGCTGCGGCGCGGCGACTTCGACGTGCTGGTCGGCATCAACCTGCTGCGCGAGGGTCTCGACCTGCCCGAGGTGAGCCTGGTGGCCATCCTCGACGCGGACAAGGAGGGCTTCCTGCGCTCCGGGACGAGCCTGATCCAGACCATCGGCCGCGCCGCCCGTAACGTCTCCGGCCAGGTCATCATGTATGCCGACAAGATGACGCCGTCGATGGCCAATGCGATTGACGAGACCAACCGGCGCCGGGCCAAGCAGGTCGCATACAACGAGGCCAACGGCCTCGACCCGCAGCCGCTGCGCAAGAAGATCCACGACATCCTCGACGACATCTACCGCGAGGCGGATGACTCCGAGGCACTGGTCGGCGGCGGGGGCCGGCAGATGAGCCGGGGCAAGGCGTCGGTGCCGGAGACGCGCAGCCGGGGCCGGGGAGCGGCCGCCAAGCCGGCGCGCGCAGGAATGGCGCGCGCCGAGTTGGCCACGCTGATCCAGGATCTCAACGAGCAGATGCTTGCCGCCGCCCGCGAGCTGCAGTTCGAGCTGGCGGCCCGGATCCGTGACGAGATCAGCGAGCTGAAGAAGGAGCTGCGCGGCATGGACGTGGCCGGCGTCCGATAGACCCCTGCCTACGTCACGACGTCGGTGAAGTGCTCCACCCGGGGCGCGCCGTCGAAGTAGGGGCCGATCAGGCCGCGCCATTGCTGGAAGCGCTCGGTGGCACGGAAGTTGTCCAGGTGCGCCTCGACCGAGTCCCACTCGACCAGCAGCACGAACCGGGTCGGCGTCTCCACGCCCCGGGTCATCCGGACCGAGCGGCAGCCGGGGGTGGTCGCCAGGACGGGGTACGCCTTCGCGTACGCCGCGGCGAACTCGTCCTCACTACCTTCCCGCACATCGATCAACGCCACCTCGAGCACCATGCGCGCAAGCCTGCCACGGCGGGAACGGGACGCCTACGGCGGGCCCTCGACCGCTAGGGTCGCGCCGGAAGGAAACGTGATCGAAGACGACCGGCTGCGTGACGGCGCTCACGTGAGGGCCTGGATGACCGGTCGGTTCCGGGAGGAGCTACGGCCGCAGTCGGCGCCGTGGATCGAGGCGACCGGCGGCTACCGTAGGCGCCTGAGCAGGGCATTGGCCGCCTGTGGTAGCGCTTGTGGTCGGCGGCTGGTCGCTCGCGGAGCCGTTCGTGCCGGCGGCTGAACGGATCGACAACGCACGGTAATGGGGAGGCCCCCTCGCGGTTGGCGCGACCGTAGGGGAGAATGGCTCAACAAGGAGGGGAGTATTCCCTCGCGACGACCTCGTCAACACGGTTGCCCCGGCCCCGGCCGGAAGCGCCCGGGGTCGCCGGTCGCCGGGTCACCTGCGGCGGGAGAGACCTCCGGAGTCACATAACCGCATATCGTCGTGTCCGGGCCTCGGCCCGGCGCCGCGGTGTGGTGTGCCTACCGGAGGAAATAAACGCATGAATGTCGCGGGCTCGGTCTGGGTCATCACACTCGTCAGTCTGACGGCCCTACTACTGTTCGACCTGGCAATCATCGGGCGCCGGCCGCACGAGCCCTCGTTACGCGAATCCGTGCTCTGGGTGATCTTCTACGTCGCGCTCGCCGGGATGTTCGGCCTGGGCATCTGGCTGACGGCAGGCGGTGACTACGCGGGCCAGTTCTTCGCCGGTTGGGTCACCGAGTACAGCCTGTCGGTGGACAACCTGTTCGTCTTCGTGATCATCATGGCGCGGTTCGCGGTGCCGCGCAGTGCCCAGCAGAAGGTGCTGCTTGTCGGCATCGTCCTGGCGCTGCTCATGCGCGGCGTGTTCATCGCCGTCGGGGCCGCCGCGATCAGCCGGTTCGACTGGGTGTTCTACCTGTTCGGCGCGTTCCTGGTATATACCGCCGTCAGGCTCGCGACCGGCGGGGAGAACGACGACGCGGACTTCAAGGAAAACGCGATCATCCGGTGGGCGCGCCGGGCGTTGCCGCTGTCGGACCGGTACAACGACGCGCGGATGACCATCCGGGTGCGCGGCCGTCGGCTGCTGACCCCGATGCTCATGGTCATGATCGCCATCGGTACGACGGATCTCATCTTCGCGCTCGACTCGATTCCGGCGATCTTCGGGCTGACCCAGGAGCCATACCTGGTCTTCACCGCCAACGTGTTCGCCCTGATGGGGCTGCGCCAGTTGTACTTCCTGCTCGGCGGGCTGCTCAACCGGCTGGTGTACCTGTCGGTCGGCCTCTCCGTCGTGCTCGGCTTCATCGGGGTCAAGCTGGTCCTGGAAGCCCTGCACGCCAACAACATCCCGTTCATCAACGGCGGGCGCCCCGTGCTGTGGGCGCCGCACCTGTCCATCGAGGTGTCGCTCGCGGTGATCATCGGAACGCTGGCGATCACCACCGTGGCGAGCGTCCTCAAGTCCCGCCACACCGCCCGCAAGGCGCTCGTCGGCGCCGCGGTCGCACCGGTCGCACCGGTCGCTCGTGGCGTGGTGCCGCGGGATGCTCAGGCCGCACGCGAAACGGACTGACTGACGTCCTCGTTCGCGATCTTGGATGGTTGTGCCACCTACAGGTCGCACAACTGTCCAAGATCGCAGTGGGTCGGGAGTGTGACGCGGCACACCGTCCCCGGCGCCCCGCCCGGTCGCCAGTGCCATCAGGCAAGCTGCTCTGCTGGGGGCACGGCGACAGGAGGTCGGAGTGGGTGAGCGCGGTCTGGGTCTGGTCGGGGCACCGAACGCCCGGGATCTGGGTGGCATCGTGACGGCGGACGGCCGGCGGGTACGCGCGGGTCTGCTGCTGCGGGCCAGCGCGCTCGGCCGGCTGTCCGACGCCGACGTCGCCGCCCTGGCCGAACGCAAGCTGGCCCGGGTCCTCGACCTGCGCGACGCCAGCGAGATCGCGACCGCCCCGCCCGACCGGCTGCCGGTCGATCCCGCGCCGCGGGTGCGCCACATCCCCGTCTTCGATCCGGAGCACCCGGTCTTCACGTACGTGTCCGCCGCACTGATGGGCCACGACGTCGCCGTGTACGAGGACGTCGCGCGAGACGGCTCGCCCGCCGCCATGCTGCACATCTACCGGTGGATGGTCGCCGACCCGGGAGCGCGGGCCGGTTTCGCCGCCGCGCTCACCGCGATCGCGGATGCGGGCGCCGAGCCGTTGCTCTACCACTGCAGCGCCGGCAAGGACCGCACAGGCTGGCTCACCGCCGTCCTGCTCAGCCTGCTCGGCGTGGACCGCGAGGTGATCGTGGCCGACTACCTGGCCACCAACGACTACTCGCGCTCGACCCATGCCACGATCATGGACGCCATGCGGGCGCGGGGCCGCGTGGTCGATCCGGACGTGCTGCTGCCGCTGTTCGAGGCGCGGTACGAGTACCTGGCGGCGGCGCTGGGCGAGGCGGATCGTCGCTATGGCGGAGTGCCGGGATACGTCCGGGACGGGCTCGGCGTTTCGGACGAGACCGTGGAGACGCTCCGCGAACGACTCCTGCACTGACCGTTACGCCGCGCGTACGCACTCGGCCGGTTTGCCGTCGGGAATGCTGAAGATTAGGTTGAGGACTCAATGCTGTGAGCAGAGAGTACCGAGATAATGCGCCTCGGTGATGGCCACGCCGGCCGAACGTTACCCGCTGTCGATGATGTCGACACAGTTCCCGCCCCGGTCGTGTTTTGCCCGTTTCCGCCACGGATCTCGCCGCACGTCGCCCGGCTCGAGCGGTACGCGGTCGCCTGGGCCACCCGGCACGGCTTTCTGGGCGACCAGTGGACCCGGGCGGCGTTCGCCCGGGCCCGTTTCGCGTCGTTGATGGCGCGCGCCTACCCCGAGGCCGACCAGACCGACCTGCGCCTGACGGTGTCCTGGCTGACGTTCACCTTCATGCTCGACGACCATCTGGAGACCGCACTCGGGTGCTCCCCACAGCGGCAGCGCGAGCTGGCCGACCAGGTGGTCGCGTACCTCGTCGGGGACGGCCCGTCCCCGACCGCACTCGGACGGCCACTCGCTGGCGCGCTCGACGACGTGTGGACGCGCACCCGTGCGCGCACCGGGGTGGCGTGGCGGGCGCGGTTCGTGCGGAACGTCGCCGAATACCTGGCGGCGAACGCGTGGGAGGCCGACAACCGCAGCCGGCGCCGGATCCCGCCGGTGGGGGAGTACCTCCGGATGCGCCGGCACAGCGCGGCCTGCGCCATGTTCTTCGACCTGGTCGAGGCGCTCGCCGGGGCGGACGCCGACACCGAACCCTTCACCGAGGCCGGACTGGCGCTGCTGCGCCTGCATGCCGCCAACGTTGTCGCCTGGTTCAACGACCTGGTGTCGTGGCGCAAGGAGGCCGCCGACGGCGACCCGCACAACCTGGTACTCGTCGTGCGTCACGGGTTGCGGCTGTCCCTGGCCGACGCGGTCCGGCACGTGGTGGCCCGCCACGACCAGGAGGTGCGGGCGTTCCTCGCCGCCCGGGACCGGTTCTGGCCGCAGCTGTCCGCGCGCCCGGAGATCCGGCGGGCGGTGGAGGGTCTGGAGTGTTGGATCCGGGCCAACGTCGACTGGTCACGGGAGTCGGGCCGGTACGCGGCGCCCGCGTACTTTGACCCTCGTGCTTGAGCGCAGCGCGGCGATGGCTGAAGCCTCCGCGGGGAAGCCAATGCTCTCGCCCGTGCTTTGCTCTGCTACCGCTTTGGCAACGGGCATACTGCGCCGGGCTCGGGTGTTCGGAGCGGCCCCGGGCTACTGGGCCGCGTATGAGCGGCGCCGCGCCATCCGCTCGCGCTCCTTCTGGTCCAGGTGGACCTTGCGCAGCCGGACGGCCTCCGGGGTGACCTCGACGCACTCGTCCTCGCGGCAGAACTCCAGCGCCTGCTCCAGCGAGAGCTTGCGCGGCGGGATCAGCCGCTCCAGCTCGTCGCCGGTGGACGAGCGCATGTTGGTCAGCTTCTTCTCCTTGGTGATGTTGACGTCCATGTCGTCGGCGCGCGAGTTTTCCCCGACGAGCATCCCCTCGTAGACCTGGGTGCCCGGCTCGACGAACATCGAGCCGCGCTCCTGCAGGTTGAACATCGCGAAGCTGGTCGCCACGCCGACCCGGTCGGCCACGAGCGATCCGGTCGGCCGGGTCCGCAGATCGCCGAACCACGGCTCGTAGGACTCGAAGACGTGGTGCAGGATGCCGGTGCCGCGGGTCTCGGTGAGGAACTCGGTGCGGAAGCCGATCAGCGCGCGGGCCGGCACCAGCCACTCCATCCGGATCCAGCCGGTGCCGTGGTTGACCAGCTGCTCCATGCGGCCCTTGCGGGTGGCCAGTAGCTGGGTGATCGCGCCCAGGTAGTCCTCTGGCGCGTCGATGGTGAGCCGCTCGACCGGCTCACACGTCCTGCCGTCGATCTCGCGTGTGACGACCTGCGGCTTGCCGACGGTCAGCTCGTAGCCTTCCCGGCGCATCTGCTCGACCAGGATCGCCAGGGCCAGCTCGCCGCGGCCCTGCACCTCCCACGCGTCCGGGCGCTCGGTCGGCAGGATCCGCAACGACACGTTGCCGACCAGCTCCCGGTCGAGGCGGTCCTTGACCAGCCGGGCCGTGACCTTCGCGCCCTTGACCCTGCCGGCGAGCGGTGACGTGTTCGTACCGATGGTCATGGAGATCGCGGGCTCGTCGACCGTGATGCGTGGCAGCGGCCGGGGGTCCTCGGCGTCCGCGAGGGTGTCGCCGATCATGATCTCGGAGATGCCGGCGATGGCGATGATGTCGCCCGGCCCGGCCTGCTCGGCCGACTTGCGCTCCAAGCCGTCGGTCATGAGCAGCTCGGAGATGCGGACCCGCTCCACGTTGCCGTTTTCGCGGCACCAGGCCACAGTCTGGCCTTTGCGGATCGTGCCCTCGTGCACGCGGCACAGTGCGAGGCGGCCCAGGAACGGCGAGGCGTCGAGGTTGGTGACGTGCGCCTGCAACGGCGCGCCCTCGTGGTAGGACGGCGCCGGGATCGTCGCCAGCAGCGTCTTGAACAGCGGCTGGAGGTCCTCGGAGTCGGGGTGCGCGCCGTCGGCCGGCTGGTTGAGCGAGGCCTGCCCGTCGCGGGCGCACGCGAATACGATGGGGAAGTCGATCTGCGACTCGTCGGCGTCGAGGTCGAGGAACAACTCGTAGGTGTCGTCGACGACCTCTTTGATGCGGGCGTCGGGCCGGTCCACCTTGTTGATCACCAGGATGATGGGCAGCTTCGCCTTGAGGGCCTTGCGCAGCACGAACCGGGTCTGCGGGAGCGGACCTTCGCTCGCGTCGACCAGCAGGACCACGCCGTCGACCATGGTAAGGCCGCGCTCGACCTCACCGCCGAAGTCGGCGTGGCCCGGCGTGTCGATGATGTTGATGGTGACAGCGTCCCCGCCGTCGGCCGGGTGGTAGCCGACCGCGGTGTTCTTGGCGAGGATGGTGATGCCCTTCTCGCGCTCCAGGTCCATGGAGTCCATCACGCGGTCGGCCATCTCGCCACGCGAGTGCCAGGCCCCCGACTGCCGCAGCATGGCGTCGACCAGGGTCGTCTTGCCGTGGTCGACGTGGGCGATGATCGCGACGTTGCGGAGATCGGAGCGGGTCTGCATACCTCCATTGTCCCGCGCCCGGGATCTCTGCCCGGGGGTGGGTCGAATTCCGCCCACCGGGATTGACTGCCATCGCTTTCCTATGGTTGGGTTTCTTAACAATTAGACCCTCGGGAGGCGTGATGCGGCAGAGGGCGTCAGCGCGGCTTGCCGCCGTTGCTGCGGGCATTCTCCTGATCGGCGGCACGGTGACCGCGGCGCGCGCGGACACCGCGCCCTACCTCGACCCCAGCCAGCCGGTCCCGGTACGGGTCGCCGACCTCCTCGGCCGCATGAGTCTGGACGAGAAGATCGGCCAGATGACGCAGGCCGAGCGGCTGGCCGTGACCGGCGCCGATATCGCCAACTACCGGCTGGGTTCGTTGCTGTCCGGCGGCGGCTCGGCGCCCACGCCCAACACGGCGACCGCCTGGGCCGACATGTACGACGGGTTCCAGCGCCAGGCCCTCGCCACGCCGCTGCGCATCCCGCTCATCTACGGCGTCGACGCCGTGCACGGGCACAACAACGTCCGGGGCGCCACGATCTTCCCGCACAACATCGGCCTGGGCGCCACCCGCGACGCCGCATTGGTCCAGCGGATCGGCCGCGCCACCGCGGAGGAGGTCGCGGGCACCGGCATCGACTGGGACTTCGCGCCCTGCCTGTGCGTGGCCCGTAACGACCGCTGGGGTCGCACGTACGAGTCGTACGGCGAGATTCCCGCCATCCCCACGGCGATGTCCACATTGGTCACCGGCCTGCAGTCGGGGAGCCCGTCGGTGCTCGCCACCGCCAAGCACTATGTCGGCGACGGCGGCACCACCGGCGGCGTCGACCAGGGCAACACCCAGCTTTCCGAAGCCGACCTGCGGGCGATCCACCTGCCGCCGTTCCGCGCGGCGGTCCAGCGCGGGGTCGGCTCGGTGATGATCTCCTACAGCAGCTGGAACGGCCTGAAGATGCACGCCAACCGGTACCTGATCACCGACGTGCTGAAAGGCGAGCTGGGCTTCGGCGGGTTCGTGGTCTCCGACTGGAACGCCATCGACCAGATCGACGGCCAGCCCGGATTCACCGCTGACGAGGTCCGGACGGCGATCAACGCCGGCCTGGACATGATCATGGTACCGAACGACTGGAAGCGCTTCATCGACCTGCTCCGCGGCGAGGTGTGGGCCGGCCGGGTCCCCATGAGCCGCATCGACGACGCCAACCGGCGGATCCTGACCAAGAAGTTCGAGCTGGGGCTGTTCGAGCAGCCGTACACCGACCGGTCCTGGACTCCCACCGTCGGCAGCGCCGCCCACCGGGAGCTGGCCCGGGAGGCCGTGCGCAAGTCACAGGTACTGCTGAAGAACCGCTACGGCGTCCTCCCGCTGCCCCGGACGTCGCCGAAGATCTTCGTGGCCGGCAAGAACGCCGACGACATCGGCAACCAGAGCGGCGGCTGGACGATCTCGTGGCAGGGCTCCTCCGGTGCGACCACACCGGGTACGACCATCCTGCAGGGCATCCGCGCGGCGGTGTCGCCCGGCACCACCGTCACGTTCAACCGGGACGGCACCGGCGTCGACGGCAGCTACCAGGCCGCGGTCGCGGTGGTGGGGGAGACGCCCTACGCCGAGGGCCAGGGCGACCGGCCCGGCTCGTTCGGCCTCGACGCGGGCGACCTGGCGACCCTCTCGCGGCTCAAGGCGGCCGGCATCCCGGTCGTCGTGGTGCTCGTCTCCGGCCGGCCGCTCGACATCGCCGGGCAGCTCGGGGACTGGGACGCCCTGGTCGCCGCGTGGCTGCCGGGTACCGAGGGGCGCGGCGTTGCCGACGTGCTGTTCGGCGCCTACGACCCGACCGGGACGCTGCCGGTGACCTGGCCGTCGAGCGCCGCGCAGGAGCCGATCAACGACGGCGACGGGAAGGCCCCGCTGTTCTCCCTCGGCGCCGGGCAGCGCTTCCCCGCCACCCAGGATCCGTACGGGATCATCGGGGCGGTGTACTTCGACGGCCAGCAGGGAGTGGGCCTGGAGCGGTGCACCGACTCGGGCTGCGGGCAGAACATCGGCTGGATCGCGACCGGCGACCACGTGTACTACGACGGGGTGGACTTCGGCTCGTCGGCACCGGTCCGGGTGAGCACGCGGGTCGCGTCCGGCGCGGCCGCCGGCGGCACCATCCAGTACCGGCTGGACAGCCCGACCGGTCCGGTGATCGCGACGGTGGGGGTGAACCCGACCGGCGGCTGGCAGAACTGGACGAGCGTCACGTCGGCCGCGTCCGGGGCCACCGGGGTGCACCGGCTGTACCTGACGTTCACCGGCGCCACGGCCGCCGACTTCGTCAACGTCAACTGGTTCCAGTTTGCCCACTGACCCCCCGCCGTGACGATCTTGGACACTCAACGGGCCGATCGGCCCGCGGAGTGTCCAAGATCTCGGGGAGGGAGGAGGGGAGGGTCAGTCGGGCCATTCGCCCGTCAGCCTGCGGACGCCGGCCGCACCGCCCCGGTCGACCGCCGCCTTCACCACGGCGAAGATCGCACCCTGGAGCGCGGCGGCGGTGAGCACCTCGCCCCAGCCGTAGTCCTGCGACGTCGCCTCGGGAGCCTCGTCCTCCCCGGCGACCATCTTCCACACCTGCTTGAACACGGCACCGGCGATGAGGCCACCGGCCACGCCGAAGGCGAGACTCAGCGGCTTGTACAGCACCTTCTTAGCACTCATGCCATCACCTCGCTGGCGCTCGGCGACGGCATGAGGCTCCAACGCGCTGAGCCCTTGATTCGCTCGCTGCGCTCGCTCATGCCATCACCTCGCTGGCGCTCGGCGACGGCATGAGGCTCCAACGCGCTGAGCCCTTGATTCGCTCGCTGCGCTCGCTCATGCCCGCCGCCCCCTCCGCCACCGGATGAACAGCACGACCAGCACGACCGCGCCGGCCACCGCGGCGAACTGCGTCGGGTTGCGGCGGACCGCGTCGCGGGTGCGCACGGCCAGCACCTGGGCCCGCTCCGGCGCCTCGGCCGCGGCCACCTTCGCCTCGGCGGCGGCGCTGTGCAACTGCGCGCGTACCCGCGCCTTCGCCTCTTCCTTGGTGTCCTGCAGCCGGGCCTTGACGTCGGCCCGGGCCGCGAGAGCCTGCACCGTCTCGCCCAGTTCCTCGCGAGTCTGCGCGATCTCCTCGCGCAGCTCGTCCACGTTGGTCGGTGGGTGGTGGTTGTGCTTGCTCACGTCCAGGCTCGTCGTCGGCGGCGTGGTCCGCGACAGCGCCGCGCCGTCCGAGGCGCCAGGCGTCGCCGTCATCGATGTCCCCTCTCCCTGACCGCTTCCGTCACGGTCCCGATGTCCTTCTTGACACTGTCCACCGTGCCCTCCGGCATCGGCGGCGCCGCCTGCTTGACCTGATTGCGGCCGATCAGCGCCATCACGCCGGCGATCGCCAGCAGTAGCACCGCCACGATGAGCGTAGCCAGCCAGAGCGGCATGACAAGGTCGAGAACCACTACGAGGGTGGCCCCGAGAGCCGCCACGCCGTAGAGCGCCACCACGCCGGCGCCGCCGAACAGGCCGACACCGATGCCGGCGTGCTTGCCCTTGCGGGACAGCTCGGCCTGCGCCAGGCGCAGCTCATCACGGACCAGGCGGGACATCTGTTCGGAAGCGAGCTTCACCAGCTCGGCGGTGGACCGCTCGGCCAGCGGCTGACCGGTTCGCTCTTCGTTGATCACGTCCGTCATCGTCGCTCCTCTCGGGCCCTTTTCGCATCTTTCCCCGGCATGTCGACCCCTAATCTTCGAATGTCACCCCCGTCACTGGGTATCCCTGCTGTTTGTAGGCGCGACGGGAGGACGTGATGGACGTGACGCACGACGGGGCCACAGGCGAGACGGTCCGGCCCGGGCTGGGCGTGGAGCCCGCGGCGCTGAGCAACGACGACGTGCTCCGCGAGCTGGCTCACCTGCACGCCTCCCGGCACGAGACGTTCCGCCACGGCTCGGACGACGCGCTTGCCCACCACGACCGGCGTACCGCTGAGCTGGAGCGCGAGTACCTGCGCCGGTTCCCCGACCGCGAGGTGGATCCGCACCGCCTACGGGACGTGTAACCGATGAGAGGGCCGGCCGGAGCCGGCCCTCTCAGGTCACGGCGCCACGCCGATGTGCACGACCTTGGCCTGGGTCATCTCGTCGAGCAGCTCCGGCCCGTATCCGTAGCCCTGCCCGCTGGCCCCCCGCGGATGCGCGGCGCCGCCGGGCGCACCCCCGAACACATTGTTAATCTTGACGGTGCCGGCGGGAAGCTCACGCCAGGCGCGGGTGGCGTGCCCGAGATCCGTGGTGAGCACGCTCGCCGCCAGCCCGTACTCGCCCCGGCCGGCCCGTTGCAGCGCCTCCTCGAACGAGCCGACCACCGTCACCGGGGCGACCGGCCCGAACGTCTCCTCCCGTATGACCGCCATCTCGTCGGTGCAACCGGTCAGCACCGTCGCCGGGTAGAACGAGCCGGGCCCATCGGGCACCTCGCCGCCGGTGAGCAGCTTCGCGCCGCCCTGGACGGCCTGCTCGACGTGCGCGTGCACGCTGTCGCGCATGCGCCGGTCGACCAGCGGGCCGATGGTGGTCGTCCACTCGCGCGCCCGCTCGACCAGCGCGGCCACGAACGCCTCCGCGACGCGCTCGTGCACGTAGATCCGCTCGACGGCCACACAGATCTGCCCGGCGTTGGCGAACGCGCCGAGCGCCGCCTGGTCGGCGGCCCACTCCGGGTCGACGTTGCCGTCGACGATCAGCGGGTCGTTGCCGCCGTTTTCCAGGAGCACCTTGGTGGTGGTCCCCGCGATCGCCTTCGCGATGGCGCGGCCGGTGGCGGTCGACCCGACGTGGGCGATTACGTCGACGGGCTGGCGCGTCAAGTGGACACCCGTCGCGCCGTCGCCGAGCACCAGGTGGAGCACGCCCTCGGGCAGGTGCTCGGAGAGGATCCGCGCGAGCAGCCAACCGGTGCCCGGGGTGCGCTCGCTCGGCTTGTAGACCACCGTGTTGCCGGTGACCAGAGCCGCGCCGAGCAGGCCGCAGGAGACCGCCACCGGGTCGTTCCACGGGGTGATCGCGGCGACCACGCCCCGCGGCTCGAACACCATCAGGTCGGTCGCGTCCGGGCCGCCGTTGAGGGACCGGCCGCGGTGCAGCGGGCCAAGCTCCGCGTACTGGCGCAAGGTGCCGGTGCCGGCGTCCACCCCGCCGCGCGCGTCATCGAGCGGCTTGCCCATCTCTCGCGTGGTCAGCCGGGCGAGGTCGTCGGCGCGCGCGGCCACGGCATCCTCCGCGCGGCTGACCGCCTCCGCGCGCTCGGCAGCCGGGGTCCGGGCCCAGTCGCCCGCCGCGGCGCGGGCCGCCTCCACCGCCGCCTGGACCTCCGCCTCGGACGCCACCGGTACCGCGTACAGCTCGGTGCCGTCAGCCGGATCGGTGAGGGCGATGCGACGCTCGCCGCCGGCGCCGCTCCATTCGCGGCGCAGGACCTGTTCGATGTCGGTCATGGCGGGTACATGTCCCGTTCGGCCCCTTCCAAACGCGGCGGTGATCACTCGGTCCGGTCCTCCATCTCCCAGGCGTGGTCGAGGACGTGCCAGGCGATGCGGCGGGCAGCGTACCGGGGTGGCCAGCCGTTGGGCACCGGCGGCGCGCCGCCGGAGGGCTGCCGCAGGACGGCCGTGATGGCGTTGCGCAGCGCGGCGATCGCGGCGGTGTCACCCATCACGAGCAGCTTGTGCTTGATGCCGAGCTTGCGCGCGTATGACACCTCGGAGGCCAGCACGTGGTCGATCATCTTGTCCCGGTCCCGCCCGCCGCCGCGCGGACCTTTGCGCAGCTCGGCCGGGGCCGTCGTGGCGACCCGGTCGAAGGTCTCCCAGGCGGCGATGACCAGCGCCGTCAACCGGGCGGCTTCCGGCCCGGTCAGCGGGTCGGCGTCGGAGGTGGCGAACTGCTCGGGGACGCCGAAGTCGGTCGACGCCGACCCGGGCAGCCGCTCGACCACCTCGAACTCCTCACCGGCCGCCAGGGGGAGAACGAGGCCGGCGCGGGTGACAACCGGGGCGTACCGCGGCACGTAGGCGGCGAGCGCCTCGAGCGCGGCCTCGTCGGTGCGGCCCGAGCGGCACCAGCCGGGCCAGTCCAGCGAGCAGGCGAAGACCCGCTTCTTACCCACCTCCAGATACACGGGGGTGGACATTGTCATCGGTGTCCTTTCGCCTCATTCGCCCGTCCCGACACTAGCCCCTGTGCGGCCGTGGTCCTGCTCGTGGTCTACAGAGGACGGCCCGTGCCACGCTACGAGACCAGGCCGGTACGCACGGCGTAGAGCGCGGCCTGCGTGCGGTCCTGCACGCCGAGCTTGCTCAGGATCGCGCTCACGTGGGTCTTGACGGTCTTCTCCGAGACGCCGAGGTCGCGGGCGATCTCCCGGTTGGACCGGCCGTGCGCCAGGTCGGTGAGGACTTCGCGCTCGCGGCCGGTGAGGTGGACGGCGGGTCGCCCGTCGCCGAGCGCGAGCAGGCGCGCCACGTCGGGATGCAGCAGCACGTGACCGGCGTGGACCGCCCGGATCGCCGCGGCCAGGGCCGGTGGGTCGACGTCCTTGTACACGTATCCGGCCGCCCCGGCCCGGACCGCCGGCAGCACCGCGGCCGGCTCGGTGAAGCTGGTGACGACCAGTACCCGGGCCGGCACCTTGCGGGCGCGCAGGCCGTGCAGCGCCGAGACGCCGTCCGCGCCGGGCATTCTCAGGTCGAGCAGGATCACATCCGGCCGCAACTCCTCCGCGGTGGCCACACAGGACGCGCCGTCGGCCGCCTCGCCGACCACGGTGAGGTCCGGCTGGGCGTCCAGGAACGTGCGCAGCCCCTGCCGTACGACCGGGTGGTCGTCGACGACGAGGACGCGGATCGGCTCAGTCATCTGTGGGCACCTCCAGCCGCACCGTCGTGCCGCCGCCCGGCCGGGACACCACCTGTAGCTGCCCGCCGACCGCGCGCGCCCGCTCCCGCATCGACGCCAGCCCCAGGCGCCGGCCGGCACCTGTCTGGGCGGCGGAGGCCTCGAAGCCGGCCCCGTCGTCGCTGACCTCCATCACGACCGAGCCGTTCTCGGCGCGCAGGCCGATGCGGACCTCGGCCGCGCCGCCGTGGCGCAGCGCGTTGTGCAGGGCCTCCTGCGCGATCCGGTATGCGGCCTCCTCCCGCCCACCGGGCAGCCGGGGCACCGCGGCGCCATCGAACCGTACGCGCGCCCTGTGCACCCGGTCGAACAGCTCCGCCTGCTTACGCAGCGCCACGTCCAGCCCGTCGCCGGCCAGCTCGGCCGGGCGCAGCCCGACCACGATCGCCCGCAGCTCGTCGATGACCTCGGCGGCGAGGCGCTGCACGGTCGCCAGCTCCGTAGCGGCCCGAGCCGGGTCCTGCCCGATCACCGTGGCGGCCGCCGAAGCCGTCAGCCGCAGGCTGAACAGCTTCTGGGTCACCGCGTCGTGCAGCTCCCGCGCGATCCGGTTGCGTTCCTCCACGATGGACAGCTCCCGGCTGCGCTCGTAGAGGCGCGCGTTGACCAGCGCGATCGCGGCGTGCCCGGCGAGCAGGCGCAGCAGCTCCTCGTCATCCTCGGTGAACCCGCCGGGCGCGTTCTTGTTGGCCAGGAACAGCGAGCCCAGGATCTCGTCACCGTCCACGATGGGCATGCCGAGGAAGGCGGTCATCTCCGGGTGGGCCGCGGGCCACCATCCGAAGCGCGGGTGGGCGCGCACGTCGGCCAGGCGGACCGGGTTCGGGTCGCGCAGCAGGACACCGAGCAGGCCGTGCTGGCGGGGGACCGGTCCGATGGCGCGCCATTGCTCGTCGCTGATGCCGTCGGCCAGGAACTCCGCGAACGAGCCGGCGTCGTCGGGGATCCCCAGCGCCGCGTAGCGCGCGTCGAGTAGCCGCCGCGCCGACGTGACGATCGTCTGCAGCACCTCCCGGACCGACAGGTGCGTGGTGACGGCGAGCACCGCCGCGCTCACCTCGCGCAGCTCAGCGCGGTCGCAGTCGGTCATACCTGCACGGTACCCAGGCGTGCCCGGTCCCGGACCGGGCCGCGGACCTAGGTCCAAGGACCGAGGCCGGAGCGGTCCACGGCCCGATGGCGGTCGCCGCCCGCCGCAATAGCGTCGATCCCGTCGAAAGGAGATCCGCGATGCCTGTCGCGATCATCACCGGCGCCTCCCGCGGGCTGGGCCGGGCCCTGGCGGAAGGGCTCGCCGACGCGGGCTGGCGGCTCGTCGTCGACGGCCGGGACGCGAGCGCCCTGGCCGGCGCGGTACCCGGTGCCGTGGCGCTGCCGGGCGACGTCAACGACCCCGGCCACCGCGCCGACCTTGTCGCCGCCGCCGAGCGGCTCGGGGGCCTGGACCTGCTGGTCAACAACGCCGGCGTCCTCGGGCCGAGCCCGCAGCCGCCGCTGGCCTCCTACCCGCTCGACGCGCTGCGCGCCGTGTACGAGGTGAACGTGTTCGCGCCGCTCGCGCTGGCCCAGCTCGCCCTACCGGCGCTGCGCGCCCGGCGCGGCGCGATCGTCAACGTCACCTCCGACGCGGCCGTCGAGGCGTACCCGGGCTGGGGCGGGTACGGCTCGGCCAAGGCCGCCGTCGAGCAGGTCAGCAACGTGCTCGCCGCCGAGGAGCCGGGCGTGCACGTCTGGTGGGTGGACCCGGGCGACCTGCGTACCCGCATGCACCAGGAGGCGTACCCCGGCGTGGACATCGGGGACCGGCCGCTGCCGGAGGCGGTCGTGCCCGCCTTCCTCCAGCTGATCTGGGACGCGCCGCCGTCCGGCCGGGTACGCCTGGCAGACCTGCTGGCCGGGACCGCTTCGTGACGACCAGCGAACCTCCCCTGTTGCTGAGTAGGGCGCCCCTATCACCGTCCACGCGGGCAGCGGGGCGCCCCACTCAGTTCACCCTCCCGCCCGAGCTGGAGGCGCGCGAGCCGCCGGAGGCGCGGGGACTGGCCCGCGACGGGGTACGGCTGCTCGTCGGCACCGGCGACGGGGTCAGCCACCATGCGTTCACCGACCTGCCCGACCTGCTGCGCCCGGGCGACGTGCTCGTGGTCAACACCTCGGCGACGCTGCCCGCCGCGGTCCCGGTGCTCGGCACATCGCTGACCGTTCACTTCTCGACCGAGAGGGAGGACGGCACCTGGCTGGTGGAGCTGCGCCGGCTGGCCGGCAAGGCCAGCAGCCCGTTCGCGGGCGGTGAGCCGGGCCGGCGCTACCCGCTGCCGGGTGGTGCGGTCACGCTGCTGTCGGAGTACTCCCGCGGTCGGCTGTGGTCGGCCGCCGTCGACACCGGCGGGCTCGCCTCGGTCCAGGCTTTCCTGCACCGGTACGGGCAGCCGATCCGCTACGGGTACGTGCCCCGGGCCTGGCCGCTGGAGTACTACCAGACGGTGTTCGGCATCCACCCGGGTAGCGCCGAGATGCCCAGCGCGGGCCGGCCGTTCACCGACCGGCTCGTCACCCGGCTCGTCGCGGCCGGCATACTCGTCGTACCCGTGCTCCTGCACACCGGAGTGGCCTCACCTGAGGCGCACGAACGCCCGTACCCGGAGAGGTTCGCCGTCCCCGACATGACCGTGCGGGTCGTCGCGCAGGCCAAGGCCGAGGGGCGTCGGGTGATCGCGGTCGGCACCACCGCGGTCCGGGCGCTCGAGACGGCGTGGGAAGGGCCGCGGCGCGGCTGGACCGACCTGGTCATCGCGCCGGAACGCGGTGTGCGGGTGGTCGACGGGCTGCTCACCGGCTTCCACGAGCCGCGCGCCTCGCACCTGGACATGCTCGCGGCGATCGCCGGGGAGCCGCTGCTGGCGCGCTGTTACGACGAGGCGCTGCACGCCGGGTACCTGTGGCACGAGTTCGGCGACGTCAACCTCCTGCTTCCATGATCACGGAGGATTCTCCGTGTCCCAGCACGGAGAATCCTCCGTGATCATGGGGAGGGTTGAGAGGGGTGCAGCAGAGCGAGCATCTCGGGCAGGTCGAAGAAGTGCGCGGTCTCCACCGCCGACGGGTTGCCGGCGTCCGGGTCGGCGCCCGCCTCCAGCAGGGCGGTCACGGTCTCCGCCGAGCGCCGGAACGCCGCCGCGGCGAGCGCTGTCTGGCGGGTCCCCGCCACCGGTCGACCGCCTCCCGTAACGCCGCGAACTCGGCGGCCAGCCGGTCCAGCGTGTAGTGCGCGTTGAGCCCGCTCGGATTGGGCAGGATCCACACCTGGGCGCCGCCAATGCGGTCGTCCTGGGCACCGACGGTCGCGTCCCGCCGGCCGAACGCGGTCCGGTATGCGCCGACGCCCAGCACCGCGAGCCAGCGCGGCCGGTACCGCGCGATCTTGTCCGCCAGAATCGCCACGCCTTCGGTCAACTCGGTCGCGGTCAGCTCGTCGGCCCGGGCCGTCCCACGCGCCGCGAGGTTGGTGATGCCCAGCCCGTAGCCGAGGAGTTTTTCCTGCTCGTCGGGGTGCAACTGGCGGGGCGTAAAGCCGCCGCGGTGCAGCGCCGGCCAGAACCGGTTGCCGGGCCGCGCGAAGTGCCGCCCGGTCGCGGCCGACCACAGCCCCGGGTTGATCCCGCAGAACAGCACGGCGAGATCGTCGGCGATCACGTCCGGAATGGCCCGCCCGTGGGCGGCCAGCAGCTCGTCGCGGGTCGGCACCCGTACCAGGCTACCGCCCCGATCTTGGCAGGCCGGCGCGGCAGCCACGGCGTTGGGGGGCCGACGCGGCATGCTCCAGGCGGAAATGGAAATGTGTGGGCATGAGTCCGGCGCGCGTCGGTCCAGAAGCGGGAGACCGACCATGACAGCCAACGCAACCGACGACTCGACCGGCTTCGCCGACCTGGCGCTGCGACCGGAGCTGCTCAACGCGCTGTCCAGCCTGGGCTACGAGGAGCCGACACCGATCCAGCGGGAGGCCATCCCGCCCCTGCTCGGCGGGCGCGACCTCCTCGGGCAGGCCGCCACCGGCACCGGGAAGACGGCGGCGTTCGCGCTGCCGGTACTCCAGCGGATGACCCCGGGGAGCACCGACCCGGGCGCGCTGGTGCTCGTCCCCACCCGTGAGCTGGCGGTCCAGGTCTCCGAGGCGTTCCACCGCTACGGCCGCGAACTGGGCGTACGGGTCCTGCCGATCTACGGGGGCCAGCCGATCGGCCGGCAGTTGCGCGCCCTCGAAGGCGGCGTCGACGTGGTGGTGGCCACGCCGGGCCGGGCGCTCGACCACATCAGCCGTGGCACTCTCAACCTGCACGGCCTGTCGACGGTGGTGCTCGACGAGGCCGACGAGATGCTCGACATGGGCTTCGCCGAGGACATCGAGGCGATCCTGGACGAGACCCCGGCGGACCGCCAGACCGTGCTGTTCTCGGCGACCATGCCGCCACGCATCGACGGGATCGCGCGTCGCCACCTGCGTGACCCGGTCCGCATCCAGATGGGGCGGGAGGCGCCCGCCCCGGGCGAGACGCCGCGGGTGCGGCAGAGCGCCTACGTCGTGCCGCGGGCGCACAAGCCGACCGCGCTCGGGCGCGTGCTCGACGTGGAGGCACCGACCGCCGCGATCGTTTTCTGCCGCACCCGCGACGAGGTCGACCGGCTGACCGAGACGATGAACGGTCGCGGCTACCGGGCGGAGGCGCTGCACGGCGGCATGACCCAGGAGCAGCGCGACCGGGTGATGGGGCGGCTGCGCGCCGGCACCGCCGACCTGCTCGTCGCCACCGACGTGGCCGCCCGCGGGCTCGACATCGAGCAGCTCACGCACGTGGTCAACTACGACGTCCCGTCGGATCCCGACTCATACGTGCACCGCATCGGCCGCGTGGGCCGCGCCGGCCGCGAAGGGGTGGCGATCACCCTTGCCGAGCCGCGCGAGCACCGGATGCTCAAGTCGATCGAGCGGATGACCAAGCAGCGGATCGCGGTCGAGAAGGTACCGACGATCGCCGACCTGCGCGCACGCCGGCTCGAACTGACCCGCGCGGCGCTGCACGAGAGCCTGCTCGAAGACGACCTGGAACACTTCCGCGTCGTCGTGGAGACCCTCACCGACGAGTTCGACGTGATGGAGATCGCCCTCGCCGCGGTCAAGCTCGCGCACGAGTCCAGCGGTGCGGCGGCCGACGAGGAGGAGATCCCGGAGGTGCCGCTGGGCGGCCGGGACGGTGGCGAGCGGCGGGACCAGCGCGGCCGCGACGACCGCCCCCGCCGCGCGCCGGTCGCCGCGGAGGGCATGGCCCGGCTGTTCGTCGGCCTCGGCCGGCGGGCCGGCATCCGCCCGCAGGATCTCGTCGGCGCCATCGCCGGCGAGTCCCGGGTCAGCGGGCGCGAGATCGGCGCCATCGAGATCGCCGACCGCTTCTCGCTCGTCGAGGTGCCCCGGTCCGCCGCGGAAGAGGTGATCACCGCGCTGCGGGGCAGCACGATCAAGGGCAAGAAGGCGACGGTACGCCGGGACCGCGGCTAGCCCAGCTCGGTGAACAGGGTCAGCTGGAGGTCGGCCGGTCCCTCCAGACGGGCGTTCAGCGAGTTCCACGGGGTGCGGGTCGGCTCGGCGATGACCGTTGCCCCCGCCGCGGCCAGCGCACCCGTCGCCGCCGGCGAGTCGGCGACCTCGAAGGCGACCCGGATACGTCCCGCGACCCGTCGCCCGACCTCGACCCGGTCGATGTAGTCGGCCTGGGCCGGGTCGGCGATCTCCAAGGTGGCCCGGCCGGCGTCCAGGATCGTCACCCGCCCGTCCGGGGAGGAGTACGCGGCCTCCTCCGGCAGGCCGAGCACGTCGCGGTAGAAGCGCACCGCCTCGTCGTAGTCGGGTGCGGTCACCACCAGCCGCAGCTGGCGTACGCCAGGGGTCTCCGTCATGGGATCGAGTCTGGCACCAGGCCCTGGCGGCCGACGATCATGGATTGGCGATCAGGGGGCGAGGCCGGCACGGCGCAGGGCGTCGGCGAGCGCCGTGTCGGCCGGGGCGGGGCGGTCCTGGCGCGGCTGCCCGCCGCGCTGGCCGGATCCGCTCTGCTGGCCGGACGCGCGCTGGCCGGACCTGCCCTGCTGGCCGGACGCGCGCTGGCCGGACCTGCCCTGCTGCGCTGATCCGCGCTGGCCCGGCCCGCGCTCCCCGCCCCGGTCGCCGCCACCGCGGGGAGCACGGTCGCCGTGCGGGTCGGCGCCGGCATCCGACGACGTCTCGTCCTCCAGCCGCAGCGTCAACGAAATCCGCTTGCGGGGGATGTCCACGTCGAGGACCTTCACCCGCACGATGTCGCCCGGCTTGACCACGTCACGCGGGTCCTTGACGAAGGTCCGGGACATCGCCGAGACGTGGACCAGCCCGTCCTGGTGCACACCGACGTCCACGAACGCGCCGAACGCGGCGACGTTGGTGACCACGCCTTCGAGCTGCATTCCCGGTCTGAGGTCGGCGAGGGTCTCCACGCCGTCGGCGAAGGTCGCTGTCTTGAACGCCGGTCGCGGGTCACGGCCGGGTTTCTCCAGCTCCCTGAGGATGTCGGTGACGGTCGGCAGACCGAACTTCTCGTCCACGAACGCGGCCGGCTGGACCTTGCGGAGCACGGTCGTGTTGCCGATCAGCGAGCGCAGGTCGGTGCCGGTGTCCCGGAGGATGCGGCGCACCACCGGGTATGCCTCGGGGTGGACGCTGGAGGTGTCGAGGGGGTCGTCGCCGCCGGGGATGCGCAGGAAGCCGGCGCACTGCTCGAACGCCTTGGGCCCCAGGCGCGGCACCTCCTTGAGCGCGCGGCGCGACCGGAACGGGCCGTTGGCGTCGCGGTGCGCGACGATGGCCTCGGCCAGGCTCTCGCCGATGCCGGAAACCCGGCGCAGCAGCGGCGGAGAGGCGGTGTTGACGTCGACCCCGACGCCGTTGACGCAGTCCTCGACCACCGCGTCGAGCGATCGGGACAGCTTCACCTCGGACAGGTCGTGCTGGTACTGCCCGACGCCGATCGACTTCGGATCGATCTTGACCAGCTCGGCGAGGGGGTCCTGGAGCCGGCGGGCGATCGAGACCGCCCCGCGCAGTGACACGTCGAGCTGCGGCAGCTCCTGCGACGCGTACGCCGAGGCGGAGTAGACCGACGCGCCGGCCTCGGACACGACGATCTTGGTCAGCGTCAGCTCCGGATGCCTCTTGATCAGGTCGCCGGCGAGCTTGTCGGTCTCGCGCGACGCGGTGCCGTTGCCGATCGCGATCAGCTCGACGCCGTGCGCGGCGGCCAGCCTGGCCAGGACCGCGATCGACTCGTCCCAGCGGCGGCGCGGCTCGTGCGGGTAGATGGTCTCGGTGGCGACCACCTTGCCGGTGGCGTCCACGACGGCGACCTTCACGCCGGTGCGCAGGCCGGGGTCGAGGCCCATCGTGGGTCGGGTGCCGGCGGGCGCCGCCAGCAGCAGGTCCCGCAGGTTGGCGGCGAAGACCCGCACAGCCTCGTCCTCGGCCGCCTGCCGCAGCCGCATGCGCACGTCGATGCCGAGGTTGACCAGGATCCGGGTACGCCACGCCCAGCGCACGGTGTCCAGCAGCCACCGGTCGGCCGGCCGGCCCTGGTCGGCGATCCGGAAGCGGCGCGCGATCTCCATCTCGAAGCTGCTCGGCCCGGCGGCCGGCGGCTCCTCCGGCTCCAGGGTGAGGTCGAGGACCTCCTCCTTCTCGCCCCGGAACAGCGCCAGGATCCGGTGGGACGGGAGCCTGGTGAACGGCTCGCTGAAGTCGAAGTAGTCGGCGAACTTGGCGCCCGCCTCCTCCTTGCCCGCCCGCACCTTCGAGGCAATGCGTCCGCGGGCCCACATCTGCTCGCGCAGGTCACCGATGAGGTCGGCGTCCTCGGCGAAGCGCTCGACCAGGATGGCCCGGGCGCCGTCGAGCGCGGCAGCGACGTCCGCGACGCCCTTGTCCGCGTCGACGAACGCGGCCGCGGCGCCCTGCGGGTCCTGCGCCGGGTCCGTGAGGAGCCGGTCGGCGAGCGGCTCCAGCCCGGCCTCGCGCGCGATCTGCGCCTTCGTGCGCCGCTTGGGCTTGTACGGCAGGTAGATGTCTTCCAGGCGGGCCTTCGATTCAGCGGCCATGATCTGCGCTTCCAGGGCCTCGTCGAGCTTGCCCTGGCTGCGGATCGACTCGAGGATCGCGGTGCGCCGCTCCTCCATCTCGCGCAGGTAGCGCAGCCGCTCCTCGAGGGTGCGCAGCTGCGCGTCGTCGAGCATCTCGGTCGCTTCCTTGCGGTAGCGGGCGATGAACGGCACCGTTGCGCCGCCGTCCAGGAGCTCGACGGCAGCCTTCACCTGCCGTTCCTTCACCCCGAGTTCGTCGGCGATCCGCTGATGAACAGACGTCGTCACGATCTTGATCCGCCTTCTGCCGTTGGTTCTTGCGCGAGCATCGTAGTTCGGCCGTCGCCGCGCCCGCGCACCATCCACGACTTCTTCGGCTTCCCACCCGAGCTGTTCGCCGTCGAGTACCCGGCGCCGGGCGACCCGAGGATGGCCGAACGGATCGCCGACGTGGTGAAGCCGACGTGGGTGGGCCTGGCACCTGACCACTTCCTCCCGCTGCCCTATCTCGCCGGGCTGGCGGAGCCGGTCAGCGGATTTCACGGCGATCGCGCCTCCGAGGGCTTGCCTGAAAGGAAAGTGTTCGGTATTTTCCTTTCAAGCAACAAGCTGACTGAGAGGAAAACGTTATGGGTCAGCCCCTCGATCCGGCCGCTGCGGAGCGGGCCCTCGAGATCAACAGACGGCAACGGCGCCGCGTGGTGGAGGCCGCCCGAGAGCCCTGGTGGGTGTGGCTCGCCGCCCTGCTCCTGGTGTTCCTGGTCTGGGCTGCCCGGGACTTCGGCCAGGAGGCGCGGCCGGCGATCCTGATGCTGGGCGTCGTCCTGCTTGTGGGCTGGACCTACCTGCCGAAGCTGTCGCCCCGGGTCGGCAGCATGATCGGCGGCGGCGTCCGGGCACACCGCAGCCTGGTGCCGCTGCGCCTGCGCATCGCCCTGTTCGGGGTGGGCATCGTCGGCGCCGCCCTCGCCGCCTACGTCGGGGACCTCGCCGCCGGCTACCTCGACCGGATGGGCGCGCCGGCGTCGGCCGTTCAGCACCCGCACACCGTCGTCGGTCTGCCGGTCGCGCTGCTGCTGACCGGGCTCGCCCGGGGCATGGACCGGGGCGTCCGGGCCTGGTTGGGCCGCCGATCCGGATGAGCCCGCGATACCGGGTCCCACCCGGTGAGCACGACCTCGATCCGTTGCTGCTCGACCCCACCAGACTCGCCATCGTCTCCCTGCTCGGCAGTGCCCAGTGGTGCGAGTTCGGGTTCGTCCGCGACAGCGTGCAACTGACCGACCCGGCCCTGTCCAAGCAGGTCGCCACCCTCACCGGGGCCGGCTTCGTCGAGGTGCACAAGGGATACGTGGGAAAGACGCCCCGCACCTGGCTGCGCGCCACGCAGTGGGGGCGCGACGGGCTGCGCCGGCACATCGACGCCCTGCAGGCCATCGCCGACCGGGCGCGCACCGCCGGCAGGCAGCACCGACCCGACGAGACGCCCGCCGGTAGCGCCAGGTAGGGGCGGATCGGCGAAAGGCTCTGGTGTACGGGTCCGGTACGCGCGACGATCAGGGACATGGACGACGACTCGGCGTCCGCCAAGTTCACGGCGTTGGCCCCCGACACCGTGTTCGCGCGCAGCCCGTTCCCTCCGATCGCCGACTACGCATTCCTGTCCGACTGCGAGGTCAACTGCCTGCTCGCGCCCAGCGGTGCGGTGGAGTGGATGTGCCTGCCACGACCGGACGCGCCGAGCGTGTTCTCCGCCGTGCTCGACCGGGGCGCCGGTGCGTTCCGCCTCGGGCCCTACGACGAGATGGTGCCGGCGGCGCGGCGATACCTGCCCGGCAGCCTGATGCTCGAAACCACCTGGCAGACCCGCACCGGCTGGCTGATCGTGCGGGACACGCTGTGCATGGGGCCGTGGCACAACGTCGACGAGCGCTCCCGCACCCACCGCCGGTCGCCGACGGACTTCGACGCCGAGCACTGCCTGCTGCGCATGGTCAAGTGCGTCAGCGGCTCGGTTGACGTGTCGATGACCTGCGAACCGGTGTTCGACTACGGCAGGCGCGAGCCGGAGTGGAACTACGACGGCCCGGGCTACGGCGAGTTGGTCGCGACCGGCTCGGATGTCAACCTGAGGCTGCGGCTCACGACCGACCTTCGGCCGGGCATCGAAGGGCGGGGACTCAACGCGCGTACCCGGATGGTGGAGGGCGAGGAGCACTTCGTCGCGGTGTCCTGGTCGCCACTGCCGCCGCCGCGCACCCTCGACGAGGCGAAGCTACGGATGCGCCGCACCTCCGAGTACTGGCGGCAGTGGATCACGCTCGGGAACTTCCCGGACCACCCCTGGCGCAGCTACCTGCAGCGCAGCGCGCTCACCCTCAAAGGCCTCACGTACGCGCCGACCGGCGCCCTGCTCGCCGCCGCCACCACGTCGCTGCCGGAGACGCCGCACGGTGAGCGCAACTGGGACTACCGGTACGCGTGGGTGCGCGACTCCACGTTCGCGCTGTGGGGGCTCTACACGCTCGGCTTCGACCGGGAGGCCAACGACTTCTTCTACTTCATCAACGACGCCTGTGCCGGGGGCAACATGCTGCAGGTGATGTACGGGGTGGGCGGCGAGCGCGAGCTCGAGGAGGAGTCGCTGCCGCACCTGTCCGGCTACGAGGGCGCCTTCCCGGTTCGGATCGGCAACGCCGCATTCCGGCAGAACCAGCACGATGTCTGGGGCGCCGTGCTCGACTCGGTATACCTGCACGCCCGCTCCCGCGCGCAGTTGCCGGAGTCACTGTGGCCGGTGCTCAAACGGCAGGTCGAGTGCGCCGCGCAGCACTGGGAGGAGCCCGACCGGGGCATCTGGGAGGTCCGCGGCGAGCCGCAGCACTTCGTGTCCAGCAAGCTGATGTGCTGGGTGGCGCTGGACCGGGGCGCGCGGCTGGCACGCATGTACGACGAGCCGGAGTACGCGGAGAAGTGGCAGACCCTGGCCGACCAGATCCACGTCGAGATCTGTAAGAAGGGTGTCGATGAGCGCGGGGTCTTCGTGCAGCGGTACGGGTCGGCCGCGCTCGACGCGTCGCTGCTGCTGATGCCGTTGATGCGGTTCCTGCCGGCCGACGACCCGCGGATCCGCGCGACCGTGCTCGCGATCGCCGAGGAGCTGACCGTCGACGGCCTCGTCCTGCGCTACCGGGTCGAGGAGACCGACGACGGCCTGAGCGGCGAGGAGGGTACGTTCACGATCTGCTCGTTCTGGCTGGTCTCGGCGCTGGTGGAGATCGGCGACGTGGACCAGGCCCGCAAGCTGTGCGAGCGGCTGCTGGCCTATGCGAGCCCACTCGAGCTGTACGCGGAGGAGATCGACACCTACAGCGGCCGGCACCTGGGCAACTTCCCGCAGGCGTTCACCCATCTCGCGCTGATCAACGCGGTGGTGCACGTCGTGCGGGCCGAGCAGACCCCGGCGACCGGCGAGTTCCGCGCCGCGAACGCACCGGATCGCTGATTGGCCGGCCGGCGTCGGGCGCGCGAGCAATGATGGAGGCATGACGGTACGCGCAGTGTGGAACGGTGAAGTGATTGCGGAGAGCAACGCCACGGTGGTGGTGGAGGGTAACCACTACTTCCCGGCGGACGCCGTGCGGCGGGAGTACCTGACCGAGAGCAGCAAGCACACGGTCTGCCCGTGGAAGGGCACCGCGAGCTACTACACGATCACCGTCGACGGGAAGACCAACGCCGACGCCGCCTGGTACTACCCGGACCCGAAGCCGGACGCCGCCCATGTCCGCGACCGGGTCGCGTTCTGGCGCGGCGTGGACGTGAAGGCCGACTGACGTTTGTGACCACCTCGTCCTGGCGCTCCCTGCCCGAGCCGGCGCGGGTCATCGCCAGCACGGTCACCGACGCGGCGGCGGCCGCCGGAGCCCGCGACCTCGACGCCTACCAGGATGTGGGCGCGCGGCTGGCGGCGCTCAACTCCGAGCAGGTGGCCGTCGTGGTCGGGGCTGTCGTGCGGTCGCTGCTGGAGGAGCTGCACCCCGACGGGCTGGACGGCGACGACCTGCGGGCGGTCCTCGAACGCTGCGTCCGCTCGGCGGCCGGCTGGCTCCCGCAGGTGGACGTGGATGTGCTCGTCGTGCTGCTCACCGGTGCCCTCGGCGTCCATCAGCCGGAGGCCGAGCCGCGCATCCTGGCCCCGCTGGACGTCGCCCTGCACGCCCCGCTGCTGCTGGTCGACCTGCTCGGCGTGTCCGGTCGCCCGCTCGCGGGCTACCTGACCGCCGCGCTGGCCGAGGTCGCGCGGGCGGAGACGGTGGAGCTGCCCTAAGCCTAAGCCGGCGGCCGCTCCAGGACGACCAGCCCGGTGCCCGGCGCGATCTCCTGGAGCAGCAGCTGCTGTCCCGACTTGGTCAACCGGATGCACCCATCGGTGACGTCCTTGCCAATGGTCGCGTCCGTGTACCACGTGTGCACGCCGATGTGGGCACCACGCAGCCCGGGTGGAACCGCCTGCGGATTGTCGGGCACGGCCCCGAGGGCGAACACGTCGGTGCCCGCGTAGACCGCGCCTGACAGCTTCGAGCGGCCGAGCACGAACGTACGCCCCAGCGGCGTGGGCGTGGCCGGGCTGCCCAGCGTCACCGGCCAGGACCGCACGATCGCACCGTCGCGCAGCCAGAGCAGCTCATGGGTACGGCGGTAGACGACCAGCTGGTCGCGGAGCGCGACGGAGGTCCAGCCGCGCCCGGCGGGATCCAGGCGATGGTCCGGTTGGCCGACGGCAGGAGGATGGCCGCCCATCCGGCACGCGCTTGCACGATCGGCATGGTGATGGCGACGCCGTTGATCGTAGGCAGCAGGAATGCGCGGGGCCGGCCGCCCGGCGCGTCGTACGCCGCGATCATCCCGCCGGGGCGCAGGCCCTCCCGGAGGGGGACGGTCGACAGCGGCTCCGGGTCGGCGGGAAACCCGGCCGGCGCGGGCCCGTAGTCCACCACCGGCAGGTCGGCGGGCGGCGGCGCGACCGCCGGCACGGCCTCGGGCTGGGGCGCGGCCGGTGCCGCCGGGCTCGCCGCCACCGGCTTCGCGGGCGGGGATACGAATCGCGCTTCCGGCCGTGCACATCCGGTGCTCACCGCGGCGATCAGCAGGGTGAGCACAGCGACCAACGACACCCCGTGAGGGCAGCGGCGTCCAGGCGAAGCGTTGGCCACCGGCACAGGCTAGCGGGTACCAGCGCCGTCGCGCCCGGTCAGCGGGTCCCGGGCGTCAGTCCCGGCCGCGGGCCTGGCCAGCACGGCGCCTCCTCAGGTCCCGGGCGTCCGGTCCGCGACGGCCTCCGTGCTGCTCATCAGACGGCGTCACGTTCCATGATCACGCGCTTCCGCCGTACTACGCTCGCCCCGTTCGCGAGTATCCGACGCGAAGGTACGGGATGGATGTCCTTGCAGGTTTGATCATTGGCGTCACTGTCGTCGTTCTGGTCACCGTCATGGCGCTGGTCGCCCGTCAACTGCTCGGGGTGCGGTTCGGGCTGACCCGCCTGCTGCTAGCGGGGTGTCTGGCGCTGGCCGTCTCCGGCCCGATCTCCAGGGCGCTGTCATCGGGCGTGCCGACAGAGAGCTCGGCGATCACCCCGCTGTGGTTTCTGTTCCTGTCGATCCTGTTCACACTGCTGGTCGCGATGGTGTTCCTGGTCGTGGCGGAGGCGCTTGTACCGAGTGGATCCGTCACGCCGCTCGCCTGGGCCCGCGGCCTGCGCTCCAGACTGGCCCGCTCGCGCCGGTACCTGCAGATTCTCATGATCGTGATCCGGCACGGCCTTGGTCCCTACCTGCGCGGCCAGCGCCGGGTCGAGGCCGGTTCCCGGGGGCGGCTCGCACGCTCATTGCGGCAGGCACTCGATGAGGGTGGCGTCACATTCGTGAAACTGGGTCAGGCGCTGTCGACCCGCCGCGATCTGCTGCAACCCGAGTTCGTCGACGAACTGAGCACGCTGCGCGATCAGGCCAGCCCGATATCCTGGCCGGAGATCGAAGAACGGTGGCGAGCTGACTTCGGGGTGCCCGTCGACGAGGTGTTCGCCGACTTCGATCGGACCCCGCTCGCCGCCGCCTCTGTGGCGCAGGTACACGCCGCTCGGCTGCACTCAGGTGCGGACGTTGTCGTCAAGATTCAGCGGCCGGGCATCGGCGTTGTCGTTGAACGCGACCTCGACATCGTCGGTCGGTTCGCCCGAACCGTGCAGGCGCGCACCAGGTGGGGCCGGGCCATCGGAGCGGTTGATCTCGCAGACGGCTTCGCCGACGCGGTACGCGAAGAGCTGGACTTCCGGATCGAAGCAGGCAACATGGTGGCGGTGGGGGCCGCGGCGACCGATCCGGACGTGGTCTACCCGGTGCCGCACAACGGCTTGTGTACCGCGCGGATACTCGTCATGGAGCGGCTGCACGGCACGCCGCTGTCGGCCGCGGAGCCGGTTATCGTGGCACGCGGTCTCGACCGCATCCAACTGGCCCGTACGCTGCTGCGATGCGTGCTGCGGCAGGTGGTGCTCGGCGGCGTCTTCCACGCCGACCCGCACCCGGGCAACGTCTTGCTGCTAACCGACGGTCGGCTCGGCCTCCTCGACTTCGGCTCGGTCGACCGGCTGGACATGGCGCTGCGCGGGGCGCTGCAACGCTTGCTCCTCGCTGTCGACCAGGGCGACCCGGCAGCGCTCACTGATGCGCTGCTGGACGTCGTGGGCCGGCCCGACGAGATCGACGAAGAGCGCCTCGAACGGTCTCTGGGCCAGTTCATGGGCCGCCATCTTGGCGCCGGCATGGCACCCGACGCGCGCATGTTCACCGACCTGTTCAAGGTTGTTTCGGCATACGGTCTGGCGATCCCGCCGGAGGTCGCGGCGTGTTTCGGGCCCTCGGCACCCTTGAGGGGGGTCTGGCCCAGGTGGCTTCCGGCTTCGACATGGTGACCGAGGCCCGCGCTTTCGCCAGGGCGTACCTGGCCGAGCAGCTCACGCCGGAGGCTGTCCGGCGGACCATGACCGACGAACTCGTTATGCTGCTGCCGATCCTGCGCCGGCTGCCGCGGCGGCTCGATCGGGTCGCCGGAGCCCTTGAACGCGGCCGCCTCGGCATCAACGTGCGGCTGTTCGCCGACGAGAGGGACCGGCGGCACGTCACCGGGCTGCTACACCAGGCCCTGCTCACGATCCTCGGGGCCACGACGGGCATCATGGCGGTCCTGCTGCTGGGCACCGGAAGGGGGTGCTAGGAGGCCAGGCGACCGGACGCGGACGTGTCGAGGGCGAGATGCGCCGCAAGCGCGTTGAGGTCGAGGCCGAGCACCCGCGCCAGGGCGGCAACGGTGAAGAAGGCCGGGGTGGGGATCGCGCCGCGCTCGATCTTGCGGAGGGTATCGAGGGAGATCCCGGCGTGGTAGGCCACGTCGGCGGCGCTGCGCGGCCCTCGGGCCCGCTGGAGCAGTCGGCCCAGCTCCTGCCCGCGCAGGCGCTCGCCGTCGGTCAGCGGTGTCCGTACCATGCGGTGATTCTAATCCTGGTATTAGTATCTCTACCGTGGTCGGACTCAAGACCCAGAGCGAGCTGGCGACCATGCGGAAAGCCGGCCGGATCGTCGCCCGCACCCTCGCCGCCGTGTCCGCCGCCGCCCGGCCCGGCGTGCGCCTGGTGGACCTCGACGGGATGGCGGCCGAGGTGATCGCGGCGGAGGGCGCCCGGCCGTCCTTCCTCGGTTACCACCCGAAATGGGCCCCGGTGCCATACCCGGGTGTGCTGTGCCTGTCGGTCAACGACGTCATCGTGCACGGCATCCCGGACCGGCGCCAGCTGCGCGACGGCGACCTGCTCTCGGTTGACTGCGGCGCTCACATCGACGGCTACCACGGCGACGCCGCCGTCACCGTCGCCGTCGGGGAGGTCGACCCGGCCGCGCGGAAGCTGGTCGACACGACCGCACGGGCGCTGGCCGCCGGCATCGGCGCGGCACGGGTCGGCGCCCGCATCGGCGACATCGCGCACGCGATCCAGATCGTCGCCCGCGCCGGTGGGTATGGGCTGCCCGCCGGCCTGGGCGGGCACGGCGTCGGCACGGCCATGCACGAGGACCCGAGCGTGCCCAACACCGGGCGGCCGCACCGGGGCCTGCCCCTGCGGGAAGGCCTGGTGATCGCCATCGAGCCGATGCTGGTCGAAGGCGGGCGCGACACGCACCGGACCGGTGCGGACGGGTGGACGATCCGCACCACCGACGGCACCCGCGCCGCCCATTTCGAGCACACGATCGCGGTCACCGCGTCGGGTCCGGCGATCCTGACCGCTCCGTAGCTTCCGGCGCCTGCCGCCGGGCGACGGCCACCTCCTTCATGCTGACCAGGAACCGCCGGATCGTCGCGAGCTCAGCCTCGTCGAACGGCTCCATCGCCGAGACCATCTCCCGGATCAGGCCGCCGAAGAACGACCAGCCGAGATCCATCGCCCGGTGCTCCACGACCAGCAGGACCCGCCGTCGGTCCCGGGTGTCGGGCTCCCGCCGGACGTGGCCGAGCCGCACCAGCCGGTCGACCAGCGCGGTGACGGCGGCGGAGTTCATCCCGAGCTGCCGGCCCAGCCAGCCCGGGGTCGGCGTGATCCCGGCCCGGCCGGCGTCGAGCAGGTGGATCAGCGCCCGGACGTCGGTGGGGTGCAGCCCGTGGCGTGCGGCGAAGTCGGCCCCGAACAGGTCCAACTCCACGGTGATGCCGCGCAGCAGGTGCACGATCTGCATGGCCGGTTCCTGGTCGTCCACGCCGAGATCCTCTCAGTACCTTGACTAGTCAGAATATCGCTGAGTTAGATAAATCCATGCGTGGGTTCCTCGCGGCGTACGACGCCATGCTGGCGCGGTGGCCGGTCGCCGTCGACACCATCGACGTCCCGTCGGTCTACGGCACAACCCGCGTCAACGCGTGCGGCCCCCACGAGGCTCCCGCGCTCGTGCTGCTGCACAGCGGCGGGGCCACTTCGACGGTCTGGTTCGCCAACGTCGGCGAGCTGAGCCGGGCACGCCGGGTCTACGCCGTAGACCTCATCGGTGACCCGGGCCGCAGCGTCAACGACGGGCAGCGCCTGCGCACGGCCAGCGACCTGATGAGCTGGCTGGACGGCGTCTTCGACCACCTCGGCCTCGGCCAGGCGGATCTCTGCGGCCACTCGTACGGCGGCTGGATCGCCCTGAGCTACACCCTGCACGCGCCGCAGCGGGTGCGCAGGCTCGCCCTACTCGACCCGACGAAGTGCTTCGCCGGCCTGCGCCCGAGCTACCTCCTGCACGCCGCGCCGCTGCTGGTCCGGCCCAGCGCGGCGCGGCTGCGCGCGTTTCTCGCCTGGGAGACCGGCGGGTTCCCGCTGGATCCGGGCTGGCTCGACGTGGCGGCCCTCGGCGCGGAGTTCCCCTCGTCCAAGGTCGTCATGCCCCGGCGCCCCGACCCCGCGCGCCTGCGGGCCTCGACCGTCCCGGCGCTGGTCCTGCTCGCCGGCGAGAGCAGAGCCCACGACATCCGCAGGGTGGAGACCAACGCCCGCCGCATGCTGCCCGTCCTGGCGAGCGCGGTGCTGCCGGGTGTCTCCCACCACTCGACCCCGACGGCCCACCCGGGCGAGCTCAACCGTCGGCTGCTGGAGTTTCTGGCCTGACCCGGCCCGCCTACTGCAACACGTGCGGCGCCACGCTGCTAGCTGGCCACGACGGGGCGCAGTGGGAAATGCCCGCCACGTCACCGTGAACCGACCTCGGCAACATGGTGCGCGTGTGCATGTCTGGCGCGCTCGATCGTGGCTGTCGCGATACCCCAAGCGTTTGTCAGCCTCGCTGACCTCGCGCAGCGCGGCGACCGTTGCCGGGCGGGTGTACGCGAAGGGCCGCATGTCCTCACGCCTCCGAACGGTCGGCGGTCTCGCGGATCGCTGCGACGATGCCGACGTATGCGCCGCACCGGCACAGGTTGCCGCTCATGTACTCGCGGATCTCGTCATCGCTGGTGGCGTGCCCCTCGGCGATGCAGGCCAGGCCGGACATCACCTGGCCGGGCGTGCAGTATCCGCACTGCATCGCGTCGTGGTCGATAAACGCCTGTTGCAGCGGGTGCAGGGTGCCGTCGGGGGCCGCGACGCCTTCGACCGTCGCGACCGCCTGCCCGTCGACCTGGACGGCCGGCGTGAGGCAGGAGACCACCCGGCGACCGTCGACGTGGACCGTACAGGCGCCGCATTGGCCCTGGTCACAGCCCTTCTTCGGGCTGGTCAGCCCGAGCCTCTCCCGCAGCACGTCCAGCAACGACTCGCGCGGGTCCAGCGTCAGCCGTACCGGCTCATCGTTGACCGTGAACCTGGCCACCACCGTCGTGGCGACACCCTCAGGCTGCTTTGTCACGGACGTCACGACATCCCCCTGGTCGATTTCCGCCCTGGTCCATTCCCGGATCGGCCGCTCATACCCCGATCGCCAGGCTGTATGTCGGAGATTCGTAGACCGGGTTCATCGCGAAGCGGTCGGCGGCATGGCGGGCGTCCACGCCGGGGGACGGCGTGTTCATCTCGGTGCCCGTTCGCAATTGGTCGGCCGCCGCGCCGGCCCGTCGGCTGGCGCGGCGGTGATCTGCGGCCGGTCAGGCGACCTTGACCGCGGAGACCTCGAACTCGAGGACGACCTTGTCACTGACGAGCACGCCGCCGGTCTCGAGCGCGGCGTTCCACGTGATGCCGTAGTCCTTACGGCTGATCGTGACCGAGCCCTCGAAGCCCAGGCGCTGGTTGCCGAACGGGTCCGTGGCGGTGCCCTCGTATGTGAAGTCGATGGTCACCGGCTTGGTGACGCCCCGCACCGTCAGGTCGCCGGTCAGCGCGAACGTGTTCTCGTCGAGCTGGCGCACGGCCGTCGAGACGAACCTGATCTCCGGGTACTCGTCCATGGCCAGGAAGTCGTTGCTGCGCAGGTGCGCGTCGCGCTGCTCGTTGCGGGTGTCGATGCTTGCGGCCTTGATGACGACGGTAACCGTGGACCTGCTCGGATCCGCGCCGTCGATGGCTGCGGTGCCCTCGAACTCGTTGAAGGCGCCGCGGACCTTGGTCACCATCGCGTGCCGGGCAACGAACCCGATCCGGGTGTGTGCCGGGTCCAGCGTGTACTCGCCGGTGAGCTGGGCAAGGTCGGTAGCGGTAGTCATGTCGCACTCCTTGGATGACGTGTCATGTACCGGCCTCAACTTAGATGATGCATCATGTATTCCATGACGGAGACCCGGTGGCTCGACGACCGCCAGCAGCGCGCCTGGCGCGGCTTCCTGGGAATGCAGGCACACCTCACCGCCGCGCTCAACCGGCAACTGCTGGCCGACTCCCGGTTGTCCCTCGCCGACTTCGACGTGCTGGTGCACCTGACCGACGTGCCGGAGGGGCGGCTTCGGGTCACCGAGCTGGCGCGGGCCCTCCAATGGGAGCAGAGCCGCACGTCGCATCACGTCTCGCGAATGCAGAAGCGCGGGCTTGTCGTGCGCGAGGATTGTCCCGAAGACCGCCGGGGCGCCTTCGTGGTCCTCACGCCGGCCGGGCGGCACGCGATCGAATTGGCCGCGCCCCGGCACGTCGAGGCCGTGCGCCGGCTGGTCTTCGACCACCTCACCGACGACCAGGTCGAGACGCTCGCCGCCATCGCCGAGCAGGTGCGGCACGCCGTGGACGATGAGCACGCGCCGGGATGACCTACGTAGGGTCCACTACGCGTAGACTTCGGACGCCCGGAATGGTGCGGGTCCGGGGACGGCGTTCGCCGACCGCGATGTTGCGGAGGAAGGCCGGGCAGCCTAGTGGACCATCAGCGGACCTACCTGCAGAGGCTGGACGACATCCGGGCCCTCGACACGCATGCGGACGTCGTCGTCGCGCGGGCCGCCGGTCTGCTGGCCGGTCGGGTCGGCTGCCGCGTGCGCGAGGCGCACGTGCACCTGCTCGAGATGGCGCAGGAGCAGGGCCGTGAGCTGGCCGGGGTGGCGGCCGACGTGCTGGCCGTCCTCGAGGAGCAGACGACCTCCGACGCCGACGGGCGGCTGCGTTCGGCCGTAAAGGGCGCGCTGCGGCCCCCGACGTCCCGCAAGACCGGGCGTCTGAGCATCCGCAGCAACGCAACCGCGGAGACGACCGACCCCGACCTGGCGATCGTGCAGCAGATCCTCGACGCGCTACCCGGCGCCCACTCCTGGCTGCTGCCCGTCCGGGACGCGGCCGGCGAGGTGGTCGACTACGTGACGAAGGCGGCGAGTCCGGAAGCGGGCGACGTCACCGGCCGGCGCGGGGCACAGATGATCGGCGTACGGGTGCGCGAGGCGTACCCGACCCTGGTGGACGGCCCGGTGTGGCAGGCGTACCGGCGGGCCCTCGCCGACGGGTCGCCGCGGGCCATCGGGCCGATGACCTACACCGACGACGCCGACGGGCTGCCCGCGGAGTCGCGGTTCTCGGTGCGCGTGCACCGGCTGGGTCCGGGCCTGCTGGTCAGCTGGACGATCCACGACAACGACGCCCGGCACAGCGAGCGGATCGCCCAGACCGAGCGGCTGGGCAACCTGGGCTGGTGCGAGTGGGACCTGATCAGTGGCCAGCTGGTCTGGTCCGACGAGCTTTACCGCATCTACGAGCGGGACCCGGGCCTCGGCCCGCTGGGCACCGAGGAGACCTCGGCCATGGTCCTGCCGGAGGACCACCAGATCCAGGTGCAGGCGGCCGAGACCTTCACACGGGGCGAGACGACCAACGTCACCTACCGGGTGCGCATCGGCGGCCGGGTCAAGCATCTTCGCGTGGCCACGGACGCCGTACGCGACGCGGCCGGCCACCCGTTGAAGATCTACGGCATCGTGCAGGACGTGACCGGCCGGGAGACCACTCGCACGCGGCTCGCCGAAGTCGAGCGCGAGCTGCACGAGCACCGGCAGAGCCTGGCGGCCGAGCATCAGCTGGCCGCCCAGTTGCAGCACATCATCCTACCGATACCCGACGAGCCGATCGATCTGCCGGGGCTGCGGGTCGCGGTGCGCTACCTGCCCGCGGAGCGGGCCAGCCGGGTGGGCGGGGACTGGTACCACGCCGCGCCCCTGCCCGACGGCGGCGTGTTGCTGGCCGTCGGGGATGTCGCCGGGCACGGGCTGCAGGCCGCCACCACCATGGCGCAGCTGCGCCACGCGCTGGCCACGCTGACCGTGACCACGACCACCGATCCGGCCGAGTTGCTGGGCCACCTCAACCGGTTGCTGTGCGCCGGCGCGGTCGCGGCGGGTGCCGCGAGCACCGCCACGGCGGTGGTCGCCCGCTACGACCAGGCGCGCCGGTCGCTGATCTGGGCCCAGGCCGGGCATCCGGCCCCGCTGCGCACCCGGGCCGGCAGCACCGTCGAGCTGCCCCGGCCGCGCGGTCCGCTGCTGGGCGCGGACCCCGGCGCCGTCTACGAGCGGGCGACGCTGCCCTTCGAGCCGGGCGAGGTGCTGCTGCTCTACACCGACGGGTTGATCGAGCACCGGGAACGCAGCCTCGAGGAGGGTCTGGCGCCGGTCGTCGCCACGCTCAACGAGATCTCCGCGACCGGCACCCAGCAGCCGCTCGCCGACCTGCTGGCCCGGCTGCGGCGCGCCAACCCCAACGACGACACCTGCCTTCTCGCGGCCCGGCCGCTGCCGTCGCCGCCGGGCACACGGGATCCGTCACCGGGAAAGCCGCCCGACCGCCTACGCTCATAGGCGTGACGGCGAGGGGGACCCGGCCGGTCGCGGTGGAACTGCTACCCCACCTTCGCAGGGCACGCGACCATATCGACCGCGAATACCAGACGGCACTGGATCTCGACGAGGTCGCCAAGGTCGCCGGGGTCTCCAAGTTTCACTTCGTCCGCTGCTTCGAGGCGACCTACGGCGAGACACCGATGCGATATCTCACCCGCCGCCGCATCGAGCGTGCCCAGGACCTGCTGCGGACCGCCAACCTGACCGTGACCGAGGTGTGCATGGCAGTGGGGTTCGCCAGCCTCGGGTCGTTCTCGTCGCGGTTCGCTCAGCTGGTGGGCGAGTGCCCGACCGCCTATCGCGACCGGTGGGCGGCTCGGGGCGGTCCCCGGGTGCCCGGCTGCTACCTGTTCATGCGCGGTGTGCTCGATCCGGGCGGCACGGTGGGGCCGCCGGCCGGCCAACCGGATCGCGCAATCTGAGAGAAGCACCGCGCGGCCGGGCGGCGATAAGGTTTCCACATGATCACTAACATCTCACTGGTCACCGTCTACTGTCTCGACCAGGACAAGGCGCGGGACTTCTACGTCAACACCTTGGGCTTCGAGCCCCACACCGATGCCAGCATGGGCGAGGGCTTCCGTTGGGTCACGGTGCGCCACGCCAACCAGCCCGAGCTCGAGGTAACCCTGATGACGCCCGGCCCACCGCTGGACGAGGAGGCCGCGGCTTTCATCCGCCGCCAGCTTGAAAAGGGCCAGATGGGCGGGCTCGGGCTACGGGTCGATGACTGCCGCAAGACCTTCGAGGAGCTGAGCGCGAAGGGCGTGACCTTCCTGCAGGAGCCGTCCGATCGGCCGTACGGCGTCGAGGCCGTCATGCGCGACAACTCCGGCAACTGGCTCGTCCTCGTCGAGCCCAAGGAGTACACGCCGGAGGACTTCACCTGAACACGGATGGGCTTCCCGGCATACGGGAACGTGGTCCCGTATGCCGGGAGCGACGCGTTATGGTCCCCGCAGTCGAGCGGGAGGGTCGCGACGACGATGACCAGCGCGCCGAATGTGTACACCCATGGACATCACGAGTCGGTGCTGCGCTCGCACCGCTGGCGCACCGCCGAAAACTCGGCGGCCTACCTACTTCCCCATCTGGCGCCGGGCGCGTCGCTGCTCGACGTCGGCTGCGGTCCGGGCACCATCACCGTCGACCTGGCCGCCCAGGTGGCGCCCGGACGGGTCACCGCCGTGGAGATCACCGGCGAGGCGCTGCGGCTCGCCCGAGCCGAGGCCGCCGCACGCGGTCAGGACAACATCGACTTCGCCGTCGCCGACGTCCATTCCCTCGATTTCCCCGACGACACGTTCGACGTCGTCCACGCGCACCAGGTCCTGCAGCATGTGGCCGATCCGGTCGGGGCGCTGCGGGAGATGCGCCGGGTCTGCCGGCCGGGCGGGATCGTCGCCGCCCGGGACAGTGACTACTCGGCGTTCACCTGGTTTCCGCTCCTGCCTGAGCTGGACGAGTGGCGAACCCTGTACCAGCGCGCCGCCCGGGCAAACGGCGGCGAGCCGGACGCCGGGCGGCGCCTGCTGTCCTGGGCCCGCGCCGCCGGGTTCGGCGAGGTCACCGCGACGGCGGGCACCTGGTGCTTCGCCACGCCGGAAGACCGCCGATGGTGGGGCGGGATGTGGGCGGCGCGGATCCTGCAGTCGGACCTGGCCCGGCAGCTGGTCGGCGCCGGCACTCCGGAAGACGACCTGCGCCGCCTGTCGGCGGGCTGGCAGCGGTGGGCCGCCGCGCCCGACGGCTGGTTGGCCATCCTGCACGGGGAAATCATCTGCCGCGCGTGATGCCGCCTACCAGCCGCGGGCGCGCCACTCCGGCAGCGCGGGGCGCTCCGCGCCGAGCGTGGTGTCATTGCCGTGGCCGGGGTAGACCCAGGTCTCGTCCGGCAGCCGGTCGAAGATCTTGCGCTCGACGTCATTGATCAGGGAGGCGAAGTTCTCCTTCGAGCCGAACGTGTTGCCCACCCCGCCCGGGAACAGCGAGTCCCCGGTGAACAGGTGCGGGTGCCCGTCGGGATCGCGGTAGAGCAGCGCGATCGACCCGGGGGTGTGCCCGACGAGGTGGATGACGTCCAGTTCGGCATCTCCCACGCGTACCGTGTCGCCGTCTTTGAGGGTCTGGCTCACGATGGGGATCTCCGCGGCGTCGGCTTCGTGGGCCAGCGACTCCGCGCCGGTGACGCCGACGACGTCCTCGAGCGCCTGCCAGTGGTCGCCGTGCCGGTGCGTCGTGACCACCGTGGACAGTCCACCGGCGCCGAGCAGGGAGAGCAACCGGTCGGGTTCGTTCGCCGCGTCGATGAGCAACTGCTCGCCGGCGCTGCGCAGCAGGTAGGCGTTGTTGTCCATCGGGCCGACGGACACCTTCGTGATGCTCAGGGCGGGAAGCTCCCGGGTGTCCGGCTCACCGCCGGGGGAGACCTGTCCGGTATAGCTCACGACGACACTCTCACTTCCAGGTCGGTACGGTCGGCAGCGGCCCGCCGGGCGTGACGGTGAGGCTGTCGCCGGCTGACCGGCCGCTCAGCCACGCGGCGATCTCATGCCCCGATCCGCTGACGGTAACCGCCGGCCGCTCGCCGAGGTCCAGTTCGTGGGCGAGATCGGTGGCGTGCAGCCGCGCCGGTGCCATCTGCGGGGCCAGATTGGCGACCAGCTCGTGCAGCAGCCGGTGGACGAACGCGTCGGGCCAGTCCGCCGTCGTGTAGCCGGCGTCCAGGTCGACATGGTGGACCTCCACCTCGCGTAACCGAAACCACGGAACGGTCGCGGCGGGCGCCATGTCGCCGCTCGACGTGCGGACGGCGCCGGCCCAGTGCGCCGGCGCGAGCTGCTCGGCCGCGGTGGCGAAGCGCTCGGCCGCCGCCGCGATGTCGGCGAGGTGGTCGGCCAGCGGCCGGTCGGCATTGGCGGCGATGTCGGCGTCGCGGTGCTCCGCGCTGGGGTAGGCCGGGGTCTCCACGCCCGTGCGCGCCCAGGTCAGCAGGTTGACGTAGGCGTCGCCGTTGCGGGCCACGTGGGCGAGCACGTGGCCGCGGGTCCAGCCGGGCAGGAGTGAGGGCGCCGCGAGGGCGGCGTCGTCGAGCTTGCTCGCCGTCGTCAGCAGCCGGGCCGTCGCGCGGTCGACGTCGGGCAGGAGGACGAGGGGGTCGGCCGTCATGCCCCCACTCTAGGTGTTGCTACGCATCCATTCCCGGGTACCGAACGAGCGACACGACCCGGCGGCCACCTCGGCGGCGCGGCGTACGATATTCGGTTTCACATTCGGTGCGCGGTGCATACCGTCGGGGACGAACGCGTTCATCGTCGCGGACTCCGCTGGCCGGCGGCGCCGCTCACGGGGAAGGGGGTGGGGTCGTCGATGCTCGCGCGCTGCCTCGCAGGGGGTTGGACCGCGGCGCTCGGCACCGCCTGCTGAGCCGGTCCGCACCACCACCGACCCGTCGTCGCCCGCCGTTTCCGGCGGGCGCTCGCGTAGACAAGGACCACGATGACGTTCGATCTTTCGTCCCTGGGCTGGGACGAGCATCTCGCCGGGGCGTACGCCGCCTATGAGAGCCCGACGCGCCGACCAGCGCGCGTCATGCGGGTCGACCGCGGGGTGTGCACGGTGCTCGGCGGGTCGGGCGCCGCCCGCGCGAGCCTGGCCGGGTCGATCCTCGTGGCCGCCGCCCGGGATCCGAGCATGCTGCCCTGCGCGGGCGACTGGATCGTCGCGCACACCTGGCCCGACCGGCGGGTCACCGTCGAGTCGGTCCTGCCCCGGCGTACCGCTGTCGTGCGGGCCAGCGCCGACGCCGCCTCGCACGGCCAGGTGCTCGCCGCCAACATAGACGTGGCGGCGGTCGTCGAGCCGCTCGACCCGGCGCCCGACACCGGGCGGATCGAGCGGCTGCTCGCCCTGGCCTACCAGTCCGGGGCCCGGCCGGCGCTGATCCTGACCAAGGCCGACGCGGTCGCCCATCCAGCCGCCGTCGCGGCCCAACTGGCGGAAGCCGCGCCCGACGTGCCGGTGCACTGGGTCAGCGCGCGCACCGGCGACGGCCTGGCCGACCTGCGCCGATACCTCGGCCACGGGCGCACCCTCGGGCTGCTCGGCCCGTCCGGCGCGGGAAAGTCGAGCCTGGTCAACGCGCTCGCCGGCACGACCGTGATGACCACGCAGGCGTTGCGCGCCGACGGGCGCGGCCGGCACACCACCACCTTCCGGACGCTGATTCCGCTGCCCGGCGGCGGGGTGGTGCTGGACACTCCCGGGATCCGCGCGGTCGGCCTCATCAGTGCGGCCCAGGGGCTGGACCTGGCGTTCGTCGACGTCACGTCCCTGGCGCAGCGGTGCCGGTTCGGCGACTGCCGGCACGGCGTCGAGCCGGGCTGCGCGGTGCGCGCCGCGATCGAGGCGGGCACGCTCGCGCCGCGCCGGCTGGCGCACTGGCGCCGGCTGCAACGCGAGCAGAGCACCGAGTCGCAGCGCCGGCAGGAGCGCCTGGCGCGCACGGGTTGGGTGCGGGCCACGAAACAGGAGAAGCGCAGCCGGGCCCGCCCCTAGCCGCGGGCGTCCCAGAGCCAGACGTCATCGACGCGCCGGCCCGGGCCGTACAGCGCGTCGAGGGCGGTTTTCAGGTCGCCTTCGCGGAGCGCGCCGGGCGCGAGCACCAGCGCGTCCGCCCGCCAGAACCGCGCGTCCGCGCGGGCCTGGTCGCGCTCGGCGGCGCCCACCACGCGGGGCGTGCCCTTCTCGACGTCTTCCAGGAGCAGTTGCGTCGGCCGGGCCGGCGCGAACCAGCGTCCGGTCGGGTCGTCGGGCCCCGAGGGTCCCAGGAAGTAGCCCTGCGGGACGGCGAAGCCCAGCTTCGCGGCCACCGCCCACCGGATGCCGATCGTGTTGCCGCCGACCGGGACCGGCACGAGGGTACGTCCCGGGGAGACGTGGTCGCCCCAGTGCCCGGCCGTGACGAAGTGTGGCACCGGCGGCCGGGGTGAGGTGGGCAGCCGGGTCGGGGCGACCGGCAGCAGGACGGCGACGAGCGTGCCGGCGGCGAGCAGCCGCACCGGCAGCCCGGCCGGTTCGGCGGTGCGCGCCAGGTCGATGACGCGATCGGCGGCGACGGCCAGCAGCACGCCGAGCGCCGAGGCCGTGACCAGCCCGAGCCGCGTGGTGATCAGGCTGTCGAACAGCGGCAGGTGGCTGAGCAGCCGGTACGGCCCCGGAACGCCGATCGGCCGGCGGTGCCAGGTGATGTGCTCCCCGAGGGACAGCAGCGCGGCGGCGGCTGCGACGACCGCGGCGAGCCGGGCCGCGAGGTGGTGCCACAGCCAGACGGCCAGCACGGCGGCGAGGACGAGCAGGGGCCAGCCGAAGAACGCGTTCTCCTCGGTCGGGCTCGGCACCAGCCGGGCGGCCACGGCGGCGTCCCCGCCGACCGACTCCCGGGCGTATGCGACATAGCTGGCCAGGTCGGCGTAGTAGGCCGGCGGGAGCCCCCGGTAGTGGCCCGGGCCGAAGAACTGCACCCACAGCGGGTACGCGACGAGTACGAGCGCGGTGACCGCGGCGACGCCGAGGCCGGCCAGAAACGCCGGCGCCTCCCGGCGGGCGTCGGCGGGCCGGGACACCGCGTACCCGCCCACCAGCAGGGCCCCCGCGACCGCCGTGAGGAACAGCACCTCCTCCCCGACGAACACCTGCGCGGCGATGAGCAGGCCGGCGACCACGCCGTTGCGCACAACGTGCTCGCGCCGGCGCAGCTCCAGCACCCGCGACAGGATCAGCGGCACCAGGTACTGGCCGGTGATGTGCGGATGGCCGCCACCGGTCTGGGCGATCATCCCCGGCGCGAAGGCGCAGAAGGCGCCGCCGAGGAACGCCGCGGTCCGGGAGCGGACCAGGTGCCGGGACAGCACGAAGTACCAGGCCGTGGCCGTGGCGACCAGGTTGAGCGTCTGCACCAGGGTGAACGTGACGTGCGCGCCGAGCAGCAGCGTCACCGGCGCGAGCAGCCAACCGGGGCCCTGGAGCGCCACGTTGGCCATGAGGTTGACCCCGTCCGGCGCGTTCTGCATGGTCGTGTAGAACGGGTTGGCGAGATGGGTCAGGGCGTACGCGTCGTAGGAGTACGTCCATTCGTTGAAAGCCTGGTCGTCGGGGTTGCCCCCGATGACCCGGTGACCCAGGCCGGTCCATAACCGGGCGGTGACCCAGAGCGCGGCGAGGAGGTACATGATGACAGCCAGGGCGCCGTCCCACCGTCTCGATCTCACGAGCGGGAAACATAGCGGGTACGCACCACGTTGACGGTCCTGAGGTGCGGGGCGGGGCCGGCGGCGCCGAAAATGTCAGACCCCCCGGATAGAGTTGGTGGGCACCCGCGTGGGGTGTCTAACTGGACAAATCCACTATCGAGGGCGGGCCGTGGCCGACCGACTGATCATTCGCGGAGCGCGGGAGCACAACCTGCGCGACGTCAACCTCGAGCTTCCCCGGGACGCTCTGATCGTCTTCACCGGGCTCTCCGGCTCGGGCAAGTCCAGCCTCGCGTTCGACACGATCTTCGCCGAGGGCCAGCGGCGATACGTGGAGTCCCTGTCGTCCTATGCGCGGCAGTTCCTCGGTCAGATGGACAAACCAGACGTCGACTTCATCGAGGGACTGAGTCCGGCGGTGTCGATCGACCAGAAGTCGACCTCGCGCAACCCGCGGTCGACGGTCGGCACGATCACCGAGGTCTACGACTACCTCCGCCTGCTCTACGCGCGGGTCGGGGAGCCGCACTGTCCGGTCTGCGGTGAGCCGATCGCCAAGCAGACGCCGCAGCAGATCGTCGACCGGGTCCTCGCGATGGAGCAGGGCACCCGCTTCCAGGTGCTCGCGCCCGTCGTCCGCGGTCGCAAGGGGGAGTATGTCGACCTCTTCGCCGAACTGCAGTCCAAAGGCTTCGCCCGGGTGCGCGTCGACGGTGTGGTGCACCCACTGACCGACCCGCCGAAGCTGAAGAAGCAGGAGAAGCACACGATCGAGGTGGTCGTCGACCGGCTCGCGGTCAAGGCCAGCGCGAAGCAGCGCCTCACCGACTCGGTCGAGACCGCGCTCAAGCTCGCCGCCGGCATCGTGATCCTGGAGTTCGTCGACCTGCCGGAGACCGACGAGCATCGGGAGCGCCGCTTCTCCGAGCACCTCGCCTGCCCCAACGACCACCCGCTCGCGATCGACGACCTGGAGCCGCGCAGCTTCTCGTTCAACTCACCGTTCGGCGCCTGCGTCGAGTGCACGGGCATCGGCACCAAGAAAGAGGTCGACCCGGAGCTGATCATCCCGGACGTCGAGCGCACGCTCCGGGAGGGCGCCATCCAGCCGTGGGCCGGCGGTCACACCCTGGAGTACTTTCTGCGCCTGCTCGAGGCGCTCGGCGCCGAGGAGGGCTTCGACCTCGACACCCCGTGGCGGGCGCTGTCCAGCCGGGCGCAGAAGGCGATCCTCTACGGCTCCGACGACCAGGTGCACGTGCGCTACCGGAACAAGTACGGGCGGGAGCGCTCCTACTACACCGGCTTCGAGGGCGTCGTGCAGTGGATCGAGCGCCGGCACGGCGACACGGAGTCGGACTGGTCGCGGGAGAAGTACGAGGGCTACATGCGCGACGTGCCGTGCGGCGCGTGCGGTGGCGCGCGGCTCAAGCCCGAGATCCTCGCCGTCACGCTCGACGGCCGCAGCATCGCCGAGCTGTGCAACCTGTCGGTCGGGGAGTGCGCCGAGATCCTGAGCACGATGACGCTGAGCGACCGGCAGAAGATGATCGCGGAGCGGGTGCTCAAGGAGATCAACGCCCGGCTGCGGTTCCTGGTCGACGTCGGCCTGGACTACCTGTCGCTGGACCGGGCCGCCGGCACGCTGTCCGGCGGCGAGGCCCAGCGCATCCGGCTGGCGACCCAGATCGGCTCGGGCCTCGTCGGCGTCCTCTACGTGCTCGACGAGCCGAGCATCGGCCTGCACCAGCGCGACAACCATCGGCTGATCGAGACACTGATGCGGCTCAAGAGGCTGGGCAACACCCTGATCGTGGTCGAGCACGACGAGGACACGATCCGGACGGCCGACTGGATCGTCGACATCGGCCCGGGCGCCGGTGAGCACGGCGGCAAGATCGTGCACAGCGGCACGGTGGCCGACCTGCTGGCCAGCGAGGAGTCGCTGACCGGCGCCTACCTGTCCGGCCGGCGGTCGATCCCGACCCCGCCGGTGCGCCGGCCGCAGACGCCGGGCCGGGAGCTGACCGTCCTCGGCGCCCGCGAGCACAACCTGCGCAACCTCACGGTGTCGTTCCCGCTCGGCCAGTTCGTGGCCGTCACCGGCGTGTCCGGCTCCGGCAAGTCGACGCTGGTCAACGACATCCTCTACATGGTGCTGGCCAACCAGGTCAACGGCGCCCGGATGGTCCCCGGCCGGCACACCCGCGTCACCGGGCTTGAGCACGTCGACAAGGTGGTCGGCGTCGACCAGTCGCCGATCGGCCGCACACCCCGATCCAACCCGGCCACCTACACCGGCGTGTTCGACCACATCCGCCGGCTGTTTGCGGAGACGACCGAGTCCAAGGTCCGGGGATACGGGCCGGGCCGGTTCTCGTTCAACGTCAAGGGCGGCCGGTGCGAGGCGTGCGCCGGTGACGGGACGATCAAGATCGAGATGAACTTCCTGCCCGATGTGTACGTCCCGTGCGAGGTCTGCAAGGGCGCCCGGTACAACCGGGAGACCCTCGAGGTGCACTACAAGGGCCGCACGATCTCCGAGGTGCTCGACATGCCGATCGAGGAGGCGGCGACGTTCTTCGAGGCGATCCCGGCGATCAGCCGGCACCTGAAGACGCTCGTCGACGTCGGTCTCGGGTATGTGCGGCTGGGCCAGCCGGCGCCGACCCTGTCCGGCGGCGAGGCGCAGCGGGTCAAGCTGGCGTCCGAGCTGCAGAAGCGCTCGACCGGCCGCACGGTGTACGTGCTGGACGAGCCGACCACCGGCCTGCACTTCGAAGACATCCGCAAGCTGCTGCTGGTCCTGGAGAGCCTGGTCGACAAGGGCAACACGGTCATCGTGATCGAGCACAACCTCGACGTGATCAAGACGGCCGACTGGGTCATCGACATGGGCCCGGAGGGCGGTCACAAGGGCGGGATGCTGGTCGCCGCCGGCACCCCGGAGGAGGTGGCCGAGATCGCGGAGAGCCACACCGGCGCGTTCCTGCGGCACGTGTTCGCGCTCGACGGCGCACCGGCCGGTGGCACCGCCCAGACGCGGGCCGCGAAAGCCAACGGCAACGGCACGGCCCGCACCGCGGCCAAGAAAGCGGTGAAGGCGCCGGCCCGCAAGGCGGCGACCAAGCGGGCCACGACCGCCGCCCGCTGAGGGGAAGGACCCGGGTACAGGGGCTGCCGCATGATCGGCAGTCCCCACGTCAGGGGCGCGCTCCCGACCCGCGCGATCCGCCGTGCCCACCAGGACGTCATTTCTGGCGTCCGGTGTAACGACTCCGCGGCCGCGTCGCCAATGGTGAGATCACCTTCCGTATTGAACCGGTCATCGCTGCGCTGCGTAGGTACGGACACAGGCCGTCCGCGATCAGGAGGAACATTATGAGCGAGACGACCCGGCGTAGCGTGCTCGCCGGCGCCGCTGGCGTGGGCGCGGCGGCCATGTTGGCCGCGTGCGGCGCCGAAACGACCAGCGACACCGGTTCCGACAGCGGTGCCGCGACCGACCCCCGGCCGACGGCTGCCCCGACGCAGGGTGGGCAGACGGCCGACAGCGGTTCCGGTATCAAGAAGAGCGACATCCCGGTCGGCGGCGGCAAGATCTTCAAGGAACAGAATGTCGTCGTCACCCAGCCGACCGCCGGTCAGTTCAAGGCGTTCAGTGCCACCTGCACCCACATGGGCTGCACGGTCAGCACCGTCGAAAACGGCGTGATCGGGTGCAACTGCCACTTCAGCAAGTTTTCGGTGGCGGACGGCTCCGTCAAGGGCGGTCCCGCCCCGAAGCCGCTGCCGGCCAAGACCGTCACTGTCTCGGGCGACAGCCTCGCCATCGCCTGACCCGGAAGTCCCGACGCGTTGTGGGCGCCTGCCGGTCGGCGGGTGCCCACTCTCGGTAGTTCTGACAGACCTCGGAGCTAGGCTCGCAAGCGTGCCGGATCCGTCCACTTACCGTCCCGCCCCGGGCAGCATCCCCGACAAGCCCGGTGTCTACCGGTTCCGCGACCCGACGGACCGGGTCATCTACGTCGGCAAGGCCAAGAGCCTGCGGCAGCGGCTCAACTCCTACTTCGCCGACCAGTGGGCACTCCATCCGCGCACCCAGCAGATGGTCACCACCGCGGCGCGCGTGGACTGGGTCACCGTCGGCACCGAGGTCGAGGCGCTCCAGCTCGAATACGCCTGGATCAAGGAGTACGACCCGCGGTTCAACGTCCGCTACCGCGACGACAAGAGTTACCCCTACCTCGCGGTCACCCTCGACGAGGAGTACCCACGGCTGCAGGTCATGCGCGGCGCCAAGCGCAAGGGCGTGCGTTACTTCGGGCCCTATGCGCACGCCTGGGCCATCCGGGAGACCCTCGACCTGCTATTGCGCGTCTTCCCGGCCCGCACCTGCAAGTCGGGGGAGTTCAAGCGCGCCGGTCAGATCGGCCGGCCCTGCCTGCTCGGATACATCGGCAAGTGTTCGGCGCCGTGCGTGGGCCGGGTCAGCGCCGACGAGCACCGCCAGATCGTCCTCGACTTCTGCGACTTCATGGCCGGCCGGACCGACACCATGGTCAGGCGGCTGGAGCGGGAGATGCAGGAGGCCTCCGCCGAGCTGCAGTTCGAGCGGGCGGCCCGGCTGCGCGACGACCTGGTGGCGCTGCGGCGCGCGATGGAGAAGCAGGCCGTCGTGTTCGGCGACGGCACCGACGCCGACGTGGTCGCCTTCGCCGACGACCCATTGCAGGCCGCCGTCCAGGTGTTCCACGTGCGCGGCGGGCGGGTGCGGGGCCAGCGCGGCTGGGTCGTGGAGAAGACCGAGGACCTGACTCCGGGCGACCTGGTGCACCACTTCTGCTCCCAGGTCTACGGCGAGGTCAGCGCCGGTGGCGCGGCCGGCGAGATCCCGCGCGAGCTGCTGGTGCCGGAGCTGCCGGCCGACGTCGACGCGCTGGCCGACTGGTTGAGCTCGCTGCGCGGCAGCCGGGTGACCATCCGCGTGCCGCAGCGCGGCGACAAGCGGGCCCTGCAGGAGACCGTCGCGCGCAACGCCGAGCAGGCGCTGGTGCAGCACAAGCTGCGGCGCGCCGGTGACCTCACCACCCGCGGCAAGGCGCTCGACGAGATCGCCGACGGACTCGCGCTCGACACGGCCCCGCTGCGCATCGAGTGTTACGACGTGTCCCAGATCCAGGGCACCGACGTCGTCGCCAGCATGGTCGTCTTCGAGGACGGGCTGGCCCGCAGGAGTGAATACCGCCGGTTCGCGATCACCGGCGCGACCGACGACGTGTCCGCGATCTCCGAGGTGCTGCGCCGCCGGTTCAGCCGCTACAAGCAGGTGCTCACCGAGTCGGTGGCGGACGGCTCCGACCGGCCCGGCATCGATCCGGAGACCGGCCGGCCGCGCAAGTTCGCGTACCCTCCTCAGCTTGTCGTCGTGGACGGCGGCCAGCCTCAGGTCAATGCGGCCGCTCGCGTTCTCGCCGACCTCGGCATCACCGACGTCGCGGTGTGCGGGCTGGCGAAGCGGCTGGAAGAGGTGTGGGTGCCCGACGAAGAGTTCCCGGTCGTGCTGCCCCGCGCCTCCGAAGGCCTCTACCTGCTGCAACGGGTGCGTGACGAGGCGCACCGCTTCGCGATCACCTATCACCGGCAGAAGCGGTCCAAGCGGATGACCGTCTCCGCTCTCGACGACGTGCCCGGGCTGGGGGAGGTGCGCCGCAAGGCGCTGTTGAAGCAGTTCGGCTCGCTGAAGCGGCTGAAGGCCGCGTCCGTCGACGAGATCAGCACGGTGCCCGGCATCGGCCGCCGGACCGCCGAGGCGATCCTGGTCGCTCTCAAGGGCGGCGAGGGCGCGGACGTCGGGGCCGCCGAGGGCGTGGACGTCGCGGACGTCGGGGCCGCCGAGGGCGCGGACGTCGAGGACGTCAACGTCGTCGACGTCGTCGAGGGCGCGGACGCCGGCACCGCGGAAAACTCGCCGACCGAAGATGTGGCCGACGCCGAGCCCGCAACGCCGGCGCCATAGGATCGTTGCGGGGTTAGCCGGCCGCGCTGGGCGCGGGACGGGCGAGGGGGAAGTGTGACGCAACGTACGGCGCCGACCGCAGAGGTCCCTGATCCGCAGCGGTCGGAGACCGACCTCGTGATCGTGACCGGCCTGTCCGGTGGCGGTCGCAGCACCGTGGCGCGCGCCCTGGAGAACGTCGGCTACTACGTGGTCGACAACCTGCCGCAGGCCTTGATGCTCGACATGGCGGAGCTGGCCTACGCCGCGGGTGGAGCGGCCCGGCGCACCGCGATGGTGCTCGACGTACGCAGCCGGGCGTTCTCCACCGACCTCGCCGGTGCGGTCAAGGCGCTGCGGGAGCGAGGCTTCCACCCGCAGGTGGTGTTCGTCGACGCCGACAACGAGGTGCTGATCCGGCGGTTCGAGAGCGTGCGGCGCCCGCATCCGCTGCAGGGCGAGGGACGGCTGTCCGACGGAATCGTCGCCGAGCGGGAGCTGCTGCGCGAGGCGCGGGAGCAGGCGGATGTGATCATCGACACCAGCCACCTCAACGTCAACCAGCTGCGGGCGCGGGTCGAGGAGATGTTCGCCGCCGAGGACGCCCGGCGGCTGCGGGTGACGGTGCTCTCCTTCGGCTTCAAGTACGGCCTGCCCCCGGACGCGGACTTCGTGCTGGACGCGCGCTTTCTGCCCAACCCCTACTGGGTCCCGGAGCTGCGCGACCACACCGGGCGCGAGCCGGAGGTCAGCCGCTACGTGCTGGGCCAGCGGGGCGCGATCACGTTCGTGGAGACGCTGGCCCGCCTCATCAACGCGACGGCGAGCGGGTTCGAGCGGGAAGGCAAGCGGTATGTCACCGTGGCGGTCGGCTGCACCGGCGGCAAGCATCGCAGCGTGGCGATCGCGGAAGAGCTGGCCAGGCGCTTGCGGGAGGCCCGGTTGTCGGCCTCCGCACAGCACCGTGACCTGGGACGGGAATGAGCGGGCAGGCGGTCAAGGTAGTGGCCTTCGGGGGCGGCCACGGGTTGTCGGCGTCGCTTCGCGCCCTGCGCCTGCTTCGCCACCAGTGGCGGCGGGAGGTGGCGGCCGATCTCGACGTGACGGCAGTGGTGACCGTCGGTGACGACGGGGGGTCGAGCGGACGGCTGCGCGCCGAGCGCGGCGGACTGCCGCCGGGGGATCTCCGCCAGGCCCTCGCGGCCCTCGCCGACGTCGATGAGCCGGTAACCGAGCGCACCTCGAGGCTGTTTCAGCACCGCTTCGACGGGAACGGGTCGCTGTCCGGCCATCCGGTCGGAAACCTGGTGCTCAGCGGCCTGATGGAGATGCTCGGGGACCCGGTCGCGGCGCTCGACCACGCGGCCGCGATGCTCGGCTGCTGCGGCCGGGTGCTGCCGATGTCGCGGCAGGCGGTGAGCCTCGAGGCGGACGTCCTCGACGGGGACCCCGCCCGGCCGGGGACGGTGGTCCCGATCCGGGGTCAGCACCAGGTCGCGGTTACCCGCGGTGAGGTCCAGACCGTGCGGTTGCGGCCCGCTCAACCCGTCGCGTGTGCCGAGGCGGTGGCCGCGGTCGACGCGGCCGACTGGTTGATCTTCGGCCCCGGCTCCTGGTATACCAGTGTGATCCCGCACCTGCTCGTTCCGGATCTTGCCGCGGCGGTCACGAGGAGCCCCGCGTCCCGCCTGGTCACGCTCAACCTGGCTGCTGAGAAGGAGACGTCCGGGTTGTCCCTGGCAGACCATTTGGCGGCGTTGACCCGTTACCTACCGGCCCTCAAGGTCGATGTAGTACTTGCCGACGGGAAAGCGGTAGGAGACCCCGAGCCGGTGCTTCGTGCGGCAGAATCGCTGGGTGCCCGGCTCTCGCTGGCACCGGTCGCCGTGCTGGACGGGGCTCCCCGGCACGACCCGGCCGCACTTGCGGCAGCCCTGGAGCCCGTGCTGGGCTCTCCGTGATGTGGCCGGCGCGGGTTTCGCCGGCAGTGGATACTGGCGCACGAACGACGACCGGCCCCCGCGAGGTGACGACACGATGGCGATGACCAGTGCGGTCAAAGACGAGCTCAGCCGGGTGGACGTGGCGAAGCCCTGCTGCCGCAGGGCGGAGATGGCGGCCCTGCTGCGCTTCGCCGGCGGCCTGCACATCGTCTCCAACCGGGTGGTGGTCGAGGCAGAGCTGGACACCGGTGCGGCGGCCCGACGGCTGCGGCGCGAGGTTGCGGAGGTGTACGGGTACCCGAGCGAGATCCACGTCCTCGCCTCCGGCGGCCTGCGCAAGGCCAGCCACTTCATCGTCCGGGTGGTCAAGGACGGCGAGGCGCTCGCCCGCCAGACCGGGCTGCTCGACGTGCGTGGCAGGCCCGTGCGTGGCCTGCCCCCGCACGTGGTCTCGGCCAACATGTGCTGCGCGGCGGCCGCGTGGCGGGGCGCGTTCCTGGCCCACGGCTCGCTGACCGAGCCGGGCCGCTCGTGCGCTTTGGAGGTGACCTGTCCCGGCCCCGAGTCGGCGCTGGCGCTGGTCGGCGCCGCCCGCCGGGTCGGCATCACCGCCAAGGCCCGCGAGGTGCGCGGTGTGGACCGTGTCGTGGTCAAGGACGGCGACGCGATCGGCGCGATGCTGACCCGCATCGGCGCGCACAAGAGCGTGCTGGCCTGGGAGGAGCGGCGAGTGCGGCGCGAGGTCCGGGCGACCGCCAACCGGCTGGCCAACTTCGACGACGCCAACCTGCGCCGGTCGGCCCGGGCGGCGGTCGCCGCCGCCGCCCGGGTGGCCCGCGCGCTGGATATCCTCGGCGAGACCGCGCCCAACCACCTGCTCACGGCCGGCCGGCTGCGGCTGGACCACCGCCAGGCGTCCCTCGAAGAGCTGGGCGCCCTCGCCGAGCCGCCGCTGACCAAGGATGCGATCGCCGGCCGGATCCGGCGGCTGCTCGCCCTCGCCGACAAGCGGGCCCGCGATCTGGGGATCCCCGACACCGAGTCGGCGGTCACAGCGGACATGCTGGCGAGCTGACCCCACCCCGCCGATCGTGGGACCAGTCCGGTCACATTGATCTCTGAAGTGACCCGACCAGTCCAAGATCGACGCAAGAATTGATGACGGCCCCCGTGCGGCGCTGGTTTCCGGCTGACGATAGGGTTCCTGGTGTTGGCGAGGAGGCCGACTTCGGGTCGCTCACCGGCCGTCGGCGACGTCGGCCGGCGTGTGCGAGGCGGCCGGATCATGTCTGGGCGGCCGGTTGCCGAGAGCGCCGGCGCGACACGGCGAGGAGATGTGTCCTGTGACCATCCGGGTTGGCATCAACGGCTTCGGCCGCATCGGCCGTAACTTCTTCCGCGCGGTTCTCGACCAGCGCGCCGACGTCGAGATCGTCGGCGTCAACGACCTGACCGACAACAAGACGCTCGCGCACCTGTTGAAGTACGACTCGCTGCTGGGCAAGCTGGACGCCGAGATCACCTACGACGAGCAGTCGATCTCGGTCAACGGCAAGCGGGTCAAGGCGTCCGCCGAGCGCGACCCGACCAAGCTGGGCTGGGGTGACCTGGGCGCTGACGTCGTCATCGAGTCGACCGGGATCTTCACCTCGGCCGACAAGGCCGGCGCCCACATCCAGGCCGGCGCGAAGAAGGTCATCATCTCGGCGCCCGCCAAGGGCGAGGACATCACGATCGTGATGGGCGTCAATGACGACAAGTACGACCCGGCGTCGCACCACATCATCTCCAACGCGTCCTGCACCACCAACTGCGTGGCGCCGATGGCGAAGGTGATGCTGGAGAACTTCGGCATCACCAAGGGCCTGATGACGACCATCCACGCCTACACCAACGACCAGGTGATCCTGGACTTCCCGCACAAGGACCTGCGCCGTGCCCGCGCCGCGGCGATCAACATCATCCCGACCACCACGGGCGCCGCGAAGGCGACCAGCCTGGTGATCCCCGAGCTCAAGGGCAAGCTCGACGGCATCGCGATGCGCGTGCCGGTGCCCACCGGTTCGGTCACCGACCTCGTGCTGGAGCTCGGCCGCGAGACCACCAAGGACGAGGTCAACGCCGCGTTCAAGGCCGCCGCCGACGGCCCGCTCAAGGGCCTGCTGGTCTACACCGAGGATCCGATCGTTTCCACCGACATCGCCAACACCTCGCCGAGCTGCACGCTCGACGGCCAGCTCACAATGGTCCAGGGCAACCAGGCCAAGGTGGTCGGGTGGTACGACAACGAGTGGGGCTACTCCAACCGCCTGGTCGACGTGGTCAAGCTGGTGGGTTCACAGCTGTGAAGACCCTCGACGACCTCATCGCCGAGGGCGTGAGGGGCCGGCGCGTGCTCGTGCGCGCCGACCTCAACGTGCCCCTCGCCGACGGGCAGATCACCGACGACGGCCGCATCCGCGCGGTCCTGCCGACGCTGAGCGCGCTGCGCGACGCCGGCGCGCGGGTGGTGGTCTGCTCCCACCTCGGCCGCCCGAAGGGCGCGCCCGACCCCAAGTACTCGCTGGCCCCGGTCGCCGACCGGGCCGCCGAGCTGCTCGGCTCGCCAGTCGCTTTCGCCACCGACACGGTCGGGGAGAGCGCCCGCGCGGTCGTCAACGGCCTGGCCGACGGCGAGGTCGCCCTGCTGGAAAACCTGCGGTTCAACCCGGGCGAGACGAGCAAGGACGACAACGAGCGGGCGGAGTTCGCGAGAGCGCTCGCGGCGTTCGGCGAGTCCTACGTCGACGACGCGTTCGGCGCAGTGCACCGCAAGCACGCCAGCGTCTATGACGTCGCGAAGCTGCTCCCGCACTACGCCGGCGGCCTCGTGCTGCGCGAGCTGGCAGTGCTGCGCCGGCTGACCGGCGACGACACGCCGCGGCCCTACGTGGTGGTGCTCGGCGGTTCGAAGGTCTCCGACAAGCTGGCGGTCATCCAAGCGCTGCTACCCAAGGTCGACAAGCTGCTCATCGGCGGCGGCATGTGCTTCACGTTCCTCAAGGCCCAGGGCCACGAGGTCGGTGGGTCGCTGCTGGAGGAGGAGATGGTCGACACCTGCGGCGGGCTGCTGGAGCAGGCGGCCGGCAAGATCGTGCTCCCGGTCGACATCGTGGTGGCCGACAAGTTCGCCGCCGACGCGCAGACGCAGGTCGTCGCGGCGGACGCGATCCCGGAGGGCTGGCTCGGCCTCGACATCGGGCCGGAGTCGGTCGGCGTGTTCACCGACGCCCTGCAGGGCGCGAAGACGGTCTTCTGGAACGGCCCGATGGGCGTGTTCGAGCTGGAGCCGTTCGCCGCCGGCACGCGCGGGGTTGCCGAGGCGATCACCAAGGTCGACGGGTTCACGGTGGTCGGCGGGGGCGACTCGGCCGCCGCGGTGCGCAAGCTGGGCATCCCCGAGGACGCCTTCGGCCACATTTCGACCGGCGGCGGCGCCTCGCTGGAATACCTCGAAGGCAAGAAGCTGCCCGGCATCGAGGTGCTGGAGTCATGAGCGAGCGGATCAAACGGCGCAGTGCATCGGTGCCTCGTGGCGCCGGCGAGCGAAGCGAGCCGGCGGCATGAGCACGGACGGGACCGCCCGCCGGCCGCTTATCGCCGGCAACTGGAAGATGAACCTCAACCACCTCGAGGCGATCGCCCTCGTGCAGAAGCTGGAGTTCAGCCTCACCGAGAAGCAGCTCTCCGACGTCGAGGTGGTCGTCCTGCCGCCGTACGTCGACATCCGCAGCGTGCAGACCCTCATCGACGGGGACAAGCTGCTGATCGGGTACGGTGCGCAGGACCTGTCGGCGCACGTGTCGGGCGCCTACACCGGCGAGGTGTCGGGCAGCATGCTGGCGAAGCTGGGCTGCCAGTACGTGGTGGTGGGGCACTCGGAGCGCCGGGCATACCACCACGAGGACGACGCGCTCGTCGCGGCCAAGGTGAAGGCGGCACTGACCAACGACCTCATGCCCATCCTGTGCGTGGGCGAGGGCCTCGCCGTGCGCGAGGAGGGCGGCCACGTCGCCCACACGGTGGCCCAGCTCGACGTGGCGCTGGCCGGGCTCAAGCCGGACCAGGTGGAGAAGGTGGTCGTCGCATACGAGCCGGTCTGGGCGATCGGCACCGGCAAGACCGCCACGCCCGAGGACGCGCAGGAGGTCATCGGCGCCCTGCGCAACCGGCTGGCGGACAAGCACGGCAACACCGCTGACCGGGTTCGGATCCTCTACGGCGGCTCGGTCAAGGCCGACAACATCGCCGCGATCATGGCCCAGCCAGACGTGGACGGCGCGCTCGTGGGTGGGGCGAGCATCGACGCCACCGAGTTTGTGCGCATCTGTCGTTTTGGCGACCATTGACCGGTACCAGACGAGAAGGCGCGGTCTGCACGGGCCGCGCCTTCTCGTCGTTGCACGCTGGGTGAGCCGTTGAGAGCGTCCGGTGCCGAACGTGGTCCTGTATTCACGTCCGCCGCGAGCGCGGCCTAGAGTGGGCGTTCGGCCCCCCTGAACCATCCCTAGCTTGGCGCGCTCGTGGAACGGATCCCCGGCCCGCGCCGTGAGGACAGTAATGCCCGACCGTTCGCTTCCCCCGTCGGCCAGCGTTCGTCCCGCGCCCGTGCACCGGCGCGCCCTGCGCCGCCTCGTCGCCACCGGGGTGGCCGTCATCGCGGTGGCCGGCGCGGCCGCCTGCACCACCGCCGACGCCGGCGAGAAGCTCACCCCGGCCAGGCACGGCGGCACCCTCCGCTGGGTCCTGGGCGCGAAGCCCGGGCACCTCGACCCGCAGCGGATCAAGACCGCGACCGAGGCCAACCTCAGCCGCCTCACCAGCCGAACGCTGACCACGTTCCGCTCGGAGCCGGGCAGGGCGGCGACCGAGATCACCGGCGACCTGGCCACCGACACCGGGCGACCCAGCGACGCCAACAAGACCTGGGAGTTCACGCTCCGGCAGGGCACGAAATGGGAGGACGGCTCGCCGATCACGTGCGCCGACGTGAAATACGGCGTGGAGCGCAGCTTCTCCAACCTGTTCCAGGTCTCGCTGCCCTATGCCAAGCAGTACCTGGCGGACAACGCCGACCCCTATCGGGGTCCGTTCGTCGGCAACAACAACAACGGCAAGGGTCTGCAGTCCATCGAGTGCGTCGACCAGAAGACGATCCGGTTCCGCCTCAAGATCGCGGTCGGCGACTTCGGGTACACGGTGGCCCTGCCGGTCTTCTCCCCGGTGCCTCCGGCGCAGGACAAGAAGGGCGAGTACGACCGGCGCCCCTACTCCAACGGGCCCTACAAGATCGAGACCAGCGACGACAAGCAGGTCGTCTACGTGCGCAACCCGTTCTGGAACCGGGACACCGACGGCGTCCGCAAGGCGTTTCCGGACAAGATCGTGGTGACCGCGGATCCCGACTCGGCGACGATCACCAACAACCTGATCGACAGCACCGGGGAGTGGGCTGACACCGTCGGGCCCGAGAAGAACGTCGCGGCCCAGTTCGTGCAGCAGGTCATCAACGACCCGGCGCTGTCAAAGCGGGCCATCGCCGGCAACACCAGCGGTGTGCGCTACTTCGCCATCAACATGCGCACACAGCCCGAGCTGCGTTGCCGCCAGGCCCTCGCGTACGCGTTCAACAAGCGCAAGTTCCGCGCGGCCATGGGCGGCTCGGTCTTCGGCGACTTCGCCACGACGATGATCGGCCCGCAGTTGCAGGCGCACCGCGACTTCGACGTCTACGGCAGCCTGAGCCGCCTGGAAGGCGACCGGGAGAAGGCGGCCGACCTGATGAAGCAGGCTGCCGACGGGGGGAAGGCCTGTCCGGCCAAGATCAAGCTGGCGTTCCCGGACCAGAAGGACGTCCGGCGCCAGGTGGCGACGGTCGTGGAGTCCTACCAGCTCATCGGCGTCGAGGTGCAGCTCAACCCGATCAACCCTGCGGAGTACGTGGATGTGATCGGCAACCCGGGCAACGGCAACGACCTGATGCTGACCGGTTGGATCCCGGACTGGGCCAACGGCTCGGCGATCATCCCGCCGCTGTTCGACGGCCGGCTCATCCCCACCAAGTCGGGCGCCACCAGCAACCTCAACTTCTCACTGCTCAACGATCAGGAGATCAACGACCTGATCGACCAGGCGCTGGCGGAGTCGAAGCTGGAGGTGCAGTACAACCTCTGGGGCCAGTTGGACGAGAAGATCCAGCAGCGCGCGGCAACCATTCCGATCGTCTACAACAAGGCCCTGCGGATGGCTGGCACCAACGTGCGGGGCGGGTTCATCCACCCGCAGTTCGGCCAGCCGGACATCTCCGCGATTGGCCTGGCCGACCCGGCGAAGTAACCGCCTCCTTTGGGTGATCTTGGACGCTCTGCGCTAGCTTGGTGACCCAGGTGTCCAAGATCGCGGCGATTGGCGGGGCGTGGCGCCCGGCACCGCGGCCGGGCGGCTATTCTGTCCGGGCCGGCATTGCGAAGAATTCGGAGAGGACCCGCACCGCCATGATGGCGTTCGCCTACACCCTGATCGTGCTGCTCGTGATCACGAGCGTTCTGCTCACCTTGCTGATCCTGCTGCACCGCGGCAAGGGGGGTGGCCTGTCCAGCATGTTCGGCGGTGGCGTCTCGTCGAGCCTCGCCGGCTCGTCGGTCGCCGAGAAGAACCTCGACCGATACACCGTCCTGGTCGGCATCGTATGGTTCGCCTGCATTGTCGGCCTGGGCCTGTGGCTCAAGCTTGCCCAAAACGGGGCCGCCTGACCTTCCCCGTCGTTCTAGACTCATGCGCGCGGCCTGCGACCACGGGCCGCGCGCAGGTGTCTGCGCTGCACTCCTGCACTCGCGCCACCCCCGGACGACAGGAGAACACAGCAGTGGTTAGTGGTAACGCCATCCGCGGCAGCCGCGTCGGGTCCGGACCGATGCGCTGGTCGGAGCGGGGCGACCAGGCCCCTCGCCGAGCCGTGACGTACTGGTGCGCCCACGGGCACGCGACGACGCCCTCGTTCGCATCCGACGTCGCGCCGCCGGACCAGTGGGACTGCCCGCGCTGCGGGCTGCCCGCCGGTCAGGATCAGGACAACCCTCCGGCCCCGCCGCGCGCGGAGCCCTACAAGAGTCATCTGGCATATGTGAAGGAGCGTCGCAGCGACGCCGACGCGGCCGAGATCCTCGCCGAGGCCCTCTCCCGCGTTCAGCAGCGCCGCGGCCGGTAGCGTGGTTCGTCGCTGACCGGCCAGCGGGGCCGGTCAGCACGGCCCGCTCAGCGCAGGCCGGTCAGCACGGCCCGCTCAGCGCAGGCTACGAAACTTCGGACCCACCTCTGCCGCCGCGGCCCGGTCCAGCAACCAGAGGGTCCGGTCGACGCCGTGCACTCCTGCGGCCGGCACCTGCACGGGCCCTGCGCCGGACAGCGCCATGCGCACCGCGCTCGCCTTGCCCGATCCGCCGGCGACCAGCCACACCTCTTCCGCGGTGTTGATCGCCGGCAGCGTCAGGGTGATCCGGATCGGCGGCGGCTTGGGACAGCCGCGCACCGCTGCCACCGGCCGGGTCTCATACGCGACCGGGTGCTCGGGAAAGACCGACGCGACATGCCCCTCCTCGCCCACGCCCAGCATCAGCACGTCGAAGTGGGGGAGTCGAGCCGTTCCCGGCGCCGCCTTGGCCAGTTCCTCCGCGTACCGGGCGGCCGCCGCCTCCGGGTCCGGCCCGTCCGGTCCGTCCTCGGGCGGCATCGGGTGCACCCGCGAGGGGTCCAGCGGGAGCGCGTCGAGCAGGTCCTGACGCGCCTGGGTCTCGTTGCGGTCCGGGTGACCGGCGGGCAGGAAGCGCTCGTCGCCCCACCACAGGTCGACGCGCGACCAGTCCACGGCGTCCCGCGCGGGACTGTCGCGGACCGCCCGGTGAACCGCCCCGGCGATGGTGCCGCCGGTCAGCACCCAGTCCGCGGTGCCGCGCTTGGCCTGGGCGTCGACGAGCCGGACGATCAGCCGGGCCGCGACCGCCTGCGCCAACAGGCCCGGGTCGGCGTGCACCACCACACTTGTCTCGCTCAAGCCGGTCTCTCTCTGGTCAGTGCGCGTGCTCGATCGCGCCGCGGTCGGTGCCTTCGACGTCGGCCCGGTCGGGGCGCTCGGCCAGGGCCGGATCGTGCCAGGTGTGCACCCGGGTGGGCGACCGCTCGCTCAGCCCGGTGCTCCCGGTGGCGGCGGCCAGGGCGGCGGCGTACGGCTGGTCGGCGTCGAGCCTGCGCAGCTCCTCGGCCAGCTCCTCGCCGAGCGGGCGGTCGGCCAGCGGCAGGATCCGGTCCGGCAGGCCGGTGCGGCGCATCCTCGCGGTGCCGTTGTCGCGGGTGATCTCGGCCTGGGTGTCGTCGGACAGCTCCAGGAAGACTCCGCGCAAGCCCGGGGCGGACGTCGGCTCCAGCCGGGGGCGCAGCCCGAGCCGCGCCGTCAGCCAGCCACCGAGCAGGGCCCCACTCGGATCGCGTTCCGGGGCGGTGATGGTGGCGCTGGTGGCGGCCGCCTGGGTCGCGTCGAACACGCCGGCGACCAGGGTGCGCCACGGGGTGATCCGGGTCCACGCCAGGTCGGTGTCTCCGGGCGCGTAGTCCTCGGCCCGTGTGGTCAGCGCGGCGAGCGGATCCGCGGCCTGCGTGGTGTCGGTGATGCGGCGCTCGGCGACCACGCCCAGCGGGTCGTACGCGATGCGCTCCGGCGGGCCGGACCGCCACCAGGTCACGACCGGCACGTCCGGTGCCAGCAGCGGCATGACGACCGACTCGGCGTGCAGCGCGAGCCGCCCGCGCATGCGCATCACGACTGCTTCGCACGGCCCCAGCCGCCCACCCACGACGACCTCGGCGTCCAGCCGGGACCGCTCGTGGGTGACCTCGTCGCGCACGACAATGAGCAGCCGGCACGGGTGCGCCGCCGCCGCCACCGTCGCCGCGGCCTCGGCGCTGCTGACCTCCACCTCGTCGGCGACGACGATGAGGGTCAGCGCCAGGCCACTGGTGACGCCGCCGGCGGTGCGCCGCTCCGCGGCAAGAGCCTTGACCACCGCGTTGCCGGTGGTGTCCCAGAGCCCGATCATGGTGTCTCCCGCCCGCTGCTCATGCACGCCGCCACGCCCGCCCGGTGCGGGCAAGCATCTCGTCGGCGGCGCGCGGTCCCCACTCGCCGGCCCGGTACAGCTCGGGCTTCCGGCCCGCCCACGCGTCCTCGAGCGGGTCCACCACTTTCCAGCCGCCCTCGACCTCGGCCGCGTCCGGGAACAGTGTCTTGTCGCCGAGGAGCACGTCGAGGATGAGCCGCTCGTACGCCTCCGGGCTGGCGTCGGTGAACGCCTCGCCGTACTGGAAGTCCATCGTGATGTCGCGGACCTCCATCGTGGTGCCCGGGACCTTCGAGCCGAACTTCAGCGTGACGCCCTCGTCCGGCTGCACCCGGATCACCAGCTGGTTGTTGCCGAGCATCTCCACGTCGGCCGGGTGGAACGGCAGGTGCGGTGCCTGCTTGAACAGCACCGCGATCTCGGTCACCCGGCGGGGCAGCCGCTTGCCGGCGCGGATGTAGAACGGCACGCCGGCCCAGCGCCGGTTCTGGATGCCGAGGGTCACCGCCACGTAGGTCTCGGTGGTGGAGTCGGGCGGAACGCCCTCCTCGTCGAGGTATCCGGGCACCCGCTCGCCCGCCACCCAGCCGGGCTGGTACTGCCCGCGTACGGTGTCCTGGTCGATGTTCTTGGGGACTGCGATGGCGCGCAGCACCTTGAGCTTCTCGGTGCGGATCTCGGTGGCGTCGAAGCTGGTCGGCTCCTCCATGGCGACCAGCGCCAACAGCTGCATCAGGTGGTTCTGCAGCACGTCCCGGGCGGTGCCGACCTTGTCGTAGAACGCCGCCCGGCTGGCGATACCCACGTCCTCGGCCATGGTGATCTGCACGTGGTCGAGGTAGCGGGCGTTCCACACCGGCTCGAACAGCTGGTTGGCGAACCGGAGCGCCAGGATGTTCTGGACCGTCTCCTTGCCGAGGTAGTGGTCGATGCGGAACACGTCCTGCGGCGTGAACGCATGGTCGACCAGGTCGTTGAGCTGCTTGGCCGACTCCAGGTCGTTGCCGAACGGCTTCTCGACCACGACCCGGCGCCAGCCGCCGCACTTGTCGTTGTCGCTCATGCCGGTGCGCTCGAGCTGCTTGAGCACGACCGGGAACGCCGACGGCGGGATGGACAGGTAGAACGCGGCGTTGCCGTGGATGCCGTGCGAGTCGTGCAGGTCGTCGAGGGTACGCGCGAGCAGGTCGAACGCGCCGTCGTCGTCGAACGCGCCGGGCACGAACTTGATGTTGCCGGACAGTCGGGCCCAGACCTCGTCGCGCCACGGCGTGCGGGCGTACTCCTGGGCCGCCTTGCGCGCCAGGCTCTCGAAGTCCCCGTCGCCCCAGTCGCGGCGGGCGAAGCCGAGCACCACGAAAGCAGGCGGCAGAAGGCCACGGTTGGCCAGGTCGTACACCGCCGGCATGAGCTTCTTGCGCGCCAGGTCACCGGTGACACCGAAGATCACCAGCGCGCACGGCTCCGGAATCCTCGGCAGTCTGCGATCCTGCGGATCCCTCAGCGGGTTGTTCACCTCTGCCACTTCCTTCAAGACACCCAGGGCAGCTCGTCGACGGCGGCCAACAGCCGCGCGACCCCCGCTGCGCGATCGGTCAGGTGCAGTCGGACCACCGGCCGGCCACGGCCGGCCAGTGCCTTCCGGTCCCCGGCCGCCTGCGCGGCCTCGAGTTGCCCGAACGTGTAGGGCCGGCCCGGTATCGGCAGGTCCTCCGTCACCGCGCCGGTGATCTGCAGGAACGCGCCGGTCTGCGGGCCGCCCTTGTGGTACTGCCCGGTGGAGTGCAGGTAGCGGGGACCCCAGCCGAACGTCACCGCGTGCGAGGTGTGGTCGGCCAGCGTGGGGCGCAGTTTGGCGGCGTCGGCGTCGGCGAAGCGGTGCAGGAACGCGAGGACCGCCAGGTACCCGCCGGGCTGCAACCGGCTGAGCAGCCACCCGAGGACGTCCGCCACCGTGGCGGCGTGCCCGAGGTCCGCGCCGTACACCTCGACCGGCCCGTCGACGAACGCCGGCTCCTCGGAAGGCAGGCCGGACTCCAGCAGGCGCCGGGTGTTCTCCTTGCTCTCCGCCACGTTGGGCTGGTCGAACGGGTTGATCTGCAGCAACCGGCCGGCCACCGCCGTCGCGTACTCCCAGGCCAGGAACTGCGCACCGAGCGGGCCGTTGACCGCGACGTGCGGGGTGACCCCGCCGCCGGGCACGGCGCCGGGCGGCAGCGCGCCGCCGACGGTGACGGTCAGCACGTCGTCGCGGAGCGCGCCCGGGCTGTCGGGCGTCTCGATGACGACCGGCAGGATGCCGCGCCCCTGCTTGCCGGTGGATTCGGCGATGAGCTGCTCGGCCCAGTCGCCCAGCCCGGCGATCCCGGTGCCGTCTTCGATCAGGGCCACCTTGTCCCGGCCGGCGAGGGCGGCGGCGCCGAGCGCCGCGCCGAGGCTCAGCGCGGGGTTGGTGTCGTTGTCGGCGAGGGACTTGGCGAAATCCTCGGCCTGGTCGAGCAGCTCGGCGACATCGACCCCGGCGAGCGCGGCGGGGACGATGCCGAACGCAGTCAGCGCGCTGTAGCGGCCACCCACGTTCGGGTCGGCCAGGAAGAGCTGGGCACCCATCTCCCTGGCCAGCGCCTCGAACGGCGACCCGGGGTCGGTGACGACGACGAAGCGCTGCCCCGGGTCGGGCAGGCCGGCGTCCTGGAACGCCTGCAGGTAGGCCCGGCGGTGGCTGTCGGTCTCCACCGTCCCGCCGGACTTGCTCGACACCACCACGACGCTGCTCGCCAGGCGGTCAGCGAGCGCCGACCGGACCTGGTGCGGGTCTGTGGTGTCCAGCACGGTGAGATCCACGTCGAGGGTCCGGGCGATGACCTCCGGGGCCAGCGACGAGCCGCCCATGCCGGCGAGGACCACGTGGTCCACCCCGAAGCCCAGCAGCTCGTCGCGCAGCTCGGCCAGTCGGGGCAGCAGCTCCCGGCTGCGCTGGAACGTGTCGATCCAGCCCAGCCGGATCGTCGCCTCGGCCTCCGCCTCCGGGCCCCACAGCGTGGGGTCCTTGGCCGCCAGCCGTCCCGGCACGCCGTCGGCGACCAGTTGCGCCCGGGCGTCGGCCGCACCGGGCGCCAACTTCGCACCGTAGACTGAGAGGCCGCCGGCCCCTTCCGCCTCGGTCAGGGAGGTCACCGGGTTCCTCCGTTCGCTCGTTCCTCCGCGGCGCCGCTGCGCTCGCTCACCTCTCAGCCTCGGTCTTGGCGGTGCCGGCCGCCGCCCTGTTGGGCGCGTCAGCCCCCGACCTGGCCGCCTCGAGGGACTTGGCCACGCCCTCGAGCAGCTCGTTCCAGCTGACCGCGAACTTCTCCACGCCCTCACGTTCGAGTGTGTCGACCACGTCGTCGTAGTCAATGCCGAGCGCCTCGAGCTGCTCGAGAACGTGGCGGGCGTCGTCGTAGTACGGCGTGATGGTGTCCCCGGGTACCTCGCCATGGTCGGCGAACGCGTGGATCGTGGCTTCCGGCATCGTGTTGACCACGCCCGGCGCGATCAGCTCCTCGACGTACATGACGTCCCGGTACTCGGGGTTCTTCGTCGAGGTCGACGCCCACAGCGGCCGCTGCGGGTGCGCGCCCGCATCGGCGAGCCCCTGCCAGCGGTCGCTGCTGAACACCTTCTCGTAGCGCTCGTAGGCCAGCCGGGCGTTGGCGATCGCCGCCTTGCCGTGCAGCGCCTGCGCCTCCGGCGTGCTGATCTTGTCGAGGCGCTTGTCGACCTCACTGTCCACCCGGGACACGAAGAACGACGCCACCGAGCCGAGCTTCGACAGGTCGTGGCCGTTGGCCCTGGCCTGCTCCAGGCCGGCGAGGAACGCGTCCATGACCTCCTCGTAGCGCTGGAGGCTGAAGGTGAGCGTCACGTTGACGCTGATGCCCTCGGCGAGGGTCGCGGTGATCGCCGGCAGCCCTTCCCGGGTGGCCGGGATCTTGATGAACAGGTTGGGCCGGTCGACCAGCCACCACAGCGCCTTGGCCTCGGCCACCGAGCGGTCGGTGTCGTTGGCCAGGCGCGGGTCGACCTCGATGGACACCCGGCCGTCGACCCCCCGCGAGGCGTCGTGGGCCGGGCGCATCACGTCGCACGCCCAGCGCACGTCGTAGGTGGTCAGCATCCGGGTCGCCTCTTCGACGTCCACGCCGCGCGACGCGAGGTCCCTGACCTGGTCGGCGTACTCGTCGGCGTCGGAGAGTGCCTTGGCGAAGATGGTCGGATTGGAGGTCACCCCGACGACGTGCGACTCCCGCCGCAGCTTGTCCAGGCCGCCGGTGGACAGCCGTCCGCGGGAAAGGTCGTCGAGCCAGACCGCCACTCCGGCGGCGGATAGTTGGGCCAACCTGTCGGTCATCGTGTCGCTCCCTACTCGATCCGCTCAGTTACCCGTGGTGGAGCCTGTGATCCGGCCCACCCGCGCCAGCGCCGCCCGCGCAGCGGCCACCACCCGGTCGGGGGTGAAGCCGAACTGCTCGAACAACACCTTGTACGGGGCGCTGGCGCCGTAGTGTTCAATACTCACGCATTCGCCGTCGTCGCCGACCAGATCCCGCCACGACATGGCGACGCCCGCCTCGACGCTCACCCGCGCCCGCACGTCGGTCGGGAGGACCCGCTGCTTGTATGCGGTGTCCTGGGCGCGGAACCACTCCTGGCACGGCATCGAGACCACCCGGGTGGGCGTCCCGTCGGCCTCCAACCGCTCGCGCGCCTCCAGGGCCAGCGAGACCTCCGAGCCGGAAGCCATGATGATGACCTCGGGCTGGCTGTTGGACGCGTCGAGCAGGATGTAGCCACCGCGCTCGACCTCGGACGCCGGCGCGACCTGGCTGCGGTCGAGGACCGGCAGGTTCTGGCGGGTCAGGCACAGCGCCGTCGGGCGGTCGGTGTGTTCGAGGGCCAGCCGCCATGCCTGCGCGGTCTCGTTGGCGTCGGCCGGGCGCACCACGTCGAGGCCCGGGATGGCCCGCAGCGCGGTCAGGTGCTCGACCGGCTGGTGGGTCGGACCGTCCTCGCCGAGGCCGATCGAGTCGTGCGTCCACACATACACGACGGGCAGTTTCATCAGGGCCGCCAGGCGCACCGCCGGGCGCATGTAGTCGCTGAAGATGAGGAACGTGCCACCGTACGGCCGGGTGCCGCCGTGCAGCACGATGCCGTTGAGGGTGGAACCCATCCCGTGCTCGCGGATGCCGAAGTGCAGCGTCCGGCCGTACCAGTCGCCGGGGAACACCTTCGTCGAGTACTCCGGTGGCACGAACGACGGCTCGCCCTCGATCGTGGTGTTGTTGCTCTCCGCGAGGTCGGCCGAGCCGCCCCACAGCTCCGGCAGCACCGGGGCGATCGCGTTGATCACCTTGCCGGACGCGGCACGGGTGGCCATGCCCTTCGGGTCGGCCGGGAACTCGGGCAGCGCATCGGTCCAGCCGTCGGGCAAGGCCCGCTTGGACAGCCGGTCCAGCAGCTCGGCGCGCTCCGGGTTATTCGCGCGCCACGCCTCGAACGCCTGGTCCCACTCGGCGTGCGCCTGCTTGCCGCGCTCGATCACTGTGCGGGCGTGCTCGATCACCTCGTCGTCGACCTGGAACTGCCTGTCCGGGTCGAGGCCGAGCAGCTTCTTGGTGGCGGCGACCTCCTCCGCGCCGAGCGCGGAGCCGTGCGCCTTACCGGTGTTCTGCTTGTTGGGCGCCGGCCAGCCGATGATGGTCCGCAGCGCGATGAACGACGGCCGCTCGGTCTCCGCCTTCGCGGCCTCGAACGCGTTGTGGAGCGCCTCGACGTCCTCGTGGTAGCCGTCCGTGCCGCGCCAGTCGACCCGCTGCACGTGCCAGCCGTACGACTCGTAGCGCGCCGCCGTGTCCTCGGACTTGGCGATGTTGGTGTCGTCTTCGATGGAGATCTCGTTGTCGTCGTAGAGGAAGACGAGGTTGCCCAGCTTGAGGTGGCCGGCGAGCGAGCTGACCTCGTGGCTGACACCCTCCTCGATGTCCCCGTCCGAGCAGATCGCGTAGACGAAATGGTCGAACGGGCTCTGCCCGGGCGCGGTTTCCGGGTCGAACAGTCCGCGCTCGCGGCGCGCGGCCATGGCCATGCCGACCGCGTTGCCCAGGCCCTGTCCGAGCGGGCCGGTCGTGGTCTCCACGCCGACGGTGTGGCCGTGCTCCGGGTGGCCCGGCGTGAGCGAGCCCCACTGTCGCAGCTGACGGAGGTCGTCGAGGGTCAGCCCGTAGCCGGAGAGGTAGAGCTGGATGTAGAGCGTCAGGCTGGAATGCCCGGCCGAAAGCACGAAACGGTCCCGCCCCAACCAGTTGGGGTCGGTGGGGTCGTGCCGCATCACCTTCTGAAAGAGCAGGTATGCGGCCGGTGCCAGACTCATGGCGGTGCCGGGATGGCCGTTTCCGGCCTTCTCCACGGCGTCCATGGCCAGAGCCCGGATCGTGTCGACCGCTCGCCGGTCGAGATCGGACCAGTTCAGCTGCGTCACGGTGGCGCCGCTCCTTCGGTGTCCTCAGGGGTCCGTGCGGGCACGCGCACACGCCGACGCGGACCGATGCCTTCTGTGCTGACCCTACCCACCCGGTCCGGCGCCAAAGCACCGGTTGGCGACTTGTCCGTCACCTCGTGGGCGAAAGTTCCCGAACAGGCGGACAACCCCAAGATCATCGGGCACCGGCGAACTGTGATACGCGGCGCAAACCTCCCCGGGGCGCTGGCTGGCCTGCACGGACGGTGTTCTACGATGCGTTGTCTTCTACCGTGCGGCAGCCCCGGGGACCGAGGCCCGCAAGTCGACGCCGGAAGGTGGCAACTCCGCGTGACATTCCGGGACTCCGGTCAGCGCCGCGCAGCGCCAGGACCGCAGCTTGCGAGGAACGCACTCGCACGCCGCCGGCGCCGTCCGGGCAGGGTGATGGCGTGAGCACCGTCGCCGACGACACCCGCTCCGGCACCGACGCCCCGCTGCGGCCCACCGTCATCCGCGACGTCATGCCCGCGCGCCCGAGCCGCCGTGCGATCGTCCGGGCCTACGTGACGTTGACCAAGCCGCGGATCGTCGAGCTGCTCCTCGTCACGACCGTCCCGGCGATGCTGCTGGCCCACCACCGGGTGCCGCCGCTGACGCTGATGTTCGTCACCCTGCTGGGCGGCGCGCTCGCCGCCGGTGCCGCCAACGCGCTCAACTGCTACATCGACCGGGACATCGACCCGCTGATGCGGCGCACGTCCAAGCGGCCGCTGCCGGCGCACACCGTCTCACCGCGGTCGGCGCTGGTTTTCGGGCTGACGCTGGCCGTGGTGTCGGTGGCGCTGATGGCGGCGTTCACCAATCTCCTCGCGGCCGGCCTGACCGCGTTCGCGATCGCCTACTACGACCTTGTCTATACGTTGTGGCTCAAGCGCACGACTCCGGCCAACACGGTGTGGGGCGGCATCTGCGGTGCGATGCCCGTCCTCATCGGATGGGCGGCCGTCACCGGCGGGCTGGCCTGGCCGGCGTGGGCGATGTTCGCCATCGTTTTCCTGTGGCAGCCGCCGCATTTCTGGGCGCTCGCCATCAACTGCCGCGACGATTACGCCCGCGCCGGCATCCCGATGTTGCCGGTGGTGGCGACGCTGCGGCGGGTCGGCCTGGAGACCGTCATCTACAGCTGGCTCACCCTGGCCGCGTCCCTCGCGCTGTGGGCGCTCGGGATGTCCCCGCTCTACGGGGTGACCGCGCTGATCGTCGGCGGCCTCTTCGTGCTGGAGGCGCACCGGTTGCACGGGCGGGCCCGTCGCGGGGAGCCGGTCCGGCCGATGCGGCTGTTCCACTGGTCGACCACCTACCTGACGATCCTCTCGGTCGCGATCTCCGTCGATGCGCTGATCCACTGAAGACGCGCCGAATCCTTGGGCCCCGGTGGCGAAATGCGCGGCCATTCCGTGCGTTTGCTTTGTCCGACTTTGCATGTGAAACGCCGAGAACGGCAATCGCTCCACCCGGCCATGTCGGCCATGTCGCCGATGCGACAGACAGCGATAGTGGTTTATCCCTTTTTCCGGCGCGAAATACGGCAAATTTCCGCGCCCGCCAGGTCAACCACGCAGTTACCGTCATCACAATTCGGCACCGGACGGCGCGCTGAGAACGTCTTTGCCAGTTAACGTGGCCGGCATGGCAGATGGTTCCGATACGACGATGACCCTTGATTCGCCGGTGCCCGGCCACCTGGTTGACGGGCTGAGGTCGTTCGCAGGCGACCACGGCGGTGCGAAGGCAGTCATTGAGTACGTCGGGCGGCGCGGTGCCCGCATCGTGCTCGTCGGTGAGGACGGTACCTGGGCCGACCAGTTCGCCCCGGGCACCGACGTGGCCCGGTCGGCCTGCGCCAAGGCCGGCATCGTCGTGGAGAACGAGTGGGAGCGGGAGCTGATCGAGCAGATGCGGCCGAGCAACGACCTCTGGCGTTCGATGGGCCGACGGTCCCTCACCCGATGATCCGAACGAATCCGTCCATCCACGCGGCCCGGGCTAACCCCCGGGTCGCGCTCGTTACGTGCGCCGCCCTGCCCGACCTGGAAGACGACGACCGGCTCGTGATCGGTCCGCTCGGCGCCGCCGGCGTACCCGTCGTGCCCACCGGATGGCTGCCTCCCGGGCAGCGGTGGGACCCGCCGGCCGCAAGGGGCCGATGCTGGAAGGGCCGGACGCCCCGGAGTCGGGCTCCCGGCCGCCGGGCCTCTACCGTGCCGAGCGCATCACGGCCCGCCGCCCGTCCGAGGCCGAGCTTGCGGTCGCCGAGAAGGTGCTGGCCGCCGTTCCCGGCGGTGCCGACCGGCTGCTGTACGCCCGTGTCGACCTGATCCCCGGGCCCACCGGCGACCCGCTACTGGTCGAGCTGGAGCTGACCGAGCCGTCCCTGTTCTTCGACAGGTCCGAGGGCGCCCCGGAGCGCTTCGCCGCCGCGGTGACCGCCCACCTTTCCATGATCACGGACGATTCTCCGTGCCCCGACACGGAGAATCGTCCGTGATCATGAGAGCGTGATGAGGGCGTCCGCCGCCGTGGGTGCCTCGCGCGCCGTCGGCGCCGGTGCGGCCCGGGCCCGCGCCCCCTCCAGGACGGCGAGCGCCGCCACCCAGACCACGCAGGCGCCGAGCATGTGCAGGCCCACCCCGATGACCGGCAGGTGCGTGAAGTACTGGACGAACCCGATCAGGCCCTGAGCCAGCTCCACCCCGATCAGGGCCGCTGCGGCGGTCCGCGGCGCGCCGACCGCCGTCAGGGCGAACCACAGCGCGACCGACAGCCCGAGCAGCAGGAACACCAGGTCGGCGTGCAGTTGCGCGACCTCCTGCGGGTCCAGGCCGGTGCGCTTGGCGCCCGCGTCCCCGGCGTGCGGCCCGCTGCCGGTGACCACCGTGCCGACCACGAGCACCAGCGCAGCCGTCGCCACGACCAGCCGGACCAGCACCGTCAGCGGCCGACCCAGGCCGGGGCTGGCGGAGCTGGCCGGGCGCTCGCCTGCGCGTACCCACAGTTGATAGGCCGCCGCGATCACCGCCATCGACGCGAGGAAGTGGCAGCCCACCACCCACGGGTTGAGGTTGGTCAGCACGGTCACGCCGCCGATGACCGCCTGCGCCGGAATCCCGGCCAGGACGAGCGCCGACCAGGTCACCAGCGGCCGGCGCACGGGGCGCTGGCAGAGCGCCGCCAGCACGCAGGCGACGGCGAGGGCGCCGACGACCCCGGTCAGCGTCCGGTTGCCGAACTCGATGACGCCGTGGGCACCCATTTGCGGAGTCGTCACGTAGGACGTGTCGGTGCACCGGGGCCAGGTGGGGCAGCCGAGGCCCGATCCGGTGAGGCGCACCGCGCCGCCGGTGACCACGATGCCGATGTTGGCCAGCAGCGAGGCGAGCGCGAGGCGGCGGAGCAGGATAGGCGTGCCGAGAAGCTGGCGGATGGAGCTCACGCCGCCGATCGTACGGCCCGTCGCGGCGTGGTCTGCGTCACCGTGACCTCCGTTTGCGCCGACCTGAGGAAATAAGTAACACTGGTGTTGTGAAATACACGGCAGTGCTCGCCGAAAGGCCGGGGGCCCATGATCGGGACCCGGCCGATGGTCGCACCCGTGACCGTGTCGCCCAGTTGCTTCTTCAGCACGGGTCGGCCACGACCAGCGAGCTCAGCGACGCAGTCGGTCTGAGCTGCGCCGCCATTCGCCGGCACCTCGACGCCATGCTCGCCGACGGGCTCGTGGAGGCGCGCGAGCGCCCGGTCCGTGGGCGACGCGGGCGGGGGCGCCCGGCCAGGATCTTCTCGCTGACGGCGGCCGCCCGGGAGTCCTTCCCGCACACCTACGACGACCTGGCCAACGCGGCGCTGCGGTGGATAGCCCAGCACCACGGCCCGGTCGCGGTCAGCGCGTTCGCCGCCGCGCAGGTCGCGGGCCTGGAGGAGCGCTGCCGCGCCGCGATGCGCGAGGCCGGCGACGACCCGCTCGCCCGGGCCGAAGCACTCGCCGGCGCGCTCACCGCGGAGGGGTACGCTGCCGGCGCGACCGCGATCGCCTCCGGCGGCCAGCTCTGCCAGCACCACTGCCCAGTGGCCCACGTGGCCGCCGAGTTCCCGCAGCTGTGCGAGGCGGAGACCCAGGTGATCTCGCGCCTTGTCGGCACGCATGTCCAACGACTCGCCACGATCGCCAACGGCGACGGCGTGTGCACCACGCACATCCCTGCCCGCGGCTTTGGTAAGAACACCGATCACATCGTGAGGACCGCCCAATGACCGAACAGACGATGACCCAGGCCGAGCAGCTCGCCGGTCTCGGTAACTACGAGTACGGCTGGGCCGACTCCGACGTCGCAGGTGCCGCCGCGCGCCGTGGTCTCAACGAGGAGGTCGTGCGTGACATCTCGGCGAAGAAGAACGAGCCCGAGTGGATGCTCGACCTGCGCCTGAAGGGGCTGCGCCTGTTCGGCCGCAAGCCGCTGCCGGCGTGGGGCGCGGACCTGTCGACGATCGACTTCGACAACATCAAGTACTTTGTCCGCTCCACCGAGAAGCAGGCGGCCAGCTGGGACGACCTGCCCGACGACATCAAGAACACCTACGACAAGCTGGGCATCCCGGAGGCGGAGAAGCAGCGCCTGGTCGCCGGTGTCGCCGCGCAGTACGAGTCCGAGGTGGTTTACCACAAGATCCGTGAGGATCTCGAGGAGCAGGGCGTCATCTTCCTCGACACCGACACCGGCCTGCGCGAGCACCCGGAGCTCTTCAAGGAGTACTTCGCCACCGTCATCCCGGTCGGCGACAACAAGTTCGCCTCGCTCAACACGTCCGTGTGGTCGGGTGGCTCGTTCATCTACGTGCCGAAGGGCGTCAACGTCGAGATCCCGCTGCAGGCCTACTTCCGCATCAACACCGAGAACATGGGCCAGTTCGAGCGGACGCTGATCATCGTCGACGAGGGCGCATACGTGCACTACGTCGAGGGCTGCACCGCGCCGATCTACTCGTCGGACTCGCTGCACTCCGCGGTCGTCGAGATCATCGTGAAGAAGAACGCGCGCTGCCGGTACACCACGATCCAGAACTGGTCGACCAACGTCTACAACCTGGTCACCAAGCGCGCCACCTGCGAAGAGGGCGCGACGATGGAGTGGATCGACGGCAACCTCGGCTCGAAGATCACGATGAAGTACCCGGCCGTCTACATGTACGGCGAGCACGCCAAGGGCGAGGTGCTGAGCGTCGCCATGGCCGGCGAGGGCCAGCACCAGGACGCCGGCGCCAAGATGGTGCACGCCGCGCCGTACACGTCGTCGAGCATCATCTCCAAGTCGATCGCGCGGGGCGGCGGCCGCACCTCATACCGTGGTCTGGTCCAGGTGCTGGAGGGCTCGCACCACTCGAAGTCGACGGTGAAGTGCGACGCGTTGCTGGTCGACACGATCTCCCGGTCCGACACCTACCCGTACGTCGACGTGCGGGAGGACGACGTCTCGATGGGCCACGAGGCGACGGTCTCCAAGATCAGTGATGACCAGCTGTTCTACCTGATGAGCCGGGGCATGACCGAGGACGAGGCGATGGCGATGATCGTGCGTGGCTTCATCGAGCCGATCGCCAAGGAGCTCCCGATGGAGTACGCCCTCGAGCTCAACCGGCTGATCGAGCTCCAGATGGAGGGGGCTGTGGGCTAGCGCCTCCGGCTGGTACGCAACGGGTCAATCTCAAAGACGACTAGGGAACCCATGACTCAGACCATCGCGCCGCCGAAGACCAAGTCCCAGGCGCTGCGCTCCTTCGACGTGGCCGACTTCCCGGCGCTCACCGGCCGGGAGGAGGAGTGGCGGTTCACGCCGCTCAAGCGGCTGCGCGGCCTCGCGACCGCGACCGCCGGCACCGCGGGGGGTCCCGCGCCCAAGCACGAGTACGGGCAGTTGCCGGCCGGGGTGACCGTGTCGACGATCGACCGGAGCGACCCGCGGGTCGGCTCGCTGCTGACGCCGTTCGACCGGATCAGCGCGCTGGCCTTCGGCGGCGCCGAGCAGGCGCTGCTGGTCAGCGTCGCGCGCCACGCCGTGCCCGACGAGGCGGCCGTGGTCCGGCTGGTTGGCGACAGGGTGGATGGGCTGGCCTTCGGGCACACCTTCGTCGAGGTCGGCGAGCTGGCCGAGGCGACGCTGGTGCTGGAGCAGACCGGGTCGACGACCCTCGCCGACAACGTCGAGGTGTCGGTCGCGGACGGCGCGCGGCTGAGGTTCGTGACTGTGACCGACTGGGCGCCTGACGCGGTGCAGGCCCAGCACGTGCGGTTCCGGCTGGGCCGCGACGCCAAGGTCACCCACGTGCAGGTGACACTCGGCGGTGACCTGGTCCGGCAGTACACCAGCGTCGAGTACGCCGACCGCGGCGGCGAGTGCGAGGCCTACGGCCTGTACTTCGCCGACGCCGGGCAGCACCTGGAGCACCGGCTGCTGGTGAACCACTCGGTGCCCGACTGCCGCAGCTACGTGGCCTACCGGGGCGCGCTGCAGGGCGAAGGCGCGCACACCGTGTGGGTCGGCGACGTGCTGATCCAGACCGAGGCGACCGGCACCGACACGTACGAGATCAACCGGAACCTGATCCTCACCGACGGCGCCCGCGCCGACTCGATTCCGAACCTTGAGATCGAGACCGGCGAGGTCATCGGCGCCGGGCACGCGAGCGCGACCGGCCGGTTCGACGACGAGCAGCTGTTCTACCTGATGGCCCGCGGCATCCCGGCCGAGGAGGCGCGCAAGCTGGTCGTGCGCGGCTTCTTCAACGAGTTGCTGGGCAAGATCCCGGTCGAGGACCTGCGCGAGCGCCTGGCCGGCGTGATCGAGGCCCGACTGGCCGAGGTGGGCGCGTGAGCCTGGTCAAGATCTGTTCGATCGACGACGTCGCCAAGGGCGAGGTCGTCGCGGTGACGGTCGACGACACCCCGCTCGCCGTCGTGCACTGCGACGACGACACGTTCCATGCCGTCTACGACGAGTGCTCGCACGCGTCGATCGCGCTGAGCGAGGGCGAGGTGGACGGCTGCACGCTGGAGTGCTGGCTGCACGGCTCGCGCTTCGACCTGCGCACCGGCAAGCCGGTCGGGCCACCTGCGACGGAGCCCGTCCCCATCTACCCCGTCGAGGTCCGCGACGGCGATGTCTACGTGAACCTGGAGAAGAAGTGAGCGTTCTGGAGATCCGCGACCTGCAGGTCTCGGTCAAGCTGCCCGAGGGCGAGTCGAAGCCCATCCTGCACGGGGTCAACCTGACGGTCCGGGCCGGCGAGACGCACGCGATCATGGGCCCCAACGGCTCCGGCAAGTCGACGCTGGCCTACTCGATCGCGGGGCACCCCAAGTACCAGATCACCGCCGGCAGCGTGACTCTCGACGGCCAGGACGTGCTGGGCCTCACCGTCGACGAGCGCGCCCGCGCCGGGCTGTTCCTCGCGATGCAGTACCCGGTCGAGGTGCCCGGCGTGTCCGTGGCCAACTTCCTGCGTACCGCGAAGACCGCCATCGACGGCGAGGCGCCGAAGCTGCGCACGTGGGCCGGCGAGCTGAAGGGCGCCATGGAGCGGCTGCACATGGACCCGGCGATGGCACAGCGCAACGTCAACGAGGGCTTCTCCGGCGGGGAGAAGAAGCGGCACGAGATCGTGCAGCTGGAGCTGCTCAAGCCGAAGATCGCCATCCTGGACGAGACCGACTCGGGCCTCGACATCGACGCGCTGCGCGTGGTGAGCGGGGGCGTCAACCGAGTGCGGGACACCGGCGACACCGGCCTGCTGCTGATCACCCACTACACCCGCATCCTGCGGTACGTGAAGCCGGACTTCGTGCACGTCTTCGTCGCCGGCCGGATCGTCGAAGAGGGCGGTCCGGAGCTGGCTGAGAAGCTGGAAGCCGACGGCTACGAGCGGTACCTGGCGGGCGCGGGCCCGGCGAAGGCCTAAGGAGTTGCCATGACGGTCACCCTCCCGTCCCTCGACGTCGCCGCGGTGCGCGCGGACTTCCCGATCCTGGGCCGCCAGGTCAACGGGCATCCGCTGGTGTACCTCGACTCCGCGGCGACCTCGCAGAAACCGCGTCAGGTGCTCGACGTGCTGCGCGCGCACTACGAGCGGCACAACGCCAACGTGTCACGCTCGGTGCACACGCTCGGCACCGAGGCGACCGAGGCGTACGAGGGTGCCCGGGCGAAGGTGGCCGCGTTCATCGGCGCCCCGGCGGCCGAGGAGGTCGTCTTCACGAAGAACTCGACCGAGGCGATCAACCTGGTCGCGCACACCTTCTCGGAGCGCGCGGCCGACCCGCGGTTCCGGCTGGGCCCCGGCGACGAGATCGTGATCTCCGAGATGGAGCACCACTCCAACATCGTGCCGTGGCAGCTGCTCTGCGAGCGGACCGGCGCGACGCTGCGGTGGTTCGGTCTCACCGACGACGGCCGGCTGGATGAGGCGGATCTCGACGCGCTGGTCAACGAGCGTACGAAGATCGTCTCGGTCGTGCACGTGTCCAACATCCTCGGCACGCTCAACGACGTGTCGCGGATCGTGGCCCGGGCGCGGCAGGTCGGTGCGCTGGTGCTGCTGGACGCGTCGCAATCCGTGCCGCACCTGCCCGTCGACGTCATGGCGCTGGGCGCCGACTTCATCGCCTTCACCGGCCACAAGATGTGCGGGCCTACCGGCATCGGGGCGCTATGGGGGCGGTTCGAGCTGCTCGACGCGATGCCGCCGTTCCTGGGCGGCGGCTCGATGATCGAGACGGTGACCATGCAGGGGTCGACGTACGCGCCGCCGCCGATGCGCTTCGAGGCGGGCACCCCGCCGATCGCGGAGGCCGTCGGGCTGGGCGCGGCCGTGGACTACCTGTCGGCGATCGGCATGGACGCCATCCACCGGCACGAGGAGGAGCTCGCCGGGTACGCCCTCGACGCACTCGCCGCGGTGCCGGACCTGCGGGTCATCGGTCCGACCGGCGCGACCGGCCGCGGTGGCACGATCTCGTTCGTCCTCGCCGACATCCACCCGCACGACGTCGGGCAGGTGCTCGACGCGGAGGGCGTGCAGGTGCGCGTCGGGCACCACTGCGCCCGCCCGGCCTGCGTGCGCTACGGCGTGCCGGCGACCACCCGCGCGTCGTTCTACCTCTACACCACGACGGATGAGGTGGACGCGTTCGTGCGCGGGCTGGAAAAGGTGCGGAAGGTTTTCGGCTGATGCAGGTCGACCAGCTTTACCAGGAGATCATCCTGGACCACTACAAGCGCCCGCACGGCCGGGGGCTGCGCGAGCCGTTCTCGGCGGAGGCGCACCACGTCAACCCGACCTGCGGCGACGAGCTGACGATGCGGGTCAACCTCGTCGACGGCCGGATCGCCGATGTGTCGTACGAGGGTATGGGCTGTTCGATCAGCCAGGCCTCGGCGAGCGTGTTGCACGAGCTCATTCGCGGGTTGACCGTGGAAGAGGCTTTGTCGCGCCACGAGGCGTTTACTGTTCTCATGGCCGGGCGCGGCCAGGTCGAGCCGGACGAGGAGCTGCTCGGCGACGCGGTGGCCTTCTCCGGCGTCGCCCGGTACCCGGCCCGGGTGAAGTGCGCGCTGTTGGGCTGGATGGCTTTCAAGGACGCCCTCGCGCGTGCCGCCGAGGAGTCGATGGTGGGAGGAACGGCATGACCGAGGTTACGAAGGCGCAGATCGACGACGTCGAAGAGGCGTTGAAGGACGTCGTCGACCCGGAGCTGGGGATCAACGTGGTCGACCTCGGGCTCATCTACGGCATCCACGTGGACGATGACAATGTGGCGACCATCGACATGACGCTGACGTCGGCCGCGTGCCCGCTCACGGACGTGATCGAGGACCAGGCCCGCCAGGCGCTGTGCACCGGGCCGGGCGGCGGGCTCCTCAACGACTTCCGCATCAACTGGGTGTGGCTGCCGCCGTGGGGCCCGGACAAGATCACCGACGACGGTCGCGAGCAGTTGCGCGCCCTGGGCTTCAACGTCTGACCCCCTTTCCGCGATCTTGGGCAGTTGACGGGCCTGTAGGCCCGTCAACTGTCCAAGATCTCAGAGGTTCTTGAGGGCCTCCCGCACGGACAGCGGTGACAGCTGCGCGCGGTGCGCCCCGACGAAACGGCGCACCGCGTGTGGGTCGGTCTTCGCGTACTGCCGCAGCGCCCAACCGATCGCCTTGCGGATGAAGAAGTCCGGATGACCGGCGCGGGCCAGGCAGTACCGGAAGAGCCGGTCCCGGTCGGTGCGGTCGGCGTAGGTCAACTGGTGCAGGATCGCGGTCCGTGTCAACCAAAGGTTGTCACCTGCGAGCCAGCCGTCCATGGTCCGCACCGTCTCGGGATGGCGGGCAACGATCGCGCCGACGACATGGTCGGCGAGCGCGTCGACCGTGTCCCACCACGACTTCGTCGTGATCAGCGTGCGCGTCGTGTCGAGGAACGCGGGCGAGCAGGCGGACGCGTTGCGGCGCAGCCAGTCGCAGGCGAAGTACTGGTACTCCCGCTCGGGCAGCGCCCAGCATGCCAGCGCCGCGGAACGCAGATCGTCCTCCGCCGGCCGCGGGAGGCCGTTGAGCACCTCCCGGCCCAGCACGCGCCGCCGTGGCGTCGGCAGACCCAGAAACGCGAACTGATCCCGCATATACGCGCGCATGGACGCCGCCTTCGCCGGATCACGCGTCGGCTCGTACTTCGCGACGAGCCGGTCGAGTACGGTGCGCGCCAGCGGCGTCGAGGCGGCCGGGATCGGCTCCATAACGTGATCGTGCCAGCTAGGGTCGAGCCGTGGTGAGCAGGCCGGCGGCAGGTGGCGGGCGGTGGGTCGACGTCGACCCGCCCCGGCTGGCGAAGTGGATCGCCGGGTTCGACGAGCGGCACGGCGGCTCGACGTCCCGCGAGTTGCCCGACGGGCTGCTGCTGGAGGGCGCCGACGGGGCAACCGCCGAGTGTCACCTCGTCGCCGGGCGGGCGGGTGATCCCGACGAGCTCGTCGCCGCCGCGTGCACACCCCGGCGGATCGGCCTGCTGCTCGTACGCCGGGGTGGCTTCGCGGTCGGCATCGCCGAGGGGGAGCGGCTGGTCAGCTCCAAGGTCGACGCCCGGTACGTGCAGGGCCGCACCGCCGCCGGCGGCTGGTCCCAGCAGAGGTTCGCCCGGCGGCGCGACAACCAGACCCGGCAGGCGTGGCAGTCGGCGGCCGACGCGGCGGCGCGGATCCTGCTACCCGAGGCCGACACGATCGCCGTGCTGGTCGGCGGGGGCGACCGGCGGGCCGTCGACGCGGTGCTCACCGACCCGCGGCTGCGCCCGCTGGCCGGGCGCCGCGCCGGCCGCTTCCTCGATGTCCCGGAGCCCCGGCTGGCGGTCCTGGAGCAGGCGGTTTCGCTGGCCCGGGCGGTGCAGATCCGGGTGATGTAGGTGCGGTTACTTCGGCGCGTCGGTCCGGGGCGGGCCACCGTGCGCGGGCGCGCCGACCGGCTCGCGGTCACCTTCGGATCCGACCGGCTCGCGGTCACCTTCGCGCCCGGGCGGCTCGGCCGCGTCCTCCGCCGGGGCTGGGGCGGGCTCCGCCGAGGACTCGGACGGGGCCTGCGGCGGACGGCGGCGCCGCTTCGGGCCGAGGATGCGCATCATCGGTGTCTCGACGAAGCGGAACAGCAGCCAGGCGAGGAACAGGTTGACCAGTAGGAAGCCGACCGCAGCGACCGGACCCTTCCATCCCTCCCAGCCGCCGGGGTGGTTGCGCCACCGCAGCACCGTCTCGATCACGAAGACGTGCACCAGGTAGTACGCGAACGACACCTCGCCCAGGAACACCATGACCCGGGAGCGCCACGGCGACCACGTGCGCCGCACGTCGGCGTGCGCCGCGGCCGCGATGACCAGCAGGTATGCCGCGGCGAGGATGGCCGCCCACATTTCGGCGCGGATCCACTCGGTGGCGGCCACCCAGATCGTGACGAAGATCGCGCTGGACAGCAGCAGGTTGGGTCCGCGCCAGCGGCCGCGCACCATCAGCTCGCCGGCCGCCACGCCCATCCAGAACTCCAGCGAGCGGATCGGCGGAAACAGCTGGGTGAACCACCAGCGGGTGTCGTTGGGCAGCAGCTCCTGCGCCGGCCACAGCGACAGGATCAGCAGCGGCACCGCGACGATGATCGCGACCAGCACCCACGGCCGCATCCGGCGGAACAGCGGCAGCGCCAGCGGCAGGCACAGGTAGAAGAACATCTCGCAGGACAGCGACCAGCTGACCGTGTTGATGCTGTACGCGTACCCGGGCGCGGGCGTCCACGCCTGCAACAGGAAGAGGTTGGTCAGCGCCACCTTGATGTCGACCGGGTCGGCCCAGTAGACCGCGATGGCGACCACGATCGCCCAGGTCACCATGTGGTTGGGGTAGATCTTCGCGACCCGCCGCCGCCAGAACGCGCGCTTGGTGTCACCCGGCCGGGCGGACCAGACCAGCACGAACCCGCTGAGGACGAAGAAGAACTGCACTCCGGACGCGCCCAGCTTGAACAGCCAGCTGACCGGTCCCAGGTAGTCCTGGTCGGCGATGATGTGCAGGGTCCCGACGTGGAAGCCGAAGACCAGCATCGCGGCGATCCAGCGCAGCCCGGTCAGCGAGGGCAGCTTGCTGAGGGGCGCGGGGGTGGGGTCGGCCGGACCGACCGACGTCACGCTGGTCACGCGGTCTCCTTGACGCTCACACCGGTGACCCGCACGGGCGCCTCCTGTCGGTCGCGTTGTCGTCCGCCGGCGCCCATCCTGACACCGTCCCACCGCCGGCGGTTGTCCACCCCGATGTCGCGCAGTGGACGCCCGGGTATACCCCGGGCGGCCACTCGAGGTCAACCGCACGCCCCAAACGTGGGACTTACAGGGCGTTGCCGAACGTATCGCACGACCGTGGGTCACCGGTCTGGTACCCCTGGCTGAACCAGTGCTGGCGCTGTTCCGACGTGCCGTGGGTGAACTTATGCTCGTCGACCCGCCCACTCACCTTCTTCTGGATGGCGTCGTCACCGACGGCCGCGGCGGCCTCCAGCGCCTGGTTGATGTCGTCCTGGGTAATGCTCGTGAACAGCGGCTGTCCGCCGTTGGAGGTGGTCTCGGTGGCGTGCTTGGTCCACGTGCCCGAGTAGCAGTCGGCCTGCAGTTCCAGCATCACCGAGTACGTGTTGGCGTTGCCGGGGTCGCGCTCCTGCGCCCGGCGCATCTGCGCCTCGGTGCCGAGCAGGTCCTGAATGTGGTGGCCGTACTCGTGGGCCAGCACGTACGGCTGCGCGAACTCGCCCTTGGCCCCGAACCTGGTGGCCAGCTCGTTGTAGAACGTCAGGTCGATGTAGATCTTGTCGTCCTCGGGGCAGTAGAACGGGCCCACGCCGGAGTCGGCCTGCCCGCAGGCGGTGTTGACGGACTGGCTGAAGAACGTCGTCTTCGCCGGCTGGTACGGCCTGCCGAAGGCCTGCGGCATCTCGGTCTGCCAGTAGTTCTGGATCGAGTTGACGAAGAGCACGTTGCGGCAGTCGGTGCGCTTGAACCGGTCCGGGTTGGCTGTGCTGCAGTCCTTGGCCAGTTGGCTGTTGTCGCCCTCCTGGCCGCCGCCGCTGCCGCCGCTGAGGATGTTGCGGCCGAACGTGCCGCCCAGGCACAGCATGCCGAGCACGACAACCACCGTGATGATCAGGCCGATCCGCCCGCCACCCCCGCCTATCGGGATGGGAATGAAGCCGCCGCCACCACCGAAACCTCCGCCACCGCCTCCACCGGAGCCGCGTACGTCATCGACCTGGCTCGTATCCAGATCGGCGTTCTCGTTCAGATCCATCTCGACCTCGATCGCCAGTTTGTCCGCATTCGTCCACCACGCGTCCGGAGGGGTCCGGTCGCGAGATTTTCTACCCTATGATCTTGGTCGATAATCCTGTGGCCGCCCGCGCCGGGCCACCGGGTACTATGGCACCGTGCTCGCCTGCAGAGACTGACCTGCCCCGCGCCGACCGCCCAAGCGGCCGGCGCTGACGTGTGCCTCCGGTCAGTGCTAGATCCCAAGAGAGCGAGCTTTCCGAGATGATTTCCGCCTCCGCGCTGGAGCTGCGCGCCGGTTCGCGCATCCTGCTCTCCGAGGCCAGCCTGCGGGTCCAGCCCGGCGACCGGATCGGCCTCGTCGGCCGCAACGGCGCGGGCAAGACCACCACGTTGAAGGTGCTGGCCGGCGAGGCGCTGCCCTACGGCGGCACTGTCGACAGCCGCGGCCCGGTCGGATACCTGCCGCAGGACCCCCGCACCGGCGACCTCAACATGACCGCCCGCGACCGCGTCCTGTCGGCTCGCGGCCTGGACACGCTGCTGGCCGAGATGGGCAAGATCGAGGTCGAGCTGGCCGGCTCGCCACCGGAGCGCGACGCGCTGCTGCGCCGCTACGGCATGCTCGAAGACCAGTTCGCCGGCCTCGGCGGATACGCGGCGGAGGCGGAAGCCGCCCGTATATGCGCTAACCTCGGGCTCCCCGACCGGATCCTCGCCCAGACGCTCGGGACGCTGTCCGGTGGTCAGCGTCGCCGCATCGAGCTGGCGCGCATCCTGTTCCGCGACGCCAGCGCGACCGGCGGTGGCGTCCTGCTGCTCGACGAGCCGACCAACCACCTCGACGCCGACTCGATCACCTGGCTGCGGGGCTTCCTGGGCGGCCACAAAGGCGGGCTCATCGTGATCAGCCACGACGCCAACCTGCTCGAGTCGATCGTCAACAAGGTGTGGTTCCTGGACGCCAACCGAGCCACGATCGACGTCTACAACCTGGGCTGGAAGGCATACCTGGAGCAGCGCGAGACCGACGAGCGGCGCCGCCGCCGGGAGCGGGCCAACGCCGAGAAGAAGGCCGGCGCGCTCATGGCGCAGGCCGACAAGATGCGCGCCAAGGCAACCAAGACCGTGGCCGCGCAGAACATGGCCCGCCGGGCGTCCAGGCTCCTCGAAGGGCTGGAGGACGAGCGGGTCGGCGACAAGGTGGCCAAGGTCCGCTTCCCGACGCCGGCGCCCTGCGGCAAGACCCCGCTGACCGCCCGCGGCCTGTCCAAGAGCTACGGCTCGCTGGAGATCTTCTGCGACGTCGACATCGCCGTCGACCGCGGTTCCCGCGTCGCGATTCTCGGGCTCAACGGCGCCGGCAAGACCACGCTGCTGCGCATCCTCGGCGGGCTGCTGCCGCCGGACACCGGCGAGGTGGTCGCCGGCCACGGCCTGCGGATCGGGTACTACGCGCAGGAGCACGAGACCCTCGACGTGGACCGCACGATCCTGGAGCACATGCGTTCGGCGGGGTCGGAGCAGACCGACACCGAGCTGCGCAGGATCCTCGGTGCCTTCCTGTTCAGCGGTGACGACGTGCAGAAGCCGGCCGGCGTCCTGTCCGGCGGGGAGAAGACCCGCCTGGCGCTCGCCACGCTGGTCTGCTCCGGCGCCAACGTGCTGCTGCTCGACGAGCCGACCAACAACCTCGACCCGGTCAGCCGTGAGCAGGTGCTCGACGCCATCGCGCGCTACCCGGGCGCGATCGTCCTCGTCACCCACGACCCCGGTGCGGTCAGCGCGCTGAAGCCCGACCGGGCGATCCTGCTGCCGGACGGCGTCGAGGACGCCTGGAGCGACGATCTCCTGGAGTTGGTCGAGCTCGCCTGAGCATGCTGCGCCCTACTCAGTCGAAGGGGCGGTTACCAGGGCGTCGCCAGCACCGCCTCGACGACCACGGCGACGAGCGCGCCGAGCGCCGTCAGGAGCAACGGCGCCGGCACCGGCGGGCCGGCCTGCCGCTCCGGCGCCACCGCCGCGACCGTGAGCCACGGAAAGAACGGCAGCCACGCGTGCTCGACGCCGCCGCGGGCGAGCCCGGCCAGCACGGAGAACAGCACCGCGCAGCCGGCCCCGACCAGAAACGGCCAGGCCGGCGTGTTGCGGACCTTGCGCAGGCTGGCAAACAGCGGCGGCCCGGCGGCCAGCAGTAGCGCCACGAGGCTGATGCCGCTCCACCACAGCACCGACCGGTGCGGCTCCACCCGGCTGGTCCAGTCGGCGTGCGCCACCCGCAGACCGGTGACCCAGGAGAAGCCGAGCAGGTACGCCGCGCCCAGCATCGGGACCAGCGCGGCCAGTCCGCTGGCGATGTTGAGGAACGGTCGCCGTCGCGCGAAGTACACGAGTACCAGCGAAAGACCCAACCACGGCGCCGCGTACGAGAAGAGCGCGGCGACCCCGGCGAGCAGTCCGGCCACGCCGCCCCAGGCCGCCGCCCGCCGACCCGTCCGGTCGTCGGCGCTGGCGTGCACCCCGGCGGTCACCATGGCGGCGCCGAGCAGGGCCACCACCGCGTCCAGGCTGACTGCGGTCCAGATCGCATACGGCGCGAGCGCGAGAACCGGCAGATAGCGGCGGGCCGGCACCTCGCCGGCTGTGCCGCGCACGGCGGAAAGCACCAGCGGCACGGTGCAGGCGGCCAGCGCGGTCAGCAGGAGACCGAGCGTCAGCTGATCGCGTACCCCCGCCTTGTGCAGCATCCACAGCAGAAGCATCGGCCCGGGGGGATGGCCCCGGGTGGCGACCGACAGGTCTGCCGCGTCGGTTGTGAAGTACCGGACGAAGCGCACCGGGTCGTGGTCGATCTTCGCCAGGTCCGCCGGGTACTCGTCCGGTGAGCTGAGCGCGCGGGTGAGCCCGCCGTCGCCGTCGACCACGGCGAGGGCGAGGGCCCACGCCAGGCCCGCAACATAGGACCACACCAGGACGTACCGCCAGGGCAGCCGGTCCAGCAGACCCCGGGCGGCCACGACGAGCACGGCGGCGGCCACGATGGGCGCGAGTACCGTCGCCGGCCCCAGCTCCACGCGGTACCGTCCGAGAAACGGCGCGCCGGCGGTTCCCAACCGCGCACCGAGGCGCACGGCGAGGGCGGTCAGAGCGAGCCCGGCGAGGGCGAGGACGGCCCACCCGACGGCGTCCCGGATCTGCCGGGAGGCGTCGGGGATCTCCTGCGCCCCAGGTCCGCTAGCCACGGCCCATCACGCTATCGGGTACCCGACACTGCTCAGCGTGTCGGTTGGCGTGGCGTCGATATCTGGCGCATGATCGCCTGAGGCGGTCTAATAGGTGAGACCGCACCAACCGCTCAGTCTGGGACGTGAGGAATCAACATGGCAGCCACCGCCACCACCACCAGTACCGAGAAGGGTCGCCGGATCGTCGGAGCGGAACGCCAGACGCTCGCCAAGGACCTCGTCAAGCGTTACACCAGCGGTGAGAGCATCCGCGCGCTTGCCTCGTCGACCGGCCGTTCGTATGGATTCGTGCATAGGGTGTTGACCGAGTCCGGAGTGCAGTTGCGTCAGCGCGGCGGCGCGCGTCGGCGGAAGAAGGCGTGACGACTCAGGACGGCACCACAACAGCTCGGTCGGCCGGAGTTCGGCTGGACCGGGAGGGGCCGGTCGCGACGGTCACGTTGTGCCGGCCCGAAGTGCTCAACGCGCAGACGCCTCTGACGTGGACGGCGCTCCGGGATTTCGGGCGTGAGCTGACCGGCGGCGTTCGGGTCGTGGTGGTGCGCGGTGAAGGTAAGGCTTTCTCGGCGGGTCTCGACCTGTCCGTAGCTGGAGCGCCCGCGTCACGTGGCGGGGCGTCGGGGGGCACGGCGACGGACAACGGTGGGAACGCTGGCCCGGGGGTCGGCGCCGGCGCGCAACCGGCGCCGAACGGGGCCTCTCTGGCGGAGCTGGCCAAGCTCCCGCCGGAGCGGGCGCAGGAGCGCATCGCGACGTTCCAGGAGGGGTTCTCCTGGTTGCGCCGGCCGGATCTGATCACTATCGCGGCGGTGCACGGGCACGCCATCGGTGCCGGGTTCCAGCTGGCGCTGGCATGTGACTTCCGGGTCGCCGCGGACAATGCGGTGTTCACGATGGCCGAGGTGAGCCTCGGTCTGGTGCCGGATCTGACCGGCACGAAACGGCTGGTGGAGCTTGTCGGATACGCGCGGGCGCTGGAGATCTGCGTGACCGGCCGGCGGGTGCCGGCGGCGGAGGCCGAGCGGATCGGCCTGGCCAACCTCGTGGTGCCCGGGGCCGACCTGGACGGTGCGGTGGCCGACCTGACCGCCGCGGTGCTGGCCGCGCCACGGGACGCGGTCGTCGAGATCAAGGCATTGATCGCCGAGGCCGCCGGTCGCAGCTTCGCCGACCAGGAGGCCGCCGAACGCGCGGCCCAGGTGCGCCGGCTGCGCGACCTCGCCGGCATCGGGGAGTAACGCGTCGAGGCGCGACAGCCAGGCGGCACCGATCGGCGTCCATCCTGCCCCGGGCTCGCCTCTGCGCTACGTTTCGGCTGAGTAGCGCACTGTCGATCCGTGGGTGGACCGCGCGCCGGTGGCGCGGCGGGAATCGGCCGCGCTGTGCGTGTAAGGACCGGTCGGGAAGAATTCTCCGATACCGAAAGTTGTCACAGCCGTCCGCCACACTGTGCGGACAGCGACGCGGAGGTGTGCGGTGACAGGCCCGATGGGTGGCATGGGCGGCTGGGAGATGCTGCGCTCTATGCGCCGGGAGGGGGACCTGTCCGGCCGGAAGATCGGTCGGGAGACCGCGCGGCGGATCGTCGCGTTCGCCCGCCCCTACCGGCGGGACATCCTGGTGTTCCTGCTGGCCGTGATCCTCGCCGCGATCATCGGGGTCGCCACGCCCGTCCTGGCGGGTCGCGTCGTCAACCTGATCAACCAGGGCGGCTCCGGCGCCGGCCAGGCCGTCATACGCACCGCCCTGTTGATCGCGGCCCTTGCGATCGCCGACGCGTTGCTGTCGCTGGCCCAGCGGTGGTATTCGGCGCGCATCGGCGAAGGCATCATCCTCGACCTGCGCACCAAGGTCTACGACCACGTGCAGCGGATGCCGCTGCAGTTCTTCACGCGCACCCAGACCGGCGCGCTCGTGAGCCGGCTCAACAACGACGTCCTCGGCGCCCAGCGCGCGTTCACGTCGACCCTGTCGGGCGTGGTCAGCAACGTCATCCAGCTCGCGCTGACCGCCGCCGTCATGTTCACGCTGTCCTGGCAGATCACCGCCCTGTCGCTGGTGCTGCTGCCGGTCTTCATCCTGCCGGCCCGGCGCATCGGCCGGCGGCTGGCCGACATCACCCGGGAGTCCTACCAGCTCGACGCGAAGATGAACGCCACGATGACCGAGCGCTTCGGCGTCGCCGGTGCACTGCTGGTCAAGCTGTTCGGCCGCCCCGACGCCGAGGCCAAACGGTTCGGCGACCGGGCCGAGCGGGTGCGCGATATCGGCATCGAGTCGGCGATGTACAGCCGGACCTTCTTCGTCGCGATGCTTCTGGTCGCGTCACTGGCCCAGGCGCTCACCTACGGGCTGGGCGGCTGGTTCGCCGTGCGGGGCGCCATCACGGCCGGCACGGTCGTCACCCTCGCCCTGCTGCTGACCCGCCTCTACGGCCCGCTCACCGCCCTGTCCAACGTCCGGGTCGACGTGATGAGCGCGCTGGTCTCCTTCGAGCGGGTGTTCGAGGTGCTCGACCTCAAGCCCGGCATCGCGGAGGCCCCCGACGCCCGGCAGATCGAGAAGGGCGCCGGCCGGGTCGAGTTCCGCGACGTGCATTTCCGATACCCGAGCGCGGCGGAGGTGTCGCTGGCGTCCCTGGAGGACGTGGCCGCCCTGGACCGGACCGTGAGCGAGCCGGTGCTGCGCGGGGTGTCGTTCACCGTCGAGCCGGGCCAGATGGTGGCGCTGGTCGGCCCGTCCGGCGCGGGCAAGTCGACCACGGCGATGCTGTTGCCACGGGTCTACGACGTCACCGAGGGCAGCGTGCTCGTCGGCGACGTCGACGTGCGGGACGCGACGCTGCAGTCGCTGCGCGACACGATCGGCGTGGTCACCCAGGACTCGCACCTGTTCCACGAGACGATCGTCGAAAACCTGCGCTACGCCCGGCCGGACGCGACCGACGAGGAGCTGTGGACCGCGCTGGACCGGGCTCAGGTCGGCCACCTGGTCCGGGAGCTGCCCGACGGTCTGGAGACGATCGTGGGGGAGCGCGGTTACCGGTTCTCCGGTGGCGAGAAGCAGCGCATCGCGATCGCCCGGCTGCTGCTCAAGGCGCCGTCGATCGTGATTCTCGACGAGGCGACCGCGCACCTGGACTCGGAGTCCGAGGCGGCCGTGCAGCGGGCGCTGGGTGAGGCACTCACCGGGCGCACGGCGCTGGTTATCGCGCACCGGCTGTCCACGGTCCGGGAGGCCGACCAGATCCTCGTGCTGGACAGGGGCCGCATCGTGGAGCGGGGCACCCATGACGAACTGGTAATGGCCGGCGGGCTCTACGCTGAGCTTTACCGGACGCAGTTCGCGGTGGCCGAGTCGCCGCGCCCGTTCACGACCGAGGTCACCGAGCCGGTCGTGATCATGCCTGAGGAGGAGCTGGTCGACTAGCGCGCCCGGCGTTGGCGCCGGGCAGCGGCAGCCCGGAGACCGAGACATGCGGGCCGCTGACGGCGCAGACCCTTACCGGCGCTCCCGCACGGTCTCCTCGACCAGGTCCAGGATCGGCTCCAGGTCGTCGGCCGGCCGACCCATCGCCAGGTGCAGCACGAGCCCGTCGTAGGCCAGCTCGAGAAACTGGGCGAGCCTGTCCACCGGAACGTCGGACCGCAGCACACCCGCCTCGCGCTGGCGGTTGAGCCGGTCCCGGGTGGCCTCCGCGATCGCCTCCGAGCGGGCCGCCCAGCGCTTGGCGAACTCCGGGTCGGTGCGCAGCCGGCGCGACACCTCGAGCTGGGTGCCGAGCCAACCCGCCGTCTCCGGCTCCGCGTTCGGGTCGGCGGCCCGCGCCAGCAGGTCACGCATCACCTGCACCAGGCCGTTCTCGGCGACCGTGGCCACCATGACGGCGGCGTCGTCCTCGGCGACGGCGAGGAACAGTGACTCCTTGTCACGGAAGTGGTGAAAGATCGCACCCCGGGACAGGCCGGTCTCCTCTTCCAGGCGCCGGACCGTGGCCCCCTCGTAGCCGTACCGGGCGAAACAGGTACGCGCACCGGCCAGGATCTCCCGGCGCCGCGCGTCGAGCTGGTCCTGGCTCACCCTGGGCACGAGTCGATCGTGACAGTCGCGATGGCCGTCGTGCAATTTCCCGCGGCCATGAATTAAACAGTGCCGTTACGCAACGTAGTGATCGGCCGTTCGGCTACCGCACATCACATCTCGTTACCCGATGCTGCAACGCTTAGTTGTAAAGGTTCCGGCCTCCGGGGGGACTGTCGGGGAGCCGACATTGTCACGTAGGGTCCCGGCGTGCCCCTCTTGCTACTCAGCCTCGACAACACGCTAATTGACCGTGATGGGGCCTTTCGTGCGTGGGGGCGGGAGTTCCTGGAAAAGATCGGCGCTCCGGAGTACGACCTTGACTGGTTGCTCTCGGTAGACGCCGACGGCATGACCCCGGACTGGGACCTGGCGGACGCGATCCAGGAGCGGTACCGGCTGCGCATACCCTCCATCGACCTGGTTGAGATCGTACGGGAAGGGCTGCTGGACCGGCTGCGCCTGGACCCCCTCGTGGCGTGCGCGCTCGGCATCGCGGAGGACGCCGGATGGGTGCCGGTCGTGGTCACCAACGGCGACACCCGCCTCCAGGAGGAGAAGCTGCGGCGGACCGGGCTCGACCGGTACCTGGCGGATTGGGTGATCTCCGAGGAGGCCGGGTGCCGCAAGCCCAATCCGCGCATCTTCGGCATCGCCGCCGAACGGGCGCGGATGCGGCTGACCGGCGCCTGGGTGATCGGCGACGCGCCGGAGGCCGACATCGCCGGGGCGGAGTCGATCGGCGCGTCGAGCGTCTGGCTGCACCGGGGCCGGACCTGGGAGGAGACCCGGTACGCACCGACCCGGACCGCGGACACCATCATCGCCGCGCTGGCCGCCGTGATGGGCGCCGACTAGCAGCGCGTAAATCGGTTGTGGCGGTCGCGCCGGCCCGCGTTAACTCCACGGTGCCGGGCGCCTTGCAGCGCCGCCGGCCGGAGCGAAGGGAGGAGGAAGCCATGCCCGCTGTTCTGGGCTTCGCCCTGCCTGCCTTCCCTTCGACCGAGGAGAACCTCCGTTGCGAGAGCACGACCTCGGCGGCGAGCGTCCGCGCCGCCGCCCGCGGTTCGACGATGACGAACCGCAGTTCCTGAAGCGCCAGCGCCGTGGCGAGCCGCCAATGGCGGAGCCGGCGCCGGACGACGACGACCAACCACAGTGGACGACCTGGGACCATCCCGGCGTACTGCATGGGCCCGAGCCACATCCGGCGTGGGTGGTCACCGCGCTGGCCGCTGTCGATGCCGACCTGGGTGTCCTGAAGACCGGTAAGGAAGCCGACGTCCACCTGGTGCGGCGGGCGGTGCCCGACACCGGGCCGACCAGCCTGCTGGCGGCCAAGCGGTACCGGGCCGCCGAGCACCGGATGTTCCACCGCGACGCCGGGTACCTGGAGGGGCGCCGGGTGCGCCGATCCCGCGAGATGCGCGCGATGGCCAACCGGACCTCGTTCGGCCGGGAAATCATCGCCGGCCAGTGGGCGGCGGCGGAGTTCGCGGCCCTGTCGCGGCTGTGGGACCTGGGCGTTGCCGTCCCGTACCCGGTGCAGTTGCTGGGCACCGAGTTGATGCTGGAGTTCATCGGCGATCCCGACGGCACTGCCGCACCGCGCCTGGCCCAGGTGCGCGGGACCGCCGATGAGCTGGCCGACCTGTGGCGCCAGCTGCTCGACGCGCTGACCGTGCTGGCCCGCGCCGGGCTGGCACACGGCGACCTGTCGCCCTACAACATCCTGGTCCACCACGGCCGGCTGGTCCTGATCGACCTGCCGCAGGTGGTGGACGTGATCGCGAACCCGCAGGGACGGGAGTTCCTGATCCGCGACGTCGCCAACGTCGCCCGGTGGTTCGCGGCGCGCGGTGTCGACGTGCGGGTCGCCGACCTGACCGCGGAACTGCTGGCCGACGCCGGCGTCCGCTGACGCGCGATCGTGGACACCCGGCCGTGTCAGGTGTCCACGATCAGCCGCTACTGCAGGTAGCCCTCGACCTCCGAGACCGGGCGGGCCTCCACCGCGTCCGGGCTGGTGCCCTGGTCGCGCGCGGCCCGGCGGCGGCGCAGCAGATCCCAGCACTGGTCGAGGGACTCCTCGACCGCCCGCAGCCGGCTGTGCTCATCATCGGTGGACAGCTCTCCGGCCTGCACCCGCGAGCGGAGCTTGTGCTCCTCCTCGACGAGATCGTGGATGCGCCCGAGGATCGAGGTGTCGTCCATCGGGTAAGCCTCCCACAATCTTCCCCCGTCGCTGAGTAGGGCGCCCCTATCACTGCCCAGACGGTGACAGGGGCGCCCTACTCAAGCGAAAAAGCCGGGTCAGGCCGCGAGCATCCGGCGCAGCACGTACTGCAGGATGCCGCCGTGCCGGTAGTAGTCGGCCTCCCCGGGCGTGTCGATGCGGACCACCGCGTCGAACTGGACCCCGGTGTCGGTGCTGACGGTCGCCGTGCGCGGCGTCGTACCCGCGTTGAGCGCCTCGACCCCGGTGATCGTGTAGGTCTCGGTGCCGGTCAGGCCGAGCGACTCGGCGGTCTCGCCGGCCGGGAACTGCAGCGGCAGCACGCCCATGCCGATGAGGTTGGAGCGGTGGATGCGCTCGTAGCTCTCGGCGATGACCGCCTTCACCCCGAGCAGCATCGTGCCCTTGGCGGCCCAGTCCCGCGACGATCCGGAGCCGTACTCCTTGCCGGCCAGGATCACCAGCGGCACGCCGGCCTCCCGGTAGGCCTCGGCGGCATCGTAGATCGTGGTCTGCTCGCCGGTCAGGTGGTTGACGGTGAAGCCGCCCTCCACCCCCGGTACGAGCTGGTTGCGCAGCCGGATGTTGGCGAACGTGCCGCGGATCATGACCTCGTGGTTGCCGCGCCGGGAGCCGTAGGAGTTGAAGTCGCGCCGGTCGACGCCGTGCTCGGACAGGTACCGGCCGGCGGGCGAGTCCGGCTTGATCGAACCGGCCGGCGAGATGTGGTCGGTGGTCACCGAGTCGCCGAGCTTCGCGAGCACCCGGGCACCGGCGATGTCGGTCACCGGGGCGGGCGAGGCCGCCATGCCCTCGAAGTAGGGCGGCTTGCGCACGTAGGTCGACTCCGGCGACCAGGAGAACGTGTCGCCGGTCGGGGTCGGCAGGGACTGCCAGCGCTCGTCACCGGCGAACACGTCGGCATAGTCGCGGGAGAACATCTCGCTCGCGATGGCCGTCGCCATGACATCCTCGATCTCCTGCGCGGTCGGCCAGATGTCACGCAGGTAGACCGGCTGGCCATCGGTGCCGTTGCCCAGGGGCTCGTTGGCGATGTCGATGTCCATCGTGCCGGCGAGGGCGTACGCGACGACCAGCGGCGGCGAGGCCAGGTAGTTCATCTTGACGTCCGGATTGATCCGGCCCTCGAAGTTCCGGTTGCCGGAGAGCACGCTCACCACGGCCAGGTCGTTCTCGTTGACGGCGGCGCTGACCTCCTCCGGCAGGGGGCCGGAGTTGCCGATGCAGGTGGTGCAGCCGTAGCCGACCAGGTTGAAGCCGAGCTTGTCCAGGTAGGGCGTGAGGCCGGCACGCTCGTAGTAGTCCATGACGACCTTGGAGCCGGGCGCGAGGGTGGTCTTCACCCACGGCTTGCGCGACAGGCCGCGGTCGACGGCGTTCTTGGCCAGCAGCGCTGCGCCGAGCATGACCTGCGGGTTGGACGTGTTGGTGCAGGAGGTGATCGCCGCGATCACCACGGCGCCGTGGTCCAGCTCCAGTTCGATGCCGTCGCAGCTGACCCGGATCGGGTTCGACACGCGCCCTCCGGCGCCGACGGCGGCCGACACCAGGTCGTGCGGCGCGTCGGCCGGGTCTTCGCGGCCGGCGGCGGGCGGGTCGCTGGCCGGGAACGACTCGGCACTGGCCTCGTCGCCCCTGCCATGGATGCCGTTCCCGGCCGCCTCGAAGGGCGAGTGGGTGCTGGCGACGTAGTCCTTGAGGGCGGCCCGGAACAGGGTCTTGGAGTGCAGCAGCGGTACCCGGTCCTGGGGCCGCTTCGGGCCGGCCAGCGACGGCTCGACGGTCGACAGGTCGAGCTCGAGGCGCTCGGAGTAGGCCGGCTCGGCGTCCGGGTCGTGCCAGAGACCCAGCTCCTTGGCGTACGCCTCGACCAGCGCGAGCTGGGCGTCGTCCCGGCCTGTCAGCCGCATGTACCGGACCGTCTCGTCGTCGATCGGGAAGATCGCGACGGTCGACCCGTACTCGGGGCTCATGTTGCCGATCGTGGCGCGGTTGGCCAGCGGGACCGCGGCGACGCCGGGGCCGTAGAACTCGACGAACTTGCCGACCACGCCGTGCTTGCGCAGCATCTCGGTGATGGTGAGCACCAGGTCGGTGGCGGTCGTACCTTCCGGCTGCGAACCGTGCAGCTTGAAGCCGACCACGCGCGGGATGAGCATCGACACCGGCTGGCCGAGCATCGCGGCCTCGGCCTCGATGCCGCCGACGCCCCAGCCGAGAACGCCCAGGCCGTTGACCATGGTGGTGTGCGAGTCGGTGCCGACCAGCGTGTCGGGGTAGGCGACACCGTCCCGGTCGAAGATCACGTGGGCCAGGTACTCGATGTTGACCTGGTGCACGATGCCGGTGCCGGGCGGGACGACCTTGAACTGGCTGAACGCGGTCTGGCCCCAGCGCAGGAACTGGTAGCGCTCGTGGTTGCGCTGGTACTCCAGCTCGACGTTGCGTGCGAACGCGTCTTCGCGGCCGAACAGGTCGGCGACGACCGAGTGGTCGATGACCAGCTCGGCGGGGGCGAGCGGATTGACCTTGGTGGCGTCACCGCCGAGGTCGCGCACCGCCTCGCGCATGGTGGCCAGGTCGACCACGCAGGGGACTCCGGTGAAGTCCTGCATCAGCACCCGCGCCGGGGTGAACTGGATCTCCACACTCGGGTCGGCGGTGGGGTCCCAGGAGCCGAGCGCGCGGATGTGGTCGGCGGTGATGTTGGCGCCGTCCTCGGTGCGCAGCAGGTTCTCCAGGAGGATCTTCAGGCTGTAGGGCAGGCGCTCGGCGCCCTCCACCTGACCGATCTTGTAGATCTCGTAGCTGGTGTCGCCGACGGCGAGCTGGCTGCGGGCACCGAACGAGTCGAGGCTGGCCACGTCGTACTCCTCGCGTAGTTGTCGGATGCAGTCTCCCGCAAAAGGGGTGATCTTGGTCCGTCGGGGCGGTCGAACAGTCAAACCGTACGTTCGTACGGTTTGATTCTACAACCCGGCAATCGATGGAAGAGTGGGGCCATGGCGGACCACGTGACGACCAACCGCGGGTACTGGGACGTGCTCGCCGAGCAGTACGCCCGCCGGGCGCACGACACCTGGGCCGCCCAGCCGACCTGGGGCATCTTCGAAATCCCGCAGGCCGAGCTGGCGCTGTTCCCCGCCGACCTGGCCGGCCTGGACATGGTCGAGCTGGGCTGCGGCACGGCGTACGTGTCGGCCTGGGCGGCGCGGGCCGGCGCCCACCCGGTCGGCATCGACAACTCCGCCCGCCAGCTCGCCACCGCACGCGCCATGCAAGCCGAGTTCGACCTGCGCTTCCCGCTGATCCAGGCCGACGCCGAGCAGGTGCCGCTCGCGTCCGGCAGCTTCGACCTCGCGATCAGCGAGTACGGCGCGAGTATCTGGTGCGACCCGCACCGTTGGGTGCCGGAGGCGGCGCGGCTACTGCGCCCCGGCGGCCGGCTGGTGTTCCTGCGCAACTCCACCCTGCTCCTCCTCTGCATGCCGGAGACCGGCGCCGCCACCGAGCTGCTGCTGCGCCCGCTCGCCGGCCTGCACCGGGTGAGCTGGGAGTCCGACCCCGGCGTGGAGTTCCACCTCGGGCACGGGGAATGGTTGCGGCTGCTGCGCCGGTCCGGCTTCGAGGTCACGGACATGATCGAGGTGTACGCGCCGGAGGGCGCCCGCACGCAGTACGACTTCGTCACTGCCGGCTGGGCCCGCAAATGGCCGGCCGAAGAGGTGTGGTTCGCCCAGCGCCGCTGAGGCCGCTGCCCGGGCGGCGCCGCTGATCAGAACAGCGTGTAGCCGCCGTCGATCACGACAACCGAGCCGGTCATGAACGCCGACGCGTCGCTGGCCAGGTAGACCACGCTGGGTGCGATCTCCTCCGGCGTCGCGTACCGGCGCATCGGCGCGTCCTCGATCCAGTGCTGGCGGAACTCCGGCCGGTCCACCGGCGCCATCTCGGTCTTCACGTACCCCGGGGCGAGCGCGTTGACCCGGATGCCCAACGGCGCCCACTCGGCCGCGAGTGACTTCGTGAGCTGGTGCACCGCCGCCTTCGAGGCGTTGTACGCCGGCTGCCACTGCGGCCGGTTGACGATCAGGGCCGAGATCGAGCCGACGTTGACGATCGTCCCACCGCCATTGGCGGCCATCTGCCGGCCGAACGCCTGGCTGCAGTTCCACACCCCGGTGACGTTGACCTCCATCACCTCCCGGAACTCGGCGTCGGTCACCTCCAGCGCGGGCTTGTGAATGCAGGTGCCCGCGTTATTGACCAGGATGTGCACCCCGCCCAGCGCGGCGACGATCTCCTCGACGGCGCCGTCCACGTCGGGCCGGCGCGCCACGTCGCCGCGGAAGCCGTGCGCGTCGATGCCGCTCGCGCGCAGGTCGCGCAACACCTCGTCGGTCTGCGCGGTGTCGCGGGCCAGGATCGCCACGCGGGCGCCCGCCTCGCCGAGGGCCCGCGCGAAGGCCCGGCCCAGTCCGCGGTTGCCGCCGGTCACGACGGCTACCCGTCCGGATAGTTCAAACGCGTCGAGTACGGGCATGCCCATTAGCGTGGCAGATGAAGCCGCACGGCAGCAGGAGGCAGACGATGGAGTACCGGACACTGGGCGGAAGCGGGACGCTGGTCTCGACGCTGTGCCTGGGCACGATGACGTTCGGCGCGGAGACCGACGAGAAAGTGGCCTTCGCGCAGCTCGACCGGTACGTCGAGGCCGGCGGCAACTTCGTCGACACCGCCGACGTCTACAGCCAAGGGGCGGCCGAGGAGATCGTCGGCCGCTGGCTGCGGGAGCGCCTCGACGTGCGGGACAGCCTCGTCATCGCGACCAAGGGCCGCTTCCCGATGGGTGACGGGCCCAACGACGCCGGGCTGTCCCGCACGCACCTCAGCCGCGCGCTCGACGCCAGCCTGCGGCGCCTGGACACCGACGTGATCGACCTGTACCAGGCGCACGCCTGGGACCCGGTCACTCCGCTCGAGGAGACGCTGAGCTTCTTCGACGACGCCGTCCGCGCCGGCAAGATCCGATACGCCGGGGTCAGCAACTTCACCGGGTGGCAGCTGCAGAAGGCGGCGCTGCTGACCGGCCACCTCGGGCTCGCCCCGATCGTGACCCTCCAGCCGCAGTACAACCTGCTGGCCCGCGACATCGAGTGGGAGCTGATCCCGGTGTGCCGTAACGAGCACATCGGCGTGCTGCCCTGGTCGCCGCTGGGCGGCGGCTGGCTGACCGGGAAGTACCGGCCGGACGAGGCGCCGACCGGCGCGACCCGGCTGGGGGAGAACCCGAAGCGCGGGGTCGAGGCGTACGAGCGGCGCAACACCGAGCGGACCTGGCAGGTCATCGACGCGTTGCGGACCGTCGCGGAGGCGCGCGGGGTGTCGCTCGCGGTCGTCGCGCTGGCCTGGCTGGTGGACCGGCCTGCGGTCAGCTCGGTGATCCTCGGCGCCCGCACGCTCGACCAGCTCGAAGACAACCTGCGCGCGGCCGGCCTGCACCTGACCGGCGAGGAGACCCGGATCCTGGACGAGGCCAGCGCCCCGCTGGTGTCGGACTACCCGTACGGCGGGCCGGGGGTGGCGCAGCGGGCCCGCTAGTTGTTAGGAGGGCCCCTTTACCGCGTTATGCGTTACGAGGGGGCCCCTGCTTTCAGCCCGGCAGGCGGGGGCCGGCTTCGCGCTGGGCGGCCAGCCACGCCTCAACGTCGTCGGCGGTGCGCGGCAGCCCGTCCGACAGCACCCGGGCGCCGTCGGCGGTCACCAGGACGTCGTCTTCGATGCGCACGCCGATGCCGCGCAGCTCCGCCGGGACCAGCTCGTCATCGGGCTGGAAGTACAGGCCCGGCTCGACGGTCAGCACGTACCCCTCGTCCAGGGTCCCCTCGCGGTAGCGCTCCTTGCGTGCCTGGGCGCAGTCGTGCACGTCGAGGCCGAGCATGTGGCCGAAGCCGTGCAGGCTCCACCGGCGGTACGTGATGGTGTCCTTGGCCATGGCCTCGTCCACGCTGACCGGGAGCACACCCAGGTCGGCCAGCCCTTCGGCGAGCACCCGCATGCAGGTCTGGTGGATGTGGTCGAACTCCACACCCGGCCGGATCGCGTCGATGCCGGCCTGCTGTGAGCGGTGCACGATGTCGTAGACCTGCCGCTGTAGCGGGCTGAAAGACCCGGACACCGGCACGGTACGGGTGACGTCGGCCGTGTACAGGTTGACGTTTTCCACGCCCATGTCCATCAGCAGCAGGTCGCCCGGCCGGGTGGCGCCGTCGTTGCGGGTCCAGTGCAGGATCGCCCCGTGTGCTCCGCTGCCGACGATCGAGGAGTATCCGACGTCATTGCCGTCGTGCCGGGCCCTCGTCCAGAACACGCCGTCGAGCAGGCGCTCGCGGACCGGGCGGTCGGCCGGCAGCACCCGCGCCACGTCCTCGAACCCGCGCACGGTCGCGTCGATCGCGTCCCGCAGCTGGGCGATCTCCCACTCGTCCTTGACCAGCCGCAGCTCGGACAGCACGCGGGCCAGCTCGGCGTCGCGGTCGCCGTCGTCGGTGCGGCGCACCGACGCGTCCACCAGCGGGTCGTAGCCGCGCAGCACCCGGGTGCGCCCCGGTGGCAGGTTGTCGAGCGCGTCCGGCAGCGCGGCCAGGTCGGCGGTGTCGATGCCCAGCTCGGTCGCCTTCTCGGCGAGGGTGTGGCGGCGCCCGATCCACAGCTCCCCGTTGGCCCGGTCCCGGAAGAACTCGTCGGTGTCGCGGGGGGAGCGGGGCCGGATGTGGAGCGTGGCGTGCCCGCCCGGCCGCACGATCAGGACCGCGTCGGGGTCGTGCTCGCCGGTCAGCCAGACGTGGTCGCTGCCGGGGCGGAACGGGTATGTCGTGTCGTTGGCGCGCACCCGCTCCTGACCGGTCGGGATGATCAATGTCTCACCCGGGAAGGCCTGCGCCAGCGCCGCCCGCCGCTTCGCGTGGTCGGGCGCCTGGGGCAGCGGCGACACGTCGAGGGCGCTGTCGCGCCAGCCCGTGCGCATGAACTCCACGAACCGCTCCGGAAAGTCCGGATCGTGCGACTGGGTGCCCTCTTCCTCGGTCATCCCCCGACCGTACCTCCGCTGAGGCTCCCCGGGGCGCGAGGTTGTCCCGGGGGGACGCGGGGGCGGAGCCCCCGCGGGTGACAAGATAGCGGCCATGTGCGGACTGCTCACTTTCGTCAGTGCCCAGGGGCACGCGTCGGCCTGCCGGGACGCCGTCGCGGAGGCGCTCGAAAGCATCCATCACCGGGGTCCGGACGAGACCGGGGTTACCGTCGTCGACAGGGACATGGTGTTCGGCTTCAAACGGCTGTCGATCATCGACGTCGAGCACAGCCACCAGCCGCTGTCCTACCCGCCGAGCGGCCCGCAGGCCCACCGGTACGTGATCACCTTCAACGGCGAGATCTACAACTACAAGGAGCTGCGCGAGGAGCTGATCCGCGAGCACGACGCGGAGTTCGCGACCGAGGGCGACACCGAGACCATCGTCGCGGCCTACCACCACTGGGGACCGGCCGCGGTCAGCCGGCTGCGGGGCATGTTCGCGTTCGTGATCTGGGACCGGTCGGCCCGCCGCGCGTTCGGCGCCCGCGACCCGTACGGGATCAAGCCGTTCTTCCACCTCATCACCTCCGACGGGGTCTACTTCGCGAGCGAGAAGAAGGCGCTGTTGCCGTTCGCGGCCGCGGCGGCCGCCGGCGACGAGGGCGTGGACGGCGCGCACCTGTCGCACTACCTGACCCTGCAGTACGTGCCGGAGCCCGGGACCCTGCACAAGGGCGTCAGCCGGATCGGCTCGGGCGAGTCGTTCGTCTACACGCCCGGCGGGCCGCTCGCGACCCGGCGCTACTACCAGCCCGTGTTCCGCCCGACCCCCACCGACAACCCCGAAGAGCTCTACAAGCGCATCCGGGAGGCGCTGCGCGAGAGCGTCCGGGTGCACATGCGCTCGGACGTGCCGGTCGGGGCGTTCCTGTCCAGCGGCATCGACTCCACGGCGGTCGTCGCGCTGGCCCGCGAGTTCAACCCTGACATTCTGACGTTCACCGTCGGCACCGACGTCGAGGGGTACTCCGAGGTCGACGTCGCACAGGACTCCGCGCGCCACCTCGGCGTCACCACGATCCCGACCTTCATCGGGCCGCAGGACATGATCGACGCGCTGCCGAAGATCGTGTGGCACCTCGACGACCCGGTCGCCGACCCGGCCCTCGTGCCGCTGTACTTCGTGGCCAAGAAGGCCGCCGAGCACGTCACCGTCGTGCTCTCCGGCGAGGGCGCCGACGAGTTCTTCGGCGGATACACGATCTACCGGGAGCCGCTGTCGCTCGCCTCGGTGCAGGGCCTTCCCGACCCGTTGCAGAAGGGGCTGCGCGCGGTGTCCAGGGTGATCCCGCAGGGGGTCAAGGGCAAGAGCTTCCTGGAGCGGGGCACCACCCCGATCGAGGAGCGCTACTACGGCAACGCCCGGATGTTCACCGAGGAGGAGAAGGCGGACCTGATGCGCCGCTACGACCCCGCGGTGCGCTACACCGATGTCACCGCTCCGGTCTACGCCGAGGCCGCCGGGCTCGACGACGTGACGACGATGCAGTACGTCGACCTCTACACCTGGCTGCGCGGCGACATCCTGGTCAAGGCCGACCGGATGTCGATGGCGCACTCCCTCGAGCTGCGGGTGCCGTTCCTGGACAAGGAGGTCTTCGAGGTCGCCGCCAGCGTGCCGGTCGACCTGAAGCTGCCGCCGAAGACGGCCGAGACGAAGTTCGCGCTGCGGCGCGCCCTTGACGGCGTGGTGCCGCCGGCGATCGTCAACCGCAAGAAGCTCGGCTTCCCGACGCCGACGCGGGTGTGGCTCAAGAACGAGATGTACGACTGGGCGCTGGACATCCTGACCCGCTCCGGTGCGGGGGACCTCCTGGACCTGGCCTACGTCCGGCAGTTGCTGGAGGAGCACCGGCAGGGCCGGGCGGACAACTCCCGCAAGGTCTGGACCGTGCTGATCTTCTGCATCTGGCACGCGATCTTCGTCGAGCGCTCGCTTGACCCCGGTGTGTCGCGCAACGAGTCCGCCCTGCTCACCAAGCCCGTGGTCGGCTCCGTCGTCGCATAACCTTTCATGATCCTGAAGGATTTTCCGTGCTGGGACACGGAGGATCCTTCAGGATCACGGTGAGGGGCGGTGGGGCGAGAAACGGGGTCAGCAGGCCGGGCGTGGCCCGGTCGGCTGTCCGCAGGGCCTCGCCTAGCTCGACGTCGGGTACCTCATAGTGCTGGCGGCCGGCGGCGGTCGTGGCGATCAGCGTGGCCAGGCCGGCGCGGCGCTGGAAGAACGACCGGTTCAGGTTCCAGCCGATGACCCCGTCGGTGGACAGCATCGAGCGGCGGCGGACCATGGCGCCCTCGCGGGCGATCAACCGGCCCCGGACGAGCGCGTGCCCCAGGCTGCGGTACCGGTCGTAGGCCAGCAACGCCCCGACCGGCAGCACGAGCAGCGCGGTCACCACGAGCCAGCCCGGGCCGCTGGCCAGCCAGCGCCAGCCTACGGTGGCCAGGACGAGTACGGCGGCCGCGCCGAGCGCCCGGGTGTAGCGCCGGCGCCGTGCTCGCGGTCCATGCGGGATGAGCGGCGCCGTGGCCGCCTCCCGGTCGCGGAGCACCTCCCCGGCCACCCGCTCGGCCTCGGTGCGCGGGGCCGGCGGCAGGAGCAGCGTCGCCCCGCGCTCGGAACTCCGGCCGGTCCGCAGGCCGGTCGCGATCGCCGTGAGCCGGGCGCCCCCGGCCGCGCGCAGCAGCAGCGGCTCGCTCAGCTCCACGCCGCGCAGGCGGCGCTCCTCGATGCTGGTGGCGCGCGAGGTGAGCAGGCCGCGCGCGACGTGCAGCGTGCCCGCGGCGTGCCGGGTCAGCCGGAAGCCCCAGAACGCCAGCACGTACCCGATCGTGGACGCCACCGCCACGAACACCACGCACGCCAGGAGCACCGCGGCGACCGCGAGGAGGAGCGGCATGTGCTCCAGTCCGGCGGTGATGGCCTGCAGGGGCCCGATCCGGGTCGGGTCGATATGGGTCTCGTCGACGGCGCGCGAGACGAACGTGGCGAGGATGCCGAGCGTCACCAGCCCGGACAGGGTGAACGGCCCGTAGCGCACCCATTCCAGCCGCAGCGCGGCGATCTCGGTCTCCGGATCCGCGGTCGCGCCCATCGCGTCCGGCCGGTCGCGGGCGGGTGCTGCCAGGTTGCCCGGGCGCAGGTGCAGCAACTCCTCGCGCAGGCGCGCGGCTTCCTGCGTGCTGAGCCCGTCGAGGCGGACCCCCTCGTCGCCCCGGTCGGACCGGCCGGTGCCGACCGTCACCCGGGCCAACCCGACGAGGCGGTGGATCAGGTGTGCCGTCACGTCGACCGTGCGAACGCGGTCGCGGGGCACCGACAGCTCGCGGCGACGCAGCAGGCCCTTGCGGACCTGCACGTAGTCGGGGGTGATCCGGTAGGTCGTGGTGAACCACCGCAGGATGCCGGCGGCCACGACCACGACGAGGCTGGCCACGCCCCACCACTCCTGCCCGGTGCTGGTGCCGGCGATGAACGCGGCGAAGATCGCCGGCAGCGCCCGCGGAATCTCCTGCACCGGGTGGACCAGGAGCATGCGCGGGCTCAGCCGCCGCCAGGAGGGGTCGACGCCGCCGGTGTCGGCGAACGGCACCGACTCCGGAACGCCGGTGGGCGCCGTCATGTCGCGTCCCCGCGGGCGGCCTGGGTGTTGGCGGTCAGGTCGTCTACCAGCCGCTGTGCGGTGTCGTAGTCCAGACCGTGGATCTTGAGAGGGCCGGCTGCCGACGCGGTCGTCACGGTGACGTTTGCCAGCCCGAACAGCTGCTCGAACGGCCCCCGCTCGCTGTCGACGGTCTGGATGCGCGACACCGGGGCGATCCGCCGCTCCTGGTTGAGCCAGCCGGACTGGGTGTACACCGCTTCGGGGGTGGCCTCCCAGAGGTGGACCCGGTAGCGCCACTGCGGCATCACGATCAGGTGGACCACGGCGATCAGCACGGTCGCGCCGATGCCCAGCAGCCGCAGGGTCATGGTGCCGGTATCCATGAGCAGAAAGACGATCTGGATGCTGATCAGAATCAGCCAGCCGGGAATCGCGCGAACCGTCCAGTACCCGATCGCTTTTCGACTGACGCGGTTTCGCGGCGGCCGCAACCGCAGGGTGGGGGGTTCCTCCGTGGCAGGGTGCACAACATGATCGTGGCACGCCGGCTCCACTTCCGACATGCGGATGAATCCTCGTATCCCGTGGATAAATGTCATGGTGGTCGTCGGCTACCCGATAACGCCCCGCTCATGCCCGGTCACTGATGCAGGGAGAGTCCTTTCACCGCCTTGTCCACGGCATTGCGCTGGCCGTAGATTCCCAGGCCGACCAGTGCCAGCTTGTCGGCCGGCACTGCCGCGACGGCCGCCCGGTTGTCGTCGTCGTTTCCGGTGTGGAACAGCTCCTCGGTGAACACCGCCACGCTCAACCCGGCGGCCAGCGCGCGTTCGTGGGTACGGGTCAGGGCCGGCGCGTCACCGGCGAAAACGAGCACTGGCTGGCGGAACATCGCCAGGTAGGCGTTGCCGGACCCATCGGCGTAGGGCCGGCCCACCACGTCGGCGTGCGCGTGGGCGATCCCGCTGGCGAGGTACGCGGTGACGTTCAGCTTCTGCCAGCCGGCCAGGTCGTCCCGGAGTACCATCACGATCTTCGTGTCGAAGCGCATGACCTGAGCGTGCCGGACACGGGCCGGCGCGGTCTTGAACGCCGGTGCGCCGGCGGGACACGATGGGCGTGATGGACGGGCCGGAATGGGTGCGTTACCGGCGGGTCGACGGCGCCGCGCTGGAGGCGATGCACGCGCACTTCCGGCGGCACGCGTACCACCGGCACAGCCACGAGACGTACTCGTTCGGCGTGACCGAGGTGGGCGCGCAGGCCTTCACCTGCCGGGGTGGGCGGCACGTCAGCGCGGCCGGCATGGTGATGGCGTTCAACCCGGACGAGGCGCACGACGGATGGGCGGCCACCGACGACGGTTTCACGTACCGGATGGTGCATCTCGGGCCCGACCTGCTCGGTGACGTCCTGTCCGACCTGCGGGGCGGTCGGGCGCCCGCGCCGCTGTTCGCCGAGCCGGTCCGGCACGAGCCGGCCGCCGCGCACGCGCTGCGCCGGCTGCACAGTGCGTTGCTCGGGCCGGCTGGGCCGGTCTCCGCGCTGGAACGCGACGAGCGGCTGATGGCGGCCGTCGCGGCGGTCTCGCGTATGGCGGGACCGGTGCGCCTCCGGTCGGCGGCCGGGCCGCCACCGGTCGCCCGGCGGGCGCGCGACGTCCTGCGCGAGCGGTTCCTCGACGACGTCGGCGCGGCGGACCTCGCCGATGCGGTCGGGCACAGCCGGTTCGGCGTGTACCGGGCGTTTCGTGCCGCGTACGGCATGTCGCCCAGCGAGTTCCAGCGCCAGCAGCGGCTGCGCGCCGCCCGCGCGGCGATCGATTCCGGCCACTCGCTCGCGGCAGCCGCCGCGGCGGCGGGCTTCGCCGACCAGAGCCACCTGACCCGGTGGTTCGTGCGCTATTTCGGCGTGACACCCGGTCAATATCGCCGGTCGGTATAGCGGTTATGTCGTATTGGCGCCGCTCGTTAGCATGTTCGCAATCTCGGACAAGCGGGAATACCTCCTGAGAAAGGAGGGGGCGATGTCAACCCTGCAAATAGTCCTGACCATTATCGTCATCGTCGCCGTCGTTCTGATCGCGGCGGCGATATGGATGGCGACCCGTCGCCGGTCGCTGCAACGGCGGTTCGGCCCGGAGTACGAACGCGTCGTGTCCCAGCAGGACAGCCGCCTCGCCGCCGAGCGGGAGCTGCGCGAGCGCGAACGGCGCCACGCCGACCTGGAGCTGCGGGAGCTGTCCGAGGAGTCCCGTGGCCGGTACTCGGCCGCCTGGCAGGAGATCCAGGCCCGGTTCGTGGACGCGCCGAACCAGGCCGTCGGCGAGGCCGACGAGCTGGTGACCCGACTGATCGCCGAACGGGGTTATCCCACCGACGACTACGACGAGCGGCTCGCGCAACTGTCGGTGGAGCACGCGCGCACGCTGGAGCACTACCGCGACGCCCACGACATCAACCGGCTCAACGAGCGCGGCGAGGCCAGCACCGAGCAGCTGCGTCAGGCGCTGGTGCACTACCGTGCGCTCTTCGCCGACCTGCTCGGCGAACCCGACGACTTCGCCACGCCGGCCGAGTCCGAAGCCGACGCCGCGGCGGCGGTCCCGCCTACCGAGGAGAGGAGCGTCGATGCGCGTCCAGAACGAGCCCCGTGACGACTCGTACTACTCGCACGACGACGACGTGCCGGCGCAGCGGGTGTCCGCCGAGGACGCCGCAGATGAGCCGCGAGGGGCCGCGCCGGAACACGTGGTCGGTGTGGCGAGCGTGCCGGGCAGCACTGTGGAGGCAGATCGTGCCCGGGCCGAGGAAGCGCAGGCCGAGGAAGCGCGGGCCGAGGAAGCGCGGGCCGAGGAAGCGCGCGCCGAGCGTGCAGATGACCTTGCCGAGGAGGAGCGGTCCGAGGAGGAGCGAGCCGACGAGGAGCGAGCCGAGGAGGAGCGAGCCGACGAGGAGCGAGCCGAGGAAGCACAAGCTGAGGAGGCGCGGGTCGAGGAGGCGCGGGTCGAGGAGGCCAGGGCGGACGACTTCCGGGCTGAGGAGACTGGGGCTGAGACTCGGGCTGAGGAAGCGCGGGCCGACGAGGCTCGAGCTGAGGAATTGCGTGCCGAGGAGGCTCGGACGGAAGAAGCGCGGGCCGAGGAGGCTCGGGCTGAGGAAGCGCGTGCCGACGAGGCGGCCGTCGCGGCGGATGCCGGCCGCACGCCGGCCGCCGGCGAGGGCGGGCTCCTGCCCGGCCAGGTCGCGGCCGCCCAGGTCACGACGCTGTGGTCGGAGGGGGACGCGCAAGGCTTCCGGGCGCGCTGGCGAGAGGTCCAGCTGCGGTTCGTCGACGACCCGCACGGGGCGGCCCAGGAAGCGGAGGCCCTCGTCAACGACGCGGTCGACGCGCTGACGTCAGCGCTGAGCGCGCGCCGGGAAGAGTACGCGGCTTGGCGCGGGACCGGGCGAAACGACACCGAGGAGCTACGGGTGGCCGTCCGGCGCTACCGGGAGCTGCTCGACCGGCTGCTGGCCGTGTGACTCCGAGCCGCGCCATGATCATGAAGGATTTGGGGCGCTATAGCGCCCCAAATCCTTCATGATCATGAGAAACGGGGTGGCTAGTCGCGGCCGGACAACTCCGCGTACCCGCGCTCCACGGCCACCCGGGCCGCCTCGGGTTCGAACGGTGCCTTCGCGGCCACCTTCGCGACGGTGGCGCCATCGGCGTGCCCGTCGCGGATCAGCCACTCCAGGGCCGTCAGGTCGGCGTGCTGGCCACGGACGAACTCCGTGCCGACCAGCGCGCCGTGGCCTGGCACGACCACCGTCGCGGGCGAGGTCAGCCGGAGCAGAGCGACCAGCGTCTCGGGCCATTCGAGCGGGTACCCGTCGCCGAACATCGGTGGACCGCCCTCTTCGACCAGGTCACCGGCGATCAGCACGTCGACGTCGGGCACCTGCACGACCAGGTCGCCCGCGGTGTGGCCACGCCCCAGGTGGCGTAGCGTCACGGCCCGGCCGCCGACGTCGATGGCGGCCTCGGTGTGGACGGTGTGGTCCGGTGGGCGCACCCTCACCGCGGCGAGGCCGTCGGCCAGCTCCGGGTGGGTGGGGGCCCATTCGGCGTACCAGTCTCTCTGCAGCGACCGCGCCTGCTCCCGCAGCAGGCGCGCGGCCTCCTCGTGCGCCCAGATCGGAGTGTCCTCCGCTGCGATCACCGCGTTGCCGAAGCAGTGGTCGAAGTGATGATGGGTGTTCACGACCGTCAGCTCGGCCGCGGTGACCCGGCGCACCGCCTCCCGCAGCTGGGTGGCCTGGGCGTCGGTGGACAGCGTGTCGACCAGCAACGCGGCGCCGTCGCCGACGATGAGCGTGGCGTTGACGTCGAGAACGGGATAGCGCAGGACGTATACGTCCCGGGCGATCTCGACGAACGCCGTCACGACCCGAACGCCTTACGGAGGAAGCGCTGCCGGTCGACCACGATCCGCTCCACCCGGCCTTCGGCGACGACCTCGTCGCCGTCGCGCACCGTGACCTCGAAGGTGAGCCGTCGGCCGTCGGCCTTCGCCAGCCGCGCCTCGGCCCGCACCGTCCGCCCGACCGGCGTGGGCGCGCGGTGGTCCAGCTCGACCCGGGTGCCGACCGTGGTCGCGCCCGGCGGAAGCCGGTGCGCGGTCGCGGCCACCGTGGCCGCCTCGACCAGGGCGAGCACCCGTGGCGTGCCGAGCACCGGAACGTCACCCGAGCCGACGGCCTGCGCCGTGTCGGCGTCGGTCACGGTCAGCTGCACCCGCGTGACCGCGCCCACCCAGCCGGCGGTGGCGTCCAGCCCGCCGCCGGGTCCGCCGCGAACCTGTGCCCGGCCGACGACCGGTGTCCCGGCCTCTACGGATTCCGTTTCCGGGGGTATGTCCTGCGGCTGCATACCGGCAGCGTAGGCGTTCCGCCACGGTGCATGCCACGATTACCCCCGCGACACCTAACGGCGCTGGTCACGGCGGCCTGGGTCAATTGCGAGCCAACTCCCAGCGACGTTGATACAGGGCCGCGGGACCCACGCCGTTAACCTTGTGGGCGATGACGCTTACCCTCCACTCCGACGACGCCCCGGCACCGACCCGCTTCGCGCCCGAGCCCACGCCTCGCTGGCGCCGCCGGCCGGTCGCTATGAGCATCTGGGCAGTCAGCTTCACCGCCTGGTGGTTCGGGCTCGGGCTGCCCCTCACCGACCCGATCCTCGCGTTCCTGTGGCTGTGGACCGCCACCGTCGCGTGGCGGATCGAGCGGCCGTGGCGCGACCAGCTGCAGTTCGGCAAGGACTGGATCGCCATCGTGCTGCTGCTGGAGGCGTACAACTTCTCCCGAGGCTTCGCCGACGAAGGCGCGACGCCGCACGTGATGGAGATGGTCGCCGCCGACCGGGGCATGTTCGGGTGGCTCACCGGCGGCACGGTGCCCACCGTCTGGCTGCAGCAGCACCTGTTCGACCCCGATCACATCCACTGGTGGGACGTGATCGTGAGCTGGGTGTACTTCTCGCACTTCGTGGCCACGCCGGTCACCGCCGCCGTGCTGTGGCTGCGCAACCGCGCCCTCTGGGCGTCGTTCACCCGGCGCTGGTTCACGCTGTCCGCGCTCGGGCTGGCCACCTACTTCCTCTACCCGGCCGCGCCGCCGTGGTGGGCCGCCAAGTACGGCCTGATCGAGCCGGTCACCCGCGCCTCCAGCCGGGCCTGGAGCGCGATCGGCCTGCACGGCGCGGGCAACGTGCTCAACGCCGGGCAGGTGGCCGCCAACCCGGTGGCCGCTATGCCCTCCCTGCACACCGCGTTCGCGCTCTTCGTCGTGGTGTTCTTCCTGCCCAACGTGCGCCGCCGCTGGTGGCCGTTGCTGCTGGTCTACCCGTTGGCCATGACGTTCACGCTGGTCTACACCGCCGAGCACTACGTGGTCGACGTCCTGGTGGGCTGGGTCTACGTCGGGTTCGCGTTCGCCGTGGCCGTGGTGTTCGAGCGGTGGTGGGCGCCCAACTCCCGGGCGCGGGCCGCCCGGGCCGCCGAGGCGAGGGTGGCGGCCAGCGCGTAGGCCTCGTCGGCGTCGCGATGCTCGCCGACGACGTGCAGCCGACCCGCCGTGTCCACGTGCACGTCGGCCAGCCCGAGCAGCCGCTGGATCGGCCCCTGCACGACGCGGACGCTCTGCGCCCGCGCGAGCGGTGCGATCACCAGCTTGGGTACGAGCCAGCCGTCGCGGGCGTACACCATCTCCCGGTCGTGGCCGACCGCCAGCATCCGGTACCGCAGTGGCGCCAGCCACTTGGCCCGTTGCGGAACCGGGGAGACCGGTAGCGTCAGCAGGTCGGCGTCGAGTACGTCGGCGAGGACCTGGCGGGCGGTGTCCCCGTCGGCGACCGGCAGCAGCACCCCGGCATGCATGTTGACGTCACGGTCGTGGTGACCGTAGCCGGCCACGTCCATCCGGGCCTTCAACCAGCCGAAGGGGCGCCACATCAGCGGCCAGGTGACCCCGACGGCCTGGATGCGCTGGCGCGGGACCGTCTGGCTGCGGGTACCGAGTAGGCCGTGGCGCAGCCGTAGGCCCTTGTCGTCTTCGCGCAGGCGGAAGTTCCACTCGTCGAGGATGCGCCGGATCGGGACCTGGACGATGCCGACCGTCGCGGTCAGCATGCTGCCGATCGCCACGAACGTGAAGCGGCTCTGCTCCAAGGTCGGCGTGAGGGTCAGCGAGAGGATCAGCGGCGCGAAGAACGCGTGCGGCGTCATCAGATGCGCGAGGACGACCTGGCCGTTGCTGCCGAGGTGCACCACCCGGTCGGCGGTGTGCTGGAACCGGCGGTTGGATGGCGTGCCGGCAAGTCCGAGCAGGTGCTCGCGCAGCCGGCTCGCCGCGGACGTACTCAGGTAGGCCAGCGGCGCCTCCGCCCGCGGTGCGCCCACGACCTCCAGGCGCAGCTCGGCGACGCCGGCGAGGCGGGCCATCATCGGGCGTACGACGTCGACGGTCTGCAACCGCTCCAGCGGGATCGCCCGGGTGCGCCGCCAGAGCACGCCCTCGGAGATGCGCAGCTCCCGCCCGAGGATCTGGTACCCGGTCGTGAGCCAGCTGATCGCGGCCAGGGCGAGCGCCACAGCGAGCACGGCGGAGGCGCCGAGCGCCCAGCGGACCGGGCCCAGCTCCTGGTATCCCTGCCAGGAGAAGATGGCGATCACGATCGCCAGCATCCGCACGCCACGCAGCAGTGGCGTGATGGGGTGCAGCCGGTGCCGCGGCTCCACCCGGGCCGGCGCGGCGAGCGCAATATCGACGTCTGCCAATGGATGCGGATCGGGGCGCGCTTGTGGTCCGGGGCGGGCCTGCGGTCGGAGCCGACGCGTCGGCTCGGGGCGGGTGGGCACGGTTTTCGTGCCACCCGGGGCCACCAGTGGCTCGCGCGGCGCAGTCTCGACGCGCGCGTAGGTGTCGGCGACCGCTGCCGACGCCTCCGCCAGCCGCGCGGTCGCTTCCGGACGCCGCGGCGGCTCGGCCACCGGTGCCACCGCGTCGCGCCGGCGGGCGGGCGCCGGCCGGCGGTCCGGGTCCGGCAGGGCCGGCGCGGCGACGTCGGGCGCGGTGGCGTGCGGGGCTGCGGGGTGGGGGACCGTGGCGGGCGGTGGCGCGGTGTCCGGCGGCGGCACCACCCGCAGCGGGGTCAGTGTGGGCTCGCGCGGAGCCGTCGGCTCTATGACCCGGGACTCAGGTGCGAAGGTCGACCCGCGGGCCGACGCCTGCGGTTCGATGACCCGTGACTCGGGCTCGAACTGTGCGGAGTCGCGGTCACGCGCGGGAGCCTGCGGTTCGAAGATGTGCGCGTCCGGGCCGAAGATCCGGGCCTCGCGTTCGTGCGTCGGCGTGACCCGGTTGGACGAGCCGCCGCGACCGGCGGTGGGCCGGGACGGGCCGCCGGGAGCGCCGACCGGCGGCTCCGGCTCCCCCTGCGGGACCCGGGGCTGTGCTGGCGGCGGCGGGGTCTCGACCCGGGGCTGACCAGCCGCCGCGCGGGGTTCGAAGGCCGCGAAGGGGCTCTCGGGCGCCGGAGGGCGGGGTTCCCGCACCGGCGGGCTGGGCTGGGGAGCGGGTTGCTGGGGCTGGGAAGCCGGTTGCTGGGACTCGTACGCTGCCGGGCGGGACTCCGGACCCGGGGGACGGGACTGCGGCGCTGTCGGTCGGGAGTCGGGAGCCGGGCTGGCGGGCTGCGGCCGGTGCGGGGCGGTGTCGGGCGCCGCGAGCGGCGGTACGGCCCGCAGTTGCGTCGGTCGCGAAGCGGTTTCGGGCTGCGAGAGCGGTGGCAGCGCACGCAGCCGGCTGGGGCGGGACCTGTCCTCGTCGGCGGGCAGCGACGGTACGGCGCGCAGCGGCGGTGCGGGTGGCGGAGGCGCACCGGTGGGCGCCGTCCGGGCCGGTGCTTCGACGGGCGGCTCCTGGTTGCCCCACGGCATGGCCGGCGGCGGTGTTGCGGGCGCCTGCGAAGAGCGCGGTGGCGGCGGTGTTGCGGGCGCCTGCGGCACGCGGGGTGGCTTGGGCGCCACGGGCGGACGGTGCGGCTCCGGCGGCCGGTATGGCTCCGGCGGCCGGTGCGGCGCGGCGGGCTGGGCGCGGGCAGCGTCGACCCGCGGAGCCGGCTCCGGCCGGGTCATGTGCTCGAGCCGGTGCTGGGGACGCGCGGTCGGGGGGCGCCGAGTGATCTCGACCGGGGGAGCGGCCGCGTCCCCGCCTGCCGGCGGCCGGGCCGCGCCGGGTCGGGCCGGCTCGGACCGGCGCTCAGGCGGCGCCGGAACCGCGGTCCCAGGCGCCCGAACCGCGCTCGCCGGCCGAGAAACCGCGGTCGTCGGCCCCGGGATCGCGGTGGTAGGCCCAGGGACCGCGGTCGTAGGCGCCGGGACCTCGGTTGTACCGGTGGCCTTTGCCGCCTCCTCGGGCTCGATGGCGCCGGTGGCGGCCCATTCGGCGAGGATCGCGGAACTCTTCTTCCACGCCGTGGCGAGGACGGGGTCTCCCGTGGCCGGCGGCGGCTCCGGCCCGTCCGCACGCTCCTCCCCGCCGGCCGGGTCCGGTTCAGCGTCGCCGGCCGGCCCGTCCGCTGCCCGTCCGTCCGCCGCCCGTCCGTCTGCGCCCGGCCCGTCCGCCGCCCGTCCCTCCGCGCCCGGCCGTGGCACCGGCGTCGCGCTGCCCCACCACGAGGCCGAGGAGTCCTGAGGAGCGCCTCCGCCGGCTTCCGCCGGTGCCTCCCGCATGGCCGCTCCGCTCGTCTCGGCTCCCCTCACAGCCCCTCCGACCGGGAGTCGCCGAGGGAGGACAGCCGATCGCGGAGCCGGGCCGCCTCCGCGGCGGGGAGCCCGGGTACCTCCGCGTCGCTCGCCGCGGCGGCCGTGTGCATCTTGACCGTCGCCAGCCCGAACATCCGCTCCATCGGCCCGACCGTGACGTCGACGAACTGCATCCGTGCGTAGGGCACGATCGACAGCTTGCGCAGGAACAACCCGCGCCGGACCAGCAGGTCCTCGTCCCGCTCGGCGTACGCCCAGGAGCGCACCGAGCGCGCGACCACGACGGCCCGGATCAGCGCGATCACCACGGCGGCGGCCGCCACCAGCAGCGGTATCTGGTTGTGGATAAATCTGAGCGCCGCGAGGTTGGCGGCCACCACGATGACCGTGCTGGCGAGCACCTGGAACTCTTCGATCAGGATCAGGCGGCCGGACACGCGTCGCCACGCGACATCGTCCGGCCACGGCTCGAGCGCGAGGGGCTGGGTCACCCCAAGAGCCTATGTTTCACCCCAGGGGTTCGACCTCATGTAGAAAGCCACGAACCTTTAGAAACTCCATAAGGATTCCTTTATGGTCGTCGCAGGCGAGCCAGATCTTACGTCGCGTAGCCGTATGGATACGTGGATTGTTCCATCGGAGCGCCCAGCGCGCGGCGGCGCGGCACCCTCTGGCCGAGCAGATCAATGGCTCGGGCGCGGAGTCGATCGGTGCGTCGGCGTCCTCGGGCACGGACGAAGTCTGCCAGGAGGGGACGACCGAGAACCGGCGGGACGTCGCCGAAGAAAGAGTGAGCGCCGGGCGGCCACGGGGGAAGCCGCCCGGCGACGGATGAATCGTACCCTCGACAGCACCCCGGATGTCTACCCGTACCCGGTGTCCGTTCGGACGATTCCCGCGAACTCCTCGGAGAATCTTGCGGATCCGTTGGTCGGACGACCTCTGACGGGTGAATTCCTTCGCGGCACGCGCTCCCGGGTGCCCGGAAGCGGCGACGCGCCCGTTCGTGCGACGCTTGGAGCGATCGTTTGCACGTCTCATGCCGTGGAGGACCACCGGTGGCCCAGCCGTCCATGCCAGCGAGCCCGACCCCGTCCGGCGGTGCCGAGTCGCCTGCCGGCGGAGCCCCTCCGTCGTCAGACCCGGCCGTGTCGACCACAGCCGGCACCGGCGACGGCCCGACAACGCCGGCCCAGGACGCATCACTGCTCGAACGGGCCCTGTTCGAGGTCAAGCGGGTCATCGTGGGTCAGGACCGGATGATCGAGCGGATGTTCGTGGCGCTGCTGGCCCGCGGGCACTGCCTTCTCGAGGGCGTGCCGGGTGTGGCGAAGACCCTTGCCGTGGAGACCCTCGCCCGCGTGGTCGGCGGCACGTTCGCGCGCATCCAGTTCACGCCCGACCTGGTGCCCGCCGACATCGTCGGCACCCGGATCTACCGTGCCTCCAGCGAGAAGTTCGACGTCGAGCTGGGGCCGGTGTTCGTCAACTTCCTGCTCGCCGACGAGATCAACCGGGCTCCCGCGAAGGTCCAGTCGGCGCTGCTGGAGGTCATGGCCGAGCAGCAGGTCTCCATCGGCGGTGAGACTCACCAGGTGCCGCAGCCCTTCCTGGTCATGGCCACCCAGAACCCGATCGAGCAGGAGGGCGTGTACCCCCTTCCCGAGGCGCAGCGCGACCGGTTCCTGATGAAGATCCACGTGGGATATCCGACCGACGCGGAGGAGCGGGAGATCGTCTACCGGATGGGCGTCTCGCCGCCGGAGCCGTCAACGATCTTCAGCCCGGAAGACCTGCTCGGGTTGCAGCGCAAGGCCGACGAGGTGTTCGTGCACAACGCGCTGGTCGACTACGCGGTGCGGCTGGTGCTGGCCACCCGCGCGCCGGCCGACTACGGCATGGCGGACGTGGCGCAGCTCATCCAGTACGGTGCCAGCCCGCGCGCGTCGCTGGGGATCGTGCGGGCCAGCCGGGCGCTGGCCCTGCTCCGCGGCCGCGACTACGCGCTACCGCAGGACGTGCAGCACATCGCCGCGGACATTCTGCGCCACCGGCTGGTGCTCTCCTACGACGCGCTCGCCGACGACATCCCCGCCGACCACATCGTCGACCGGATCCTCGGCGGCGTGCCGCTGCCCACCGTCACCCCCCGGCAGAACTCCGCACCGGGGAGCGCGCCGCACGGCGCCCCGGCCGCGTGGCCCGGACGGCCCGCGTGACCGTCTCTCCACGTGCCATGATCCTGAAGGATTTTCCGTGGCAGGACACGGAGAATCCTTCAGGATCACGGGAAGGTGCGTGGCCGTGAGCCCGTCCGGACTGTCGGCGTTGGGGCGGCTGCGCCGGCGCGCCGCCCCCGACCCCGAGGCGCCCCCCGCCGGCTCGCAGCTCGACGACGCGCGGGCCGAGCTGGTCCTCAACAAGCTGCAGCTGCTGATCAATCGCAAGCTCGACGGGCTGCTGCAGGGTGACTACCTCGGTCTGCTGCCCGGGCCGGGGACCGAGGCGGGGGAGTCGCGGGAGTACCGCGCCGGCGACGACGTGCGCCGCATGGACTGGCCGGTGACCGCGCGTACCCAGGTGCCGCATGTGCGCCAGACCGTCGCGGACCGGGAGTTGGAGACGTGGCTCGCGGTCGACCTGTCGGCCAGCCTGGACTTCGGCACCGCCCGCTGGCTCAAACGCGAGCTGGCCGTCGCGGCCGCGGCCGCCATCGCGCACCTCACCGTCCGCGGGGGCAATCGCATCGGCGCCGTCGTGGGCACGGGCGATACGCGGGTACGCCTGCCGGCGCGCCCCGGCCGCAAGGACGCCAACGCACTTCTGCGCCAGATCGCGCGTATCCCGGTGCGGCCCGGCCGCGACGACCTCGGTGCCCTCATCGACATGCTCAACCGCCCGCCCAGGCGGCGGGGCCTCGCCGTGGTCGTCTCGGACTTCCTCGCGCCCGTCGAGTCGTGGGCCCGTCCGGTGCGTAAGCTGGCAGTACGCCATGACGTTCTGGGCATTGAGATCGTCGACCCGCGCGAGTTGGAGCTGCCCGACGTGGGCGTGATCGCGCTGGTCGAGCCGGAGACGGGTCTGATGCACGAGGTGCAGACGGCCGACCCGCGGCTGCGGGAGCGCTACGCCGCGGCGGCGGCCGCGCAGCGGTCGGCCATCGCCGACGCCCTGCGCGGGGCGGGCGCCGCCCACCTGCGCCTGCGCACGGACTCCGACTGGCTGCTCGACATCGTGCGGTTCGTCGCCGCGCAGCGCCATGCCCGTACCAGGGGGACCACCCGATGATCCGTTTCCTCGAACCGTGGTGGCTGTTCGCCATCGTGCCCGTACTCGCCGTCGCCGGCGCGTACGTGTGGCGGCAGTGGCGGCGCAAGGCTTACGCGCTGCGGTTCACCAATGTCGACCTGCTCAAGGTGCTCGCCCCGCGCGGCCTGGGCCCGCGCCGGCATCTGGCGGCCGGTGCCTTCCTCGCCGCGTTGCTGGCGCTCGCCGCCGGCATGGCCCGGCCGTCGGTCGACACCCGCGAACCCCTCGAACGGGCGACCATCATGGTGGCCATCGACGTGTCCCTGTCGATGGAGGCCACCGACGTGCAGCCCACCCGCATCGACGCGGCCAAGCAGGCCGCCAACGAGTTCGTGAAGAACCTGCCGGCGACGTTCAACGTGGGCCTGGTCGCGTTCGCGAAGTCGGCCAACGTGCTGGTCTCGCCGACCAAGGAGCGGGCGGCGATCCAGCAGGCGCTCAATGGACTGCAACTGGCGCAGTCGACCGCGACCGGCGAGGCGGTGTTCTCCTGCCTGGAGGCGGTGCGCAGCGTGCCGGCCGACGGGGCGAAGGGGCTGCCGCCGGCGCGGATCGTGCTGCTCTCCGACGGGTACCGCACGTTTGGCCGGTCGGTCGAGGAGGCGGCGACCGCCGCGGCAGCGGCCAACGTTCCCGTGTCCACGATCGCGTTCGGCACCGACCAGGGGCTGATCGAGATCGACGGGCAGACCCAGCGGGTACCGGTGGACCGCCCGTCGCTGCAGAAGCTGGCCGAGACCACCAAGGGCCGCTTCTACGAGGCCGCTTCGGTCACCGAGCTGAAGAAGGTGTACCAGGACATGGGTAGCTCGATCGGCTACCGCACGAAGCCGCGCGAGGTGACCCAGTGGTACGTGGGCCTGGCCCTGCTGTTCGCCCTTAGCGCGGCCGGCATGAGTCTGCTGTGGACCTCCCGCCTTCCTTGATTTTCGGTTCGCTTCGCTGCGTGCCCACATGCGTCCTCTTCCCTCGGCCTCGCGCACGACTACGTCGGCGCGAGGCCTCAGTCCAGGGGACGCGGGCGCTCCGCTGCGCTCACGAAGGACTCAATGCGAGCTCACGAGGACGAAGACGACAGCGACCCAGAGGGTGGCGAGCGTGAAGCCCAGGGGGGCGAGGTAACGGCTCATCGACGGCTCCCGGAGGTGGAACAGTGGAACGATTACAACCGGTGAGTTTTCGAGCCGTGGTCGGAACGTCGCGGACAGGCTGACGCGCCGCCGATGGGCGGGGCGCGTGGAAGCGACGAAGAGAATGCGTCAGTGGACGCGGATCCGGCCACGACTCGGAGGATCGCTATCTCGCACAGCGATCACCTCCTGAAGTCGGGCCGATGGTCGGCGCAACACCTGTCGCGCCAAGCAAACGCGGCTCATCGTACACCCCGCCCAACAAGGTTTCCATTCGGGAGCCCCGGGGGTCGGCTTCTGTGTACCGGGCGGTAACGCCTAGTCTCCGCAGCAGAACTCGCACACTCACAAGGGGGCGGTGTGGCGCGCACGGTACTCGTAACCGGCGGTAACCGGGGCATCGGGCTGGCGATCGCGCGGGCGTTCGCGGCGCAGGGTGACCGGGTGGCGGTGACCCATCGCGGCAAAGACGCGCCCGACGACCTGTTCGGCGTGGTGTGCGACATCACCGACCCGGCGGCAGTGGACGCCGCGTTCGCGACCGTGGAGGCCGAGCTGGGCCCGGTCGAGGTGCTCGTCGCCAACGCCGGGATCACCGACGACACCCTGCTGCTGCGGATGAGCGAGGACCAGTTCACCCGCGTGGTGGACACCAACCTGACCGGCACCTTCCGGGTGGCCAAGCGCGCGGCCGGCAAGATGCTGCGCGCCAGGTGGGGGCGCATGATCTTCATCTCATCCGTCGTCGGTCTCTACGGCAGCCCGGGGCAGGTCAACTACGCGGCGAGCAAGGCCGGCCTGGTGGGCATCGCCCGGTCGATCACCCGCGAGCTCGGCAGCCGCAACATCACGGCCAACGTGGTGGCGCCCGGCTTCGTGCAGACCGACATGACCGAGGCGCTGCCCGAGGACCGCAAGAAGGCGTACCGCGAGGCGATCCCGCTGGGCCGGTTCGCCACGCCCGAGGAGGTGGCCGGCGCGGTCACCTGGCTGGCCAGCGACGCCGCCGGATACGTCAGCGGGGCCGTGATCCCCGTTGACGGCGGCCTGGGCATGGGTCATTGACTTACGTGTACCGATGAAGGGTTGATTAATGTCTGGACTGCTGGCGGGTAAGCGGCTGCTGGTCACCGGGGTCATCACCGACCAGTCGATCGCGTTCTCGGTCGCGAAGGTCGCCCAGGAGGAGGGCGCACAGGTCGTGCTCACCGGCTTCGGCCGGCTCTCGCTGGTCGAGCGCATCGCCAAGCGGCTGCCCAAGGAGGCGCCGGTCATCGAGCTCGACGTGACCAACACCGAGCACCTGGCCGCCCTCGAAGGCAAGGTGCGCGAGCACGTCGACGGGCTCGACGGGGTGGTGCACGCCATCGGGTTCGCACCGCAGAGCTGCCTCGGCGGCGGGTTCCTGGACGCCCCGTGGGAGGACGTGGCCACCGCGCTGCACGTCTCCACGTACTCCTACAAGTCCCTCGCGATGGCGTGCCTGCCGATGATGGGCCGCGGCAGCGGCGTGGTCGGCCTGACCTTCGACGCCACGCTGGCCTGGCCGGTGTACGACTGGATGGGCGTGGCCAAGGCCGGCCTGGAATCGGCGAACCGGTACCTCGCGCTGCACCTGGGCGATCGGGGCATCCGCGCCAACCTGGTGTCGGCTGGTCCACTGCGGACCATGGCCGCCAGATCGATCCCAGGATTCGACCAGTTCGAGGACGCGTGGACCCAACGGGCGGGCTGGAGCCTGACCGACCAGGAGCCGGCGGCGCGGGCGTGCCTGGCGCTGCTGTCGGACTGGTTCCCGGCCACCACCGGCGAGATCGTGCACGTCGACGGCGGCTACCACGCGGTCGGCGCCTAACCCGCGGGGGCTGGCGCCCGTCGCGATGCGGGCGGCTGGTAGGAACGCGGAAGGCAACACGCCCGGGGGTCAAAGGGGGTGGCGTGTCGAGTCCCCTGCCTTCATCAGGCGGGAGCACGACGGCTGTGCTCGCCGCGGGCGTTGTCGTGCGCCGGGAGACGTTCGGCCACCTAGCGTACGTGTCGAGCCGGGACCACTTCTTCGCCCTCAGCGGGGCGGCGGCCGGCGTGCTCGACGCGCTCGGCCGGGGCGAGCCGCCGGGACCGGTGGCGCGGTCACTCGCCGAGTTCGGCATCCTCGACCTCACCCCGGCGCCGCCACCACGCCCGCACTACGGCGAGTCGCTCATCGGGCGCTTCGACGAGCTGCCGGCGGTCGAAGAGCCGCTGGTCGTCAACTGCTTCGCCACCGCACACTGCCCTCTGCAGTGCCGCTACTGCCACGCCGACGACCTCATGCAGCCGGCCCGGCGGACCGAAACCGACGACGAGCCGTCGCTGGTGGCGCGGATGGCGGCGAGCGTGCCGGCCATCGTCGCGGTCGTCACCGGAGGCGAGCCGCTCTACACGCCATGGCGCACCGAGGTGCTGATCAAGGAGCTGTCGGCGGCCGGCAAGGCGGTCGTGCTGGACACCTCCGGCGTCGGCGAGCTGGCGCCGCTGCTGCCGGTGCTGCACGAAAACCGGGTACACGTGCGGATATCCCTGGACAGTCTCGACCCAGCCGACAACGACCGGTTGCGCGTGATCAACCGCAGCTACCTGCCGCTGGGTACGAGCGCCGGGGCGGCCGCGCTGCGCACGCTCGCCGAGGCGGCCGCCGCCGGCCTGCCCACCACCGTGCAGAGCGTCGTGACCTCGGCCAATGAGGACGTAAGCCGGCTGCGGGCGCTGCGCGACGGGCTGGTGGAGCTGGGCGTAGGCAACTGGGTGCTGCACGTCGTCGTGCCGGCCGGCAAGGCGGCGCTGCCCCGCAACCGCGGCTTGCGACCCAGCCCGTACGTGATCCCGGCGCTCGCCGAGCTCGTGAAGATGTCGCGGGAGGAGCGCGTTCCGCTCAACATCCGGGTCACCGGCACCCACCACGTGCCCAACTCGGTCCTGCTCGTCGGCAGCCGGGGCGACCTGTACGTCGAGCGGGAGTCCGGTGGCAAGGCGCGCATCGCCGGGCCGGGGGCGTCCCGCGACGAGGTGGTCGAGGCCTTCCGCCGGCACGTCAACCTGGTGGAGCATGTGAGTCGCTACCTCAACGGGAGCATCCAACCGTTCCCCCGCTAGGCCGGCGGGGACGGCGACGAGAAACGGCGGGACGCCGTGGCCGACGGAGTGGAGACCGAAAGCAAGCACCGGGTACGCGACGCCGCGGCGGTGATCGACGCACTCGAGCGGCTCGGGTTCCACGCGGCCGGCGTGCGGGTGCAGGACGACGAGTACTTCGACACGCCCACCAACCTGCTGCGCGCGGGGGACATGGTCGTGCGGCTGCGCCGGGTCGGCGGCACGGTGACCGCCTGCTTCAAGGGGCCGCGCACCTACCTGCCGGACGGGTCGTACTCCCGCATCGAGATCGAGATGCCGGCCGGCGGCCTCGCGGAGGTGCGGGCGGCGCTCAGCGCACAGAGCATGCGCTGCGTGTGGCGGTTGCAGAAGCGCCGGCGCGAGTTCCGCCATCCCGAGCAGGCCATCCTCGTGTGCCTGGACGAGGTGCCGCAGCTGGGGCAATTCGTCGAACTGGAGGGCGAGCCGCCCGACATCGCCCGGCTGACCGCCGCGCTGGGCAGCGCGATCGAACCGCCGGAACGTCTCAACTACCGTGAGCTGGCCGCGCGCCACCTGCGGATGCGGGGCAACACGTTGCGATTCGCCGGCGGCTAGAGCGGCCGGGTGTCGCACTCGGCCTGCTGCTCGACCAGCTGCAGCTCGTGCCGGTCTCCCGCCCGCACCAGAGAGGCCGGGGTGCGGTCGCCGAGGTGCGGATTGACGTTGCGCAGCCAGGCGCGCGCCCGGCGGGGATCTTTGAACAGCTGGAGAATCCGGTAGCTGGCGCGCAACCGGCGGGCCGTCCGCGGATCCGCCGCACTGTGCTCCTGCCGCCACTCCTCCAGGGGAGTGCCGTCGCCCGCGCCGAGCAGGTAGGCGAGCAGGTCGCGGCCGTATGCGGAGGCGCATGCGTCCAGGATGAGCGAGGCAGGCTCCGTCGGGTCGACGGCGATGGAGTCGACCACGACAACGCCCTTCGCGGCGGGCTTTGCCTGGGGTGCCACGTTTCGACGGTACGCCCTGGCGGCCACGGTCGGGCACGGCCAAACGGCCCGAACCAGTCGGATCGCCGTCATCCGGCGTCGTGCAGGAACAGGTTGGAGACCTCGCGGGCGATCGCCTGCAGGGTCCGGGTGCGCTGCGCGGGTGTCTCGATCGCGGCGACCACGGCCTCCCAGGAGTCGAGCCGCCGGCCGCCGATCGACAGCGGCGGCCGGTTGCGCAGGTACTGCGACAGCAGCAGGGCGTTCTGCACGATCCAGTGCAGGTAATGGCCCTCGTCCTGCCAGGTGGGCAGCTCGCAGATGCGCTCCAGGTGCTCCTTGAGCTCCTGGAAACTGTTGCAGCGCAGCATGCCGGCGTCCTGGCGCAGGTTGCGGATGCGCGGGTTGTAGAGGTGGCGGACCGGGTCGGCGAAGACCTCGTGCCAGAGTCGCCACATGGTGCGCTCGTCGTCGCCGCCGAGCGTGACCACGCGCTCCACGCGGGTGTCCAGCAGGATGTCGTGCAGGTACGCCCAGACCGCGAGCGGGCTCCACAGCCGCTCGGCCCGGGTGGTGGTGAGCCCGGTCTTCACCGCCACCGGGTCGGCTTCCTCGGCCTCGGTGTCCGGGATCGCCTTGATCGTCTTGGCGAGGTCGTAGAGCGTGCCGTGCCGGTAGAAGTCCCGCTCGACGGCCCACGGATGGGTGGGGCGGGCCAGCTTGCCGGGGTCGAGCAGCCGGCGCGCCACCCGTCCGGGCTCGCAGAACGCCTCCAGGGACTCCACCACCGGCTCCCCGGCCCCCTCGACCAGGCGGAACCAGCGCTGCACGTCGGTGCGCAGCACCCGGCGCATCTCTTCGGGATGGGTGTCGGCGACCAGGTCGTCGAAGCACAGGATGACGGTCATCCCGCGTGCGGACAGCGCCGCCGCCACGAGCGCCTGCACGGTGTGGATCAGCGTCGGCTGGCGCAGCTGGACCGGCCAGTAGAGCAGCCCGGGCGGCTCGCCGGCCGAGCCGCCTTCCAGCCGCCAGCCGAAGTCGCGGTCGAGCTGGCGCAGCAGTTCCTCGGCAGAGGCGTGGGCGCCGAGGAACCGCTCCAGCTCGGGTAGGCGTACCCGGTGGCCGCTGCCGCCGGTGGCGGGCGGCTCGACCCTGGGCGGCGCCGCGGGCGGCACCCGGGCCGGTACCCGTACCCGCAGGGTCCGCTCCAGCTCGGGAAAGAGCCGGTTGCTGTCGACGCCGTAATACACCGGCACGGGCAACAGCGGATCGGCCGGGACCGGCAGCGCGGCCGGGACGCGACCCTCCTCACTGTGGACCGCCCACAGCACGTCCACGTCGCGGCCGGTGGTCAGGCGCAGCAGGGCGGTGGTGAACGCGTCGGCCCAACCGCCGTACCCGATCACGCACACGGTTTCGTCGCGCAGCACGTCGGCCAGCTCGCGGGCCAGCGTGGGCCGGTCGGCGCGCAGCCGTTCCGGGTCGTGCAGCATCGACCGGTCGTCGGTCTCGGTGGTCGGCCGCCAGTACCCGTGCAGGTGCGCGACCGTGACGGTGTCCGGGTCGCCGACCAGCGACCCGATCTCGCCGTCGCGCTTGAGGGACAGGCTGCGGGCCCGGCCACCGGCGCGCCGGACCGCGATCTCGATCAGCGGGTCGAAGTTCGTCGTGAGCACGCGGTGGCCGAAGTCCGCGGGCCGGGTCGCGAGCAGCACCCCGAGCGCCTCCACGCCGGCCGGCAGCCGCCAGCTGCCGAGATCGGCCTCCAGCTGGGCGCCGCGCTGGAAACCGATGCGCTCCCAGCGCCCCGGAGGATCAACCTCCGGACGGTACGCCTGGAGCACCGCGTGCTGGACGACGATGTCGAACTCGACCGGCGACACCCACTCGGTGAAGGTCCGCTTGTAGGCCACGTACCGGTCGATCGGGTTGTCCGGATGCCCGGCCCGCACCTGCTGAAGGGCGGCGACCAGGTCCGGGTTTTCGATGCGCTCGGAGACGAACTCGTCGGCCAGGTCGACCATGCGAGCCACACCGGGCACGGCGCCCGCGCTGACGCCGGAGCCGAGGACGAAAGCGATCGTGCGCTCCCGCTGCACGGCGGTCGCGAGCCGGTTGACCAGCCCCCGCTCGGTCGCCAAGGTCCTCTCCTGTCGTCAGTACCGGCTCGCGTGCCGGTGGAACCAGTCGTCGAGCGTGCCGCCGGCCGCCACCAGCTCGCCGGCGGCCAGCTCCTCCTCCAGCTGCCCGGGGCGCCAACCCAGGTAGCCCACGAACACGCAGGCGGCGGCGAGCGCGGGAGCCAGCTGCCGGGTCACCGGCACGGTCCCCAGGTTCCCCTGTACCGGCCGGAAGCCGGCCGGCGGCCGGGTGCCGGGCCGCGGCGTCGCCAGGAGCAGGACCACGTCGCCGACCGGGCCACCCTCGAATACGGGCACCCGCCCGAGCGCGGGCGGCAGCCGGTCGCCGAGGACATCGGCCGCGGAGCGGGCGCTGGGCCGGTCGAGCCGCACGCCGATGGCGCCCTCCCCGGGGGTGTGCGCCAGGATCGCGACGGTGGCGCCGCGCAGGTCGGGGTCCTGCCGGGCAGGGCGGGCGAGGACCACCTGCCCGGCGTGCGAGGGCACCTCAGGGCCTGGATCGGGGGCCGCCACGGCGGGCGCGGCGGCCGGCCGGGCCGCGTTCCGTACCAGCGACACCCGCTCGCCGCCGTTGCGGGCGCGTAGCTCCGGCCGGGGCCGGCCGCGCCGGCGCTGGATGCGGACCACCTCGTCGTAGACGGTCGCCACGTCGAGCGGGTCCGGCCCACCCGGCACGCCGGCGCGGAGCACGTCGAGCAGCGCGCCGGTGAACGCCGTGTACGGCTCGTCCGGTGGCGCCACCGCGGCCTGGTTGGGCGACGTGGCCACCAGCACGCAGGTCCGGTCGATCTCGACCTCGTCGGCCACGGCGGTCAGCTCGCCCATCCCGCTGATCGCACGCCCGGCGTAGCAGCAGTCGAGGATCACGACGCGCCGGTTGGCCGGGCTGGCCAGCACGCCCCGGCGGATCCAGTCGTACGGCACGGCTGTCGCGTAGGGCGCCTCCCGGTCGGTCTGCTCGACGGCGAGGTGTAGCTCGCCCGTGCGGTCGTCGACCACGCCGTGGCCCGCGTAGTACACCAGGAGCAGGCCGCCGACGGAACTGGCCGCGCCGGCCGCCCGCAGCGCCCGGTCGACCTGCTGCGGTGTCTTCGGGTCGCTCACCACCCGGCAGTGCTCCGGCGGCAGTCCCCACCGCAGCGGATCGGTGAGGACGCCGCTGAGCCCGCTCAGGTTAGCGGCCACCGTGGGCAGTTGCGGCAGGTGCGCGTAGGTGCTGGCACCCACGAGGACGACACGGGAGTGGTGCGGATCCGACAGTGGGGCCAAGGTCAGCTCTTTTCGAGCTTCGCGGCGAGGGCCGGTGTGTCCTGCGGGTCGTCGGTGTCTACGGCCACCTGCCGGTCGTCGCGCTCGATGACGACCCGGATCGGCCGGTTCTGCGTGGCACGCCACATGATGATGGACAGGATCAGCTGCGCGGCCGACAGGCCGGAGCCGAGCACCAGGGTGAGCACCTCCAGGCCGGTGCCCATCTCGCCGGCGGCCACGTCGTCCGGGACGCATGGCTGGCCGAACCCCCGCACACACGGCTCGTCGCGCAGCCAGGTGCGAAGTGATCGGGACGTGTCGACCGAGCTGTCCGCCAGCCGCACGCGGACCTGCACAGCGTCACCTCGCAAGCGGCGGGTAGGAAGTTCTCAATATCGACCATACCCAACGTATGCGAGCGATGTCAGTCCGTAAGCACTCGTTGGGGCGGCGCCCAGCGTATCGGTCTCCGCCGAACCGTGGCGACCCGGGCGGATCGCCCAATCCCCGGGGTGCCGCCGGGTCGAATGCCCGCAGGCCGCAAGATAGCGGCATGGAGTACGACGCATTCCTGCTGGTGTCCTTCGGGGGTCCCGAGGGCCCCGACGACGTCATCCCGTTTCTGGAGAACGTCACCCGTGGTCGGGGGGTACCGGCGGAGCGGCTGGCCGAGGTCGCCGAGCACTACCGGCACTTCGGCGGCGTCTCGCCCATCAACGCCCAGTGCCGCGCCCTGCTGGCCGCACTGCGCGCCGAGTTTCCCCGCGCCGGCATCGACATGCCGATCTACTGGGGCAACCGCAACTGGCACCCGCTCCTGGAGGACACGGTCGCGCAAATGCGCAACGACGGGGTACGCCGGGCGATCGCGTTCGTTACCAGCGCGGTCGGCTCCTACTCCTCGTGCCGGCAGTACTGGGACGACATCGCGCAGGCGCAGGCGGCGGTGGGCTTCGACGCACCGGAGATCGACAAGATCCGGCACTTCCACGACCACCCCGGATTCGTCCTGCCGCACGCCGAGGCGGTCACCGCGGCGCTCAACACACTGCCGGAGCGCGCTCCCGCCCGTACCCGGATAGCTTTCACCGCGCACTCCATCCCGAGTGCGATGGACGCGAACAGCGGCCCCGACGGCGGCCGCTACAGTGCCCAGTTGCGCGAGACGGCGGAACTCGTCGCGGGCGCGGCCGCCCCGGAGCTGGAGTGGGATCTGGTGTGGCAGAGCCGGTCCGGGCCACCGCAGGTCCCGTGGCTCGAGCCGGACATCAACGACCACCTCGAGACGCTGGCCGCGGCCGGCATCACGAATGTGGTGATCAGCCCGATCGGGTTCGTCTCCGACCACCTCGAAGTGCTCTGGGACCTCGACAACGAGGCGGCCGGGACGGCGCGCAAGCTGGGGCTCAACGTCGCGCGGGCGGCGACACCGGGCACCGATCCCCGGTTCGTGGCGATGGTGCGCGACCTGGTCCTGGAGCGCCTCGACCCGGCCACGCCGCGGCACGCGCTGGGCCGGGTGCCCACCTGGGACGTGTGCCCGGCCGGCTGCTGCCCGGCACCCCGTAGGGTGGCGTCATGAGCGAGCGCGCCGAGGTGTCGGCATGACCCATCGCAAGGCGGTGGAGTCCTGGCTGACCGACATGGACGGGGTGCTCGTCCACGAAGGGCAGCCGGTGCCCGGGGCGCCCGAGTTCATCGGCAAGCTGCGCTCGTCGGGCAAGCCGTTCCTGGTACTCACCAACAACTCCATCTACACGGCACGGGACCTGCAGGCCCGGCTCAAGCGGATGGGCTTCGACGTGCCCGAGAACGCGATCTGGACGTCCGCGCTCGCGACCGCTCAGTTCCTCGACGACCAGCGCCCGGGCGGCACCGCGTACGTGATCGGCGAGGCGGGGCTGACGACCGCGCTGCACGAGATCGGGTACATCCTGACCAACCTCGAACCGGACTACGTGGTGCTGGGGGAGACCCGCACGTACAGCTTCGAGGCGATCACCACGGCGATCCGGCTCATCAACGGCGGCGCGCGGTTCATCGCGACCAATCCGGACGCCACCGGGCCGTCGGCCGAGGGCGCGCTGCCCGCGTGCGGCGCGGTCGCCGCGCTGATCTCGAAGGCGACCGGCGTCGAGCCCTACTTCGTCGGCAAGCCGAACCCGATGATGATGCGTTCGGCGCTCAACACCATCAACGCGCACTCGGAAACCACGGCCATGATCGGTGACCGCATGGACACCGACGTGCTGTGCGGCCTCGAGGCGGGCCTGGAGACGATCCTGGTCCTGACCGGGATCAGCGCGTTGGCCGACATCGAGCGCTTCCCGTACCGGCCGTCGCGGGTGCTGAACTCGGTGGCGGACCTGCTCGGCGAGGTCTGAGCCGGGCACGCGCCCGAAGCGTCGCGCGAGGGACGACCCGCCGCGTCGCGCCGGGGCACCCGCCCCGCCGCGTCGATCAAGGAGAAAGTGCTGTGGTTTGAAGATCAAACCATGTAGATAACTCCAAGATCGGCGCGACATCGAGGGGCGGCGTCGCCGTCAGCGCGCCGCTCAGATCATCGGGGCGTTGCAAGCCGCGACCAGCGCGCGCCGGCACGAGGCCATCAGCGGGCGCAGTGCCGCGTCGCGCTGCTGCGCCTCGTAGCCGTTGACCGCGCCACCCGGCGCGGTGTGCTCGGCCAGCGCGAGCACCCGGTCGAGGACGTTCGCCCGGGCATAGAGCCGCCGGGCCCGCGGACAGTACCCCGGCGGCAGGTCGGTGGCGTTGTCCGGCTTGCGCAGTGCGGCCAGCGCGCCGGCAAGCTCCGGGCGCCATTGCGCGATGTCGAGGCGGGCGAGCGTCTGGGTGGCGTCGGCGAGCGTCTCGTTCAGCTCCGCCTCCGCCTCGGCGGCGCTCAGCAGGTCGATGGCTCGCGGCACCGCCGGCAACGGGTAGTAACGCCACAGCACCGTCTCGAAGGTGTCGCCGGAGCCCGACGTGTGCGTGCGCACCTCCGGGATCAGCCCCAACTCACCGGCGAGCACGCCCTCACCGGCGACCAGCGCCGCGCCGGTGAACGGGCCTGGCCCGGGCAGTCCCCGGGGGTCGCCGGGCGCCGGCAGGACCAGGCGGATCTGGTCGGGATGCAGCTTGGACAGGGTGGCGAGACCCTGACCCAGCGGGACGTCGGTCCAGGTGCCGGGGGCGTCGGCAACCAGGTGCTCCTCGTCGCCCACGATCTCCTCTACGACGTCGTCGTAGGGCACGAGACCGGCACGCCAGGCGCGTACCCAGGCCACGAACCTGGTCGACCTGCGCACGGTGAGGGTCGCCGCGCGCGCTGCGGGGAACATGCCCGCAACTGTACGTGCTGCGTGCCGGGCTGTCTCGCTACCCGGTACGGCTTAGTAGTGACCTGGTCACAGTACGCGGTACGCGGCACGCCCCGCGCGTTGCCGCGACCGGGCGCCGCGCCGGCGATACCCTCGCGTGTCGTGGGAGGGATCTATGGCAACGACGTGCTCAGCGGCGACTGGCGGCGGCGCAAGGTGGTCCGTGAGGTCGACGTCGAGCGGGACATGGTGGTCGAAGACGTCGAGTCCGGGTTCTGCGGCGCCGTGCTGGGCTTCGAGGCCGGCGCGGTGGTCCTGGAGGACCGGCACGGCCGGCGGCGCAACTTCCCGCTGCTACCCGCGGCGTTCCTGCTCGACGGCGAGGTCGTCACGCTGCGCCGGCCCGCCGGGAAACCGGCCGCGGCGAAGCCCCACCGCACCGCGTCCGGGTCGGTCGCGCTCGACAACGTCGCCGCCCGGGTGGCCCGCGCCAGCCGGATCTGGGTCGAAGGCATCCACGACGCCGCGCTGGTGGAACGCATCTGGGGCGACGACCTGCGCATCGAGGGCGTGGTCGTGGAGCCCCTCGACGGCATCGACGAGCTGCCGGCCGAGGTACGCGCGTTCGGGCCCGGTCCCGCCCGCCGCCTCGGCGTCCTCGTCGACCATCTGGTCGCCGGTTCCAAGGAGAGCCGGATCGTCGCCGCCGTCACCTCGCCGCACGTCCTGGTGACCGGGCACCCGTACGTCGACATCTGGCAGGCGGTCAAGCCGTCGCGGGTCGGCATCCGGGCCTGGCCGGACGTGCCGCGCGGGCAGCCGTGGAAGGAAGGCGTCTGCGCCGCGCTCGGGGTGGCCGAGCCGGCCGAGATGTGGCGGCGCATCCTCGCCTCGGTGTCGAGCTTCCGCGACGTCGAGACGCCGCTGATCGGCGCCATGGAGCGTCTGATCGACTTCGTGACGGAGCCGGGCGTGACTACGGAGCCGGGCGTGACTACGGAGCCGGCGTGACTACATCGCCGGCCACGGGTCGCGGGTGAACACGAACGTCGCGATGTCCAGGGCCGTCACCGCGCCGGTGCGGGCCCGGCGCACCCGCAGGATCTCGCCGTCGTTCATGCCCGAGTGGCAGCGCCAGCGGTCCGGGCCGTACGCGGTGAACCGCCACGCGGCCGCCTTTTCCGACATCGGCGTCACCACCAGTTCCCGGCTGCCGGCGTCCCAGGAGGCCTGGAACTCCTGACCCATCCACCACCACCGGCCGGTCAGCGGCTCCACGTCACCGGGGGGCGTCGCACCGGGCCGCCAGGCCGCCGGGCGGGAGGGCTCCCGGTCGAGCACCGCGGTCAGGATGTCCCGGCCCAGGTCGCCGATGCCACCGCCGTGCAGCGTGTACGCGTTCGCGAAGGCGACCACCCCGGTACGCGACGGCCGGTGCACAGCCAGCACGGCGAGGTAGCCGGGCATCGAGCCGGTGTGCCCCACGTACACCCGCTCGCCGCGCCGCCACAGCTGCATGCCGAGCCCGTGGCCGGCCGTCCACGACTCCAGGTCGCTGATGACGGCCGGGGCGCACATCTCGCGTACCGTCGCGGGGTTGACCACGTCGGGGTCGGGCTCGGCCAGGAACGCCGCCCACCGGGCCAGGTCTGCCGCCGTCGACCAGAGCTGCCCGGCCGGGGCCATCGCGCCGGAGTCGTGGCGGGGCTCCTCCCGCAGGGTGCCGTGCCACGGGTGCACCACGTACCCGCGGGCGAACGGCTCCGCCGCGTGGTAGGTGGTCCGGCTCATGCCCAGAGGAGTGAGGATCCGCTCGGCGACCAGATCCCACCAGGAGGCGCCGGTGAGCCGGGTGAGGGCCGCGCCCAGCAGGCCGTACGCCAGGTTGGAGTAGTGGTACGCCCGGTAGGGCGGGTACGCGACCTTGTCGGGGGTGAGCGCGGCCAGGAAGCGCTCCACGTCGGTGCCGGCGGTGCGCTCCCACCAGTCGCCGTCCGGCTCGCGCTGTAGGCCGGAGACGTGCCCGAGCAGCTGGCGCAGCGTCACTGCGCCGATCGGCGTGCCGGGCAGGTGCCGGTAGAGCAGGTCGTCGAGGGCCAGCCGCTCCTCGTCGCGCAGCGCCAGCACCAGGGCGGCCGTCATCGTCTTCGTGATCGAGCCGATGCGGAACTGGGTGTTGGGGTCCGGGCGGGGCAACTCGCCCGCGCGGGCGAAGTGCACCGGCTCCCCGTCGCGGACCACCGCCGCGGCGATGGCGGGTACCCGTCCCTGTGACTGGGCGCGCACGACGATCTCGTTGACCCGATGCGTGGTCTCCGGCAGCAAAGGCACGTAGGTCACAACGGGCCGGACGCCCGCGGCGTTACCGGCCACGCGGTGTCGCCAACCGGTCGGCCCAACCGGTCATCGCGCAAACGTGCGCGGGCGTGTCACGATCGAGACATGGCCCTGGTGTGGCTAGTAGTGGCGGTAGGCCTGGCGATCGTCGAGGTCTTCACCGTCACGTTCGGATTCATCATGATCGCGGCCGGCGCCCTCGCGGCGGCGGCCACCGCCGCGATCGGCGGTGATTTGTGGGTGCAGGGTCTAGTGTTCGCGATCGTGTCGGCACTGGCTCTGGTCGTCGTCCGCCCCGCGCTCAAGCGGCGCCTCGACGAGAGCAGCCCCGATGCCCAGATTGGATTGGCCGCTATCGAAGGTTCCACCGGTGTCGTGCTCGAACGGGTCGACGCCGACCACGGTCTTGTCAAGATCGAGGGCGAGATGTGGCGGGCCCGGTCGTACGACGGAACGCAGGAGTTCGAGCCGGGCGAGCAGGTACGGGTGATCGAGGTCAAGGGCGCAACGGCGATGGTGTGGAAGGACTGAGAGAAACGTGGGACAAGCAATAGTCCTCGCGCTCGCGGCAGCGATCGCGTTGATTGTGGTAATTACGCTGCTGCGGTCGGTGCGGGTGGTGCCGCAGCAGCGGATGGACGTCGTGGAGCGGCTGGGTAAGTACCAGCGCACGCTCAAGCCGGGGCTCAACCTCCTGGTGCCGTTCGTCGATGCGGTACGCACCAAGGTGGACATGCGCGAGCAGGTGGTCAGCTTCCCGCCGCAGCCGGTGATCACGTCCGACAACCTGGTCGTGTCGATCGACACCGTCCTGTACTTCAAGGTGGTCGACCCGGTCCGCGCGACGTACGAGATCGCCAACTTCCTGCAGGCGATCGAGCAGCTCACCGTGACGACGCTGCGCAACGTCATCGGCTCGCTCGACCTGGAGAAGGCGCTGACCAGCCGGGAGGAGATCAACCGGCACCTGTCCGGCGTGCTCGACGAGACGACCGGGCGCTGGGGCATCAAAGTGACCCGGGTGGAGATCAAGGCCATCGAGCCGCCGCCGAGCATCCGCGACTCGATGGAGAAGCAGATGCGCGCCGAGCGGGAACGTCGCGCGACGATTCTGAACGCGGAGGGCCACAAGCAGTCGCAGATCCTCACCGCCGAAGGCGAGAAGCAGGCGGCGGTACTGCGCGCGGAAGGTGACCGGGCCTCCCGCATCCTGACCGCGGAGGGCCAGGCGAAGGCCGTGAAGACGGTCTTCGACGCGATCCACGCGGCCGACCCCAACCCGCAGGTGCTGGCCTACCAGTACATGCAGGCGTTGCCGCAGATCGCGGCCGGCCAGTCCAACAAGGTCTGGATCATCCCGGCCGAGCTCACCAAGGCGCTGGAAGGCATCGGCGGGGCGCTGGGCGGGCTGAGCGGCATGGGGACATTGCCGGGCACGGCCCGTCCGGTGGTCGAGGAAGCCGACAGCGACGCGGCGGAGGCCGCGGAGGCTGCCGCAGAGGCGGCCCGGGCCGCCTCAGCCTCGGCCGCGGATGCCGCGAGGGAGGCCAGCACCGCCGTGGGCGGCCCGACCGACGGGGTCACGGCGGTCCGGGGGGCGCCGACCTCCACGGACGAGACGCAGCAGCTCGCGGCGTCGCCGCACCTGTCGGCGGACTCGCTGCTCGACGATGTGACCCGGGAGATCCGCCGGGCGTGACGCCGGGTTTCGCGCCGATCAAGGAAGAATGGCGCCCCAAAAGGGGCGAAACAACCACCACTCTTCCTTGATCGGCGCAATCGTGGGGGAAGGCAGAATGTTCGGCGTGCCCGAACCCGTCACGATCACCGACCCGGACGACGAGCGGATCGCCGACTACCGCGCGCTCACCGACCTGGAGCTGCGCACCCGGTGGGAGCC
>WNGE01000041.1_pt1 | contig 139526 bp, 131 predicted proteins | sample 5400651 | NCBI WGS metagenome assembly WNGE01 (sample SAMN13153370, study PRJNA577476) | soil metagenome | isolation source: 60 cm soil or saprolite under grassland replicate 2 | place: USA:California | collected 2016-06-15 | reverse complement strand
TCGTCGGGAAACCAGGCGTTGAACGCGCGCAGCGTGCCCGGGTAATCGCGATCGACAACGGGAGCCTCCACGCGAACCAGGATCGCAACAGGCCAAGACGGGATCCGCACAAAGGGGCGTCACGCGGATACCCCACTGCCCGCATATCGAGCCTCCCTGCGTCCTTGCCTGGCGACCTCGTGCAGTCGCCAGAAACGCGAGACCATTACCGGACGGGGCACTAGGTGACTCTCGCCTTCACCTGGACGGAGTTCTTCCAGCAGCTCGCGGCCGGCGTCCGCGACGGCGGGATCTACGCCAGCCTTGCGCTCGCGGTCGTGATCATCTACCGGTCGACGCGGGTGATCAATTTCGCCCAGGGCGAGATGGCGACGTTCACGACGTTCGTCGCCTGGAGTTTGATCAATCACGGGCTGTCCTTCTGGGCCGCGTTCCCGATCGTCCTCGCGATCGCCTTCGCCGGCGGAGTGGCGATCGAGCGCGTCGTGATCCGACCGGTGGAGAGCGCTCCCACGCTCACGATCGTGATCGTCACGCTCGGTCTGGCCCTGCTGCTGAACGGCCTGATGAACGTGAAGTGGGGCGGGGGCGAGCGGCAGTTCCACGGCCCGTTCTCGACGCGCACGATCGACGTCGGCGGCGTTCCGTTCAGCGTCCAGGACATCGGCATCGTCGCCGTCTCGATCGGCCTCGTCGCGCTGCTCGGGCTGTTCTTCCGCTACACGAAGCTCGGCCTCGGGCTGCGTGCAGCGGCGCTCAACCCCGAGTCGTCGCGCCTCGCGGGCGTGCGCGTGGGCTGGATGCTCGCGTTCGGCTGGGGGCTCGCGGCGGTGCTCGGCGCCGTGGGCGGGATGATGATCGCGCCGGTCGTCTTCCTCGACCCGAACATGATGCAGACCGTCCTCCTCTACGCATTCGCGGCGGCGGTCTTGGGCGGCCTCGACTCGCCGATCGGGGCCGTCGTGGGCGGCATCGTCCTCGGCCTCACGATCGACCTGCTGGGCCGGTACGTGGACTGGATCGGCTCGACGCTGAAGCTGCCCGTTGCGCTCGGGTTGATCCTGCTCTTCCTGCTCGTCCGGCCTCAGGGCATGTTCGGACGGATGGCGGTCCGGCGCGTATGAGGGTGAAGCTCGCGCTCGAGGCGGTCGCCTTCCTGGCCTTCGCGGCCGTCCTCGCGTTCATGCCGCGGCTCGTCAGCGACTTCCACACGCGCGAGCTGGCGATCGCCGGCATGTACTTCATCGCGCTGCTCGGGCTCGGGCTCCTGACGGGCTACAGCGGGCAGATCTCACTCGGCCACGGGGCGTTCATGGCGATCGGCGGGTACACGACCGCGATCCTGAGCGTCGACCACGGCCTGCGGCCGATCTGGACGATTCCGCTGGCCGGGCTTGTCGCCGGAGGCTCGGGCCTGCTGGTCGGGATTCCCGCGCTGCGGCTGACGGGGATCTATCTGGCGATCGTCACGTTCGGGATCGCGATCTCGGTCCCGCAGCTGCTGAAGAAGTTCGAGGGCTTGACCGGCGGGACGACCGGCAAGTACGGGGAGGGCCTGACCTCCCAGCCGCCGTTCGGGATCCACACGAGCTCGAACCACTGGCTCTACTACCTCACGGCCGGGATCGCGCTCGTCCTGCTCGCGGCGGCCTGGGCGATCGTGCGCGGGAAGCCGGGACGCGCGCTGCAGGCGATCCGGGACAGCGAGGTCGCGGCCGCGTCGTCGGGCGTCAGCCTGGCGACCTACAAGACGCTTGCGTTCGGGATCTCGGCGTTCTACGCGGGGGTCGCCGGCTCGCTCTACGCGATCGCGAACACGTACGTGAACCCGGACACGTTCCAGGTGACGCTCTCGATCTATCTGGTGGTCGGCCTCGCCGTCGGCGGCCTCGGCTCGCTCGCCGGGCTGATCGGGGGCGCAGCGCTCGTCTATTTCCTCCAGTTCCACGCCGACACCGTCGCGCGCTGGGCCGACAAGCTCCCCGCTCTCGACGTCGACCCGACGAAGCCCGGAATCCCGAGCATCGTCTTCGGAGCGGTGCTCATCCTCGTGATGCTGCTCCTTCCGACCGGCGCCGGCGGGCTGCTCAGGCGCCTACTAGGGCCGCTAACAAGCCGCTTGTACACTCGGTCCTAGTGCGAGGAGTGACGAAGCGGAAGCTAGCGCTCGAGGTACTCGCATTCCTCGTCGCGGCCGTCGTGGTCGGCAGCGCGGGCGCGCGTCCCGTCGCCACGCCCGGCGTCAGCTCTACGGAGATCAAGCTCGGCGGGAGCATCCCGCTGAGCGGCGAGGCCTCGGCGTCCGGCAACGTCGCGCGCGGCGCCGAGTACTACTTCAAGTACGTCAACGACCACGGCGGCGTCTTCGGGCGGAAGATCTCCTACAAGTACCTCGACGACGCGTACGACCCCGGCCGTGCCGTCCAGAACACGATGCGCCTCGTCCAGCAGGACGGCGTCTTCGCGATGTTCAGCACGCTCGGCACCAACAACAACCTGGCGATCCGCAAGTACCTGAACGACAACGGCGTCCCGCAGCTGTTCGTCGCCACGGGCGCGACGACGTTCGGGCGCGACTACAAGCAGTACCCCTGGACGATCGGGTACATCCCGACCTACTCCGAGGAGGGGAAGATCTACGGCCGCTACGTCGTCGCCAAGATCAAGAAGCCGAAGATCGCCGTCCTCTACCAGGACGACGACTACGGGCGCGACCTCCTCGCCGGCCTGCGCAAGGGGCTCGGCGGGAAGGCGAGCGCGATCGTCTCGAAGGTCGGCTACGACCCGACGAGCTCGGACGTGCAGGGCGAGGTCGCTCGGCTGAAAGCCTCGAAGGCGAACGTGTTCATGCTCTTCGCCTTCGGCAAGTTCTCGCTGCAGGCGTACAACGCCGTCGCCCGGCTCAACTGGCACCCGCAGATCTTCGTCAACGACGTCGCCTCTGCCTCGTCGCTGATGTCGATCGTCCCTCAGGGCGCGGCGAACAACTCGATCTCGATCGCGTTCGGTAAGGATCCCGCCGCGCCGTTGTGGACGCGCGACAAGGGGATCAGGCTCTTCCAGTCGATCCTGAAGAAGTACGGGAGCGGCATCGGCTCGCGCGATCTCAAGGACGGCTTCTACGTCGCCGGGATGGGCGCCGCGTACACGATGGTCGACACGCTCAGGAAGGCGGGGAAGAACCTGACGCGCGCCGGCGTGATGCGCGCGGCGACGCATCTGAACGAGCGCGGCAACCCGTTCCTGCTGCCGGGGATCGTCGTCAAGACGTCGCCGTCGAAGCGCTTCCCGGTGACACAGGTCAGGCTCCAGCGCTGGCGCGGGAAGGCCTGGCATCCCTTCGGCAAGCTGATCTCGGCCGAGCCCGGATAGCTCGACGTAAGCTCCGCTGATGGAGCTGCTCGACGCCTCGCTCGAGAACCTGTGCGACGAGGCGAGGGCGCTGCGCGAGGAGGGTCACGGGCGGCTCGTCACCTACTCGCCGAAGGTCTTCATCCCGCTGACGACGCTCTGCCGCGACGTCTGCCACTACTGCACGTTCGCGCGGCCGCCGCGGCGCGGCGAGCGGGCGTACATGTCGATCGACGAGGTGCTGGCGGTGGCGCGGGCCGGCGCCGCGGCCGGGTGCCGCGAGGCGCTGTTCACGCTCGGGGACAAGCCGGAGCTGCGGTATCGCGTCGCGCGCGAAGAGCTCGCCGCGGTCGGGTGCGCTTCGACGCTCGAGTACCTCGGACGCGCGGCGGAAGCGGTGCTTGAGGAGACGGGCCTGCTCCCGCATCTCAACCCCGGGGTGATGACGCGCGACGATCTCGCCGCGCTGCGGACCGTCAGCGCGTCGATGGGGATCATGCTCGAGACCGCCTCGGACCGGCTGTCGGCGCGCGGCGGCGCGCACTTCGGGTCGCCGGACAAGCTGCCTGCGGTCCGTCTGGAGACGATCCGCGCAGCGGGTGAGGCGCGGGTCCCGTTTACGACCGGGATCCTGATCGGGATCGGCGAGACGCGCGCGGAGCGGATCGAGGCGCTGCTGGCGATTCGCGACCTGGGCGAGCGCCACGGCCACGTGCAGGAGGTGATCGTCCAGAACTTCCGCGCGAAGCCGGGAACGCGGATGGCGGACGCGCTCGAGCCGTCCCTCGACGAGCTGCTCTGGACGATCGCGGTCGCGCGCACCCTGCTCGGCCCGCGCTGGCACGTGCAGGCGCCGCCGAACCTCTCCTACGACGACTTCCCGCGGCTGCTCGACGCCGGCATCGACGACTGGGGCGGCGTCTCGCCGGTGACGATCGACCACGTCAACCCGGAGGCGCCGTGGCCCGAGGTCGAGCGCCTGCGCGCGGCGACGGAGAGTCGAGGCCTCGAGCTGGCGCCGCGGCTCCCGGTCTACCCCGAGTGGATCGACGGGGAGTGGATCGACCCGCAGGTCATGCCCGCCGTGCTGCGCGCCTCGGACTCGCTGGAGCTCGCGCGCGAGGACGCCTGGTCGCCGGGCGAGGACCTTCCGGTCCCCTTCGTCCCGCGAGACGTCCTCCCGCTCGGGACGAGCGACGAGCTCGGGGAGGAGGAGATCGTCCGGCTCTTCCGTGCGCGAGGCGCGGAGCGACAACGGGTCCTTGCAGCGGCGGATCGACTGCGCCGCGAAGTGTGCGGCGACGAGGTCTCCTACGTCGTCACCCGCAACATCCAGTACACCAACGTCTGCTACTTCCGCTGCGGCTTCTGCGCGTTCTCGAAGGGGAAGCTGGCGGCGAATCTGCGCGGCGCGCCCTATCTCGTTCCGCACGAGGAGATCGTCCGGCGCTGCGAGGAGGCGTGGGAGCGCGGGGCGACGGAGGTCTGCCTCCAGGGCGGGATCCATCCGGCGTTCACGGGCGACTACTACCTCTCGGTCGTGCAGGCGATCCGGGAGGCCGTGCCGGGGCTGCACGTGCACGCGTTCTCCGCGCTCGAGATCTGGCAGGGGGCGGCGACGCTCGGCCTGCCCCTCGAGGACTACCTGGCCGAGCTGCGCGACGCCGGGCTCGGGTCGCTTCCCGGGACGGCCGCCGAGATCCTCGACGACGAGGTGCGCCGCGTGATCTGTCCCGACAAGGTCACGACGGATCAGTGGCTCGAGGTGCACGACGCGGCGCACGGAGTTGGGCTCCGCTCGAACGTGACGATGATGTTCGGCCACGTGGACGGGCCGCAAAACTGGGCCCGCCATCTGTTACGGGCGCGCGAGCAGCAGGAGCGTTCCGGCGGCTTCACGGAGTTCGTGCCGCTCCCGTTCGTGCACATGGAGGCGCCGATGTGGCTGAAGGGTCAGGCGCGGAGCGGGCCCACCTTCGGGGAGACGCTGCTCGTGCACGCGGTCGCGCGTCTCGCGCTCCATCCGTGGATCACGAACATCCAGGTCTCGTGGGTGAAGCTCGGGCCGGAGGGTGTGGCCGCGGCGCTGCGCGCCGGCGTGAACGACCTGGGCGGGACGCTGATGAACGAGTCGATCTCCCGGGCCGCTGGAGCCGAGCACGGCCAGGAGTTCCCGCCGGACGCGATGGAGGCGCTGATCCGCGCGAGCGGCCGAACGCCACGTCAACGCACGACGCTCTACGGCGATGCACCGGCCGAGCGCCGGGAGGCCTCGTTCGGCGCCGCGCCGCTGTCGGAACCGTGGAACCCGCCGGTCAAAGATGCTCGACTGGTCGCGCCGCCGCGCCTTGTCCGGCCCGGGTTCGCCGCGCGCGCCGCCGCCGGGTAGCGTCAGTCTAGGAACGACGCCGTAGGTTCTAGCCCGCCTCGAGCCGCTCGAACGCGCGCTCGAAGACATCACGAGGCTGCGCCCCCAGGATCAGCAGCTTCGAGTCGAGCAAGAACGCTGGAATTCCGGTGATCCCCAGAGACTGCGCTTCGGCCGTCGAGGCGAGCACGCGGTCGAGATACGCGTCGCCGTCGAACACGCCGTCGACCTCCGTCAGCCCGGCCTCGGCCGCGACCTCCTGCAGCGTGTCCGGATCGCCGATGTTCCGTCCCTCCGCCCAGTACGCGTCCATCAGCCGGTCGTGGACGGGCTCGTGCAGTCCCCGGTCGCGTGCGAGCTCCGTCAGGCGGAGGGCGAGCCGCGAGTTGGGGACGATCTCGGGATTGGGGTTGTAGTCGAGCCCGGCGCGCTCGAACATCCGGCGCACGTGGTCGGGCATTCCCGGCCCGTACCGGTCGATCAGCTGCTGCCGCGGGATCCCCTCCAACGGATACTCGGGGTGAAGGTCGAACGGGAGCCACGTGATCTCGGCGCCGAACCGGCTCCGCATCCAGTCGGCCGTCGGCTGGCCGACCCGGCAGAAGGGTCAGATGTAGTCGGACCAGATCAGGACGTCGTGCGGCAAAGGTCTCTCAGGGTTCGAACGCCAGCAGGTCGTCCAGCGATTCCCGGCGGCGGATCAGCCGCGCGGCGCCGTTCGCTACGAGCACCGCCGCAGGCCGGGGAACGCCGTTGTAGTTCGAGGACATCGCCAGCGTGTACGCGCCCGTCGCCGGGACGGCCAGGAGGTCGCCGCGCCGCGGCTCGGGCAGCTCGATGCGGTCGATCAGGACGTCGCCGGACTCGCAGTGCTTGCCGGCGATCCGGAACTCGCCGGCGGCCGGCTCGTCCGCGCGCGTCGCCAGCAGCGCCCCGTACTTCGCCGCGTACAGCTGCGGCCGCGGATTGTCGGACATGCCGCCGTCGACCGCGACGTACGTGACCCCGGCCGTCCGCTTCACCACCCCGACCCGGTAGACCGTCATACCGGCACGCCCGACGAGCGAGCGGCCGGGCTCGAGGATGAGCTGCACAGGTTCGGGCCACGCCGCACGAACGCGATCGACGAGCGCGCGGGCGAACTTGGCCGCATCGGGCACCTCCTCGGCAAGCGAGTGCCTGATCCCCGCGCCGCCGCCGAGATCGAGGATCGCGGGGTTCCAGCCGAGCTTCTCGCGACAGCGGTGCGCAAGGGCGGCGAGCCGGTCGACCGCGGCCAGGCTCTCGTCGACGCGTGCGAGCTGAGAGCCGATGTGAACGTGAAGGCCCGCGACGTCGAGCCCGGCCGCCAGGCCCGCACGAACGGCGGCGATCGCGTCGTCGGGGGCGAGGCCGAACTTCGACTCGGAGTGCGCCGTCTGGATCGACTGATGCGTCTCGGCCTCGATCCCCGGCGTCACGCGGACGAGCACCGCGCGCGGCTCTGCCGCCGCGGCCCGCTCGACCTCGTCGAGCGCGTCGAGCACGACGAGCGCCCGCGCCCGAGCGGCCGCGCGCAGCTCGTCGTCCGACTTGTTGTTCCCGTGGAAGACGATCTGCTCGCCGGCCAGACCCGCGCGTAGCGCGAACTCGAGCTCGCCCAGCGTCGAGACGTCTGCACCGAGACCCTCTTCGGCGAGGAGCCGCAGCAACGCCACGTTTGCGAACGCCTTCGTCCCGTAGACGACGAGGGCTTTCGGGTCCACGGAGCGGTAGGCCCGGGCCTGCGAGCGGATCGTCTGCTCGCAGTAGACGACGAGCGGCGTCCCGAACTCCTCGGTCAGCGCGGACGTGCGGACGCCGCCGACGGCGAGCTCGCCGTCCTCGACGATCGCGCTCTCCGGGAAGAGCTCGAGCATGTCCGGCAGGTTAGGCGGCGAGGAGGGTTGACACCGTGACGAGCTCGTAGCCGTCGCGCGTCAAGGCGGGGAGAATCTCGCCGAGCGCCGCGAGCATCGGCTCCCGGCTCGGCCCGCCGTCCGGCGGCGCGCCGTCGTGGACGACGATGCCGCCCGGCGCACAGTCACGCAGAACGAGCGCCGCGATCTCATCGGCCGGCGTCGCATCCCAGTCCCAACCCTGCGCCGACCAGAGGACGATGTGCTCGAGGCCGAGCTCGCGTCCGAGCCGGGCGACACGCGCGACGTCCTTCCCGTACGGCGGCCGGATCAGCCGGGGCGGCGCACCCGCGACACGTTCGATCGCGGCATTCGTCCGCGCGATCTGGCCGCGGAGGACGTCGTCGTCCCTTTCGTGGGCCGCGTCGACGTGGTCGAACGTGTGGTTGCCGAGCTCGTGGCCGTCGGCGACCACGCGTGCGACGACGTCGGCTCGCTCGACGACGAAGCGGCCGACGACGAAGAACGTCGCCCGGGCGCCGTGCGCGGCCAGGAGCTCCAGGACCGCCGGCGTCGCTGCCGACGGCCCGTCGTCGAAGCTGAGCGCGAGGATCCTCCGGTCACCGAGATCCTCGCGGGAGGAGACGATCAGGGTGTCAATGCGCTTCCGGGTGAGCGCGATTGGTCGTCAGTCGGCGATTGCAGACGGATGCACGGGCCAAGCCCGTGCATCCTGATGGTCGGCACCGCAAGCGGCGCCTCAGTCGCTCCACCAACCAGGCTCGATGTCGCCGTCTCCGGGACCTGTCTTCGGTGCGCCGATCACGATGAAGTCCGCGCCGTCCGGGCCGCCTTCGTAGGCGCGCATCGTCCCCGGATCGATGCGCACCGCAGTCATCGGCTGCATCTCGACGATGTCCTCGTCGATCTTCATCCGCGCGCTCCCGTTCACGAGCACGTAGATCTCCTCCTGCTGCTTGTGCCTGTGGCCGAACGGCGTTCGGTAACCGGGCCCGAGCCGCAGGTAGGTGATCCCTGCGTTCTGGCACCCGAGCGGATCCTTCGCCATCCGCAGTTGCATTTCGTCGGGATTGAGCCCGAAGTTCTCGCCCTGATTCTGGACTTCCTTCAGGTTCTCGACGTTGTATCCCGCCATCTCTCCTCCTTCGGAATGTGTGACATGACGCTAACCCTTGCTACAGTCAGAGGCAATGAAAGAGTTGCTTCTGTAGGAAAGGGAGTCACCGCGGCGAAGGCCGCGCCAGCTCCCCACGGCCTCTCGATCGAGAGGCTTTTTCGTTTCTGAGGATGGATATGGACCGGTACGACCCACAGACAATCGAGGCGAAGTGGCAGCGGATTTGGGCCGAGGAGCGCGCCTTCAACGTCCCGAATCCGGATCCCGGAGACGATCGCGGGCGGAAGACCTACGTCCTCGAGATGCTGCCGTACCCCTCGGGCGAGCTCCACATGGGCCACGTCCGCAACTACATGCTGGGCGAGGTGGTCGCGCACTTCCGCCGCCGTCACGGCTACCAGGTGCTGCGTCCGATGGGCTTCGATTCCTTCGGCCTGAACACGGAGAACGCCGCGATCAAGGAAGGGGGCCATCCGCGCGAGATCACCGAGCGGAACATCGCCGCCATCCGTGCGCAGATGGAACGGCTGGGCTGGGCGATCGACTGGGACCGCGTGCTGGCGACGCACGAGCCCGAGTACTACCGCTGGACGCAGTGGCTGTTCCTCAAGTTCTTCGAGCAGGGCCACGTCTACCGGAAGGAAGTCGCCGTCAAGTGGTGTCCGAACGACCAGACCGTGCTGGCGAACGAGCAGGTGATCGACGGCCGCTGCGAGCGCTGCGGCGCGGAGGTCGAGTCGAAGAACCTCGAGCAGTGGCTCTTCCGGATCACCGCCTACGCCGACGCGCTGCTCGACGAGATGGAGTCGCTGGAGTGGTGGCCCGAGCGCGTGCTGACGATGCAGCGCAACTGGATCGGCCGCTCCGAGGGCGCCGAGGTGATCTTCCGCGTCGACGGGGAGGAGATCGACCTCCCGGTCTTCACGACCCGCGCGAACACGCTGTTCGGCGCGACCTTCTTCGTGCTCGCGCCGGAGCACCCGCTCGTGCCGAGACTGGTCGCGGGTACCGCGCACCAGCAGGAGGTCATGGACTACGTGCGACATGCGTCCGCCCGCTCCGCGGTGGAGCGCGAGACGAAGGAGAAGGACGGCGTCCCGACCGGCCGCTTCGTTATCAATCCCGTCAACGACGCGCGGATCCCGGTCTGGGTGGCCGACTACGTCCTGATGGAGTACGGCACGGGCGCGCTGATGGCCGTGCCCGCGCACGACGAGCGCGACTACGCGTTCGCTCAGCGCTACGACCTGCCAGTGCAGACGGTCGTCGCCCGCGCCGACGGCGAGCCGCTCGAAGTGGGGGCGACGACCGTGTGCACCGAGGACGAGCAACTCGTCAACTCCGCGCAGTTCTCGGGGATGTCCGCGCCCGAGGGGAGGCGCGCGATCGTCGAATGGCTGGAGACCCGGAATGCCGCCCGGCCCGCCGTCGGCTACCGGCTGCGCGACTGGCTGCTGTCTCGCCAGCGCTACTGGGGCTGCCCGATCCCGATCGTCCACTGCGACGGGTGCGGACCCGTGCCGGTGCCGGAGGAGCAGCTGCCCGTCCTCCTGCCCGAGGTCGACGATTACCTGCCGAAGGGAAAGTCGCCGCTCGCCGCCGCCGAGGACTGGGTGCGTGTCGACTGCCCGCGCTGCGGGAGCCTGGCGCGCCGCGAGACGGACACGATGGACACCTTCGTCGACTCGTCCTGGTACTTCATGCGCTACTGCGACGCGCACAACGACCACGCGCCGTTCGACCGGGAGGTCGTCGACTACTGGCTGCCGATCGACCAATACATCGGCGGCGTCGAGCACGCGATCCTGCACCTTCTCTACTCCCGCTTTTTCGTGAAGGTGCTGAACGACATCGGGCTGGTCGGCTTCCGCGAGCCGTTCGCCCGGCTGTTCACGCAGGGGATGGTCTACCGCAACGGCGCCAAGATGTCGAAGACCAAAGGGAACGTCGTCGATCCGCGCGAGTACATCGAGCGGTACGGCGCGGACACGACGCGCCTGTGGCCGCCGTTCCTGGGCCCCGTCGACCAGGACGCGGAGTGGCACGAGGACGGGATCGAGGGAGTCGCCCGGTTCCTGCAGAAGCTGTGGCGGGTGACGCTCGAGGCTGCGGACCGGCCGGGCGGCGAGGACGTGCCGCCGACCCCGCTCGCGCGGAAGGCGCACCAGACGATCGCGAAGGTCACCGACGACATCGGCCGCCGCTTCGTCCTGAACACGCCGATCGCCGCCGTGATGGAGCTGGTGAACGAGATCTCGCGGGCGCAGGAAGATCCGGCTGCACGCTTTGCCGCCGAGACGGCGGTGTCGTTGATCCAGCCGTACGCGCCGCACGTCGCCGAAGAGCTGTGGGAGCGCCTGGGGCACGCGCGCCTGTGGGAGGCCCCGTGGCCGCAGGCCGATCCTGCTTTGCTGGAAGAGGACACCTTCGAGCTGGTCGTGCAGGTGAATGGGCGCGTGCGTGACCGGTTCCAGGTTCCGGCCGACCTTTCTGAGGACGAGCTGGTGGCGCGGGCGAAGGAGTCGCCCAAGGTCCGCGCGCATCTCGACGGGGGCGAGGTACGCCAGACGATCGTCGTCCCGCGGAAGCTGGTGAACCTGGTCGTCGGCTGATTCGGCACGGATCCGGCACATTCGTGTGACGGGTCCGTTGTCAGGATTGACGACGTGCCGGAGCTTCAGCTCAGCCGCCGCCAGCTTCTGGTCGGCGGCCTCGTCGCGCTCGTCGTGCTGATTCTTGCCGGGCGCCTGCTGCTGCACTCGGGCCCATCGGCGTCCGTGCCGGTTCCGGCGCCGATCGTCCCGTCGACGACCGCGGCGGCCCGGGCCATCGTCGTCGACGTCGTCGGCGCCGTCCGACGCCCCGGTCTGTACCGGCTCTCGCAGGGAGCGCGCATCGCCGACGCTCTCGCACGTGCGGGCGGCGCAACGCCGAAGGCGCAGGTCGACCTTGTGAACCTCGCGGCGCCCGTGTCCGACGGCGAGCAGATCGTCGTGCCTCGGCGCGGCGCGGTCGCCGCGTCGAGCGGCACCGGTGGCGCCGCGATCCCGGCCGGGCCCGTCCATCTGAATACGGCGACGCTCGAGCAGCTCGATGCCCTGCCCGGCGTCGGGCCGGTCACGGCCCAGAAGATCCTGGACTTCCGCCAGGAGCACGGCGCGTTCGGATCAGTCGACGAGCTCGACGCGATTCCGGGGATCGGCCCGGCGCGCCTCGAGCAGCTTCGAGGCCTCGTCGCGCCGTGAGGCGATCGCCCCATGTCTTCGCGCTCGGCCTCTGCATCGGGCTCGCCTTCGCGAATGCGCCACGAGTCGGCATGTTCGTCGGACTGGTGTGCGCCGGTCTCGCCGCCGGCGCCGCGTTCGCGGCACCGGCGCCGGCCCGCCCTACAGTCGCCGCGGTCGCGCTCGCACTCCTCGGCTGGAGCTGGGGATCCGCGCGACTGGACGCGCTCGACCGGAGCGCCCTGGCGGCGCGGGTGGGCACAGCCGAGCGCGCTCGCCTTGTCGTCACCGGGCCGCCGCGGATCAGTCGATTTGACGTACGCGTTCCTGCGACCGTTGCCGCCTGGGGCCGCCTGCGTCTGCGTGAGCCGGTCCTGCTGAAGCTGCCGCGTGGGCGGGCTCCGCCCCAGGGCGCGGTCGTGGAGCTCGTCGGCGTGCTCGCGGCTCCGGGAGATTTCGAGAAGAGCCTGCTCCGCCGACGCGGCGTCCACGTCGTCGTGCGCTCGACGACGTGGCGTGTCGTCGGCAAGCGTGGCGGGCTCGGCGGCGTCGCGGACCGGGTGCGCGCGCACCTGGCACGGTCGGTCGCCGTGGGTTTGCGCGGGCAGCGGAAGGCACTGCTCGAGGGCGTCGTCCTCGGTGACGACAGTGGCCTCTCGGAAGGACTGCGGGCGCGCTTCCGCGAGTCAGGGCTCTATCACCTGTTGGCGGTCTCCGGCCAGAACGTCGCGCTCGTGGCCGGCGGCGCGCTCGTGCTCGGCTGGATCGCCGGCGTACCGCGGCTGGTCAACGAGCTCGGTGCGCTGGCCGCGATCGTCGCCTACGTCCTCGCAGTGGGGGCGCAGCCGTCCGTGGTCCGGGCCGGTGTCGCCGGTGCGCTCGGCTCGCTCGCCTGGCTGACCGCACGGGCGCGCGACCGTTGGTACTTCCTCGTGCTCGGCGCGGTCGCGCTACTCGGGTGGAATCCGTACACCCTGCTCGATCCCGGGTTCGAGCTGTCGTTCGCCGCAGTCGTCTCGATCTTTGTTCTCGCACCGCAGTTCAGGCGCGGGCTCGAGGGCTATCCCATGCCGGAGTGGTTGCGCGACGTCGTTGCGATCTCCGCTGCCTGTGGGTTGGCAACCGCACCCGTCGCTTGGATCCACTTCCACGCGATCGCGCTGCTGACCATCCCCGCGAACGCACTGGCGGCACCGGCGGTCGTTCCGCTTCTCGGCCTCGCCCTAGCCGCAGCGGCGGTCGCCCCGCTCTCGGTCGCCGCGGCCGGCGTGCTGGCCTGGCTGAACGGTTGGTGCGCCGCCTACCTTGCGACCTGCGCACGCGTGGTCGGCGGCCTCCCCGGCGCGCAGATCCGCTCGACGCGCGCCATGCTCGTGCTGGTCGCCGGCGCCCTCCTCGTCGCGGCCTATGCTTGGCCGAAGTGGCAACGACCGAGCTCGAGCCCGTCTATCTGATCACCGGCGGCGACCGGCCGAAAATCCAGCGCGCGCTGCGGCGCCTGCGGGACCGCGTCGGCGACGACGCGGTCGAGATGATCTCGGCCGGCGAGTCGACCGGGGACGACGCCGTCGCCGCTTGCAACGCACTCGGCCTGTTCAGCGGCGGCCACCGCTTGGTGATCGTGACGGACGTCGACCGCTGGAAGGCCGCCGACACGAAGGCGGTCGCGGCATACCTTGCCGCGCCGGCGCCGGACACCGTGCTCGCGCTCGTCGGCGACGAGGTGAAGAAGGACTCGGCCCTTGCCAAGGCATGCGCGAAGGCCGGATCGGTCCTGCTCTATGACGTTCCGAAGCGGCGCCTTCCCGAGTGGGTCGGAAAGCAGTTCGCCGATCGGGGAGTGTCCGCCGACTCCGAGGCATGCCGCGCGCTGGTCGACATCGTCGGCGAGAACCCCGAGGAGCTCGCGAGCGAGGTCGACAAGATCGTGACCTGGGCCGCAGGCGATCCGGTAGGCGTCACGGACGTGGAGCTGCTCGCCGCCGGGTGCGCCGAGGTTCCCGGCTATGAGCTCACCGACGCGTGGGGAAGGCGCGACCTCAAGGCTGCGCTCGGCGCGTTTCAGACGCTGCTCGAGCGATCCGGCGATCCCATCTCGCGAAGCGTTCCGGCGCTCGTCGGGCTGCTCGTCGGCCACGTCGGACGCGTTCGCACCTGCCAGACATACGCTGAGGAAGGCCTCGGCGCGCGTGAAGCGGCGGTTCGGCTGAAGCGCCATCCGTTCTACGTCGAGAAGCTGTACGCGCAGGCGCGGAACTACAGCGTCGACGAGCTCCGCGATGCCGTCGTCCGGCTCGCCGAGCTCGACCATGCCTTGAAGGGCGGCTCTCGACTCGCTCCGGATCTCGAGCTCGAGCGGGCGCTGATCGAGATCACACGCGCGCGCGAGGCCGCGACGGCCTAGCGGCTGCGCGAAGCGATCCGCGACGCGAGCGCCTTGCGCCGGGCGGCCGTGTTGCGATGCAGCGCGCCCCGCGCGGCCGCGCGGTCGATCCAACGCACGAGCTCGCGGTGCTCGGAGGCGACGCGCTCGGCGTCACCCTCGCCAGCGTCTTGACCGTGGAGCGGTAGCGGAGATTCTCGAGTCGCTCGCGAGCGGCTGAGCGGACGCGCTTCTTCTGTTGCTTGATGTTCGGCATGGCGTGAAAAGACCCGCTGTCGCGGGCGGCGCGGATGGTACCAGAGCGTTCCGGCTCGGCCATCCTCACCACGCTCGTCAGGCCGGCGTCTCTTTGAAGGCGCACCCAGCCTCCTCCCCCGTCGCTCCGCTCCCGTGGGGGAAACCATGTTCCCCCCACGAGCCCCCTTCTTAGGAACGGCGCCCTACGCGCCCACGAACAGGCGGGAAACCTCCCGGTTTCCCGGAGCCCTTCCCCCGGTGCGGGGGCTCCCGCCCCCGCCCCACTGCGATCATATTCCTGAAGATCCCAACCGTCTGTGCCGGATCTGCGCCGAAACTGCGGCGTTCGATCCCCTCCCTATACTCGCCGCGTGGACGAGCGCTCGGGCCGCCGGCTCGCCTGGTCGACGGCGATCTTCTCGCTCGCCACCGGAATCTCTCGGATTCTCGGGCTCGTCCGCGAGGTCGTCGCGCGCTACTACTTCGGCACCGTCGGCGCGATCAACGCGTTCGAGGTGGCCTTCCTGATCCCGAACACGGTCCGAGCGCTCGTTGCCGACGCGGCGCTCTCCTCCGCGTTTGTTCCGGTCTTCAGCGACCTGCTCGTGAAGGGCGAGCGGAAACGCGCGTGGCGCGTTGCGTCGAGCCTTTTCTGGCTCGTCCTCCTGGGACTCGGCGGGCTGACCGCGCTCTTCATCGTGATCTCGCCCTGGATCATGCGCGCCTTCGGCTACGGCGATCTCGCGGTCGGCCTCGCGCGTGTGCTCTTCCCGATCGTCGTCCTGCTCGGGCTCTCCGGGATCGTCGTCGGGATCCTGAACAGCTACGAGCACTTCAGCGTCCCGGCGCTGACGCCGGTCTTCTGGAACGTCGCAATCATCGCCGGCCTGCTGATTGGAGTCCCGCGTGTGCACGGCACCGATCACGAGCTGTACGTCTACGCGGTCTCGATCCTGATCGCGACCGTGCTCCAGTTCCTGCTGCCGATCCCGTGGCTGCGCGGTCGGGACGGTCGGCTGCACGTCGTGATCGACTGGCGCGATCCCGCAGTCCGGCAGACGCTCGTGCTGATGGTCCCGATCACGATCGGCCTCGGGTTGATCAATTTCAACGCCGTCGTCGACGCGTTTTTCGCGGCGAGACTGATCGACAAGAACCACGCGGTGAGCGCGATCAATGCCGCCTTCCGCCTGTACATGCTTCCGCAGGGGATGTTCTCGGTGGCGGTCGCCACGGTGCTCTTCCCGTCGCTCGCGCGGCTCGCATCACGCTCGGACGTGGACGGCTTCCGGAGCACAGTCGCGACTGGGATCCGGCAGATCGCATTCCTGCTCGTGCCGGCAAGCGTCGTCTGTGCGGTGCTCGCAGAGCCGATCGTCCGCGTCGTCTATCAGCGCGGCGACTTCACGGCGGACCAGACCCCGGCTACCGCGGGCGCCCTCGCCGCCTTCTCGCTCGGCCTCTCGTTCAACGGCTTCATGCTCATGCTGAACCGCGCCTTCTTCAGCTTGCAGTCGCCGTGGATCCCGACCTGGGTCGCGCTCGGCAACCTCGGGCTGAACGCGGCGCTCGACGGCGCGTTCTTCAAGCTCGGCATCTGGGGGCTGCCGCTCTCGACCTCGATCGTCAACATCGCGGGCTCGGCGGCGTTGCTGGTCTTGCTCCGCCGTCGGCTCGTGGGCCTCGAGCTGGGGGAGACGAGGCGGACCCTGGTGCGCGTGAGTGCGGCGAGCGCGGTGCTGGCCGGCGTCGCGTACGGAGTCTGGTGGCTCCTCCACCACACCCTCGGCGGCTCATTTGGCGCGGCGCTCGTCGCACTCCTCCTCGCACTCGCTGCCGGGCTCGGAGCGTACGCCGTTTCCTGCCGTTTGCTGGGAGTTCGCGAGCTCGAGGCGTTGCTATCGTTGAGACGCCGCGCCTCGCGCGGCTGATCTCGTTATGGACCAAAGCCACATCCGCAACTTCTCGATCATCGCCCACATCGACCACGGCAAGTCGACGCTCGCCGATCGGATCCTGGAGCTGACCCACGCCGTCTCGAGCAGGGACATGCGGGAACAGGTGCTCGACTCGATGGAGCTCGAGCGTGAACGTGGAATCACGATCAAGGCTCAGGCGGTGCGCGTCGAGTGGAAAGGCCACCAGCTCAACCTGATTGACACGCCCGGGCACGTCGACTTCACGTACGAGGTCTCCCGCTCCCTGCAGGCGTGCGAGGGGGCGCTCCTCGTCGTGGACGCCGCGCAGGGCACGCAGGCGCAGACGCTCGCCAACGCCTACCTCGCGATCGAGAACAACCTCGAGATCGCGCCGGTCGTCAACAAGATCGATCTGCCGCAAGCCGATCCGGACGGCGCCGCGGCCGAACTCGCCGACCTGATCGGCGACTCGCCGGACCACGTCCTGCGCATCTCGGCGAAGACGGGGCAGGGGGTGGAGGAGGTGCTCGACGCCGTCGTCGAACGGATCCCGCCCCCGGGCGGCGATCTGGAGGCTCCCACCCGCGCGCTCATCTTCGACTCCTCCTACGACGAGTACCGCGGTGTGGTCGCGTTCGTCCGCGTCGTCGACGGGAGGTTCGAGCGGCGGCAGGTTCTGCGCGCAATGGCCTTGGGGACTCGCTTCGAGGCGCAGGAGCTCGGGTTCTTCTCCCCGAACCGGCGGGAGACACCGACGCTCGAGGCGGGTGAGGTCGGCTACGTGATCACGGGCCTCAAAGACGTCTCGCGGCTCCGCGTCGGCGACACGTTGACGACCGAGGCTCGGCCCGCCGCCGCCCCCTTGCCCGGCTACAAAGACGTCAAGCCGATGGTCTTCGCCGGGCTCTTCCCGACGGATTCCGACGATTACCCCGAGCTCCGGGACGCGCTCGAGAAGCTGAAGCTGAACGACGCCGCGCTCTTCTACGAGCCCGAGACGTCGAAGGCGCTCGGATTCGGCTTCCGCTGCGGTTTCCTCGGTCTCCTGCACATGGAGATCGTGCGCGAGCGCCTGGAACGGGAGTTCGACCTCGACTTGCTCGTGACGGCGCCGAACGTCGCCTACCGCGTCAAGCCTCCCCACGGCGACTGGCGCGAGGTGCACACGCCCTCGGACATGCCCAACGAGGTCGAGGAGGTGGAGGAGCCCTACATCAAGGCGTCGATCATCGTCCCGAAGGAATTCGTCGGGGCCGTGATGGAGCTGAACAACGACCGGCGCGGCCGCTTCGATCATCTCGAATACCTCTCGGAGGAGCGCGTCCATCTCATGTACGAGCTGCCACTCGCGGAGATTGTCCTCGACTACTACGACCAGCTCAAATCGCGGACGCGCGGCTATGCGAGCTTCGATTACGACGTGATCGGCTTCCGGCCGGGGACGCTCGTGCGCGTCGACGTGCTCGTCGGCGGCGAGCCGGTCGACGCGCTCTCGCTGATCATCCATCGCGACGCCGCCTACGACCGAGGTCGCGCGCTCGTGGAGCGGCTGCGGCAGGAGATCCCTCGCCAGATGTTCGACGTCGCGCTCCAGGCGGCGATCGGCTCGCGCGTGATCGCGCGGGAGACAGTGAAGGCGAAGCGCAAGGACGTGCTCGCGAAGTGCTACGGCGGAGACATCACGCGCAAGCGGAAGTTGCTCGAGCGGCAGAAGGCGGGGAAGCGCCGGATGAAGCAGGTCGGCATGGTCGAGGTACCGCAGGAGGCGTTCCTCGCAGTCCTCAACCTGAACGAGGATCGCAAGTGAGCGGGCCGCGGCACCTCTACGTCCACCTGCCGTTCTGCTCGAGTCGGTGCGGGTACTGCGACTTCGTCACGGCGGTCGGCCGGCCGGATGAGCACGCGACGTACGTCGAGGCGCTCCTGGAGGAGCTGGAGCTGGAGCGCGATCTCCTCGCGCGGGAGCTGGAGACGGTCTTCCTCGGCGGCGGGACGCCGACCTTCACCGAGCCGGGCGCCCTCGAGCGGCTGCTCGACTCACTGCCGCCGGCGGCAGAGCTGACGGTGGAGGCGAATCCGGAAACGGTGACGCCGGAGCTTGCGGCTCTCCTCCGCCGAGCCGGAGTGAACCGCGTCTCGCTCGGTGCCCAGAGCTTCCAGCCGGAACTGCTCGCGGTGCTCGACCGTGTTGCCCAACCGGACACCATCCGACGCGCCTTCTATCATCTCCGTGATGCCGGATTTGGCAACATCTCACTGGATCTCATCTATGGGATCCCGGGCCAGAGCCCCTCCGACCTCGAGGCGGACCTCGGCGAAGCGCTCACGCTCGGGCCGGAGCATCTGTCCTGCTACGAGCTGGAGGCCAAGCCGGGGACGCGCTTCACGCACGCCCACGGCGCCGAGCTTGCTCGGCAGGCCGAGGCGATGGAGTCCTACTTCGAGCTGGTCGTCGATCGCCTGACGGATGCGGGCTACCGCTGGTATGAGACGGCCAACTTCTGCCGCGTTCCCGAAGCGGTCGGCGGTCGCGATCTGCGGGCACGGCACAACCTCGCCTACTGGCTGGGGCGGGACTACCTGGGCGTCGGCGTGGGCGCGGTTTCGACAATCGAGAATCGGCGCTGGCGGAACACTCCACGCCTGAGGGCGTACCTGGACGCGCTCTCTCGGCGCCAGCGGCCCGAGCGCGAGCTCGAGGTGCTGAGCGACGCGGTGCGGCGTGAGGAGCGTGTGATGCTGGGCCTCCGCCTCGACGAGCCGCTCGTCCTCGGTCCGGTCGCGGCCGCCGTCGACGACGTGGCGTTGGAGCGCATGGAGAGCCTCGGGCTCGCGAGCGTTTCCCGGCTCGCGGGACCGGCGACGATCTCGCTGACGCGGCGCGGCCGGCTGCTCGGCGGCGGCGTGACTGCCGAGATCCTCGCGTGATCTCCCGAGCTCCGACGGCTAAAATTCCTGCAAATGGCCGTTGACAGCGCCCATCACCTGACGCCGCGGCAGCGGGAGCTCCTGGCTCGCGTCGTCGAGGAGTACGTCGCCACCGGCCAGCCGGTCGGGTCGAAGCACCTCGTGGAGCGTGCCGGCCTGAACGTCTCGCCCTCGACGGTGCGGAACGAACTCGCGGAGCTCGAGTCACGCGGTCTCCTCAGCCACCCGCACACGTCAGCGGGCAGGGTGCCGACCGAGCAGGGGTATCGGTTCTATGCCGACGAGTTGCTCGCACGCCAGGACACGCGTCCGGGCGGGTTCCCGCTCGACCTTTCGGCTCTTAAACGGGAGGTGGACTCGGCGCTCGAGGCGACGTCGGAGATGCTCTCGCAGGTGACGCGCCTGCTCGCGCTGGTCTCCGCGCCGCCGTTCGAGTCGTCGACCGTGCGACACGTCGAGGTCCTGCTGCTCCAGCCGCAGACGGTCATGGTCGTCGTCATCACGTCGACGGGCGGCGTTACGAAGCGGATCTTCACGTTCGAGCAACCGGTCGATCCGGGACTGGCCGGTTGGGCCGGGGAATACCTGAACGAGCGGCTGACCGGGCTCCGACTCGGGACGGCGCGGCTGCGCAACCAGCTCGACGATCCGTCGCTGTCGGCTCGGGAGCGCGCCTTTCTGGCGGTGCTCCGCGCGGCGTTCGTCGACGTCATGCAAGCCGAACAGCGGCTCTACGTCGGCGGTGCCGCGGGGTGGCTCGACGAGGTGCCCGACGAAGACCTCGGCGCGTATCGACGCCTGCTCGCGACGCTCGAGAAGCGGGCGGCCCTGCTCGACGTGCTCGGGCGGTCGCTCGACCCGCGGCGTCCGTTCGTCCGCCTGGGCGGTGAGCTTGCGCATCCCGCCTTCCACGACGTCGCTCTCGTCGGCGCGACCTACGGCCTGACGAACCAGGTGCTCGGTGCAGTGAGCCTGCTCGGCCCCGTTCGGATGGACTACGAGAAGGCAATCCGATCCGTGCGCGGCGCGGCGTTCGAGCTCTCGCGCTTCGTCGAGGAGGTCTACGAGGACAACTGAGGGGGCGCGAGTACGCTTGGACCAATGGCTGCGACCGAGCGCGACTACTACGAGCTCCTGGGTGTCGAGCGCACCGCCGGCGGCGACGAGATCAAGCGTGCGTTCCGCCGCCTCGCGCGCGAGCTCCATCCGGACGTCTCCCAGGAACCCGACGCAGAGCACCGCTTTCGCGAGGTGGTCGAGGCCTACGAGGTGCTCTCCAACTCGGAACGCCGGCAGCTCTACGACCGCTTCGGGCATGCGGGACTGAGGAGCGGCGGCTTCCGGCCGACGACGTTCGACCTCGGCGACCTCACTGATCTCTTTTCGGCGTTCTTCGGCGACGATCTCTTCGGTGTCGCCGGCCGCGGCGGGCGGGGTCGGGGAGCCGACATCGCAGCTCGCGTGGAGATCGAGCTTGCGGAGGCCGCCCGCGGGACGACCCGCGAGGTGCCGTTCCAGGCCGCCGTTCCGTGCATCCGCTGCGACGGCAGCGGCGCCGAGCCCGGCACGACCGTGAGCGCCTGCCCGACCTGCGGCGGGAGCGGACGACTCCGTCAGGTCTCCCGGAGCGTCTTCGGCGAGTTCGTCCGCACGCAGACCTGCCCGACCTGCAGCGGGTCGGGCCGGGCGATCGAGCATCCGTGCGGCGCATGCCACGGCGCGGGTCGGCTGGTGGAGGAGCGGACGCTCGAGGTCGAGATCCCCGCGGGCATTCACGACGGGCAGAGGATCCGGCTGAGCGGCGAGGGCCACGCGGGCGCTCTCGGTGGGCGCGCGGGTGATGTCTACGTCGAGGTTCGTGTCCGTCCTGACGAGCGCTTCGTGCGCGAGGGCAACGACGTCTACGCGACCGTCGAGCTGACAGTTCCACAGGCAGCCCTCGGCGCCACGGTCAAAGTTCCCACGCTGGACGGCGAGACCGAGCTGACGTTTGCTCCCGGCACGCAGCCCGGCGAGATCCGCGTCCTGCGCGGCAAGGGTCTACCGGTTCTTCAGGGATTCGGGCGCGGCGACCAGCGTGTGCTGGTCAACGTCCTCGTCCCGCGCCAGCTCAGCGAGGAGCAGCGCCGCCTGCTCGAGGAGTTCGAGCGCATGTCGAGCGACGAGACGTACCGTGCGGACGAGGGGTTCTTCGACAAGCTGAAGAGCGCCTTCCGCTGACGACCCGCCGCGTCTCCGTGACGGTGCCCGTCGCCCGCGCGGAGTCCGCTCGCGCACGGATGCTCGAGCTGTTCCCCGAGGGGTTCGAGGAGATCGACCATCGGGACGGCGTCGAGCTCGTCGCGTATACGGATCCCTCCGGGGAGGAACGTCTCTGGCACGCATTCTCCGGCGCCGCCACCGCCGAGGACGTCGCGGAAGGTTGGGAGGACCGGTGGCGCGACTTCCACCGGCCGGTCCGCGTGGGCTCCGTCTGGATCGGCCAGTCATGGCAGGATCCTCCCGCGGATGCCCTGGCCGTCGTCATCGACCCGGGACGGGCGTTCGGCACGGGCGCCCACGCGACCACTCGGCTCTGCGTCGAGCTGCTCATCGGTCTCGATCGCGGCAGCTTGCTGGACGTCGGCTGCGGTTCGGGCGTGCTCGGAATCGCCGCGGCGAAGCTCGGCTTCGCACCGGTCATCGCGGTCGACGACGACGAGCAAGCCGTCGCCGTCACGCGTGCGAACGCGGTAGCCAACGGCGTCGAGGTCGAGGTCCGGCAGGCGGACGGGCTCGCGGACCAGCTCCCGCCGGCCGACGTCGCCGTCGCCAACATCACGCAGGCCGTCGTCGAAGCGGTCGGTGCCCGCCTTGATTGCCGAACGCTGGTGACCTCCGGCTATCTCGTCGCCGAGGACGTCCACATCCGCGGTTTCGACCGGGTGGAGCGAGTGAGCGCCGAAGGCTGGGCCGCCGACTTGCACGACCGGCACGCCTAGGTTCCGAGGCGAACGGCCCGAGTAGCATCCCGGGCTGTGGCGACGTTCTCGGTCAGCTTCCTCGGCTGCAAGGTCTCGCACACCGACGCTCACGCCGTGCGGGAGGCGTTGCTTGCCGACGGTCACGAGGAGGTCGCGGATGCAGCCGACGTCGCGGTCGTGAACGGCTGCTGCGTCACACACGAGGCCGTCCGGAAGACTCGCCACGCGGCCGCGCGCGCGGCCCGAGCGCACGGCCGCGTCTACGTCACGGGCTGCGCCGCGAACCTGCGCGGCGACGCCTTCGCGAACCTCCCCGACAACGTGCGGGTGGTCGCGCAGCGAAGCGAGGAGACGCCCGCGGCGGTCGCCGGCGACGTCGGCGCGATCGGCTGTGTCCAGGCCGATGCCCGGCTCGACCGCGTCCGCGCCTTCGTGAAGGTCCAGGACGGGTGCAGTTTCTCGTGCAACTTCTGCGTCGTTCCACTCGTTCGCGGTCCCTCGCGCAGCCGCAGCGCAGCCGCCGTGCTGAGCGAGGTGGCGAAGCGCGTGGCGCAGGGCCACCGCGAGATCGTCCTCACCGGGATCAACCTGGGCTGCTACCGCGATCGCGATCGCCGCTACGACCTCGCGCGGCTGATCCGGGAAGCGGGCGCGACGCCCGGCCTCGCCCGACTCCGTCTTTCGTCGATCGAGGTCAACCATGTCGGCACCGGCTTGATTGCCGCTCTCCGGGAAACGCCGACCGTCAGCCGGCACCTACACGTCCCGCTTCAGTCCGGAGACGATGGCGTGCTGCGCGACATGGCCCGCCGCTACTCCGCGGCCGCTTACCTCCGCCGCCTAGAGTCGCTTCGCGACGATTTCAACCTGACGACGGACGTCATCGTCGGCTTTCCGACGGAGACCGACCGCGCATTCGAGCAGACGCTCGTGCTGGTGGCCGAGGCCGGAATCACGAAGGTGCACGTCTTCCCCTACTCGCCGCGCCCCGGGACGAAGACGGCCGCCGACGATCCGATCCCGCCCGCGGTCAAGAAGGAGCGGAGCCGACGGCTCCGCTCCGCGTCCGACGCCGCCTGCACCGCGCGCTGGCGGCGCAAGATCGGACGCGAGGACGTCGTCCTCGTCGACCGCCCGGGTCGCGGTTACGGCGACGATTACTCGCCGTGGCTCGTCGACGCCGAGGTCGGTGAGCTCGTCCACGTGCGCGGAGCAGCGGTCACCGAGGAGGGGATTCTCGCTGCCTGACGACTGCCTCTTCTGTCAGCTCTACCGCGAGGGCGACCACGTCGCATCGACCGACGGGTTCGTGGCCATCCACGACATCAACCCGCGCGCTGACGTTCACCTGCTCGTCATCCCGGAGCGGCACGTCCCCAGCTTCCGCGAGATCGCGGAGTTCCCCGCCGACGAGGCGAAGCGCATGCTCGAGTTCGTGGTCGAGACCGCGCTGGCCCAGGGACTCGAGGATTACCGCGTCGTCGTCAACGTGGGGGAGGGCGGAGGGCAGACGATCTTCCACCTCCACTGGCACATCCTCGGCGGCCGCATGCGAGGCTTGCCCGCATGAGCCTGATCGCGCGGATGGAGGGCGACCTCAAGGAGGCCATGCTCGCCCGCGACGGGGAGCGCCGCGACGCGCTCCGGCTTCTGCTCGCGAGCCTCAAGTCGGCCGAGAAGGAGCTCCAGCGACCGCTGTCCGACGAGGAGGAGCTGCAGGTGCTCCAGCGCGAGCGCAAGCGCCGGATCGAGGCGGCGGAGGCGTTCCGCGGCGGCGGGCGGGACGAGCGGGCCGAGTCGGAGGAGCGCGAGCTCGCCGTGCTGCAGGAGTTCATGCCCGAGCCGCTCTCCGAGGACGAGCTCGAGGAGATCGTCGACGACGCGATCGCCGAGAACGGCGCGACGAGCATGCGCGACTTCGGCCGCGTGATGGCCGATGTGATGCCGCAGGTGTCCGGGCGTGCGGACGGGTCGGTCGTCAGCCAGCTGGTGAAGGAGAAACTGGCCTAAAGCCTGCGTGTCGCCACAATCAGGACCGCTCCGCGTGCGATTGACGTAGACGTGGTCGTGCGGCGTCAGGTCGCGATTGGGTTCTTGCTGCTCTTCGGGTTTGCGGGCTCGGTTGCGGCCGCCGATGGTGCCGCGAGCCTATTCCGCGGGCCAGGCATCGTCTTTCGGTATCCCAAGAGTTGGTTTGTGAGCGCCGCGCCGTTGAACGGCGTCACCGATCCAGTGCAGCGCTTCGTGCTCTCGTCCTACCGAGTCCCGGTCGGTCGTCCCGACTTCGACGGCACGTATGCGCCGCCTCCGCGCGGAGTGATCGCGCAACTTGTCGAAGAGGTGCCTCCGCTCAAGAACGGCGGTGTTTGGCCGTCGCGTCCGCACCGGTTCCGGCTTCCACGGTTGGGGCTAATGGAAGGCTTCGGCGGGAATCGGTGGGCCGAGCTCCGTTTCCGCGATCACGGCCGACGGTTCTACATCTTCATCGGCGTTGGGCGGGATGCGTCCTCGACGCGCGTGGGAATGGCGCTCCGCATTCTCGACGGGATAACGATCACCGGGGCTCCTCGTGCCGCCATCCGCTGAAGGCCGTCGGCTAAAGCAGGCGAAGCCGGTTTAGTCGGCGGCCGGACTGATGCGGGCGGGGACGCGCAGCGCCACCGCCCGCACGACGCGACGATGTGCCGAGCATGGGATCTCTGAGAGCGCGCGGGCTGTGCCCGCGCGCGTTTTGCCGCGAAGCGGCCGAACCTTGATCCGCGCGAAGCCGGAAGCCTTCGCGCGGCCCGGCCTACACTGAGCGCCGTGCAACAGGTGCTGGACGTATCCAACGACGTCGCCGCCGAGCTGGCGGGGATCGGCGACGGCGTGCTCGACGCGCTGCGCGACCGACTCCGCTGCACGATCCTTCTCCGCGGCAACCGCCTCACGATCGAGGGTGACGAGCCGAACGTCTCCGAGGCGCGCGCCGTCGTCGACGAGCTCGTCGAGCTCGTGCAGGCGGGCCAGGAGATCGGCCCCACGACAGTGGACTCGGTCCTGCACGCGATCGACCAGGCCGAGAGCGTCCAGGAGGTCTTCGGCGACGTCGTCTGGCGCCACCGCGGCAAGCAGATCACACCGAAGACGGTCAACCAGAAGCGCTACGTGGACGCAATCCGACGCTACACCGTCACGTTCGGGATCGGCCCCGCCGGCACCGGCAAGACCTACCTGGCGATGGCGCTCGCGGTCGCCGCACTCCAGGAACGACAGGTGGCGCGGATCATTCTCACCCGGCCCGCGGTCGAGGCCGGCGAGCGCCTCGGGTTCCTCCCCGGCGACATCCTCGCGAAGGTCGACCCGTATCTGCGACCGCTCTTCGACGCCCTTTACGACATGCTCGACGCCGAGCGCCTGAATACGTACATGGAACGCGGCACGATCGAGGTGGCACCGCTCGCGTTCATGCGCGGACGGACACTCAACGACTCGTTCATCATCCTCGACGAGGCCCAGAACACGAGTCCCGAGCAGATGCAGATGTTCCTGACGCGGCTCGGCTTCGGCTCGAAGGTCGTCGTGACCGGAGACGTCACCCAGATCGACCTCCCGCGCGAGCAGGCATCCGGCCTGATCCAGGTGCAGGACATCCTCGGCACGATCGACGGAATCGCCTTCATTCGCTTCGGGCACGAGGACGTGGTGCGGCACAAGCTCGTCCAGCGGATCGTCGAGGCGTACAAGCAGCACGCGGAGGAAACCGGAACGCAGCGCCGGAGATAGCGCGGATGGTCGAGATCGAGGTTGTGAATCGAAGCGGCGCAGACGTCGAGCTGGACGCTGCGGCCGACCTCGTCCGCCAGGTGCTCTCCGCCGAGGGCGTCGACGAGGGCGAGCTCGGCCTCGCGCTCGTCGGGCCGGGCGAGATCCGTCGCCTGAAGCGCGACCATCTCGGGCTCGACGAGGAGACCGACGCGCTCGCGTTCCCGATCGACGGCAGGGACGCGCTACCGGACGGCCTCCCGCGCCAGCTCGGAGACGTCGTCCTCTGCCCGCAGGTGGTCGGCGACGCCTGGCGTGCGCCGCTCGTGCACGCCGTCCTCCACCTGCTCGGCTACGACCACGGTGCAGCGATGGAAGCCCGAGAGCGGGAGCACGCCGAATGAGCATCCGCCGTGGCCCGTCGCTCCTCGAGAGCTTCAACTACGCCTTCGAGGGCGTGATCCATGTGCTGCGCACGCATCGGAACATGCGGATTCACTTCCTAATCGCGGGGGTCGTGCTCGTGGCCGGCGTCGTCGTCGGCGTCCGCCGCTTCGAGCTGATCGCGCTGCTGCTCGCGATCGCGTTCGTCCTGATCGCGGAGATGATCAACACCTCGATCGAGCACACGATCGACCTCGCGACCACGTCGTTCGACCCGATGGCGAAGCTCGCGAAAGACATCGCCGCCGGCGCCGTGCTGATCGCGTCCGTCAACGCGGTCGCGATCGGTTACCTCGTCTTCGCCCACAGGATCGGCGACCGCTCGACGCGCGCGCTGGACCGGGTGCGCGACGTCCCGATCACGCTGACGCTGATCGCGCTGGTGCTGACGATCATCGTCGTGATCGCGACGAAGGCTTTCACTGGACGCGGGACGCCTCTGCGCGGCGGCCTTCCCTCCGGCCACGCCGCGCTCGCGTTCGCCGGGTGGATGGCCGCGACCTACGCTGTCGGCGACTCGAACCACCAGTTTCTGATCTCTTCTCTCACCTTGATCATGGCGTTGCTCGTCGCCCAGACACGCGTTGAGTCGGGAGTCCACTCCGCGCTCGAGGTCGCGTACGGCGGGGCGCTCGGGGCGCTCGTGACCCTCGTCGTCTTCCAGTTGCTGTGAGCGTCGCTCGCCTTCGGCTCGCTCCCGTGGGGGAAACCATGTTTCCCCCACGAGCCCCCTTCTTAAAGTCCGAGGTGGGGGAACCTCCCGGCTCCCCCACGCCCCCTCCCCCCGCTCATGGGGCAGAGGCTGCCCCATGAGCGTGGACCTCCACGAGAAGGCGAAGGCAGCGGCGGCCCGCGCGTACGCGCCGTACTCCAACTACCTCGTCGGCGCCGTCGTGCGGACGGGTGACGGCCGCGAGTTCGCCGGCGTCAACGTCGAGAACGCCGCGTACCCGCTCGGAATCTGCGCCGAGAAGGCGGCGATCGCAAAGGCGGTCAGCGAGGGCTACAAGCCCGGGGACTTCGAGGCGATCGGGATCACGGCGTCTCCCTGTGGCGGCTGCCGCCAGTGGCTCTACGAGTTCGGGCTCGAGTCCGTCACGTTCGAGAACCGCGACGGCGAGATCGTCACGTACACCGCCGCCGAGCTCCTGCCGGACACCTGGGATCTGTGAAGAGCGGCTTCGTCGCCGTCGCCGGCCGTCCGAACGTCGGCAAGTCGACGCTCGTGAACTCGCTCTGCGGCGGCAAGGTCGCGATCGTCTCCGACAAGCCGCAGACGACGCGCCGTCGCATCTTCGGAATCGCGAACGGCGAGGACTACCAGCTCGTGCTCGCCGACCTGCCGGGCTTCCAGAAACCGCTCGACGCGCTGACGGAGCACATGCAGCGAACAGTGGACGCCGCGTTCGAGGACGTCGAGGGCGTCCTGTTCGTGCTCTCTGCGCGCGAGCGAATCGGGGCGGGCGACCGCTTCATCGCCGGCCGCGTGTTCGAGCTGGGCGTCCCCGTCGTGATCGCGCTCAATAAGGTCGACCGTTTGAAGCCGGCTCACATAGCGACACAGATGGAGGCCGCCTCCCGGCTCGGCGATTTCCACGCCCTCCATCCCGTCAGCGCGAAGACGGGGGAGGGAGTCGCCCCGCTCCGCGAGGAGCTCGTCGCGTTGCTGCCCGAGGGGCCGCTGTACTTCCCCCGGGAACAGCGGACCGATCTCCCCGTCGAGGTGCAAATCGCGGAGTTCGTGCGCGAGCAGGCGCTGCGGCTGACGAAGGAGGAGGTGCCGCACGCGATCACCGTCGACGTCCAGGAAATCGAGGACAAGGTCGTCCGTGCCGACGTGCTCGTCGAGACGGAGTCGCAGAAGCAGATCGTGGTCGGGAAGGCCGGAACGATGGTGCGCGAGATCGGCAAGCGGGCCCGACCTGAGATCGAAGCGCTGCTCGGACACCCCGTCTACCTGGAGCTGCGCGTGAAGGTGAAGCCGCGCTGGCGGCGCGACGAGACGCTACTCGAGCGGCTCGGCATCTAGGGATCTGATATCCGCGTCTAGACTGGCGGCGTCACCGAGGGAGAGGGGAGCATCGATGCATCGACGTGCACGGCGTCTGCTTGCGCTTGCAGTGGTCCTGCTGGCGGGGGCGAGCCTGAGCGTGGCCGCCAACGCCGGCGGCGACCGGATTACTGTCTCGAAGGTCGTCGACGTCTCGAACGACACGACCTCCCAGAACGAGACACCGCTCGCCGTCAACCCGGCGAACCCGCAGAACATGATCACGGGCAACAACGACTGGAACTACAACGACGGCTGCGGCGTCAACACCACCTTCGACGGCGGCAAGACCTGGACGCCGACGCTGCCGAACGGCTTTCTGCCGGGCATCACGAAGTTCACGAACGACCCGAACGTGCCGGGTGACGGCGCTTACGACGCCGGCGGCGACCCGACGATCGCCTTCAGTCCCGATGGCAAGACCGCTTATTTCGTCTGCCAGGCGTTCAACTTCACCTCGCCGTACCAGATCGCGCTGCTGCTGAACCGCTCGCACGACGGCGGCCTTACCTGGCAGCACACCGGCCTGACACAGGTCTCGACGTGGAACGGCAACGGGAAGAGCAAGGGCTCCGAGGGCCAGTTTCCCGACCATGAGAACATCCACGTCGACCCGACGAACGGCTACGTCTACGTGACGTGGGCGCAGTTCAACGGCCTGGGCACGCACTCGCCGGTGAACGTCGCGGTTTCGCGCAACGGCGGCGATTCCTTCACCGTCTCGCAGGTCACCGCGGGCAACGTCCGCAACAACCAGGACCAGCGGATCGTCACCGACCCAAGCGGCAACGCCTATCTCACCTTCGACAACGGGATCCAGGGCGGCAAGGGGACCGCGCTCTACGCCGCGAAGTCGACGGACGGCGGCCGCACGTGGTCGGCGCCCGTGCAGATCGCGACGCTGACAAACCCTGTCTGCGTCTTCCCGCCGTACTGCTTCAACATCAGCGGCGGCGCCTTCCGCGCGGGCGGTTCGTATCCCTCGCCGGCGTTCGATCCGGTGCGAAACCGGCTCGACGTCGCGATTCCGGACATCCGCGGCCAATACGCGCAGATCTTCCTCTACTCGCTTCGGACCGACCTGTCGCTCGCAAGCCAGGCGATCGTTCCCGCCGGTGCCGGCGATCGCTTCGAGAACGAGCTCTCGATCGCACCGAACGGCAGGATCGACCTCTCGTTCTACGACCGTGGGTACAGCGGGAACAAGCTGGTCGACGTGACGTATGCGACGAGTCCGGACGGAGGAGCCACCTGGCGCTTCGCCCGGGTAACACCGGCCGGCTTCGACCCGTCGCAGTGGGGCGTACCCAGCGGCTCGGGCTTCAGGCCGTTCATCGGCGATTACAACGGCCAGATCTCGACGAACACATCGGTCGGGATCACGTGGACCGGCTTCGCGCCGCCGCAGCCGTTCAACCTCGAGGTGAACTACGCAACCGTGACCCCGTAGACGCGCGGACAGGTCGCGTTCCGAGGGCGGCGCTCCGGCGCCGCCCTCGGCATCTCCAAGGCGTGACTCACGACGCGCGGAGAGTCACACAGTCGACACTGTTCAGCGACAGACAGGGCACAGGTTGGTCGATAGCCTGACGGCTGGTGGGGCGGGGTAAGGGGCTCCCAGTTGGCGCGTGTACCTCTTACTGGGGCGCCGACCTCCGCGAGCCTAGAAGGAGCCCGAGGAGCACTCCGGCGGCGAAGAGCTGGAGCGAGGCGGAGACGCCGCCCGTTCGGTGCCACCCGTGGATCCGGTGGCTCGGAAACAGCTTGCGACCCCCGGGACGGGGAAGCCGGAGCACGTGCTCGAGGTCGGGCGCAGACCCTGCAGCGGCTCCGATCGTGACCGGATCGAGCGGGCCGTGCCGAAGCGCCAGCGCGAGCAGCGCCAGTGCGCCCGACCAGATCTCGAATCGGCGATCCGGGATGTCCCGATGCGGCATCCGGTCACCGAGGAGATGTGTGAGCGCGCCCAGCGCGACGGCCCCGCCGCGCGACCCGGCGACGGCGCCCGCAACCCCGCCCGACGAGACGTGCAGCGAGACGATCACCGGCGCGGCGCGTAGTGGCGGGTCAGGGCGCGGGTGAGCCCGTCCAGACCGGGAAAGAGGACTCGCTCGCGCACGTTCGCCTGATCGAGCTTGTCGCGCACCTCCCACTTCAGGTCGAGCAGGCGCGTGGGCAGGCCGTGGTGCTGTCCGAGCGCGAGCCAGTTCCAGGGCGAGTCGACGGGAACCGAGTCGAACCCGGCCCAGCTTTCGACCCGGGACTCTGCCAACGGTCAGTCGCGGGTCGGGACGATCTCGATGTACTCGGCCGCGGGCTTCGGGCGCCGCGCGATCACGCGCGTCAGCGAGTTGAACCCGTCGAGGCCCCGCTTCAGGAGCCCGTACTTCGCGCGCAGCAGGCGCTGGACGAGCTCGCCCGCCTCGGGTCCGAGCAGCCGCGCCGTTCCTTCGACGGTCTCGCCGCGGACGTTGCCGCGGGCGTCGCTCGGCGCAACCCGCACGCGCGGCTCTTGCTGGATGCGCTTCACCTTCCACGTTTCAGCGCCCGACCAGACGAGCAAGCGCCGCCCGTCGTCGCTGACGACCCACACTGGAGTGGACGCTGCCGTCCCGTCGCGCCTGAACGTCGTCAAGCTGATGTGGCGCTGGGTCGTGAGCGCAGCGAGCCGGTCGCCGTGGTCCATGGGCGCGACCCTAGCGCACCTCGCTCGGGGCTAGACCCGGGGCTACACTCGGGGCATGGCGCAGGCACCCGTTCTGCCGCGCGGATTCGAGCTGCCGCTCGAGCCGCGCCTCCCCCGGATTGGATCTGTGGACGCCGTCGCGCTCGAGGAACGTGCGGCGAGCCTCGCGAAGCGCTCGATCAAGCGGGAGGCGAAGGTCTTCGCGCTCGACCTCGCGATCCGGATGATGGACCTGACCACACTCGAGGGCCAGGACACGCCCGGGAAAGTCGCCGCGCTCGCGTCGAAGGCGATCCGTCCCGACCCCTCCGACGCAAGCATTCCCTCGGTCGCGGCCGTCTGCGTCTACCCCAACCTGGTTCCCTCGGCGGTCGCACGTGTCCGGGACAGCGACGTCAAGGTCGCGTCGGTGGCGACGGCATTCCCGTCCGGGCAGTCGCCGCTCGAGGCGAAGCTCGACGAAGTACGGTGGGTCGTGGAGCACGGCGCCGACGAGGTGGACATGGTGATCGACCGCGGCGCCTTCCTCTCCGGCCGCTACGCGAAGGTGTACGACGAGATCGTGCGCGTGAAGGAGGCGTGCGGGGACGCCCACCTGAAGGTGATCCTCGAGGTGGCCGAGCTCGGCACTTACGACAATGTCCGCAGGGCGTCTCTGCTCGCGATCGCCGCCGGCGGTGACTTCATCAAGACGTCGACGGGAAAGCTGCCCGGCGCAGCGACACTCCCGGTCACTCTCTGCATGCTCGAAGCGATCCGCGACGTGTACGAGGAAACCGGCCGACGCGTCGGAATGAAGCCGGCAGGTGGAATCCGCCAGTCGAAGCAGGCCGTCCAGTACCTCGTCCAGCTGCACGAGACGCTGGGCCCGGACTGGCTCACGCCCGACCTCTACCGGCTGGGCGCCTCGTCCCTGCTCAATGACGTGCTGATGCAGTTGCGCAAGGAGCGGACGGGGGCGTACCAGAGCCCTGACTACTTCACCGTTGACTGACGTCGAGCGCAAACAAAAGCGGACGCCGGTCCCGAAGGACTGGACGTACGCAGCCGCGCCCGAGGCACGCGACATCGTGCAGCTCGAGGAGCGCTACGGCCACTACATCGCGGGCGAGTTCGTCGAACCGGAGGAGACATACCCGACGATCTCGCCGGCGAGCGAGGAGCAGCTCGCCGAGGTCGGCCAGGCGACCACCGCCGAGGTCGGGCGCGCCGTCGAGGCCGCGCGCGAAGCGTTCGCGAACGGCTGGTCCGAGCTCTCGCCCTCGGAACGCGCGAAGTACCTCTTCCGGATCGCGCGAGTCCTGCAGGAGCGCTCCCGCGAGTTAGCCGTGCTCGAGTCGCTCAACGGCGGCAAGCCGATCAAGGAATCGCGGGACGTCGACCTCCCGCTCGCCGCGGCGCACTTCTTCTACTACGCCGGCTGGGCGGACAAGCTCGAGTACGCCTTCCCGAACCGCCGTCCCCGCCCGATCGGAGTCGCCGGCCAGATCATCCCGTGGAACTTCCCGCTGCTCATGCTCGCGTGGAAGGTCGCGCCGGCGCTTGCGGCCGGGAACACGGTCGTCCTCAAGCCGGCCGAGACGACGCCGTTGAGCGCACTCCTCTTCTGCGACGTCCTCCGCCAGGCGGAGCTGCCGCCGGGTGTCGTCAACATCATCACCGGTGACGGGCGCACGGGCGCCGAGCTCGTCAAGTCCGAGGGCGTCGACAAGATCGCCTTCACCGGGTCGACCGAGGTCGGCAAGGCTATCCAGCGCGAGCTCGCCGGCACCGGCAAGAAGCTGACGCTCGAACTGGGCGGCAAGGCCGCGAACATCATCTTCGACGATGCGGCGCTCGACCAAGCGGTCGAGGGGATCATCAACGGGATCTACTTCAACCAGGGCCACGTCTGCTGCGCCGGCTCGCGGCTGCTCGTGCAGGAGTCGATCTACGAGCCCGTCGTCCAGAAGCTGAAGCGCCGGCTCGAGACCCTGCGGGTCGGCGACCCGCTCGACAAGAACACGGACGTGGGTGCGATCAACTCGAAGCAGCAGCTCGAGAAGATCACCGAGCTCGTCGCGACCGGGAAGGAGGAGGGAGCGGAGATCTACCAGCCGCCATGCCGCCTTCCGGAGAAGGGCTACTGGTTTGTCCCGACCGTCTTCACGAACGTCGCGCAGAGCTACCGGATCGCGCAGGAGGAGATCTTCGGCCCCGTCCTCTCGATCCTCACGTTCCGCACGCCCGAGGAGGCGGTCGAGAAGGCGAACAACACGCCGTACGGCCTCAGCGCGGGGGTCTGGACGGAGAAGGGCTCACGGATCCTCTGGATGGCTCAGCGGCTGCGGGCCGGCGTCGTCTGGGCGAACACGTACAACCGCTTCGACCCGTCATCCCCGTTCGGCGGCTACAAGGAGTCCGGCTTCGGCCGCGAGGGCGGACGCCACGGGCTCGAGCCGTACCTGGACCTCGACGGTGCGGAGACCTTCGGTGGCTAACAGGCTTCCCGTCAAGAAGACGTACAAGCTGTTCATCGGCGGCGCCTTCCCACGCTCCGAGTCGGGCCGCACCTACGAGGCGGAAGGGCAGAACGTCGCGCGCGCGTCACGCAAGGACGTCCGCGACGCCGTCCGCGCCGCCCGCGGGGCTTTCCCGAAGTGGGCGGGGATGACGGCCTACAACCGCGGCCAGGTGCTGTACCGCCTCGCCGAGATGGTCGAGGCGCGCGCCGACGAGTTCGCCGGGTTGTGCTCCGGCCGCGCCGAGGTGGAACGCGCGATCGACAGGATCGTCTGGTACGCGGGCTGGGCGGACAAGCTCGCGCAGATCCTCGGCTCGTCCAACCCCGTCGCTGGGCCCTACTTCAACTTCACCGTCCCCGAGCCGACCGGTGTCGTCGGGATCGTCGCCCCGGACGAGCCGCCGCTGCTCGGCCTCGTCACGCGCATCGCGCCGGCGGTCACCGGCGGCAACGCGGTGGTCGTGCTCGCCTCGGAGACGCATCCGCTGGCGGCGATCGAGCTGGCCGAGGCGCTCGCGACGTCGGACGTCCCCGGGGGCGTCGTCAACATCCTCACCGGACAGCGGGGCGAGCTGGCGCCGTGGCTCGCCGCGCACATGGACGTGAACGCCCTCGACCTCGCCGGCTCAGACCGCGACTCCGCGGAGCTCGAACGCGCCGCGGCGGAGAACGTGAAGCGGGTCGTCCGTGGAGCTCCCGACACCCAGAGTCCGTGGGAGATCGCGGCGTTCCTCGAGCTGAAGACGGTCTGGCACCCCGTCGGCGTCTAGTCCTCTGCCTCCACGGCCTCGGCCCGGCCGGGCCGGGCGTCTTCGAGGGGGCGACGCAGCAATGGGGTCGCGACTACCGGGTCCTCGCGCCGGCAATGCCGGGCTGGGAAGGCACCCCTGCGGCCACGCGCGAGGACTACTTGCCCTCCGCCCTCGCGCGCCGAATCGAAACGATCGCAGGCGAGGAGCAATTCTTCGTCGTCGGCTTCTCGTGGGGCGGGACGATCGGCCTGCGGATCGAGCCGCACCGCCTACTCGGGCTCGTGCTCGTCGACGTCGGCTACCAGAGCTATCCCGACGAGCCAAAGAGCTACGAGGAGTTGCTCCTGGAGTACGCCGGCGCCGATTTCGCGCCGCCGGAGGCTGTCGCGGCAGGCATGTGGGGCGTCGGAGCCGAGCCTGCCGCCGACGCGCTGCGCAGCGTCCGCGATGTGCCGGTGTTGTTGCTCGCGGCGACCGAGCCGTTCGTCGAGCGGCGCGCAGACGACATCGACCAGTTCCGAGCAGCCCTTCCCAACGCGGAAGTCCACTTGATCGAGGGGGCGGAGCACAACGTGCTCGAGACGGCGCCGGCAGCGGCGGTCCCGCTGATCGGCGCCTGGCTCCGACGCGCCGGCCGGTACCGCGGCTCGGGCTACCGAACGATGCCCGCATAGAGCGATTGGTCGAAGCGGCCCGCGCGCGGTCGTGACGCGATCGGGACGATCGCCAGCGGTCGACCCCCGACCCAGGAGGCAGCGAGGTAGTCGCCGAGAAAGCTCGCGTTCTCCGCGACCGGAAGCCAGTCGAAGCTCATCGTCCTCGCGTCGAGCCGTCGGGTGGGCAACCAGCCGGTGCCGTCGCGTGAGACCGTGGCCGCCATACCGACGGTGCAGCACCCGCCGCTCGGGACGACCTGCGCCGAGACGACGATCCCGTTCGTCACCGAATCCGTGCCCAGCCCGGGCGTGGAGTAATTTCCCGAGCCGGTCGTCACGCGGGCGGGCGCGCTCCAGGACACGCCGTCGGCGCTCGTCGAGAGGACGATGTCGTTCGCGAAGCACCCCGCCCTGAACCGGCAGTCCGGCCAGACGAGGAGCAGGCGTCCGCTCCGGTCGACGTCGAGCGCGGGAAGGGGAGGGGCGCGCAGACCTGGAACGCTCCGTGCACTCATCTCGGCGACGGTGACGGGAGCCTCGAAGGACGAGCCGCCGTTCGTGGAGCGCGCGGCGAGCACGCTGAGGCCGTCGAGCCACGCGATGACGAGTGCGCCGTCCGGGAGCGTCGCCGGAAGCCCGTCGACGACGTCCCCGCGTGGGCCGACCGGGGCGGGAGAGCTCCACGTGATTCCCCCGTCAGAGGACGAGATCACCGCGATCCTCTCGGTCACGAGGTCTGTGTAAGCGACGTAGCACGTTCCCCTGCGCGGGCTGGCGGCAGCGTTGTCGCACGCGATCCACTCCTTGTCGAATGCGGACGCCGGCGCGGAAACCGCGTGCGCGGGCGAGCTCCACGTGCGCCCGTTGCTCGAACGGCTGACGTCGAGGCTTGTCGGCCCGTTCGTGATCCCGAGCGTGACGACGAGCCAGACGGCGTGCACCGCGTCGAAGGCGACCGTTGGATCGCTGGCGTGCCCGATGCCCGGCAGCACCCCCGACCGCCACGTCCGTCCCGAATCGAGCGACGACGCCCAGCCGATCGTCCCGGCGCCTCCCCCGCGGACGCGTCCGACCTGGAACGCAGTCACAACCGTCTTTCCGAAGGCGCCGCTATCGGGCTCGACGATCGTCCTGTGCTGCGCTCCGGCGACCGAGGTCGTGTCGCGGGCGATGCGACGGGCGACGATCTCGCAGTCGGACCCGACGCGGTCGACGAGGTCGGCATTGACGGTATCCAGCGCCCGGCCGCACGCGATCGTCTGCCGCCGCCCGTCCGCCGCCTGGATCCGGTCCGCGCGCGCAGTTCCACGGATCGTCGCGCCGGCCGCGGTACCGACGAGCACGAGCCCAACGAGGAAAACGCCGAGCGCGCGCCTCATCAGTCGATGAGACGACGAGTGGGTTCAGAAGGTTGTCGTTACGATCCGCCCGTGGCAGAGCGGGGCACGCGTCGCTTCAGCCAGGCCATCTCCGAAGGGGATGGGATCTCGGTGATCGTCGACGTCGCCGACGCCGACGGTGCACGCTCGGCGGAGGCGCAGGGAGCAGAAGGCATCGTCGTCCGGCGTGCGCTCGGGGGGATCCGAGAGGCGACGGAGCTTCCCATCCTCTGGCTCGCGGAGGGACAGCCGAACGAGGCGGCTGACGCAGGTGCGGATGCGTGTGTCGTCCGCGCAGAGGACGAGCACGCGGCGGAGCTGTACCGGCAGGCGCTCGGTCTCGGACTCGACTGCGTCATCCGCGTGGTGGACGAGGATGAGCTGGAGGACGCACTGGACCGCGTCGACCCGGAGATCTTCCTGCTCGCCGCCGACGGGGAAAGCGACGAGTGGGAGCACACGTTCGACCTGCTGTCGAACGTACCGGCCGGAAAGCTCGCGATCGCCGCCGTCCACGCGCCGAGCCGCGAGCAGGTCGTCGAGCTCGAGCGGGCGGGAGTCGATGCCGTCATCGTCGGAGCGCGAGACGTCGCCGAGCTCGTCGGCGACGCGCCGCCGCAGGTCTAAGACTCCAGTCGAGCGCTGGGCCGAAACCCGCTGGGGCGGACCGGCGACGGCGCTCGCGGCGACCCTCGCCGGCGCGGCTGCGCTGCGCGCAGTGGGGATCCAGTACGGGCTTCCCTACGACAACCTGCTGAACCCCGACGAGCACAACATCGTCGTCCGCGCGTGGCGAATGGTCCACGGCGGCGGAGCCGATCCGAGGTTCTTCGACTACCCGACCCTGCTCATGTACGTCGAGGCCCCGTTCCAGGCGTGGCAGGACGAGCCCTCGCTGCTGACGGCGCGCATCGTCGCGCTCGTCCTCGCGCTCGGCTCGATCGCGGCGACCTGGTGGCTCGCGCGCCGCGCGTTCGGGAGCCCGACCGCGGGCGCCGTTGCCGCGGCGATCGTCGCCGTCTGCACCGTCCATGTCGCCTACTCGCGCGAGTCGGTGACCGACGTGCCGCTGACCCTCGGAATCGCTGCAGCGCTGGGCCTGATGGTGACGGGCAGGATCGAGCTCGCCGGCGTTGCTGCCGGGCTGGCGACCGGGTTCAAGTACCCCGGTGTTCTGCTCGCCGTCCCGCTCGTGGTCGCCGCGTGGCGGCAGTGGCGGCGTCTCGCCGTTTCGCTCGTGCTGATGGTTGCCGCCTTCGCCGCGTCGAGCCCGTTCGTCTTCGCGCATGCCGGTCAGGCGTGGAACGACTTCTCCCGCGTCCAGCGGCTCGCGCGGGACGGCTGGCTCGGCTTCGAGCACGACCACGCGACGCCGATCGCGTTCGCCGACCGCCTCTGGGAGGCACTCGGCCCCGTGCTGATCGTCGCGGCCGCAGGACTCGTGGTCGCACTCGTCCGTCGCAGCCGGACGGATCTGGTCCTCGCCTCCTTTGTGCTCGTCTACTTCGTCGACCTGCTCACGATCCGCGCGCACTTCGACCGCTACACGCTGCCGCTCGTCCCGCCGCTGGCGGCGCTCGCGTCGCGATTCCGCGCGCTGACCCCCGTCACGCTCCTGCTCCTCGTCGTGCCGCTCACGTGGTCGATCCGGGACACGAAGGACCTGACGCGAACGGACACGCGAGTGATCGCCGCTCGGTGGGTCGACGGACACATTCCGCCGAGCACGGAGATCGCGGCCGATCCGTCGACGCCTCCCTTCGCGGGTCAGAGAATCCTGCCGCTGCGGCTCCCGGGGCCCGGTCGGGTTTTCGATCCGAACCGCGATGTCGACAGGCTGCGCCGGCAGGGGATCCACATTGTGGTCGTCACCGGCGCGATCGCCGATCGCGTGCTCGCCGCCCGAGGCCGCTATCCCCGCGAGGCGGCGTTCTACGACGACCTTCGCGCACGCGCCATGCGGGTCTATTACGTCGCGAGGGGTGACGGCCGGGCGGGGCCCTGGGTGGCCGTTTACAGGCTTTAATGGACGCGTGAAGGTTCTCGGGGTCGTTGCTGTTGCGGTCGTCCTCTTCGCCGTCGGCTGCGGTGAGGCGTCAATGCCGCGGCGTGTCGCCGCCTACGGGCCGCCGCAGTCGTGCCCGCGGAAGGCGCTGCCCGGCTGGCAGCGGCTTGCGAACCGGATCAAGGCGCCGGTCTACTGCACGACCTGGATGCCCGACCCTCTCGACGGCGTCATCGGCAGCCGTTGGAACAACATCGACGAGGTCTCACGCGACCGCAGCTATCTCGAGAGTTGGGTCTGGCAGGAAACGGGCGCCGGCGCTGCCGGCGGCGAACTGCACGTGAACCTTCGCGGCTATCCGGGACGTACTGCGATTCCGAAGTGCGTCGACGCGGACACGAAGAAACGCGAGCTGATCCCGTGCTTCAGCGACCCGCGTGGCCACGTCCGTGCGAACGGCATCGACGCCACGGTCTACACCGTCAACCAGGACGCAGACCAGTGGCACGTCCTCTACGCCTGGCGCCATCGCGGCTCGCTGTACACGGTCAGCGAGCACGTCGCGCCGCCGGTCACGTACACGAAGGCGCGCCGCTATCTCGACCGGATGCTGCGCGGCCTCGTGCTCGTCCGTCCACGGGCAGGCTGAGATGCGCCTGACCCGGAGGCAAGCTCTCGCCGGCGCCGCGGCGGGCGCGCTCAGCGCGGCCGGCATCTATGAGCTGGTCGACCGGCTTTCGGGAGGCGGCGGTGCCGAGACTCTCAGGCGCAGCGTCGGACGGATGGGTGCCGAGCAGCATGCGCTCGGGCTAGCCGTGGTCGTCGAGAACGACGTCGAGGTGGTCGTGCCGCCGCGGCACCACCGGCTCGTGACCGGGAAGATCGCCGCCTCGGATCCGCGCAAGGCGGCGCGCGAACTGGAGGACGTGCTCGTCGAGCTCGAGCGGAGATTCGATCCGACAACGCCGGCCGGGCTCGGCGTCACGATTGCCTGGGGGCGCCCGTACTTCCGCGACCACGTCTCGCGCCAGGCCGAGGTCCACCTCCCCTTCGACCGTCGGGCGCGGAAGCCCGCGCTGATCGATGCGATCCGGTTCCCGAGCGACCCCGACGAGACGATCCTCGAGAACAACGACGTCGCGGTCCTGCTCCGCGCGGACTCGCGGGAGCACATCGTGGCGGGAGCCAAGGCGCTGTTCGCGGATCTGGACGTCTTCCGCGTCACCAGCATCAGGGAGGGGTTTGCCGGCGGCGGGCTGCCGAAGCGCATGGCCGTTGTCGCCGGCATCCCCGGCGCGGACCTGATCCCGGACGGCGCGCAGCTGTTTCTCGGTTTCACGTCGACGCAGAAGGCAGGGCTCGGGCCGAATCGGATCGCCAACTTCGAGACGCTCGGCTACGTCGACCTCGGGCCGAGCGACTACTTCCGCAGCGGCACGCACATGCACGTCTCGCACCTCTTCGAGGACCTCGAGGCCTGGTACCTCAACTTCGACTTCCGCGAGCGTGTCGACACGGCCTTCCGGCCGGGTCTGAAGGTCAAGCCCGGGACGAAGACGGTCCGGCAGGCGCCGGAGGACGTCGCGCGCACGCCGCAGGTCGAGCGCGACTTCCGTGACCGCGGCCGGATCGGCCACAGCTCCGCGATCCAGACGGCCTCGCGATTGCAACGGGACGTCGTCGCCGACGACGGCACGGTCTTCCCGCGCGGCACCGCGATCCCGCAGCGGGCGGACTTCAACACGCTCGACCACCCGTTCGCGTGGAGCGCCGAGCCCGAGCGCGACGGGATGGAGGACGGCGCCCGGGCGGGTGTTCACTTCGTCGTCTTCAACCCGACGAGCGACGACTTCCACCGCAACCGGCTGGCGATGGACGGCCGCCTTCCCGACGGCACGAAGCTGCCTCTCCGGCCCCGCGCTCGCGGCCAGGGGTTCAATTCGGTGCTTCGTACCACTCATCGCCAGAACTTCCTCGTCCCACCGCGCCGCTACCGCTCTTTCCCGCTCGCCGAGCTGTGACCGGCGGCGGCTCGTCCCTGCCGGAGGTGCAACGGCTCCTCGCCGTGCTGGCCGCCGGTCGGCGGTGTGCCGAGACGGGGACCGCCTTCGGCGAGGGCGCCGCAGCGATCGCCTCGACGGCAACTTCACTCGTCACCGTCGAACGCGACCCGGAACGCGCCGTGGTCGCTGCCGAACGATTGCATGCACTCGAGCACGTCGAGCTCGTCGTCGGCGACTGGCGCGACGTGCTGCCTGCGAAGGCGCCGTTCGACTTCCTGTTCTTCGACGCAGGCCGTTTCGACGAGGCGCCTGATGCCGTCGAGCTGCTCGCTACGGGCGGCCTCCTCCTCAAGGACGACCTCACTCCGAGCCGGCCGGGGCCGGACCCGGTGCGGGATCTCCTCTTCGGACATCCGGAACTCGTCGCCGTCGAGATCCTGACGACGCCTGAGACCGCGGCGGTCGTGGCGGCACGGCGGTGACGGAAGCGATCTAGCCGAAGAACGCGCGCGCCACGTCGTACCAGTCGGCCGGCACAGTCTTCAGCTCAGCGGTCGCTTCCTCCAACGAGACGTCGACGATCGCGTCCCCTCGTAACGCCGCCATCCGTCCGAACTTGCCCTCCTCGACGAGGTCGGCGGCCTTCAGGCCGTAACGCGTAGCCAGCACGCGGTCGCGTGGGGTCGGCGTCCCGCCACGCTGCACGTGGCCGAGGACCGTGACGCGCGTCTCGAAGCCGGTGCGCTGCTCGATCTCGCGCGCGAGCGCGTCGCCGACTCCGCGCTGGGATAGGCGCACGTGGCCGAACTGGTCGACTTCGTTCTCGTCCGCGAGGCCCTCCAGCTCGTATCCCTCGGAGACGACGACGATCGAGAAGTCCTTGCCGCGCTCGTGCCGGTGCTCGAGCTGCGCGCACGCCTCCTCGATCGGCACCGGCTGCTCGGGGATGAAGATCATGTCGGCACCCCCGGCGATGCCGCTCATGACCGCGATCCAACCGGTGTGACGGCCCATCACCTCGACGACCATGACGCGGTTGTGCGACTCGGCCGTCGTATGGAGCCGGTCGATCGCATCGGTCGCGATCGCAACGGCGGTGTCGAAGCCGAAGGTGTAGTCCGTTGCGGAGAGGTCGTTGTCGATCGTCTTCGGAACGCCCACGACGGGAAACTGCCGCTCCGCATAGAGGCGGGCGGCGACGCCGAGCGTGTCCTCACCGCCGATCGCGACGAGCGCACCGAGGCCCGCGCTCTCGAAGTTCGAGACGACGCGGTCGACGCCGCCGTCGACCTTGTACGGATTCGTTCGCGTCGTGCCGATGATCGTGCCGCCGCGCGGTAGCAGGCCCGAGATCTCCCTCGCGCCGAGCGGCTCGAACAGCCCCTCGACAAGGCCCTTCCAGCCCTCGAGCACGCCGACGAACTCGTGGCCGCGCACCATCACGCGCCGCCCGACAGCGCGGATCACGGCGTTCAGCCCAGGACAGTCGCCGCCGCCGGTGAGGACGCCCACCTTCACCCGCGCGATCGTACGCTGGACAGTGCCGAAGGTGGGAATCGAACCCACACTCCCCGAAGGGAACCGGATTTTGAGTCCGGCGCGTCTGCCAGTTCCGCCACTTCGGCGTGGTCCCGGCCACTGTAGCGGCGCTTGCCGGTTGAAATGGTCGGTGGAAAGGGCCGATACTTGCCCCCGCGGCGGGCCGAGGCCCGCGGTGCACCCGACCAGTGGGCGACTGAGGAGGCAGAGTGAGCAGAAGGCTTTCACTAGCGGCGCTGATCGGCTCCGCCGCGGTCCTGGCGCTCCTCGCCGCGGGATGCGGCGGAGGCGGAGGCAGCAAAGGAGGGAACGTGACGGCGCTGCCGGCGTCGTCGTGCTCCGACATCTACTACGAGGGTGACGGCAATCCGGACTACCTGATCGCCTCGGACCTCCCGCTGCAGGGCTCCGGCCGCACGCAGACGGTGCAGATGACGGAGGCGATCAAGTTCATCCTCAAGCAGCACGACTTCAAGGCCGGCAAGTACAAGATCGGCTACCAGTCCTGCGACGACGCGACGGCACAGGCCGGCAAGTGGGACTCGGCCAAGTGCTCGTCGAACGCGAACGCATACGCCAGCAACAAGAACGTCTACGGCGTGATCGGGACGTTCAACTCGGGCTGCGCCGAGATCGTGATCCCGGTCCTGAACCGCGCAGCGGACGGCCCGGTGGCGATGGTCAGCCCGGCGAACACCTACGTCGGCCTCACGCACGGCGGCCCGGGTACCGCGGCCGGAGAGCCCGACAAGTACTACCCGACCGGGCAGCGGAACTACATCCGCATCGTTGCCGCCGACGACTTCCAGGGCGCTGCTGACGCGATCAACGCTCAGAAGCTCGGCCTGAAGAAGACGTACATCCTCAACGACAAGGAGGCATACGGCCTCGGCGTCGCAACCGACTTCAAGAACTCGCTGACCCAGCTCGGGCTCACCCCGGCCGGGTTCTCGGCGTGGAACGGCAAGGCTTCGTCCTACACGGGGCTTGCGACCAAGATCAAGCAGGCGGGCGCGGACAGCGTCTTCCTCGGCGGGCTGGTCTGCGAGAACGGCGGCAAGCTGATCAAGGACCTGCGGTCGGTGCTCGGCGACAGCGTGACGTTGCTCGCCCCGGACGGGTTCACCCCGATCTCGGCGGTGGTCGACGGTGCCGGCGGCGCGGCGGAGGGGCTGTACGTCTCAGTCGCGGGCCAGCCGAACGAAGCCCTGGGTGCGACCGGCAAGAAGTTCGTCAAGGACTTCGGCGCCCAGATCGGCGGCAAGAACCCGGATCCGTACTCCGCCTACGCGGCACAGTCCGCGGACGTGCTGCTGACGGCAATCGCGAACTCGGACGGCACACGGAAGTCGGTCACCGAGCAGCTGCTCAAGACGAAGGTCACCGACGGGATCATCGGGTCGTTCACCATCAACGCGAACGGTGACACGAGCTCGAACCCGGTCACCGAGTACCTGATCAAGGGCGGCAAGCAGACGACCTACAAGACGATCACGCCCCCGGCCGACCTGGTCAAGGGCGCCTAGCTCGAAAGGACAACGGTGGAGGAGAGTTTCGGCTCTCCTCCACCGGCTCAGTAACCGTGGTCACCGACGCCAGCCGACAGCAGATCAGCCGGATCCGAGGCTTCAGCGCCGTGGGAGTCGTGCCGTGGATCGGGCGGCTGCTCGTGCTGGTGCTCTTGGCCTGGCTCGCGGTCAACCTCTACAAGACACCCTCCGACTTCGTCAGCGTCGGCCTCGAGGGACTCACTCTCGGCCTCGTCTACGGCCTCGTCGCGCTCGGGTACTCACTCGTGTACGGCATCCTCGAGCTGATCAACTTCGCGCACGGCGACGTGTTCATGCTCGGCAGCTGGATCTCCCTCAGCGTCGGCGTCCACGAGCTGGGTCTGGACGCGGGCAGCTCCGGTCTCGCGGTCGTCGGCGGTCTTGCGCTCACCCTGGTCGCCGCTGCGGCGTTCTGCGGGATCCTGAACGTCACGATCGAGCGGATCGCCTACCGGCCGCTCCGGAACGCCCCGCGGCTCGCGCCGCTGATCACGGCGATCGGCATGTCCTTCATCCTCCAGGACGTCGGCCTCAACCGGCTGGGCCCGGCGCCGGTCTCGATCCCCAACATCCTGCCGACGGGCACGGTCTTCACGGTCGGCGGGAACCACTACCGCTGGGCCAGCCTTATCGTCGCGGTCTCGACGATTCCGGTGCTGGTCCTGCTCGTCTGGCTCGTCCAGCGGACGCGCCAGGGCCGCGGGATGCGCGCGGTCGCTCAGGACCAGGAAGCGGCGGCGATGATGGGGATCAACGTCAACCGGACGATCTCCTTCACGTTCTTGATCGCCGGTGGCCTTGCCGGCGTCGCCGGCCTTCTCTACGCGCTCTACTCGACGAACATCCAGTTCGACCAGGGGTTCACGCTCGGGCTGATCGCATTCACGGCGGCCGTGCTGGGCGGGATCGGAAACCTGCCGGGCGCCGTGCTGGGCGCGATCATCATCGGCCTGATCCAGCAGTTCAACGAGGGACTCTCCTGGCACGCTCCCGGGAGCGACTGGACGCAGTCGATCGTCTTCGCGATCTTGATCCTGATCCTCGTCTTCCGCCCCGAGGGTCTCCTCGGCGAGCGGACACCCGAGGGCGGTTGATGGGACTCCCGGAATACCGCCGGCCCTGGTACCACCGCTACGCGGGCCTCCCGGCCGAGTTGCGCCAGCGCTGGCGCGGCATGGACGACCGCCAGCGCTTCCAGGCAGGGATCGTGCTGCGCGTCCTCCTGCTCGTGGTCCTCGCGATCATCGGCTGGCCGCTCGCGCTCCTCGTCGCGCTCCTGTTCGCCGTCCACTACGCGGTGCCCCTGGTCCCGGAGCCGTGGTCGCGGTTCAACCGCTTCGTCGTGCCGACGATCATCCTGATCGTCGCGGTCACGTATCCGTTCTTCGTCGACAGCCTCGGCACGATGCGGCTGCTGGGCGACTACCCGGGGCTCGACACCGCGGTGATCATGGGCGTCTACGCGATGATGGCCGTCGGCCTCAACATCGTCGTCGGCTACGCGGGTCTGCTCGATCTCGGCTACGTGGCGTTCTATGCCATGGGCGCCTACACGGCGGCGTGGTTCGCGTCGGTGCAGTTCGCGCACCGGAACATCCACTTCGGCGACGTCGGCGTCAGCTCGAGCACCCCGGGGATCCACCTCTCGATCTGGCTGATCCTGCCGATCGCCGGGATCTTCACCCTCGTGGTCGGCATCCTGATCGGCCTACCGACGCTGCGTCTGCGCGGCGACTACCTTGCGATCGTCACGCTCGGCTTCGGGGAGATCCTCCCGCAGGTCGCGCGGAACGGTGACAACCTCGGTGGCTTCAACCTCACCAACGGTCCGAACGGAATCACCCCGATCGACGCGCCCGGATTCGGCTCGGTCGGCGAGAAGATCGGGTTACCCAAGAACTACCTCCAGGTCTCGAATCGCAACGAGGTCTATTTCTGGACTGTGCTCGTGCTCGTCATCCTCACGGTCTTCTGCAGCCTTCGACTGCGTGACTCGAGGCTCGGGCGAGCGTGGATCGCGATCCGCGAGGACGAGACAGCCGCCGCCGCGATGGGCGTTCCGCTGATGCGCACGAAGACCTGGGCCTACGCCACCGGCGCGTTCATCGGCGGCGTCGCCGGTGCCTACTTCGCCGCCTTCAAGAGCTCCACCTTCCCCGGCGACTTCTCGTTCAACATCTCGGCCTTCATCCTCTCGATGGTGATTCTCGGCGGGATGGGGAACGTCTGGGGCGTGGTCTTCGGCGCCGCTTTCCTCGCCTTCCTCAATCAGCAGGGGCTCTCTGACATCGGGCACTCGATCAACCAGACGTTCGGGACGAGCTTCGACGTCCCGAAGTACCAGTTCGGGATCTACGGCCTGATCATCGTCGCCACGATGCTGATCCGGCCCGAGGGCCTGATCCCGAGCCGGAGACGTCAGCGCGAGCTCCATGAGGGCGTGGCCGACACGCCCCTCTACGATGTGCAGCATGGCTAGCGACGGGGACATCCTCGTCGCCGAGAAGGTCCGGAAGGAGTTCGGCGGCCTCGTCGCGACCAACGATGTCGACTTCGTGATCCCGCGTGGCTCGGTCGTCAGCCTGATCGGACCGAACGGCGCCGGGAAGACGACGTTCTTCAACATGCTCACGGGCGTCTACAAGCCGACGTCCGGTCTGATCGTGTTCGACGGCGTCGACGTGACCGGGAAGCCGCCGCATGCCATCACCGAGCGGGGGATCGGCCGCACGTTCCAGAACATCCGCCTGTTCCAGAACATGACCGCGCTCGAGAACGTGATGGTGGGCATGCACTCGCGGCTCAAGGGCGGAATCATCGGCTCCATCATCGGTACGCCGCGGATCCGCAAGGAGGAGGCCGAAGCCCGCGATCGAGCTCGCGAGCTGCTCGAGTTCTCCGGCCTCAGCCGTAAAGGCGACGAGACCGCCCGCAATCTGTCTTACGGCGACCAGCGCCGGCTCGAGGTTGCGCGCGCACTCGCGACCCAGCCCAAGCTGATCCTGCTCGACGAGCCGACCGCCGGCATGAATCCCCAGGAGACCGCCGAGTTCACGTCCTTCGTCGAGCGTCTGCGGGCGGAGGAAGGGCTGACCGTCCTTCTGATCGAGCACGACATGCGGGTCGTGATGGGCGTTTCCGACCGGGTAACGGTGCTCGAGTACGGCGAGAAGATCGCCGAGGGCTCGCCGGAAGAGGTGCAAAAAGACACCCGCGTGATCGAGGCGTATCTCGGCAAGCAGGCGGTCGAGGGAGCGAACGGCGGATGAACGCCCAACCGGACAACATCCTCGAGCTCGAGGACGTCCACACCTTCTACGGGACGATCGAGGCGCTCAAGGGAATCTCGATCACGGTCGGCCAGGGCGAGGTCGTGACGCTGATCGGAGCGAACGGTGCCGGCAAGTCGACGACACTGCGGTCGATCAACGGCCTCAACCACCCTCGCCGCGGGCGGATCAGCTTCCAGGGCAAGGACATCACGACCGACTCGGCGCACGACATCGTCAAGAGCGGCATCTCGCAGTCGCCGGAAGGCCGTCGGCTCTTTCCGCGGATGAGCGTGCTCGAGAACCTGCTGATGGGGACGTTCCAGCGCGCCGACCGCAACGACAAGAAGGCCGTCGGCCAGGACCTCGACCGTGTCTACGAGCTCTTCCCGCGCCTGGCCGAGCGGAAGACGCAGCGCGCGGGGACGCTCTCAGGAGGAGAGCAGCAGATGGTGGCGATCGGCCGCGCGCTGATGGCCCACCCGAAGCTCCTTTTGCTCGACGAGCCGTCGATGGGGCTCGCGCCGATCTTCGTCGAGCGGATCTTCGAAATCATCCGCGAGATCAACTCGCAGGGGACGCCGATCCTCCTCGTCGAGCAGAACGCCCTGATGGCGCTCGACGTCGCCAACCGCGGCTACGTGCTCGAGACCGGCACGATCGCGCTCGCGGACGACGCGAAGAAGCTGAAGGAGAACGACCAGGTCAAGAAGACCTATCTCGGCGTCGCGGACTAGGGCTCCGGGCGAAAGCTCCCGCTTTCGCCCGGTTTCAGGTACGCCGCTCATCGCGGGAAACGCGCGGGGCGCAGCCCCGCGCTCTCATTAGATCGGGGCTGGCGACTGCCCTGGCGGTGCGGGCGGTGGCGCTTCGCGTCCCCGCCCGCATCAGTTCGGCCTACGTCTAGTGCGGCTTCGCCTGCACTAGCCTCCGGCCCTTGAGCGACAAACGGCGCGTTCGCTGACATCTATGCCGGTTCGAGGACGAAGTTTCTCGTCCGGAAGATCGAGGCCAGCTCGTCGCGATAGTCGATCCCGAGCTCGTTGAGCTCGAGCTCGAAGGCGAGCCACCGCTCCATGAACGCGGCGCGGCGCTCTCCCGGCAGCAGGGGGAAGAGGCGCTTCAGGTCGGTGTTGAAAGCTTTGGCCTCGACGACGCGCAGTCCGGCACGGCCGACCAGCGCGGCGAGCTCGTCCTCCCGCACCCGCGCCCTGTACCGGGACTCCGAGCCCAGCCGTGCGAGCACCCGGGAGGCAAGTGCCTTCGCCCGTTCGCGGAGGTCGGCGTCGGCGACGAAGTGGCCGGAGTCGTAGTTCAGGTAGACGCGGCCGTCCGCGCGCAGGTTCGCGCGCGCGGCCTCCACGTAGCGCGCACGCTGGACGACGTGCTCGAGGACGCTGAAGGAGACGACCGCATGCGCCGGCTCGAGGCGCACGTCGTACGCCGGCGAATTGACGATCTCAGCGTCGGGGAGTCGATGCCGCGCCTCCTCCGCCGCGCCCCGTGAGGGCTCGACGCCCACGTATCTGACGTTCGGCCGGCGGCGCAGGAGCTCGACGAAGTTCGCTCCGCTCCCGCAGCCGAGATCGACGATTCGAAAGTCGCCGGCTGTCTCCGCCGCCGCCCGGTCGATCAGCTGCAGGCAGTAGAGCTTGGCGGTGTTTCCGGCTGCGAGCGGCGCCGACACGCGCTCCGATCCTAGGCGCCGACGCGCAAAGGGAAGTAGGGCGGCGAAACGAGAAAGCCGATCCGCGGCGGCCGTTCGCTCCAGCCGCGGGTCATCGTCAGCGCGGCGCCGATCCCGTGCGTGGGGACGAAGCCGAGCTGCCGCGCGGCGACCGCGTCCCGGCAGCCTGCGATCAGCACGTGGTCGAGCCGGTCGAGCGCCGGCCGGCAGGAATCCCAGTCCACGAAGGGGAGGAGCGGGTGGCACGTGCGGCCGGCCCGGTACGCCGAGAGCGCCCGCGGGTCACTCCGGGTGCTCTCCTCAGCGGCCGCAAGTGCCACTGGGTCCGGGCCTTCGCGGGTCGCGGCGAAGAACGCCCGGTAGGGCTGCTGGGTCGGATGCGCGAAGTGGCGGTGGAACCGGTGCAGCAAGATCGCGGTCCCGCCGTCAACGACCGGGAACGAGTCACGCCAGAGCCGCAGGGCCAGGCCCAAGGCCAGCGCCGTCCCGAGCAGCGGGTTCGGCCGCTCGCGCGGAAGGTAGGGGGTCGTCCGCGGGACGCCGATGCAGATCGCGTCCAGAGGCCGGTCGAGCGTGACGCCGCGCAACTCGACGCCGCGCAGGAGCGCCTCCGCATGCGCCACCGAAGGAGGCCCCGCGTAGGCCGCAGCCGCCGTCCGCTCGAGCGGCAGGGAGCGGAGGAGGTAGGCGCGAACCGCGCCGGGAAGCACCCCGAACAGGTGCCGCAGAGGGGAACGCGCGACCCGGTCGAGCGCTACGTCGTCGTACGGGTAGTCGCCGAAGGTCTGTCCGAGGCGGGGGTGGTTGAGGACGAGCGACGCGCCGATCACCGGCGCATGCGCGGCCAGGGCGCGCTCGAGCGCGACGCCGATCCGCCATCCCTGCGAGGCGGAGGTCTCCAGCAGGGAGTACGCACTCGCGCCCCGGAGCGCCTCCGGGCCGGCTGCACCGACCAGCGCTGCCGGCCCGCCGTGCAGCACCGTCTCGGCCGCCGTCACCACGACGACGACGTCCGTGCGCACGAGGGCGGGATGGACGCGGAGTGGTACCGATCCGGCCGAGCCCACCTCGACGAGGTCTTCGCGCTCCACGTCGTGCACCTCGACGTGCCCATGGAAGCGGCGCGCGAACGTCGGCGACACCAGGCTCTCGAGCAGCTCGTGTCCAGCGCGCCGGGCCAGGCCACCGGCGACGAGCAGGGTCTGGAACCCGGTCGGAATCCCGAGCCGCTCGAGCTCGCCGACCGCCGCCTCCACGGCCGCCTGTCGCGGGTCGCGCTCGCTGCCGGGCAGCGGCAGCGCCGGCGGCTCGACCACGATCGTCGCCCGGCCTCCGGACCGCGGGACGAGCGCCTCGAGCGGCTCACCGGCGAGCGGGAACCGCAGCGCGTCACGCACGCCTGCGCCGACGTCGGCGATCGCCTCGCCGGGCGGTGGCGGGCGGAGCACGACGGCGTCGTCGTCGGTCGTGACGACGACGAGGCGCGAGCCGGCGAGCAGCGGCACCCTGGGCACGGCGGTAGTCAACTACCGTCGGAGGGGATACTCGAAGCATGCGTCGGAGATGGGACGGTGACGAGCGCGGCCACGGCGTTGCCGGCGGCGAGAGCCACAAGCCGCACGCGCTGCGACTCGTCAAGGCGCTCGAGCTTCCGGACTGGGTCGCGGAGGATCCGGAGCTGCACCTGCTCCCGCACCTCGAGCGTGCCGCGCTCGGCCTCGGTTTCGGGCTCGGCGGCGCCGCGCTGGACGGCGCGACGTACGAGCTGCGGCTGACCTGGCTCGGCGAGAAGGGCCGGCGCCCGCTCCGGCGTGCAGCGCATGCGCTGATCGGCGCGGTCGCCGAAGAGTCGACGCACGTGCACGAATGGGTCGACGGCGACGCGGTCGTGTTCGACGTCGCGACCGGGATGGTGGCGGAAGACGGCCATTTTGCGCCGCACGGGCACCTCCTGAGGCTCCGCGTCGCTTAGGGAATCGAGCGGTAGAGGCGTAGGAACGCGGGACGGAATCCTCGCCGGGGCCAGAATCGCGAGGCGAGCAGATTTGCGATCCTCCAGTCGGCGGTCATCGTCCGATAGCCCTCCTCGGCGGCCCACCGCAATGCTCGGGCGGTCAGCGCGCGTCCGACACCGGACCCGCGCACCTCGGGAGTGGTCGCGGCAAAGGACAGATCGATGTTCGTGGCCGGATCGACGAAGTCGCGCTCCGTCCTGGACAGAAGGAGACCGCCGACGGCCTCCCCGCCGCTCTCCGCGATGAAGAAGGCGACGCCCTCCTCGGCCAGCGCCTCGCGCCATTCCTCGCGGATCTCGTCGTCGGTCCGCGGCGTCCGCTGCGAAAATACCGGGGGCAACGTGTGCTGCTCGGAGAGAACGCGTTGAAGACGGACGCCGACTTCGACGTCCGCACCGTTCCCGGCCCGAATCACGACGCCCGCGTCGATTGGCCGTTCGGCGGTCACCTCGCGGATCGCGTATGCCGCTTGTTGGCCGAAGCTGAGGCGGAACCAGGCGTCGACGAGCCCCGCGTCCGTCGCCGGGACGTTCACGGTGTGGCGGAGGTGTCCCGCCTCGGCCCAGGACGCCGCCGCGAAGGCGTAGAGGTCGCGCACGATCTCCGGCTCCGCGACGGCGTGCCCTGCCGAGCCGACGTGCATCGAGAGGAGCGGAGGGAGGGAGTAGCCGATCAGATAGCCGACGATGATGTCGCCACGGCACGCGACGAACGCCGACGCCTCCTCGCGTCCGCGCTCGCGCTCGATCCGCTCCACGAGGTCGTCCGCGGCGAGGAGCGGTAGCGCTCGTCGATGTTGCTCGTGCCGCGCTGCCAGCAGCCGCGCCGCGGCGTCGAGATGCTGGTCCGAGAACGGCTGAATCTCGACGCCGGACATCGCCGCCGGACGATAGCGTTGGTCTCGATGCCAAAGACTCTCACCGGCGCCGAGCTCCAGCTCGACGACGGCCCCGCGCGCGACGCCGAGCTCTTCCTCGTAGACGGCAACAACCTCGCCTACCGGGCCTTCTTCGCCCTGCCGGAGGAGCTCGCGACGAGCGAAGGCTTCTCCACGAACGCCCTGCTCGGGTTCACGAACATGCTGTTCAAGCTGCTCTCGGACTACCGCCCGAAGGGCGTCGCCGTCGCCTGGGACACGCACGCCGTCCACCGGGCTGCGATCTCCGAGGAGTACAAGTCCGACCGCCGGCCGATGCCGGATCTCCTGCGCGAGCAGTTCCCGTACTTCCGGCCGATCGTGGAGGCCTTCGGCTACCGCAACCTCGAGTTCGAGGGCTGGGAGGCGGACGACGTGATCGCGACGCTCGCGACCCGCGCCGACGAGGCCGGGATCCGCACCGTCGTCGTCTCGACCGACCGCGACGCCTTCCAGCTCGTGACCGACAACGTCTGCCTGATGATGACGCCGCGCGGCGTTGCCGACGTCAACGTCTACACGCCCGACCGGGTCGAGGCGCGCTACGGGATCCGCCCCGACCAGGTGCCCGACTTCATCGGGCTGAAGGGCGACACCTCGGACAACATCCCCGGCGTCCCCGGGATCGGAGACAAGACCGCGGGGCAGCTGATCGCGCAGTACGGCTCGCTCGAGGCCGTGCTCGAGCACGTGAACGAGCTCTCGCCTGCCCGCCGTAAGAACATCACCGAGCACGCCGAGCAGGCGCGGCAGTCGAAGGAGCTCGCGACGATGCGCCGCGACCTCGAGCTCGACTGTGAGCCGGCCCAGCTCGTCCTCCAGCCGCCTGACCGCTCGCAGTTGCGGGAGATGTTCCGGCGCTTCGAGTTCCGCGGCCTGTTGGGGCGCGTCGACCAGCTCGACGAGGCAGTCCCCGCACAGCCGATGCGCGTAGAAGGGACCGAGGTGCCGTGGGTCGACGTAGAGGATCTGCCCGCGATCCGTGGCCGGATCGGGATCGCGGTCTTGGAAGATCGGATGGCGGTCGCAGACGGCGACACGGTTCGAGTGACGCGGCTCCAGCTAGACAAGATCCGCGAAGCGGAGCTTGTCGCGCACGACTTCAAGGCACTGCCGCGGCTCACCTTCGAGCCCGCCGACGACACGATGCTGCTCGCATATCTGATCGAGCCCGGCCGCGCGTCCTACGAGCTCGACGACCTGGCCCAGGAGTACGGCGTCGAGCCGATCCCGACGCCCGCGACGGACGACGAGACCGCGGCGCTCGTCCGGCACGCCGAGATCCCGCGCAGGCTCGTCCCGACGATGCTCGAGCGCGTGCGCGAGCGCGACCAGGAGCACCTCTACCGCGCGATCGAGCTGCCGCTCACTGCGGTCCTCGCCGCGATGGAGGACGCCGGCGTCAAGATCGACACGTACCGCATGGGCGAGATCACGGCGCGCCTCGCCGACCGCGTCGAGGAGCTCGAGGCGAAGGCGTACGAGCTCGCCGGGGAGGAGTTCATGCTCGGCTCGACCCAGCAGGTCGCCAGAGTCCTGTTCGAGCAGCTCCAGCTCACGCCCGGCCGGAAGGGGAAGACCGGCTACTCGACGGACACCCGCGTCCTCCGGTCGATCCGCCACGAGCACCCGATCGTCGAGGTGATCGAGGAGTGGCGCGAGTACTCGAAGCTCCTGAACACCTACCTCGGCCCGCTCCCGAGCCTGATCTCGGAGGAAGACGGTCGCCTGCACACGCACATCAACCAGACGGTAGCCTCGACCGGGCGCCTCTCGACCTCGAACCCGAACCTGCAGGCAATCCCGATCCGGACGGAGCTCGGCAAGGAGATCCGCTCGGCCTTCGTCGCCGAGCCGGGCTCGCGCCTCGTCTCGGCCGACTACTCGCAGATCGAGCTGCGGATCCTCGCGCACGTCTCCGGCGAGCCGAAGCTGCGGGAGGCGTTCGCGCGCGGCGACGACATCCACACGGCCACCGCCGTGGAGGTGCTCGGCAAGGACCCGGCCGAGCTGACGAGCGGCGACCGCTCGATCGCCAAGATGATCAACTTCGGGATCGTCTACGGGATCTCGGCCTTCGGCCTCTCCGAAAACCTGGAGATCCCGCGCGAGCAGGCGCAGGAGTACATCGACGCGTACCTGGCGCGCTTCCCCTTGGTCCAGGACTTCATCGAGCGCACGATCGAGCAGGCGAAGCGCGACGGCTACGTGACGTCGCTCCTGGGCCGCCGCCGGCCGGTGCAGGAGATCCGGGCGTCGAACCGCCAAACGCGAGCCCTGGGCGAGCGACTGGCGGTGAACTTCGTCATGCAGGGCTCGAACGCCGACATCATCAAGGTGGCGATGATCGACATCCATCGCCGGCTGCGCGACGAGGGGCGGGGCGCGCGGCTCGTCCTCCAGGTGCACGACGAGTTGCTGCTGGAGGTGCCCGAGGCCGAGCTTGGCCCCGTCAAGGAGCTCGTCCGCGCGGAGATGTGCGGCGCCTATCCGCTCGATCCGCCGCTCGCGGTCGAAGTGGGCGTGGGCGACGACTGGAGTGAGGCCAAGAGCTAGCTACGAGTAGGCCGAACGGCCCATTGAGCATCGCCTGAGAATCGGGCTACCATCCGCGCGGGCCGTGGCCATGAGGGCCATGGGGGATTGGGGAGGAATCAGTGGGAGCCGCACGTTTTCGCTTGGGCGCATGCCTGGTCGTCGCGCTCGTTGCAATGCTGATCGCCGGGGCGCAGCAGGCCGTCGCCGTACCGAGCCCGAACCTCGTCATCAGCCAGCTTTACGGCGGCGGAGGCAACAGCGGCGCGCCCTACACGAACGACTACATCGAGATCTTCAACCGCGGGAACAGCCCTGTGGCCCTGTTCGGATACTCGCTCCAGTACGCGAGCGCACTCGGGACGGGCAACTTCGGCGCGAACTCCGCGCAGCTCACCGAGCTGCCCGGCGGACTGCTCCTCCCCGGCCAGCGTTGGCTCGTCCAGGAGGCGGGCGGCACGGCGGGATCACCGCTCCCGACCCCTGACGTCGTCGACACGACGCCGATCAACATGGCGGCGGCCGGCGGCAAGGTCGCGATCGTGACGGGCACGGATTCGCTCGGCTGCAACGGCAACCCGATCCCGTGCTCGCCCGCCCAGCTCGCCCGGATCGTCGACCTGGTCGGCTATGACGGCGCCCTCTTCTTCGAGGGGGCGGCTCCCGCGCCGACGCTCTCGACTGCGACCGCCGCCTTCCGAGCGGCTGACGGTTGCACCGACACCGACAACAACGGCGCCGACTTTGTCGCCGCGGCTCCTGCCCCGCGGAACTCCATGAGCCCCCTGCGTTTCTGCGACGTCGAGAACGCGCCGTCGGTCTCGAGCACGACCCCGTCGAACGGCGCGACCGGCGTCGCGCGGGGCGCGAACATCACGATCAACTTCAGCGAGCCCGTCAACGTGACCGGCAGCTGGTACTCGATCTCGTGCGGGACGAGCGGGTCGCACACGGCGACCCAGAGCGGCGGCCCGCAGTCGTACACGCTCGATCCGGATGCGGACTTCGCCTTCAGCGAGACGTGCACGGTCACCGTGTACGCGAGCCAGGTCTCGGACGTGGACCTGCTCGACCCGCCGGACAACATGACGTCGGACTACAGCTTCAGCTTCACGACCGAGGCGCCGCCGGTTGAGATCCACGACATCCAGGGCGCGGCGCACACCTCGCCGCTGGTCGGGATGACCGTCTCGGGCGTGGCCGGCATCGTCACCGCGAAGCTCGGTAACGGCTTCTACATGCAGGATCCGACGCCAGACGCCGACGACGCCACCTCCGAGGCAATCTTCGTCTTCACATCCTCGGCGCCGGCCGTGAACGTCGGCGATGACGTCCGCGTGAGCGGCCGCGTGAGCGAGTTCCGCCCCGGCGGCTCGAGCTCGACCAACCTGACGACGACGGAGCTCACGTCGCCCACGATCACCTTCCTCTCGAGCGGCAACTCGCTCCCGGCGCCGACGGTGATCGGCCTGGGCGGCCGGGTCCCGCCGAACATGGTGATCGACGACGACGCGACCGGCAGCGTCGAGACGAGCGGCTCATTCGACGCCGCCACCGACGGGATCGACTTCTACGAGAGCCTCGAGGCGATGCGGGTGCAGGTCAACAACGCGCTCGCCGTCGGCCCCCGGAACGCTTTCGGCGAGATCCCCGTCGTCGGCGACAACAGCGCCGATGCGGGGATCGACACGGTTCGCGGCGGCGTCGTCATCAGGTCCGACGACTTCAACCCGGAGCGGATCCAGCTCGACGACACGATCATGGCAACACCCGCGGTGAACGTGGCGGACGGTTTCACAACGCCGGTCGTCGGCGTCATGGACTACAGCTTCGGCAACTTCAAGCTGTTCATCACGGCTCCGCTGACGCCGGTGGACGGCGGCCTCCAGCGCGAGGTGACCAGGGAACCGACGGACCACGAGATCGTCGTCGGCACCTACAACGTCGAGAACCTCGATCCGACCGACGGAACCTTCGCGCGCCATGCCGACCTGATCGTCAATCACCTACGGTCGCCGGACGTGATCGCGATCGAGGAGATTCAGGACAACGACGGGGCGGCGAATACCACCGTGACCGACGCGTCCACGTCGTGGAATGCGCTGATCGCGGCGATCCAGGCCGCCGGCGGACCGACCTACGAGTTCCGGCAGATCGACCCGGTCGACGACCAGGACGGCGGCGAGCCTGGAGGCAACATCAGGGTCGGCTTCCTCTTCCGCACCGACCGCGGGGTGAGCTTCATCGACCGGCCCGGCGGCGACTCCACCACCCCGACGACGGTCATCGACCATCCGTCGGGACCACAGCTGTCCTTCAGCCCGGGCCGCGTCGACCCCGCGAACCCGGCCTGGGCCAACTCGCGCAAGCCGCTCGCCGGCGAGTTCCGGATGCGTGGCAAGAAGGTGTTCGTGATCGCGAACCACTTCAACTCGAAGGGCGGCGATCAGCCGCTGTTCGGCCGTTTCCAGCCGCCGACCCGCAGCAGCGAGGAGCAGCGGCACGCGCAGGCTCAGGTCGTGAACGACTTCGTCGATCAGATCCTCGCCGCAGATCCGAACGCGAACGTGATCGTGCTCGGCGACATCAACGACTTCGAGTTCTCGCAGACCGTTGACATCCTCGAGGGTGGCGTGCTCACGACGCTGATGGACACGCTGCCGAAGCCGGAGCGTTACTCGTACGACTTCGAGGGCAACTCGCAGGTGCTCGACCAGATCCTGGTCAGCAACACCCTGCTCGCGGACTTCCCGATCGAGTACGACCCTGTGCACGTGAACTCGGAGTTCGCCGACCAGGCCTCCGACCACGACCCGCAGGTGGCGCGACTCGACCTCCGCGGCCGGCCTGCGCCGAACAACTAGCCCTCGGATACAGCGGCCTTCACCGGCAGCCGTCGGTGAAGGCCGTGTTCCCTGCCCAGAGGGGCCACGTCTTCCCCATTCGCGAGGAATGGGGGAGAAAGAGCCCCTGGCTATACTGACCGCCGCTTCATGGCTACCGAACAAACCGAGCAGCGCATCGCCGGCGACGGCGTCTGGACCACCGGGCCCGACGGCGAGCTGATCCCGGACTACGAGTCCACGTTCCCGACGATCAACGAGGGCGAGGTCGTCCACGGCAAGGTCGTGCGGGTGGACAAGGACGAGGTGCTCGTCGACATCGGCTACAAGTCCGAGGGCGTCATCCCGGTCGCCGAGCTCTCGATCCGGCGGTCGGTCAATCCGCAGGACGAGGTCGCCCTCGGCGACGAGATCGACGCGCTCGTGCTGACGAAGGAGGACGCCGAAGGCCGTCTGATCCTCTCGAAGAAGCGCGCCCGCTTCGAGCTGGCCTGGAAAGCGATCGAACAGGCGGCCGAGTCCGGTGAGCCTGTCAACGGCCGCGTGATCGAGGTCGTCAAGGGCGGCCTCATCCTCGACCTCGGCGTGCGCGGCTTCCTGCCTGCGTCGCTCGTCGACATCCGCCGTGTGCAGGACCTCGACGAGTTCATGGGCAAGGAGCTTCGCTGCAAGGTGATCGAGCTCAACCGGTCGCGGAACAACGTCGTGCTCTCGCGTCGTGCCGTGCTCGAGGACGAGCGCAAGGAGATGCGCCAGGCGATCCTCGACCGGCTCAACCCCGGCGACGTCGTCGAGGGGACGATCTCGAACATCGTCGACTTCGGCGCGTTCGTCGATCTCGACGGGATGGACGGGCTCATCCACATCTCCGAGCTCTCCTGGTCGCACGTGAACCATCCGTCCGAGGTGCTGGAGATCGGCCAGGAGGTCAAGGTCAAGGTGCTCGACATCGACCGCGAGCGCCAGCGGATCTCCCTCGGCCTCAAGCAGACGCAGACCGACCCGTGGCAGCAGGTGCTCGAGCAGTACAACGAGGGCGACACCGTCGAGGGCAAGGTCACGAAGGTCGTCACGTTCGGTGCCTTCGTCGAGATCCTCCCGGGGGTCGAAGGGCTCGTCCACATCTCCGAGCTCGCCCAGCGCCACGTCGAGAACCCGCGCGAGGTCGTCTCGCAGGGCGACGTCGTGCCGGTGCTGATCCTCGAGGTCGACGCCGAGCGCCGCCGGCTCTCCCTGTCGCTCAAGCGCGTCGAGAACGGCCATCGTCCGCCGGAAGCCGACGAGCCTATGACCGGCACGCCGAATCTCGACCTCTCCGAGGACGTCTTCACCGATGCGCAGTCGGCGCCGGAGGCGCCGCCGCTCGAGGCGCCGCCTCTCGAGGAGGACGCCTCGCTCGAGGCGCCGCCGCTCGAGGAGGACGCCTCGCTCGAGTCCGCTCCCGCTGCCGAGACGGCGGTGGAGCGCGAGGCGGTCGACGTCGGGGACGAGCTCGATCCGGCCGCGGCCGACGAGGGCGCGCCGGCCGAAGCGCCCACCGCTGACGAGCTCCACTAAGAAGCCAACCGCCATTGCCGTCACGGGCGGCATCGGCGCCGGCAAGAGCGAGGCGTTGCAGGCATTCGCCCGCCACGGCGCGGCGGTGATCTCGAGCGACGACATCGTCCACCGGCTGCTGCGCGAGGACGAGGAGGTCCACCGCGAGCTGGCGCAGCGGTTCGGGGCCGACGTGATCGGCAGGGACGGCGCCGATCGTGCGCGCATCGCGCAGATCGTCTTCGCCGATCCCGACCAGCTCGCGTGGCTCGAGGCCCTGCTCCATCCGAGGGTCGTGCGGGAATATCTGGCGTGGCGCGAACGGCAGACGACTCCGGTCACGGTCAGCGAGATCCCGCTCCTCTACGAGACGGGTGGTGAGGAGCGATTCGACGCAGTCGTGGTGATCACGGCTCCGCCGGAGGTGCGGGCCGAACGGGCCCGGTTCGATCCCGCCGAGCGAGAGGCGCGGCTGGTGCCCGAGGAGGAAAAGGTGCGGCGGGCGGACTTCGTCTACGTCAACGACGGATCGCTGGAGGAGCTCGATGCGTTCGTCGCCGACGTTCTGGCCCGCGTGTCGTGAGGCGCGCCCTCACCTTGGCGGGTCTGCTCGCGGTCCTCGGCGTCACCTTCGCGACGCTGCAGACTGCGAAGCCGGGCTGGTGGGAGCGCCTCTGGTACCCGCTCCACTACGAGCAGATCGTTCGCGGCCACGCCCGCAACTACCACCTCGACCCGGCCCTGCTCGCGGCTGTGATCTACCAGGAGTCCAAGTTCAAGGCCGACGCGCGCTCGCAGTCGGGCGCGATCGGGCTGATGCAGCTGCTGCCGGGAACCGCGCAGGGAATCGCCGTCCACACGGGCGGGACGCGATTCCGGACCGCCGACCTCTACGACCCCGAGATCAACGTTCGCTACGGCTCGTGGTACCTGCGGCACCTGCTCGAGAAGTACGGCGACGAGCGCACCGCCCTCGCCGCCTACAACGCGGGCCAGGACAACGTCGATCGCTGGCTCGCAGCGGGCGGCGCCATCCGCTTCTCGGAGACGCGCGCCTACGTCAAGCGCGTCGAGGAGCTGAAGGGGATCTACCGGCGCGCCTACGGTACCGAGCTAGGGACCTAGGCACTCTTCGGCTCGGGCGGGCAGCCCGTTTCGGTGCCCGGCTGGTTCACGATCGTGAAGCGCTGCAGCGCCTCCGACTCGTTTCCGCGCATATCGCTTGCTCGCACCGTCAGCTCGTAGAGGCCGTTTGCATAGGCACGAGTGTCGAAGTACCTCGCCAGGTTGTAGAGGAAGCGGCCCCGCATGAAGTACTGGCGGTTCGAGAAGCGCGGCGCGTTCTGGAACGTCCCCCGCGCATAGACATTCCAGAAGTCTCGTGTGGAGGGAAGCGTCGTCCGAAAGTCGGTCGCAAAGACCTCCGGGAAGGAGGCGACCGGGCTGAGCCCAGCGAGCGACCAGCTCAGGAAAGCGGGGGCCACCGGGAAGCCGGCGAACGCCCCGGAGACGGGGATCGGAGGAGTATCGAAGACCTTGGCGACGATCGCCACGATTCCGCACAGGTGTGCCGGATCGAGCTCGAGCTGGGAGGACGTTCGGCGTGCGCCGATCGACTCGATCTGCGGCACGGTGCTGTCGCGGTACGGCGCAATCCCTCCCTGGGCGAGCGGATTCCACACTTTGCGGCCGCGGATCTCCGTCAGGTGGACGTGCTCGTACACCCGCATGACGTGGCCCAGCACCGTCCGGCGCGCGACCACGTGCTGCCCATCGAAGACGGTCGGGATGATGTGGAAATACTGGAACGTCCGGTGATCCTTCGTCCGCACCGAGACCGCAGCCCCGTCGATCAGCCTTGCGGTGCCGGAGACCACCGGGTAGACGGGTGTCTCCGCCGGCGCTGAGATGTCGATGCCGTTGTGGAACAGGAACGTGCCGGGGCCCTCGAGCCCGTTCGTCAGGAGGGTGTTGAGGAAGCGTGTCCGTGGGTCGCCGAAGTACGCGCGGATCGGGTGCTGCTTGTTGAACGGCTTGACCGGCCAGGGGTAGGCGGCCGCTCCAGCGGGCACGCTGAGCGCGCAGGCGCAGACGAAGGCGAGGAAGAGAGAACGAAGGCGCACGAGTCGTAAGACGGGGTCGGCCCGGCGAAGGTTAGCCGGGCCGGCAGACAATGCCACAGAGGTGGCTACCGATCCGTGCAGCGATCTTCTGCCACGGTCCCCTGGTGCTCCGCTCCGAGGCGCTCGATGTTGTACTGGTCGGGCAGCAGACCGAGACCGGCGAGCATCTTCGGCATATCGGTCTCGACGCGCATCGCATCCGTGTGCTTCCAGCTGCCGACGTACTCGTCGACGGCCGCGCGCGGGTGTTGCCGCTCGAGCGCGTGGTACATCCGTCCCGACTGCTGTGCGGGGTCGAGCACGGTGGCGTCGGTCCGGCTCCACCAGATCTGCACCGGGACGCATGAGGCTGCGATCGCGTCGGCGTACGTGATCGGGCTGCGCTCGGCGTACTTCCCCGGCACGGCCTCCGGCGTCCCACCGATCTCACGCCGCGCGAGCTTCTGCTTCGCGGGACCGATCTCTCCCCAGCCCTTCGCGAGGCAGGCGGCATCGCACGTGTAGCGGGCGAAGTTCCGGTACTGGAGCGCGAAGTCCGCGGGGCCGTCGACTGCAACCGCGCCGGCGAGGAGGTGGGGGTACCGGGCGACGAGCAGCAGGGTCTCCTGCGCGCCCATCGAGCCGCCGATTGCGTAGAGCCGCGTGCGATCGATGTGGACCCACGGCAGCTTCGCCTCGACGATCTCGGGCATGCGCGCAAGATCGGCGATCTGCTCGGGGGCGCCCCAGGAGTGGAGCGGCAGCTTGCGGCCGTAACCATCCGGGTTGACGACTGCGAAGCGGCCGATCGACGGCAGATCGCCGTAGCGGCGAGTGTTGATCAGGCCGTCCACGGCACGGCCGTGGGGTGAGATCACGAGCGGGATCGGCGGGTTCTGACCCGGCCGGTAATCGTGGGGGAGCAGGACGTACGCGTTCCGCGTCCGTCCGTCGTGGGTCGTGTAGGTGATCGTGATCTGCCGCGCGTGGCCGACGGGGCGAGCCGACCGAGGCGCTGCCGTGCCGTCGTGGTGGACGTGCGCGTGCGCCGGCAGTGCGGTTGCGCTGGTGGAAAGGAGAAGGGCTGCGAAGGTGGAGGCCCGCAGCAGGCCTGTTCTGAGGTGGTGTGCGGTAGCCATGCGGCCACCGTCGAGCCGGGCCCAAACAGGGCCCTCAGCGCGGCCTAACGGCGCCCCAACGAGGCGTCGTCAGGCGTAAATCGCTAGCGCCGCGTGCCGTTGGCGACCGTCAGCGTGACCGAGCCGACTGAGCGGTTCCCGCGGGTGTCGCTGGCCGCAACCTGCAGGCGGTAGACGCCGTCCTCCAATACCCGGGTGTCGAGCCCGCGCGCGAGGTTGAAGCAGAAGAGACCCGGCTCGCCCTTGTGATTCTGCGTCGTCACCGGCGAGTAGATCCGGGCAAAGGCCGAGGCGGGCATCATTTCCGAGCGGAAGTCCGCCGCAGTCCGCCACCCGATCGCAGTTGCATCGCCCTTCAACAGGCGCCAGCGGACGAGCGCCGGAGTGACGGGCTCGTCGCGCCAGGCCCCGCCTACGCGCGGGATCGTCGTATCGAATGCGTCGGCGACCAGGGTCACGCGGCCGCGTGCGACGCCCGACTCTCCCCTCGCTACGCCGACCGCAGCCACAATCGGCGGGGTCGAGTCGCCATATGGGCCGAGCGCGCCGGGGCGGAGCGGGTTCACGTAGCGGTGGTTGTGGCTCTCGGCGAAGTGGACATGTCCCCATCCCCCGCCGACGTAGCCGAGGAGCTGGTGGTGCTCGACCTGCTGGTCGGTTTCCACGGCCGCCCGGATGTGCCAGTAGCCGAAGACACGCCCGGCTGAGACGACGGCGACGGACTCACCGTGGACCCAGACGCGACCCGAGGCAACTGCGTAGACGGGCGCCCCGTCCTGCGCGGCGATGTCGATGCCGAAGTGGAAGACGTGCTCGTGACGGCCGATGCGCGGATCGTTGAAGAACGCGCGGATCGGGTGCTGACGGTTGAATGGCCTCAGCGGCCAGTCGTACGAGCCGGAGCTCGCCGTGCGTGACGCGACTGTGCGGACTTGGGGCACCTTCAGCCGACTGAGTTCGACCGTCCGTGCCGCGGAGGCACCGGCGCAGGTCGTCGTCGATGCGCCTGCTGACGGCGCCTTCATCGCTGCGGAAGGAGCATCGACGTGGAAGGCGGCGATGCCGAGGGCGGTGGCGACGATGAGTACCGGGAGAAGCGGGCGGCGCGTGGGGCGGGGCGCTGCGGACGGGACCTGCGATTTGGTAGCCATGCGGCCACCGTCGGTCCAGGCCCAAACACGACCCTAAGCGCCGCCAAACCGCTCGCTAACGAGCGCGGGCGGTTAGTGCGTGATTAGCGACAGCGGCGAGGCTGCGAACCGTGATCCGCGCGCGGCGCGGCGCTGTTCAGCGACAAAAAAGAGTGTTACAACCGCTAAGTGCCTGATTTTCGCATTCTCGGACCAGTCGAGGTCTTCACCGAGGGAGGCGCGCTTCCGCTCGGCGGCCAGAAGCAGCGCGCCGTGCTCGCGCTGTTGCTGCTCGACGCCGGGCGTGTCGTCTCGGTGGATCGTCTTGTCGACGCACTCTGGGGCGAGCATCCTCCGAAGACGGCGATGACCTCGCTCCAGAACTTCGTGTCTCAGCTCCGCAAGGCGCTCGGGCCGGAGGTGCTGGAGACGAAGATGCCTGGCTATCGCCTCCACGTGAAGCCGGGCGAGCTCGACCTCGACCGCTTCCGGCAGCTGTGCGAGACCGCGCGGGACGCCGACGTGCACGAGCGCCGCGCGGCCCTGCGGGAGGCCCTGTCTCTCTGGCGCGGGACGCCGCTCGCGGACTTCCAGTTCGAGGCGTTCGCGCAGCCGGAGATCATGCGGCTCGAGGAGCTTCGGCTCGCCACGCTCGAGGACCGGATCGAGGCGGACCTGGAGGCGGGCTTCGACGCGGAGGTGATCGGGGAGCTGGAGTCGCTCGTGGACGAGCATCCGCTTCGCGAGCGGCTACGCGCCCATCTGATGCTCGCGCTGTACCGATCGGGTCGCCAGGCGGAGGCGCTCGACCACTTCCAGCAGGCGCGGCGGGCGCTCGTCGACGAGCTCGGCATCGAGCCGAGCCCGACGCTGCAGCAGCTCCACTCGGCGATCCTGCGGCAGGAAGCGGGTCTGCAGACGATCTCGCAGGCACAGGCTCCCGAGGATCATTTCGCGGCGGTGATGAAGGCGGCTCTCGAGGGGCGCCTCGTCCCCGTGCTGGGACCGGATGTCGCGGAGCTCACGACACGGCTCGCACAACGCTTCGACTATCCGACCGACAACGGGCGCGCACTGCCGCGGGTCGCTCAGTACGTGGCGGTGATGAAGGGATCGGGCCCTCTGTACGACGAGCTGCACACGCTGCTCGACATCGACACGGCCCCGAGTGCGATCCATCGGTTCCTCGCCGCCCTGCCGCCGGTGCTCCGCGAGCACGGCGCGCCGCACCAGTTGATCGTCACCACGAGCTACGACGTCGCGCTCGAGCGGGCCTTCGTCGACGCCGGCGAGCAGTTCGACGTGGTCGCGTACCTCGCGTCGGGTCGCCACCGCGGCAAGTTCTGCCACATCCCGCCCGAGGGCGGTGCCACGCTCATCGATCTCCCGAACACCTACGTCGATCTGTCACTAGAGGAGCGGACCGTGATCCTCAAGGTGCACGGACAGGTCGATCGCACGATCGAGCGCGAGTGGGAGAGCTTCGTCGTCACGGAGGACGACTACATCGACTACCTGGCGCAACCGGACGTGGCCAGTGTCGTCCCGGTCGCGCTCGCGGCGAAGCTTCGGCGGAGTCACTTCCTCTTCCTCGGCTACACGATGGCCGACTGGAACCTCCGCGTGATCCTCAACCGGCTGTGGGGCGACCAGCCGCTGAGCTATCGATCGTGGGCCGTGCAGCCTCAGCCGATGGCCCTCGAGCGCGAGTTCTGGCGGCGCCGTGACGTCGACGTCTACGAGGTGCCGCTCGAGCGGTACGTCGAAGCCCTGGCCGCGCACGCGGGCCTGGCGGCCGTCGCCGCCCCCGCATGATCGCGACGCTCTCTGCGCCTCCAAGCCCGTTCAAGGGCCTGACGCCGTTCCAGGACTCCGAGCTCGATGCCCTGCTGTTCTTCGGCCGAGAGCGGGAGCGCGAGATCGTCGTCGCGAACCTGATGGCCGCTCGGCTGACGCTGCTCTACGGCCCGACCGGCGTGGGGAAGAGCTCGCTGCTGCAGGCAGGCGTCGCGCACGCGCTGCGGGGTCTCCCCGACGCGGCCGTCGTCGTCTATTCATCGTGGCCGGGCGATGCCGGCCACGGCCTGCGTGAGGCGGTGGCCGGGGCGATCGATCTCGACGGGCTCGACGGGACGCTCGCCGAGGTGCTCGCGCAGGCCTCCGAGCACATCGCCGGCGACGTCTACGTCGTCCTCGACCAGTTCGAGGAGTACTTCCTCTACCACGAGGGCGAGCAGGGCGAGGGGTCGTTCGCGGCCGAGCTCGCCGACGCCGTGCGCCGGCCCGGCCTGCGTGCGAACGTCCTGATCGGGATTCGTGAGGACGAGCTGGCGAAACTCGACGCCTTCAAGCCGCGGATCCCGGGGCTCTTCGCCAACTCGCTCCGGCTCGACCGTCTCGACCGAGCGGCCGGGGAGGCGGCCATCCTCGGTCCAGTCAACGCATACAACGGGCTCGTTCCACCCGAGCGGCGGGTCGAGGTCGAGCCGGGCCTCGTCGCGGAGGTCCTGGCCGAGGTCGCGGCCGGGCGCGTCGACCTCGGGCTCGCCGGCCGCGGCGGCGTGCCGAGCACGGACCGGGCGGGCAAGATCGAGGCACCGTACCTCCAGCTCGTGCTCGAACGGCTGTGGGAGGTCGAGACCGGTCAGGGATCGTCACGTCTTCGGCTCGAGAGCCTCGTCGAGCTCGGCGGTGCCGCTCGGATCGTCCACGACCACCTCGACCGCGCGATGGCTGCGCTCTCGCCGCGCGAACGGGACGCGGCGGCCGCCATGTACGACCACCTCGTCACCCCGTCGGGGACGAAGATCGCCCACGGCGTCTCCGATCTGGCCGGCTATGCCGCGGTCGACGAGTCCGAGGCAACGTCGGTGCTCCGACGTCTGTCGGACGAGCGCATCGTGCGCGCGGGCGAGAACGGCGGCGCAGGCCGCTACGAGATCTACCACGACGTCCTCGCGGACGCGGTTCTGGCCTGGCGCACGCGACACGCCGCCGATCGTCAGCTCGGGCAGCAGCGCATCGAAGCCGAGCGCCGGCACCGCCGGCTGCTACGCGTGCTCGCCGCTGCGTTCGTCGCGCTCGGGCTGGTCGCCGCGATCGCGGTCTACGCCCTCGTCCAACGTGGCGAGGCGCGGCACCAGACGTCCGTGGCCAAGCTCGAGCGGACGCGTGCCGAGCGCGCGGCGGATGTCGCAAAGCAGAAGAGCCGCGAGGCGCAGCAGTCGCGACGGACAGCGCTGCATCAGGCTGCCGTGGCGAAACAGCAGAGGCAGAACGCACTTGCAGCCGAGCACCGCGCGCAAGTCGAACGGCAGAATGAGAAGGCGGCGCGGTTGGACGCGCAAGCCCAGAAGGCACGAGCCGAAGGAAACCAGGCGAAGGCCGACCGTCTTGCGCGGGAGGCGACGCTAGCGAGGGCGCAGGCTGTTACGCAGGCTGCGTTGGCGAAGCAGCAGGCGACGAACGCGCGGAAGCAGGAGGCAAAGGCAAGAAGGGCCGAAGCCCAGGCGACCCGCCAGAGGAACATCGGCCGCGCGAAGCAGTTCGAGGCGGACGCTCGCGCATTCGTGACGACGGATCCGGAGAAGAGTGTGCAAAGCGCCCTCCTCGCCGTGCGGGCGTACCGACAAGCCGGACTTGCGTTCACCCCCGGCCTGGAAGAGGTCGTCCGCGAAGCCTTCCTTGCGCTCCGTCTCCGGGCGGTCCTGCCGACGGGCACCGGTCCCGCACGTATCGCCGAGTACAGCCCCAACGGCTCGCTCGTCGCGGTTGCGGGCGAGCGAGGCGCACGGATCTTCGACGTACGCCACGGCTTCGCCGTCCGCCGGCTGCTGCCCGCGGTCGGTCTCAGAGCCGTCGCGTTCAGCCCCGACAGTCGCCTCGTCGCGGGTGCTGGCGACGACGGCGCGGTCCACGTCTGGGACGCGTCGACCGGCGCACCGCTGGCGGCGCTTCGGCACGACGGTCCGGTCCGAACGGTGGCGTTCTCACCGAACGGACAGCTGCTCGCAAGCGGTAGCGCGGACGGGACTGCACGCGTCTGGAGTGTGGCCGGCGGGCTCCCGCTCGTCACGTTCGAGCACCCCGCGGGCGCGCGAAGCGGCGTTCAGGCCGTGTCCTTCAGCCCGGACAGCCAACGGCTGCTGACGGTCGGCGGCGACCGGTTCGCGCGTGTGTTCGACGTGGCCCGCAAGCGGCTCGACCTGCGGCTCAACCACGGGACGCTTGTCAACGCAGCGAGCTTCAGTCACGACGGCCGCCTGATCGCGACCGCCGGTGGCGCCGAAACGGACATCTTTGTACGCGTCTGGAATTCGACGACTGGTGAGCTCGCCTTTCCGCCTCTCCGAGGAACCGGTCAGGTCAACGATCTCGATTTCAGCCGCGACGACTCGTTGCTCGCTACCGCCGGCGGCAACGACACGATCGCGCGGGTTTGGAACTTGGGCGAGCGCGCTTCGCAGGCGATCTTCCCCGGCCACATCAGCGGCGTCGCCTCGGTGAGGTTCAGCCCCGACTCGCGATCCGTCGTCTCGAGCGGGAGGGACGGCAAGGCATTCATCTGGTCGAGTCTCGGCGGATTCGTGCAGGGCACGCTGGCGGGTCATCACGCCGCGGTCAACGAGGCGACGTTCTCACCTGACGGCCGCAGTGTGCTGACCGCGGGCGACGACGGGACGGCTCGTATCTGGGATGCGACTCGCGAGAGCGCTTCGACCGAGGTTGCGAATCACGGTACAGCGGTGAACGTGGTCGCTTTCAGCCCCGATGGGCGGACTGTCCTCAGCGGCGGCAGCGACGGTAGCGCGCGGCTCACGAGGGGCGGACGCGTCGTGATCTTGAGGCACGACGGACCCGTGACCGACGGCGGCTTCAGCAAGGACGGCCGCTTTGTGATCACCGCAAGCGGAGACAAGAGCGCCCGGTTGTGGAACACCGCGGGCGGAGCGCTCGTGAAGACCTTCACGCACGGCGCTCCGTTGACCGTCGCTCGGCTGAGCCCGAATGGACGCGTGGCGCTCACCGCCGGCAGCGACGGCTATGCGCGGATCTGGGACGTCCGCACCGGACTACAGCTCCACCCACTCGAGCACGAGGGCCCTGTGAACGACGCCCGTTTCAGCGGCGACGGCCGCCTTGTCGTTACGGCGAGCTCCGACCGCACGGCCGCGATCTGGCGCGTCGCGGACGGGCAGCGACTGCACACCCTCACCGGTCACACCGGATCGGTTCTCGCCGCCGTCTTCTCACCGGGTGGGCGGCGAGTCGCGACCGCGTCGGCCGACACGACAGCGCGGATCTGGAGCGTACGGACGGGCAAGCTCGAGCAGGCGCTCAGGGGGCACTCGGCCGACGTAACGGCGGTTGCGTTCAGTCCGAACGGCGTTCTCGTGGCGACGTCGAGCCTCGACAAGGACGCCCGTCTGTGGAACGCGGCGACGGGCGAGGAGCTCAACGTCCTCAGAATCCATGCCGGCCAGGTCAGTGACGTCGCCTTCAGCTTCGACGGGCGCTGGCTCGCCACGGCGGGCCCCACCGCCGCCGGCATCTGGGACGTCAGGAAGCGGCGCGAGTGGTCGCTGGTCTACCTCGTCCGGGGCCACACGCGGATCATCAACGACATCGCGTTCTCGCCGCGCGGCTGGAGGATGGTCACCGGGAGTAGAGACGGCTCCGTCAGGGCGTTCGACTGCGCCGTCTGCGGGCGGACGCCGCAGCTGGCGAAGCTCGCCCGCGACAGGCTCCACGAGATCGTCCGCGCGAAGCGCTAGCGGTGAGGGCAATCGCGGCCCTCGCTTCGCCCTTCAAGGGGCTGGCGCCGTTCGTCGACTCCGACCTCGACGCCATGCTGTTCTTCGGCCGGGCGCGCGAAACGGAGGTGATCGCCGCCAACCTCCAGGCGTCGCGGTTGACCGTCCTCTTCGGCCCGAGCGGGGTCGGCAAGAGCTCCGTCCTCCAGGCCGGAGTGGCGCACCGCCTGCGCCAGGAGGCCGACGTCGCCGTCGAGATCGTCGACAACTGGGCGGGCGACGCCATCACGGCCATTCGCGAAGCGCTCGAAGCGAGGCCGGACGACGGCGATCTCTATCTGATCCTCGACCAGTTCGAGGAGTACTTCCTGTACCGCGCCGAGGACGCCGACCTGCCCACGTTGCTGGCCGACGTCGTTGCCGAACGCGGCCTGCGGGTGAACATCTTGATCGGGATCCGGGATGATGCCCTCGCGCGGCTCGACACGTTTCGGCGGCCCATTCCGAATCTCCTCGCGAACCGATTGCGACTCGACCGCCTCGATCGCGAGGCGGCGCGCGCGGCGATCGTGGGGCCGGTCGACCGCTACAACCACCTGACCGGTGAGGGCGTGGGGGTGGAGCCGGAGCTCGTCGAGGCCGTGCTCGACCAGGTCGCCGCTGGGCGCGTAGACCTCGGGCGCGCCGGCCGAGGTGGCGTCGACGGCCAAGAGGAGGGCGAGGGCATCGAGGCGCCGTATCTGCAGCTCGTGCTCGAGCGGCTGTGGGCGGCCGAGCGTGAGGCCGGTTCAGCCCAGCTTCGGCTAGAGACGCTGAGGACGCTCGGCGGGGCTGCGCGGATCGTCCACGACCACCTCGAACACGCGATGGCGGAGTTGACCGCAGAGGAAAAGGAAGCAGCCGCGGCGATGTACAACCATCTCGTCACGCCGTCCGGGACGAAGATCGCGCACGGGCTCGGCGATCTCGCGGGGTACGCATCAGTCCCGGAGCCGGAGGCGGCGCGGGTGCTGTCGAAGCTCGTGCAGGAGCGGATCGTGCGGGCGAGCTCCGAAGACGGCCCTGCGGCGACCCGCTACGAGATCTTTCACGACGTTCTTGCCGCCGCCGTGCTTGCGTGGCGGGCCCGCCACGAAGAGCACCGAACGCTCCGTGTGGCGGAGGAACGCCGGCGCCGAGCGCACCTCGTGGCGGCGGCGGCCGTTGCCGGCCTCGTGGTGGTTGCGGCGATCGCGATCTTCGCCCTCGTCGAACGGTCGCACTCCAACGATCAGGCCCGCCGCGCGCACGCGCGTGAGCTTGCGGCTGCCTCGGCGAGCGTCCTCCCGGTCGATCCTCAGCACAGCGTTCAGCTCGCTCTCGACGCCGCCAAGCTCGAGCCGGGCGTGAGGGAGGAGAACGTCCTCCGCGACGCGCTGGCCGCGTCCAAGCAGCGCGCCGTCCTGCGGGCACCTGCTCCAGCGACGGTCGCGGCCATCGATCCCAAGGGAACAGACGTGGTCGTCGGGGCGAAGGACGGGAAGGCTCGCCTCTACCGGCTCGGCACGACTGTGCCAATCCACGTGTTCGACCAGGGCGGTGCCGTGGCGGCTGTCGACTACTCCCCCGATGGCAAGCTCCTACTGACCGCCGGTCGCGACGGAACCGCCCGCGTGTGGACCGCGGACGGGACAGGCCGCGCCCGTCTCACTGCCGGTGGGCGCGTGCGAGATGCTTTCTTCGGCAGCCGAGGAACCCTGATCGTGACGATGACCCAGAACGGAATGATCCGCCTCTGGCGGACGCGTGGAGGACGGTTGATTCGGACGATCCGAGCCCGCGGACCGGCCTTGCCGATCACGGGGGCGGTCGATCCGGCAGGGCGGATCCTCGTGACCGTGGCGCACGACCGCTTCGCGCGCGTCTACTCGATTCGGACGGGCCGGCTCCTCCGTTCCCTCGAGCACCAGGGATTCGTCCACAGCGCCGTCTTCAGCCCCGACGGGAGGCTTTTGTTGACGTCGAGTCACGACAAGTTCGCCCGCCTCTGGCGCACGAGCAATCTTCAGCTCGTCCGCGTTCTTCGGGGACCGGGCGGCGCGCTCGTGCAGGCTGTGTTCAGCCCCGACGGCCGGCTCGTTGCCGGAGCGAGCACCGACGGGACAGCCCGTGTCTGGGAGACCTCGACGGGGTTCCAGCTCGCGATCCTCATCGGCCATGTCAGCCCCGTCACCGCCGTCGCTTTCAATCCCTCTGGCGGTGCAATCGTGACCGGAAGCTCCGACGGCACCGCGCGGACTTGGAACTGGAACGGGAGGCCTGTGGCCGCCCTCGCCGGGCATACCGACGCGATTACGGCCGTCGCGTTCTCGGCCAGCGGACGTTCCGTCCTGACGACAAGTAGTGACGGCACGGCGCGCGTCTGGGATCCGGGTACGGAGAGCGAGCTCGGCCTGCGGGTTCGCCAGCGGTCGCCTTTCACAGCGCTCGCCGTCGACCGAAGCGGAACTCGCGTGCTCGCCGGCGACAACGCCGGCGTCGCTCGCGTGCGGTCGCTGACCGGCAAAGTCATCCGGACGCTGCGAACGGGCGGCGCGGTCACCGCCGTCGCCTTCGGGCCTCGCGGTCCTGTCGCCTTTGCGGCGCCGACGCGCAGCGTGGCATTCTCGTCTGACGGACGGTGGGAGGCAGTGGGAGCGCGACACGGCAACATCATCTTGCGCTCGCTCGCGGGGGAGAAGACGCGCGTCCTCAGTGCAGGTCCTACGGCCGTCCAAGCGGTCGCTTTCAGCGACGAGGGGCGTCTGCTGGCGTCCGGGACGGTCGCAGGCTCGGTTCAGCTCTGGGACGTGGTGAGCGGGCGCCGACGAATGACGCTCTCTCGCCACAAGCAAGGCGTGACGTCGGTCGACTTCTCACCGGACGGGAAGCTCCTGCTGACAGCGAGCCGGGATCGCGACGCTCGGCTCTGGGATACACGCACGGGAAAGGAAACGGCGCTTCTCAGGTGGCACTTCGGTCCAGTCGCAGGGGCATCGTTCAGCCCGGACGGGCGCTGGATCGTCACGGCGGGACCCGGGACCGCCGGACTTGGCTTCGCTGCGAACCCCACGGCCCATACGTACCTGCATGGACACTCGAAGCCGCTCACCGGAGCAATGTTCGCGGGTCCGAACGGGCGCCTGATTGTCACCGCGGCCAAGGACGGCACGATCCGCGCATATCAGTGCGACGTCCTCTGCGGCAACGTCCGTGAGCTGATCGAGATCGCGAAGCGACGACTCGCGGTCGGTGCCGGCTAGCGGGTCTGCTGCTCGAGCTCGTTCGACTTCTGCGTGAGCGCGGCGAAGCCGGCGTGGAGGAAGTCGTTGGCTCCGGCCGACGCGAGCGACCACGTCAGCATGCGTCCGAACCGCGGGGCGAGGACCTGCGTCACGGCGAGTCCGGCGGCCGCCCAGGTGCCGACACAGCGTGGACATGTCACGAGCTCGCCGATCGCCTGCTGGAAGCCGCCAGTCTGCACGGGTTCTTCGTCCTCACCGGTATGCGCCTCTCCCTCGACGAAGGGCGTCCGTAGGAAGCTCGTCACCTCGTCGCGCGCGAGCGTGCGCGAGGCCTTGAACGTGGCTGCTGAGAGCACGGCGAGGTCGAGCGCCGTCTGGCACTGTGGATCACGCCGGAGTGCCCGACTCAGCAGCCCCGCGACGCCGAGGCCGCCGGCGAACACGCCCATGATCGCGGCGTAGGCGCCATAGGGCGGCTGCGGCTCGACGCCCATCGCGCGCGGTGAGGCCTCGATCGTTTCCATCACCCACTGATTGCGCCGGCCATGGCAAGCCAAACCTCGTGAGCCGCGGGTTGGTCTGCGATTAGTGGCCATCCCGATCCTCTGCCTCGACACACGAATCGGGAGGTTCTCATGCACGGACGAATGCTTGGCACACTCGGCGTCGTCGCGCTGTTCGCGGCCTCTGCCGCGGGGGCGAGGGGAAGCGTGGATCACTGCGGCTGCTCGGTCCGAGCCGAGATCCCGGCCAGCTACCAGCCCGACTGGTCGCCGGATGCCCGCCGGCTCGCTTTCGCACGCCGCCTCGGCGACCAGACGGAGATCTACGTGATGAATCGCGATGGCTCGCGTCAACGCCGGTTGACGCATACGGAGCGGGCCCGCGAGTACGACCCCGATTGGTCGCCCGATGGTCGCAGGATCACGTTCAGCAGCAACCGCGGCGGCAACTACGCCGTCTACGCGATGAACGCCAACGGCAGCGGCGTTGTTCAGCTGACCAACGCGGCGAACGGATCCGACGAAGCCCCGGACTGGTCTCCCGACGGCAAGTCGATCGCGTTCATCAGCGAGCGCGACGGGCCCTGGCAGGTCTACGTCATGAACTCGGACGGCTCGGGCCAGCGCAGGGTCGTCGCCGACGAGCAGGAGGACGTCAGCCCGGCCTGGTCGCCGGACGGATCGAGGATCGCCTTCGTCGGCGGAAGCGACGACGAGGGTTACATCGACGTGGTCGGCTCCGACGGATCGGGCAGGCTTCGGCTGACGCTCGGGGGTGATGAATATGGACCGGTCTGGTCCCCGGATGGACGCCGGATCGCATTCGCCGCCGAAGACGACGCGGGCGGCGGCATCTACGCGATGAGCTCGGACGGGAGCGCCACGAAGCCGATCTTCCGGACAGGAGGGTGGGCAGGCGAGCCGGCGTGGTCGCCGGACGGGACCCGGGTCGCCTTCGCGAGCGATCTCGACGACACGGTCCAGGTCTATTCGGTCGCCGTCGGCGGCGGTCAGCCGCGGCGCCTGACCGGCCTTCCGCGCGTGTTCACGTCGACGCACGCTCGCTGCACGATCGTCGGCACCGCCGGTTCGGACCTCCTTGTTGGCACGAGCGGTTCCGATGTCATCTGCGGCCTCGGCGGGAACGACGTGATCCGCGGCCTCGGCGGCGACGACGTCCTCGACGGCGGGTCCGGGAACGACCGCGTCGATGGCGGCCCGGGCGTCGATCTCATGCTCGGCAGCGGTGGCTCCGATGTGTTGCTCGCTCGCGACGGAAAGCGGGAAGACGTCGACGGCGGGCCCGGCACCGACACCGGCCGGGTGGATCCGAGCGACTGGCTCAGCTTCCTCGAGATCGTTCTCTAGAACCGTGGAGGGCGGGGATGCGGCGCCCGCCCTCCCGGCTACGCTAAGGAACCGATGCCCGAGCTGAAGACCACCTCCGACTACCGCCCCACGGGCGATCAGCCCACGGCGATTGCGACGCTCGCGGAGAGCCTGAAGGCGGGGGAGCGCTACCAAACGCTGGTCGGCGCGACCGGCACCGGCAAGACCGCGACGATGGCGTGGACGATCGAGGACGTCGGCAAGCCGGCGCTCGTGATCGCGCACAACAAGACGCTCGCCGCGCAGCTCTGCAACGAGTTCCGCGAGTTCTTCCCGCACAACGCGGTCGAGTACTTCGTCTCCTACTACGACTACTACCAGCCCGAGGCGTACGTCCCGCAGGCCGACCTCTACATCGAGAAGGACTCGTCCCAGAACGACGACATCGCGCGCCTGCGCCTCGCCGCCACCTCCGCGCTGTTCACGCGCCGCGACGTCGTCGTCGTCGCCTCGGTCTCCTGCATCTACGGCCTCGGCTCGCCGGAGGAGTGGCGCGAGCGGATGATCTACCTCGAGGTCGGCACGGAGCACGACCGCGACCTGGTGCTCCGGAAGCTGATCGACAGCCAGTACGTCCGCAACGACACCGTCCTCGGCCGCGGACGCTTCCGCGTCAAGGGCGACGTCGTCGAGGTGCAGCCGGCGAACCAGGAGACGGCCTACCGGATCTCCTTCTTCGGTGATGACGTGGAGCAGATCAGCCACTTCGACCCGCTCACGGGCGAGATCTTTGCCCGGCTGGACAACATCGCGATCTGGCCGGCGACGGAGTACGTCACCTCCAAGCCGACGATCGAGCGCGCCGTCGACGAGATCCGGCACGAGCTCGAGCAGCAGGTCCGGCACTTCGAGTCGGAGGGGCGGATGCTCGAGGCGCACCGGATCCGGCAGCGCACGGAGTACGACCTCGAGATGATGCAGGAGCTCGGCTTCTGCAACGGGATCGAGAACTACTCGCGCATTCTCGAGGGCCGTGCCCCGGGGACGCATCCGTTCACCCTGCTCGACTACTTCGCGCAGGACTACATCATCTTCGTCGACGAGTCCCACCAGACCGTCCCTCAGATCGGCGGGATGCACGAGGGCGACCGCTCCCGGAAGCAGACCCTCGTCGACTACGGCTTCCGGCTACCGTCGGCGCTCGACAACCGGCCGTTGCGCTTCGACGAGTTCCTGGAGAGGGCGCCGCAGCTGGTGTTCGTCTCGGCGACGCCGGGGCCGTTCGAGCTCCGGCACTCGAAGGTGCTCGCCGAGCAGCTGATCCGGCCGACCGGGATCATCGACCCCGAGGTCGAGCTGCGCGCGACGAAGAACCAGATCGACGACCTGCTGGGCGAGATCCGGCGGCGCGAGGAGGTGGGCGAGCGCGTCCTCGTGACGACGCTGACGAAGAAGATGGCGGAAGACCTGACGGACTACCTGCTCGAGTCGGGCGTCAAGGCACGCTACCTCCACTCGGAGATCGACACGCTCGAGCGGATCCAGATCATCCGAGAGCTCCGCCTCGGCGAGTACGACGTCCTCGTCGGCGTGAACCTGCTGCGCGAGGGCCTCGACCTGCCCGAGGTGTCGATGGTCGCGATCCTCGACGCGGACAAAGAGGGCTTCCTCCGCGGCAAGACGGCGCTGATCCAGACGATCGGCCGCGCCGCGCGGAACGTGAACGGCAAGGTGCTGATGTACGCGGACAAGCTGACCGAGGCGATCCAGGGCGCGCTCGAGGAGACGAACCGCCGCCGCTCCGTGCAGATCGCCTACAACGAGGAGCACGGCATCACGCCGGAGACGATCTCCAAGGGCGTCTCCGACATCGCCGAGTTCCTCGCGCTCGAGCAGCCGCACGTCCCTGGCAAGCGGCGCCGCGGCAAGGCGAAGGTCGAGGGCATGGACCGGGGCGAGCTTGAGAAGCTCGTGATCCAGCTGGAGGAGGAGATGTACGCGGCGGCGGAGGAGCTCCGCTTCGAGTACGCGGCGAAGCTCCGAGACGAGATCAAGGACCTCCGCCGCGAGCTGATGGCGGCCGCCGAGACCGCGGCCTAGCCGGTGCAGCGCGCGCTTCTGCTGGCGGCCGCCTGTCTGGCCGGGCTCGCCGCGGCACCGCTCGCCCGCGCGCACCACTGGCCGGCCGGGGCTTGCGGGCTTCCGGCGGCTGCGCCGCTCTACGTCGAATATTCGGAGGTCGCTGTCTCTCGGTTGGTGCGAGACGGGGTTTTCGGCTCGGCCCATCCTCCGCTCGTCCTCGCGACGAGCGGCGTGAAGGTGGCGGCCGAGCTCCGCGCTCTCGGCGCCTACACGATCTACTGGCAGATGAAGATCCAGCGGATGCTCGGCAACACCATCGCACCCGCCGATCCCGCAACAATCGATGAAGCAGCCGACCGCCTGTACGACCGTGCCGTGCAGACGACGCTCTGTACGCAGCCGCTGATCGCGCTGAACGAACTACAGGGAAATTGGCTCCCGACGCCGTGGTCGCCAACGTACGCGCAGTACCGAGCGAATACTTTGGAGCTCCTGCGGCGACTGCACGCGCACGGCGCGCATCCGTATCTGATGGTGACGACCACGCCACGGCCGTTCACCGATTCGCCCGAGGCCGCGGCATGGTGGCTCGAGGCGGCAGAGGTCTCTGACATCGTGCTCCAGGTCCACTTCGACGGTCGGTATGTCTACACCCGCGGTCCCGTCATGGCGAACCGGAGGCGGCGGATGACGATGCGGCGCGTCCTCGGCCAGTTCGCTGCGATCGGCATCCCGCCGGTGCGATTGGGGCTGCTGCACGGCTTTCAGAGCGGGCACGGGTCCGGCGGGCGCGAGGGGCTGCCGCTGCCGAAATGGCTGCGCGTCGTCAAGTGGGAGGCTCTCGCGGCAAAGCAAGTCGTCGCCGAGCGCGCGCAGGACGGGATCCAGATTGGTTCCGACTGGTCGTGGGGCTGGGGCGACTACCCGCTCCTCTCCCCGACGAGTACCGATCCGGACAAGCCGGTTATCGCATGTGTGTACCTCTGGTCGCGAGATCCGCGGCTGTGCGACGGTCCGGCGCGCGCTGTGGCGGCCGCAACGCGGTACAACCTTTCCTTGACCGAGGGGCAGATCGCCGCCGATCCGGCGATCCAGTGCACGGTGGGCTCGCCGGCCGGGGTGATCCCGACGGCGACGGTCGCTCGCTTCGCGGCAGTCAGGGGCGGCGAGTCACTCGCCCCCGTCGGGGAGAAGCGGGCGATAGCCGCGCTCTTCGGTCGGCTCGTCGAAAGGCGCTTTGCGGGCGTGACGAGCGGTGAGGTGCGGACGGCGGAGGAGCGCGTCGTCACGTGGGTTTTCGACGGGAGCCGGGCCGCCTACGAGGCCGAGCTCGCCCGGCGCGGGATGGACCTGGCGATCGCGCGCCACATCCTCGCCGACGAGCTGCGCGCCCGGAAGCTCGAGCGGCGCCTCCGTGGCCGTTATCCGAGGTGGGCGCAGGCGCTGCGGGCAAAGGCGCTGGCCACGACGATCTGCCGACGCGATGAGCTTCCGGACGTCCGCGTCGGCGACCTGGCGCCGTATCTGTCGTTCCTCCGGTTGCCGCACTAGTTCGCTAGGGCTGCGTGAGACGGCCCCACAGATTCGCGAGGAGGCTGGTTTCGGGCTTGAGCAGCGCGGCTCCGGCGAACGTGAAGGCACCGGCCGCGAACACTTTCGCGCCGCTCGCCGTCTCGTAGTACGTCATCTGCGCGGAGAGGCCCGGCCCGAAGAGATCCGGCACTTCGGCGAGCACCTCTGTACCGAGCGGCGAGCTGGGCGCCGTTGCGTCGATCTCGATTCCGTAGGTTCCGAACGTCGAGCCGTCGACCAGTCCGGTCCCGTCGAACAGCCACGGCGCCTCCTCGGTCGAGAGGACGAGGAACCTCCCCTTGCGCTGGCCTCGGTCGTTGCGCAGATACTGGACGCCGATCAGCCCGGCTTCGGGTCGGCCGAGGCTGCGCCAGCGCGCCGTCCTCTCGATCACTGCGCCGTGCCGGACGACCTTCCAGTAGAAGTTATTCGCCGAGAGGAACGCGAGATTGCCGCCGAGGTCGCGGAACCGTTGGACGATGTCGTATTCGCGCTCGGTGACGTACTCGTGATGGCCCGGGAAGACGATCGCGTCGTACAACCGGGCGAGCGCATCGCCGGTCCCCGCAGATTCGAGATCGGTTTCTGCGAGCACGTCCACCGGCTTGTCCTGCCTGGCGAGCCAGGTCAGGAACGGTAGGTCGTACTCGCGGAAGTGGCGAGGCACGCCCTGGTTCTGGTACGGCCGGTCGAGGCGGACTGTGTGCCGGTTCCAGGCGGCATACCACGTGTCCCCGAAGCCGTTTCCGTCGACGTCCTGGAAGTTGTACGCCTGCCAGGTGTTGGTGGGCATGACAACGGCGATGCGGTGCTCGCCGAGCCGCCGCGGGCGGACGATCACCGGCGCGTAGCCGACACGCCCGTCGGCGGCGACGAGCTTCACGTAGTAGACGCCCGAGGGCCAGGCGCCGATCCACACGCGCAGCAGCCGTGGCCCGTCGCGCCAGCGGGTCCACGGAACGGGGACTTCGTCGGACACCGGAATGCCGCTGAGCTCGTCCGGGCCGATGCGGCCCTGACGCAGGACGCGGAAGAACTGAATCGTCAGCCCCGTGGTATCTGACGCAACCCACAGCCTCGCCGAGCTCTCCGGCGGATAGCTCTGACGCAGAAAGCCTGCGTCGACGCCGCGCACGCGAATCACCGGCGTCGTCACCGGATCGCCCGCGTGGCGCGGTCCGTACGTGCGGTGCAAGCCGCGGCGATCGCGCAGCGTGACGGAGACGACGTACGTCCGCGGCTCCACGGTCGCGGGCGGGGCCCAGACGAATGTGTTCCGGCCCGCTCGGCGCGGCTCGGTCGTCGTGTAGGCGATGACAGTGTCGGGACGTGTCTCCCGGATGACGAGTTGCACCGTCGCCGGCTTGCTCAGCCGGAATCTGAGGATCGCCCGGTCGCGTAGACCATCGCCGTTCGGACTGATCGTCGCGAGCAGCTGGCGGTCGCCGGCATAGGGCTCCCCGCCGTTCGTCACGGCGAAGCCGGTGGCAACGGGTGGTGCGGCGGTGGGCCCTGGCCCCGGAGCCGCGGCCGCACCGACCACGAGGCAAGCCGCGCCGACGAGCGCGGCCGTAGAGATCCGGGGGGCACGAGCAGGGAGCACGAATAGATCCTCACGGTGAACATACGGCGTTTGCCAGACAACAGCGAGCGAGGGCTCGGGCATGCCGGCGCGCGCCGGCGATTGCGGAAGCGTCCCGCGGATCTAGCGGACGCGGAAGGAGAAGCTCCGCGAGACGAGCGACGCCGGCGACGCCGCCGAGATGGTGCCCTTCAGCACCTTGCCGCGGGCGTTTGCGGGGATCTTCCAGATGCAGGTCGCGCGGCCCAACTCCTCGACGAATCGCCTGGTCGCGACGCGCAATGGCTTGCCACCGAGCCGGGCCGTGCACGCGATCCTGAGGATGCCGATGTCTGCGCCGCTCACCTCTGAGGCGCTGAGGATGATCTCGAACGAGCGGCCGGCGATCGGCTGTGCCGGGGACCGGAGGAAAGCCACGACCGCCAATTGCGGGAGCGTCAACTCCCGGACTCCGTCGCCGTCGGCGCGCATGGAGTAGATCTCGTGCGTTAGCGCCGAGGGGCCGCGCGCGAACGCGATCGTCTTTCCGTCGGGCGACCAGGCCGGGAAGTCGTCCTTTCCGGGATATGTCGTCAGCCGCCGCATGCCGCTGCCATCGGCAGACACGGCGTAGATGTCCTGGTTTCCGAGAGGGGGGTCACGGTCGGCCTGGAAGGCGATCAGGCTGCCGTCCGGCGACCAGGCCGGCCGTAGCTCGTTCCAGAACCCGGTCGTGACGCGGTGGACGCCGGTGCCGTCCGGGTTCATCAGGTAGAGGCTCGTCTTGCTGCCGGTGTCGCGGTTGCTGACCCACACGATGCGCCCGTCGGGGCCCCAGGCCGGCGAGTGGTCGGAGGCAGGATTGTTCGTGAGCCGCGTCTGGTCGGATCCGTCGCTGTTCATCGAGTAGATCTCGGCGTTGCCGTCGCGGTCGCTGCGCCACGCGATCCGCTTCCCGTCGGGCGACCACGTCGGCGAGTAGTCGGCGCCGGGCGTCAAGGTGAGGCGTGTTTGGTTCGACCCGTCCGCGTTCATGACATAGATCTCCAGGTTCCCGTCGCGATCGCTCACGAACGCGATTCGGCTCCCGTCCGGCGACCACGCCGGCAGGTCGTCATGGGCAGGGTCGGAGGTCAGCCGGCGCTGGTCGCCGCCGCGCGTGTCCATCACGTAGATGTCGCCCCTGCCGTTCCGGAAGCTCGTGAAGGCGATCGAGCGGCCGTCGGGCGACCAGCTGGGCGCGTCGTTGCCGACGACCCGGCCGATCGGCGTCGCCCCAGGTGCACTTCCTCCTCCGGCGAGAAGGAGCGCCGCTGCCCCAAGAATGATCGACGTCCGGAGCGTTGCCAGAGTATGGGCGATCAATGCCGTAGCCGCCAACTCAAACGTAGACTGGGCCGAATGCTTGTCGCCATCCTCTCGATCATGTTCTTCGGGTTCCTAACGGGTGGTCTCGCGCGACTCGCGGTGCCGGGGCCCGACCCGATGCCCATCTGGCTAACGATCGCGATCGGGCTTGCCGGCTCTGCGGGCGGCGGTGGAATTGCGATTGCGATCTGGGGACGCGGCACGCAGGCGATCGGGCTCTTCTCCTTCATCGGCGCGATTCTGCTCGTGGTCGCCTACCGGCGCTTTGTGCAGAGACGGCCGATCACCGGGCCCGAAGCGATGAAGTTTCCCGAGCGCGGGGTCGGTATCGATAAATTGAAGGAGCGGCGGCAGAAGCTCGAGGATGCCTTGCGCCAGCGCCAGCACGCGACCCAGACGCAGGCGCACGACGACGTCACGGACCAGATCCGCAAGCTGGGCGAGCTGCGCGACGAGGGCGTGCTCACGAACGAGGAGTTCGAGGCCAAGAAGGCCGAGCTGCTCTCCAGGCTTTAAGAACTCGTTTCAAAACGAAGCCTTGTGCCGCCGGGCCGCGCTGGACGGCGCGATGCCGCGTCCTCGGGAGCGCCCATATCGCTGATATGGCCGCTCCCTGCGTCCTTGCCTCGCACCGCCCATCGCACCCCGGCGACGAAGCGTCATTCTGAAACGAGTTCTAGGAGGCAGCGTTTCGAGGGGCGACACGAGGGAGAGACCCGCCCTATGGAACCATTCATCGCAGACACAGGGATAGGCCGGATCATCGGCCTGATCATCGTCGGGCTGATCGTGGGTGCGCTCGCCAGGCTGTTTCACCCCGGTCGTGACGCGATGGGTCTCGGCCTGACCTTCCTGATCGGCGTCGCAGCAGTGATCCTCGCCGGCATCCTCATCGGCGGCGTGCTGGGATTCATCCTCGCGATCGTCATCGGGGTCGGCCTCGTCGCCCTCGCCGGCCGCTTCCTCGGCCCTCGGCGTCGCGTCATCTAGCGCCCGGCTCGGTATCCAAGGGTTCGCGGCCGCGCGGGAACAGGCGCTCGGCCGTGAGCCCCCAGTCGTCGTCGCGCCAGACGTAGGTCTCAATCCCCAGCCGGTCGTCGCGGACGTCGTAGATATGGAGCCCGCGCGCTTCCCCTTGGCGCTTCGGCCGCGGCTGGCCCAGGCCTGGCGCGATCGAGACGACGACCCCGCGCTCGCCGCCGCGTGAGACTTCGAACTCCCGCCGCTCGCTCACCGCAGCCTGGTGGATGTGACCGGCGAGGATCAGGTCGGCGCCCGCATGGACGAGCGACGCGAGCACGTAGTTGCGACGAGCGACGGGCTTCTTCCGAGAGCGCCAGGGGGCGCCGATCAGGTGGTGGTGCAGGACCGCGACGCGGAAGACGCCGTTCGGCGCCCCGGCGAAGCGCTCGGCGACGGCTTCGAGCTGCGCGTCCCGGATGCGGCCGGACTGCTGGCGCCAGGGCCGCACCGAGTTGAGTCCGACGACGAGCAGGTTGGGCGAGGAGTAGGTCGGCTCCGTGGTCTCCCACAGGCGCTCGAACTCGTCGAAGCTGCGCGTGAATCGAGCCGGGAAGGTGTACGGAAGATCGTGGTTCCCGGGGATCGCGAGCACCGGCCGGTCGAGGCCGCGCAGGAACGCCGCGGCCTGTTCCAGCTGCGCACGGCGCCCACGATGACTCAGGTCGCCGCTCGCGATCACCAGGTCTGGCCGGAACCGTGCGACCAGGACCTGAGTCCCCCGCACGATCGCCTCGTCGTCACCCGCGCCGAAATGAAGGTCGGAAAGGTGGAGAACGCGGCTGGGCACGCCGGGGGCAGGCTATAGACTGAGGTCGTGACGGACGAGTCCGCCGAGATCTTCGACGATCTCTACCTGGGCCTCCGTGCCGGGGGGGCGATGCGCAAGCAGCGGCGCGGCGAGCCACTCACCACGGAGGAGCGCGAGGCGCTCGGGCGCTGGCAGCGCCTCTCCACCTGGCGGAAGGCGTTCGCAATCGGCGGCTTCGCCTTGGGGACCTTTGGACTGGGCTTCACCTTGGGCGGCCTGATCTTCGGCCGCTGGCGCAAAGCCTAGACGTCTTTCGTCAACGTCAAACGCGCCGAGGGTCACATACGCTTTCCATACCAAAGGGACCCCTGAACCCATCCGGTCGGGCCCGATGCTCTGCATGTTGATCCGATCCGAAAGGAACATGCAGATGCTCAAGAACCTCCCCCTCACCAAGATCCTCCTGAGCCTCGCGGCTCTGGGTGCGGTCTCGGTTGCGGCGATTGGCGGCACCTTCGCCAACTTCACCTCGACCCCGACGTCGATCTCTGCAAACGCGTTCGCGTCGGGCGAGCTCACGATGACCCGCTCGGGCTCGGGAGCCATCTTCAGCGCCTCGGCGATGAAGATCGGCGACACGGCCACCGGGTCGATCACGATCACCAACACCGGAACTCTCGCCGGCGCGTACACGCTTGCGGGCTCGAGCTCAGGAAGCGCCGCTCTCGCGGCGCAGCTCCACCTGACCGTCTACAAGGACGTCGACGGCGGCACGGCAATCTACGACGGCGCGCTGGGCAGCTTCTCGGCCTCACTGGGTACGTTCGCTGCGAGCGGCGGCGCGCACACCTTCTACATGCACGCCAGCCTGCCGACGACGGGCTCGGACGCCACTGACAACCTCCTCCAGGGTCTGTCGGCGGACGAGACCTTCACCTGGTCGGCGACGCAGACCTAAGCACCTTCCGATGCGTTCCTTCCGGACGATCACGCGCACGGCGGCCACCCTGTTCTCGGGGCTGGCCGCCGTCGGCGTGTTCGCGTACCTGGCGCTGATCGTCCTCGGCTACAAGCCGGTGGCGGTCTACTCCGGCTCGATGGTGCCGACGCTGCGTGTCGGCTCGCTTGCCGTCGACCGGAGTGTGCCGTCCGCGAGCGTCCGGGTCGGCGACGTGATCACGTTCGCCGATCCGTACGTCCACGGTCGGCTCGTCACGCACCGGGTCGTCCGGATCTTCCACACCCATCGGGGCCTCGCCTATCGCACGAAGGGCGACGCCAACGCGACTCGTGACCCCTGGACGATTCGTCTTGCGGGACGGGTCGGCCGCACGTCCTTCTCGGTCCCCTACGCCGGCTACGCACTCTGGTACCTGCACACGCGAGAGGTTCGGACGGGCCTCATTCTCGTCGCGGCGCTGCTCCTGCTCACCTGGATGCTGCGCCGGATCTGGCGGACGGAGTCCGCGCCGGTGGGCTCGTGACCCGTCCGCTCGTCGCTCTGCTCTGCCTCGGCCTCGCGCTCGCCGCGGGTTCGGCCCGTTTCACCTCGGCGGCGTTCACCGCGTCGACGGCTGTGCCGGCGAACTCCCTCGCTGTCGACCAGCTCTCGAACCACTTCTCGGTGGTTCCCGCCGGTGCCGTGCAGGCCGGAACCTCGACGCCGATCGCGAGCGGCAACGTCGACTCGCTGGCGCTCGACTTCGGCACCGTCCCGTCGGCGCGCACGTTCACGAACGTCTTCCGCATCACCAACGTCGGCAGCTCCAGCGCGACGGCGACGATGTCGCTCTCGCCGATCGCCCAGATCGTTTCGGCCCAGTTCGCCTCCTCGGGATCGACCACGGCAACGCTCGCCGCCGGGGCGTCGACGACGCTCTCCGTCACGACCTCGTCCACGGTCGCCGGCCGCGGCTCGGGGACGCTGCAGCTCGGGCTCGCGTCGGCGAGCTGGATGTACCGGACGTACTCCGTCGCGATCGACGAGGCTCCCGAGGCACCGGGCGCCCCGACGGCGACCGCGGGCGTGGGTGGCCGGATCTCGTTGACCTGGGGCGCGACGACCACGACGACGAACCTCGCGGGCTACGACCTCTATCGCTCGAGCGGCGGCGCGTACTCGAAGCTGAACGCCACTCCGATCGCCGGCCTGACGTACACCGATCTGGCGACGGTCGACGGAACGACCTACACGTACAAGGTTCGCGCGACCTCGTCCGGCACGCCGACGCTCCAGAGCCTCGACAGCGCCGTCGTGACCGCGACCGCCGATGCGACTCCCCCCGGCCAGCCGACCTCGGTCTCGCTGGCGAACGGAGGAGGCGCCGGCAACGCCTACATCAACGGCGGCAACCGCGGCAGCATCTCCGTCTCGGTTGGGCTCGCGGCCAACTCGCTGACGAGCGACGTCGTCACGGTGACTCTCAGCGACGGCTCGCAGTCGGTCACCACCACGACGGCCGGCACTGCCGGCGCGGGCACGATCACGGTCGGAGGCCTCAACACGGCCGGGCTGGGGGACGGCACGATCACGATCAGCGCCCAGTCCACGGATCTCGCCGGCAACGTCTCCACCGTCCGCTCCGCGACCGTGACCAAGGACACGGCGGCGCCCGGCGCACCCGCGGCGGCGTACACCGACAACAACAACGCCGCCGACCAGATCTCCGGCAGCGCCGAGGCCAACGCCTCGATCACCATCACCGAGACGGCGCCCGGGGCCAATGCGTTCGGAACCACGGCTTCGGCCGGCGGCTCGTTCTCCTCCCTGGTCGCGACGGTGAACGGAAAGACGAACGCGAAGATCAACGTCACGTACGTCGTCACCGCGACGGATGCGGCCGGCAACACGAGCGCCGCGACGACCGTCTCGTACGCCGACTCCAGGTAGACCGCTGTCTACAGTGAGGCGGAGGTGAAGCGCTTCGCCCACCCGCTCACCCGGCCGTGGCTCGCCTACCTCGTGGCCGGTCTGCTCGCGACGGCGGTGTACTTCGTCCTGCCGTGGAACACGCTCGGCCAGGGGTTCGTCTACGACGGGATCGGCGTGTCGGCGGCCGTGGCCGTCGTCGCGGGGACGCTCCTGCACCGGCCGGCGCTGCGAGTCCCGTGGTACCTCTTCGCCGGCGGCCTCCTGGCGTTCGCCGTCGGCGACACGATCTTCAACCTCTACGACAAGATCTGGCATCGGCAGCCGCCGGTGCCGTCGGCGGCCGACGTCTTCTATCTGGCCGGCTACCCATTCCTCGCCGCCGGGCTGGCGCTGCTGATCCGGCGGTTCGAGGCGCGGCGACGTGTTGCGGGCCTGATCGACGCCGCGATCTTCTCGGTCGCGTTCGCGCTCGCTCAGTGGGTCTTCCTGATCGACGACCTCGTCCGCGGCTCGGGGTCCGCCGCAGCGAAGGGCGTGGCGTTGTCGTACCCGGCAATGGACGTCGTCCTGCTGGCCGCCCTGGCGACCTTCTTCCTGTCCCCGGCGTGGCGTACGGTCGCGTACCGCTATCTCGCCGCGAGCATCGTCCTGCTCCTGATCGCCGACGAGGTCTACGGCACGGCGCCGGAGTCGTACGCCGACACGACCTGGCTCGACACGGGCTGGCTCCTGTCGTACGTGCTCTGGGGTGTGGCGGCGCTTCATCCGTCGATGCGGTCGCTGTCCGAGCCGCGGTCCACGGCCCGGCAACCACGACTGCATGCGGTCCGGGTCCTCTTCCTCGGCGCAGCACTGCTCACCGCGCCGACGGTGCTCCTGATCCAGCGCACCAGGGGCGAGCGGATCGATGCGGTGCCGATCGCGATCGCCGCTGCGCTCCTGAGCGCGCTCGTCCTCGAGCGGCTGGCGCGGCTCGTGCGCGGCCTCGACCGGCTGCGGCGGGAGGAGCGCGAGGCGCGCGCCGAAGCCGAGTTCGCCCGGCGATTGCTCGCGGAGCAGAACGAGCGACTGCGTGAGGCCGACCGCCTCAAGGACGAGTTCGTGGCGCTGATCTCGCACGACCTGCGGACGCCGCTGACCTCGATCATGGGTTACCTCGAGCTGACGATGGACGACGAGACGCTCGGCGAGGAGTCGCGCAGCTACCTCGACGTCGTCCAGCGGAACTCCGACCGGCTGCTGCGGCTCGTCAACGACCTGCTCTTCGTTGCGCGGCTCGAAGCCGGCGAGCTCGACCTGCGTCGGACCGAGGTCGACCTGGGAGCGGTCGTCCGGCAGTCGGTCGAGGAAGCACGGCCGCGCGCGGCCGCAAAGGGGATCGAGCTCGGCTGCGAGGCTCAGTCGGTGCCGGAGCTGCGTGCCGATCGCGGGCGCATGTTCCAGCTCCTCGACAACCTGATCTCGAACGCGATCAAGTTCACTCCTGAGGGCGGCCGGGTCGACGTCCGGCTGCTCCAGCGCGGCCCAAACGTGCGAATCGAGGTGGTGGACACCGGCATCGGCATCTCCCCGGAAGAGCAAGGGCGGTTGTTCGAGCGGTTCTTCCGGGCGACGACGGCCACGGAGCGTCACATCCCGGGAACCGGCCTCGGCCTCTACATCGCCTGTGCGATCGCAGAGGCACACGGCGGCGGCATCGACGTCGAGAGCGAGCCGGGTCGTGGCACGACGTTCTGCGTCGAGCTCCCGCCGATTCGGGCGGCGCAGTCCAGCGAGCCGGAGCTCGTCCGTTGACGGAGGAGCGGCCGGTCGTCGTCGTGGCGGACGACGACGAGGACATCCTCCTGCTCGTGGGGGCCACGCTCACCGGCGGCGGTTACGCGGTCGAAGTCGCCCGCGACGGCCGCGCTGCGCTCGAGCTCGTTCGCGAGCGCGCGCCCGCCGCGGCCGTCCTCGACATCGCGATGCCCGAGCTCGACGGCCTCGACGTCCTGAGGCAGGTTCGAAGCGATCCGGCCACCGCGAACCTGCCGATCGTCCTTCTCAGCGCCCGAGCGCAGGAGCACGACGTCGCCCGGGGCTACGAGCTCGGCGCGTCGAAGTACATCCGCAAGCCGTTCAGCCCACGCGAGCTCGTGACCGTGATCGACGAGCTCGTGGGACGCTAACTGGGCCGGTACCGGTAGCCGAAGCCACGGACCGTCTCGATCGGGGCGGCCTCGGGGTTCTGCGGGTCGAGCTTGTGCCGCAGGTACCCGACGTAAAGCTTGACCTGGTCGCTGGAGACTCCGTACACGTTCCCCCAGACGAGCTCGAGCAGCTGGTCTCGCGACAGCACTTGTCGCGGATGTCGCACGAAGGCGGAGAGCAGCTTGAACTCGAGCGGCGTCAGCGTCACGTCGCGGCCGGAATACCGGACCGAGCGCTGGGCGAAATCCACCTCGAGCGTGTCGTCCACATACGTCTCCACCTGCTCACCGGCTCTCCCGGCGGTGCGGCGGAGGAGCGCCTGCACGCGCGCCAGCAGCTCCTGCCGGCCGAACGGCTTGACGACGTAGTCGTCCGCGCCGGCCTGCAACCCGCGCACCCGCTCGAGCTCGTCGCCGCGAGCGGTGAGCATCAGGACCGGCACGTCGCTGAGGTCGCGGATCCGCTCGAGCGTCTGCCAGCCGTCCATGTCGGGCATCGAGACGTCCAGGAGGACGAGGTCCGGCGGCACCGCGTGCAGCGAACGCAGGCCGGCTCGGCCGTTCTCCGCCTCCACCACGTCGTGGCCGGCGCGGCGAAGCAGGTGCGCGACGAGCTTCCGGATGTCGGCTTCGTCGTCCACGACGAGCACCCGGGCGCGCTTCATACCGTCTTCATACCAGGGTCGCGGCTTCTTCCATACACCCGGCGCCGACACTTTGGACGTGGCCAGAGTTCTGATCAGCGAGCCTCATCCTGACTCCAGGGCTCTGTTCGAGCTCGTCGTCCGGCGTGCCGGACACGAACCGGTCGGTCTCGGCGAGCTGGCCGACCGGGAACCCCCCGAGCTCATGATCCTCGAGCCGGCCTCTGGAGAGGGGCTGGCGATCGCTCACCAGCTGCGGCACCGGCTCGAGGATCTACCGATCATCTGCGCGAGCATCAGGCCGGCCGGCCCGGCGACGGAGAACCTGCGGCCGGTCGCCTACCTCTTGAAGCCGTTCGGCCTCGCGGAGCTGGAGTCGGCGCTCGCAGCGGCGCTGGGCTAGTTCTCGGCTTCCTTCGCCGGGAAGAGCACGGTCGGAACGTCCTCTGCCGCGGGGTCCTTGTCCCGGACGACGACGTCGAGCAGCGTCACGAGCACGGCTGCGATCGGCACGGCGAGCACTATGGCGTAGCCGCCGAAGAGGATTCCCACGGCGGTCACCGACACCAGCACGAGCAGCGGGGACAGTCCGACCGCGTCACCCAGCACGCGCGGCACGATCAGGTAGTCCTCGAGCATTCGGACCGCGAAGACGCAGAGCCCGGCGGCGAGCGCGGTCTGCCAGGAGTCGGTGAAGCCCACTCCGATCGCCAGGACGCCGGCCGAGATCGGGCCGATCACGGGGACGATCTCGACGAGCCCGGCGAAGGCGCCGACGAGGATGAAGTACGGCTCCCCGACCGCCCAGAATGCAAGCGAGAGCACGGTCCCGACCAGCACGATCAGCAGCAGTTGGCCGCGCACGAAGGCGCCGAGCTTGAGGTCGATCAGATCCCACGTGTCACGCATCCGCTTGCGTTTTGGCCTGGGTAAGAGCGAAGCCACGAAGTCGACCGCACGGTCGCGCTCGAAGATCCAGTACGCCGCAACTGCGAGCGTGAAGAAGACTCCGAGCAGTGCCTCGAACGCTCTTTTGGTCGCCTCGACGGCTGGGTGAACGAGCTCTCCCGCCTTGGGGAGATTCCGCAGGCGCTTGTCGAGCGCGGTCAGGATCTCGTGGCGGATTCCCTTCGAGTGCTTCGCCTCCTGGTGGATCTCGGCTCGAGTGTCGGCCCTCAGCGCGCTCTGCACCTGGTCGATCGCGCGTGGGACGACCGCCCACAGGAAGAGGCCGACGAGGGCGAACAGCCCGAGGTAGTGGATGAGCAGGCCGATGCTGCGGGGCACGCCGCGCCGCCTCAGCGCCTCGATGCCCGGGCACATTGCGGCCGCGATGATGAACGCGAGGAAGAGCAGCGCGATGACCAGCTTCAGCTTCCAGAGCGCCAGTGCCACGGCGACGATCCCGATGACGACAAGCGTCGCGATCGCGGCCCTCTTGGCCGTTTCCTTCATGACCAGGGATTTTTCGCCGCAAGGCGAAGGTGGCAAACCCATGGTGCGCTCACCCTCCGAGCAGGTCTGCCTCGATGACCGCCGTCATGCGATCGTTCTGGCTGGGCCGCTCCTGCGGGCCGTCGGGCTGGCGGCGGGCGGCGCGTCGGGATTCGTGCTCGGCTGGCCGCTGAGTGCGGTGGGCGTCGTGCTGCTGGTTTTGGGAGCGGCGATCGCGCTGCGCGCGGTCTGGCGGTGGGAGCGGACGCACGTGGTTCTCACGACCGAGAAGCTGTTCGTCGTGTACGGGACCGTGCGGCGCCGAGCGGCCGCGGTGCGCCTCGAGCGCGTCGGGGCGGTGGAGATCGAGCAGAGCGTGCTCGGCCGGCTGCTCGGCTACGGGACGGTGGTCGCGGGCGATCTGGAGATCACGCACGTACCGGAGCCGCGGCGGCTGGTCGAACGGATGTCGCACTAGGATCAGGCGCGTGATCGAGGTCGCCGACCTCCGCAAGCGTTACCGGAAGGCGACCGCGGTCGACGGTCTCAGCTTCACGGTGCCGGCGGGGCGGATCACGGGCTTCCTCGGCCCGAACGGAGCGGGGAAGACGACGACGCTGCGGATCCTGCTCGGGCTCGTTCACCCGACCGCGGGATCGGCGACGATCGACGGGCTCCCGTATCGACGGCTCGAGAACCCGATCGAGATCGTCGGCGCGGTGCTGGAGGCGACGAACTTCCACTCGAAGCGGTCGGGGCGGAACCACCTGCGGATGCTCGCCACCGCGGCCGGTGTGCCGGCGGCTCGCGTCGACCAGGTGCTGCACGACGTCGAGCTGGGATCGGTCGCTCGCCGCGCCGTTGGCGGCTACTCCCTCGGGATGCGGCAGCGGCTGAGCGTTGCCGGTGCCTTGCTCGGGGGGCCGCGGTTGCTGGTCCTGGACGAGCCGGCCAACGGTCTCGACCCCGAAGGCATCCGCTGGCTCCGCGACTTCCTGCGTTCCTTCACGTCGTCCGGCGGAACGGTCTTCATCTCCAGCCACGTCCTCGCCGAGGTGCAGCAGCTCGCCGACGACGTCGTGATCATCCACCGCGGCCGGCTCGTCGCGCACGAGACGATCGAGGGACTGACGGCGCGGTCGCGCGCGGCCGGCGGCTCGCGGGTGCGGACACCGCAGGCGGAGGAGCTGCGCGCACGGCTCGAGGAGGCTGGGATCCAGGCGACCGTGTCCGACGGGAACAGGCTCGAGGTCGCGGCGCCGAGCGAACGGGTGGGCGAGGTGGCGGCCGCCGGCGGGATCGTGCTCCACGAGTTGAGCAGCGAGACGGCGAGCCTCGAGGAGGCGTTCCTCGAGCTGACCCGTGGAGAGACGGTGGCTTGACCCGCCAGCTCGCGGCGGAGGTCCTGAAGATCCGGACGGTCCGGAGCGGCTACTGGCTCGTGCTCTCGATGGCGGTGCTGGTGGTGCTGCCCGTCATCTCGGTGCTGGCTTCCGATGCGGCGGAGACGCTGGCGGAGCTCGGCGAGCAGCGGCAGATCGTCCGGATCGCGGCGACTGCGGACGTTTTCGCGCTCCTGCTCGGGATCGTCCTGATCGGCGGCGAGCTCCGGCACGGGACGATCACGCAGACGTTCCTGGTCGAGCCGGTGCGCGAGCGCGTGCTCGCGGCCAAGGCAGTGCTCGGCGCGGTCCTCGGCTGCGCGCTGGCCTTGGCCGCCGTCGGGCTCGTCCTCGTGATCGCGATTCCGTGGCTCGCCGGGAACGGGATCGACCTCGAGCTCGGCGATGGCGAGCTGCAGCGGGTGATCCTCGGCATCGTGATCGCCGGGATACTCGCGGGGTCGCTCGGGGTGGGGTGGGGCGCGCTCTTCCGGGGCCAGGGGTCCGCGGTCGGCGCGGCCCTGATCTGGCTCCTGATCGGCGAGAACGTGCTTCGCGTCGTGCTGGGCGAGCACCGCGAATACAGCCCAGGCTCGGCGTTCGCGGCCGTGGTCTCGGGCAGCCGGAGCGCGAGCGGGGACGACGACCTCCTGGGAATGTGGCCGGGCACAGCCCTCGCGCTCGCCTACACCCTCGCCTTCCTCGTCGCCGGGACGCTCGCCCTCTCTCGCCGAGACGTCTAGCTCTGTCCCAAACGGACATGCCCGTCCGGGATGGGTCAGACCCACGTGTGACAAGAGTGCGCCGTTTGATCCACAGGCGGATCGCCTGGAAGGCGCCGCCTTCGTGTCCCCAACCGCCGTGGCCGGACCGGATGGGTCAGACCCAGGTGTGGCAGGAGTGTGACGGTTTGTCCACAGACGATGACGCTGGCGACGGAGCCGCCTATCGTCGGAGCATGCCGCGCGTCCTTCGCACCACGCTCGACGCAGGGATCTTCCACGTGACCTCGCGTGGCGTAAACAGGACCGACATCTATCTCGACGTGGAGGATCGGCGCACATTCGTGGCCCTCTTCGCCGCCGCCGTGACGAAGTACGGCTGGGACATGCACACGGTGTGCCTGATGACGAACCATTACCACCTCGTCCTCGAGACCGCCGTCGAGCCGATGTCCCGCGGGATGCAGTGGCTCAACGGCGCGTACGGCCAGCTCTTCAACAAACGGTGGGCGCGCACGGGCCATCTGTTCGGCGAGCGCTTCTACTCAAAGCCGGTCCAGGACGACGAACAACTCGTCGAGACCTGCCGCTACGTGATCTGGAACCCCGTCCGGGCCGGCCTCTGCGAGCGGCCGGATGAATGGCCGTGGAGCGCCTCCCGATACGGCCTCTCCGGCCTCTAAGCGAACACTTGTTCGATCCGGACACGGCCGTTACACTGGGTCGGTTATGGCCTCGGAAGAGCTGGTCGTTCACGGTGCGCGGGAGCACAACCTCAAGGACATCACCGTCCGCCTGCCGCGGAACCGGCTGATCTGCATCACCGGCCTGTCCGGCTCCGGCAAGTCGAGCCTCGCCTTCGACACGATCTACGCGGAAGGCCAGCGCCGCTACGTGGAGAGCCTCTCCGCGTACGCGCGCCAGTTCCTGCAGATGATGGAGAAGCCGGACGTCGACTCGATCGACGGCCTCTCGCCGGCGATCTCGATCGACCAGAAGACCACGTCGCGCAACCCGCGTTCGACGGTCGGCACGGTCACCGAGATCTACGACTACCTCCGCCTCCTCTACGCACGTGTCGGCCGCCCGCACTGCCCGATCTGCGGCAAGCCGATCGCCGGCCAGAGCCTCGAGTCGATCATCGACCAGATCCTGCAACTCCCGGACGGGACGAAGTTCACGGTCAACGCGCCGGTCGTCCGCGACCGCAAGGGCGAGTACAAGGACGTCTTCGAGGAGCTCCGCGGCGAGGGCTTCACGCGCGTGAAGGTGGACGGTGAGCAGCGCCTGCTCGAGGAGCCGATCGAGCTCGACAAGAAGTTCAAGCACACGATCGAGGTCGTGGTCGACCGGCTCGTGATGAAGCCGGACCTGCGCACCAGGCTGGCCCAGTCGGTCGAGACCGCGACGCAGCTTGCGGAGGGCCTCGTCTCGATCGACCTCGTCGACGAGGACAAGTCGCTGCTCTTCAGCGAGAAGTTTGCCTGTCCGGATCACGGCGTCTCGCTTCCCGAGCTGCAGCCGCGGATCTTCTCCTTCAACTCGCCCCACGGGGCCTGCCCGCGCTGCACGGGCCTCGGCGCGCAGCAGGAGATCGACCCGGATTTGCTCGTCCCCGACCCGACGGTCTCGATCGGCGATGGAGCGCTCGTGCCCTGGTCGGTCGGCAACTCGGGCTTCTACGAGTCGGTGATCCAGGCGATCGCCGACCGCTACGAGATCGACCTTGACGCGCCGTGGCAGGACCTCTCCGAGGAGCAGCAGAACCTCTTCCTCTCCGGGACTGACGGCGACCGCGTCTACATCAGCTACCGAAACCGGATGGGCCGGCGCCGCTCGTACATGCTCGCCTTCGAGGGGATCGTGCCGAGCCTCGAGCGCCGCTACCGCGAGACCGACAGCTCGACGCAGCGCGAGCGGATCGAGGAGTACATGTCCTTCCGCCCCTGCCCGACCTGCAAGGGCGCGCGCCTGAAGCCGGAGGTCCTCGCCGTCGCCGTCGGGGAGAAGAACATCCACGAGTTCACGCGGATGTCGGTCACGCGCGCGCTCGAGTTCCTCGACGAGCTGCAGCTGACGGAGACCGAGCAGCTGATCGGCGCCCGGATCGTGAAGGAGATCCGTGAGCGGCTGACTTTCCTCGACAACGTCGGCGTCGGCTATCTCCAGCTCGACCGCGCCTCCGCGACGCTCTCCGGCGGCGAGGCGCAGCGGCTCCGGCTGGCGACGCAGATCGGCTCGCAGCTGGTCGGCGTCCTCTACATCCTGGACGAGCCGTCGATCGGCCTTCACCAGCGGGACAACGGCAGGCTGATCGGGACGCTCGAGCGGCTCCGCGACCTCGGTAACACCGTGCTCGTCGTCGAGCACGACGAGCAGATGATGCGCGAGGCCGACTGGCTGGTGGACATGGGGCCGGGCGCCGGGGAGCACGGTGGGCACGTCGTCGCGGAGGGTCCGGCGAACAAGGTCGAGCGCAACAAGGACTCGGTCACCGGCCAGTTCCTCTCCCGCCAGCGCGAGATCGCCGTCCCCGAGCGGCGCACCGAGGACCTCGGTTCCTTCTGGGTGCGCGGCGCCTCCATGCACAACCTGAAGGGGATCGACGTCGAGTTCCCGGTCGGGAAGTTCGTCTGCGTCACCGGCGTCTCCGGCTCCGGCAAGTCGACGCTGGTGAACGAGATTGTCTACAAGGCGCTCGCGAACAAGCTCCACCGGATGCGGACGAAGCCCGGCGAGCACCTCGGCTGCGAGGGGATCGAGTGCTTCGACAAGGTGATCGACATCGACCAGTCGCCGATCGGGCGCACGCCGCGCTCGAACCCGGCGACGTACACGAAGCTGTTCGACCACATCCGCGAGCTCTACTCGCTGACGCCGGAGGCGAAGGTGCGCGGCTACAAGCCCGGCCGCTTCTCCTTCAACGTCCGCGGCGGCCGCTGCGAGACGTGCAAGGGTGACGGGACGATCAAGATCGAGATGCACTTCCTTCCGGACGTCTACGTGCCGTGCGAGACCTGCGCGGGTCGGCGCTACAACCGCGAGACGCTCGAGGTTCGCTTCAAGGGCAAGTCGATCGCGGACGTGCTCGAGATGTCGGTCGAGGAGGCGCTCCAGTTCTTCGCCAAGATCCCGAAGCTGCGGCGGCGGCTGCAGACGCTGCACGACGTCGGCCTCGACTACATCAAGCTCGGCCAGCCGGCGACGACGCTTTCAGGGGGCGAGGCTCAGCGCGTCAAGCTGTCGGCCGAGCTCTCGAAGATCGCGACCGGCCGGACGCTCTACATCCTCGACGAGCCGACGACCGGCCTCCACTTCGCCGACATCGAGAAGTTGCTCGAGGTTCTCCAGCGGCTCGCCGACGCGGGGAACACCGTGCTCGTGATCGAGCACAACCTCGACGTGATCAAGCAGGCCGACTGGATCGTCGACCTCGGGCCGGAGGGTGGGGAGGCAGGCGGCGAGATCGTCGCGGTCGGTACGCCGGAGGACATCGCCGACGTGGACGAGAGCTTCACCGGCCAGTTTCTGCGGAACGTCTTGCCGAAGGTCGCCGCGGCGGCTTAGGCCCAGACGGCGAGCACGTTGTCGGACGCATAGGGCCCTCTCGGCAGCAGCCGGCGGGAGACGCCCGTCAGGTCGATTGGCCGCGCGCGACCTGTGGGATCGAGGATCGCGATCCCGGCCTCGTTCGAACCGAACAGCACGCGGCCGCGGCGGTACGCTAGCCCCGCCCAGTCGCCGCAGGTGAGCTGCCGCACCCGCGTCACGAACAGCGGCCGAGGCACGCGGTGTCCACGGTCCAGGCGGTAGACGGTGTCGACGCCCGGATCTTTCCAGCTCTTCCGGCGAGTGACGACGAACAGCACGGCGCTCCGGTCCGGCAGCAACACGACGTTGCCCGCGATCGCGCCGCCGGCGTCTCGCTTCCCTGCGCGCGCGAACGCGGCCGATGCGAACCGTCGTCCGTCACGATCGAGGAAAAGGACGCGATTGCCTGCGGTTACCTGCATCAGGCCACCGTCGAGCCGCGCCAGCCACGGGTCTTTGGCCATCCCGAACGGCCGGAGGTCGGCGAGCGTCCGGCTCCGCCACCCGTCCGTGCGCAGGATCACCCCGTCGGTTCTGAGGACTATGGCCCGATCGCCTTCCAGGAATGCGGTGCGCGCCGTCGCGAGGCTTCGCAGGAAGCGGCCGTCAGGAGCGCGCAGCCGCAGGTCGCTGCCACGCTGGGTGACGAGACCGGCAGGTATCCAGCCGACGACGTTCTCCTTGCGGGCGACCATCCGCTCGCGGCCGCCGATCGGCGCGACCCACACGGTCATCCCCGTCCACCGCCGGAACATGGTGAACGCGACGTGGCCCTCGCCGACGGCGACATCGTCGGTTCCGCCGGTGAAGTGCGAGTGCCAGAGCAGACGCCCGTCACGGTAGACCGCGAGCCGCCGGTGCGGGTGCGCGACCCACGTTTGGGGATCCGGGTGCGAGCTGGCGCCAGGCGCCCACGCCGGCGCCCAGCGCGGCGAGCGGCCGTAGACCACGCTTCCGTCGCGCCGAAGCTCGAAGACGCCGCAGACGGTCCGCAACGAGATCGGCGCCGGGACCTCCGGTCCACGCGGCAGCGTCCGCGGGCAGCCACGCGCGTGCGCGGTCGGCGCGCCCACCAGCGCGAGGAGAGCTCCGACAACCACGAGGCGGGCGCGCATGACCGCTCTACGGCGGTCGCCGCCGACGAGGTCCGACTACGCTGACTTAGTGCCCCTCCCAGCAATACATGCCGGCTTCTGGCCCGCGATCACGCGGCGCCAGAGTCCACCCTCGCCCTTGCCAAGGCAGCCAGCCTTGGCCGCGGACGAGTGCGGCCTCTGGCTTGGTGCTCGCGACCCAGAAGCTCGACGGCATTACTGGAAGGGGCACTAGTGGCCACGGACGTGCAGCAGGCGGCGAAGGAACGCGCCTGGCTGCTCCGCGCGCTGCTCGTCCTCCAGAGCCCACGCGCCGTCTTTGCCGCGCTGCGCGACGACTCGGAGGATGCCGCGCGCGCCCGCGCGGAGCCGATCGTCGCCCTCGTCTGGCTGGCCGGGATCGCCTCCGTGCTCGCGACGCCGGTTGCTGGGCGCGTTCTGGACGACGTCGAGTTCGACGGAATCCTCATCGCCGTCTGGGCGTTCCTGGGCGGGGGCCTGTTCGGGATCGCCGTCTACTTCGCTGCGGGCGGCGTGCTCCAGCTCGCCGGCCGCGCGCTGGGCACGCGCGGCAGCTACCGGCGCGCGAGGCACGTGCTGGGGTTCGCGGTCGCCCCGCTGGCCCTCGCGCTCTTTCTCTACTGGCCGATCCGGATCGCGATCCAGGGCGGCGACATGTTCCGCACAGGCGGCAGCGACGGCGGACACGTCCTCGCCGACGTCTTCTACGTCTTCGTCGCCTGGGCGCTCGCCCTGCTCGTGCTCGGCGTGCGCACGGTGCACGCCTGGAGCTGGCCGCGCGCGGCCGCGACGGTGACGCTCGCCGCCGCGGCCGGCGCGGGGGTGCTAGCGCTCGGAACCCTGCTCGGCCTCTAGCAGCGCCGAGTCGAAGAGGGCCAGCTCCTCTTCGGGCATCGAGTAGGTGTGCTGCTGCTCGGGGAATGACCTGGCGCGGACGTCGGCCGCATAGGCCTCGAGCGCGCGCTGGATCTCCGGGCCGAGCTGCGCATACTGCTTGACGAACCGCGGTCCGCCCTCCTGGTATCCGAGCAGGTCGTGGTAGACGAGCACCTGGCCGTCGCACTCCACGCCGGCCCCGATCCCGATCGTCGGGATCGAGAGCGCCCGTGTGATGTGCGCCGCGACGGGCGGGGGCACCGCCTCGAGCACCAGCGAGAAGCAGCCGGTCCGCTCGAGGGCGAGCGCATCCGCGACGAGGCCGCGGGCGCGTTCGGCCGTCCGGCCCTGCGCCTTGAAGCCGCCGAGCATGGTCGCCGACTGCGGCGTCAGGCCGACGTGCCCCATCACGGGGATCCCCGCATCGACGATCGTGCGCACGCGCGAGAGCGTCGCGCCGGCGCCCTCGAGCTTGACCGCGTCCGCGCCGCCCTCCTTCACGAACCGGATCGCGTTCGTCAGCGCCGTCTCGTCCGAGACCTGGAACGAGCCGAAGGGCATGTCGGCGACGACCAGCGGCCTCGTCGCCCCGCGCGTGACCGCGCGCGTGAGGACGAGCATCTCCTCCACCGTTGCCGGCACCGTCGAGTCGTGGCCGAGGACGACCATCGCAGCCGAGTCGCCCACGAGGATGATGTCGATCCCGGCCGCGTCGGCGAGCCTCCCGCCGGGCGCGTCGTATGCGGTCACCATCACGATCCGCTGGCCGCGCCGCTTCATCTCGGCGATCTCGGTCAGCGGCAGCTTGCCATGCGTCCAGGACGCATACGACGGGGGCTTCTTCTCGCTCACTGCAGCTCTCCTTCCAGGACGACGTTGTCGATCAAGCGGGTGGAGCCGACGCGCGCCGCGGCTGCAAGCACAGTGACGCCGTCGAGGTCGACCAGGTCCACGTACTCGGGATCGAGCCCGTTCAGCGCAGCACGGGCCAGCCCGACGGGATCGGCGCCTTCGGCATGGGCTGACCGGCCGGCTTCGAGCGCACGCGGGAGACCGAGCGCCCGCTCCCGCTCCTCGGGCGCCAGATAGGCGTTCCGCGAGGACAGCGCGAGCCCGTCGGGGTCGCGGACGGTCGGGAGGATCCGCAGCTCGAGCTCGAGATTCAGGTCGCGCACTAGCCGCCGGAGCAGCGCTGCCTGCTGCGCGTCCTTCTGCCCGAAGTACGCGACCTGCGGGCGGACGATGTTGAACAGCTTCAGGCAGACGGTCGCGACACCGCGGAAGTGCCCCGGCCGCGCCGCGCCCTCGGCCCCCGCCTCCTCCACCTCGATCCAGGTGCCGAAGCCCTCCGGGTACATCTCCTCGGGCGAGGGCGCGAACAGGACGTCGACGCCGGCCTCCTCGGCAAGGCCCGCGTCTCGCGCCTCGTCGCGCGGGTAGCGGTCGAGGTCGTCGCCCGTTCCGAACTGCGCGGGATTGACGAAGAGGCTGACGACGACGACGTCGCACTCCCGGCGCGCGGCTCGGAAGAGCGAGAGATGACCCTCGTGGAAGGCGCCCATCGTCGGGACGAGGCCGACCCGGCCCGACGGCGCGGCCGCGCGCAACTCTCGGATCGTGCGCACCACGTTCATCGCGCAGTGGCCTCGGCCAAGACGTCGTAGAGCGGCTCCAGTTCGGGCCGCACCTCCCGGATCGCGCGCCGGTGCGCCTCGACGGTCTCCCAGTCGCCGCGCTCGATCGGCCCGGTCAGCTCGAAGCCGTTGTCGATCGTTCGCCGCATCAGCGGGACGAGACCCTCCGGTGGCGCGCCGGCCGCGCGGAAGAGATCGGCCGCGACCCGGTGCAGGGTGACGAGGTAGTTCGACGCGATTGCCGCTCCCGCGTGGTAGAGCGGACGAGCCGCGTCGCCGAGCTCGAACGGCTGGAGCCCGAGCGTGCGGGCGAGCCAGAACCCGCGCTCCCGCGCGTCTCCGGTCTCCGCCGTCACCGCCGCGAAGGCGCCGTCGAGCTGCTCCGGCCCGCGCGACTGCGTGAACGTCTGTAACGGATGGAGCCCGAACCGCCGCGTGTGCGGTTCCAGCGCGGCGAGCGGCGTTGCGCCCGAGACGTGCGCGATCCACGGCCCCGGCTCGATCGTCCGCGCGACGTCGGCGATCGTCGCGTCGGGGACGCAGAGCAGGACGAGGTCGGCGCCGTCCCCGCCGACTGCGACGCCGCGCTCGTTCAGCCGAGCCGAGATCGCCGAGCCGACGCGGCCGGCGCCGATGACGTTGATGGTTCCGAACACTTCGAGCTCCAGTTCCGTAGCGGATACCGGGCACCGAAAAGCCTACAGGGCCGCTGGTACCCTGGCGATCCCGGTGGGTCGTCGCCTCATCCTCGCCTTCTTGGTCGCGGCAGCGCTGTTCGCACCTGGGCAGGCCAGTGCTGCCATTCCGCTCGCCTCGTACGGCGCGACACCCGGGTTGCAGTGCGGAACGGTGGTCGTCCCGCTCGACCGGAGCGGGCAGACAGCGGGGACGGTCTCGCTGCACGTGGAGGTTCTGCCGGCGGAGACGGCGGAGACGGGAGTCATGTTCCTGATCGCCGGCGGCCGCGGTCAGGGATCCGCGGGGTCGTTCAATCTCGGTAACCCCGACAGCGCCGACTTCTATCGAGCGATCTTCCCTGGCAGCAGGCTCGTCACGTTCGACAACCGCGGCACCGGCGATTCGGGCCTGATCGACTGCCCGGCGCTGCAACGGGCGATCGGCCTCACCGTCGAGCGGGAGCGTGTGCTCGCGCGCGAGTGCGCGGATCTGATCGGGCCGAGGCGCCAGTTCTACGCCACGCGCGACCACGCCGAGGACATCGAGTCGGTGCGGACTGCGCTCGGCTTCGGGCGCGTCGGCCTGTACGGGGTCTCGTACGGAACGAAACTGGCGCTCGCGTATACGCTCGCGCATCCGCCCGGCGTTGCGCGGCTCGTCCTGGATTCGGTCGTGCCGCCGACCTATCCGGATCCGTTCGACCGTCCCGTCCTGCGGGAGCTCCCCGGGACGCTGGGTGCCTTCTGCGCGGGCAGCCGCTGCCGCGGCGCCACCTCGAACTTCTCCGCCGACGTGACCGCGCTCGCGAACAAGCTGGAGGCGAAACCCGTGAAGGGCGTCGTCCTCGCCCCGGCCGGAGGACGGAAGACGGTGCGCATGAACGGCGAGGACCTGATCGGGATGCTGATCGACGCCGACCTCAGTCCAGGTCTTGCGGCCGAGCTTCCGGCCGCCGTGCACTCCGCCCGTGGCGGCTACGCCCGGCCGCTCTTGCGGTTGTTCGACATCGACGAGCGAACGTCGATGCTCGAGTCGCAGGATCTCAGCTTCGGGCTGAACGTCGCCACGAACTGCGCCGACGGGCGGTTCCCCTGGTCGCCGGACACTCCCGTCGCGGCCCGCCAGGCGATCTGGGACAACGCGGTCGCGGGTCAGCCGGCCGGCTCGTTCGGGCCGTTCGGGAGCTGGGCCGCGCGCCTGGGAACGGCGTCCCTCTGCCTGGAGTGGCCTTCCCCCGCGGGCAGCACGCCGCTCGGCGCGGGTCCGTTCCCGAACGTCCCGATGGTGGCCGTCAACGGCGGCTTCGATCTCCGGACGCCCGTCGCAAACGCGGCCGCGATCGTCAGCCAGTTCCCGCAGGGACATCTGATCGTCGTCCCCGGCGTGGGGCACAGCGTCCTGACGACCGACTTCTCGTCCTGCTCGCAACGCGCCGTTCGCGCGTGGATGCTCGGCTCGACCCTGCCGGCCGTCGCGGAGTGCCAGCGCGTTCCGGCCTGGGTCAAGACGCTCACGACCTTCCCGAAGGCTGCGCCTCCGAAGACGCCGACGTCGACGCTCGCAGTCGCTGCGAAGACCGTCCACGAGGCCGAGGCGGCGTGGCTACAGACCCTGTTCTCCCAGGTTCCGATTGCGCCGGCGGGCCTCTACGGTGGCAAGCTCGTCGCGCGCGGAGGCGAAGGCTTCACGCTCACGCGCTACAGCGTCGCTCCCGGCGTACTCGTCAGCGGAAAGGTCAACGCGACGATCGGTGCGCCGTCAGTCTTCACCGGCACCGTTCGCGTCTCGGGGCCGAAGGCGGTCGCCGGCACGCTCCGCATCACGCGCACCACCCTCTCCGGCACGCTCGGCGGCCGGCGGGTCTCCGCCCGCCTCTAGCCGGTCTTCGGCGCGCCCGGAACCTTCGAGCAGTCGGTGTCCCGGCGGCGGACCTCCGCGATCGCATCCTTGAAGGGCTCGTAGGACGGCTTCCGCGTGCCGTCGCGCCAGAGGAGGCCGGACTGCCAGCCGCCGAGCTTGTCCTCGTCCAGCAGCTCGAAATTGAAGAACCCCGAAACGGCGGGCTGGCAGTACGCCAGCAGGACCGCGTCGCGCAGCTGTGTCGCCTGATCGACGGCGCGCTCCCCGTTCGCGTCCGTCGGAGAGACCGCGGGGATCGGCTTCGGGTCGTTCTCGCGGCCGCGATAGAACCGCCGCTTCTCCCGCGGCGGGACGGTCTGGAACCCCGTCTCGAGGTACCAGATCGTGACCCCACGAGCCCCCGGCACGGGTTGGGCGGTGCCGTCGAACGCGGTCAGGAGGACGTTCATCAGCGTCTGGTAGTCACCCTCGCCGAGGAAGTCGGAACCGTCGTGCGTCGTGGACGGCGGCTCGGCCGAGTCCGCCGGGTACGGGTTGTGTCCGAACGTGTCGACAAGAGGCCGGACGCGCCCGCTCGAGCGATAAGCCTCGCCCACGTCGAGGATGAACCCGGCCGGATCGTGGCGCGGCGCCGTCGAGCTGATCACGTTGACGAGCGTCGGCGCGCCGTGGAGCACGTCCCAGCAGCGCGAGAGCAGCGCCTCGTATGCCTCGGCGTCGGCGCTCTCCGGCCAGAACGTCGGCGAGTTCGCCTCGTTCCAGATCTGGATGTCGTGGATCAGCGGGATTCGCCTGACCACGCCGCGCAGGAACCCGCAGTACTCGTTGCGGGTCCGGCGCGCGACCGGCGCGAACCGGGCGAAGTTGTAGACCGAGAGGACGATTCGGTCGTTGAGCTGGATCATCCGAGCAATTCGGTGCAGGTAGACCTGCTGGAGCTTCGTGGGGCGAACCTGTCCCGGACGCCACGGAACCGTCACCCGCACCGCCATCAGCCGGAGGTCCCGGTGGACGCCGACGATGCCGTCCTGCCGGGCCATCCACTTCGCGGTGTCGTCGGTCACCCCGACGATCATCTTCAGGTGCGTCGACTCAGCCGGACGCGCCGACGCGCCGGCGATCGCGAACGCGACAGTGCCGAGCAGCAGGATCCGCAGTGAATAACGCACTCCCAAAACGTCGGACGTTCTCCCGACCAACTCAACAGCGCAACTGGGTGAATCTCCACTGGCCTATGGTGGGGTTTGCGCCCCGTCCGGACCCCTGCCTAGACTCCCCGGGCGATGCCGATGTACGAGTACGTCTGCATGAAGTGCGAGGAGCACTTCGAGGAGCTGGTCAGGGGCGACGAGGCGATCGTTTGCCCGCAGTGCGGCGCCACGAAGGTCGCCAAGCAGCTCTCGACGTTCTCGATGGTCGGCACCGCCGGGCAGACCGGCGCGTTCGGAAGTGGCGGCGGCTGTTGCGGCGGGAGCTGTGGCTGCGGCCACTGAGCTTCTCGCCTATCGCGACGCAGTAGCGGACTGCACGCGCTGCGCGCTCGCGCAGGGCCGCACCCAGGTCGTGTTCGGTTCAGGGGACCCGGAAGCCGACCTCATGTTCGTGGGCGAGGCGCCCGGCTTTCACGAGGACAAGCAGGGCGTCCCGTTCGTGGGCGCGGCAGGGAAGTTGCTCGAGCAGCTGCTCGCGGAAATCGGTCTTGCGCGATCGGATGTCTACATCGCGAATGTCCTCAAATGCCGACCCCCTGGGAACCGCGACCCACAGCCGGAGGAGATCGAGGCCTGCGAGAGCCACCTCTTCCACCAGATCGAGTTGATCCAGCCGAAGGTCGTTGCCACTCTAGGCAACTTCGCAACCAAACTGCTCTCGGGGCGGCCCACAGGGATCACACGTGTCCACGGGCAGGAGCAGGACACGACGCTCGGTGGGCGCCGCGTCCTGCTATACCCGCTCTACCACCCCGCCGCTGCGCTGTACACGCCGCGGATGCTCGAAGTGCTGCGCTCCGATTTCGCCCGGCTGCCGGAGCTCCTCGGCCGCGAAGTCGCGCCTCCGGAGCCGGCCGCGCCCGTGTTCGTCACGGCCGAACCTGCCGTTCAGCTCGGTCTCTTCTAGCGTCCCCCACATGGAAACGACGGAGTCTTCCTCTCCCGAGGAGACCGAGGCGATCGCGGCCGAACTTGCACGGCGTCTTCGACCCGGCGACGTCGTGACCGTCTCCGGGGAGCTCGGAACCGGCAAGACGACGTTCGTGCGCGGCGCCTGCCGAGCGCTCGGCGTCGAGGGTCCCGTGACGAGCCCGACGTACACGATCGGACACCGCTACCACGGCCGGGGCGGGGACATCTCCCACCTCGACCTCTACCGCTTCCGCGGGCTCTCGGCGGCGGAGTGGGGGGACCTCGAGCCGTACTTCGACGACGCGATCGTGTTCGTCGAATGGCCGGAGGCCGGAGTCGACGCACTGCCGCCGCCGCGGTTCGCCGTCCGGATCGCGTACGGGGAGGGCGATGCCAGAATCGTCGCGGTCTCGGATGTTGATCCTGGCGTTTGACACGGCCACCGACGTCGCGACGAGCGCGCTCGTCGACGACGGCGAGGTGCTGGGTGAGGGGATCTCGCGCGCGCAGACGCTGCTCGAGGACGTCGATGCGCTGCTCCGCCAGGGTGGCGCGAGCCCCGGGGCGATCGATGCGCTCGCCGTCGGGATCGGACCTGGGAGCTTCACCGGCGTCCGCATCGGGCTCGCCACCGCCCGCGGGCTCGCGCTGGCGCTCGGCGTCCCGGTCGCGGGCGTTTCGACGCTGGACGCGCTGGCAGCGGGCGCACCGGGCGCGACTCCGGTGATCGACGCGCGGCGCCGCGAGGTGTTCGTCCTCCAGGGTGAGCCGCGAGTGCTCCCTCCGGCCGACCTCGAGCTCGAGCCCGGCACCCTCTGCGTCGGGAGCGGCGCGGTGCGCTACCGCTCGGTCCTGGAAGCCGCAGGCGCCCGGGTCCCTCCGGACGAGGACGAGAGACACGTTCCGCGGGCCCGCTTCCACGCCGAGCTGGCACACGACTTCGGTTCCGCCGAGGCCGTCGAACCGCTGTACCTGCGCGTCCCCGACGCTGATAGAACGAGAGCGTCATGAGCACAACCGCCAGCAAGGTCGAGATCCGCCGTCTGGAGCTGCTCGACCTGAACGCGATCGAGCGGATCGAGCGTGACTCGTACCCGACGCCCTGGTCGCGCTCGATGTTCGCCGGCGAGCTGGCGAAGCCGTCGTCGCTCTCCCTCGGTGCCTTCGATCCGGAGACCGGCGACCTCCTCGGGTACCTGATCATCTCGCGCTACGTCGACGCCTGGCATGTGATGAACCTCGCCGTCGCGCCGGGCTTCCGGCGCCGCAGGATCGCGTCGAGCCTCCTCGACCGGCTGTTCGATCTGACCGCCGGAGAGGACCGCCGCGGCTACACGCTCGAGGTGCGCGTCTCCAACGACGTCGCCATCCGCCTCTACGAGCAGGCCGGTTTCCGCGCCCGGGGGATCCGGCGGGGTTACTACACCGACAACCGCGAGGACGCATTGATCATGTGGCGCGATCCCGAGTCCGCGCGTACTGCAGAGTGATATTGGGGCTGGAGACCTCGTGCGACGAGACAGCGGCCGCGCTCGTCACGGGGGACGGCCGGATCCTGTCGAATGTCGTCTCGAGCCAGGCCGACCTCCATGCCCGCTACGGCGGCGTCGTTCCCGAAGTCGCCTCGCGCCGTCACCTCGAGCTCGTCACGCCGGTCATCCGCGAGGCGCTCGGCGAGGCGGGCGCGGAGCTCGGAGACGTCGACACCGTCGGCGTCACGACCGGGCCTGGGCTGATCGGCGCCCTGCTCGTCGGCCTCGCGGCCGCGAAAGCGATCGCCTGGGCCCGTCGCCTGCCGCTCGTCCCCGTCGACCACCTGCACGGCCACGTCGCCTCGCTGTACCTCGAGCCGGCCGCGGAGCGGCCTGTCCGCGACAGCGGACCAGGGGAGGGGGTTCGGGGGAACCGGGAGGTTCCCCCGCGCCTGCCGCTCGAGCCGCCGTTCCTCTGTCTGCTCGCCAGCGGTGGGCACACGCTGCTGCTGGACGTCCAGGAGCCGGGGAGCCAGCGCGTGCTCGGCTCGACGCTGGACGACGCCGCCGGCGAGGCGTTCGACAAGGGCGCCCGGCTGCTCGGACTCGGCTATCCGGGCGGTGCCGAGCTCGACCGCCTCGCGCGCGACGGAGATGCGGAGGCCTACTCGTTTCCGGTCGCCCGCGTCCCCGGGCTGGACTTCTCCTTCTCCGGCCTGAAGACGGCGCTGCTCTACGCCGTTCGCGATCTCCCCGCCGAGGAGCTCGAACAGCGTCGCGCCGATCTCGCCGCTAGCTACCAGCGCGCGATCGTTCGCGCCCTGGTCGAGCGGACGATGCAGGCCGCCGAGAGCATCGGCGCGGAGCGGACCGCGGTCGTCGGCGGGGTCGCCGCCAACTCCGAGCTCCGTTCCTCGCTCCCGGAGGCCGCGCTGGCTCCGCTCGCGCTCTGCACCGACAACGCGGCGATGATCGCCTCCGCCGCCCGCTTCGCCGAGCCCATCCCCTATCCCGGTTATCTTGCGCTCGATGCCTACGCGTCGACCGCGTGACCCCTTCTACGCGCTTCCGCTCGCTCTCCTCGCGGCTGTCACGACGCTGGTTCTGATCGCCGCCGGCGGCCGCGGGGCCGACCAGCCGGTGCGACTCGGGGGTGCGAGCTGGAAGGGGCTCGCCGGCGATCAGCGGCCGCGGGTCGCCGTCGGGCAGCGGATGATCGTCCTCCTCAAGGCGCCGGCGCTGGCCGACCGTGCCGGCGCGACCGGCGGCCTCGCCACGAGCGAGGAGGAGCGCGCCTGGACGCGCGCGGCGCTCGCGAGCCAGAAGCTGCTCATCTCCCGGCTCGGCGTCCAGGGCGTCGTCGTCCAGCCGGAGTACAGCTACACGCGCGTGGTCAACGGCTTCTCCGCCGCCTTCGATGCGAACGGGCTGGCGGTGCTCGAGCGGGCACCCGAGGTCGCAGGAGTGTTTCCGGTGCGAGCGGCCTATCCGGCGTCGCGCTCCGCCGCGCTCGTGCCGGCGGCCGCCTACCGGCCGGCGATGGGCCTGTCCGACCGAGACGGGCGCGGGATCAGGATCGCGCTGCTCGACACCGGCGTCGATCGCGCGCAGCCGTTCCTTCGCGGCCGGGTCGATCCCGACGGTGTCGACATCGTCGGCGGCGACGCCGACGTCAGCGCCGCCTCGAAACCCGGCGACCCAGCCGAGCTCGAACGGCACGGCACCGAGATGGCCGGTCTGCTCGTCGGCTCGGGCGGGCCGGGAGCGCTCACGGGCGTTGCACCCGGCGCGACGGTCGTGCCCATCCGCGTCGCCGGCTGGCAGCGCGATGCGACCGCCGACTGGTCCGTCTACGGCCGCAGCGACCAGATCCTTGCCGGACTCGAGCGCGCGGTCGATCCGAACGGGGACGGCGACGCCCACGATGCGGCACAGGTCGCGCTGATTGCGCTCGCCGAGCCATTCGCGGCGTTCACGGACGGGCCGATGGCGAAGGCCACGGCCGGAGCGGCCCGGCTGGACACGCTCGTCGTCACGGCCGCGGGCAACGACGGGCCGAAGGGGCCCGGCTACGGCAGCATCTCCGGCCCAGGGGGCGCGCCCGCAGCGTTGACGGTCGGGGCGGTCGACTTGCGCCCTAGCTACGGCGAGGCCCGCGTCGTCGTCCGGTCCGGGCTGACGGTGGAGCTCGACCGGCTGCGGCCGCTCGTGAGCGCGATCGCCCCCGACGTCGACGTGGACGCTGGCATCGGCCTTCCCCGACGCAAGTCGACCGCGCCGCAGCGCCGCTCGGCGTCGGTCCCGTTGCTCGACTTCTTCGACCGGAAGGGTCTCAGTCTCGTCGCCGGCAAGGCTGCCCTCGTCCGGGCCGGGTCGGATCCGGCGACGACGGTCGCCAATGCGGCACGCGCCGGTGCGGTCGCCGTCGTGTTCTATGGCGCCAACCTCCCGGCCGGTGCGATCGGGCTGGACGAGAGCGCTCCCATTCCGGCCGTGTCGATCCCGACGGGCACCGGCGAGACAGTGCTCGCCCGGCTCGGCCGCGGCGAACCGGTGACCGTCTCGATCGGCGCGGCGCGGACGACGTCGAATGCGTCCGAGGGCCGCGTCGCTCGCTTCTCCTCCACCGGCCTGGCCTTCGACGGTCGCGTGAAGCCGGAGCTCGTCGCGCCGGGAGTCTCGCTCGGGACGGCCGAGCCCGGCGCGAACTCGGACGGCTCGCCGCGGTTCGGGACGGTCAGCGGCACCAGCACGGCGGCGGCGATCGTCGCCGGTGCGGCCGCGTTGCTCGCGGAGGCTCGTCCAGAGCTCGACGCCGAGGCCCTGAAGAGCCTGCTCGTCGCCTCGGCGCGGCCGCTTCCGGACGATGACGTGATGTCCCAGGGAGCGGGTCTCGTCGACGTGGGCGGTGCCGCGGCCTCCGAGCTCCAGGTCGAGCTGAGCTCGCTGGCCTTCGGCCGCGCCACGGGGCCGCGCTGGACCGGCCGTCAGACCGTCGTCCTCCGGAACCTTTCCCTCCGCCGGATGCGCCTCGAGCTCGAGATGCGCGTGGGCCGGGAGGGTGCCGCCGCGGTCGAGTTCCGCGTTCGGCCGAGCCAGCTCTACCTCGGCGCCGGGCGGTCGGCTCGCGTCCACATCCGCGCCCAGGTGACCAGCGCGCTGGACGGCACCGCACCCGCGAGCGGTGCGCTCGTCGTCACTCCGCAGGCCGGACGCGAGGCGCGCGTTCCCTGGGCGATCGCGTTCGGGCCGCATGCGCGGCCTGTGCTCTCGGTGGTGCACCTGTCGCAGCGGCGCTTCCGTCCCTCGGACGCGACCCCGGCTCTCCTCACGTTCGTCGCCGGCTCGGTCGAGCCGACCGGAGAGGGGGAGGAGGTCCGTCCGCTCTCCCGCCTCGACCTCGAGCTGCTCACGTCCGAGGGCGAGTCGCGAGGCCTGCTGGCGCGGCTGCGAGACGTGCTTCCAGGGCGCTATTCGTTCGGCGTCACCGGTCGCGACCCCGCCGGCAGCATCCTTCCCACGGGCGACTACGTGCTTCGGCTCGTGGCCTACCCGACCGTCGGCGGCCCGCCGACCCAGCGCACGATCGCCTTCTCGATCAAGTAGGCTCCCCCGCGCCGCCGAGCGCGAAAACCTTCGGTTTGCAAGCAAAAAGGAGCCACACATGACCACGGTCGAAGCCCCCGTCTCGCATCTCCGCGAGAACCCCTACGAGATCGCGAAGGCCCAACTGCGCAAGGTCGCCAAGTCGTTCGCGATCGACCCGAACCTCGTCAACGTCCTCGAGAAGTGCAAGAAGGCGGTCGCTGTCTCGATCCCCGTCGCCATGGACGACGGCGCCACCCAGGTCTTCGAGGGATTTCGGGTCACCCACAATGTCGCCCGGGGGCCTTCGAAGGGCGGCATCCGGTACCACCCGGACGTGACGCTCGACGAGGTCAAGGCGCTGGCGATGTGGATGACGTGGAAGTGCGCGCTGATGGGGATCCCATTCGGCGGCGCCAAGGGCGGCGTCGTCTGCAATCCGAAGCACATGTCCGAGGGCGAGCTGCAGCGCATGACGCGCCGCTACACGAGCGAGATCATCAACGAGATCGGGCCGGAGAAGGACATCCCCGCGCCGGACGTCGGCACGGACGGGCGCGTGATGGCCTGGATCTTCGACACGTACTCGATGAACAAGGGCCACTCGGTGCTCGGCGTGGTCACGGGGAAGCCGCTCACGATCGGCGGCTCGCTCGGCCGCGAGGAGGCGACCGCGCGCGGGTCGCTCTACTGCATCCGCGACGCGATCCGCAAGCGCATGCTCTCGATCGACGGCCTGCGCGTCGCCATCCAGGGCTTCGGCAACGTCGGCAGCCACCTCGCGCGGCTGCTCGCCGAGGACGGAGCCCAGGTCGTCGCGATCTCGGACTCGCGCAGCGGCCTCTACAACGCCAACGGGATCGACGTCCAGGCCGCGCTCGCCCACAAGGGCGAGTCCGGTTCGCTCGAGGGCCTGAAGGGCGCCGAAGCGATCTCGAACGAGGAGCTCCTCCGGATCGACTGCGACGTGCTCGCGCCGTGCGCGCTCGAGCAGGTGCTGACCGAGGAGAATGCCGACCAGGTCAGGGCGCAGATCATCTGCGAGGGTGCGAACGGGCCGACCACGCCGCCGGCCGACGACATCCTCGAGTCGAAGGGCGTGCTCATCCTCCCCGACGTGCTCGCGAACGCAGGTGGGGTCGTCGTCTCGTACTTCGAGTGGGTCCAGGGCCTCCAGGAGTACTTCTGGAAGGAGGCCGAGGTGAACGCGAAGCTCAACGACATCGTCACGCGTGCGTTCAATGAAACGTGGGCGACGCGGGAGGGGAAGAGCGTGTCGATGCGCGAGGCTGCCTATGGCCTCGCTGTGACGCGCGTAGCCGAGGCCACGACGACGCGCGGCATCTACCCCTGAGATTCTCGCTGCGCGAGAATCTCTAACTAGATCTTCGTGGCGAAGCCACGAAGATCCGTCGTCCTGTTCCACGCGTCCGGGTGTCACCTCTGCGAGCGCGCCCGGAAGGTGCTGAGCGAGGCCGGTGTCGAGTTCGAGGAGGTCGACATCGGCGGCGACGCGGAGCTCGAGGCGCGGTACCGCGAGTGGCTACCGGTCGTCGAGATCGACGGCGAGCGGGCCTTCGTCTACTACGTGGATCCTCGTGCGTTTCGGCGCAAGCTGCAGGCACAAACTTCGGGCTGACGGAACCGCCGCGTGGCTTGGGCGGCGGCTGATACAACTGCGCCCGCTGTTACAAACGTCGACTTCAGGAGCAGTGTGGCGGATCGGTTGACGGTGGGGGTGGCCGCGAGGCTGTCCCGATACCTGCAGGTGCTGACGCAGGCGAAGAAGATGGGAAAGGACCGGATCTCGTCCCAGGAGATCTCGGACTACACGAACATCAACGCCACGCAGATCCGCCGTGACCTGTCCGCGTTCGGCAAGTTCGGCAAGCGCGGCGTGGGCTACAACATCGACTCGCTACTCGGAGAGATCCGGAAGATCCTCCGCACCCAGGGGCAGCACAACATCGCGCTGATCGGCGCGGGTCGCCTGGGGCAGGCGATCGCGAGCTCCTCGATCTTCGCTGAGCACGGGATCAACATCACGGCTGTCTTCGACACCGATCCGGAGAAGATCGGCCGGCCGGTGGGTCAGGTGGCCGTCAGCGAGTACAACCGCCTCGCAGAGACCGTTCGCGACAAGAACATCATCGTCGGCGTCCTCGCGGTGCCGGCGGACAACGCGCAGCAGGTGGCGAACGACCTGGTCGACGCCGGCGTGAAGATTCTCTTCAACTACTCGGAGGCGCTGCTCGACGTCCCCTCCGACGTCGCCGTGCACACCTCGAACCCCGCCGTCGAGCTGCTCTACGCGCTCTACTTCTACCTGACTTAGGCCAAACTCCGGCCGTGCGGATCCTGCTCTGGCACGGCTACCTGCTCGGGGGCACGGGCTCGAACGTCTACACGCGCGCGCTCGCGCGCGAGTGGGGCCGCGCCGGGCACGAGGTGGTCGTCTTCTGCCAGGAATCGCACCCGGAACGATTCGACCTCGATGGCGCGGAGGTCGTTCGCCCCGACATCGGCGGCCTCCTACCAGTCTTCGTCCTCGACCGCTACGAGGGTCTCGAGGCCAAGCTCCTCCAGGACTTCACCCTCGCTGAGCGTGAGCGCTACGTCGAGCTGAACGGCGCCGCGTTGCGCGAGCATCTGCCAGCCGACCTCGTCTTCGCCAACCACGTCCTGCTCGGCGCGCCGGTCGGTGTCGCCTCCGGCGAGCGATTTGCGGTCAAGGCGCACGGCTCCGAGCTCGAGTACTCGATGCGCGGCAACGAGGAGCTGTCCGCCTGGGGACGCGAGACGCTGGCCCACGCCGAGGCCGTCTACGTCGGCTCGGCCCACATCCGAGAAGTGCTGGAGGACGTCGTCGGACACGTCGATCGCGTGCACGAGGTGCCGCCCGGGGTGAACGTCGACGAGTTCAAGCCCGAGTCTCGTTCCGAAGCGCTCGCCGGGCTGGTCGCCCAGGCCCGCGCGGACACGCCCAATCCCGCGAACGCGAACGAGCGGCTTCCGGACGAGGGGAATGCCGAGCGCCTGGCGGGCTTTCTCGCCGGCGACGAGCCGACCGTCGTCTACTTCGGGAAGCTGCTCTACAACAAGGGCGTCCACGTCCTGATCGAGGCGCTACGCGAGGTCGACGCGCGCGCCGTGATCGTCGGCTTCGGCGACTATCGCGCGGAGCTCGAGCGAATCGCCGCGCCGCGCACGCTCTTCACCGGGGCGCTCGAGCACCGCCACCTCGTCCACCTGCTTCCGCTCGCGGACGTTACCGTTGTCCCCTCGATCTTCCCGGAGGCCTTCGGGATGGTCGCGGCCGAGGCGGCGGCAGCCGGCTCGCCGCCGCTCGTTGCGCGTCACTCCGGCCTTGCCGAAGTCGCAGAGGGTTTGGAGGCGGAGTACCCGCCGGAGCAACGGCACCTGGCGAGCTTCTCGACAGGCGACGCCAAAGAGCTCGCGGCGAGGCTCAACGAGCTGCTTGCCCTCCCACCGGCGGCGCGTACCGAGCTCGGCACTGCGGCGCGGCGAGCGGCCGTGGAGCGCTGGAGCTGGAAAGGTGTCGCGACGCGCTTGCTGGAACCGTTGACCACGAGGTAGGTTGAGCGGTCAACAATCGGAGGTCCCGATGGACGTCGTGTTCCTGATCGGTCGAATCCTTTTCGGTCTCCTTTTCATCGTGTCCGGCCTGATGGCGCACCTGATCGGCCGGCGCCAGGGCGTGGAGTACGCGCGTATGTACAACGTCCCGCTTCCGGAGCTCGGCGTGCCGTTCACGGGCGTGATGGCTGTGGCCGGCGGCGTGATGGTCGCACTCGGGCTGTGGGGCGATCTCGGCGCGCTGCTCGTCGCAGCGTTCCTTCTGCTCATCACCCCGTTGATGCACGCCTTCTGGAAGGAGCAGGACGCTCAGCAGAAGCAGATGCAGATGGCGAACTTCAACAAGAACTTTGCCTTGCTCGGTGCCGCCCTCGCGCTCTTCTACGTCTGGAACCAGCTCCAGGGCGACGCGGGCCTCTCCATCACCGACCCGCTCTTCGGCAGGGGGTAGCGAAAGCTTCATTTACTGTAGGAGCGTGGGAGACGCCCAGCGACTGCCTCCTGACGAGCAGATCCGTTTCGCCCGCCAGGCGTTCGAGAACGCCCAGGATCTCGACGTCGCCGTGGAGGAGGAGTTCGCGCTCCTCGACCCCGAGACGCTCGAGCTCACCAACCGCTACGAGGAGCTGAAGGCGGCGGCGAACGGGCTGGACTGGGACGAGCACCTCGTCGGCGAGCTGATCGCCTCCGAGGCGGAGGTCAAGACCGGCCGCTGCGACAGCTTCCCCGAGGCGGCAGAGCGGATGGTCGAGCGCCGCGCACAGCTGGGCGCGCTGGCCGACACGCTCGGAATTGCGCTGGCCTGCACCGGCACCCACCCGTGGAGCAGCTGGAAGGACCAGCGCATAATCGACACGCCGCACTACCGCCGGAACGACGAGATCCTCAGGTACGTCGTCTGGCGCAACAACAGCTTCGGCATCCACGTCCACGTCGCCGTCCGCGGCGCCGACCGTGCCGTACGCGTCTCGGACGCGTTCCGCAACGTCCTCCCGGAGCTGCTCGCGCTCTCGGCCAGCTCCCCGTTCGTGGACGACGTGGCCACGGGCCTGCATTCGGCCCGCACGGAGATCTTCACGCGCATGTTCCCGCGCTGCGGCATCCCGGACGTCTACGGCAGCTGGGACGAGTACGAGCGGTACGTCCGCTTCCTCTACGCGACCGGCTCGATCGACGAGCACACGCAGATCTGGTGGAGCGTCCGGCCGCATTTCGCCTTCCCGACCGTCGAGGTACGGATCTGCGACGCACAGCCGGACCTCCGCGATGCGCAGGCGCTCGCGGCGCTGATGTACTCGCTCGGGGCGCGCTTCATGCGGGCACTCGACGAGGGCGAGCCGCTTCCCGACCTCCCGCGGCGGCTGCTCGAGGAGAACCTCTGGCGCGCGATCCGCTACGGACTCTCCGGCGAGCTGATCGACCTCGAGCGCGGCGAGGTCGTTCACGCCCGGGCGCGGCTGGAGCAGCTGATCGAGTGGGTGCAGCCGGTCGCAGAGGAGATCGGCGCGGCGTCCTACCTCTCCATTCCGGAGGCGAACTCCGCCGAGCGGCAGTACGCGCGCCTCGAGGAGCTCGGCTCGCACCGCGAGGTCTTCGCGGAGCTCGTGCGGCCGCGGGAGCGCGTCGCGTGACGGAGAGCGTGGTGGGGATCGGCGGCGTCTTCTTCCGCGCACGCGACCCCGAGGCGCTCAAGCGCTGGTATGGCGAGCATCTCGGGATCGAGCTCGAGGACTACGCGATGCTCGCGCAGCTGCGCGCGGCCGGCATCGACGTCGACGAGCACCTGGAGGAGCACGAATACGGCCGCTTCGCGTGGGCGACCGACCCTGAAGGCAACCGCTTCGAGCTCTGGGAGCCGCCGCAGTGACCGAGGAAGAGACTCCGAAGCCCACCGACGAGGAGCTGCTCCAGCAGGTCGAGGAGGAGCTGAAGAAGCTCAAGGTCTCCGACCTCCTCGTCCAGATGCTCTACACGATGTCGTCGCTCGGCTACCGGAAGCTGTCGGAGCAGGACCGAGACCTCGACCAGGCGAAGCTCGCGATCGACACGCTCCGCGCCGTCCTGCCGGTGCTCGAGGGGGTGGTCGGAGACGACGTGATGCGCGACTTCAAGCAGGTGACAGCGAACCTGCAGCTCGCCTACGCGGACGCGTCAAAACCCGGCGTTTAGTAGGCTCGCGCCCCCGGACTTTGTGATAGAAACCGCGCCGCGCCGAGGGGACTCGGCGCTGACTTTGTGAGGGGGAACTGGGTGATCGTCGCGAGCTTCTTCAACGAGCACGCCGTGCTGTTCGCGCTGATCTGCGCGGGTGTCGCAATCGCATCCGGGATCGGGCTGACGGTGTGGGTGCTCGGGAGGCCGTCCGGAAACGAGCGGATGCGCGAGATCCAGCGCGCAGTCCAAGAGGGGGCGGAGGCGTACCTGAAGCGGCAATACATGACGATCGCCGCCGTCTCGATCGTGCCCTTCCTCCTGCTCGGCTTCTACAACAAGCTCGGCTGGGGGACGGCCATCGGCTTCCTCGTCGGCGCGGTGCTCTCCGCGGCGGCCGGCTTCATCGGGATGAACGTCGCCGTCCGCGCAAACGTGCGCACGGCGGAGGCTGCACGCCACGGGTTGAAGCCGGCACTGAACGTCGCGTTCCGGGCGGGCTCGGTCACCGGCCTCCTCGTCGTCGGCCTCGGCCTGCTCGGCGTCGCCGGGTACTACTGGGCGCTCACCGACTGGCTCGGCCACTCGCAGGACTCGGCGATCGACGATCTCGTCGGGCTTGCCTTCGGCGGCTCGCTGATCTCGGTCTTCGCCCGTCTCGGCGGTGGGATCTACACGAAGGCGGCCGACGTCGGCGCAGACCTGGTCGGCAAGATCGAGGCCGGCATCCCGGAGGACGATCCGCGCAATCCGGCGGTGATCGCGGACAACGTCGGCGACAACGTCGGCGACTGCGCGGGCATGGCCGCCGACCTCTTCGAGACGTACGCCGTGACCGCGGTCGCGGTGATGCTGCTCGGCACGCAGTTCCCGTCGAGCCGGCTCGCGCTCTTTCCGCTCGCGATCGGCGGCATCTCCATCATCTCCTCGGTGATCGGGACGTTCTTCGCCCGCGTGGGGCGGCGCGGCTCGATCATGAACGCGCTCTACCTCGCCGTGCTGGTCGCAACCGTGTTGTCGGCGATCGGATTCATCCCGGTGACGATGGCCTTCGACGGCGGGAAGTTCGTCTTCTCCGACCTGTACGTCTCTGCGATCGTCGGCCTCGGCGTCACCTTCCTGCTCGTGGCGATCACCGAGTACTACACCGGGACGCGCTGGGGGCCGGTCAAGTCGATCTCCTCTGCGTCCCAGACCGGCCACGCGACGAACATCATCTCCGGGCTCGCCGTCGGGATGCAGGCGACGGCGCTGCCGGTCGTCGTGATCGCGGGGGGCATCCTGCTCGCGCACCACTTCGCGGGGCTCTACGGCATCGGCGTTGCTGTGATGGCGCAGCTGTCGATGACGGGGCTGATCGTCGCTCTGGACGCATACGGCCCAGTCACGGACAACGCGGGGGGGATCGCCGAGATGGCCGATCTTCCCGCCGACGTGCGGGCGATCACCGATCCGCTCGACGCGGTCGGGAACACGACCAAGGCCGTGACGAAGGGCTACGCGATCGGCTCCGCGGCGCTCGCCGCGCTCGTCCTCTTCGACTCGTACACGACCGGGTTGTCGGACGAGGGGCTCTCGGCGACCTTCAACCTCAGCGACGCCTGGGTGATCGCCGGCCTGTTCATCGGCGGCTTGATGCCGTTCCTGTTCGCCTCGCTCGCCATGCAGGCGGTCGGCCGAGTGGGCGGCCAGGTCGTGACCGAGGTTCGGCGCCAGTTCCGCGAGAACCCCGGGATCATGGAGGGGACCTCACGGCCGGAGTACGGGCGCGCGATCGACATCGTCACGGGCTCGGCGATCAAGGAGATGATGCTGCCGGCGCTGATCCCCATCGGCTTCCCGATCATCGTCGGGATCATCAACGCGAAGATGCTCGGGGGTCTCCTGATCGGGACGATCGTGACAGGCCTCTTCCTGGCGATTGCGATGACGTCGGGGGGCGGCGCCTGGGACAACGCGAAGAAGCTGATCGAGGACGGCGCCTACGGCGGCAAAGGGTCCGAAGCGCATGCCGCGTCGGTGACCGGCGACACGGTCGGCGACCCGTACAAGGACACGGCCGGGCCTGCCATCAACCCGATGATCAAGATCGCCAACATCGTCGCGATCCTGATCATTCCCCTCATCGTCTCGATCCACGGATAACGCGGCCTAGGCCCTAGCCGCCACGTCCGGTGCCAGGTACTGGACCTGTCCAAACCGGATGGGTCAGACCCACGTGTGACAAGAGTGCGCCGTTTGATCCACAGGCGGATCGCCTGGAAGGCGCCGCCTTCGTGTCCCCAACGGCCGTGGCCGTACCGGATGGGTCAGACCCACGTGTGACAAGAGTGCGCCGTTTCATCCACAGGCGTCTGTTCGAGTCATGTCCGGGGACAGCCCCCGGCCCTGTCCTGAGGAGTCGTGTCCTGAGGAACGGCGTCAGGTGCCAGGCAATGGACCTGGCCATGGACCTGGCCGGAAACGACGACCTGGCCTCGGTCTAGAGTCCGTTCGTGCCCCGGCGGAGGCGTCAGCAGGGCCTCGAGCGCGTCCTCGGAACGCCGGCGCTCTTCGCCACCGCGTACGGGAACGTCGGCTCGTCGATCTACTACGCGCTCGGCCTCGTGGCCGGGATTGCGCTCGGGCTCACCCCGCTCGTCTTCGTCATCAGCGGCCTGATCTTCGCCGCCACCGCGGCCACTTACGCGGAAGGAACGGTGCGCTACCCGGAGGCCGGCGGCTCCTCCTCCTTCGCTCGGCACGCGTTCAACGAGCTCGTCTCGTTCGGGGCGGCCTGGGCCCAGATGCTCAATTACGTGATCACGATCGCTATCTCGGCGTTCTTCGTCCCGCACTACCTTTCGATCTTCTGGGGGCCGCTGCGCGACAACCCCTGGGACATCGTCGGCGGAGCACTCGTGATCGTCCTGCTCGTCCTGCTGAACATCGTCGGGATCAAGGAGGCGGCCAGGCTGAACATCTTCCTCGCCTTCGTCGACTTTGCGACGCAGCTCCTCCTCGTCGGGATCGGGTTCGCGCTGATCTTCAGCCCCCACCAGGTCTTCTCCGCGAACATCCACTGGGGGCTGGCGCCGACCTGGCGGGACTTCCTGCTCGCGATCCCGATCGCGATGATCGCCTACACCGGGATCGAGACGGTCTCGAATCTCGCGGAGGAGGCGCGCGACCCTCCGCGCGACATCCCACGCTCGATCAGCTGGGTCGCGGTCGCCGTCTTCGCGATCTACTTCACGCTCCCGATGATCGCCCTCTCCGCGCTACCCGTGGAACGGGGTGCGGACGGCTTTCAGACGAAGCTCGGCCTTCCCCCGGAGGACGGCGGCTTCGCCAACGATCCCGTGCTCGGGCTCGTGGAGCATCTCGGCCTGCACGGAACCGTGCTACAGGGCGCCAAGATCTATGTCGGCATCCTCGCCGCCACGATCCTCTTCATCGCCACGAACGCGGGCGTGATCGGCGCCTCCCGGATCACGTACGCGATGGCCAGCTATCGCCAGCTGCCGGAGCGGTTCCGGCGGCTGCACCCGCGCTTCAAGACGCCCTGGCTCTCACTCGTCGTCTTCGCCGGGATCGTGTCGATCGCGGTCTTGCTCCCTGGTCAGACGACCTTCCTCGGCGACATGTACGCGTTCGGCGCGATGCTCTCGTTCACGATCGCCCACCTGGCCGTGATCGCGTTGCGCGTGAAGAAGCCCGACGAGGAAGTCATCTTCAAGGCGCGGCCGAACCTGCGCATTCGCGGCGTGAGCTGGCCGCTCTTCGCGCTCTTCGGCGGCACGGGAACTGCAGCGGCCTGGCTGGTGGTCGTGATCCAGAAGCCGGGGGCGCGCTGGATCGGGCTCGGTTGGCTCGCGCTCGGGCTCGTGGCCTATGCGATCTACCGGAGATACGCGATCGGCGAGCCTCTCCGCACGACGCTGCGCGCTCCGGTCGTGATTGGCCCCTCGGTGGCGCTCGAATACCGCAGCATCCTGGTCCCGGTGAAGCCAGGCCGGGAGTCGGAGGAGGCGATGGATTTCGCGGCCCGGCTCGCCGCCGAGCGGGGCGCGTCGATCGCAGCGGTGAGCGTCGTCACGATTCCGCTCGAGCTTCCACTCGACACCCGGCTCGAGGACGAGGAGGCGGCCGCGGACGAAGCGCTCGACCGTGCCGCGGCGATCGGGGAGCTCTACGGGGTCGACGTCACGGGCCGGCTCGTGCGCGCGCGGAGCGCGGGTCGCGCGATCGTCGACGAGGCGATCCGGCGCGGCAGCGAGATCATCGTCATGGGCGCGCCGCGCCGCGACCGCCCGCGTCGCGCCGTCTTCGGCGACACCGTGGACTTCGTGCTCAAGAACGCGCCGGTGCGCGTGATGGTCGCAGCGGGTCGCAAAGCGGCAGCGTGAGGGCGTATCGCGCCGGCCTGGTCCTCTTCGCGCTCGCGTTCATCGGGATCGGAATCGCGCTCGTCGTCGTCACCGCGGTTCGCGGCGGCGGCGTCGGCTACCTCCTCGGTGTCCTCTTCGTCGGTGCGGGAGCGGGACGCCTGTTCGTGCTCTCGCGGCGTTGAAGAGACGGACGAACCGCGCCCTCGGGCGCGAATAAGCTCACCACGTGGCACGCAAGCTGCCTCGCCTCCAGCGTGTGCTCGACGCGCCCGCGCTGTTCTCGATCGCGTACGGCGAGATCGCCTCGTCGATCTACTTCGCCCTCGGGATCATCGCGACGAACGCGCACGGACTGACGCCCGCAGTCCTGCTCTTCGTCGGCGCGATCTTCCTACTCGTCTCGCTGTCGTACGCGGAAGGAACTGCCGCGATCCGCGAGACGGGCGGCGCCGCGACGTTCGTCCGGCTGGCGTTCAACGACCTCGTCGGCTTCGTCACCGGCTGGGCGCTCTTCCTCGACTACCTGATCGTGATCGCGCTCTCCGCAGTGTTCATGCCGCACTACGTCGCCGGTGCGTTCTTCACGAAGATCCAGCGCCCCTGGGACGTCGTCGCCGGCTGCTTCGTCATCGCCGGGATCGCAGTCGTGCGGCTCGTCCGGCGCACCCGTCTGCACGCCTGGGCGCTGGTGGTCGCGCTCGTCGACCTCGGAACCCAGCTGCTCCTGATCGGCCTGGGACTTGCTCTCCTGTTCAGCTCCGACGCCCTCACCGGGGGGACCTCCCTCGGCTCCGACCCGAGCTGGCACGACATCGCCTTCGCGATCCCGCTCGCGATGCTCGCCTACACAGGGCTGGAGACGATCGCGAATCTCGCCGAGGAGGCGCGCCGGCCGGGGCGCGACCTGCCGCGCTCGCTCTTCAGCGCGATCGGGCTCGTGGTCCTGCTCTACGTCGTCATCGCCGTCGTCGCTCTCTCGGCCTTCCCGGCCGCTCACGGGACGGAGCTCGGCTCGAACTGGCTCCGCTCGCCGCTGATGGGGATCGTCTCGCGGATCCGCGATCACGTCCCGGACGTGATCGGCGCTCCGCTGCAGGTCTACGTCGGACTCTCGGGCGCGCTCATCCTCCTGACCGCCGCGACGACGTCGATCTCCGGCTTCGGCCGGCTCGCCTACTCCCTGGGCGAGCACGCCCAGCTTCCCCGCCGGTTCGGCCTCCTGAACAAGCGGACGCTCGTCTCGCCGTGGTCGATCGTCTCGGCGGCCGCGATCTCGATCGCCCTGCTGGCGGGAACGGCGGCACTGCCGCACCCCGTCTTCTTCCTCGCCAGCCTGTTCAGCTTCGGCGTCCTGCTTGCGTTCACCGCAGCGCAGCTCGCGGTGATCAAGCTGCGGTTCACCGAACCGGAACGCCGTCGGCCATACCGCGTCCCGTTCGCCATTGGGCGGATCCCGTTGCCGTCCCTGCTCGGGACACTGGCGACCTTCGCGATCTGGGTCGTTGCGCTCTCGACGCACGAGGGCGCGCGCTACGGCGGACCCCTTTGGCTCGCGGTAGGGCTCGTGTTGTACGTGACCATCCGCAAGAGCCGCGGGGAGGGCCTGCTGGAACGCCACGTCTCCGCCGACGAGCAGCCGCATCTCGCTGAGGCGGAGTTCTCCCGGATCCTCGTGCCGATGAAGCTCGGCGAGATCGGCGAGGAGATGGTCGCGACCGCGGTCAAACTCGCGCAGGAGCGCGGCGCGTCTGTCGAGGCGCTCCACGTGATCCGCGTTCCGCTCGACCTGCCGCTCGACGCCGAGTTGCTCGAGGAGGAGGAGCGCGCGGCGGCGTCGCTCGTGGAGGCGCAGCTTCTCGGTGCCGACCACGGCGTCGAGGTGAACGGGCGCACAGTGCGCGCGCGTTCGATCGGCCAGGCAATTGTCGAGGAAGCCGAGCGAGCTGAGGTCGACCTGATCGTGCTCGGCTCGTCGCCGCGCTGGCGGCGGCAATCCCGGTTCTTCTCTCCGACGGTGGACTACGTGCTCAAGAAGGCCCCGGCCGAGGTGCTGATCGTGGCCTTCCCGCAGGGGGTTCTCGAGGGGGAACCCGCACCCGCATGAACACGCCGAACCGAGCTACGCTGGGACTGTGAAGGCACTAGTCATCGGTTGCGGCCGCGTCGGGTCGACGGTCGCCAAACGGCTCGCCTCGGAAGGGTGGGACGTGACTGCCGTGGACGAGAAGGAGGCTGCCCTCTCCCGCCTCGGGGAAGACTGGAGCGGCGGTTTCATCGTCGGTCACGGCATGGACACGGGCGTCCTCCGCGAAGCCGGGATCGAGGACGCCGACGTCGTCGTCGTCGCCACCGACGGCGACAACACGAACATCGTCATCGGGCAGGTCGCCCAGAAGCGGTTCGGCATCGAGTGCACGGTCGTGCGCGTGCTCGACCCTGCGCGCGCGGACTTCTACGCGGAGCGCGGCATGCGCACGGTCTGTCCCACCTCGACCGCGATCGAGGTCCTGATCGACGCGGCGCGCACCTGCGCGATCCCGCAGCAGCCCCGCGAGGAGCTGACCGCCTAGGTGGCCCTCCCGGCAACCCACGGCGGCGCCTGGCTCGCGATCACGCGGCGCGCTGCGGCGTCCTCAGTCGCGCCCATAGCTTCGGCTATGGGCGCTCCCTGCGTCCTTGCATCGCTTGGTGCTCGCAACCCAGGCATCCACCAGGGTCACCGGAAGGGCCACCGATGTACGTCCTGATCGCAGGCGGCGGCAAGGCCGGGGCAAACGTGATGCGGACGCTGCTCCGCAACGGCCACGAGGCAACTTTGATCGAGCAGGAGCGCGACCGCTTCGAGCGGCTCGAGCACGAGTTCGAGCACCAGGTGATGCTCGGCGACGCGACCGAGCTGTTCGTGCTCGAGAAGGCGGGGATCAAGCGGCCGCCCGACCTCGTGCTCGCGCTGACGGGCGACGACGAGGACAACATGGTCATCACCCAGCTGGCGAAGGAGAAGTACGGGGCCTCGAAGGTGATCGCCCGCGTCAACGACCCGCGCAACCAGGCGCACTTCGACCTGCTCGGGATCTCGCCGACCGTGTGCGCCACCTCCAGCATCCTCGGCCTGGTCGAGCACGAAGTGCCCGAGCACGAGCTCGTCCATCTGCTGGAGCTGCGCAAGGAGAACCTCGAGATCGTCGAGGTGCAGATCGACAAGTCGTCCCCGTGCGCCGGCAAGCGGGTCGAGAAGCTCTCGCTCCCGGAGGGGTCGCGGCTGATCTCCGTCATGCGCGACGGCAAGGCCGAGATCGCCGTCGGCTCGACCGAGCTCCAGGCCGGCGACCAGGTGCTCGCGATCCTCCAGCCGGGCAAGGAGGACGAGCTGCGCGAGATTCTGCTCAAGAAGTAGGGGACCCGCCGTTCCGGTGAGGGGACTCCGGATCATCCTCGCGGTCGGCATCGCGGCCGGCACGCTGGTCGCGCCGGCCGGGGCCTCGGACGCCACCGTCAAAGCGGCGTTCGTCCGCGGCGTCGCGCAGATCCGCGGATCACCGGACGCGACGAAACTCGCGGCACGCCTCGCTCGCACCCTCGTGGGTCTCCGGGCCGACCGCGGCTCGACGGCGCTCGGCCGCCGGGGGAGAGGGTTTGCGATCCAGGGCTTCGCGTGGACGCTGAAAGGGATCCGGACGCAGCTCGATCTCGTCGCGAACGACAGTGGGAACATCGAGGCTGCCATCCGACACGCCAAGCAAGCCGATCGGTACCTCGACACCGGTGCGGACTATTTGAGATCGGCCGGTCGCGCCTTCGGAATTCGCGTCGGGAAGCTCAACGGCCGCTGAGTGCATCCCTTCTTAAGAAGTAGGTAAAGACTCCGCGAAAGCGCGAACCGAAGGATCTCCTCGTGGGTAGCTTTGGACGCGATGTTCGCCCAGATCCTCGCCGCCGCGTGCGCGGCTGCGCTCTCTCCGTGCTCCGTCGATCGCGCGCAGGCGACCTTCCGACCGTACGCCTCCGGGCTCTCGGCGATCACGTACATCGCCGCCAACCGCGCGGAGCCGAAGCGCCTCTACGTCGTCGAGCAGGACGGGCGCATCCGCTACCTCGTCGGGGGTCGCGTGCGCGGGACCTTCCTCGACCTGCGCGACGCCGTGATCAGCGGTGGGGAGCAAGGCCTCCTGTCGGTCGCGTTCCATCCCGCCTATGCGAAGAACCACCGCTTGTACGTCGACTACACCGACAAGAACGGGGATACGCGGGTGGTCGAGTTCCGGTCACGCAACGGCAAGGGGATTCGCTCGAGCGCGCGCCAGCTGCTGTTCGTGGACCAGCCCTATGCCAACCACAACGGCGGTCAGCTGCAATTCGGCCCGGACGGACTGCTCTACGTCGGCATGGGGGACGGCGGCTCCGCCGGCGACCCCGGCAACCGTGCGCAGAACCTCTCCCAGCGCCTCGGCAAGCTCCTGCGGACGAACCCGACTGCGCGGCGACCGGTTTGGCGAGTCGCGGCTTATGGGTTGCGGAATCCATGGCGCTTCATGTTCGACCGTGCCAACGGCGATCTCTACATCGCCGACGTCGGGCAGGGCGAGTGGGAGGAGATCGACTACCGCCCGCGCCGACAGCTCAACGCGCTCGCGAACTACGGCTGGAACCTCTACGAGGGCCGGGCCCGCTATCGGAACGGGACTCCGAATTCCGCAGGCCAGCTCGTCTTTCCGGTGCACCAGTACTCGCACGCCGACAACGCGTGCTCGATCACGGGCGGCTACGTCTACCGGGGCCGGGCCGTACCGGCCGGCGTGGGCCGCTACTACTTCGGGGATTACTGCAGCGGCGCGATCTGGAGCCTGCGGATCGCCAACGGCAGTGCCACCGAGGTCCGCCGCGAGTCGCCGACGATCGGCGAGCTCACGACGTTCGGCGAGGACGCCGCCGGCGAGCTCTACGCGGGCACGGGCGGGGGTCGGATCTACAAGCTCTCGCGTTAGTTAGGGGGAGCGCCGACGCCGTACCGAGGGCGCCTGCTGGCCGAGCGCCGCGTAGGCGAGCGCCTGCAGCGACTCGTTCAGGGTGGCGAGCTCGCGCGAGATCCGGAGGAGCTGCTCGCTCGTGTCCATCCGGCGCGTGAGCGCGTGCACCTCGTCGCAGAGGCGGTCGAGCCGCTCGAGGAGAGCGTCCAGCTGCCGGTCCGCCACCTCCTTTCTCTCCATGCCTTCATCCTAGGCCGAGCAGCTCGTCGCGTGTGCGGACGACGAGCGCGTCGGCACCGAGCCTCCCGAGCACGTGCTGGAGGGCGTCCGCCCCCGCCTCGACCGCGTCGATCCGCCGCGCCGCCCCGAGCTGCGCGAGCGCGACGCGCGCGAGCTCCGCAGGCGCGTCCGTGAAGACGCCGAGCGACGCCCCCGCGCCGTCGAGACGGCGGAGCGCCGCGCTGACCGAGGCGTCCGGTCGGAGATAGACCGGCGCCCGATCCTCGGCGAACCGCTCGAGCAGCACGCGCCAGTTGCCGACGCGTTCGTCCAGCTGCTCGGCCGCCGCCGCCCGGTCGTCCGGCAAGGCGAGCTCGCCGAGCCGGAGCCGCCGCGACGCATCCTCGAGCCAATCGCGCCAGAGCGCGCGCGTGTCGCCGAGCACGGCGTCGAGGTCGATCGCGACCGCCCTCATCGAGCGGCTCGCCGCCAGACGAGGACGCCGAGCGCGACGCCGAGCGCGTCGATCCCGACGTCGATCGGCGAGGCGTGGCGGCCGGCGACGAAGTGCTGGTGGAGCTCGTCGGTGGCCGCGTAGGCGACCCCGGCCAGGAACGCCGGCAGGTCGCGCACGAGCGCGCGCAGGAGCAGCGCGCCGAGCACCGCGTACTCGGTCACGTGCGCGCCCTTCCGGAGCACCGTGTCCCAAGTCCCGAGCCCGCTCGACAGGCTCGGGATCGACGAGAACGCGAAGATCACGGCCGCCCAGGCGACAACCGGGAACCAGAACAGGAAGAGCCGCGATCGGGCCACCGCCGGCGATGCTAGTCTCGGCCCACAACCGGCGAGCGGTCAGGGAATCCGGTGCGAATCCGGAACGGTCCCGCCGCTGTAAGGGGAGACGCTCCCGCGCCGACGTGCCACTGGCCTCATGGCCGGGAAGGCGGCGTCGGGAGGGCGCCCCGAGTCAGAAGACCTCCGCCCGCCGCACAAACCCGAACCCCTCGCGGAAGGAGGATTCGTGTTTCACCGACTCTCTCTCCTCGTCGCACTGGCGGCAGCCGTCGGGCTGCTCGCCGCTCTTCCGGCAGGTGCGCGCGCGCCGCACCGGATCGTCTCGCTGTCACCGACCGCGACCGAGTCGCTGTTCGCGATCGGCGCAGGCAAGCAGGTCGTCGCTGTCGACGATCAGTCGGACTATCCGAAGCGTGCTCCGCACTCCAGGCTGTCCGGCTACACGCCCAACGTCGAGGCGATCGCCGGCTACCGCCCCGACCTCGTCGTCATCTCCGGCGACCCGGGCGGCGTCGTCGAGGCGCTGCGGAAGCTCGGAATCCGTGTGCTGCTCCAGCCGGCAGCGACGAATCTGGCCGGTGCGTACGCGCAGATCCGGCAGCTGGGGACCGCCACCGGGCACGCACGCGCCGCAGTGTCGCTCGTCGCGAAGATGAAGCGGAGCATCGCCCGGGCCGTGGCCTCCGCACCGAAGCTGCGGCTCAGCGTCTACCACGAGCTGACGCCCGACTACTACTCGGCCACGTCCAGCACGTTCATCGGCCGGATCTACAAGCTGTTCGGGCTGCGCAACATCGCGGATGCCGCAGACTCGAGCGGCTCCGGCTATCCGCAGCTCTCGGCGGAGTACATCCTGTCCTCCGATCCGAGCCTGATCGTCCTGGCGGACACGCGCTGCTGTGCGCAGTCGCCGTCGACGGTCGAAAGGCGGCCCGGCTGGAGCGGCCTGACGGCGGTTCGAGGACACGCGGTCGTCGCCGTCGACGACTCGGTCGCATCGCGCTGGGGGCCGCGGATCGTCACCTTCGTCCGGGCAGTCGCGAAGGCATTGAGCCGCACCAACCGATGAGGCGATCGGCGCGGCTCTGGCTTCCCGCCTCGGTCGCGTTTCTCGCTGTGGCCTTGCTCGTCGGCGCGCTCGTCGGGCCTGTCCACCTGGGAGCGGTGAACGTCGTCCACGCCACGTTCGCGCACGTCTTCGGACTTCATTCGCCGCTCTCGGGTGCCGACGACGCGATCCTGTGGCAGCTGCGGCTGCCGCGGGTGATCCTCGGCGCGGTGGTCGGCGGCACGCTCGCGGCCGCCGGCGCGGCGTATCAAGGAGTCTTCCGCAACCCGCTTGCGGATCCATACCTGCTCGGAGCCGCCGCAGGCGCGGGCCTCGGCGCGACGCTGATCGTCGCCTACGCGCCGGCGAGCGCGCTGACGGGCGACCTGCTGCCGATGGGGGCGTTCGCGGGAGCAGCGGTAGCCGTGGTAGCAGCGTACGTGCTGGGCCGATCTGCCGGGATCGGCGGAGGGTCCGCGGCGCTGGTGCTCGCGGGAGTGACGATCGCGTCGTTCCTCACCGCGCTGCAGACGTTCGTGCAGCAGCAGCACGTCGACACGGTGCAGGAGGTCTATTCGTGGCTGCTGGGGCGCCTCGCCACGTCCGGATGGCGCGAAGTCGGCATCGTCCTTCCGTACACGGCCGCCGCATGGCTGGTGATCCTCGCGCACAGGCGGTTGCTCGACGTGCTCGCAGTGGGCGACGAGGAGGCTGCGGCGCTCGGCGTGAACGTGGCCCGGGTGCGACTCCTCGTCGTCGCGGCTGCGACGATCGCGACTGCCGCGGCGGTCTCGGTCAGCGGACTGATCGGCTTCGTCGGGATCATCGTCCCGCACACGATCAGATTGCTCATCGGCGGAAGCTACCGCCTGCTGCTCCCGCTCTCCGTGATCGTCGGCGGAGCCTTTCTCGTCCTCGCCGACGTCATCGCGCGCACTGTGATGTCGCCCGCAGAGCTCCCGATCGGCGTCGTCACCGCGTTCTTCGGCGCACCGTTCTTCGCGATCGTCCTGCGCACCACCCGAAGGACTGTATGACGGCGCTCGCACTCGACTGCGTCTCCGTCACGCTCGGCGGCGCGCGGGTCGTGGATCAGGTCTCCGCCGAAGTAGCCGACGGTGAGTGGGTGGCGCTGATCGGGCCCAACGGCGCCGGCAAGACGACGCTGCTCCGCGCGATTACGGGTCTGGTCCCGTACGACGGCCGCATTTCCGTGTTCGCAGACGACGCCGGCACGTTGGCGCGTAAGCAGCTCGCACGCCGACTAGCCCTCGTGCCGCAGGTTCCGCTCATGCCGGCGCACGCGACGGTGCGCGAGTACGTCCTGCTCGGCCGCACGCCGCACCTCGGCTATCTCGGCAGCGAGGGCCGGTCGGACTTCGCAGCGGTAGAGGCGGCGCTGGAACGGTTGGACCTGACCTCGTTCGCGCATCGACGGCTCGGGTCGCTCTCGGGCGGCGAACGCCAGCGCGCGACGCTTGCGCGGGCTCTCGCGCAGGATGCCCCCATCCTCCTGCTCGACGAGCCGACGGCGGCGCTCGACGTCGGTCGGCAGCAGCAGGTGCTCGAGATCGTCGACGGACTGCGCGCGAACGGCGGCCTGACCGTGCTGTCGACGATGCACGATCTCACCCTCGCCGGGCAGTACGCGGACCGGCTCCTTCTCATCGACCGGGGTCACCTGATCGCGGCAGGTACCGCTGCCGACGTCCTCACCGGCGCGTTGATCGCGGAGCACTATGGGGCCGACGTGGAGGTCGTCGAAACCCCCGGTGCGGGGTTCGCGGTTGTTCCGGTGCGACGATCGACGTGAGTTCCGTCTTCCTCCTCGGCGGCGCCCGGAGCGGGAAGTCATCGCTCGCCGTCGACCTCGCGCGGCGGTGGGACGGGCCGGTGACGGTGCTCGCAACGGGCCAGGCCGGGGACGAGGAGATGGCCGAGCGGATCAGGTTGCACCGTGCTCAGCGGCCCCCGGAATGGACGACGGTCGAGGAGCCGCTCGAGCTCGGCAGCGCGCTCTCGGCAGTGGAGAAGGACGCCGCGGTCGTGATCGATTGCGTCTCGCTGTGGGTGGCGAATCTGCTCGGTCGCGGCGACGCCGATCCTGAGGTGGAAGAGCAGGCCGCCGCCGTCGCGGACCACTGCGCCGCACGTGGCTCCCTCACGATCGCGGTCAGCAACGAGGTCGGGCTCGGCATTGTTCCGGCGACTTCGGTCGGCCGGCGCTATCGCGATCTGCTCGGCCGCGTGAACGCGCTCTGGGCCGCGGCTGCTGATGAGGTGGTGTTCGTCGTCGCCGGTCGGCCCTTGCGTCTCGACTCGCGCGAGGACGTCCTGAGATGGATCTTCTGACGGAGACCCTGGGGCGGATCCAGCCGGGCGACGCCGACGCCTCGGCGGCCGCGCAGGCCGCGCTCGACGCGAAGACGAAGCCGCGCGGCAGCCTCGGCCGGCTCGAGGAGCTGGCGTGTCGGATCGCGAGCGTGCGGCGGACGGCGGCACCGGGTCAGCTCCGCGCGGCGGTGGTCGTCGCCGCAGCCGATCACGGAGTCGCTCGCGAGGGCGTCAGCGCGTATCCGCAGGAGGTGACGCGCCAGATGCTCGCCAACTTCAATGTGGGCGGCGCCGCTGTGTGTGTCCTCGCGCGCGCAGCCGGTGCCGCGCTCCGGGTCGTCGACGCGGGCGTCGGGACGCCCACCGCGAGCATCGCGGCCGGCCCGGCGATGGGTCGTGCGGACGCGCTGCATTGGGTCGATCGCGGGATCACCGTCGCCGGCGAGCTTTCGGCAGATGGGGTCGGCATCGTCGCGCTCGGCGAGATGGGCATCGGCAACACGACCTCTGCGGCCGCGCTGTCCGCGGCCCTGCTCTCCGGCGATCCGGCGCCTGTCTGCGGTCGCGGGACCGGCGTCGACGACGAAGGGCTGGCACGCAAGGTCGACGTGGTGACGCGCGCCCTGCGTTCGAACCCGGTGGACGCCGCGGATCCGCTGGGGGTCCTCGCCGCGCTCGGCGGCTTCGAGATCGCCTTCCTCGTCGGGCTCGCGCTCGGCGGCGCCGCCGAGCGCCTGGTCGTCGTCCTCGACGGCTTCATCACCGCGGCGGCGGCGCTCGTCGCCGCTCGGCTCGAGCCGAGCGCGGTCGATGCGATGCTCGCCGCGCACCTCTCACCGGAGCCTGGCCATCGACTCGTCTTGGACGCGCTCGGCCTCGAGCCCTTGCTGGATCTGCAGATGCGGCTGGGCGAGGGCAGTGGCGCGACGCTCGCGTTGCCGCTGCTTCATGCCTCGCTCGCCGTCCTCGGCGACATGGCGACGTTCGAGTCGGCGGGCGTGACGGATGCCGGCCGTTAGTGCCAGCGTCCGCGCCGCCGCCGCCGCGGTGACCTTCCTGACGCGCGTGCCGCTCGGTCGTAGAGTCGTGGTCGACGGAGCGGACGTCGCGCGCGGCGCGCTCCTGTTCCCCGTAGTCGGAGCGGGCGTGGGAGCGTTGTCCGGCGGAGTCGCTGTGATCGCGCACCCGCGGCTGCCGGCCCTCGCAGCCGCCGGAGTCGCGCTTGCCGTGGCCGTCCTCTTGACCGGTGGAATGCACGTCGACGCCTTGGCGGACACGTTCGACGCCCTCGGCGCTTCGACCCGCGAACGTGCGCTCGAGATCATGCGCGACTCACGCGTCGGCGCGTTCGGCGCGACGGCGCTGATCCTGGACCTGCTCGTGAAGGCCGCCGCCGTCGCAGCGCTGCTCGAGCGCGGCGGAGCGCTCCCGGCCCTCGTTGCCGCAGGCGCATTGTCGCGCGCCGCCTCGCCGCCACTCGCGGTGACACTCCGCTATCCCCGAGCCGAGGACGGACCGGGGAGCGTGCTCACCGGTCGGGTGGGCCGGCCGGCCGCGCTCGGCGGCGTTGCCGTCGCCATCGGCGGCGCGAGGCTCGCTGCGGGGAGCACCGGACTGGTGATGGCCGCTTCCGTTGCCTGTACGACGATTTGCCTCGGCCTCTTCTACAGCCGCTGGCTCGGCGGCGCCACGGGCGACTGCCTCGGTGCGGCGACCGAGATCGGCGAGACAGTCGCACTCGTCGTCGCAGCAGCCCTCGCGTGACGCAGCCGGCCTCGACGTCGCCGCGCTACGATCGGTATGGCGCTTCGGCGCCGCCCTATGACGGACTGACGAGAGACACACCGCTTCCGCGCCTCGCGCACTCTCTCGAGGAGGTCCGTTGTCACGCTCGCCCGGCACGCTCGCTGCCGCCAACATCAGCAAGTCGCACGGCGCTCAGCTCATCCTGAGCGGCGTCAGCGTGGCCGTCCCGTCCGGAGCCCGCATCGGCCTCGTCGGTCCGAACGGCGTCGGCAAGTCGACGCTGCTGCGGATCCTGGCCGGCCTCGAGGACCCCGATGCGGGCACCGTGCGCCGCTCTCCGCCCGACCTCGCCGTCGGCTACCTGCCGCAGGAGGCGGACGCGGAGCCTGGCGAGACGCTGCTGGACTACCTCGCGCGGCGCACGGGCGTCGCCGCCGCCGAACTGGAGCTCGACCGCCTGACCGAGCGGCTCGGCGCCGACGCCGGGCTCGTCGACGCGCACGCGGAAGCCCTCGACCGGTTCCTGCGGCTCGGCGGCGCCGATCTCGCCGCCCGCGGCGGAGCCGTCTGCGCCGAGCTCGGGTTGGATGTCCAGCTCGACGCGCCGCTCGGCGCGCTGTCGGGTGGGGAGGCTGCGCGCGCCCGGCTCGCGGCCGCCTTGCTCGCCCGCTTCGACGTCTTCCTCCTCGACGAGCCGACGAACGACCTCGACTTCGGCGGGCTGGAGCGGCTGGAGCGGTTTGTCCGCGACCTTCCCGGAGCAGCCGTGATCGTCTCCCACGACCGTGACTTCCTCGACCGGACGGTGACGCGCATCGTCGAGCTCGACGAGTGGCGGCGCGGCGCGGTCGAGTACGTGGGCGGCTGGAGCGAGTACGAGCGCACGCGTGGGCTGGCCCTGCGCCGGCAGTACGAGGCGTACGGCGCGTACACGGACGAGAAGGCCCGCCTCGAGGAGCAGTTGCGCCGGATGCAGCGCTGGGAGGAACGCGGCTACGGGCAGGGCCGCAAGAAGAAGAAGACGAAGGACGTGAAGAGCACGATCGGCGGCCGGATCGAACGGCTCGAGCGCGCCGAGAAGCCCTACGAGCCGTGGGAACTGCGCATGGATTTGAGCGCGAACCGGCGCGCGGGCGACGTCGTGGCGCGACTGGAAGACGCCGTGGTCGAGCGCGGCCCGTTCCGCCTCGGCCCCGTCGACCTCGAGCTCGGCTGGCGCGACCGGCTCGCAGTCGTCGGTGCGAACGGAACCGGCAAGACAACCCTCCTCGAGGCCCTGCTTGGACGCGTTCCGCTCGCCGCGGGACGACGGTTCGTCGGGCCTGGAGTCGTTCTCGGCGAGCTCGACCAGCGCCGGCTCGAGTTCGCGAGCGGCCCGCTCCTCGCCCAGTTCGTGGCCGAGTCGCGCTTCGCACCGGAGGAGGCGCGAACCCTGCTTGCGAAGTTCGGGATCGGGGCCGACGACGTCAACCGCGACTGCGCCTCGCTTTCACCGGGCGAGCGGACACGCGCCGTCCTGGCGCTGCTCGTTGCACGCGGCGTCAACTGCCTGATCCTCGACGAGCCGACCAACCACCTCGACGTGGCTGCGATCGAGGAGCTCGAGCGCGCACTGGCCGCGTTCGACGGCACGGCCGTCCTCGTCACACATGACCGGCGCTTCCTCGAGGCGTTCGGGGCTACGCGGACGCTGGAGCTGTCACCCAACCCGGCTCCGGCCGCTCCAGCCGCCGCTCGCTGACGAGGCGGTCGACCAGGCCGGGCTCGAACCGCCACCGCCACGCGAACCAGCGCGGGATCTCCTGCTCGGTTGCGAGCACCGCGGCCCGGACGCCTGCCACGACCAGGTCCTCGATGCCGGCCCTGTTCTCCGCCGGCGCTGGGAAGACCTGATCCCAGCGAACGAGCTCGAAACCCTCGACCTCGCCGTGCTCGTCGGGGGAGACCGCCCGGCGCAGGACGACCCCGCACAGCTCAAGCGGAGAAAGGATTCCTTTCAGCTCCTTCGGCTTCAGCCCGAGCTCGGTCTTGAGGTCGTCCGTCGTCGAGGGCCCCGCGGCGTCCAGATGGCGCAGCAGAAGCGCCCAGTCCGGATCGGCCGCCTCCATCCGCTCGAGCTCGGCGCGGACGACCGGGTCGATCAAGCGCGCCGTCGCTTCGCTCACATACAGCGTCTTTCCGCGCTGGTGGATCTTCAGCGCGTAAATGCCGGGCCGATCCGGCAGCGCGAAGCTCCAGCCCCATTTCGTCCGCGGCCACTGGCCGAACCCCGGCTTCGTCGGTGCGTACGGCTCCTCGTGGCAGGCCTCGAACAGGCTGGGCAGCGAGCAGTCGGTCGTCCGCGTCAGCATCCCGCGGTCGCGGAGGAAAACCTCGGCCTCGTCGAGCGATTCGAGCGCGCGGTCAGGGGTCAGCCGGCACAGGTACGCACGGCGCTCCTCGAGCTCGCGCACGCCCCGTATCTTGGCAGTCCGCCCGACCGTTTCTCCTGCAACTGAAAGGAGACGCAAATGGGTATGGGAGTCAGCCTTCTCTTGATCGCCGCCGGAGCAATCCTCGTCTGGGCCGTCAACGTGACGGTCTCGGGGGTCGAGCTGCACACCGTCGGCTGGATCCTCCTCGCCGTCGGCGCGATCGGCGCGCTGTTCTCGCTGATCTTCTGGTCGACCTGGGGCGGCCTCGGCGGTCCGGATGAGCGGCGCCGCACGATGGTGCGCGACTACTAGCAGGCCTCATGATTTCCGTTCGACTGAGAGCCCCGCCACCGGGCGGGGTTTTCAGTGCGTCGCGATCCGGCCGAGCGGCCAGTAGGTGAGGAAGACCTCGCCGATCAGCGCGCTTCGCTGCACGAGCCCCCACCGGCGCGAGTCGCAAGATTGGCGCCGGTTGTCGCCCATCATCAGGTACTTGTCCTTCGGGATCACGGTGGCCCCCGGGAGGAGGTCCGACAGCTGGAGGCTCTCGGTGTCGCGGCGATCCTGCTTCACGTAGGGCTCCTGCAGCCGCTTTCCGTCGATGTAGACGTACCCGTGCCGCTCCTCCCAGCGATCGCCCGGGACGCCGATGATGCGCTTCACGAAGACGCCGCTCTCGCAGATCAGCGCGGCGCGTGCGGGCGCGTTGAAGACGACGATCTCCCCGCGCTTCGGGTTGCGGAAGTGGTAGATGAACCGGTTGGCGAGCACGCGGTCCGACGAGCCCGCCTCGCAGTCCTCACCGGGCCGGCCGCAGTGCAGCGTCGGCTCCATCGACGCGGACGGGATCCGGTACGGGTTGAAGACCCAGGCCTTCAGCGCGAGCACGATCAGGACCGCGAAGACGAGGGTGAGCGCCCAATCGAGCGCGGATCGCTGGCGCTTGGTCAGGTTCGGGAAGAGGCGCTCGAGGGGGCCGCGCATGGCGACGGAGGTTACGGCGCCGGCGCGATGGCAGGCGCGAGCTCGCGGCCGATGAGCGCGACCGTCTCCAGGTCTTCGTGCGCGAGGTGCTGCAGCATGACGCGCTCGTAGCCGATCGCCTCGATCGCCTTCAGCCAGTCGACCACCTGATCGATCGTGCCGACCGGCCCGCGCTCGCCGTAGCGCTCCAGCACCTCGTCTGCCTCGCGGCCGAAACGGGCGCCGGTGCGTCGCGCGGCTTCGCGGAGGGCGGCCTCGTCCTCGCCGACGACGCAGGGCGCCATCAAGGAGTAGCGCAGCGTGGCCGGATCGCGGCCGACCCGCTCGCACGCCTCGTCGAGCCTCGCTTTGCGTTCGCGCATCTCGTCGGTCGTCGCGAAGAAGGTGTTGTACTCGTCGGCGAAGCGGGCGGCCGGGCCGGTCGTTCTGGGCCTGGCGCTGCCGCCGACGAGCAGCGGGAGGTCGGGACGGTCTAGCCCCGGGGCGTTCTCCAGGCGATAGTGGTCGCCGGCGAAGTCGACGCGGGCGTCGCGCAGGAGGCGATGGACGATCTCGACCTGGTCCGCCAGCCGGGCGACGCGCTCGCCGGCGGTCGCGAACTCGAAGCCGTACGCCTCGTGCTCCCGCTCCATCCAGCCGGCGCCGATCCCGAGCGTGACGCGGCCGCCGGAGATCTCGTCGGCAGTCGCCGCCGCGCGGGCCAGCACCGCCGGATGGCGGAAGGTGACGGGGGAGACGAGCGTGCCGAGCTGGAGCGTCGTCGTCCGCGCGGCGAGCCCCGCGATCGTGGTCCAGGCGTCGAGCACCGGCCGGCTCTCGTCGAATCCGGAGACGTAGTGGTCGGAGCGAAACAGTGCCTCGACGCCGTTGGCCTCGCAGGTCTCCGCGAGCGCGACCCAGTCGTCCCAGGTGACGCCTTCCTGTCCCTCGATCATCAGCGCCACCCGCACGGCCGCGGACCCTACCGTCGCGACACCTGTGGACGAAACGTCACACTCTTGCCACACCTGGGTCTGACCCATCCGAATGGGCCATGGCGCGAACGGACGATCGCGGCCTCGCCGGAGGCTTTCCGGCCCGCACTCTCCCCTGTGAACGAAGCGGCACACTCTTGTCACATCTGGGTCTGACCCATGATTTTGGGACGCGGCTGGAAAGGACACCCGCCCGGGACGAGGCCCAGGCGTCGGGACCGCGGGCGATCGTCGGCCCGGCGCGCGCATGAGAGCCCGTTCCGGCGGGTCGCTAGCATCGGCCGCATGACCGTCGCGTCTCCCGAGCAGTACCTCGCCGACCTGAACCCGGCCCAGCGCGAGGCCGTCCTCGCGACGGAAGGCCCGCTGCTCGTAATCGCAGGCGCGGGCTCGGGGAAGACGCGCGTCCTCACCTACCGCGTCGCCCACCTGATCAACGCCGTCGGCGCGAAGCCGAACGAGATCCTCGCGATCACGTTCACGAACAAGGCCGCCGGCGAGATGCGCGAACGTCTCCAGCACCTCCTCGGGAGCAGCGGCCGCGGCCTCTGGATCCTCACCTTCCACGCCGCGTGCGGGCGCATCCTCCGCCGCGAGGCGCAGCGGCTCGGCTACCGCTCCAACTTCACGATCTACGACCAGGCCGACCAGATCCGGCTCGTCAAGCAGTGTCTGGAGGAGCTCGAGCGCGACCCGAAGCGCTTCACGCCGCGCGGAATCCACAACCAGATCTCGCACGCGAAGAACCGGCTCGTCTCGCCGGACGAGTACGCGAACCGGGTCCAGTCCTTCTACGACCAGACCGTCGCGGACACGTACCAGCTGTACCAGCGCCGCCTCTTCGGCTCCAACGCCGTCGACTTCGACGATCTCCTGATGCTGACCGTCGACGTGCTCGAACGCTTCCCCGAGGCGCGCGAGAAGTGGCAGAACGCCTTCCGCTACATCCTCGTGGACGAGTACCAGGACACGAACCACGCGCAGTACCGGCTGCTCCAGCTGCTCGCGGAGACGCACCGGAACGTCTGCGCAGTAGGCGACCCGGACCAGGCGATCTTTGGCTTCAGAGGCGCCGACATCAGCAACATCCTCGACTTCGAGCGCGACTTTCCGGGCACGCATACGACCGCCCTCGAGCAGAACTACCGCTCGACGAACAACGTGCTCGATGCGGCCAACGCGGTCATCTCGAACAACCGCGAGCGCAAGCCGAAGGAGCTCTGGTCGGAGCTCGGGGACGGCGAGCCCGTCCGCGTCATCGAGGTCGAGGACGAGCACGCGGAGGCGCGCTTCGTCGCCGCCGGCATCGCGGGCCTCGTCGAGCAGGGCTTCTCCGGCGACGAAATCGCAGTTTTCTACAGGACGAACGCCCAGTCGCGGGTGCTGGAGGACGTCCTCGTCCGGCAGGGCGTCGCCTACCAGGTGATCGGCGGCCCCCGCTTCTACGAACGCGCCGAGATCAAGGACGTGATCGCGTACCTGCAGGCGATCGACAACCCCTACGACACGGTTTCTCTCCAGCGGATCGCGAACAAGCCGCGCCGCGGGATCGGGGACACGTCGCTCGCGCGGTTGCAGACGTGGGCCGACGCGCAGGGCCGTTCGCTGTGGGAGGCGACCGAGTTCCCCGAGGAGGCGGGTGTCGGCGCGGCGCCCACGAAGTCCGTCACCGCGTTCCGCACGCTGCTCCAGTCGCTTCAGTCCGGAGCGCTCGAGCTCCCCGTCTCGGACCTGGTCGAGCGCGTGCTCGAGCAGAGCGGCTACCTCGACGCGCTGGAGGCCGAGCGGACGATCGAGGCGCAGGGCCGGATCGAGAACCTGCAGGAGCTCGTCGGCGTCGCGCGTGAATACCAGGAGACGGCCGAGGAGCCGTCCCTCTCGCACTTCCTGCAGGAGATCTCGCTCTACTCCGACCAGGACGCGATCCGGGGCGAGGAGAGCCTCGTGACGCTGATGACCCTGCACAACGCGAAGGGCCTCGAGTTCCGCGCCGTCTTCCTGATCGGGATGGAGGAGGGGATCTTCCCCCACGCTCGCTCGATCGAGGAGCAGGGGATCGAGGAGGAGCGGCGCCTCTGCTACGTCGGCATGACGCGGGCGCAGGGGCTGCTCACGCTGACGCACGCCTCGTCGCGCTCGCTCTGGGGGTCGCGGAACTACAACCTCCCCTCGCGCTTCCTGGACGAGCTCCCCGGATCGGTCGAGCGCGACCGCCTCCGTCCCTCGTCGTGGTCGAACTACGGCGCACCGCAAACGGCGACGCCCAGGGACGACGTCCCGGCGCTGTCGACCGGCGACTCCGTCCGCCACGGCACGCTCGGCGAGGGCGTCGTCACCGGGATCGAGCCGGGCGGCGTCGTCATGGTGCGCTTCGCCGACGGGAGCGAGCGCCGGCTGATGCTCGACTACGCCCCGCTGGAGAAGGTAACGGTGTAGTGGCGGTCGAGGTCCGGCACCCGCAGGAGGACGAGCTGCGCGCGGCGATGGTCGCCGGCACGGCCGGATTCGGCGACGAGCTGAAGGACGAGGACTTCGAGCGACACAGCAAGACGATGCCGCTCGACCGATTCTATGCCGCGTACGACAACGGGCGCCCCATCGCCACGACCGGCGCGTACCCGTTCCGGTTGACGATCCCGGGCGGCGAGCTTCCGGCCGGGGGTGTCACCTGGGTCGCAGTCCTGCCGAGCCATCGGCGGCGCGGAATCCTGACGGCGATGATGCGGAAGCAGCTCGACGACCTGCACGAGCGCGGCGAGCCGCTGGCGATCCTGTGGGCGTCGGAAGCGCCGATCTACGGACGCTTCGGCTACGGGATGGCCGCGCCGTCGATGGACATGAACGCGCAGCGCGACCGGTTCGCATACCGCGACGACCCCGGTCCGACCGGCGCGGTGAGGCTCGTCGACCGCGACGAGGCAAGGGCCTTGTTCCCGCCGATCTACGACGCCGTCCGCCCGCAGATCCCTGGGTTCGTCACGCGCACGGACGACTGGTGGGACAAGTACCGCCTCGCCGACCCGGAGCAATGGCGTCGCGGTGCGGGCGTGAAGTTCTACGCAGTGCTCGAGCTCGACGGCCAGCCTGCGGGCTACGCGATGTACCGCATCAAGTCGGAGTGGGAGCACGGGTATTCGAAGAGCCAGCTCCGCGTCGTCGAGGCGTTCGCGCTCTCGCCGACGGCGACGCGCGAGCTCTGGCGGTTCCTGTTCGGGATCGATCTGATCGAACGCGTCCGGGCAGGAGTGGATCCCGCGACCCCGCTCCTCCTGCTGACGACCGACCCGCGGAGCCTCCACCTGGAGCTCTACGAAGGTCTGTGGCTTCGATTCGTCGACCTCGAGCCCGCGCTCGCCGGGCGGGGCTACGCCACGGACGACCACGTGATCGTCGAGGTGCGCGACGATTTCTGCCCGTGGAATGCCGGTCGCTGGCGCCTCGGGCCCGACTCGGGCCGGACCGACGAGGATCCGGAGCTCGAGCTGGACGTCGGCGACCTCGCGTCCGCCTATCTCGGGGCGTTCGACTTCCACCGGCTCGCCGCCGCGGAGCGCGTCCGCGAGCTGAAGCCGGGCGCGCTCGAGCGCGCCACGGCCCTCTTCCGCACGTCCCGGCCCCCCTACTGTCCAGAGGACTTCTGATGGCCTTCGACGTACGGTCCGTCCGCGACGCGGACGAGTTCAAGGCGGCGTTCTTCGGCATCGCCCAGTACTTCGGCGGGGCCCCGACCGAAGAGCGACTGCAGCGCTGGATCGACCAGCTCACGCTCGAGCGGATGCACGCCGCGTTCTCCGACGGAGCCATCGTCGGCGGGGCAGGAGCCTTCACGTTCAACATGACCGTCCCCGGCGGGGACGTTCCGACCGCCGGTGTGACCGTCGTCGGCGTCTACCCGACCCATCGCCGCCGCGGGGTCCTGCGGTCGCTGATGCGCGCGCAACTCGACGACGCGCAGGAGCGCGGTGAGCCGATCGCCGCGCTGTGGGCATCCGAGGAGACGATCTACGGACGCTTCGGCTACGGCCTCGCGTCATGGTGCGGCGAGATCTCGCTCGCGCACGAGTACACGTCCTTCGCGCAGCCCTTCGAGCCGGCAGGAACCATGCGCTTGGTCGGGCCGGACGAGGCGCTCGACGCGCTGCCGCCGGTGTTCGAGCGCATCCGTCTCGACTGGCCGGGGATGTTCTCCCGCAACCGGCTGTGGTGGGAGCACAAGGAGATCGACGATCCGGAGGACCGCCGCGACGGCGCAGGGCCGAAGCGATGGGTCGTGCACGAGCGCGACGGCGCGATCGACGGCTACGCCGTCTATCGACACAAGCCGGGGTGGGGCGAGGGGTCGACGATCGCCGAGCTCCGCGTCATCGAGGCGCTCGGGGCGACGCCGGAGGCGCTCCGGGATCTCTGGGCGTACCTGCTCGCGATCGACTGGAAGGCGACGGTCAACCTCTGGATCCTGCCGCTGGGGCACCCGCTGTTCCTGCTCCTGGCGACGCCTCGTCGGATGCGGTTCCGCCTGGGCGACTGCCTCTGGATTCGCATCGTTGACGTCGGCGGAGCGCTCTCGGCACGGCGATACCTCTCCGACGGGGCGCTGGTGATCGAGGTCGCGGACGAGTTCTGCCCGTGGAACGAGGGTCGGTGGAAGGTCGAAGGCGGGACCGCGGAGCGGACGGATGGCGCGCCGGACCTGAGACTTCCCGTGCAGTCGCTCGGCTCCGTGTATCTCGGCGGCGTCTCGTTCGCGGAGCTCGCCCGCGCCGGCCGCGTCGAGGAGCTGAAGCCCGGAGCGTTGGCCCGGGCAGATGCCTTGTTCCTCTGGGACCGCCACCCCTGGTGCCCCGAGATCTTTTGATGTTCCGCTAACCTGCCGCCCCAATGAGGGCTCTGATCTGCGGCATTGTCGTGGCCCTCGCCTTGCCTGCGGTCGCCTCCGCGCACACGGACGCGGGGCGGCAGCTGTCGTTCTCGTGGCCGGCCGAGGGGACGATCACGTCGCCCTTCGGCCGGGACGGCTATCGCTGGCACCCGGGTCTCGACATCGGGATCCTGCGCTCGCCGACCGTCCGCGCGGCGTCGCCGGGTCGAGTCCTTCGCGCGGGGTACGTCCCCGGCTACGAGGGGTACGGTAACGTCGTCCTGCTCAGTCTCGGCGACGGGTTCTCCGCGCTGTACGCGCACCTGGCGTGGCCGCTCGTCGCCGCGGGCGAGCGCCTCGAGACGGGCCAGCGCCTCGGCATCGCCGGCTGCACCGGCTGGTGCACCGGGACGCATCTCCACTTCGAGCTGCGCTACCGCAATCGCGCGGTCGATCCGACCCTCTTGTTCGCCCGCTAAACTGACCCGCGACCCAGGGCGGTTAGCTCAGTTGGGAGAGCACCAGCTCGACAAGCTGGGGGTCACTGGTTCGAGCCCAGTACCGCCCATACCTTCCCCCGCAAAACGGCTATATCCGTTGCCTGAGTTGTTGACGGATTTCGTTAGTCAAGTCTTGGTTAAGTAGCAGCGGCGGGCTGACCTGCTCCCCGCCGGGGTTGACAGGTTAGGCCGCGTGTTTTTGTAGTTCGGGTTGATCCTCCCAGGTCTGTCGCACCTCGAGCGGCGTGCGGTAGTTCAGGCTCGAGTGCGGTCGGTGGTGGTAGCGGTCGACGTAGCCGCCGATGCCGCGGCGTGCGTC